>Ga0182007_10000005_pt1 | contig 442702 bp, 399 predicted proteins | sample Sormic07211113_1_FD_123023 | JGI IMG/M metagenome (GOLD analysis project Ga0182007, IMG submission 123023) | Rhizosphere microbial communities from Sorghum bicolor, Mead, Nebraska, USA - 072115-113_1 MetaG | ecosystem: Host-associated > Plants > Roots > Rhizosphere | place: USA: Nebraska...
AATGAAAGAACTGTCTTTCGAAGATGGTTATATCATCCAGTATAACGAGGGTATTGCGGTAAACGACAATACACCAATGACTTTAAGTTTTGTGGTATCGGCCCGTAAGCTAAAGCTGGGCAATGCAGAACACGAAAACGATTGGCCTAAAGCTTAATCGTAATAAAGCCGTTACGGGTTACCTGCTAAAAAGGCTGGTGCTGGTAACGGTTTTTGTGCTTTTAGAGGTGTGATATAAAGAGCTAATTATGGCTACTGATTTAGAATACATTAAGCTATTTAATGGCTGCACAGTTTCTCCGATAAAATCGGTTGAGATCAATCGGATTATTGATGATAAAATAATAAGCAATAAATCAAGATATCAGGCAGTAAGAAATAAACTGCTCAATTTAACCGAGTATACTTACCGCAATGCCTGTTTCGTAAACGAACCCGACGATTTTTTCCTCAAAAGAAATCCAAAAATAGGCAACAGTTTTTTTAGCAGAACATTTTTAGATCATAGTGTTTTCTCTGAAAATACGGGTATTCCCTGGTACTTTATCGCCTGTGTACACTATAGAGAAAGTAATGCTGACTTTACCAAACACCTGCATAATGGCGATCCGCTCAGCGGCTTTACCAGGCAGCATCCTGCTAACAGGCCAAAAATTAACCACGGACCACCATTTACTTTTGAAGAAAGTGCGGTTGATGCCTTAAAATTACGTGGCCTGGATAAAGAAACGGTTTGGTCGCTGCCAAAAGTTTTGTTGCGTTTGGAACAGTACAATGGCATAGCAAAAGCCTATCAGAACAACAATATCAACTCGCCTTATCTGTGGGGCGGTTCTAATCTTTACACTAAAGGTGGTTTTCCTCGGGATCATTTTTTTAGTCTCGATTATGTAAATAAACAAATCGGAACAGCTGTAATCTTAAAAGTTATGGAAAATAGAGGATTAATTAATATACCCAGGCAATAGCATGAAAACAACGAGCATTTTATTTTTTTCTATGGTATTCCTGCTGTTTTCTTGCGGTGCAAAGCATGGTGATCAGCAACCAAATGGAATAGATCATGCTGATATAGCTGTAAAGAAGAAGAAAAATGCTGATTCTGCCCAGGCAAGTTCTCTTGAGAAATTGGCTGCAAAAATGGTAGCCTCCAGAGAAAGTTATCTAAATGATGGAAAAACTGAAGCCGAAGAAGTATTTATAAAGGCATTTATCGAGGCCTTAAAACAACCAAAAGCTTTTGAGGCAGATTTTGCTAACCTGAAGAAATACGAGATTAATGTATTAACTGCCAATGATAACAAACTTAGGCTGTTTTATTGGCTTTCTCCCTATTCTGGTACGATGTGGCATGTGCAGAATATTGTTCAGTACCAGGGTGAAGATAACACTTTAACCGCGGTTTTATTTAATAGTCTTTACGAAGATAAAAATGATGAAGGTAGCCCTACGCCTTTTTTTGAGCATATATTTAGCTTAAATACATCACCTCAGAAAACATATCTGCTTACGGGTTATGGGCAAATGAGCGGCACCGAGCCGTATAGTGTTTGCCATACGCTAATCATTAACCATTCAAAATTTAGCATTAACAAACCCTTATTTAAATTGGCGAAAGCGAGCAAAACTCAATTGTTTGCATCTGCCATCCTTAAAGAGGATCAGGATAAAGAGCAACTTATGGCACAATTGGCCATGATTTATAACCCTCAGGATAAAACCATCAGCTATCCAGAGGTTAATGAGACTAAAAACGGATCTGTTTTCAGTGGAAAAAGAAATGTTTTAACCTTTCGGGATGGAATGTTCAAGTAATAATCAACCTATTATTTAGCTCGCATGGAAAAGAAATTGATCACCGAAATTAATATAGAAGATAAGGCAATTACCCATTTTGCCTCATTTAGCTTAAAACAAGCTTTTAATGCACATCATTATTTCGAGCTGCGGTTTAATCATGATCAGATGGGTTCGCCGGGGATGATCAGTCTAAACGACAGTCGCGATTTTGTGGGTAAAACCTTAACAGCATCATTTGGCTATGATTCTGGTAGTTTACAGGGTTTTGCTGGTTTGGTAACCAAGGTAGAACTCGCGCAAAGTCATGGATATCACGGTGTGCTGATTGTAAGTGGTTACAGTCCAACCATTCTGATCGATCGCGGCCCCGATCTGGGTTCTTATCTCGATAAAGATTTAAATACGATCGTAAATCTTGCTACATCGGATGTTCCTTCAAATGATATTAAAATTGTGGCCAATGCAGCCAGAAAAGAACCAATTGACTATTTGATCCAATACCGGGAAAGTGATTTCGATTTTCTGAACAGGTTATCGGGTGAGTACCACGAATGGTTTTATTATGATGGTAAACAGCTAAATTTTGGCAAACCAGACAATCAAAAAGAAATTGCATTGATTTATGGACGCGATGTGCAAAACCTGCAGTACGCCATGGAAATTGCACCGATCAAGAATAAACGTTTCGCCTATAATCCCAAACAGGATGAGATGCTTCAGAGCGAAAGCAGTGGGCAAAGTGATGGATCACCAGATTTAGCACATGCCATACAGGTATCGAATGCCATGTACAGCAAAACTTTTAATCAACCATCACTCATCCGCGTAGATAATAGCAACGACATTAAAAACCATGTGCAGAACGAGGAGAAAGCACACATCAGCGATCTCTTAAAGGTAAATGCCAGTGGCGATAACGCTGCTCTGGGCATAGGGAGTATTGCCGAAATTACGATGAGTATCAGAAAAGAACTATCCTTTTCTACAGAAAGTCTTGGCAAATTCCTTGTCACCACTATTAATCACAATATCGATGGGACAGGTAAATATTACAACACTTTCGAAGGAGTAGTGTCAACAACCGAGCGTCTTTCAGTAAAAAATTACGGTAAGCCCAGTCCTGATATGCAATTGGCAGATGTAATTGATAATGCTGATCCACAAGGACAGGGACGCATTAAAGTAAAGTTTAAATGGGAATGTAAAACCAACGACGTAACCGAGTGGTTACGGGTAATTACACCAGACGCTGGAAGCAGCGATAAAGTGAGTAAAAACAGAGGCTTTGTTTTTATCCCCGAAATTGGCGACCAGGTAGCTTTAACATTCGAGGAAGGCAATATTGCAAGGCCAATTGTATTGGGATCGGTATTTCATGGTAAAAGTGGTAGCGGAGGTAGTGCCAGCAATAACAGCAAAAGTTTAACTTCTAAAAGTGGACATACTTTAAGTATGGATGACGGCGCGGGTATGATTATGCGGGATAAGGATAGCAATTTTATCGAGCTTGATGGAGCAGGAAAAGCCGTTTTCGAAACCAAAGAATCGATCCTGATTAAATGTGGAGAGAGCAGCATTTTTATGGATAAAACCGGAAAGATCATCATTAAGGGAAAGGATATCTTAACACTGGGAGAAAACATCGGAAATTCTGCGACAACCAGTATTGGTATTGGTGTAGGACCAGAAGATGGGACACCAACCTCTGGTATTGGTATAGAATCACAAACCTTAGATATTGGTACAAAAACGCTTTCGATGAGTGGCGAAACAGAGGCCAATCTGGCTTCGAAAAAGATTAATGTGGGTGGCGAAAGCGAAACAAATATCAGCAGTGGCAAGATTAATCTAAACTAATTTCGACTTTAAAGTTAATGAATCCGATACAACTGGAACTGTTTAAAATAGATAAACAATGGCAGCAAGTAGTAAGGCAACATCCATCAGAAACCCTGTTTCTTTGCCTTGGTGAGCGGCATGAGGTGAATTTATTCGAATCGTATTTTAAATACCAATTAACGGAAGAAAGCAGAACCAACGATATATTCCTGCTCCATTATCAGGAGTTTCAGAACAAAAATGATTACGGTAAAAGTTTGGTTAAAGAATGGAAAGAGATTTTTGATTTATGGCAGAAGGATACAGGGGCAGGCATTGTTTGGGATGTTGAAACAGGTGAGGGTGATAAAAATTATAAAACCGATGCATATTTCCCAGTTAGGGCTTTAGTACGGTTGTGCAACCTTTACCCCGATTTAAAATTAAAGAAGATATATGTTCAGCTGGCACCAACTACCATTCATGATGTAGCCGGGCTATCCGAATGGATTAACGAATGGTGCAGTGGTGTTAAGGCATTCGATATTCACAATATTAAACTGGTTTTTACCGAACATCACATACACCGCACTTTAAAAAAATTAAAACAGGGAAGGGAGTTTAAACTCCATATCGATGTTAGCCAGTTGATGCAAAATGCCGCGGCGCATACTAACCGTGAGAAGAACGATCCTGAAGCCGATTACCAGCAACAAATACTGATTGCCAGTAATTATTTGAGCAAAGGTAAGCACGAGCAGGCTAATGCAGTTTTGGAACGGGCAATTGTTATCGCCCAAAAGCAAGGACTGCACGAGGCAGTAGTGGCCGCTAGGATTATGCTGGCACAGAGTTTAGCTGTAAAAAACAAAAAAAACGAAGCACGCCAACAATACGAACTTGCTTTGGCCCGTGCCGGAGAAAACACACTATTGAGTGCGCATATCCACATGAGCTATGGCAGTTTCTTACTGGCACACTCGGGTAAAGATGAAGCTAAAAAGTACTTCGAAAAGGCAATCAAAATCGCCGAAATTATAGAGAACGATTTTATAGCAATGGAATGTACCCGATTGCTCGGGCAGCTTTCGGAAAGTAAAATAACAGGTTCGGCAAAGGCCATGGGTTATTATTTGAAGTGTTTAGAAATTGCCCGGAAAATGCCGATTGAAAAACGGCGGCAAAGTTCGATGGCTTATACCGCATCGATCATGTTAAAAAAATATGGAGAAGAAAGTCCAGAAGGTAAAAAATTAGATATGGATATGCAGCAGGATTATGGCGAAGACTGGAAATCAATGGCCGAAGTACCAAAAAATCACGCCAATCCATTATCATAAAAAATATACGGATGAAAAAAGTAAAAGCAAGTAAACCGAACATGTCAACCGATAGGTCAATCAGCCTATCTGCCAGCTTAACCAAAGCCGAACCTAAAGCTGTTGGTGGCGGCGCTGGCATTACCCCAGGAAGTAACCCTCCTGGAGCAAAAAGTACGTTAAAGCTTTTAAAAGCCAAAAAACCTGCAATGGCCAATACAGCAGTACAACATGTAAGCAAGCATTTTGATGTGGTACTCGCTATCGATTTTCACTGGACAACCATTCCCATTCCTCCGTCTTTCGGTTTTATTCCGTTGCCTTTACCGCATCCGTTTATCGGCATGGTATTCGATCCAATGGATTACCTGCATTTTAGTATCCCTATTCCTAAATTTGCGCAGGGTTTGATTGGTGCGGCCAGTATCCCAATGGGTGGCTCTATTTATGTACATGGCAGGCATAAAGCCACTACCACCACTACGGTGATGGGAGTTTTGCTCCCGTTTCGGCACATCAGTTCTATTCCCGTATATTTTATAGTAAACATACCTGGTTCGCCACATGAAGGAGAAGTGTATTGGGGCTCTACTACAGTAAAAGGGCAAGGTTCCGAAATGAGCGGGTCTAATCCAGGGCAGGTGCTTACCTGCTGGTGTCCGCCAATGGGCCTAAAACCGCTGCCGACTGTGCCAGGAAAACTTAAGAAAAATCCATTGGCTTATTTCGCTTTTTATAGCGATTTATTGAGTATGTATGTACAGATCAATACTGGTAAGCCTGTATTGGTTGGCGGTACATTTGCACCTCATAATTATACACTGAAAGAATATCTAATGCGTTTTGCAGCCATTGGCATTATGAGGGGGCTCACCAAGTTAGGAGGAGCCTTAGCAAAGGGGGCGTTAAAAGGGGTGAATAAACTCCTCCAGCGGATGTTGGGTAAAACAAACCCGCTATCAAAAAAACTTTGCCATTGGGGTTTGGAGCCTGTAAATTTTGTTACCGGGGCTATGTTTTTCGAATGGACCGATTTCGAACTGCCAGCGGGCAAGGCACTTGCCTGGAATAATGTTTGGCGCAGCGATAAACCCTATTCAGGTATGTTAGGCAATCAGGTTTACAATAATTACGATTTATATATTTATCCAGATCCCGAAGCTGGAATTATAGGTTTTAGCCATCCCAGCGAAAATATGGTGATGCCTTTGCCCTATATTGAGGCATATTCGGGAAAACAATACGATCGTGCACAGAAAATCTGGATGGAAAGACCTGACGAAAATACCTGGGTGCTAACCATCGATCGGGATATTTATACCTATACCCTTTTTAGTGGTGGGACTGATGGAGATATCTATCGCATAAGCCATATCGAATATACAAAAGGTAACAGCCTTACATTTTATTATCAAAAACAGCTTTTATCTCGTATTGTAGAAAATTCTGGCCGGGTGCTCGAAATGCAGCATAACGAAGTAGGTAATGCCATTAAAGCGGTTTACTATCAATATAAAAACACAAGCGATCTGTTGGTGAGTTACGATTACGACCAGCGTGGCAACATGATAAAAGTATACGATCAGACAGGTAAAGCCATTAGCTTTGAATATGATGAGTTTAACCGAGTAATAAAACGGATCAACCGGAATGGAATGGCTTATTTTTGGCAATATGACGAAGAGGGCCGTGTAACCCATACCGAAGGCAGAGATGGCTTTATGAGCGGATCGTTACGTTATTTCCCAGAGGAAGGTTATAACGAAATATACTATCGCGATGGTAAAGTAGAGCGTTATTATTATGATGAAAATGATCTTGTTTACAAAAAGGTTGATGGCATGGGGGGCGAAACCTGGTTTGAGCACGATCGCTACAACGAAGAAAAAATGGTTTCCAGCCCAGAGGGTAAGGTAATCGGATATGAATACGACGATCGTGGAAACATTATTACATATCATACCGCAGATGGCGAGCAGTATCAATATGCGTATGATGAAAATAATAACCTGATATTGCGCAGCGATCCGGCGGGATCAAATGAAACCTGGCTGTATAACGAGCAGAACCAATTGCTTAAGCATGTACAAAAAGACGATCGCATAGTCGATTTTTATTATAAAGAAGGGCAAAAATTACCTGTGTTTTGCAGTGATAATGATGGTCACGAAATCCATTGGACCTATAACGGTTTAAACCAATTGATCGAATCGGTTTCTAGTGAAGGCAACAGCCGCCGCTGGACGTATGATGACTATGGTCGCTTGATTCGTTTTAGTCCAGATAATTACCAAACCACCATTTGGGAACGTGATGAAATGGGCCGTGTAATCTCGGTGAAAGATTTTGGGGAAGAGGCCTTACGCTTCGAATATGATGCCTACGATCTCCCGGTGTATGCCACCGATGGCCGCGAAGAATGGCGTATGACCTATACACTCATGGGTAGCCTTAAAACACAAACAAGAAGCAGTCAATCATCCGGTCAAAATAGCCAGACCCTTCATTTTGCTTATGATAGGTGGGAGAATTTAAAAGCCATTACCAACGAAAAAGGAGAAGAGTATATCTTTTTAAGGGATGCCAATGATAATGTGGTGAAAGAAATCGGTTTTGATGGGCAAGAGCAACAATACATCCGTAATCAGGATGGACAAGTTATCAAAACCATACAGGCCGACGGCCAAGCCATTTATCACAATTACGACTTAAGTGGCCGGTTGGTATATAGCAGCTATGAGGATGGCACTTATGAAGCGTTCCAGTACAACAAACTCGGCTTGCTCGTTACTGCAGAAAACGAACTTTCTTTAGTTAATTTTAAGCGGAATCCTTTGGGCATGGTTACCCAGGAAATACAGGATGGCTACCAGATCAATTACCAATATGATGTTTTTGGCAATCTGATCAGTTTAAAAAGTTCATTAGGGGCCGATATTAAATACGATTATGATGAAATAGGCTATCTGAGTGGTATTGCAGCAAAAAATGGCGCATCAGCAGAGTGGACTGCAACCATTGGCCGTAATAAAAACGGGCAAGAAACCAGTCGCAGTTTAAGCGGTGGGATTAGAGCAACATTCGATTATGATCATGAAGGTCATCCAATCAGTCAGAAGGTTGAAGCCAGTCATTCCATCACCGCTTTTAAACAATATGCCTGGGGACCGAACGATAAACTGAATAGCTGCTTAAATAGCATTACAGGTGCAAGCATCAATTATAGGTATGATACTTTTGGAAGCCTGTCTTCGGCAAGTTATACTGATGATGGCAAAGTGATCTATAAAAATCCAGATGAAACCGGGAATTTATATAAAACAGCCGATCGCAGCGACAGGCGTTACGATAAAGGCGGTAAACTACTTAAAGATGACCAATGGTATTACCGTTACGATGCCAAAGGCAACCTGGTACAAAAAAGTAAACGTAATATTATCGGTCTGGCAAAAGAAGCAACCGAACCAGAAGAGAGTGGTTTATTTGGCAAAAAATTAAATTGGGGAATGGCCGATCCTGATATTCCCAAAGCTGGAATAATGGATATCTTAGCCGATGCTGAACCCGATTTACCAGAGTGGAAGGAAGGCGACTGGGCTTATGCCTGGGCTGCTAATGGCATGATGAAGGCCGTTAAAAATCCAAATGGTGAGATGATCAGTTTTGAATACGATGCCTTAGGCAGGAGGAAAGCCAAAATTGTTAAAAATACAGTTTACCGGTATGTGTGGGATGGTAATTTACTGTTGCACGAATGGAATTACCCCTTAAGCGAACGGCCAAATTTGGTAGTTAACGAAGATGGCTTGCTTAGTTATGATAAAACAGAACCGCTGGGCAACGATTTAATTACTTGGATATACGATCAGAATAAATTTACACCAAGTGCCAAAATTGTTAATGGCCAATACTACTCCATTATTAGCGATTATTTGGGTACACCTGTTCAGGCTTTTAATGAAGCAGGTAAAAAAGTATGGGATTGCGAACTTGATATTTATGGAAAAATACGTAAGCTTAGCGGTGATAGGGGATTTGTGCCATTTAGGTATCAGGGCCAATATGAGGATGTAGAAAGCGGGCTTTATTATAATAGGTTTAGGTATTATGACCCGGAAGTTGGGGGGTATATAAGTCAGGACCCTATTGGATTGATTGGCGGTAATCCTACCGTTTATGGGTATGTATTTGATAGTAATTATGAATTAGATGTATTCGGCTTAAAAACCTTTCAACAGGCATTGGGTGATTATGGCGAAAAATGGGTGAAGGAAGCTTTACAAAATTCGAATAAGTATTCCCGTGTATTTCAAGTTCAAAATGCTTCTGGTCACGGTATTGATGTGGTGGGTATGCGCCATGATGGAAAATTTGATATTTTTGAGGTCAAAACAAACATCTCAGGTAATGTAGGTGATTTATCAAGCAGGCAGTTAGATTCTGACTACTTTATCAAAGACATACTCGAGAAAGATAATATTGCTGATTTTGGATTGTCTCGGCAACAAGCTAATAGAATAATGAATAATATTGGAGATAAAAGAGTTGTTGATGTATTTGTTGGCCGAGGAGCGAAGGGTAGATTCAAAGTGAAAAGTGCATTGGTATCTGACTGGGATGAAGTTTCTCGCACTCAAAAAGCTAGAGGCACATGCCGTTAATAAAAAAAAGTTTATGTATAGCACAAAAGGATTCAAAAATTTTTTTCAGAAAGTACTTAAGTCATCACAGGATGAAGAACCATTCATTAAAGAATTCATCGAAGATTTTCTTCATAAAAACACCAGAGCTTTTCAAAATAAAATGGTTGTTTGGGATGAAGAAGAAATAGTAGATTATGATTTATTATATGTACTCTCTGCTTATTCATATCGATTTAAAATTCCAGAGGGAGTGTTAAATTTTATCGAGAACAATAATGACGATGCATTTTTAACCTTATTAAGGGCGTATTTTACTGATCTGTTGCTTCAAACCTATGCTTACAAAACCAATCAATTTGTTAATGGTGTTTTACATACCGATTTGGCATTAAGTACACTCCTCTCATTGAGTTATTTTCCGGATAAGGTCGAGTCTTTAGCTAAGCATTTGTTGAATTTTTTAGAGTCCAATAAAACCAGATTGGAGATTTATCCTCAAAACCTAGATTTTGGTTTTAAAAGCACCTTGTATTTGACCTCCGTTTTACTTAATAACGCTGGTCACCCAGCTATTTCTGAAAAGATCACCCATTATCTAAAGCCAACTAATGAGGTATATGAGCTTGCAGGCAAAAATCTGTACTCAACAGACCCACAAGTAGTAAACAAATGGATTGATGGATTAGCTGACTTTCGTATAACGAATTGTAAGGACGATTTAACTCTGCCTTTTAATCGCGAAAGATGGCAATACTTCCCTATAGAAATTATAGCACTACTACAATTGCGTTCACAAAAAGGCCTGTCAATTGATTTTATTACACATCCATTGTTAAAAGACTTTCTTCCGTTTATAGCGCAGCAACTCCCTATTCCATTGGATGAACGAACCCAACAGCTGGAAAAACGCATTTTGGAAAAATAGAAATGATGTGAGAAATTGCCGGAGTGGCTGTAACCTAAACTTTATCCTGCAACAACAGCTTGATCACATTTTTCAGTGCCGGGTTTCGGTTAGATTCTTTCCAGATCATGTAAAGTTCTGTTCTTTGCGGAATATGGGTAAGCTCTACAAACTTTACGTTTTCCTGATAGCCATATTGCAGGGCAGTTGGTACAATGGCAATGCCCAAACCTTCTTCCACCAGTTTGTAAATGGTGAGGGCATTAACCGATTTGTGGTAGGTTTTGGGTTTAAAGCCGTGATCCTCGCAAATGCTCATCATCACATCATAATAAAAGGGGCTGTCATCGCTCGAGAAAAAGATAAAAGGTTCATCCCCTAATTCTTTTACCGCTTCAAATGAGGCCTTTTTCATAGGATGGTTTTTAGGCAATACCAGCGAAAAAGTATCCTGATGGATCATGTGTTTAGAAATACCGGCTTTAAACTGTTGCATCCTCACAAAGCCCAGGTCGAGCATGTCTTTTTCCAATAGTTCGATTTGTAATTTATTGGGCATTTCATCCAGATTGGTTCTGATTTCCGGAAAATCTTTGTTCAGTTTAAAAATAACCTCGGGGACGATTTTTTGTGCCGCCGAACCTAAAAAACCGATGCGGAGTTCACCCTGTTTGCCCTCATTAATATTGCCGATCTGTTTTTTAATGTTTTCGATATGGCTGAACAGAAAATCTACCTCATCTTTTAGGTACAGGCCTGCTTCAGTAAGTTCTACCTTTTTCTTATTACGATCGAACAACGGGGCATTAAAAATTTCCTCCATCTGTTTAATCTGCCGGCTTAGTCCTGGTTGAGAAATAAATAGGCGGTCTGCAGCCTTTCTAAACTTCAACTCCTCGGCCAAAACCTGAAAATATTTTAAATGCCTAAGCTCTATCTGATAACCCATGGTTATTACATGATGATGTAATTGGTATTTATAGGTATCAAATATAGGGCTTATTTTTGTTTAAAACCTTTTTAACATGAGTGAGCAACAGATTTTTAATTACGGAACGGATCATTTAACCGCTAAATTGGCTTTAGCCATTAGCAACGGCGAGATAAAAGGTGTATTAAGCCAGAGCACTCGCGATAAAGTGCTGGAAAGTAGTAAGGTTGTTGAACGAATAGCGGTTTCAGGTAAAGCCGTGTACGGGATCAATACCGGTTTCGGACCGCTGTGTACTTCGATGATTTCGGCGGTTGATACCCGTAAATTACAAGAAAATATTCTGAAAAGCCATGCTGTTGGTGTAGGCGAACCGATAGATAGTGAAATATCGAAACTGATGTTGGTTTTAAAACTACAGGCCTTAGCTCAGGGATATTCAGGTATTAAAATCGAAACGCTCGATCGAATGATCTGGTTTTTAGAAATCGGCGCAACCCCGGTGGTACCTAAACAAGGTTCTGTTGGCGCTTCTGGCGACCTTGCTCCTTTATCTCACCTCTTTTTGCCTTTAATTGGCTTAGGAAAGGTTCATTACAAAGGCGAAATTCTTGCAACAGCTCAGCTTTTACAAGAATATCAGATGAGTCCGCTGCAGTTAGGTCCAAAAGAAGGTTTGGCCCTCATTAATGGTACCCAGTTTATTGCTGCACACGCTGTTAAAGTGGTACAGCGATTAGAAAATGTGCTGGCTTCGGCTAATATCATTTCGGCGATGATGATCGAAGGATTACAAGGCTCCGAAAAACCTTTTCATTCGCAGCTTCATCAGCTTAGGCCTTATCCGGCAAATATTGCGGTGGCGGAGCAAATACGCAAACTCTTGCAAGGTTCTGAAATTATGAAATCGCATGCCGATTGTGCCAAAGTACAGGATCCGTATTCGCTAAGGTGTATTCCGCAGGTACACGGCGCTTCCAGAACGGCGTGGATACACTTAAAAGAAGCTTTAGAAATCGAACTGAATTCGGTAACCGATAATCCTGTAATATTTAATGACGATTTAACGATCAGTGGTGGTAATTTTCACGGTCAACCATTGGCCTTACCGCTTGATTATGCCTGTTTAGCTGCCTCGGAAATCGGGAACATCAGCGATCGTAGGATTTACCTTTCCCTGGAAGGAAATACGCCAGGTGTACCTAAACTCCTGATGAAAGAAACTGGATTAAATTCGGGTTTTATGATCGTTCAATATACTTCAGCGGCTTTGGCCAGCGAAAATAAGGGGCTTTGTTTCCCAGCGAGTGCAGATAGTATCCCAACTTCTTTAGGTCAGGAAGATCATGTGAGTATGGGCTCGATCAGCGGACGTAAAGCCCTTCAGGTGATCGAAAACGTAGAAAAAATCCTGGGGATTGAACTGTTTTGTGCCGCACAGGCCATTGATTATCATCAGCCATTAAAACCGGGCAAAATATTGGCTGCGGTACACGATTTTGTGCGTACTGAAATTGATCATTTTGAAGAAGATCAGATTATGTACGATAGGATGGAGAATGCCATTAAAATGGTACAAAAAGGTCAAATTGTCGCCGTTGCAAACGAGGCAGAATCAACATTGGATTAAGCGTTTAAAATTGCAAAACATGGATTTTAAAGTACAGATACTGGCAGGTATTCCTGCAACATTGCCTGCACACAAGAACAGAAATACAGCACTAAGCCACGCGCCTGTAAGAAAGGATGTTTTAAATGCAGATGAAAAAAAACTGAGTATTAAAAATGCTTTGCGTTATTTCCCAAAAGAATGGCACCAAACACTAGCGCAAGAATTTTTAGCTGAACTGGAAAACTACGGACACATTTATATGTACCGTTTTATGCCCGATTATGCCATTTATGCAAGAGATATAAAGGCATATCCGTGTCGTACCATTCATGCTGCGGCAATTATGCTCATGATCCAGAATAATTTAGATCCGGCCATTGCGCAGCACCCTGAAGAGCTGATTACTTATGGTGGAAACGGAAGCGTATTCCAAAACTGGGCACAGTATCTTTTAACGATGCAATACCTGGCTACAATGACCGATCAGCAAACGCTGAATATTTATAGCGGGCATCCGCAGGGATTATTTCCATCAAGTACCGCTGCACCTCGGGTAGTGGTAACCAATGGGATGATGGTGCCGAATTATTCTTCGCCTGAAGACCTGGAAAAGTTTAACGCTTTAGGTGTAACCCAATACGGGCAGATGACGGCAGGTTCGTACATGTATATAGGGCCACAGGGTATTGTTCATGGCACGGCCATTACCTTAATGAATGCTTTCCGTAAAAAGGGTTTTTATGGAAAGGATACTGCAGGTAAAGTTTTTCTTACTGCAGGATTAGGTGGTATGAGCGGCGCACAAACTAAGGCGGGCAATATTGTAGGCTGTATTACGGTGTGTGCTGAGGTAAATTCTAAGGCTGCAACCAAAAGGCATCAACAAGGCTGGGTAGATGAACTGATCGATAATTTGGATGAATTGGTTAACCGTGTGATAGTTGCCCAAAAAGGAAAAGAAACGGTATCTCTGGCGTACATTGGCAATATTGTTGATGTTTGGGAGCGGTTTGATCAAGAAGATATTGAAGTGGCCATTGGTTCTGATCAAACTTCACTGCATAATCCATATTCTGGAGGCTATTATCCGGTAGGTTTAAGTTTTGTTGAAGCAAATGAAATGATGGCCAATGCAGCTGATCGGTTTAAAGTTTATGTTCAGGATTCGCTAAAAAGGCAAGCAACAAGCATTAACAAACATACAGCAAAGGGAACTTATTTTTTCGATTATGGAAATGCCTTTTTGTTGGAGTGTAGTAGAGCAGGTGCCGATGTAATGTCGGCACCTGGGGTAGATTTTAAATATCCATCTTATGTAGAAGACATTTTAGGTCCATTGTGTTTCGATTACGGTTTTGGCCCATTTAGGTGGGTTTGTGCCTCAGGTAACGAAAAGGATCTCGATTTAACTGATCACATTGCTAAAGAGGTAATGGAAGAGATTAAAGCTAGTGCCCCAGCAGAAATACAGCAGCAATTGCAGGATAATATCAATTGGATCAGCGCGGCAAAGGAAAATAAACTTGTGGTAGGCTCAAAAGCCCGGATTTTGTATGCCGATGCTGAAGGAAGGGCAAAGATTGCGCGGAGGTTTAACGACGCGATTAATACCGGCCAATTATCGGCACCAGTTATTCTTGGGAGAGATCATCATGATGTAAGCGGAACAGATTCTCCATTTAGAGAAACGAGCAATATTTACGATGGAAGCAGGTTTACTGCAGACATGGCTATTCATAATGTAATTGGCGATAGTTTTAGGGGCGCTACGTGGGTTTCGGTCCACAATGGTGGTGGCGTTGGCTGGGGAGAAGTAATAAACGGCGGTTTCGGAATGGTATTGGATGGAAGTGAACAAGCTGCTGAAAAATTACAAAACATGCTTTTTTATGATGTAAACAATGGCATTGCCAGAAGAAGCTGGGCACGTAATAAAGAAGCCCGCTTTGCTATCGAACGCGAAATGGAACGGACTGGTACCTTAAAAATTACACTGCCAAATTTGGTTGATGACGAGGTGTTGGATGGATTGAAGATAGACTAAGTTTTTACCAGAGAGAAAATGAGAAATACCCAAAGCTTACGGCGTATTCCCTGCGGTTGTCATGCTGAGCGGAGTCGAAGCGTTTTTGATGAATAGTTTAGCTACGGAAGCACTAAGAAGTTTTCGTCATTCTCGACTTGATTGGGAACCACGAATGCTCATCGAAGATAATCGTAATGCAATGCGCTTTAAGATTCCTCTGCCTGCGCAGGAATGACGATGCATTACAATGGCGTTCGAGCTTAGAAATGACGAATTTCCAAAAAAAAACTTAGCGCAATTGCGAAAACCTTTGTGTTGTTTGCGGTAAAAAATGTGCTAATTCAATGGCAAAGTAAAATAAAAAACAGATCCCTTACCTTCTTCACTTTCTGCCCATATCCGGCCACCATGTCTTTCAATAATTTCTGCGCTTAAGTAAAGCCCAATTCCAAAACCAGAAATGGTGTGATTACCCTGCACGCGGTAATAACGTTCAAAAAGTTTATCAATATCTTCGGGCTTTATGCCTATTCCCTCATCTTTAATCTGAATTTCAACCTCAGTATCGTACAATTTGCAGGTAATCTCAATGCTTGTGCCATTATCTGAGTATTTTAAGCCGTTGCTGATCAGGTTAGAAATCACATTCCCGATTTTATTCCTATCGGCATTAATGTTGACCTCGCATGTAGGGTTTAATATAATTTGATGCGAAGATTGTGACACATAAGTTTCTTCTATGGTTTCTTTCAACAGTTCACTTAAGCTAAAGTTTGTTTTTTCGATTAGCAGCTTGCCCGATTCTAAACGCGATACATTTAAGAAACCATTAATCATGGTGGTCATTTTTCTGATCTGGCTGTGCGCTTTATCTAAAGCGATAATGGCGTAATTGTCTTCATCTTTTTTCGCTTTGCGCTGCAAAACCTGCACAAAACCATTAATTGCGGTTAGTGGTGTTTTTAACTCGTGACTGACCATTCCGATGAAGTCGTTTTTTCGAAGCTCATCTAATTTTTGTTCCGTAATATCAATGAAAAGACCAGAATATTCCGTTGGGTTTCCTTGTTGGTCTAAAAATACTCGCCCGGTTGCCCTAACCCATTTTTCCTGTCCATTGATTAAATTGTTAATCGGGTATTCCGTATCACTGGGTAAATGGTTTTTCATGGCATTATCAAGCGCCGAAAAAAGCATTTTATGGTAATCCGGATTTACGGCCTTCATAATCATATCCATTTCTGCAGGTTTATCCAAAGGCAATCCCAGCAATTCTTTAACAAAGCTAGACATGGTAATTTCAAGTGTTTTCGGGTTGATACTCCAGGTACCCATTCTGCCCGTTTCTATAGCCTGTCTGAGTTTTTCTTCGCTGTCTGATAGTTTATTGGTGTACTTGATAAGGTCATCATGCGTTTTAGCAAGTTCTTCATTTGTAGTGGCCAGCTCTTCGTTTGCTGCTGCCATTTCCATATTTATACCTTGCAGTTCTTCTTGATAAAGTTTTCGCTCTGTAATATCAGGACTTACTGTAGCGATGGCAATTATTTGACCGGTTTCTTCATTTCGAATGGCAAAGCCATTCCATTCAATCCAAAAAGGGATGCCTGTTTTTTCATTCCAGAATCGAATCTCCTGCGTGAAGGCATTATTCTTTAAAATCCCTGGTAGAATTTCCTTTGCCATTAATCGATCTTCAGGAAAAACACAATCTAATATTGTTCTTTTCGAAATGCCAGACCAACCTAATTTTTGTAATGCGGCAGGATTTAGGTATTGTATTGACATATCCAATTCTGCAATACCTATGAATTCTGAACTGGCCTCTATAAGTTTGTTTAGGTTAAGTCGCTCTATTTCGATTAGCTTTCGTTCTGTAATGTCGATACAAGAGCTAATGTAACCGGCAAATGAGCCATCGGCATGAAACCGTGGCGGACCACTCGCCAGCAACCATCTGTAATCGCCTTTTTTGGTGAGTATTCTAAATTCGCCGGTAAAAGGTTTCTTTTCGGCAAGGGCCGAAAGGTAAATATCTACGTACCTATCCCGGTCTTCCGGATGAATTAAATCTGTCCAGCCAAAATCGAGCAGGTCCTTAACCGATCGGCCCGTGAGTTTTACCCATGATTTATTAAAATAAATGGCATTTCCACTTTCATCAGCAACAGCAATAAAAATATCGGTTCCTTCTGCCATGGTTCTGAAGCGCTTTTCGCTTTCCGAAAGCTGGTTAAAGCGCTCAATAACCCTTAATTCCAGTTCGTTGTTTAAAACGTGCAACCTTTCTTGTGTTTCCTGTAGTTCTTCATTTGTGGCTACAAGCTCTTCATTGGTTGTGGCAAGTTCTTCTACTGTTGCCGCCAGTTCTTCATTTAAAGTTTGCTCTCGTTGTAGCGCCTCTTCTCTTTCAAGCGCCAGTTCTACAGCCTGCTGTCTAAGTACCCGCTCGCTTACATCAATTGCCGTATGTAAAATGCAAATGGTTTTACCCGCATCGTTTTTTACAGCCCGGTATTCAAAATCAAAATAAAATGTTTGCAGTTTACCGTCGACTATCAAATCCGCTGCGGTATCTTTTCCTGAGATAACTAAGCCTTCTAACCAAACTTTCCTAAACATCTCAATAAAAGGCTGTCCTTTTAACTCCGGTAAGGCTTCTTCCAGTGATTTTCCGATTATGCTTCTGTCTTTCCCCCAGATTCTGAGCATGGCATCATTAGCCGCTTGAATTACAGCCGTTTCGCCAACATGAACAGCTGTGGCTGTATGGGTCAAGTTAAACACTTCTAATAATTGATCGCTACTTAACAGGTGATTAGGATAACTCATTATGGAAGCTTAAAGTATTATCTGAAATAACTATTTATCTATTGTCCAAACAAAATTAAATCAGGGATATAACCATGATCATTTTCGATATAAACTATATACTAACCATAACCTCTTTAAAAAGTTTTTTAATGATGTGAATTTCTGATGCATACTGTGTGTTTTTCCTACAACCAAAATATAAAGTGTTTGTCAGTTTTGATATACCTTCCCAAATTACTTTTACCTTTCCCTCTTCAACTTCTTTTTTGCAAAGAAAATCAGGTATAATAGCCAAGCCTTTTCCTCCAGATAAGCAGCGAACAATCGAATTGAGGTTAGGTACAATGTAGTTAGGGCGAAAATCGGCATGCTTGCCAAAGTTAAGCTGCCAGAAACGTAGAAGATGCTCCATATCGCCCGCTGTTCCATACCATTTTTGCTGTTTTAACCAGGTCTCCATTCCAGTCAAATCTTTCTTTTTAACCAACGAATCAAAAGTTTGCCCATCAGTTTCTATTCCGCCTACTAAAACAATGGTTTCGGAAGAAAAAGCCTCGTGTTCTACATTGGCCGAATTGCCTTTTTGTGGAGTGATAATCAGGTCTAAAATACCTTTATCCAATTGATCTAACATCTCCGGATATTCACCAAAACGGATAATTACATTAAAAGGAAGTGTAGAAATATACTGTTCGAGCGTAATCTGAAAAGTTTCAAAACACATTCCTACGCTAATGGTTGGTGTATGTTTCTCCGTGCTTTTTTGAAAATGTTTTTCGGCATCCTCAAGTTTTGTAAGCGGCTCTACAATGAAATTATAGAGCACTTTCCCTTTTTCGGTCGGGATCATTTTCCTGCCCGTACGTTCGAACAATTTATATCCAACATAACTTTCTAAAGAACTTAAATGTAAACTTACCCCAGGTTGTGAAATAAACAGATTTTCTGCCGCACCGGTTAAGGTTCCTGTTTTATAAATTGCCTTAAAACTTCTGTACCACTCTAAATTAACCATGATAATAGTATTATAATTCTGATACAAAGCTATGAATTAACTTGTTTTAATAATAGATTCCGGCGCTGTAATTTTGTCTTATCAAAATAGAAAAACGAAATGACAAAAATATTCATCATCAACGGGGGACAAAAGTTTGGTCACTCTGGCGGAAGATTTAACGAAACTATAGCTGATGCTACAGCAGGTTTCTTTTCCTCATTAGCAGATTTCGAAGTAAAAACAACTAACATCAATCATGATTACGATCCGAAAGAGGAAGTAGAAAAATATGTTTGGGCAGATGTTGTAATTTATCATACGCCCATCTGGTGGTTTCAGTTACCACATGGTTTTAAACAATATATCGATGTTGTGTTTACTGAAGGGCATAAAAAAGGAATCTATGTAAGTGATGGCCGTAAAGCAGATAATCCGACAAGAAACTATGGTACCGGCGGGATGCTGCATGGTCGCAAATACATGGTAACATCATCGTGGAATGCACCAAAAGAAGCATTCACCTTACCTGAAGAATTTTTTATGGAAACCAGCGTAGACGATGGTGTATTGTTTGGTTTTCATAGAATGAATGCTTTTACCGGAATGGAACGCATTGACGGTATCCATTTTCACGATGTAGAAAAGAATGCAGATATTAGGAGTGCGCTTAAATTGCACCATGAACATTTAACCCAAAATTTTTTAAATACAAAAATATATGAGCATTTATCTAACAGCAATTGTTAAAAGTAAAAAAGAAACCACAGCGGCATTAAGAACTATGCTGTTGGATATGGTTGTAAATTCCCGTAAAGAAGAAGCGTGCATCCAGTACGATCTGCATGAATCTGCCGTTGATAATACTTTTATTTTTCAGGAGGAGTGGAAAGATCAGGAAGGTTTGGATCTCCACGATCAGCAGCCTTATATTTTAGCCTTTGTAGCGCAAGCGGATACGTTGACGGATGATATTGTGATCTATAAGACAAAAAAACTGGCCTAATTACAGTTTTGCACGCCTGGCTGTTAACGAAGAACCCGCAGAAGCAATAACAACGAAAGCCACCGCAAAACACTCTTTTAAAGTGAGGTATTCTTGCAAAAAAACGAGTGCAGCTAATGAAGCCATGGCGGGTTCGAGGCTCATTAAAATACTGAAAGTCCGTGCAGGAAGCTGCTTAAGGGCTCTCATTTCGAGGGTAAACGGAATGGCGCTTGATAGTAGAGCAAGCGCTGATCCTAAACCCAGTAATTTCGGATTCAGGCCACTTAAACCACCGCTAAAAACACCAAATGGTAAAATGACAAGGGTAGCGAATAACATTCCAATGGCAACAGCATCACCGCCCTTCATTATTTTTGAGATCCTACCACCCAATATAATATAGGCCGCCCAAAAAATACCAGCTAAAAGTGCCAGCAATACACCGAAAACATTTAGCCCTGTACTGGTCCATGGGGCAATTAGTGCAATGCCAGTTGCAGCCAGTATTACCCAAAGGAAATCTACAGGTTTTTTAGATCCAAAAATAGCCAGGCCCAAGGGGCCAACAAATTCTAAAGTTACGCCTAAACCGATCGGAATTCTTGCTATAGCCATATAGAATACCATATTCATTACCCCCAAACAAACACCATACAGGGTAACATATTTCCATTGTTTGGCATTTAGTTTAAACAGGTTTGGCCTGAAAGCAATTAATAAGATGACCGCTGATAAACCGATCCGTAACGATGCTGTAGCAGCAGCGCCAATCTGTGGGAAAAGCCCTTTTGCAATTGCCGCCCCACACTGCACACTGATAATAGACAGTAAAACGGCTGGTATGGGTGGGATATTGATTTTGCTTTTCATTCGTTGCTCGTAAATGAGGCGCAAAATTACGGAATTATAACCTGCTAATATTTTAAAATAAAAAAAGGGAGAATCAGATTACGCTAATTCTCCCCTTCAATTAAATTTTTAGGTTATTAACAAAAAAGTTCCTGTTCGTCTCTATTTTCTGTAGGGATTTTTTTTAGGAAATCATCAAATGCCGGTCCTTCATTGTCTGAATAAATGCCATAAGCATCTAATATATATCCAATATTTTTATCCTGATCTTCCAGTAGGTAAAGTACAGAGTTATCTGCAGGGTCTGAGTCTCCTTCAAAGCGGTAAGTTTTAACAATGGTTAAATCTTCGGGACTATAAATTTTTCCGAGCGATTTACTTTGCATCTTACCATGATCAGACATTTTTAATTCGTTATCTTTTCCTTTCAGCCTCAATTTCTCCAAAATTTGACTTAAAGTGTTCATTGCAATTGGCTGTTCCATAGTTATACGATTTTATACTGTTTAAACAAGTGGCATTCGAAATGGTTTTGCTATCCTTCTTTTTAAAGCAAACTAAATGATTGTCAATCTGTTTCTTATGTAAACTAAATTTTTATAAAATGAAAAAATATCTTTTAAGCTTAGCTATTGCAGGCGTAGCACTGATCAGTGCTTGTACCAAAACCGACAAAGAAATCGCCCAGGCCACTTTGACCGAAACAGCTGATAATACGAAAACCATTGGAACAGCAAAGTTTTACGAATTAAGCGATGGAAAAATTAAGATGGACATTGAGATGAATTTTGCTGCGCGTGCAGACAGTAATGTTGCGGTCCACTTTCACGAACATGGCGATTGTGGCAATATGGGCGAAAATACACACGGCCACTGGAACCCAACTAAAGAAGCTCACGGCAAATGGGGATCTGCCGCTTATCACAGCGGTGACATCGGCAACATTATGTTAGATAGTAAAGGTCATGCCACGCTTTCGGTTACTACCGATAGATGGAGCATTAAAGATGGCGATATTAAAAATATTATCGGTCGTGGAATTATTGTGCATGGCGGTACCGACGATTATACTACACAGCCAACTGGTAACTCAGGGCCACGGGTAGGTTGCGGTGTAATTGAAGCGGTGAAGTAATTATATTAATATTGCGAGGAGGAACGACGAAGCAATATTAATGCGATAGTCATAAACCCACAGTTGTAAGATTGCTTCGTCGTTCCTCCTCGCAATGACGACTTTTCTTAAGCGGTTAAATTTTTAACCGCTTTTTTTATGCAATTTGATAAGGCTTGTCATCATCATTAAAAAACCTCAATTATTATGGCAACACTAAACGATTCTCAAAGCGGCAAGGCTGTAAAGGGAAGAACCAAAAAAACAACACCAAGGGTAGATCTCACCGCGATGGTTGATCTGATGTTTTTATTGACTGCGTTTTTTATGCTCACCACTTCATTGGGCAGTTTAAATGCAGCAGATATTGCCAAGCCGGATAAAACGGATACCGATGTTGTAGAAAATTATCCGGAATCGCGTACCATGACCATTCTGCTCGGCAAAAACAACAAGGCCGTTTGCTACATGGGAACAATAGAAAAGGCAGATATGCACGTTATGCCTGTGGCAAACATTCAAAAAGAAATCAGTAAAAATGAAAAACTGGTTGCTGAAATCCACCAGCATAATCCAGCCAAATACATGATCGTCATTATCAAGCCAGCTAAAACGGCTAAGTTCCAGAATTTTGTAGATGTTATTGATGAAATGAAAATTGCCAATATTAAATCGTATGCCATTGACGACGATCATATTGCAGAAAAGGAGACTGTATTTATGAAAATGAACGGCATCTAATCAAGCTGTTTTTTTAAAGCAGGCTACTTAAAAAACAGCGAATAAAAAGAATATAAAACGGCTTGAGGCTAATGAATAAATTGAATATGAAAACTAATACCCTAGTTTTTTGGTAGTGATTGCGTTTTTTGTGTGTTGGAGAGCATTTTTTTGAGATTATTAACGAATCGTTATGTTTATGTTAGATGCTTAATACTACATCCATATAGCTAATAATGTTACATTCGTCGAAGTGTTTGGCCAAGCATCAGGCGCATCCCGAAAAGCCTTCAAAAGAGTAGGGGTCTTAAAACTCAAAAAAAATCTAGTATGAAAAGTTTAGAATTAAAAAATCTTGGTGTTAAAGAAATGAACACAACTGAAATGTCACAAGTTGAAGGTGGTGGTATTATTAACAATACATTAAACGAACTTTTAACTTCTCTTGCAGGAACTTTAAATGCAGTTGGTGCAGATACTTCAGCATTTTTAAGCAAAACAGTAACCAATGTTTTGAAACTTGTTTGGAGTCTATAAGCAATTTATTGTATCCGCTGTTCTGGTTTTCAGAATAGCGGATGCTTTACGATTTCGACACTATGGCGTTAACCAACTACTCTACAGATAGAATTTCAAATACCGCTCTCGTTTACCGTTCCCAAATTAGTAAATCAAGCCAGTTAATTTATATCGTTGCCGTGGCAGCCATTTTAATTGTTTTGATTGCCCTTCCTTTCGTTAAAATACCAATTAGTATAAATGGTACAGGTATTTTACAATCGACCATCGAAAAAACAGAACTTATTGTACCGGTAAATGGCCGGTTAATCCAGTATAGACTTTCGGATAATAAAAGGCTTAAACAAGGTGATACGCTTTTGGCTATTGATGCAGGTTTACCGAAACAGCAAGATGCTTTGGTAGAAACGCGTAAAAACCAGATCACCCAGTTTTTGCAGGATATCCGTACGCTACTTTCATTTAATGGCGGCTCATCAAGCCTGCAAACCGGGCAATATGTAGCATCCTGGCAGCAATATGTGCAAGAATTAAAAAATGCAGGTATTGCGAAACGACAGGCCACCAGCACCTTTGCGCGTTACAATAAACTTTATCAAAATAAAGTGCTAACGCAATCTGAATACGAAAAATACAAATACGAACTTGAGCAGGCCGAATCGGTTTACTTAATGGTGCGTACCAAATATAAAACCCAATGGCAAACCGAAGCCAATGGTTACCGCAACGAACTGCGCCAGCTTTCCGGGCAGCAGGCAGAACTTAACGAACAGAAAAAACAATATGTATTACGCGCGCCGATTGATGGTTCTGTACAGAGCTTAATTGGCTTGCAGAATGGCGCATATGTATTTGCCAACCAAAAAGTAGGAGAGGTTTCTCCAGATGCGGGTTTAGCTGCCTACTGTTATATCAATCCTTCAGATATTGGCCTGATTAGAAAAGGGCAGGAAGTACACTTTCAGATCAATGCCTATAATTATAACCAATGGGGTTTGGCTGTGGGTAAAGTGATCGATATTTCGGACGATATTGTGATCTTAAATGGTAACCAGCCTGCTTTTAAGGTAAAGTGTTTAATGGATAAAAATTTTTTGATGCTAAAAAACGGTTACAAAGGATACCTCAAAAAAGGAATGAATTTTACAGCTCGCTTTAAAGTAACCGACCGTAGCTTATATCAATTACTTTACGATAAGGTAGATGATTGGGTTAATCCGAATTTAATCCAAAAAACATAGAAGCAATGAGTACAAAAGTTAAGCAACGAGATATAACAGATTGTGGTGCGGCTTGTCTGGCTTCAATTGCTGCTCATTATAAATTAGATTTGGCCGTTGCCCGCATCAGGCAGCTTGCCGGAACTGACAAAAAAGGTACAACCGTTTTAGGACTTGTAGAAGCGGCCCAAAAACTAGGATTTGAAGCGAAAGGTGTTAAGGCACCTTTTGATAGTTTATTTAAAATACCTACGCCCGCTATAGCACATATCATTGTGAATGATATCCTTCAGCATTATGTAGTGATTTACAAAGTAAACAGTAAGTTTATAGAGGTGATGGACCCTATAGATGGGAAAGTGCACCGTAAAACGCATGATGAATTCAAAAAGGAATGGACTGGTGCTTTAGTCTTATTGTTGCCATCAGAAGACTTTCAGGCCGGCAATGAAAAAAAATCAATCCAGGGGAGATTTTGGAGTTTGATTAAACCGCACAAAGGCATTCTGACGCAAGTTTTATTTGGTGCTATTGTTTATACTGTACTGGGTTTATCCACCTCTATTTTTGTTCAGAAATTAGTTGATTTTGTGCTGGTAGATGGTAACCATAATCTGCTAAACCTCATGAGTATAGCCATGATGGTTATTCTTCTGGTACAGCTGTTTATTGGCTCGGCAAAAACAATTTTTACCTTAAAAACGGGTCAGTTAATCGATTCGCAGCTTATTTTAGGCTATTACAAACACCTGCTCCGTTTACCACAGCAGTTTTTTGATACCATGCGGGTGGGCGAAATTATTTCGAGGATTAATGATGCCGTAAAAATCAGAACATTTTTAAATGACGTATGCGTAAATTTTGTAGTCAACATTTTTATTGTTTTCTTCTCATTTATCATGATGTTTACCTACTACTGGAAACTAGCACTCATCACGCTTACTGTTATCCCGTTATACCTAATAATCTATGCAATTACCGATAAATTTAATAAACGTACACAGCGTAGGTTAATGGAAGATGCTGCCGAGCTCGAATCGCAATTGGTAGAGAGCTTAAATGCGGTAGGTACCATTAAACGTTTCGGCTTAGAAGATCATGCTAACGATAAAACCGAAACCCGTTTCATCAAGTTGCTCCAGGCAGGCTTTAAATCGAATATAAATGCTGTTGTATCAGGAACTTCCACCGAGTTTATTTCGCGTATGATTACCATTGTATTACTTTGGGTGGGAGCGGGTTATGTATTAAGCAATTCAATCACCCCTGGAGAATTATTGTCGTTTTATACTTTGATCGGTTATTTTACAGGGCCAGTGTCATCTTTAATCGGAATGAATAAAACCGTACAGGATGCCGTTATTGCGGCAGACAGGCTATTCGAAATTATGGATCTGGAACGCGAAAGTGATGAGAACCAGATTGAACTGAGTACTGATAAAATTGGAGATATTCATTTCGAAAATGTTTCTTTCCGCTATGGGGCAAGGCTGCCCGTTTTCGAAAACCTGAATTTAACCATTCCACAAGGGAAATTTACGGCCATCGTGGGCGAGAGTGGGTCAGGGAAATCGACTTTGATGTCTATTCTGCAGAATATTTATCCGATACAGGGAGGCAATGTGCGCATAGGTAAATATGATCTGAAATACATTACCAATTCGTCGCTCCGTAGAATGGTATCAGTTGTGCCCCAGCAGATTGATTTATTTGCTGGTAATGTAATCGATAATATTGCCATTGGTGAAGAAGAGCCCGATATGCAAAGGATTATTGATATTGCCACTAAACTTGGCTTAATTGGCTTCATTGAGGCTTTACCTAAAGGCTTTCAGACTTATCTTGGTGAAAACGGAACATCTTTATCAGGCGGTCAAAGGCAGCGGATTGCCATCGCAAGGGCTTTATACCGCGATCCGGAAATTCTGATCTTAGATGAAGCTACTTCATCGCTCGATTCGGTTTCGGAGCAACACGTACAACGCATGATCGAACTTTTAAAAGCAGAACAGAAAACCATAATAGTAATCACACACCGATCGAGTACGCTTAACAATGCTGATAAAATTATTGTATTAGATAAAGGTTTAGTAGTTGAGCAGGGTAGTCACCAGGAACTGAAATACCATTTGGCCTAAACTCACGAAGTTTATTAGGGGATGAGTGTGTGCAAACTTCGTAAGTTCAGCGGAGGGAGAAAGCCTAAATATTTAATATTGGTTTTTGGAAAGCAATTGCAGTAGCTTTTTTTAATGTTCGCCCTGCTTTTCATTACAAGTCCGCACCCGATGAAAGATCGGGCTTACGGGCTTTCCATTTCAATCAGGTTTGGATAGGTTAGGTATTTGCTCCTATTAACGAATTCTGCACAGTTCCAAAATATTTATTTTTAAGAGTATTATCTTTCCCAAGAACCACCTGCCCGAGTTAAATAAACCCGACAGGAGTGAACACCGAACGCAGTGAGGTAAAGCGGATGGCGGGGCTTTCGAAACCCATGCACTCAGAACCCTGCTTTTCAAAAAAGCGATCAATATTTTTCTGCTGTTTTAGTGATGTCAGGTGTTATCACCTGACACAAATCTATCCAGTCAGATGGCAACATCTGACTGCACGACAACAAATTCTGATTTTAGACGAGGGAACTACCCGCGTCAATCAGATTTAGCTCTCTTTGCGTCACCCTGACCTGGAGCGTAGCGGAAAGATACGCAGTAAACCGAGCCTTAAGCGAGCTCACCGCAGATAATTTATTTCAGGGTCTTTAAAAAAAAGGTTTTACCAATATTACTGGAAAATAGCACAGTTTCAGTGTATTTATTTCTTAGGCGGATTATCACCCCAAGAACCACCAGCCCAGGTTAACTAAACCTGACAGGAGCGAGCACCGAACGCAGAGCGGTAAAGCGGATGGCAGGGCTTTCGAAACCGATGCACTCAGAACCCTGCTTTTCAAAAAAGTTATCAATGATTTTTTTGGTGGTGTAAGGTGTTACCACCTGACACAAATCTATCCAGTCAAATGGTAACATCTGACTGCACGACAAAAAAAAGGCGTTCTGCATAGCTGCAAAACGCCTTTTTCTGTAAATTTATTCGAAGTATTAAATACCGAAAGCAGCTTTAACCTGATCTACGTAATCTAATTTTTCCCAGGTAAACAAATCAACCGTAACTGTTTTTTCTTCACCGTTCGGTGTTCTAAAAGTTTTGGTAACCGTTTCTGGGGTGCGGCCCATGTGCCCATAAGCAGCAGTTTCGCTATAAATTGGGTTTCTTAATTTCAAGCGTTGCTCAATAAAGTAAGGGCGCATATCGAAAATCGATTCTACAATTTTAGCAATCTCGCCATCCGTTTTACCCACTTTACCAGTGCCGTAAGTATTGATGTAAATACCCATTGGTTTTGCAACACCGATTGCGTACGATACCTGAACCAAAATTTCGTTGGCCACGCCAGCAGCCACTAGGTTTTTAGCAATATGGCGTGTGGCATAAGCCGCACTTCTATCTACTTTACTTGGATCTTTACCAGAGAAAGCACCACCACCATGCGCACCTTTACCACCGTAAGTATCAACAATGATTTTTCTTCCGGTTAAACCAGTATCGCCATGCGGGCCACCAATTACAAATTTGCCGGTTGGGTTAATGTGGTATTCAATTTTATCATTAAACAAATGTGCGTAGGCAGGATTACTTTTTATAATTCTTGGGATCAGGATATTCACTAAATCAGTTTTGATTTTAGCCAACATTGTTGCCTCTTCATCAAAATCATCGTGCTGTGTAGAAATTACAATCGCATCGATACGCACTGGTTTATTGTTATCGTCGTACTCTAAAGTAACCTGGCTTTTAGCATCTGGACGTAAATAAGTGATTTCGTTATTTTCGCGGCGCAGAACAGCAAGTTCCTGTAATAATTTATGAGAAAGGTTTAATGCCAAAGGCATATAATCTTCAGTTTCGTTGGTGGCGTAACCGAACATCATACCCTGATCGCCAGCACCTTGTTCTTCTTTATTGCTTCTATCTACACCTTGGTTAATATCCTGAGATTGCTCGTGTATTGCCGATAAAATTCCGCAAGAGTTGGCCTCAAACATATATTCGCTTTTGGTATAGCCAATTTTCTTGATTACATCGCGGGCAATCTGTTGTACATCTAAATATGTTTTAGATTTTACCTCACCAGCCAAAATAACCTGACCCGTAGTTACCAAAGTTTCGCAAGCAACCTTTGATTCTGGATCGAAAGCTAAGAAGTTATCAATTAATGCATCCGAAATTTGATCGGCGATTTTATCTGGGTGGCCTTCAGAAACAGATTCTGATGTAAATAAATATGACATTTATTAAATAATTAATGGTAAATAAACAAATTAATACTTGCCAAACCCCTTGGAAACAGGTGTTTAAATGATTGAAAGGAGGCATTAGCAATTTTTTTAAGTGGTTGCAATCCGGTCCCGATGTGTCGGGATAGCAAATCAATCCACTTTTTTACTGGTGCAAAATTAGCATATTTTCTTTATTTCAAAAATTATAGATTATTTTGTGCATTCATTCTTACACTTTGCACACAAAGATCAATATCCTCTTTATTATAAACCCTATCTCTGGTGGGCGAGGGAAGTTACGCATCCCTGATTTTATTGATCAATACCTGGATAAGGAAAAGTTTAGCCCAAACTTTGTTTTTAGCGAATATGTTGGTCATGCCGGCGAATTGGCAGACGAAGCCGCGACTAAAAATTTCGACGTCATTGTTGCTGCAGGTGGCGATGGCACCATTAATGAGGTGGCCAGTAAAGTATTAAAACACAAAAAGATTTTAGGGATTTTACCGCTTGGATCAGGAAACGGCCTCGCCAGGTTTTTAAGAATATCGAAAAATTTGAGGTATGCACTTTCCCTGATCAACAATTTTAAGGTTGATGAGATTGATACGGCCGAGTTTAATAACAAATGTTTTTTCAACTTGGCTGGTATGGGGTTCGATGCCCATTTGAGTGCTGTTTTTTCGAAAGATAAAAGACGCGGCCTATCAGGTTATGTAAAGCTGGGTTTTAAGGAGGTTTTTAACTATAAAGCCCAAACTTATCTCATTAATATTGATGGTGCTCAATATACCAGAAAAGCTTTTGCCATTAGCATAGCCAATTCATCGCAGTATGGCAATGATGTTTATATCGCACCTAACGCTTCGGTAAAAGATGGCTTGCTTGATGTTTGCATTATTAAACCTTTTCCGATAATAAAATTGCCATTATTGGGTTATGTAATGTTAAGAGGGAAGGCCGAAACATCAGATATGATTGAAATTATTAAAGGAAAAAACATTAAAATTACCAGAGAAAAAGCTGGTGCAGTGCATGTAGATGGCGAGCCTTTACAAATGGGAACAGAGATACATGCGGTAGTAAATCCACTCTCGTTAAAAGTGATTGTGCCCTAGTTAAGTTTGGAGTTGAGCGTTTGGCGTTTGGCGTCGATTAACCAATTTAGGCAATTAACCGGTTAACCCCAAAGAACCAATGGCCAGTGAACCAATGAACTTTTATAAAACATGAAACCAAAGAAAAATAGTTTAAGTGATCTTGGCGGAATTATGTATTCTACCAATCCAGAATTCGAATACGAAGAAGATGTTGATGATGCCGTTACTTCGCCAAACAATCAACAGGATTTAAGGGTAATGCTCGATAAAAAAAATCGTGGTGGCAAGGCGGTAACCTTAATTACCGGTTTTAGAGGGCGTACTGAAGATTTAGAAGTATTGGGCAAAATGCTTAAAACTAAATGTGGTGTAGGTGGCTCGGTTAAAGACGGCGAAATCATGATCCAGGGCGATGTGCGCGATAAAGTAATGGGCATCCTTCAGAAAGATGGCTATAAAGTAAAAAAAGCCGGGGGATAATATTCAATGCGATTATTTTAGGACTAAATCACTGTTGTATTGCTTTTACGTATTACACCATTATCATTAAATTAGTTGCTCTTAAATCTAAATACTATCGCAATAGTTCTATTTACTAGTTTATCTAGTTCATATCCTGTTTTAATGTTTCTTAAGCAGATTTTTAGCAAGATGTTTATGAAAAATTAAACGCATGAAAAAGATATTCCTTTCTATTTTCTTACTGCTTTTTGCTTTCGGTGCAAATGCACAGAAAAATAAATATTTGGTTGATGAGTATGGTAATACTAAACATTACTCAGTCGAAAGAAAATATTCAAAATCCAACATTTTTCTTTTAGTGGATAGCGGGACAAAACAAGTCACCCCATTCGAATATGTAAATAACTTTCCTTTTGGAAATATCGTTTTATTGAAAGGGGCCACATCAATCGAACTTGAGACCCGGATACAAAAAGATAGTTTAAGTTTTTACAGGTATTCCATTATAGAGAACGACTCTGTAATACTTAAAAAGGATGCGATTCCACTGAAAATAAAATATAAATGGGGCAGAGGGAGCGTACTCCCAAATTATGTAGCTGTAGATTTAGGTGTGTTTAATGTGGTAAATAAAAAAATAGAAGTTCAAATATTCAGAACTGATCGTGAAAAAAAAGTCACCTCAGTAATTATATACAATAAGCCACTTTTGGCGCCACGGTCGCTATCATTTCAGTTATTAGGTAAGAACACAACTCAGAATATCAAGAATAAAACCAATTTAATTGTTGACGAAAAAGTGAAAGGTATAAGAGTTGGCATGAAAAATACAGATATTAATATTCTTTACACTGTAGTTGTTGATAATGTTGATGCTCGTTCGGTGGCCATGTTAGAACCTAAATGGAAATCGATTAAAGCGACTGGTAATGTAGTTGGAGATATCGATGTTAGTGCATTTGTTAAGCCGGGTAGGTATAAAGTTTCGGTATACCCAAAAACTCAAACATTTACTTATTTGATAGATAACTCGTTGGCTAGAACTTTTCATTTTACAGTAGAAAAAACAAAAGAAAGTTTTTTTACATCTAAAGACCTGTTAAGGGGGGGGATTACAGGTGGCATTTGCGGTCTCATATTAGTTTTGATCCTTAATAATCGAAAAAAAAAGGCTGCTAAGATACTTGCTCATAAATCTCAGGAAAAAGAAATCGCCAAACTCCAGCTAGAATCTGTCCGCTCACAATTAAACCCACATTTTTTGTTTAATGCACTTGCTGGCATCCAAAATCTAATGAACAAAAACGATACAGACAATGCCAACCGTTACCTAATTAAGTTTGCCCGCTTAACACGCAATGTATTAGACCATAAAGAGCTCATCACTTTAACTTCTGAGAAAACCTTGCTCGACGATTACCTACAGATGGAGCAATTGCGTTTTGGTTTTCAATACCAGATCACCGCCTCCTCTGATTTAGATGTAGAGAATATAGAAATACCAGCAATGCTTTTGCAACCGTTTGTAGAAAATGCCGTAAAACATGGTATTGCCGAGAAAGGAAATGATGGTAAGATCGAAATTGGTTTTACTGCACAATTAACGGACCTGATTTTAAGTATAAAAGATAATGGAAGTGGTTTTGATGTAGCCCAAAATTACGAAGGATTGGGTTTGGCTTTGACTAAAAACAGGATATCTTTACTCAATTCTATTTATAAGGAAAATCAGTTTTTATTAGATATGAAAGCAGATGCAAATGGGGCAGTAATTAAGATCAAATTAAGTCAATGGTTATAAGATGCGTGCAATTTTAGTAGATGACGAAGCGGCCAATTTAGAAAATCTCAGGATTCTACTGGATAAGCATTGCCCAAACATTAAGGTGGTTGCTATTGCAAGTAATATTAACGATGCCTTTGCCCAGGTTAATCTTCACCATCCCGATCTACTTTTTTTAGACATCCAAATGGGTAAAACAACCGGTTTTGATTTGTTGAACCAACTTGCGGAGAAAACTTTTGAAGTGGTTTTTGTAACGGCCCATGATAATTATGGTATCCAGGCAGTAAAATTTGCTGCCCTGGATTACTTACTCAAGCCCGTAGACCCTGATGAACTGAAATCAGCTGTTGAAAAGGCCGAAATCAGAATCAAAAACAAAATACATGGCGAGCAGCTCAATTTTTTGTTGAGTCAGATTAAAAAGAGCGAGCCAAGTACGCCGAAAATTGCCTTGCCACAGCAGCACGAAATCCGTTATGTTTCAGTAGATGATATTATGCGTTGTGTGGCCGATAACACTTACACTTTTTTCTTTTTAAGCAATGGCGATAAAATTCTGATTTCAAAACCATTAAAAGAATATTCCGATCTGCTCAAACCCCACGGTTTTGTGCGGGCACACCAAAGCCATCTGGTTAACCCGAAATTTGTAAAAAGCTGGCTTAAAGAAGATGGTGGAACACTTTTGATGGATAGTGGTGATAAAATTCCCGTGAGTAAACCAAATAGAGAAATGGTAAAAGAGGTGCTGGGGAAGTAGGCCTCATGAACAAAGCGGCAAGTTCGCGTTAGGGATTGTAAGGGTTCAGTACCGATCCTTCATTGGTACCGGAGCGAAGCGCAGCCCTGGAAAGCCCGGCCCTTGCGCAGCTTGGGAAACGCCCAAACCAATTGGCAATTTTAAGCTGCCAATTAGCATTTGTAGATTTAATAACTCAGAATTTTTAAGCAGACCATTAAAAACCTGCGAGGTTTAAACCTTACATTTTTGTACTTTTGCGGCTATGTCAGTTATTAAACCCTCATTAGCAAAAGGTACCCGCGATTTTTCTCCGGTTGAAATGGTAAAACGCAATTTTATTTACGATACCATTAAAACAGTTTTCCGAAAATATGGTTATGCCGAAATCCAGACCCCAAGTTTCGAAAACCTTTCTACTTTGACAGGGAAATATGGTGATGAAGGCGATAAACTGATTTTTAAAATTTTAAACAGTGGCGAGTTTCTTAAAGATCCAAAAAAGAAATCTTTCGATTTTACAGATGAAGATAATAGCAATAAACTGATTCCGTTAATCTCTGAAAAAGCCTTGCGTTACGATTTAACTGTGCCATTTGCACGTTATGTAGTAATGCACCAGCACGAGATCACCTTGCCTTTTAAACGTTTTCAGGTCCAACCTGTTTGGCGTGCAGACCGCCCGCAAAAAGGCAGGTACCGTGAATTTTATCAATGCGATGTGGATGTGGTGGGTTCTGAAAGTTTGTTGAACGAAGCTGAATTTATTTTAATCTACAATGAAGCTTTGAGCAAACTGGGTTTAAAAGATTTCAGCATAAAAATCAACAACAGAAAAATTTTATCGGGTATTGCTGAAATTATTGGTAAACCAGATTTAATTATAGATATGACCGTAGCCATCGATAAATTAGATAAAATCGGTTTAGATGGCGTAAGTAAAGAATTGTTAGAACGTGGTTTTACCGAAGCGGATTTAGAAAAACTTCGCCCAGTGATTTTGTTAGAAGGCACTAACGAAGAAAAACTGGCTAGCTTGAAAGATGTTTTGGCGCAGTCAGAAACCGGATTAAAAGGCATTGCTGAAATAGAACAAGTTTTTGAATATGTAGAAAGCCTGGTTTCTTATGGTTTACCGTTAACGGCTAAATTAGAGTTAGATATTACTTTAGCCCGTGGGTTAAACTATTATACAGGCTGTATTTTCGAAGTTAAAACCAACGAAGTGGCCATGGGGAGCATCGGTGGCGGGGGGCGTTACGACGACTTAACTGGCATGTTCGGTTTAAAAGATTTAACCGGAGTTGGTGTTTCTTTCGGTGCCGATCGTATTTACGATGTATTGGAAGAACTGAACCTTTTCCCTGCCTCAGCAGAAGTCGGAACAAAAGTGTTGATCAGCAACTTTGATGCAGAAGCTGAAAAATATGCTTTGCCAATTGTCCAGCAATTCAGAAATGCAGGGATTTCGGCAGAGTTGTACCCAAGTTCGGCGAAACTAAAAAAACAAATGGCCTATGCCGATGCGAAGAACATCCCTTACGTAATTTTAATCGGTGGTGATGAAATTGCAAGCGGAGAACTTACCCTAAAAGATATGCAAAGCGGAGAGCAGAAAAAGCTGACTGTTTTAGGTATTCTGGAATTACTGAAATAACATCGGTTTTCACCACAAAGTACACAAGGGTATTCGCAAAGAAACGCTGAGGATCTGTTAGGTCCTCAGCTTTGTGCTTGCCTTCTTTACCTTGCGGTTAAGCCAACCTGCCAATTCGCAGTAAAATCGGGAAATGGACATCTTTCTCAGCATCATCCCCCCAGGCTTCTTTTAATTCGGTAAACATATACTCTAATGGGTTGCGTTCATTCACCTTTTTATAATGCTGCAAAGAAGACCAGGTATTTAAATAGCCAATCAGTTGGTTAAAATTCCATGTGGTTTTAATCTGAAAATGAGGAGCAATAATCTCTTCAAAAGGAAAGGGGATGGTTTTATAACCTTCTTCAATATAACGACGTTCGCTATCCCAATATTTGCCCAAAATATCTTCGTAGAGTTTATGTACAGCTTTATCTACTTTTTTATCGATAAACATTAGGCCATAACCAATCACCGCAAAAAGACCATTTGGTTTTAGTGTTCTTTTTACCTCAGCATAAAATGCTTCAAAATTAAACCAATGGATGGCCTGTGCCACCGTAATTAAATCAAAACTTTTATCCTCAAAGGAAGTCTTTTCTGCAGATTCAACCTTATACGTAATATTAGGCAGCTGTAAAGCATTCTTTAATTGATTCTCGCTGATATCCGTTGCATAAACCGCATCAAAATGTTGGGCCAATACGCGTGCAACCTGACCATTTCCCGTGGCGCAATCCCAGGCGGTTTCTTTGTTTTTTATTAGGCTAAACAGATAATCGTACAGTTCCTGCGGATAAGTTGGCCGATAAATAGCGTAATCGGCAGATTGGGTAGAAAAATTATCTTTCATTTTATTAATGAGTGCTGAATGAGAGAAGGAGCGAATGCTATCAGAATGAAAATAACTCCGCGCTTTCTTTATAAAATTATTATATTTTTGATTAACAAAGGTGTTAAAGTTAAGTTTCATTCAATCATTCAAAATCCACTCCATCACTCATTCTCTACTATGGAAAAGACAATACAACAGAACGAAATTAAGGATGTGGAATATCGTTTAAAATCTATATTTGGTGGTTCGGTTGGTAATCTTGTGGAATGGTACGATTGGTATACCTATTCTGCCTTTGCACTTTATTTTTCTCCAGCCTTTTTTCCCAATAGTAATCCAACCGCACAATTGTTAGATACCGCAGGGATTTTTGCAGTAGGCTTTTTAATGCGGCCTATCGGTGGCTGGCTGTTTGGCAGCATTGCAGATAAGTTAGGACGAAAACGTTCGATGACACTTTCTGTACTCATCATGGCCATAGGATCATTAATTATCGGTTTAACCCCAGGTTACAAACAGATCGGCATAGCAGCTCCCTTATTACTGATCTTTGCAAGGTTGATCCAAGGCCTGAGTACTGGCGGCGAATATGGAACTTCTGCCACTTACCTCAGCGAAATGGCCACCAAAAAGCATCGTGGATTTTATTCAAGTTTTCAATATGTAACCCTGATAGGTGGGCAGTTATTGGCTTTGGGCATTCAATTAATCTTGCAAAACTGGTTGCTTACACCTGCCGAACTGCATGAATGGGGCTGGCGGATTCCATTTTTTATCGGCGCCATACTTTCTTTCATCGCGCTGTACCTACGTAGGCATATCGACGAAACCTCGGCCTTTAAACGCAAAAGCTCGGCAGACAAAAAAGGTGGCATTGCCATACTGATGAAGTATCCAAAGGAAGTTTTTACCGTAGTAGGCTTAACTTTGGGGGGAACGATTGCCTTTTATACGTTTAGTACCTATATGCAGAAATTTTTGGTGAATACGGTTCACCTGAGCAAAGAAACCTCCACAACTTTATCATTCGTTTCGCTGTTGGTTTTTGCCATTATGCAGCCGCTGTTTGGCCTGTTATCTGATAAAATTGGCCGTAAACCTTTATTAATTGGTTTTGGTGTGTTAGGTACTTTATGTACTTATCCCATTTTAACCGGTTTGGCTGAAGAAACCAATACGACTGTCATCTTCTTGCTGATGATTGGTGCCTTGATTATTGTGAGCGGTTACACGAGCATTAATGCCGTGGTTAAGGCAGAGCTGTTCCCCGCCGAAATCAGGGCTTTGGGTGTAGGCCTACCTTATGCTTTAACTGTTGCCATTTTTGGTGGAACTGCAGAATATTTTGCGCTATGGTTTAAAAATATCGGCCATGAAAATTATTTCTACTGGTATGTAACCGGATGCATTTTAATCTCCCTTATTTTGTACACCACCATGAAAGATACGAAACACCACTCGAAGATTGAGGATTAATTTGCGAGCGGGAATGAAGAACTGCCTTCATGCTTTCCCGAAATTTCGGGATCAGCTTTTACCATGGAAAGATAAGACCCTGAAATGAATTCAGGGTGACGTCAAACTATAGGTAATTACTCACTTCAACTAAATTCATATCCGGATCGCGGAGGTAAATAGAGATAATTTTCCCATTGGCGCCAGTGCGTTCTACAGGCCCTTCCTCAATTTCGATGCATTTTTCTTTAAGTTCCTGCATCACTTCGTGTAAGGGGAAATCGGTAATAAAACATAGATCGGCAGTTCCAGGCATAGGTTTGAAAGCCTTTGGTTCAAACTCACTTCCATATTGGTGCAGGTTAATTTTCTGATTCCCAAATTTCAAAGCCTTTCTGTTTTCGCCAAATTCAATAATTTCCATTCCCAGGGCAAGGCTGTAAAACCTGCAGGTGCTTTCTAAATTGGCAACCGTTAGTACAAGGTGATCTAAGTTTTTAATGTCCATTGTAATAAATTAGAACTAAAGCATTCGTCCTTTTGTTTTAACAACTTGGGATTTATGCTTTCAATATTTGGTTAGTAAATTATCGACAAACAAAATACTCAATTTTTATATATTTACCGTTATGCAAAACCTGCCTCCTTTAGCCGAACGTATGCGCCCTCAAAATCTCGATGAATATGTTGGTCAACAGCATTTAGTTGGAGAAGGTGCAGTTTTACGCAAAGCGATCGAAAGCAGTCAGCTCCCTTCCATGATTTTTTGGGGGCCACCCGGTGTGGGTAAAACAACTTTGGCCTATATCATTTCGCAGGCATTAGATCGTCCGTTTTTTAACTTAAGCGCCATTAACAGCGGTGTGAAAGATATTAGGGAAGTTATCGATCGGGCCGCACAGCTGAAGGATAGTTTTTTGGGCCTACCCATTTTGTTTATTGATGAGATTCACCGCTTTAGCAAATCGCAACAAGATAGTCTGTTGGGCGCAGTAGAAAGAGGTTTGGTTACCTTAATTGGCGCAACAACCGAAAATCCATCTTTCGAGGTGATCTCCGCTTTACTTTCCCGTTGCCAGGTTTACATTTTAAAATCGTTAACCGAAACAGAGTTAGCGGGTTTATTGGAAACAGCCATTAAAAAAGATAGCATTCTATCAGAGAAGAACATTTCCATAAAAGAACATGAAGCTTTAATTCGTTTATCGGGCGGTGATGCACGAAAATTGTTAAACGTACTCGAAATTGCCATTAATGGCATCGGCGGAAATAAAATTGTACTCACCAACGAAAATGTGCTGGCACATGCGCAACAGAACCTTGCGTTATACGATAAAGCCGGAGAGCAACACTACGATATCATTTCGGCCTTTATTAAATCTATCCGTGGCAGCGACCCGAATGCTGCCGTTTATTGGCTGGCCCGAATGATAGAGGGAGGTGAAGATCCCTTGTTCATTGCCCGCAGGTTACTGATCTTGTCTTCAGAAGATATTGGCAATGCCAACCCTAATGCCCTGCTTTTGGCCAATAACTGTTTCACTGCGGTGAATGTAATCGGTTATCCGGAGGCGAGGATCATCTTATCGCAGTGTGTAACCTATCTGGCGAGCTCGCCTAAAAGTAATGCATCTTACGAAGCCATTAACAAAGCACAGGCTTTGGTTAAACAAACAGGTAACTTGCCCGTGCCTTTGCACATCCGTAATGCACCAACCAAACTGATGAAAAATATCGGTTATGGAAAAGATTACCAATACTCGCACGGATATGAAGGCAATTTTTCGCCACAAGAATATTTTCCAGAAGAATTAAGCGGTACTAAACTTTACGATCCGGGGAAAAACCCTGCAGAAGAGAAGTTGCGTGAAAAGCTTAAACAGAACTGGAAAGACAAATACAAGTATTAGTGTAACATTTTTTGCTGAATGCATACTAATAGATATATTGACTAAAATCAAACACCTAAACTAAATATGCTGAGTACTTTTTTAAGCCATCAAAGAAAATCTTTCTGGCGTTCGCGAAACAGGGGCAGTAGCATTGCCGGCCAAATTGTTTTGGGCTTTTTTATGCTGTATTTTTTTACATTGGCACTTGGAGCCGGCTTAGGCATGTCTCATTTATTGGCCTACTTTTTTCCAGATCAAGATGTAATTAAAAGCTTCAACGGAATTATCCTCTATTATTTTGCATTTGATTTTATCATGCGCATGCAGTTTCAGGAGTTGCCAACATTAAGTATCATTCCTTACCTGCATCTCAAAATCCAGAAGAGTAAGATCATTAAGTTTTTAAATGTTAAAGCACTGTTCTCTGCATTTAACCTTTGGCCATTTTTTATTTTTCTTCCGTTCTGTTTCATCAAAATTGCCCCAAGCCTTGGTGCAGTTACCACCATCATGTACATCGTTTCGATATTTTCGATCATGATTTTTAACAACTACATGGTGTTGTACATCAAACGGAAATCGATCACCAATACACTTTATACCTTTTTAGGTCTGGTGGTTATTGCTGCCTTTGCTGCTTTAGAATATTATAAGGTTATTTCAATCATGGCTGGCTCTGACGTGGTATTCAGGGCCATCGCTGCTCAGCCTTTATTTGGTTTTGCATTTACAATTGCTGCGATTGCCATATTTTACTTCAATTCTAATTTCCTGCGTAAAAATTTATACGTAGAGGAATTAAGTACAAAGCAAGAGAAGAAAGGGAGCACCGATTATGCTTTTCTTAACCGTTTTGGCAAAGTAGGCGAACTGGCAGCTTTAGAGTTGAAATTAATCCTTCGCCACAAGCGCCCGCGTTCTTCGGTTATCCTTGGTTTCTTCTTCCTGTTTTACGGGTTTATCTTTTATAAAGAAAAAGCAATAGATCGCGATGCTTTCGGACAAATGATGTTTGGTGCTATTTTTATGACTGGCGTTTCGATCATTATTTATGGCCAGTTTATGTTTGCATGGCAAAGTGCCCATTTCGATGGGATATTAGCCAATAAAATCAATTTTAAAGATTACATCAAGGCTAAATTTCTTTTATTTACCATCGGCTGTACTATTATTACCCTATTGGCGAGTTTTTATGGCTTTTTAAGTCCAAAGCTATTACTCTTGCACCTGGCAGCCTATTTATACAACATTGGTTTTGGTACGGTAGTGGTGCTCTATCTCGCTACATTAAACTATAAAAGACTGGATATTACTAAAGCGGCAAGCTTCAACTATCAGGGTACCGGCGCCACCCAATGGTTGTTAATGTTTCCATATGCACTTACACCTATATTAATTTATGTGCCGTTTGGTATGCTCAACAAACCTTACTGGGGGTTGGTAGCCGTATCTGTTTTTGGCCTGGCCATGTTATTGTTAAGGGGTTTTTGGGTTAATTACATTGCAAAAAGATTAGAATTACAACGTTATAAAATAGCCGAAGGCTTTAGAGAATAATTATGATTTTAGAAGTTAAGAATTTACAAAAAGTTTATGGCGATAAAACCGTTGTAAACATCGAAGATTTGCAGATTGGTGCTGGCGAAACCGTTGGCTTAGTTGGAAATAACGGCGCTGGTAAAACCACTTTCTTCCGAATGCTTTTAGATTTAATCCGTCCAACTAATGGTGAGGTTTTATCAAAAGGCGAAAATGTAATGCACAACGATAACTGGAAGAATTATACTGCATCATTTTTGGATGAAGGTTTTCTGATTGATTATTTAACCCCTGAGGAGTATTTTATTTTCATTGGCAGTTTGAATAACTTAAGTGTGGCTGATGTTTCTGCCTATCTGAGCCAATACGGTGAGTTCTTTAACGGAGAAATATTAAACAGTGGGAAATACATCCGCGATTTTAGTAAAGGGAATCAGAATAAAGTAGGAATTGCGGCTGCCCTGATGCAGAAGCCAGAAATCTTAATTTTGGATGAGCCTTTTGCCAACCTCGATCCAACCACGCAGATCCGATTGAAGAAACTGTTGAAAGAGCAAACAGGAAACATGACTACCTTTATCTCCAGTCACGATTTAAATCACGTTACCGACGTTTGTAACCGGATCATTTTGGTTGAAAAAGGGCAGGTAATTAAAGATTTTAAAACGGATGAAAATACACTGAAAGAGTTGGAGAGTTATTTCTCTGCTTAGTTTTTGTACTAAGAATGATACATTATCTGAGAGTCTCCATTATTAGGGACTCTTTTTTTATGCGTATAATTCTTATTTGTAGTGAAATTTGGGCAAAATAGACTGAAAATACAGTTCGGTTGCTTTTTGGCATTGTGTTTGAATATAAGGAGTAGAAATTATAAATCTAGATTATTATGAGTATTTCAAAAGTAAGAATAGCAACATTAAGTATAGGGTTAGCAGTAGGTTCGATGGCATTCCAAAGTTGTGATAGTTTAACTAAAACACAAAAAGGAGCTGGTATTGGTGCTGCAGCCGGGGGTGTTATTGGTGCATTGATCGGTAAAAAAGCCGGTAATACAGCAGTTGGAGCCCTGATTGGTGGTGCTATTGGCGGTACAGCGGGAGCTTTTATCGGCCGTAGAATGGACAGACAGGCAGCTGAAATCCAGAAAGCTATTCCTAACGCGGAAGTTATTCGTGAAGGTGAAGGAATTATTGTAAAATTCGACAGTGGTATTTTATTCGATTTCGATAAAACGGCTTTGAAAGATGCTGCTAAAACAAATATCCAGAGTTTAGCTTCTTCATTAAATCAATATCCTGATACAGATATCAAAATTATCGGTCATACCGATAGTCGTGGTACCGAACAATATAACATGGGCCTATCAGAAAGAAGAGCAGCAGCAGTTAAAGCTTATGCCGTTTCTCAAGGTGTTCCATCATCAAGGTTAGTTACCATTGGTAAAGGTTTTGCTGAGCCAATTGCAGATAACGAAACTGATGCAGGCCGTGCAGCTAACCGTCGTGTAGAGATTGTAATCGTTGCTAACGATGCATTAAAAGCCACAGCACAAAAACAAGGATAAAATTGCAATTTCCCTCTACCTATGAGGTCATTATAAATCCAGCCCCGGTGTACATCCACCGGGGTTTTTTTGTGTTGTCAGATGTCGCCATCAAACGGAGAATAGTTGTGGTGTCGGATGTTATCATCTGACACTATATGAGCTTTTATAAATTCCCTGTTTAGTGGCTCACTAAATAATAAGAAAGATCAAGGCGATAGTCATAAGTGTTTTTAGTTGTGGTGCCAGATGTTACCATCTGGCACTAGTTAATGAATTAGTCTGTTTTTTTGAAAATCAGGTTCCTGTGCACATCGGTTCCGAAAGCCCTGCTATCCACTTCAAGCCTCCACTTCGTTACGGGCTTTCCGTTTCTATCAGGTTTAGTTAACTTGGGTTTGGTGCTGGGCAGGGCCAAACTTCCGAAGTTTCACTTAGGCTACGGTCGAGGCCAAATCAGAAGTTTTCTAGTGCACCTGCAACCCCAAATAGTTGCACCGACCGCTGAATTTAAACGGGATTGAAGCGGCTCCTCCCAATCCCAATTCTTCATCGGATTGGGAGATATAGCGAAAAGCCCGACTAACTTAAATAGATGTGAATGGCCTTGCTTTCCAAAACCTATAAATGATCGTGTCGGATGGCAACATCCAACACCATGATAAGATATTGTGCCGTCAGATGTTACCATCTGATGGAGTAGATTGATGCCGGATAGAAATATCCGACACCACGATAGGCTCTAAGAATAAATATCCTCGAAATAACTCACCACGAGCGATTTCATTAGCATTTCCTGCTCGAGCATGGTATAAGGTGGAATGGCTTTTATTAACTTCCAATGTGGCCAGCCATCCTGATCTAGGCCTTCAAGCTCATAAAAGCCCATTTCGCTCAATAAACGGCAGGTGGCAATGTGCATCAGCTCTTCTTTTTGGCGTTTACTGTATTTCTTTGGTCCTTTGCCCAATTCCTGAACACCGATTAAAAAAAGCATTACTTTTAAATCAGGAAAATCAGAATCAAATTCCTTTGAAATCTTTTCCTGTAAAACTTTCCACTTGGCATTAATCTCCGACGGCTTCATATTGCAAAGATAAGGTAAAAAGGTGTAAGGCCTAGGTAAAAGCTTTGCAGTTTTAACATTAAAGCTTGAATCGTAATTGTATTTTTAGCTACATTTATAACCTATGGATACGAATATCAGTAAAACAATTAGTGCGGGTTTATTAGCTTATGGCATGTCGGGGAAGGTTTTTCATGCTCCTTTTTTGCAGGCACATAGTGGATTCAATTTAAAGGCTATAGTAGAACGCAGTCATAAAAATGCGGTTAATGATTACCCTAATATTACAAGTTATAATAGCGTTGATGAGCTTTTAAATGATACGGAAATAGAATTGGTTGTTATTAATACACCCAATAATCTTCACTATGAACATTCCAAAGCAGCATTAACCAAGCATAAACATATTTTGGTTGAGAAACCATTTACGGCAACAGCAGCACAGGCAAAGGAACTTTTTGAACTTGCGGATAGTGTAGGCAAACAAATCTTTTTCTACCAGAACCGCCGTTGGGACAGTGATTTTACCTCGGTTAAAAAGGTGATTGAAAGCGGAAAATTAGGTAAATTGAACGAAATGCACCTGCGTTACGATCGCTACCGTAATGTAATTGGGCCGAAGGCATTTAAAGAAAACCCAGTAGAGGCCAGCGGACTTTTATACGATTTAGGTCCGCACTTGTTAGATCAGGTAATCTGCCTGTTTGGCAAGCCGTTAAGTTTCCATAAAATTCTCGGTAAAAACAGGGTAGGTACATTGGTGGATGATTATTTCTCGATTCAACTGAGTTATCCTAATAGTTTGTATGTTTTTGTAACCTCGAGCATGTTGGTAGTAAATCCACAGGCAGGGTTTGTTTTACATGGCGTAAATGGAAGTTTTATTAAACAAAGAACCGATATTCAGGAAGAACAGTTGCTGGCGGGTATGAAATTAACCGATCCAGGCTACGGCGTTGAGCCCGCAAGTAAAGATGGTTTATTAACAACCATTGATGCTGAAGGCCATAAAACCGAGGAGTCAATTCCATCAGAAGTAGGAAGTTATTTACCGCTTTTCGAAGCCGTTTATCAAGCAATAAACAACAATAAACCTTATCCGGTTACGCGCGAGGATGTTTTGATCCAATTAGAAATTATCGAAAGCTAATATAAACCATCATCCAATCTGTGTAATTCCCTAATCTGTGTAATCCCATTTATGAACTCGCTGCCACTTGCCTACTTAATTCCTATTTTTCTAATCGCTCTTTACCTCATCCTTAAAAAAAAGAAGGTGGCTATTGATCCTTTAACGGATGTAGACAAAAAGATACTGGATGATTATGTAGGGTATTACCATAACCTTGATTCGACTGATAAGCTAAGGTTTGAGCAGAAAGTGGCCGCGTTTTTCAGCACGGTTAAGATAGAAGGGGTAGGTTTAGAAATGACAACATTAGACGAACTGCTGATTGCCTCGAGCGCTGTTATCCCCATTTTTGGTTTCGACGATTGGCAATACAAAAACTTGACCAGCGTTTTATTGTATCCTGATACCTTTAATAAAGATTTTCAGTTTGAAGGCGGTGAAAGGAATATTATGGGCATGGTAGGTACGGGTTATATGAATGGACAGATGATTTTATCACGATCGGCCTTGCGACATGGTTTTTCTAAAAGTGCAGGGAAAGAAAATACGGCTATACACGAATTTGTACACCTTCTAGATAAATCTGACGGTGCAACAGACGGTGTTCCGGAGAATTTAATTGCACATGAATATACTTTGCCCTGGATTAAGATGATGCATGAGGAAATGGAAAAAATTGAAGACAATAAATCGGATATTAATCCTTATGCCATCACCAATCAGGCAGAGTTTTTTGCTGTAGTTTCTGAATATTTCTTTGAAAAGCCTGAACAGCTAAGGGATAAACATCCGGAATTATATTTTCAGTTAAGCCGCATTTTTGCGCAACAGCCTGCAGGTTAAAATGATCAATCCTCGAATGAAAACATTTGCAACAATTATCTGGAGTTTGGTCTCTATAAGTGTCTTTGCACAGAAAACCTATGTGTTAAAACAAAATTATCCAACGGGTTATAAGTACGATTTCACGCTTACTTCCGAACAGATTATTAACCAGAAAATTGCTGGTCGCGATGTACATTTAACCCAAAGCATTGGAACAGATTATACTTTTGATATTACAGAAGGCCATAGTGGCGAAAAAGATGTGAAAGTAACTTACAACAGAATTTCTATGAAATCGGTTGCGATGGGTAATACTATGACGCTCAATTCAGATGAGCAGGATAGTACTAAAAAGAATCCTTTTAGCGGCTTAAAAGGGGCGTCTTTTTATATGACAGTAACCCCAAATGGTGGGATTAAAACAGTTGCTGGTATAGATAAAATGCTCGATAATATGGCGGCAAGAATGACTAAGGATACCAGTCAGGTTAAACAGATTAAAAATGCTTTAAGTAAACAATTTAGTAATGAGGTGGTGAAACAAACCATGGAATCGTCATTTAAAATTTACCCTGATAAACCTGTTAAAATAGGCGATAGCTGGACGGTTGATACCAAAATGCAGATGAGTATGCCCATTGAAACGATTACGCAATACACGTTGAAGGAAGTGAAAGATGGCATTGCCATGCTGGGCGTAAAAGGTACCCTCGTATCGAAAGGGAATTTTGAAGTGATGGGTAACAAAATGGAAACGGATTTACAAGGAACCAACTCTGGAGAAACCTCAGTTGATATGAAAACCGGAATTGTACTTAATAGCCACCTTCGCGTTGAGCTCTATGGTAAAATGAAATCGATGGGGCAAGATATCGATTTCGAAATGCAGGGCATTAATAAAATTGTAGGAAAAGAGGTTAATTAGAAATTAAGTTCGCTATTCCTACTGTCAGTCTGAGCCTGTCGAAGGCGCTTATTCTTAAAAGAAATCAAAAAAAATTTTCCTTCGACAAGCTCAGGATGACATCTTTTTTGATTTGACTTCTCCGCATTACAAACTACCTGTTAACGCCACCAGAAATTCCGTCGGAATTTCGATGTGTGGAATATGTCCGCAGGCATCAAATTCGATAATTTTAGCGCCGATAATTTTGGCTGCAGTTTGCTTTCCTAAAAGTTTGTATTGACCATGTAAAGCCTGTTGATCAGGGGTAAGCAGCCCTTTGCCCACGATGGTTTTGTCTTCCTTACCGATAAATAAAACAGTAGGTACCTTTAAGTTTTGAAATTCGTATACCACAGGCTGTTCATAAATCATGGTATAAGTTAGTGCGGCTACTTTAGCCCAGCGCGGGTAGTCGGAACTATTGGTTACCCCTCCCGCAATGCTTACCAGGTATTCATATTCAGGTTTCCAATACGTAAAGTAAGAGCCCTGGTAATACTTTCGTACGCTCTCAGCTGTGGTTTTAAGTTCCGTTTGGTACTGTTGTGCCGTGGTGATGTAAGGAATGAAAGTTTTATAATCTTCGAGCCCGATTGGATTTTCGAGCAAAAGTTTTTCAGTTGTTTCCGGATACATCAAAGCAAAACGCGTAGCCAGCATACCGCCCATACTATGACCTAAAACCACGGTTTTTTGAACGCCTAGGGTATCCAGAAGTCTTTTATTCCAGGTAGCCATTTGGTGGAAACTGTAATGGATAAATGCTTTAGATGATTTACCAAAACCAATTTGATCAGGTACAATAACCCGGTAACCGATGTTGGTTAGGGCTTTAATTACATTGCCCCAGTAATAACCTCCAAAATTTTTCCCATGGAAAAGGATTGCCGTTTTTCCATTAGCAGTTGCAGTTGGTGCAACATCCATATAGGCCATTTTAATGTCTTGCCCTTCGGTATTGATAGGAAAATATTTAACCGGATATGGGTATTTAACGTTATCAAGGGTGATAGATAGGGTGTCTATTTTTTGTGCATGTACATGGCTAAAAACGAACAGGCTGAGGGCAAATAAAAGAAAATATCTCTTCATGATTGGTATTGATGTAAAAACTAAAAAGCTAATTGGCCCAAGTTAAACTTTTGCCAATTAGTTAGCTTAAAAATCATGCCCTTTTTGCAAAATCTATAATATTTAGAGAAATTATAGGTGTGGTTTTGACTGCATTAAAATGCTATTTGATCAATTGTTTTAAATTAATAGTAGGGATCTGAATGGTAGTTTCATCGGAAAGATTTCCTTTCGCAGCATTAATTTTGATATGCTGAAAATTCACATCATTCTTACCAACGCTATTTAGCGAGAGTGTTTCTATTGGGCCTATGTTCTTATTTTCTTCATTTTTAATTTCAGCTTTGGCATACTTCAATTTTAGATCAACGTTTCGGAGCGGCGTGTTATTTATGGTTAAGAACCCTGAATTGATGTCGACGCGAAGGTTTTCAATTTTAGCATCTTCGATGGTTATGTCAGGTATCACTACATATTTTGGATCATATGTAGTTTTCTTGGTCAAACTCAAATTTTTGATTTTCATACCCTCACCAAACTTGAAGTTTATACCTCTTGTGATCTCTACATTTAAGCTATCAGTATTAGCCGATAATGCTTCAATAGATACATTGTTAAAAGTAATTCCTTTTAAGTTTGGGGAAAAAATCAGCAGTGTTCCATGCTGGTAATTGCGTTCTGCTTTTAAGGATATATGAAGTTTCCCTTCTTTATCTACCTTATAACCAATGTAAGGAGCAATATCGTTTGTTGCTTTAAACAAAAACTTATCATTGGCAATTATTTTTATATTAAGATAAGATGATTCTGTGCCATTGATTACCACATTTTGAAATGCCTGGACAGGATATTTTTTGATATACCGACCTGCTGCACCATCTGTTGTCTCGGCTCCCATCAACATTTTGTTATAGGTTTTATTGTCGATCCGGTTTGCTTTGGCAATCAAGATCATAACCGTTAGTGGAATGATAAGTAGTGCAATTGCCAATCCTATTAATAATTTATTGCTTGTTTTCATCTTTTAGGCGTTAAAGTTTTGTGATACGAAAGTTTGATAACGGGATTTTAACTCGTCGAAATCAATTTCCAATAGATAGAGGTTTCTAAATAAGTTTGGCAGTTCATCTTCGACGAAACTTGTTTTCCGGTATTGTTTTACCTGATCGATAGTATCATCAGCCAGGAAAAAGCCAATTCCCCTTTTGTTGTTAAGGATATTTTTGTTTTGCAACAACTCATAAGTGCGCATCACCGTGTTTGGGTTTACTTCCAGTTCTACTGCCATTTCCCTTACAGAGGGTATTTTATCTTCAGTTTTCCATTTGCCCAATAATATCTGCTCACAAACGTATTCAGCTATCTGCAGGTAAATGGCCTTGTTATTATTAAATTCCATTTTAAGCCTCCTTTTCTTTTAAACGTATAAATGAGATGAGCCAGAATGCCAATGTTAAAAATATGCCCATAAGGCTCATCACAAAGAAGACATGGTTATCATCTTGCCAATATGGCCCACCAATCCAAACGGTGTTGTTGTTTAACTTGTTCATTATGAATATTATAGAAGCCATCCATAGCGTCACAAATGCCATTAAGGATATAGCCGTTTTAATGTAATGGAAGTTCTGGAAAAAGATAGAACCCAATAAGAAAACAGCATTGATCAGGAATGGCACATAATAAAACTGATAAAATTCTTTAACCGTTTTGGTTGAGAAAAAATAGGCTACATTATCTATAATTACTTTTTTGCCTTGATAATCAGTATAACTTGATGTTAGTGTATGCGTTGCTCTAATTGATGAAACAAAAGCAAGATCGATTAGGTAGAAGCACAACAGATAAGTGGGAACTGCAATAATTAAGGTATAAAATATGGCACTTAAAAATTTTTCAATACTTGATGCTGGGATGAGGATGTTGATAATGGCTTTAGGTTTTTGCCCTAATTGTATAAAATAGCTGCTTGCTATAATGCTTACAAATAGAAAGCCAGTGATTAGGAATAGGGGATATCTAAAATTTAAAGTGTTAGACGAAAAGTATTTTAGATTGTCTTCAGTTAAGTTTATGGCATAAAATAAGGTCAAAACCCCAACTAATACGCCAAAACTGATTAAATAGATTTTCCCAAAATCTAACCATTGTCTTTTAAGCAATAAGCCAAATCGATTAATATTAAATGTGTTGTTCATCGCTTAACTGAATAAAGGTTTAAATTTGATTTTTTCTGCAAGTATGGCATTGAAAAGAAGCTCCATATCTAATTTGCTTTCTTCCTGATGATAGTTTGGCATAACTGCATTATAACCAGAAAGTGATGCTTCCGCATAAATGATGCTGTCATCAATTTCCTTAACCTTTTTGAATGTTAGCTTTGCAGTAATTTCTTCAACCGAAGCCTTAAGGGCCACATCATTTTCATCAAGCATAATCACCGTGTCGATTAGGTTATCCAGATCCCTTACCTGATGGGTGGAAATGATGATGCAGCGTTCATCCGTCATCGCAGAAGCCATAATTTTTCTAAACTGGGCCTTCGAAGGAATATCTAACCCATTAGTAGGCTCATCCATAATCACCAGTTTGGCTTGGGTAGCCAATCCAAAGGCAATAATTACTTTTTTCTTTTGGCCATAACTCATATTGATGAGTTTCTGTTCCACCGGAATATTAAATTCCTTAATGAGATCGGAAAAATACTGGTGATCGAAATTTTTATAAAATGGCGCGTTTGCTTTTAAGTAAGCATCAATTTTTACCGACGGAAGGTAAAATTCTTCTGGTATAAAACAAATCTGTTCTAACAGTGCAGGCTGTCTTTTAGCAGGGTTAAAGCCCATTACATCCAATGTGCCGCTTTGTGCATATACCAAACCGGCGAGATTTTTTAATAAGGTCGATTTACCGGCCCCATTTTTCCCAAGCAAACCGTAAATATGACCATTGCTTAACCGCATGCTCATATTTTTAAATAATGGCTTATGCTTGCTGTAGCCAAAATTAAGATTGTTAATGTTGATCATATCTACTGTATTAGTTAAATAATACACTAATTTATGATGTTGTTTGATAACCTCCAAATTATTTTGAAAAAAGTTTAGCGGTAAGCGAATAGGGGTTAGCGTTTTCACGCCCATCACTCCGCGCATTCTGCCCTCGTCTACGCCACGGAAAGGTAAAATATCAGTCTAATAATTGTTGCATTAAAACATCCTTAATGTGGAGATTGTATGTTTGTAGTATATCGATATAGTATGGATACAAAATGGGCATATTTACTTGGCCGCTTAGCAATTGGTTTAAGTTTTTTTGGACATGGTTTGGTACGTTTACCAAAACTTTCAGGTTTTAGCCATTGGATGGTAGGGCAATTTTCTAAATCGTTTTTACCGGATGCATTGGTTATCCCCTTCAGTTATATTTTGCCATTTGCCGAATTTATAGCAGGGCTAATGATTATATTGGGATTATTTACAAGGCAAGGATTATTATTTGCGGGAGTAATTTCTTTAGCGCTTATTTTCGGAACAACAGTAATTGAGAATTGGGAGGCATTGCCTTCTCAACTCGTCCATGTGGCATTTTTATCGGTACTACTTGCTTACTTGCCACATAACAGTTATGCGGTTGATAAAATCATTAAAAAATAATTATGGAATACAGAAAAATTGGAAATTCAGATTTAGAACTTTCAGTAATCACTTTTGGTGCCTGGGCAGCCGGCGGATGGATGTGGGGAAGCACAGATAGAAACGATGCGATTGATGCAATAAAAGCAGGTTACGATTTAGGGGTTACATCAATCGATACCGCTCCAATTTACGGTCAGGGCGATAGCGAAGAAATTGTGGGCGATGCGATAAAAGGCATCTCACGCGATAAATTACAACTGGTAACCAAATTCGGGATGCGTTGGGATCTGGCCAAAGGCGATTTCGGCTTTAAGAGTAAAAACAATGTCGGAAAAGAGATCGATATTTATAAATATGCTGGAAAAGAAAGTGTAATTTATGAATGCGAACAATCTTTAAAACGCCTGGGTACCGATTATATCGACCTTTACCAGATCCACTGGCCGGATGTAACCACGCCGATCAGCGAAACTTTCGAAGCGGTGAGCAGGTTAATTGAGCAAGGTAAAGTGCGTTATGCCGGCGTATGCAATTATAATATAGCACAAATAAAAGAGGCAGATCAAACGCTAGAAATTATTTCTAACCAGGTTCCATTTAGCATGGTAAACCGCGGTATTGAGGAGGAAACTGTGCCATATTGCATCGAAAAAAATAAATCGGTTTTGGCTTATAGCCCGATGGAACGCGGTTTGTTAACCGGAAAAATGACCGCCGATTATAAGTTTGAGGAAGGTGATCACCGTAAGGGAAATAAATTTTTCTCGCCGGAAAGTATCGAAAAAACAAATGCATTTTTGGCTAAAATAAAACCATTGGCCGATGAGAAAAATGCTACCCTATCTCAATTGGTTTTGCGTTGGACGGTTGAACGCCCAGGCATTACCATTACTTTGGCTGGCGCAAGGAATGAAAAGCAAGCTGTACAAAATGCAGAAGCCATAAACGTAAAATTAAACGCTGATGAAATTCAGTTTATTAATACAGCATTAAAGAACGCTGGCTTTTAAACTTCAACTGCAAAGAAAAGAAGGAATACGCAAAGAACAAAGAGATTAAGGTCTTCGATTTCTTTGCGAAAAAGCTCTGCGTCCTTTGCGGTTAAACAAACAAGATATGTCTAAATTATTTTCTCCTTTTACTATAAAGGATGTAACCTTAAAAAATAGAATTGTCATCTCCCCGATGTGCCAGTATTCGGCTATTGATGGTTTTGCCACCGATTGGCATTTGGTGCATTTAGGAAGCCGTGCCATTGGTGGTGCGGGTTTAATTATCCAGGAAGCTTCTGCAGTAACTGCAGATGGAAGAATTACCTATGCCGATTTGGGCATTTGGAAAGATGAACATGTAGCTAAATTAAAACAGATTGTTTCGTTTATCCATGATAATGGAGCAATTGCAGGCATCCAATTGGCACATGCAGGTAGAAAAGCCAGTTGTGAGGTGCCTTGGAATGGCGGTGAGCAGCTAGCAGCAGGTGAAAACAGCTGGAAACCAGTTGCACCATCTCCAATTTCTTTTAAGCCAGGACAGGTTGAACCACATGAATTAACGATTTCAGAAATTCAGGATATTGTTTTTGCTTTCAGGGCGGCTGCTAAACGTGCATTGGCTGCAGGCTATAAAGTTGTAGAAATACATGCTGCACATGGTTATTTGTTGCATCAGTTTTTTAGTCCATTGAGCAATAAACGTACAGATGTTTACGGCGGAAGTTTCGAAAACCGCATTCGTTTAGTGATCGATGTGGTTGAAGCCGTACAATCGGTATGGCCAGAAAACTTGCCTTTATTTGTTCGCATTTCTGCAACGGATTGGACGGAAGGTGGCTGGAATGAGAATGACTCGCTACAATTGGCTGCGGTGTTAAAAGATCGCGGTGTAGATTTAATCGATACCTCATCAGGTGGTAATGTTCCTGATGCATTTATCCCTGCAGGCCCAAATTACCAGGTTCCTTTTGCTGATAAGATCAGAAATGAAATTGGCATTTATACAGGTGCAGTAGGCGTGATTGTAGAGGCGCAGCAGGCGGAAGAAATTTTAGAACAGGGCAAAGCCGATTTGATTTTTATTGCACGCGAATCGTTACGTGATGCTTATTTCCCTACACATGCGGCACAAGTGCTTGGCGATGATACCGAATGGCCAAACCAGTACGTTAGGGCTAAAAGAGAAACGTTTAAGAAATGATCATAGGTTTCCATTTTAAATTAATTATAATGTGGCTGGCACATAGAACCTCAATCCTATCCGCCTAAACCCGATATAAGTGGATGCCCCCGATTTTTTCTATCGGGCAGGAACATTAGCGGGACCGGAGCCATCCTAAATGCTACTGTCATTGCTTTCCAAACAAATAATATGGTATTAAATGCAAAGCACAAAGCAAATCTATTTAGCATATGCCTTTATTAGCCTGCTTCGTGCTTCAGCAATGACGGATTTGTTTGTTATTTTACCAGCGTAAAAGGAACATACAATCCGAAAGTGATATTTCTACCGGTATTGTAAACACCTAAATTAGGGTTCTCCTGATCAAAACGGCCCGGTTTAAATCTACTTAAAGCATCATAATATTTCTGATCTAACAAGTTGTTGGCCGAAACAGATAGTTTGATTGGCTGTTTGCCTAAATTAAATGTAGCACCAATACCGGCGTTTAATAGTGTATAACCACTGGTTGGCGTTTCGAAAACATCATCTACACGCGTTTGTTTAAATGCCGAATTAATACCCACAGATAGGTAGGCATCATTTGTTCCTTTAAGTTTAGGCTCGAAACGTAACTCGTTTCTCAAAGTTCCTGCAGGAATAAATGAAAGCGGCCTGTTTAAAGTGTTATTCTGGGCATGAACGTATCCAAAGGTATTCTCGAAGTGGATAAACGGAACAGGGTGGATGGTTAAGCTTGCTTCAGCACCATAAAGATTCGCGTTTACCTGTCCGTAACGGTAAACATCATAAAGTGTACCGTCAGCTACTCTTTGTTCGCCATTGTTGGAAGCATAAATATAATTGTGGATGTAGTTGTTATAAACACTTGCACTTGCACTTACAATTTTTCCTTCGTATTCCAACGCGGCATCTACCTGGTAACTGCGCTCAGGACTTAAGCCGGAGTTACCGATTTCATATCTAAATGTACCTTCGTGTACACCGTTAGAGCCTAGCTCTGCGGGGTTTGGCGCACGGAATGCGGAACCTGCATTGGCTTTAAAATTCAGCTCATCATTAAACTGATGGGTAAAACCCAATGCACCGCTTACATTGGAAAACTTATTTTTGAAAGGTGCAAAAAGCTCTTCTCCATCATCAAACAACTGTTTGCCGTTATTTTTTCTAAAATCGTAACGGGCACCAATACTAAAGGTGCTATTTTCCCAGTTTTTCTTCGCATAAGCAAAAGCGCCTACACCAAAAGTATCATATGCTGGGATTAAAAATTCTGTTCCTTTATTTTGGCTATGTGCATCATCTACACTTACACCAAAAACAGGCTGCCATCCATTGGTTTCGTGCATATAGTATTTTAGGTCTGCATTGTAGGTTTTAAGATCGAAAAATAGGGCAGGATCTGGTCCATCTAACTCACGGCGTTGGTTTTGTTGATAGCCAAAATCAGCTTTCAAATTACCGTTACCGATAATGAAATTGTTATTTAAGGCGATTTTAAAGTGTCGGATATCCTGACGAGGGTATTCTAAAGTACGGTTTTTGTAATCATCGTTGGTAAAAGCACTGCCATCTTCTTTTACAAAATTTCCATTGTCATCTAAAGTCGGCTCATAAAAACCAATATTGTTATGAAAGTTCGAAACATTTAAGTGGGTATAACCCCAGCTTTTATTTAAACCTACCATGCCACTTAAATCGGTTTCATTAAAGCCCGAATTAGGAAAGTAACCTGTTGGTGTTTTAAAAGAATAAGCATTTTTATACGTTCCACGGGCCCTCCAAACAAACCCGTTTTCGTTGCCATTTAACATTAACGAGTTAGCGGTAAGGCCATTGTTTGTAGAATAATTGGTAATAAATTCACCTTTAATCTGCCCTTCCGGTGCGGTACTTGGCTCTAATAGGTTAATTACACCGCCGAGTGCATCAGAACCGTACATTAACGATGCTGCGCCACGTAAAACTTCAACGCGGTCTGATTTAAACTGATCGATTTCAATACCGTGCTCATCGCCCCATTGCTGGCCTTGCTGTTTTATCCCATCATCTAAAGTGACAATTCTATTGTAGCCTAAACCTCTGATTACCGGTTTAGAGATAGATGGTCCGGTTGTGATCTGCGATACCCCTGGTATTTTGGTCAATGCATCAATTAAATTGGTAGAAGGCTGCAAAAGTTGATCCTTGCCAATTACTGCAGAAGAAGCACTATTTCTTTTGCTGGTACTGCTGATCAAGCTTCCGGTAATTACAATCTCCTTTGTTTCTATTGCAGTAGGTTGTAAAGAAAACGCTAATCCAGCTGCGCTGGCAAAGTTTACCACTTGCGTAGCGGTTTTATAGCCTACATAATGTACCTCAACCAGGTAACTTCCTTTTGAAGGAAGGTTATTCAACGTAAATTCTCCGTCATTGTTGGTTACTGCCGAAACTTTTAAATCAGGGATAAAAATGGTTGCACCTGGCAGCGTTTGTTTGGTGCTGGCATCAGTAACCTTACCTGTTATATTCTTTAAAGCGGCAGCAAAAGCAGTGCTGCTTAATAATGTATATAGAATTACTAAGCCAATAAGCTGTAATTTTTTCATGTGTTGTAGTAAATAAAAATGATAGAAAAACCAAAGCCATAGCGTAATGAAGCTAGTTTTAGTTTCTCATATAAATAATTTGATTAAGCACGGATGCGCTTGAAAAGAAAAAATTATGCTAAAGGAGGACCTCGTAAGCAAGTGCGCTTTATTTCGGTAAAGGCATTCTTTAAGGTCGGTTCGGTTTGGCTAAAAATTTTGGCTGATAAGAAGATTCTGTAAATGTGATGCGTCTGCACATAATTTTTTTCAAAACTCGCATTACAGATTAAACAGGTATCGCCATGGGCCTGCACGTGGCTAACATGTTTACAGTTGACCTCTTTCTGTATAATAGGAAGAGGGTTATGGTGGTGAAGTACACTCCAGGGAGTTAAAGCAATAGCAAATACGATCAGCATAAATGCCGATAAATATTTCTTAATGTTTTGTCTATGCTTTTTCAACAGGCCAAAAGTAGTAATTCCTCAGCAATTATATATATTTACAAAGTAACATTGTATTTATACTGTTATGACGTGCGATTTAATCAATGGTTTAAGATAAGAATGGTATAAACCTTCTAATAAATCATCACAATATCAATTATGAATCTATTCTCGTTATTATTTACATAAGAAAAGCGGGTAGCTAATGAAATTTATCAGGAAAAATATATTCAACGCATTATTTATCATTATCCTTTTGATAATTGTTTTGGTCCCTGATGCAAAAGCATTTTTAATTAAAGGCTTAATGGAAATCGGTTTTTATTCGCCAAAAGTTGAAAACCCAAAAGAGATCACAACGAGCCTTAACGGAATCCAGTTTAAGAATATAAAAGGAAATGTGATTGATCTGGGCGATCTAAAAGGAAAAGTTATTTTTCTTAATTTTTGGGCAACCTGGTGCCCGCCATGTAGAGCAGAAATGCCTTCGATTAACAAATTATACAGTCAGTTTAAAAATGATAAAAATATCGTTTTCATTTTTGCCGATGCCGATGGCGATTTTGCCAAATCAGGCAAGTTTATGGCCGACCGTAAATATGCAATGCCTGTTTATAAAGTAGAGCGTAATATTCCAGAACAAATATTTGCTGGCGCTTTACCAACAACTGTTATTTTTGATAAACAGGGCAGATTGTCTTTCAGGCATGAAGGTGTGGCCAATTATGCGGATAAAAAGATTCTAGACTTTCTCAATAAATTAAAGAACGCAAAATAACTTTCAATAACCAAGACATTCCTGATCATCCTAAAATTTGAGGTTCAAATGATATTTTTATTTGCAATATATGTAGTTGACTACATATATTTGTTGAATAATATTTAGCAATGCGAAACGACTTTGAAATTGAACGGTTAGATAATCAATTCTGTGATGCGATTATTGGGTTAATTCTGCCCATCCAACAAATAGAATTTAATGTAGATATCGATTTGGCAGCACAGCCTGATTTGTTGGATATAGAAAAAAATTACGATGGTTCTGGTGGCGGATTCTGGGGTGCAAAATTAAATGGTGAATTGATAGGAACTATTGCTTTAATTGCCGCACCTGAGCATCAATCTGGGGCAATCAGAAAAATGTTTGTTAAAAAAGAATTCCGCGGGAAAGATTTGGGGGTTGCGCAAGCTTTATTGAAAACGCTTTTAGCCTACTGTGCAAATAATAACCTGGATGAGGTATATTTGGGTACCAAAGACATATTGCAGGCCGCGTGTCGCTTCTACGAACGTAACGGATTTAAGCAAGTGGCAATGAAAGATTTGCCAGCTCATTTTCCTCGCATGGCTGTCGATAATGTATTTTATGGCCTGGATTTAAAATCTGTTTAATGGAACAAAATGTAATTGATGCTTCTGGTTTATTAGCCATTTCTACCCGTTTGCAAAGGCTCAGCGACCAGATCCGTAAAGATGGCTTGTTAATTTATAAGGCATTTGGAATTGATTTTCAACCCAAATGGTTCCCTGTGCTTTATACTTTATATAAAAAGTCGACCATGAATGTGGTTTCGCTATCAGATGAAATAGGTTATGCACATCCTTCTACCATCAGTTTGTTAAAAGAATTGGAGAAGGAGAAACTGATCCGTTCTAAAAAAGATAAAGTAGATACCCGTAAACGTTTGGTCGAACTCACAGAAAAGGGCGCAGCACTTCTTTCTACTATGGAGCCTGTTTGGGACGTAATTATTAAAGCTACAGCAGAAATTACAAACACTCAAAATAACTTAATGAAAGCTATAAATGAGGTTGAGGCATCGTTAAAGGAAAAAAGCTTTTTAGAAAGAGCAGAGGCTTATATTAAAAAATGAGAGAATGATTGAGTGAGTGAATTTGAGTGGGGTTAACCAATGATTTTACTATTTTTGCCCCCATGATTTCATTTTTCGAGGCTTCACTTAAGCAACTTTCCATTCACCATACAGGCAATAAATTGCTTGAAGAGTATTATAAATTATCAGATGCGCCTTTAAAAATTGATGATGAAGTATTGGGAAACCTGCTAATGCAGTATTTCCTAAAACCTTTCGAAAAGGTAAATGAAGTCTACAGGTTTTATCACCCCAACGATAATTTAGAATTGAACGAAGTATTCCATTTCGTTCATGAAATTTTCGAAAACAACGAACTTTTTCACGAAGATTCGCAGCAGCTTGCCAAACATTTGTACGATGTAGCTAACCACCCAAAAATTAAATCTGGCGAGCTGTATGTCGCTTATTTTGAAAAGGTGCAGATAGAAGGCGAGCAATTGGATGTGGTTGGCATTTTTAAATCCGAAACAAAAGATACTTACCTAAAAGTTTACCCTGAGCAGGATGGCTTTAATGTAAGTTACGAGCAAGAAGCCATCAGTATTAATAAATTGGATAAAGGCTGCCTGATATTTAATGTTGATAAAGAAGAAGGTTACAAAGTTGTGGTGTTGGATCAATCGAAAAGTAGCACCGATTCTGCTGTTTACTGGAAAGATGAATTTTTGAAGCTGAAAATCAGGAACGACAGTTATAACCAAACCAATAATGTTTTAGGGGTTTACAAAAACTTCGTTACGCAGAAACTTGATGATGATTACGAAATCAGCAAAGCGGACAAAATCGATCTCCTAAACCGCTCGATGAAGTATTTCAAAGAAAAAGAAACCTTTGATATTGAGGAATTCGGTAATGAAGTAATTGGTAATGCCGAAGGGATTGAATCGTTCAAAAACTATAAGAAGAATTACGAGCAAGAGTACGAAAGTCCGATTGCTGATAACTTTGAAATCGCCGAATCTGCAGTTAAAAAACAGGCCCGTGCCTACAAAAGCGTATTAAAGCTGGATAAAAACTTTCATATTTATATCCATGGCAATAAAGATATGATCGAAAAAGGTTACGACGATGATAAATCGATGAACTTTTACAAGGTGTATTTTAGGGAAGAGGAGTAGGGGTTAGTCTTAAGCCCAGAGTCTTCAGTCATAAGTCGATTTTAGACTACGGACTCAAGACTGAGGGCTAAATCCTTTGTTGTGCCAATTCCTTGGTCTGTGTCCTCACAGACCGAAACTAAATTTTATTTTCTATTTTTAATAATGGACAATAATATTTTCAAACAAGATCGCAACTCAAAGATGCTTTTGAATGAAGTATATTTTTGGACAGATACGGTTAAAGATTGGAAAAAGATATTTTCTCAAACCATGTACAAAACCATATTAATAGATACCTTAAGGGGCTTGTAAAGAGAAAGAAAATTATCGTTTATGCTTTTGTGATTATGCCAAATCATTTACATTTAATATGGCAAATGATTGAAACTAATGGAAAAGAAATGCCTCATGCAAGTTTTAACAAGTACACTTCTCATCAAATTTTTCAGGATTTAAAACTTAATCATCCAGATGCATTGCCACACTTTAAAGTATCTGATGGCGAGAGAAATTTTCGTTTGTGGCAGCGGGATCCATTAGTTATTCTCATGGATACACACTATTAACTTGAGCAGAAAATAGATTATATTCATCTCAATCCGTTACAAGAAAGATGGAAGTTATGCGAAAAACCTGAAGATTAAGGATGGTCTTCTGCCAGATTTTATGAAACTGGCATAGACAATTTTGGATTTTTAACTGATTATAGAAATCTCCTTTAATTTATTTCGGTCTGTGAGGACACAGACCGAGGATTAAGTCTTCAGTCATGAGTCCGACTTTGGACTACAGACTAAGGACTCATGACTAAATTCGCTGTTGTGCCTTTAATGCCAAATACTGGTTAATGACATTAACTGTGAGTTTTTGGGGTGGGGTAAGGATGGCTAAAATACCATGCTTGTTAAGTTCCTTAACCATTAATTTTTTCTCGTAGATAAATTTCTCGGCAATGGTTTTATGATAAATGCCTTCTACATCTTTTGCAGGTGCTGTACTTAATTCTTTTAGTTCTGTATTTTCGAAAAACACGACAACCAGCAGGTGATATTTTGCTATTCTTTTTAAGTAAGGCAACTGTCTTTGCAGCGCCGATAAACTTTCGAAATTGGTAAAGAAAACCAAAAGGCCCCTTTGTTTCACTACTGATCGTACAGCGGAATATAGTGCCTCAAGATTACTCTCCAGGTATCTCGTTTTTTCTTTGTAAAGCACATTCATGATACTGCCAAGCTGAGAAGCTTTACGATCTGCTGGTACAACAGCGCCGATATTTTCGGATATCGTAATTAAACCTGCTTTATCTTCTTTAAGCATGGCCACTTTCGAGAGTGCAACGGTAGCATTTATAGCATAATCGAGCAGGCTTAATCCTTCAAAAGGCATGCGCATTACACGCGATTTATCAATAACGCAATAAATATTCTGCGATTTTTCGTCTGTGTAGGTATTCACCATTAAGCCACCTTTTCTGGCTGTAGCTTTCCAGTTAATGGTTCGGATATCGTCGCCACCGACATAATTTTTAATCTGGTCGAATTCGCTGCTTTGTCCAACTTTCCTGATCTTTTTAATCCCGAATTCTGTTAGATAGCGTGAAGCGGCCATCAATTCGTATTGACCAAGATTAATAAAAGAAGGAAAAACAGGCAGGATCTTGGCGCCATCAAAATTATAACGGCGGTTGATTAAGCCAAGAGGTGAACTGATGTACGCCCTAATAAAACCAAAATCATATTCACCACGTTTCGTTGGTCGAAGGTTGTAGTGGATCGATTTTACTTCGGCAGATTTTAGATGAAGTTTAAAATCTTTATCCCGAAGTTGAAACTGAAAAGGTACTTCATCAATCACCCTGGCATTTATCCCAAAACCATAACTATTTTTGATTTCGATTTGTATCGGATTTTCATCACCATTACTCAAACGCTTCAAGGTAATTCTTTTGGCATCAATCCCTTGGGTATTTCGGTATAGAATAAAAATATCGGTGAAAAATAAAACAAATACGGCTCCAGTGGCAATTTCAGGGATATCGCCCAGCCAGGCAAAAAAGAACTTCAACAAAAAAAGCACAATGCAGAGGCCTAAAGCTGCAAATAAGCGATCGCTTAGGAATAGATTGTTATAATATTGCTGAAAGAATTTTTTCAATGTTGTTTAATCGGTTAAGTGTTTAAACTGGTTAACTGTTAGTAGCCAACTGTAAACTGAAAATTGGCGACTAAGAACAGACCTACCTTGGTACTTCAATTTTTTTAATAATCTGGTTAACAATGTCGCTTGTGGTTAATCCTTCCATTTCTTTTTCAGGTGATAACAATATCCTGTGCGCTAATACGGGGCCTGCAACGGCAATAATATCTTCAGGTGTAACAAAATCGCGGTTTTGAATAGCAGCGAAAGCTTTTGCACTGTGTACAATTGCTAAAGATGCCCTTGGCGAAGCACCCAGATAAAGTGATGAATTGTTACGGGTTTCATTTACGATTTTAGCGATAAACTCCAATAATTTTGGCTCTACGAATAAATTGCGGATGATTGTCCTAGCCTCTTGTATCTGTTTAACAGACAATACTGGTTTTACTTCGTTTAATAATGTTTTATTAACCAAGGTATGCTGAGCCATTAAAATCGCAGTTTCCTCCTCTAATGAAGGGTATTTAACCTCTATTTTGAATAAAAATCTATCCAATTGTGCTTCAGGCAGGCGATATGTTCCTTCCTGCTCAATCGGGTTCTGTGTAGCCAATACCATAAAAGGCTCTTCCATGGTATAGGTGTGGCCATCAATGGTTACCTGGCGTTCTTCCATCACCTCGAACAAGGCCGATTGGGTTTTTGCCGGTGCACGGTTAATCTCATCAACCAGAATAATATTACCAAAGATAGGGCCTTTCCTAAATTCGAAATCTCCTGTTTTAGTGTTAAATATCGGGGTTCCTAAAACATCAGATGGCATTAAATCGGGGGTGAACTGAACGCGCGAAAACTGTGCATCTATCGATTTTGCCAACAGTTTTGCACTAAGTGTTTTGGCTACTCCCGGTACGCCCTCAATTAAGATATGCCCATCGGCAAGCAAACCAACAATTAAGAAATCAATAACCTGTTTTTGGCCGATAATGATATTTCCAAGTACATTTCTGATTTGATTTACAGCTTCATTTAAGGCGCTTAAATCGGTACGTGGGTTAAACTGTTCTTGTTCCATTGCTTTGCGTATTTTTATAAAACTGTTCTATGCTTTCGTTTAAATTGATCAATTGGGTATCGCTTAAGTCGCCCATTGTTGGCGTTTGGATAAAATGTTTGGTGAGGGTTTTGGCCAGGGCTTCGTTAATGCCTGTTTTCTCTATTAGCACCTGAGCAAATTTGCTGTCGATATCGTTGGTCTTTATATAATATCTTGTCCTTAAGTACTCCATAAAGTAATTGATCTTTTTTAAGGCTATATCGAGGTTGTTCCGCTCGTGGTAATAAACACTGCCAACCACGTTAACAAAGGCCAATGAAGAATTAGTAAGCGGATCTGCGATTGGGATAATTCTTTGTCTGCGTTTAATGTCATACAAGACAAAAATTATCAGACTAAATATTGCCAGATAGTATGCAAACTCCAGCTCAGGATGCTTAAAGAATACCCTGAGCATGTCGGTGGTGGTGTTCTTTTGTGCCGAAAAATATTCATCAAAAATGAGCTGCTTATTTCCGTGTAAATAACTCAGGGTTTTGGCGGCATACTCTGCGCCATATTTATTCAGCAGATTAAAATTAGTGTAAAAACCAGGCTCGGCGATGAGGTAAAGATTGCCTTTGCCGTAGTTGTAGCGGATAAAATTAGGTTTGTTATCGGCGTTTACTCCAAGTATTGTGGTTTTACCCGTGTCAAGCTTACTAAAATACTGGCTGCCGATGCCTCTTTCAAAACCATAGTTTGCATCAGTTTTTAGTTCTGGATTGGTGAAATTTAAGGTACTTTCTTCGGAAGACATTGCGGTAGCAGTTTGCACCTTAAGTTCCTTCCTTATTTTTCCTAAATCATAAGTGGCTATAAATACATCATTCCCAGCTTGCATATATTTTATCAGCTGTTCAAGATCAGTTTTACTAATGTCTGTCTTTTGCGCAACGATTATGTAAGCAGTTTTATAGAATTTTTTAGATTTTAGCGTTGTATAAACGGCAGTTTTTGACTGTTGAATATTAGCCGATGGCAAAATATCTTTGATTCTATTGTATAAAATATATGTTCCGTAAGGGATTTTATCTTTAGTGGCATATGTTGGCGCCCAGTTTGTTGGCGTAGGCTTATTATACTGCGCAATTAAATAACCCAAAATTAGAATGGAACCGATAATCAGATATAATCTGTAGCCTTTCATTTAATCTGGTTGTTAAACTGGTTAAACGATTGCTTAATAGGGTGGAATTTCACTTCATCGATAGGGAAATCGCCATACCAGATATAATCGAACTGCAGGGTAAGCTGGCTAAAATTGTTTCTCAGCTCTGGCTTACTGATTTCCATTAAATAATTATGATTGGTTTTATCGGGCTGCCATTGGATAATTTCGGCATCGCTCAATTTTTTTAGCGCCCTCAGGTACAAAAGCCTAACTGCCAAGCGGAATTTTCTTTCGGCAACTAATCTTTGTAATTCCTGTTCATAATCTATCTCATGGATGTTTTCGGTAATTATATCGTATGGAAGGATTGTTTCTTTCGATTTTTTAGTGAAGATTTTTTCCGCACCAATAACTTTAACCACAATAAATATGATCAGTGCTACGCCAAGTCCGATAAAAATATACCTGGAAAAAATGTTGGATGCCGCTCCCTGAAACAGCTCGCCGATTACATCCCAAAACCATAACCAAAATTTGTCCCATAATGATAATTGCTGTTGACCTATTTCATCGTATTGAAACTCCTTTTGTTCTTTATAATTGCTTATGGCCTCTTTATCAAATTTTGAGGCCACAATCTTACTGCTGTCTGTTTTAATTATAGTAGTAACAGGCTTAGGTTTAGCCGTCTGTGCTTTGTTGATTACCGGAATAAAAAACAAAACAGAAACAAGAAGATATCGGAATAGTGCACGCTGCATTTTAATATTCTTCTGGTCTGGTATCTATAGGTTTTTCGGTATTGCCAAAATTAGAAATCCTTTCCATTAAACCAGTGCTTTCTTTTTGTTCAACCAAACTGAAATAGGCCAATGAAATGGTAATGATGGGGATGATGGTAAATACCTGGCATAACGACTGCAAAACAGTTGTAATCATGGTAAGTGTTAAAGACATGTGCGGGGTTTTATGCGTAAACATACCAATCATATTAAATAAACTTGTAGGTAAAACAATCATGCTCATACAGGCATAAACAATAATCCATACTACGATCAGCGTACCAAAAGTAATCCAGAAATTATCTTTAATAATTTTGAAGCTTCTATTAAATGAATAACCTAATGAACCATTTTCGATTACCATTATCGGGAACATCATAGCAACATAGGGGAATAGCCAGAAGCCAGGTACAAGGCAAAACATAAAGGCAATACATAACAGGATAATTAATAGGATAGAACTGCCAAAAATCCTGAAAAAATAATATTTAAAGTATCCCCATACCTCATCGGTGGTCGGCGTTTGGTTCCCTTTCTGCACGTATATGGCGATATAAGAAAGTATGGCGACACTCATACTGGCATATGTTGCTAAAGAGAATAAAATAGATAAGAAATACTCTAATCCATATAAAGCAGAAAAACCTAAACCTTTGGTATTTCTTCCATTACCGATGGTATTGATGATATTAACCATTTTGTATTGTTGTAATAACATGGTTAACATACTGGCCAGTACAAATAAGCCGCAAAATGTGAAATATATTTTAATAAGGGGCTTAAAATTTTGACGCATGAAGGTAAAGGTGTCGTTGATCACCTGTCCGAAATCTCTTCTTTTCTTAAATTCAATTTTCCCTAGCATGTTAATTTAGTGTTGCTTGTTTATTGTAGATTTTTATGGGGTATATAAATACATACCAAATAATGAAAGCTGCAGAAGATAATAATATAAACATACTTAACCACATAGGCATTTCAGTATGCCGTGTAACAAAACTTTCAAAAAAAGCTGCAACTATAAAAATTGGTATCAGGCCAATTACAATTTTCAACCCATCTTTGGCCCCTTTTAAAACTGAAGCCATGCGGGTATAGGTTTTGGGGAATAAAAGACTATTGCCCAAAATTAAACCGGCCGCACCTGCCAAAACAATTGCAGATATTTCTAATGTTCCGTGAATCCAGATAACCAGAACCGATTGAAAGCCTAATCCTTTGCTAAAAAAGAAATACTGGAAGGAGCCCAGCATTACTCCATTTCTAAATAGCGAAACGACAGACCCAAATGAAAATATAATACCCAAAACAAAGGTATATAGTGCAACATAAATATTATTAACCCCAATTTGCATAAACATCATAAACTCATTACTTTGTTTATAAACTCCAAACGGATCACCTTTGGCAATGTTTTCATTTGTCATGTTTACATAACCATCGCCCATAATCAATCGCACAAAAGTGTCATCGTATTTAGCCGATAAAGCACCAATGGCACAGGAAGCCAAGAAAAATGCCAATGCGTAAAATACCTGTTTTCTGTGCTGCAGGAATATTAAGGGAAGTTCTGTTTTCCAGAAAAGGATAAACCGGTTAGATTTTTCCTTTTTGTTTTTGTAAACAGATTGATGTAATTTAGAGGCTAAGCCATTGAGATAAGCTGTTGTTTTCGAATTTGGATAAAACGTTTTTGAATAAGCCAAATCGTTAGTAATTTCGATAAACTGATTGGCCACTTCATCAGGATTTGCCTGTTGCATGGAATCATAATGTTGCCACTTTTGCGAATTCTGTTTAACAAATAATGCTTCTCTCATTTAAAGGCTTTATCAAATCTCGGCTTAAAATAGCTAATTTTTTATGGAAATGAAACCAACATTATTTTCAAATCAATTAACCAAGCAGAACAAATATACATAGCTGAACAATCTAAAGATGAAAATATAAGAAAACTTTAGTTTAAAAAAATAAAGGATCGGCCTAGCGCTATTGTCTTTAAAAAAAATTATGTTTGAATATGGATAGTATCAGAATTAGCACTGCTCAAAATATTGATATTGATTATGAAATTGCTGGCCTTGGAGAGCGTATAGCTGCAAGGTGTATCGATCTGGCTGGATTTCTAATTCTCGCTGTAATTACTTTGGTGGTAATGGGAGCAGCACAAATGGCGATGTCAGGAAGTGCTGCAATGGTTGTTTTTTTTATTTTCTTGGCAATTTTTGCTTTCTACGATCTGGTTTGCGAAATTACCATGGATGGCCAAACTTTGGGAAAGAAGGTGTTAAAAATAAAGGTAATTAGCATTGATGGCACGCAGCCAACTATTGGGCAGTATATTTTTAGGTGGTTGTTTCGGATGATCGATTTCGGCTTCCCCTTTGGCTGGGGCGTTGTTGCATTGGTTTCAGTAGCGGTAACAAAAAATCACCAGCGATTGGGCGATATACTCGCTAAAACAACGCTGATTAAAACTAAACCAAGAACTGAATTTTCTAATGTGGCCTTCAGTTTTAATTTACCTGAAGAATATGAACCGCAGTTTAAGGAAGTTCTGCACTTGAATGATAGGGATATAGAACTTATTCATGAAGTGCTAACAGGTTATTACCAGACTGGGAATGCCGATCTGATTTATGCCATGGCTGCCAAAACCAAGGAACACATTTTTGTAACTATTCCGAGTGGAATGAACGAGTTACAGTTTTTAGAGACAGTATTAAAAGATTATAATCACCTTACCGCTAATATAAGTGTTTAGCTAAAAAACATTTTGTGTAAATAAGTGATCATCACAAAATTGCCGATTACGATAACCATTACTCTAAAAATAAAGGAACGTTGTTTGATCTGGAACTTGTACAATAGACCAACCGAGACAAATAAAAACAACAAGGGGATGGTTGGTGGATAAAGCGACCAGCTTTTTGATAAATCGCCTTGAATAAGGGCGATAAAAGATCTTTGAAAACCACAACCTGGACAATCTATGCCTGTTAAAGCTTTAAACGGACAGGTGATTAAATGATTTTGCAGCCAATCAACCAGGTTGATTAAGCTGCAAAATATAAATATGGTAAACATCCGTGAATTAAACTACCGGTGGAGGGGTGTCGTTTGGAGTATCTTGATTTCCAGATGGTTTGTTAAAAGGATTGTTTGGGCTGTTAAACGGGTTATTTGGATTGTTGAAAGGATTGTTTCCAAAACCGCCATTTTGTGCTTCTGCTGCCGATGGACCTAAATATTTAGCATCTCCAAAACCTAAAATCGGCCAAAAAATGTATGGAAAGATAACCAGACCTACAGTAAAACCTTCTGATTTGCCAAAACTTTTACTTACTAAATTATAAAGCCAAATTGCAAATACAATGTTTACACAAGGGATGATTAGCCATAAAATCCAGATCATTGGCTTGCCAACAATTTCTAATAAAATGATCAAATTGTAGATAGGAATAATTGCGGCCCAACCAGGTTTGCCTGCTTTTTCGAATACTTTCCACATGCCGACAATTAACAAAACAATTATCGCCAGGTAAATAATTCCGCCTACCAGACCAATACCTGCGGCTACCCCGCTTGATTCATACTCATTCATAATTTACTGTTTTTAAAGGTGATTAATTTAAATAGTTGAACTAAAATATATTTTTTAATTTAAAAACAGCATAAATAAACGGTTAATTATTTCAACACCGTACTAACTTTTGTTAATAAAGCGGTTGCCCATTCGGCGTACATTTTGCCACTCGGGTGCAATCCATCGCTTGCCACTAAAGATAGATCAGTCGCTGCATTTCTCGATTCAGGGGTAATATTTGTGTAGCTCACTCCGGCTGCAAGCGTTATTTCCTGGTTTACGGTGTTAAAACTATTAATTTCACTCTCAATAGTTTGAGAGGCTCTTCCTGAGTTTTTACCAAAAGGAGTCGCACCCCAATCTGGTATAGAAACCACAAAAACTTTACTTTTATTACCACCTGCGCGGGTAATTGCCGTTTGTAACAATTCTGAGAACTCTTTTTTGTAGGTATTTATCGGATAACCGCGGTATTGGTTATTTACACCAATCAAAAGCGTAACAAAACTATATGTTGCCGTTAAATTCTCCTTTTTTATCGCGGCCAGCAGCTCATCTGTAGTCCAACCAGTAACTGCAATAATTTTTGGATCTGTTATGTTAATGCCTTGAGTTTTTAATAAACTTTGAAGCTGATAAGGAAAAGATTCTGTTTGTTTAACGGCTTCACCAATCGTATAAGAATCGCCAAGGGCTAAATAAGTGAAATTACCTTTTCCGTTTGATGGATTTGTAGCTTGATTGATTGCTGGCTCGTTAATCATGGGCGCTTGTTTTGTACAGCCCGAAGTTAAGAAAGAAAATAAAATGGCGCTTAATAAAATCTTCATAGCTTAATTTACGAATTAGCGTTCGGTTTAGTTTTGTTTTAGGGCAGCAATGAGTTTTTGTCTAAATGCGGCATCAGTGATAATACCTGCCTCAAAATTTGCAAAATTGCTTTGAATCATCAGCTTTTCTTTTTCAGTAAGGTTGGTAAAGAAAAACGCACAGGCTAAACTGGTCCCGCTTTTTTCGGTGGCATAAAAAGCGTCTGTTAAAATAAAAGCCGTCGATCCACCTTTTTGCCCTAAATGTTTAAAAGCTGCTTGGTTGCCTGGATACTCCATAGGCCATTCCATAATCTGATCTATGATTTTTTGGATTTCGGGCTTAAAGTAATTTCTACTGTTAATTTTCTGCATAATGCTTGCGTAATCAGTAGCATTTGAAGCGACTAATCGATCAGACCATATTTTTTGTATTGCGAATGGCAAGTTTATGGTGCTGAAAGTTTTGATAAATGTAGAATCTGTTTTTAATTTGATATGATTGGTTTCGCATCGTTTTATATATTCATTCATTGGCATTGCTTCCAATTGTTTTACCCATATACTTTCAGCGAGGTTATCAGGTTTGAGGCAAGTCATTAGTGCTCCCGCAGTGAAGTAATAGTAGGGACTATGCTGCTGAAGTTTTAGTGTTCTGATGTTACCGCTAATGTTTGCCAAGCCTAATAAATCTTCAAGATATTCAGTATTGGCATTTGAGCTAAATCTAATCATGCCTTGAGCAATCTGTAGCAAAGAAACACTGTCAGCCTTTTTCTTTTGTAAGGATTTAAGCCATGCTGAATGTGCACCGCCATCGGTAAAAGGAATATAGTATTTGCTTAGGTCGCTTATTGCTATGTTTTGATTTGGCTTAAATTTTTTGGCAGCAACCTGATTGGAAAATTCGATGGCAATAATGGTTTTGGCTGCACTGGCCAATGGCATCGATTGATTGCCGTTAAAATTGAGTACTTCTTTGCTGTTCTCAATAAGTACAATCGAAGCTTTTTTAGGATTATCCTTTATAAATTTAATTACTCCATCGAGGTTTTGTGCAGAAATACGAGTGGTAATTAGCGCTAAAATAAAGATAAGCCTGATCATTGAACGAGCTGCATTTTAAAGAGTTTGGCAATATGATTCTTTAATTTTCCTTTTACCTCTTCCATATCAGGATGATATCCCAGCTCCTTTGCTAAAGAAGTTACGGCCTTATCATCAATGCCGCATGGCACAATATTTTTAAAATAATCTAAATCTACATTTACATTAAAGGCAAAACCATGCATGGTAACCCAACGGCTGCAGCGAACGCCCATAGCGCATATTTTACGGGCCTTTTCGTTATCGGCATCTAACCAAACCCCTGTAAAACCAGGATAACGGCCCGCTTCTATCCCATAATCTTTTAGGGTGAGGATAACGGCTTCTTCTAGCGTGCGTAAATATAGATGGATATCAGTAAAGAAATTATCAAGGTCAAGAATAGGGTAGCCCACTATCTGCCCAGGGCCATGATAGGTAATATCGCCGCCTCGGTTTATTTTATAATAGGTTGCTTTCTTATCTTTTAATCCCTGCTCATCCAACAATAAATTTTCGGGATGCCCGCTTTTACCTAAGGTATAAACGTGGGGGTGCTCGCAAAATACAAGATGGTTTGGGGTAGGCTTGTTGCTATTGTTTACGCGGTTTTCTGTTTTAATAGCCACCGTTTTATTTAGCAAATCTTCCTGCTTATCCCAGGCTTCCTGATAGTCTGTTAAGCCCCAGTCTGTAAAAATAGTTGGCTTTAAATCTGTTGCAATTGCTTTTTCCGCTGTCTCGTTCATCTCTATTTATTTTAAGAATTGCTGGCTACATAGCCCAACATGTAACTGTCTTTTGTTTTAAAGTAATTAACGGTCAGCTCCCTTGTTCCTGTTGGCAGTTCTACCAATGCATTTAGTGAGCCTTCGTTTTTTAGCTTAAAAGGTTTGATATGGATATGCTGTTTAAATTCTAACCCCTTTTTGCCATGCCACTTGTAAATAGCCTCTTTAGCACACCACGCAACATACAAACCATCCGTATTATCGCCAATCTGTTTCTGGGCAAGCTCTACATCGCTTAAAAATTTGTGTTTAATGCTTTTTATTTTGTGCTTAATCAGTTCGATATCTACACCTACAGCATGATCTTTGCTAATCATTACGGCAGCATAATCATAAGAATGGCTTAACGAAATATGATAGTCGAAGTTAACCAGATAGGGTTTGCCATGTTCGTCAAACTGACAGTCGATATACTCGGTTGTATTAAGCATCGTTCTTAACAGCAATCTGGTGCTTAACCAGTGTAGCAGCCGCTTACCACTGTTTAACGACGAAATAATATCATGTTCATGCTGCTTAAGCTGCAATCCGGCCAACAATTCTTCCTCCGTTTCCTCAATTTTCCAAATTGCTAAAACAGAATGCTGATCAATATTTTTATTGTAAATTATTGGCATTGATTAAATTGGAGATTACATGCAAAATTATCTTAAATAAATGATAATTTAGGCCAAAAATACGTATAAAAATGATATTATCTGATAGCAGGATATTAGAAGAAATTGAGAAGGGAACAATCATCATTGAGCCTTTTAAACGCGAATGTTTAGGAACCAACTCGTATGATGTGCATTTGGGAAAATACCTGGCTACTTATAAAAGCCGTGTGCTTGATGCGAAGGCGCACAATGAAATCGAACATTTCGAAATTCCTAAAGATGGTTATGTTCTTTATCCAGGCACACTATATCTCGGTGTTACGGTAGAATATACCGAAACGCATGGGCATGTGCCCTTTTTAGAGGGTAAAAGCAGTACCGGCCGTTTAGGTATCGATATCCATGCAACAGCAGGTAAAGGTGACGTTGGTTTTTGTAATACATGGACATTAGAAATATCAGTAGCACAACCTGTAAAAATTTATGCCGGAATGCCTATTGGCCAATTGATTTATTTTGTGGTTGAAGGTAAGATCGAAACGATGTACAATTCAAAAGGCAATGCCAAGTACAACAACAAAACCACCAGGCCGGTAGAAAGCATGATGTGGAAGAATAAGTTTTAACTAGTTGCTTAATTGGTTATTAGCCAACAGCCAATTGAAAGCTGACATCTTTTTCTTTTTGGAAATGGAAGTCAGTACGGCTGTGGCTGCTTACGGGTTATGATCGGCGGTTTTTGTTCTCTTGGCACTAAACATTGTTCCTAAACCCGATTAAAGCGAACATCCCGATTTTTCATCGGGATAAAGCATAAAGCGGGACTGTGGCTGCCAAACGCTCCGAACCCCTCATTTCCAAATCACTTAGCATGCAAGTATATTCTTTTATGGAAATGAGCGGGCAGTACTTTGACGGTCTGTATTGATGAATTAATATGTTTCTATAAGTATCAACTAAAAACTTAGAAGTCAAACTAAATTTCATGGTATCTTCATGAAAATATGCCTTAGGTTTTGTACCTTGACACATATTTATTTGTTAACCAACCACATGAAACTCAAAATTACTCTCGCAATCAGTTTTCTATCTCTACTTATTGTTTTTGCCGCATTTAAAATGGATGATGATCCATTTAGTCAGCTCTTACAAAAACTCGAAGATTACACCAGTAAATATCCACAAGAAAAAGTTCACCTTCACTTAGATAAGCCTTATTATGCCATTGGCGATGATATTTGGTTCAAAGCCTATGTTGTAAATACCAAGACTTCGGCCCCTTCGGGCATTAGTAAGATCCTGTATGTAGAGCTGATAAATGAAAAAGATTCGCTAAAAAAACTGGTTAAGCTACCCATTATGGGAGGGATTACATGGGGCGATTTTAAATTAACAGATTCGCTCGGCGAGGGCAATTACAGAATCAGGGCCTATACCAATTACATGCGGAATTTTGGCACCGAGTTTTTTTACGATAAGACAATTAAGATCGGAAATAGCTGGGCTAACAAAGTTTTTACAAAAACTTCTTACAGTTTTACCAAAGAGAACAATGCGGATAAAGTAACGGCAACAGTTCATTTTGAAGATAAAAATGGTGTCGCCTATAGTGAAAATGAAGTAAGTTACGAGGTTCAGTTAGATTATCGTACCGTTACAAAAGGGAAAGTTAAAACAAGTTTAACCGGCGATGCTGTAATCAGCTTCGCAAACACCCAATCTTTTCAGAATAAATCAGGAAAGATTATTGCTGCCATTACGCTGGATAATAAACAAAAAGTAATCAAATCTATCCCGATCACTTCCACGTCTAACAATGTCGATGTACAGTTTATGCCGGAGGGGGGAACCCTTGTTGAAGAATTGCCGCAAAAAGTTGCCATTAAAGCTGTTAATGCCGATGGTCGCGGTGAAGATGTAGAGGGAAGTATTGTAGATGAAGGGGGAAATGAAGTAACCAGTTTTGCCACCAATTATTTAGGTATGGGTAACTTTGTATTTAACAATCAGGCCGGTAAGTCATATTCGGCAAAGGTTAAATTTAAGGATGGATCAGAAAAAACGTTGAAATTACCTGTAGCCGTTAAAAGTGGTTATGCACTTTCTGTAAATGCTTTAGATACAGGTAAAGTGGTGGTTAAAATCATGGCCAGTGCCGATCTTGTGAATGGCGATGAACTAAAAGTTGTGGCACAGCATGGTGGCAATGTATATTATGGCTCGAAAGCTAAAATGGATAAACAGGTACTAGTAGCCAATATTCCGAAAAAGAACCTGCCGACTGGTATTGTGCAGTTTACTTTATTTTCAAGCAGTAATCAACCTTTGGCAGAGCGGTTAGTTTTTATTAATAACAAGGCCGAATTAATTGACGTATCGATTAATGCATCAGGAGTTTCTAGTTCAAAAAGAGGAAAAGCAGCCTTAACTTTCGGTGCTACTAATGATAATAAACCCGTTTTAGGCAGTTTTTCGGTTGCTGTAACCAACGCAGCAAAAGTAACACCTGATGAAAATAATGAGTCGAATATCCTCACCTCGTTATTACTTACCTCTGATTTAAGCGGGTATGTAGAGAAACCCAACCATTATTTTTTAAAGGATGATCTTCAAACACAAAAGGAACTCGATAACCTAATGCTTACCCAGGGCTGGAGAAGATTTCTTTGGAAAAACATCATCAATAATGTTGGTCCGAATATTACTTATAAACCCGAGCAGTCTATTACCATTAGCGGAACGGTAATGAAGGGCAATAAACCTGTGCCTGGTGGCAAGGTAATGCTAATGGCTACAAAAGGAACGGTGTATATTTTGGATACGGTAACCAATGCCGAAGGAAAATTTGTTTTCGATAATTTAAGTTTTGGCGATAGTACAAAATTTGTTGTTCAGGCAAGAACTAAAACAGAAAGGAAGTTTGTAGATATTAATCTTGATATCGTTCCAGGGCAGATTGTAACCAAGAATAAAAATGGAGCCGATATCGATATCAATGTGAATAATACTTTGATGAAGTATATTAAAGAAAGTGATAATTATTTTAATGAGATGACCCGTTTAGGCTTGCTGGAGCGGACCATTAAACTCGAAGAAGTAACCATTACCGAAAAGAAAAACCCGGCGAAGAACTCATCCAACCTAAATGGTGCCGGTAGAGCCGATTTCGTGATGACAGCCGATCAGCTCTCTACCTGTGTTACCCTTTCGCAATGTTTGCAAGGGCGATTACCAGGAGTAATATTTAGGGGCAATATACCTTACCTTATGCGTAGTCAGGATACGCCTATACAAATTATTGTTGATGGTATGCAGATGGAAGCTGATTTTCTGGATAATGTTGTTCCAAGCGATGTAGAATCTATCGAGCTTTTAAAAAGTATAGGAAATACAGCCATTTATGGTTCGCGAGGAGGAGGGGGTGTAATTATTATCACTACTAAACGTGGTGATGGGGGAAGAAGTACTGCTCGTTATGCACCGGGAATTGTAACCTTTAATCCAAAAGGATTTACGATTTCAAGAGAGTTTTATTCACCAAAATACGATGCCGCAAGTTCAAGTAGCAGGCCCGATTTAAGAACAACTATTTATTGGAATCCACAGGTTGTTACCGATAAGGATGGAAAAGCACAATTCGAATTTTATAATGCAGACGAGCCAGGAACCTACCGTGTAGTAATAGAAGGAATAGACGCTATAGGGCATTTGGCAAGAAAAGTTTACACTTATGATGTTAAATAGAGAAAAATAGATAAATTTGAATTAGTATGCATGCATAGTTTATGCTGCGGTATATTTGTCTTGATACTAGATTCTTAAATCTTGATACTATTTAAAATATGAATACAATAAAAGTAAGTGTTAAAGATCGCCTGGCAACAATTACATTAGATAGAGGTAAATCGAATGCCTTAAACCGCGAATTGATTACCGAGCTAGACGATATGCTTAAAAATATTACCGCCGATGACAACATTGGCGGTGTAATTTTAACTGGTACAGCACCTTTCTTTTCTGCCGGATTGGATTTGGTAGAACTTTATAACTATAACGAAGAAGAAGCTAAATCTTTCTGGCAGTTGTTTTTGGGGTTTACCGCCAATATGGTTTCGTTTAAAAAACCGATGGTAGCCGCAATTAGTGGCCATAGCCCTGCCGGTGGGTGCGTAATGGCATTAGCCTGCGATTACCGGGTAATGGCAGAAGGACAATACATTATTGGACTTAATGAGGTGCCGGTAGGTATTATTGTGCCAAATAGCATTTTTCAATTGTATGCATTTTGGCTAGGTAAGGCCGAAGCAAGCCGTAGTTTGCTTTCAGGTAAACTTTACAGTCCCGAAGAAGCTTTAAAGGCCGGTTTGGTTGATGAACTGGTGAAAAATGAAAGTTTGTTAACAGCTGCCGAGCGTAAGATTAAGAAATACATGGAGCTCGAAAGCAATACCTGGTCGCAAAGCAAATTAAATATCCGTGAGGAATTAATTGCTGCCGTAACTGCAGATCAATCGGCTACTTTAGAAAAAATGTTAGCACAGTGGTGGTCACCAACAACACGCCATATTTTAAAAACAATTTTAGCTAACCTACAGAGAAAGTAATCAGTTTGCAGTTGTTGGTTTTCAGTTAGCAATTAACCAACGCTATAGTTAGCCAATTACAACAATTAACCAGTTGACCAATATACTATGTTCAATTATAATGCACCAATGCTCAGAGAAGACGCTTTAAAAGGAAAAACCATTGTAATTACAGGCGGTGGAACAGGATTGGGGAAAGCGATGGGCGTGTATTTCTTGAAGTTGGGAGCCAACCTGGTAATTACGAGCAGAAAACAGGATGTACTGCAAAAAACTGCCGATGAAATGGAAGAAAAAACAGGTGGCAAAGTATTGGCAGTTGCATGTGATGTTAGAGAAGTAGCACAGGTAGAAAACGTATTGGCCAAAACTTTAGAAAGATTTGGCTTGGTTGATGTGCTATTAAACAATGCTGCAGGTAATTTCATCTCTCCAACCGAGCGGTTATCGGCCAATGCATTTTCATCTATTATCGATATCGTTTTAAAAGGGACGGTTAACTGCACGCTTACCTTTGGTAAACATTGGATTAAGGAGAAACAAGCAGCAACAGTTTTAAATATAATTACCACTTACGCTTTTACAGGCTCAGCCTATGTTGTTCCCTCAGCTTGTGCAAAAGGTGGCGTTTTAGCGCTAACAAGATCTTTAGCTGTAGAATGGGGTAAATATGGTATTCGTACCAATGCGATTGCGCCTGGTCCATTCCCAACTAAAGGCGCATGGGAGCGTTTACTACCTGGCGATTTAGCCAAAAAATTCGATTTCAAAAATCGTGTACCTTTGAAAAGAGTTGGTGATCATCAGGAACTCGCCAATTTAGCTGCATTTCTGGTGAGCGATTTTTCAGGATACATTAATGGCGAAGTAATTACCATTGATGGTGGCGAATGGTTGCAGGGAGCAGGCCAGATGAACGGTTTGGAAGCAATTCCGAACGAAATGTGGGATATGCTCGAACAAATGACAAGAAGCGCTAAAGGAAGCTAGTATTTGATGACAAGTCTTATTACTTGATACTCGCTACTTGTTACTAAAATATTATCTTTGCCGATATGAATATCTTACTTTTAGGTTCAGGCGGCAGAGAAAGCGCATTCGCTTGGAAAATGAGCCAGTCTTCGCACTGCGATAAACTAATTATTGCTCCAGGTAACGGTGGTACAGGGGCTTATGGTACAAACATCAATATCAATGTAAATGATTTTGATGCCATTAAAAAAGTAGTGCTTACCGAAAACATTGAACTCGTTGTAGTAGGTCCTGAAGAACCTTTGGTAAACGGTATTCACGATTTTTTCCTTGCCGACAAAGCCATTGCACACATTCCGGTTATCGGACCCAAAAAAGAAGGAGCTATTTTAGAAGGAAGTAAAGATTTCTCTAAACAGTTTATGGAGCGTCATGGTATTCCTACTGCGGCCTCAAAATCTTTCACGCCCGAAACTTTAGACGATGGCTTGGCTTATCTGCAAAACCATGCTTTACCGGTTGTTTTAAAGGCCGATGGTTTGGCAGCAGGTAAAGGTGTATTAATCTGTACTGAAACCATCGAAGCGCAGGAAGAATTAAAACTAATGCTTGGTGGTAAATTTGGTGCTGCTGGAGCAACAGTAGTAATTGAAGAATTTTTAAGCGGGATAGAACTTTCGGTATTTATTTTAACCGATGGCGAAAATTACATCACGTTGCCTTCTGCTAAAGATTATAAACGGATTGGCCAGGGCGATACTGGTTTAAATACTGGTGGTATGGGTTCAGTTTCGCCGGTTCCTTTTGCCACACCAGAATTTTTGGCTAAAGTAGAAGAGCGGATTATTAAGCCAACAGTTGAGGGTTTAAAGAAAGATAATATTGATTATACAGGTTTCATCTTCTTCGGACTGATAAAAGTAGGAGAAGAACCATTTGTAATCGAATACAATGCACGTATGGGCGATCCTGAGACAGAGAGTGTGATCCCTAGAGTTGAAAACGACTTGGTAGAACTGTTTTTAGCTACCGCCAACAAACAATTAAACCAGGTGAGTTTGGTTATTTCTGAGCAAACAGCTGCTACTGTAATGATTGTGGCAGGTGGTTACCCAGGTGATTATCTTAAGGGCAAAGCCATTACCGGAATTGAAAACCTGCGTCATTCTAATGCATTCCATGCTGGAACATTGTTAGAAAATGATGTGGTGAAAACAAATGGTGGAAGGGTAATTGCAATTACCAGTTTGCAAAAAGATTTGTTTACGGCCTTACAATCAGCAACTGCTGATGCTGGCAGAATTTATTTCGACGGGAAATATTTCAGGGAAGACATCGGTTTTGACTTAATTTAAAAGATATAAGTTGAAAAAAGTACTCAAAAAGATTTCCGAAACTGCAATTAAACAAGGAGAGTTTAGTTTTACAACCGAGCAGATCGAAACAAGATGGCTAGGTAATCAACCTGCTACCTCAGCCGAAATACAAGAAGCTGAAACAAGGCTGGGGGTAATGCTTCCAACAGATTATAAAGAATTTCTGTTGATTACCAATGGATTTACTACGCCAAATGAACACGTTGATCCATCGTTTTCAAAAGCAAGCGATATCGCATTTCTAAAGGATGTTGATCCACAGCTGATCGAAATTTGGACAGAAAATGATGAGTTGCTAGAGGTAGCCATTAAGCTGGCCAGAAGCATTATTATTGCTGGCTTAGGAGAGGAGCAATACTTTCTTTTAGTTCCGCCTATAATTGAAAATGGAGAATGGGAATACTGGAAGTTTGCATCATGGATTCCAGGAGAAGATCCTTACGAAGGACTCGAAAATTATTTCATTAACGTATTGGATTTCTTAAAATCTGCATAATACGTTTTCGTATAAACAAAGAAAGCCCCAAATCGATTGGGGCTTTCTTTGTTTGAATGCTTTTTTATTTCGATTTGCTTCCTAATAATTCTTGAAGTTTATCTTGTAAAGCTTGTTCTCTTAACCCTTTACCGATAATTTTGCCTGTTGGATCAATTAAAAAATTGGCTGGAATTGAGCGGATGCCATACATCTGTGCTACCTCGTTATCCCAAAATTTCAAATCAGAAACATGTGTCCATGTTAATTTGTCATCAGCAATTGCTTTCAACCAGGCATCTTTTTTACCCGGACGGTCTAAAGAAACACCTAAAACAGTAAAGCCTTTATCTTTAAATTTGTTATAAGCTGCTACCACATTTGGGTTTTCCTGACGGCATGGTCCACACCATGAAGCCCAGAAATCTACCAGTACATACTTTCCTTTAAAATCAGATAATTTAACCGGTTTGCCATCAGGATCATTCTGCGTAAAATCCATGGCCATTACACCTACAGCTGTTTTTCTTCCGGCATCAAATATCTGAGCAACTTTTTTACCTGTGTAACTTGCCCTAAGCTCAGGCGATAGTCCTGCAAAAGCCTTTTCTGCTGCGGTAGCCTGATCAGGATCTGAAGACAGCTGGCTAATTGAATTTAAGCTAATAAATGATTTTGGGTTGCTGTTGGCAAACTGCAATAATAATGGAGGCATTGCCGCAGCTTCCTTTTCATAACGGGCACCTAAAGCCTCCATAAGGGCCTTATCTTGTTTTTGTTCGGGAGTATAAGCGGCATATTCTGCATTAATTGCAGCAAGTTTATCTGCTACAGGTTTTGTTAATGCTTTTAATTTAGCTGCATCATCATTAACAGGAGAACCGGTAATTTTTACATTCTTTAAAGAATCTGCTGCTGCCAGTTTTATATTTCCTGGCTCTAAATACATTGATAGCGCATCTAATTTTTCACCTTGTGCCGGGCGGTTTACGTAAGGGTTTTTGTTTAAGAAAAGGCTTCCTTGCGCAGGGCTCGCTAATGTTCCTTTAAAAGCAAAAACACCGTTTGCTACAGTGGCTGAGTCGGTAATGCTTTTGCCTTCTGTCTGATAAATCAGGTAAACCTTATCTCCGGTTTTTAGTCCTTTTATTTCGCCGTTAACTGCAAATGGCTTCTGCGCCAATGCTGCAAGTGGCAATAATGCCACTGCTGATAATAATATTTTTTTCATTTATATAATATTTTTTTCATTGTTGATGAAGCGGTCATGACTTGTTGAGTTTGATTGATATGATTTTGAAAATCATGATGGCTTCATGAGGTTAGTTTAATTCCTTCCAAATATAGAAATCTGTAACGCTAAAACGTAAATAGCTGTGTAAAATTATGATAGATTATGTATCAGAATATTACTTTCATGATTATTATACCATTTTTTAGTCTGTTATACTATAGATTTCCAGCTTAATATTTTATGCTGGCTGCGTTTTTGGTTCTCCAAGCCTCCATAAATTAATGTTTTTTCCACTTTTTGAGGGCTGGCATTCAACTCAAATTTGTCCAGATTTTTGAATAAATCGGAAGTAATGGTTTGAGTAGCTTTGATTTCAAATACTGCGAAACCCTCATCCGTTTGTTTAAGTAAATCCACCTCATTGGCATGACTATCTTGCCAAAAGTAATATTCATTATTTAAATAGTTATGGTAGTTTTGCTTTTGGAATTCTGCGATTACCATGTTCTCGAAGATATTTCCTTTCAGTCTATTCCCTGTTAAAGCCTTGCCATTTTTAATTTTTAAAAGATGGCACAAGAGGCCTGTGTCGTAAAAGTAAAGTTTCGGCGTTTTTACCAAACGTTTATTGAAATTTTCGTAATATGGCTGCAAAAGATATATAATATAACTGCTTTCTAAAACTGAAAGCCAGTTTTTTGCTGTTGGCTGTGATACATTGCAGGCATTTGCCAGCGCGCTCAGGTTAAGTAATTGCCCTGCCTGGTTAGCGCATATTCCAATAAAAGTTCTGAATGTCTTTAAATCTTTAATATTTAGAAGTTCGGTAACATCTTTTTCCACATAGGTTTGTATATAATTGGAAAAATAGACATTAGGTTCTATATCACGGTCGTAAATGGCAGGATAAAAGCCCTTAACGCAAGCTTCAGCAAATGAATCTTTAAGTAGATCATTAGCTTTAAGCTCAGATAAATCGAAAGGTAAAAGTTTAAATAGTGCTACTCTTCCTGCAAGACTTTGTGTGATACCCTGCATTAAATGAAAATTCTGTGAGCCGGATAGAATAAACTGGCCCATAATCTTTGATTCATCAACAATGTTTTGCAGATAAGAAAAAAGCAGTGGGGCCCTTTGTACCTCATCAAAAATTACCTTATTATCATATTCGTTTAAAAAGCCATTTGGATCTTCAGTCGCAAATGCCCTGACATCAGGGTTTTCCAGTGAAATGTATCTGTAATCCGAAAATATGGTTTTTAGTAAGGTAGTTTTTCCTGATTGCCTGGGGCCTGTAACTGCGATAATTGGAAACTTACTTTTTTGATCTTCGATATGTTTTGTGATATTTCTTTTAACTAGTTCTTGCATAGTTATTTATTTGGCTCGAATATACCAAAAAAATATAAGGGTATGCAACACAACTTTGAAATTACACGGATACAACTTTGAAATTACACAGCTTATGATTTGAAATTACACGAGTTTTTAGTTCAGTTTTTGATAGGTTCTCCACCATAAATCGGGCATTTCGCCATTAACTGCAGTCTGGTAATCATCATATCTGCAAGGCACCAGATGGTAGCGTTCATTTTTAGATTGACCCGATGGGTAAGGAACCTGCATCCACCATCGGTCAGATTTTTTGCTTTTCACAAACATCATCTCTCCCGAACCATCTTTTAAACTGGTTCTATAGATCATGAACTGCGATTTCGGTGTAAGCGGGAAATCCTTTTTGCGGGCATAAAATCCATCTACAAAATACCATACCATCTGAGCAAGTAAGAAGGCTGTTTGTCCGTTGTTGTCATAGGCCGGATTAAACTCGTAAAAACCAATTGAGGTTAACTTATCATTCATACCAGCATAACGGGCAATGCGACAGGCTTCTTCGCCATCAAAACCATTTGGCGTGGTATTCGCATTTGCTGCAGCATCTGCAGAACGGATAGCGCCCATATCAAAACTAATCATGTTTGCATTGCGGATTATGGGCTCTGTTAAGGTAATATCCTGAGCAAACTCGCCCAAACGGTGTACATCAAAATACAATTTATCCATTACGCTCAAGCTCTCCTGGTTTACAAAATAAGTTTGATACCCCACATTGCTAAAATTGAAAAGGTAATTGGGCTGATGCAGGAAAATTTTGTTCAGGTAACAGTCCGATCGGGTAGCAATTCCTTCATGGTCGTCATCGCCAATGTCAAATTGGTTATCAATAACCACCAGATCTACTTTTTGCTCTAAATCTTCGTAACCCAGGTATTGGCCATAGGTTAAATCTTGTCCGCCACCGATAATGATTGGAATAATGTCTTTTTTAATCAATTCCGAAACCACCATTTTGATGGCAATGTAAGTATCGGCAATGGTTGCGCCGTGTTTAATATTGCCTAAGTCGACAATCCGGCTATTAAAAGCACCTTCGTTGAGTTTATAAAATTTCTCTCTAAAATAATCCGGTGCCAGGGCAGAACCTTCATTATTAACGGCACCTCTTCCATCAAGTACCCCAAAAATTGCCAAATCGTAGGTATGCTCCTCAAAATCGGGGAACGATTCGGTGTAAATCTGCGCTTTTAACCCTAGCTGACTTGTAAAAAATCCTTGCTTGGGGGTAAAACTATCGGGGTTTATAGGGGAAAAGAAATCCGTTAATGACATATATTTAAAACTCTCGGCTCAAATATCTATTTTTGAATGCGTATTTCCACATATAGCTCGAAAAAAATAAAATGATACTGGTAACCGGAGGAACTGGATTTTTAGGATCTGAATTAATTAAGCAGTTAACCGATAGGGGTTTAGCTGTTCGGGCCTTGAGGCGGGAGAAATCTAAAATCCCTTTGCTAATTCAAAATATCCCACTTATCGAATGGTTTGAGGCCGATATTAACGAACCTTCTGCATTGGAAGATGCCTTTATCGGGATTACCAAAGTTTACCATTGTGCGGCATTTGTATCCTTCAACCCCAAAGATAAAAAGCAACTTTTTCACGTAAACATAGAAGGAACCTCGAACATTGTAAATCTTTGCGCCGAAAATAATTGCCGTTTATTGCATGTAAGCTCAGTTGCTGCGTTAGGAAATGCTAAAAAGGGCAATAAAATTACTGAGAAAGACTTTTGGGAATATGATGCCAGAGCACACGCCTATGGTTTATCAAAATATGAGGGTGAGATGGAAGTTTGGCGGGGCATTACTGAAGGTTTAGACGCTATTATTGTCAACCCATCGGTAATTATCGGTAAAAATGCGGGCTTTGAGGGAAGTGGGGCAATTTTTAAATTGGTAAAAGGTGGTTTCCCCTTTTATACCAACGGTGCTTCGGGTTTTGTTGATGTTGAAGATGTAGCCAAAGCGATGATCCTGTTAATGGATGCGGAAGTTTCAGGAGAACGTTATATCATTTCTGCCGATGATTATCACTATAAAGATCTGTTCAGCGAAATTGCACAGGGTTTTGGTGTTAAAGCACCAAAAAGAGAAGCAAAACCATGGATGCTCGGAATAGCCTGGCGGGCGCTAAAATTTGTATCCATATTCACTGGTACACAGCCTTCTATCACTAAAGACGCAGCAAAGAGCAGTTTAACCTTAAGTTATTACAATAACAATAAAATAAGAACGGCAACAGGCATTGCCTTTAAGCCAGTTGCCAATAGCATAAAAGAAATTACCCAACATTTAAGATAATGCCCAAACAAAAAGCCTATTACATCATCGATTTTGATAGTACCTTTACACAGGTAGAAGCACTTGATGAACTTGCCCGAATTTCGCTAAAGAACCACCCAGATAAAGAGGCAATTTTCCAAAAAATTGAAGATTATACCAATTTTGCCATGGAAGGAAAACTCTCCTTCTCCGAAAGTTTAGCCCAACGTGTTAAGCTTCTTGAGGCTAACGAAGATCATTTAAAACAACTTATCAAACATTTGAAAAAGAAAGTATCTACTTCCTTTTCGCGTAATGCTGAGTTTTTTAAGAAACATGCCGATGAAGTTCTAATTGTATCTGGTGGATTTAAAGAGTTTATTACCCCCGTAGTAAGCCAGTACCACATTAAAAAGGAAAATATTTATGCCAATACCTTTGTAACCACGGGTGATGGTAAAATTATAGATTACGATCATGCCAATCCTTTAAGTGAAGAAGGTGGTAAAGTAAAATTACTTCAGCATTTAAAGCTCGAAGGCGAACTATTTGGCATCGGCGATGGATATTCTGATTTCCAGCTGCGCGAAAGCGGTATCATTAATAAGTTTTTTGCATTTACAGAGAATATAGCCCGTGAAAGCATTGTTTCGAAAGCTGACCATGTAACCCCAAGCTTCGACGAGTTTTTGTACGTAAATGATCTGCCGCGTGCAATTTCTTATCCTAAAAACAGAATCCTTTGCCTGGTAATTGGTGAAGTTGATCCCTTAACGATTTCTATTCTTAAAAATGATGGTTTATCGATCAGACATAAAACTTCTTTTGAAGAAAAATACGTAAAGGATGTAGGGATTATCCTTTTAGGTAATGGTGAAAAAATAAATGCGGAACAATTAAAAAACGCAGCTAAGCTAAAAACTATTGGTTATTTAGGTAATGCAAAAAATAAAATAGACCTCGATTTATGTACCAAACAAGGTATTGTTGTTTTCGATGACCCTAAAAATAATCCACGTAATATCGATTTTATCCCGAAACGGGTTGCCGATTTTATGAATACAGGAGCAACTTATCTGAGCAGCAATTTCCCTAACTTACAATTGCCAAAAATTGAGAAATCGCACCGCTTAATTCACATACACAAAAACGTTCCAGGTATTATGGCGAAAATCAATACCGTTTTTGCCAAACACGACATCAACATCGTGAGCCAGTTTTTAATGACCAATCCTGAGATTGGCTATGCCATTACCGATATCAATGCACAATATGATAAACAATTGTTTAAATCACTTAAAAAGATCGAGCAAACGATAAAGTTTAGGGTATTGTATTAATAATAGTATCGTCATGCTGATCGAACGCTTTGACAACCTTTATATGCGTTTTACGAAAAGGTTGTCAAAGCTATTCTATAAAAAAATCTGCTTTTTCGGTATATTGGTTTATGCAATATTCTTATGGCTAAAACCGAACATTACTACACTAAATTTGAAGAAGGAAAATTCTATCATATTTATAATCGATCTATCGATAGTCAACCACTTTTCAAGTCGGATGCTAATTATAAGTTTTTTCTCAAGAAATTTGACCAATACCTTTCAAATGTTTTAGATGTATATGCTTTTTGTCTATTAGGAAATCATTTTCATTTATTAATTCGTGTTAAAGAAGATTTAAAAGATCTGAATGCCAATAGTTTATCCATTCATGATATTGTAAGCAAGCAATTCAGAATATTTTTTCAATCCTATGCACTAGCATTTAATATTCAGCATAAAAGAATTGGCACATTATTTCAGACACCATTTAAACGCGCCAAGATAAATGATGAGTTCTATTTAAGCAGGCTCATTTATTATATTCATGCAAATCCCCAAAAGCATAATCTTATTTATGATTTCAGAGAGTGGAAATGGAGTTCATACAATCGGATTTTACTGGAAACCGATACCAAACTAAAGAAACAAGAAGTATTAGACTGGTTTGGAGGGAAAGCAGAATATTTAAAATTTCACTCTGATATTCAAGAGGTAATATTGTTTGACGAGCTTTGAAAGCCTTCTTTTACATAGCACTAGAAGGGTATCAAAACCAATTTGATAAACTTTGACAACCTTCGGGCATTTTGATGAGAAGGTTGTCAAAGTTCCCTACCTCAAAAACTGATGTCTCTTCAACAACAAATGCTTAGGTGCGCCTATCGTTTGTGACCGGTAAATCCCCGTATGGCCTGAAAATAAGTAAGCAGTAATACAGGCTAATGCGATGTAAATTCCCGATGATACACCAAATAACTCTACGCCCATAAAAATACAAGCCAAAGGGGTGTTCGCTGCCCCTGCAAAAACAGCTACAAAGCCCATTCCTGCTAACAGTCCAAGAGGTAAGGGAATAAAGAAACTCAAAAAGCTGCCCAAAGTGGCCCCAATAAAGAAAAGTGGGGTAACCTCGCCGCCCTTAAACCCTGCACTCAAGGTAAATGCAGTTAAAAATAATTTGATCGCAAATGTATAATACGCTTCTTGCTGAACAAATGATTCTGAAATAACCGGAATACCCAAACCTATATATCGTGTATTTCCGATCAGGTAAATAATGCCAATTAAAACTAGTCCACCAATAAATGGCCTTAAGGGTGGGTATTTAATTTTACTGAAAAGGTTTGATAAACCATGGTTTAAGGCCGAGAAAGATCTTGCCACAAGTCCAAATAATATTCCTGCACTTAATGATAACAATAAATTGATCGAATTCATTTCCGGTACCAGGGAAATGGAATAATGGGTATGCCCAACACCCCAAACCTTGCAGGCATAGTCGGCAATAATTGCTGTGATAAATGAAGGAAGAATGGAACCATAAGTTAAACTTCCAATAACGAAAACTTCCAATCCGAATACTGCACCTGCCAATGGCGTGCCGAAAACAGAGGCAAATCCAGCACTAATCCCGCAGATAAGGATCACTTTTCTGTCTCTGGCTTTAAGTTTAAACAGTTTGGTAAACTGGTCGGCGAAGGCTCCTCCAATTTGAACAGCCGTACCCTCTCTTCCAGCCGATCCACCAAATAAATGAGTAATAATAGTGCCTGCAAAAATGAGTGGCGCCATGATTAGCGGAATCACATTTTTGGGTGATTGTAATTCCTCGATCAAGAGGTTGTTGCCCTTTACAACGGCTGCACCCCAATAATGGTAAGCCAGGCCAATAATTATACCCGCGATGGGTAAAAATCCGATAATCCATAGGTGTTGTTCACGGTAATCGGTTGCCCAGTTTAAAGTTTCTAAAAACAGGGCAGAGGCAGAGCCAATTATCCCACCTAATACTGCAGAAATCAATAGCCACTTTAAAGTGCTAATGAAGAGTAATCCGAAGTCGAGTTTAATAAAATGTTTGATAGACAGAAGAAATCCTTCTGTTAGTTTTTTAACAGGCATTTGAATTCAATTTTAAATAAAATCGTAGGAGTCATCAGCCTGTTTGGGCGGTTTTGGCGGTACTCCATCGCCATTGTCCCAAATGTATAAAATTTAGTTATTTGTTGCAAAATCTTTATCACCTTTGTGCAGCTAACTTTAAATCATGGATTTCACACCCGAAATAAAAGACAAACTACATCAACTGCAGGAAAAGTACACGGCAATGGGGCAAGATATGGCATCGTACCTCGATGGGCTTTTATATGCCGATTTCTTAACCTATTGGGACTACATTCATTTGGATACTTTGCTGAGCTTACAGAATCCTAAAACACCAATTCCTGATGAAGAGATTTTCATCATGTATCATCAAATCACGGAACTTTATTTTAAGCTGGCACTGCACGAATGCAGGCAGATTGCTGAGCATGAAAATTTAACCGTCGAATTTTTTACTGCGCGTGTAAAACGGATCAACGCTTATTTCAATGCCTTAACTACTTCTTTCGAGGTGATGGTGGATGGTATGGAGAAAGAGCAGTTTCTAAAATTCCGCATGTCGTTATTACCTGCCAGTGGATTCCAATCGGGCCAGTACCGGATGATCGAGATCTGTGCTACAGATTTTATCCGATTGGTGGATAAAAGCAAACGAGAAGAACTAAGTACCGCAACAATAGAAGAACAATTCGAAAATATTTACTGGAAATTCGGTGCAACAGAACTGGCTTCGGGTAAACAGACTTTAACTTTAAAGCAATTTATTAAAAAGTATGCGGCTCAGTTTCTGCAACTGGCCAAAGATCGCACTTTAACCAACTTTTCAGCTTTATACCATCAATTGCAAACGAATGGAGCCGATGTTTCTGCCCTTGCAGAGGAGTTGCGTAAGTTAGATTTATATGTAAATGTAGAATGGCCTTTATCGCACTACAAATCGGCTGTACGTTATTTGGAGAAAGATCCGGTTGATATTGCTGCAACAGGTGGAACCAACTGGCAAAAGTATCTGCCTCCGCGTTTTCAGAAGAGAATCTTTTATCCGTTCTTATGGACCAATGAGCAAATGGAAGAGTGGGGTAAAGGATGGGTGCTTAGTGTACTTAAAACACTCAAAAACAAAGATTAATATTGCAAAAAGCTATTAAAAAAGCCTGTTTTTTCTTAATTTGCGCGAAATAATTAATGACAGAATGAGTGAGTTATTGAATTAGAGAATGAGTGCGTAAAATACTCAATCATTCGATCCTTCACCCATTCAAAATTCAAATACAATGACCGAGACATTAGATATAAAAATCACCAAAGCAGACCAAACACGTTTAGCTGTTACTGATTTTTCGCAATTACCGTTCGGTAAAGTTTTTACCGATCACATGTTTACTGCCGACTATGAAGATGGCGAATGGAAAAATTTACAGATTCTTCCTTATGGCCCAATTCCGATGAGCCCGGCAATTTCCGCACTACATTATGGGCAGGCAATTTTCGAAGGGTTAAAAGCTTACCGCCAGCCAGATGGTAAAATTAGTGTTTTCCGTGCAGATAAAAACTTCGAACGCTTTAACAAATCGGCAGCAAGAATGTCGATGCCGGGTATTCCTGAAGAAATTTTTATGCAGGGTTTGGCTGCATTGATCAATGTTGATGAGAAATGGGTGCCTAATCAGGAAGATTATGCTTTATACATCCGTCCGGTAATGTTTGCGATGGATCCTTATTTGGGTGTTAAGGCATCTGACACCTATAAATTTGCTTTGTTAACTACACCAACTGGTCCTTATTACAGTAGTGCGTTGAAAGTTAAAATCGAAACTGAATTTACACGTGCAGATGAAGGTGGTGTGGGTTTTGCCAAAACTGCTGGAAATTACGCACGTTCATTATATCCTTTCGAGCAAGCTAAAAAAGAAGGTTACGATCAATTGATCTGGACTGATTCGGTAACGCATGAATTTATTGAAGAAGCCGGAACTGCTAACTTACTTTTTGTTATTAATGGCAAATTGGTTACGCCATCAGTACGTAGTACGGTTTTGGATGGTGTAACGCGAGATACTATTATTAAACTGGCTAAAGATGCCGGAGTAGAAGTTGAAGAACGCAGGGTTTCTGTTAAAGAAGTAATTGAAGGAATCGAAAACGGAAGCTTAACAGAGGCTTTTGCTGCGGGAACTGCAGCTACGGTAACGCATGTAGGCGAAATGGGCTATAATGGGCAGATCTATAAATTGACTGACCCATCTACAAGACATATTTCTAATGGCATTGCTAAAAAATTAAACGATATCCGTTACGGTTTAGCACCTGATGAATTTGGTTGGAACTGGGTAATCTAAGATCACCATCCATAAAATATAAACCCCGATACAGCATATGTATCGGGGTTTATTATTTTATAATATCGTCATGCTGAATTTATTCAGCATCTTTCTTTGCCGCTATTAAGACCCTGAAATAAATCTGATAGCTATCGGATCAGGGTGACCAATACTACCATGTTTAATTCTGGGAATTATTTATCCAAAATCACTACACCTTTAGCTTCAAATGCCAATTCTTTTTTAGGATCGGTAATTTTAGCTACTTCTTCGGGAGATTTTTTAGCGTCTTCTGCATAGTGGCGTAAAGTTTCTACCGAGATGGTTTGTTTCTTTGCTAATCCATCCAAAACTACTTTTTTGCCAACAATATCCATTGGCATAAAGAACGCATAATCTTTAAAAGTTACCCGCATTGGATCGCCGTTTGGCATCTCTAAAGTCATCCAGCAGCCCTTTTTCTTACATACATCTACCACCTTGCCTTCGATTTTCATATCAACAATTTCTTTATCCCCCATAGCAGCTTCCATTTTTGCAGCTGGTTTTACATCGCCTGGTTTAACTTCTTCTCCAAATTTTTGACCAGTATATGTGGTTTGAGCAAATGAAAATGCCGTAAACAGGCAAAAGCTTAAGCTTAGAATGATTTTTTTCATGATTTTATAATTATCCGGTTAATGATCTGATCAAAGTTATTTAAAATTTTTCTAAATAATGAAAACAAAAAATCCCCGTTAACATCCATTAACGGGGAAAATCATCCCTATAATTGCAAATCACATTTTATGATGTACATTTAAATTGTTATAGGCAAACTAGAATCCAAAAGTTTAATTTTTGCCTTGGTTGTAGTTAATGTGTTTATATCCAGGTTGTTGTTATTTTTTTTGCTGGTTTATTAATATTTAATGATGTTGTAGAAATGTAGAATATTATCTTCTTTCTGTGGAAATTTGTTGAGCGGTTTCCCCATCTTTATCTAACCAAAAACAAGACTGAACACTTCTTCTATTTTACTTACTGCTTTAATCTCAAGATTGTATTTGTCTATGGCAATTCCTTTCAAATTGTATTTAGAGATGTAAATCGTTTCGAAACCCAATTTATCTGCTTCGGCAATACGTTGCTCAATTCTGTTTACTGCCCTAATTTCTCCTGATAGACCTACTTCTGCGGCGAAACAGTTTTTTGAAGAAACTGAAATATCCTGATGCGATGATATAATGGCAATTAATACAGCCAGGTCAATTGCAGGGTCTTCTACTCTAATTCCGCCGGCAATATTTAAGAAAACATCTTGTGTACTTAACCTAAAGCCACAGCGTTTTTCTAAAACAGCTAAGAGCATATTCATCCTTTTGGTATCGAAGCCTGTTGCAGAACGTTGAGGGGTTCCGTATGCTGCTGAACTCACTAAGGCCTGTGTTTCGATCAACATCGGTCTGGCGCCTTCTAAGGTTGCAGCTATAGCGATTCCGCTCAGTTCTTCGTCGCGCTGTGATAACAAAATCTCTGAAGGATTGGAAACTTCTCTTAAACCACTGCCTTGCATTTCGTAGATCCCGAGTTCTGCTGCTGCACCAAATCGGTTTTTGATGGATCTTAGGATACGATAAACGTGATGCCTGTCGCCCTCAAACTGCAAAACCGTATCAACCATGTGTTCGAGTATTTTAGGGCCTGCAATGGCGCCATCTTTGGTGATGTGGCCAATAAGGAAAACTGGTACGCCGGTTTCTTTTGCAAAACGCAATAGTTCGGCAGTACATTCCCTTACCTGCGATACGCTGCCTGGAGTTGAATCGATATGGGCAGAGTGCAAAGTCTGAATAGAATCTACAACTAAAATTTCAGGTTCCAGAATTTCAATCTGTTTAAATATATTCTGTGTAGAAGTTTCTGTTAAAATGTAACAATTGGATGAGGGGCTCTCCTGAATCCTTTCCGCCCGCATTTTAATCTGCTGTTCACTTTCTTCACCAGAGATATAGAGCAGTTTTTTGCCCTTTAAATTTAAAGCCAGTTGCAACATCAAGGTCGATTTACCGATACCGGGTTCACCACCAATGAGCACGAGCGATCCTTCTACCAATCCACCACCCAATACACGATCTAATTCTTTATCGCCGGTTAATATTCTACGCTCAGTTGATGATTGTATTTCATCAACCTTACTTGGTTTGCTTAATTTACGGCTAGCCGTATCACTTTTCCAGGTTGGAACAGAAGCAGAGCTTTTTTCTACAATTTCTTCTACGAAGGTATTCCATTGGTTACATGACGGACATTTACCCAACCATTTTGCCGATTCGTAGCCACAGCTCTGACAGAAAAATGCACTTTTTGATTTTGCCAATTGATTAAAATTTTAGATTACGAATTTAACCTTTCAGATTGATAAACCTCACAGGTTTTTGAAACCTGTAAGGTTTTAATCGCAAAATAAGAAAGCCCGGATTTTTTAAATCCGGGCTTTCTGTTAAGTGTTTTGAGTTATAATTTAATCTCTTCATCTTTTGCGGAGATGAAGTGAAACTCGGTTAAGTGATACGATGATTGTGCCTTAACTTTAATCCATTGGCCGTATTTAAAGAACCAGCGGCGTTGAAGGTTGAAAATGCCTTTTGTAATATAAGCTTCAATGTATGGGTGCACGCAAAGGGTTACGCCCTTTTCATTCTGCTCTCTTAAAATATAATTAAGGTTGTTCTCAATATCATCCATTAAAACGATACTCGCTTTAATTTCTCCAGTCCCATCGCAGGCCGGGCATTTTTCTACCGTAACAATATTCATTTCCGGACGAACACGTTGTCTGGTGATCTGTACCAAACCAAATTTACTTGGAGGCAAAATAGTGTGTTTGGCTCTATCCAATAACATCAGCTCACGCAAATAATCGAATAGCATTTTACGGTTTGTTGGTTTGTGCATATCGATAAAATCGATTACCACAATACCGCCCATGTCGCGCAAACGCAATTGACGGGCAATTTCTTTGGCCGCCTCTTTGTTTACCTGTAAAGCATTTTCTTCTTGATTTTCTTTACTGGCAGTACGGTTTCCACTGTTCACGTCTATAACGTGGAGTGCTTCAGTGTGCTCTACAACAAGGTAAGCACCACCTGGTAAGTTTACTGTTTTTCCGAAAGCGTTTTTAATCTGCTTTTCTACACCGAAATGATCGAAGATAGGTTCTTTCTGTTTGTATAGTTTAACGATCTTTTCCATTTCGGGAGAGATGTCGTGAACATAAGAACGGATATCATCGTACAGCTCTGGTGTACTTACATAAACGTTTGTAAAATCAGGGTTCAGAATATCGCGGATTAACGTTGATGATCTGTCCATTTCTCCCCAAACTCTTTTTGAAGGTTCGGTAGAGGGTATTTTTTTAATGAAGTTTTCCCATTTAGCAATTAAATCTAAAAGATCTTTTTGCATTTCGGCAACTCCTCTGCCTTCAGAAACGGTTCTGATAATGACCCCAAAATTTTGAGGTTTAATACTTTCAATAATCTTTTTTAAACGATTACGTTCGGTATTACTTTTAATTTTTTTTGATACAGATATGGTATTGGAGAATGGCACCAGTACCACATACCTGCCGGCAATCGAAATGTCGGAACTTAAACGTGGTCCTTTTGTAGAAATTGGCTCTTTGGCAATTTGTACAGGTAGGAGCATGTTTTTACTGAGCACATCAGAAATTTTGCCCGCCTTGTTAATATCGGCTTCTAGCTTTAAATTATCTAATAATGTGCCTGTAACCGAGCCATTACGCTTGATCTTCGTTAGCTTAATTAAAGATTGCACCTGAGGGCCTAAATCAAAGTAATGCAAAAAAGCATCTTTTTCATAACCAACATCCACGAAAGCAGCATTCAGACCAGGCATAATTTTTTTAATGCGGCCTAAATAAATATCGCCTACAGCGTAGTTAATATTGATTTGTTCTTTGTGAAGCTCAACAAGTTGTTTGTCTTCAATCAACGCTATGGTAACTCCGGCAGGAGTCGAATTGATAATTAATTCTTTTACCAACAGCTACAGATTTAAGGCTTTCGCCTATTAACAAATGGATAGTAAATAAAACAATGATGTAGCCAAAAAGATATACAATAAAAAAATCATATAAATTGCTTAAACCTCATAGTGTTTACTATGAGGTTTAACTGGCTTTATCAAATAAGAAAACTATTTTTTCTTATGTCTGTTTTTTCTTAAACGTTTTTTACGTTTGTGGGTAGCCATTTTACGTCTCTTTCTTTTTTTACCGCTTGGCATAGTTTTAAGTTTTAAATGTTTTTATTAATCTGTTAATTAATTTTTATTCTTTAGTTCAGCCACCTTCTTATCAATGAATGAAGATAAGGTTGGATTAGCCGCTAATTTTTTGCTTGATAAGTAAGCATTTACTGCTTCTTTATTTCTACCTAAATTTTCTAAAGCTGTTCCTAAATAAAAATAGGCTTCAGGGGTTGGAGCAGTGGCAATTACGGTGTTAAAACGAGGAATTGCTTTATCAAACTGGCCTGATTTTATGGAGAACAATCCTAAATTCATATTCGCCTTTACATTTTTAGGTTCTTTAGCAACAACTTCTAACAACATTGCAATACCTTGCATTGGTGCACCTAAACCGTTTACTATCGTTACACCTAAGCCTGTTTTAGCTTCAATGTTTGTAGAGTCTTTCTCTAATGCATTTTTGTAAGACACATTGGCTTTCTGCAATAAAGCAGGTTGTGCTATGCTATCTTGTGTGCTTTCAAAAGCTTTTATAAATTGATTACCTGCAGCTAGCCACGATTTTGTTGATGGTTCGCCTTCGGCTACAACTTCTAAATACAGTGCAGATGGAGTAATTTGTTCAACATCATCCCATTTCTGAGCCAGTTGTTTAGCAAGTTCAATCTTCTCTGCGCCATTTGCACCTTTGTAGCTGTTTTCTAAAGCTGTAATATCTGTAGCCAAATTCTTGTTGATTACATTCTTTGCAGCGGTAGACGAAGTTTCGAGGTTTAGTACCGATGTAGCTGATGGAGAAGCTGCTCCGGCCATAGGGCCACTTGAAGGCATTTTCCCATTTTCTTCCGTTGGTTTAACCAAACCCTTAATGTCTCTTGTAAATAAGAATGCAACAAGCAATACAATCGCTCCAATAACAATGGTTTGTTTTGATCTGATGTTGCTATTCATATATAAGACTTAGGCTTCTACGTTAATTTTTTTTGAATTGCTTTTTACTTTATCAACAAATACTTTTGCTGGTTTAAAGCTAGGAACGAAGTGTTCTGGGATAATTATTGCAGTGTTTTTTGAGATATTTCTCGCAGTTTTTTGCGCTCTCTTTTTAACAACAAAGCTTCCGAAGCCTCTAACGTATACATTTTCACCGCCAATCATGCTGGTTTTGATAACCTTGAAAAATGCCTCAACTGTTTCCTGTACATCAACCTTCTCAATTCCGGTTTTTGTTGATATTTCTGAAATAATATCTGCCTTAGTCATATTTTATTATTTATTATATTATTATGTTTTAATATTACTACTGTTTTGGGGTTGCAAAAGTATTGCTTTTTAATGAGATAGGGAAATAAAAGATGATTTTTTTATCACTAGACTTATCAGGCAATTGCAAGTTTTTTTTTAATCGGATAAATAGAGCGTAATTTGCAGTAATGACATTTCAAAATGAACTCATCAATTGGTACCTGATCAACAAGAGAGATTTGCCCTGGAGGCATACCAATGATGCCTATACCATCTGGTTATCAGAGGTTATATTACAACAAACACGAGTAGAACAAGGGCTTCCGTACTTTAATAGATTTTTGGAGAATTTTCCTACGGTTGCCGATTTTGCCAATGCTACCGAAGCCAAAGTTTTAAAGCTTTGGCAAGGACTGGGTTATTACTCGAGGGGTAGGAATATGCATGCAACTGCTCAAATTGTGGTGAAAGATTACCATGGAATCTTCCCAAGTCTGCATGATGAACTCATAAAATTAAAAGGAATTGGTGAATATACAGCTGCTGCCATTTCCTCATTTTCGGCTGGAGAAGCACGGGCTGTGGTAGATGGAAACGTATTTCGGGTACTCTCCAGGTTCTATGGTTTAGCTACGCCGATAAATAGCCCAGCAGGCAAAAAAGAGTTTTATGCGTTAGCAAATGATTTGCTCTATAAAGAAGACCCTGCCCTATATAACCAGGCTATTATGGAGTTTGGGGCAATGCAGTGTAAGCCAAAATCGCCCGATTGCAGCGTTTGCCCGCTTAGTCGGGAGTGTTATGCCTTTAATCATGGCCAGGTAGGTTTGCTGCCGGTTAAAATCCGAAAAGCCGAACAGAAACATCGGTATATTAATTATTTTGTTTGTTTTGAAGATGAAAAAGTATTGATCAGAGAAAGGCAAGCGGGAGATATATGGCAGCATTTATATGATTTCCCTAGCGTGGAAACTACAGAAGAATACATGTGGAGTGATCCATTATTTATCGATCGGGTAAAATCTGTATTCGGAAGCAAGGCCGATTTTACATTTGTTAGAGCCAAAAAGCACATATTAACTCACCAAATAATCCATGTGCAATTTTTTGCATTAAAAAATTATATATTTAACTTTAATAAACAAAAGGAACTTAATTGGGTTTCTTTAAGTAAATTAGATGAGTTACCGCAACCAAAAGTAATCCATGATTTTGTCCTGGAATATTTTTATAAGGACAAAATGGAGTAACTAACCATCTTATCCGCTGCGCATTTAGAAAACGAAACAACTAACCAAAAATATTTATGTCTGGGATTAACAAAGTTATTTTAGTAGGCCATTTAGGCAAAGACCCTGAAGTGCGACATTTAGACGGTGGCGTAACAGTAGCCAGTTTTCCATTAGCTACATCGGAAACATACAACAAAGACGGTAAAAGAGTAGAACAAACGGAATGGCACAATATTGTGTTATGGCGTGGCTTAGCAGAAGTTGCTTCCAAATACCTTCAGAAAGGCAAACTGGTTTATATAGAAGGCAAATTAAGAACAAGATCCTTTGAAGATAAAGAAAAGGTTAAAAAATATGTAACAGAAATTGTGGCCGAAAACTTTACCATGTTAGGCAGGAAAAGCGATTTCGAGCAAAGTCCAACTGCACCAACGCATCAAAGTTCTGAAACTAAAATTGAAGATGAATTTACAATTGGCCCATCAGATGAAAATGGAGATCTTCCGTTTTAATTAAGGGTTAAAACACATAAAAAAGCTATCTGATGAGAGGTAGCTTTTTTTATGTGCTTTTTATTTCGTAGCCTTAAAATAATGATACAAAAAAAATCCTGCCAGTTTTGCTAGCAGGAGGTTCTTATACAATACTAAAATGGTTAATTAATTTTAGTATAGTAAATATTTAACTTTATCTTATTAGTAGTTGAGCTGCTAGCGCCTATAATAGATCTTTCTGCAGATGTAGCAGTAGATGTTCTCTGGAAATCAGTATAAGAGGTAGGGGCTAAGAATGTGCCCTCATCTTCGATATTTTTATCAATCAAGCCCTGAACGTAACTAGTTACGATAAAGATGTAGCGTTTCTTTAACGAATCGAAATAACCGCCAAAAAGTGCTGCACCGCCAGAGGCGCTACTGGAAAATGTTGTATAATCGGGTATATCGGCTGGTTGCTGTGCAATATCCCAACGATATAAAGAAAGTCGTTGAGCGGCATTAAAAGGGTATGCTGGTGCATTCTCTCCAATCTCTACAACTAGTTCTGCCTTATTGATAATTGCTTTCCCGTACGTATTCTTAAAGCTTGTCAATTCTGGGAAAGTTAGCTTGGTTTTTACACCGGCCAAGCCTTGTAAGTAAGTAACACTGTATGGAGTAGTAGGATTAGGAGCACCAATTTGTGTTTGCACTTCTGTACCTGTATAATCGTGCTTAATGTTTGCAGCTATTCCGGAAATTGAACTACCTCCATTGCTATTTTGAACCAGCGCTCCAATTGGAAAGTTAACACTTGTTGTGTCTATTCCGCTTGATGAATTGGTTTTTTTCCAAACCAGTTGTAAATATGAATCAGTGCCTGTGAAATTGAAGAAGGCAATGCCTCCAACGCCTGTTGATGATGCTTTATTTACCTGGGCATACAAACCTTTAAATGCGTCTATAAATTTTGCATTTGAGGATGTTCCTGCTGTACCGAGGTTCAATATGGCGTTTTGTATAAATGCCTTGTTTAAAGGAATCCTGATCTGCGCAGGTACAGTTTTTAAAGTATCGGCTTTGCCTGGAACAATAACAGATATTTTTCTTTTAGTATTCGGTGCCAGTTTGCCTGTAAAATTGCCTAAAAGCGTGTTGTTAATTGCTTGTACATCAGAACTTTTATAATTCGTGACCTTATTGGCTAACTGATAAACATCAATGCTGTATTTAGAATTAGTGGTGTCGCCGTAAAATTTGGTCAATGTAGAAGTTGTATCTAATTTTAATACCAAAACCGCCGAATCTAATACTGGAGCAGTACCGAAATCATAACTTGTACTTACTGGGTAAACCGTTAATGCTAAAGCTGCCTCCGTTTTTCCAAAGGTAGGGTCTGTCATGTATCCCAATGGATAACGGTTTAATCCGTAGGTATTGGCAGGATCTTCTTCTACAAGTTGAGACTTAACCGGCGATACCACCAGCGTTCCGGTTATTGCAGCGTTCGGATCAACATCTAAACCAACACCATCAGGGTTTTTGCATGATGCAAAAAGAAAAAGACCTATCAACAGGGTTAATAAGTCTTGTTTTGTAAATTTCATATTTAAAATAATAATACCTTAATTAAGCAAGTGAAACCAGTTCGTCATTCGAAATTTCCTCATAAAAAGTATAGAAGTTTTCGAAATTCTCGGTTAAGTTAAAAGCTAATGTTGGCTTATTGGAATCTTTAACAAATTTTAACACATCTTTATTTAGGTTTTCATCCGCTAAAACTACTGCATCAGCGTGTGTTATCGCACCAATGTGCATGCTATCGCAATCAGATGGTAAGAATGCCTTAGTGTCATCCTCCGTCATATTTGACATTACTGCTTTATTCGCGAAATTAGCATTTAATTTCTCTGTAAAGCCATCCTCATAAACAGAATATACTACTTTGGAATTTTTAAAAGTAGGATCATTTTTATAAGTTGTTTTGATATAAGCAGGAACTAATGCACTCATCCATCCATGACAGTGAACGATATCTGGTGCCCAGCCTAATTTTTTAACGGTTTCCAATGCCCCTTTGCAAAAGAAAATTGTGCGTTCATCATTGTCGTCGAAGAATTTCCCGCTCGCATCTCTAAATACTTGTTTGCGTTGGAAATATTCTTCGTTGTCTAAGAAATAAACCTGCATGCGTGCAGCTGGGATGGAGGCTACTTTAATGATTAAAGGATTATCGTTGTCATCGATAATGATGTTCATTCCTGATAAGCGGATTACTTCGTGTAAACGATTTCTTCTTTCGTTGATGTTACCAAATTTAGGCATTAAGATGCGGATTTCGAATCCTTTTTCTTGCATTGCTTGTGGTAATTGGCGCGTGATTTCAGAAATTTTAGTAAGCTCGAGGAAAGGCGACATCTCGTGTGTAACAATCAGCAGCTTCGTTTTTGCCATCTCCATATTCTAAGAAAATATTAAGTTAAATAAAAGATAATGAGCTGCAAAGGTAAGCATAATAATACTATTTATCAATATAGCAAGCATTTGTTTGGTTTCGTTTAGATTAATTTACACCTTTACGGCTTTAATTTAGTTTGTCCAAATTGGAAATATTTAAAACCAAAGCAGCGCTTAAGGCTTTTTTACAACCCTTAAAAGCGTCAGGTAAAAAAATAGCCCTCGTGCCTACCATGGGTGCCTTGCACAATGGCCATATATCGTTGATAAAACTGGCCCAACAAAATGCCGATATCATTATCTGTAGCATATTTGTAAATCCAACGCAGTTTACAGATCCTAAAGATTTAGAGAAATACCCGCGCCCTATAGAACATGATTTAGCCATGCTGGCCGATGCTGGCTGCAACGGAGTATTTATGCCTAGTGTAGATGAAATGTATCCGACTGGAGCTGATGAGGCTTGGCACATTGATTTGGGTAATGCCGAATTCCTATTAGAAGGTGAATTCAGAAAAGGCCATTATCAGGGTGTAACGCAGATTGTAAAAAAACTGTTTGATGCCGTTGAACCAGACATCGCCATGTTCGGGCAAAAAGATTTCCAGCAGGTATTAATGATCAAGAATATGCTCGCTTATTTTAAGCTGCCTATTACCATTATTACCTGTCCGATTATCCGCGAAGATGATGGTTTAGCGATGAGCAGCCGGAATATCCATTTATCTCCCGATGACCGTAAACATTCATTGGTGCTCAGTAAATCGCTGCAGTTCGTTATCGATCATTTTAATGAATATTCACTAACAGAATTGGTGGATAAGGCCAAATCATTCTACCGGAATATAGATGGTGTGGAACTCGATTATTTTACAATTGCCAACGGCAATACCCTTGAGCCAGCCAAATCAAAAGATGAAAGTAACTTAGTTGCCCTGGTGGCTGCGAAAGTAGGATCTACCAGGCTGATTGATAATATGATTATTAAGTGATGGGAAATGGATGAGGTAAGATGGATGATGTACGCCTGTCAACCATCATCCATTTTCCATATTACATCTTCCGTTAGTGAAACTCCAAACTGATTACTAACTTTGCCGAATGGTTATCACAATATTAAAATCGAAAATACACCGTGTTAGGGTAACACAGGCCGAGTTAAACTATGTTGGCAGTATTACGATAGATGAAGATTTGATGGATGCAGCTAACATTATCGCTAATGAAAAGGTGCAGATTGTAAATAATAATAACGGCGCACGTTTCGAAACTTATGTAATTAAAGGTGAACGAGGTACCGGAACCATCTGTTTAAATGGCGCAACAGCCCGTTTGGCTCAACTTGGCGACATTCTCATCATTATGTCTTACGGCTCATTACCAATAGAAGAAGCCAAAAAGTACAATCCAATATTGGTTTTTCCTGACGATAACAACCACTTGCTAAAATAACCTTGTGATATTCGACCTCAAAACAGCGCTAAAATATATCATCCTGTTTTTAATCGGGATGGGGGTTTTATATTTAGCTTTTAGTGGTCAGGATTTAGAAAAGATTTGGCAGGAAATTAAAACTGCAAATTACTTTTGGGTAGTCGTTTCTGCTATCACTGTTTTAATTGCCCATGTGTTAAGGGCTTTGCGCTGGCAGATGCTCTATCAGTCTATCCATTACAAAGTAAGTTTCTGGAATGCCTACCATGCCGTAATGATCGGCTATCTGGCTAACCTTGCTTTACCGCGCTTCGGAGAGATTGGCCGTTGTTCAGTTATCCACAAAGCCGAAAAGGTACCCATGTTTGCTTCTATAGGTACCGTAATTACCGAACGGCTATTTGATGTGCTGATGCTTTTTCTCACCAGTTTGGCAATGCTAATTTTTCAGTATGATATTGTAGCCGATTTTCTTTATCAAACCATATATCTCAATCTTGTTAAAAAATTAAGTGCGATTAACTATTTGTGGTTGGTTGGCTTGGGTATCATTATTTTGTTGCTCATTGCTGTTGCAATATATTTTCTCCGTCAAAAATTCAGTAAAAAATTCTTGCGCATTTTTGTAAGTCTGCGCCAGGGATTTGGCTCATATAGCAAGTTAAAACAAAAAGGATTATTTTTAACTTATACACTAGGAATATGGCTTTTCTATTCACTTTCCATGTATTTCGCTTTTTCTTCCATTCAAGCTACTTCAGAATTACATTTTAACGCTGCATTTACCGCAATTGTTTTCTCCGGGTTTGCTATGGCAGCCCCTGTTCAGGGCGGGATTGGCGTTTTCCACTGGATGGTTGCCCAATCATTGGTGCTTTATTCCATTTCTTTTAAAGATGGGTTAGCATACTCAACCATTATTCATTCTTCACAGGTTTTGCTTATATTGATATTGGGCTGTTTGAGCCTAATGCTAATTTTGTTTAAGAAACAAAGCGGATAGTCGATTTCTTTTAATTGGCTCTATTCTCTTCATCACTTTTTTTGTTTTCCCTAGCCTTGTAAGTCGAATTTCCGAAATTAAAAGTTAAACTAAAAACCAGTCTTTGCGAAGCGAAATAGTGGTAGAAATCGTTGTTGATAATACTTTTCTCTCTAAAAATAAGCCTTCTTTTAATGTTATCAAATGCATCGTAAAGCGTAAGTTTAGTATTGATCCTGTTTTTTAACCAGGCTTTTTGCACACCAAAATCAATTCCATACACTGGAGCCATAATATAAAGTCCATTACCACTTTTCGATTCATAGGTATAACTTACATCCAATATCCAATTTTTTAAGGTAAAAACCTGACTGCCATTAATTATATAATTATATATGGGTATTTCGTAGGTAGCTCCAAAGTAAGGTGTTAGTTCTTTATTGTAATAGAAGGCAATGTTGTTATTCATTCGCCACCATTTGTTTACAGTAAGAGGAGAACTTATTTGCAGGTTTGCAAATTTTCGGTAGGGTAGGTTTCTACCTAGAAAAATCAACTCATTAGTTACTGGATTGTATTCGGGATAACGCCCCATTGGATCTGTTTCCTTTCCCGCATTTAGCGAAATATTAAGGCTTTTTCTACTATAAGACAAAGCGAAAAGACTAGTTGTAGAGGGTTGTAAGTAGGGATTGCCGATCCAATAATGCCGTGGACTGTAATAAAAACGAAAAGGATTTAACATGGCAAAGGTTGGCCTTGTTAATCGTCTGGTATAACTGAAATTGAGCTGTTCGCTTTCGTTAACGGCATAAGTAATGTTCAAACTCGGGAGCCATTTTATATACTTTTTTTCTGTAATACTGCCAGTAGTAATCGAATTGGCTATGGTGTGCGTATGTTCTGCTCTTAAACTTAAACTGTAACTAAACTTACTCCATTGACCAATATAAGAAATGTAGCCTGCGCCAATATACTCATGGTAGCGGAACTGGTTACTCCGGTTAGGATCTAAGTTAAAAATATCATTGGCTAATGTATCATAACGGAGGTCGTTCTCGGTAGTTGTATATGCAAATTTTCCGCCAAATTCTAATTTTCCTTTACCTATTTTTTGGCTGTAGTCAGTTTGTGCGGCATGAATCATTATATTATTTCTGGAGCCTGTTTTCCAGTAATTTAACAATTGATTGTTAAGTACGTTACGGTTCCGGATATCTTCGGTTTGTTGATTGTCAATTTGGGCCAAAGAGGTAATTACATGAAGTTCGCTATTCTTAAATTGCGCATCATAATTGATCCCGGCTGAATAATTATGTTGCTTAGGAAAGGCATTATTATCGCTTTTAACAAGCGCAATGGTATGATCTAAATTAGCGGTTTGGGTAAGCAACTGATTGCCAGAGACTGCATTTCTGTCCATTTGGTAAGTGCGTAAAAAAGCCTCTAGGTTTTGCCCCTTTTTTACCTCATAAGTTACTTTTGCCTGCACATTAAAGTTCTGGTTGGAGGTAATGGTTCTGGTATCGGTAGTCATGGCGTTTGTATTGGCTAAATACTGCAGGGAATAATACTTATAAAACGTGCTACCGCCGGTATGGCCTAGCCTTAAGTCGTACACAAACCGGTTTGTTTTAAGCACCAGAGATAAATTATTATCCAATAAACTGTAATTGTTTCGTTGAAAACGAGCATTATAGGTGCCTCTTAAGCCTAAAGACTGGTTTCGCTTCAGTTTTACGTCGATAATTCCCTGATATTCTCCATCATATTTTGATGAAGGCTGGTTAATCATTTCAATCGATTCGACCATATCTGGCGACAAGCTGCTGAGGTAGGAAATGATTTCATTATTGTTCATGTTTGCCGGCTTGCCATCAATAAATAAGGTTGGAGTTGCCCTGCTTGCCATTAAGATTGTTCCGTCCTCGTTAACCTGCAAGCCAGGTAGTTTCTTAAACACATCTAACAAATTAGAGGCAGACTTGAAAAATACATTGTTGGCAATACCGATTTTAATCTGACCATTTTTTGTGCTAAAATTTGGTACTCCCCCTGTTATGGTTACTTCTTGGAGTAGGTTAGTGTCTTCTTTTATTAAAATGTTGCCCACATCAATTGTTTTCAGGCTGTTCGCATTTATCAATAACTCTTTTTGTGTTTTTTGGTAACCGACTAAAGTAACCGATAAAATGTATTTTCCATTTGGCAGGTCTCTAAATTCGAAAAATCCGGTGGTATCGCTATTGGTATGTTTGATCACTGTTGGATGGTCTTTATTGGTCAAAGCCAAATTGGCTAAAGGTATAGCTTGTTTGCTTCTGTGATCAACCAGTTTGCCTTTAATCGTTTGTGCATTTAGAAATAGAGGTATAAATAAGAATAGGCAGAATAACAATGTCGGTTTCATCTTCGTGTATTTGGATTTTGCGGAATGCTCCAAAACTAGAAGAGAAGGGTAGATAAGGGGTTTTGAATCTCAGATTTAGGCGTTCGGAATTATAAAACGAGACCAAATTTAGTTTGATGAAACAACTAATAGTTGTTCCTTATAATGCATCGGGGTTGTTTGTTTGTGTTTTTTAAAAGCGGTGTAAAAAGTAGATTTGGAATTAAATCCCACTTCGTATCCAATGGCTTCGAGCTTAATGCCTCTATCGTTAACAATTAGTTCGCAAGCTTCGTTTATTCTAAATTCGTTGATGTAAGCAGCAAAGCTTTTGCCTAAATTGTCGTTGAGCAATTGCGAAAGCTGATGACCCGAAATGTTAATTTTTTTGGCTAAATCATTTAACTTAAGATCAGAGTTCTTATACAGCTCCTCTTCCAAAATAATCTTCTGTAGTCTGTCAGTTAGTGTCACGGCCTGTTCTTCGGTTATCTTCTTGTTGGCATAACGAACCAAATTCTGGCTGCCCGAAAAAAGATTGCTGTTTTTTCTTTTGCTAATAAACAAGAAAGTGTTTAAGTAAAGAACGGCCGAGAAAAATAAAGCCCCACTTATGCAAGGACCATTAAAAAATGAGAATATAGGTAACTTAAATGCCACAGGAACTATTATATTTCCAATAAGTACAGATAGCAATAGCGTCTCTGTTGTAGAAATCTTGCCCCCTTTGCTGAAAATTTTGCCGAAAACATTTCTGAGCAACCAGGCAGATAATACAATATAAACGGTAAATTGTATTGAAATTATTCTTCCGATATAATTTTCCCATACATCAGATTTACTGTCATACGGCGCAATGATACTGGCAATTACAATTGCAAAAAACCAAAAGAGATATGTTCCCGTCATTGTAGTTTTATGCTTTGAATCTTGCCCCAAAGCCGATTGAACAAAATAAAAAAGAGATGGACCAACCAATGAACTTCCTAAAATGCCAATTTGAATATAAATGCCAGGTAAGGCCGGATAGAAATAAAAAAGAAGCGACTTGCTGATCTTTAAACAAAGAGACAGAAGCAAAAGCCCAAGAAAAAAAGAAGATGTGGATTTTGGTTTTTTGAAGAATAACAAATACGCACTAATGATAAAGCCATTAAATGCGCCCAGGGCACTAAAGAAAAATAATATTTGTTGCTCTAGGTTCATTTAACAAAAATAATAATCTTACATTAACACAGAGTGTACTCTAGCTAATACTTTCATTTTAAATATGATAATATTTTTTAGGATTGTTTAATAAATTATAAAAGTACCATGAGATAAAATAAATTACTATGCAGCCATAGTAATTTCGATCAGAAATGCTACATTTGATTTACTAACCTTTTATACATAAATGTTATGCATTTTGAATTAAGTGAAGAACAATTAATGATTCAGCAGGCTGCCCGCGATTTCGCGCAGCAGGAATTAAAGCCTGGCGTAATCGAACGAGACGAACATCAGAAATTTCCGACCGAGCAGGTGAAAAAACTTGGTGAACTTGGTTTTTTGGGGATGATGGTGAGCGAAAAATATAACGGAAGCGGCCTTGATGCCATTTCTTACGTTTTGGTAATGGAAGAGCTATCTAAAATAGATGCCTCTGCATCGGTAGTGGTTTCGGTAAACAACTCATTAGTTTGTTATGGATTAGAGGCTTATGGCAGCGAAGCCCAAAAAGAAAAATATTTAAAGCCGCTTGCAGCCGGAGAAAAAATAGGTGCTTTTTGTTTATCGGAGCCCGAAGCCGGATCTGATGCCACCTCGCAACGTACCACTGCCGAGGATAAAGGCGATTATTATCTGCTGAATGGTACAAAAAACTGGATTACCAACGGAAGTACCGCATCAACTTATCTGGTTATTGCACAAACCCATCCTGAGTTAAGGCATAAAGGCATCAACGCTTTTATTGTAGAGAAAGGAATGGAAGGTTTTACCGTTGGACCAAAAGAAAATAAACTGGGCATTCGTGGGTCTGATACACATTCTTTGATGTTTAACGATGTTAAGGTGCCAAAAGAAAATAGGATTGGTGAAGATGGCTTCGGTTTTAAGTTTGCCATGAAAACTTTAGAAGGCGGGAGGATTGGTATTGCGGCCCAGGCTTTAGGTATTGCACAGGGTGCTTTCGAGCTGGCCACACAGTATGCTAAGGAGCGTAAATCATTTGGCAAACCAATTTCTGAACATCAGGCTATTGCCTTTAAACTGGCCGATATGGCCACTCAGATCGAAGCCGCCAGGTTATTGGTTTATAAAGCTGCCTGGTTAAAGGATCAAGGATTGCCTTACACACAGGCCGGTTCTATGGCCAAGTTGTTTGCCTCGAAAGTTGCTATGGATGTAACCATTGAAGCGGTACAGGTGCACGGCGGTTACGGTTTCGTAAAAGAATACCACGTAGAACGTTTAATGCGCGATGCTAAAATTACCCAGATTTACGAAGGAACTTCTGAGATTCAGAAAATGGTGATATCGAGAGAAGTCATTCGATAGTTTCCAGTTATCAGTTTTGAGTTGGCAGTTCGAATTGAAAACCGCCAACTCAAAACTGAACTATTCCTTCTCCCCAACTACAGCGCTAAATATTGCTTTAATTAAGGCTACAACTATAGCCAGGAATGCAGCAGCGATAAAACCTGAAGTGTTAAAAGAGGTCATCATGTTATCAACCAATAAAATCATTAAAACGGTAATGATGAATGATACCAGTCCGAGCGTTAAAAAATTAACAGGGAATGTTAATAGCCTTAAAATGAACCCGATGGTTGAGTTTGCAAGTGCAACCAGTACTGCAGCAATAATGGATGTTGCGTAACTATCAACATGTACGCCAGGTACTATTCTTGCGCCAATAAAAAAGGCTAATCCCATCAAAAGGATTTCGATAATAAATCTCATAATTGTTTATTTTTGTAAATGTTTAAATGCTTTTTTAAATACCAGGCCGTAATTGCTGTTGCTATATTTGCACTTTCATGTTCGAATACAAACAACAGGCCAATAATTAAGTTTTCTGGGGATAGTTCATCAATAATAATTAAAAATATTGATGAGGCGAGTCTTTTACAGGTTAAAAATGCCTATCAGACTAGTGCAGACACACTTAATTTGGTTTCTGTTTTAATAAAACCGGACGATCTGGACAGTATCCAGGATGAGCTTGAAGTGCCCGGCAAAATTAAGATACTTGGCGATTCACTCGTATTTAATCCCGATCAGCCATTTCTTAAGGGTAAAGAATATCTGGTTGAGAGTTACATCGGAATAAAATTTGCAACCGTGGGCGATCTGATTATGGGGAAGGGTAAGCAGAATTTAAAAGCACAGCAACAAACACTTAAACGGTAATAATCAGCATAATAATTAGCGCAAGTGTTTGATTTTTTCTAAAAAATTACTACATTTGCATCGTAATCGAAGAAAAGAGAAGGGGACAGTGTCCCCTTTTTCTATGAAATCAGGTTAAAATATGCAGGTAGAAAAGAGAGTTGCAGCCCTCGTTGAGGAAAAAATAGCAGATCGGCCAGAACTCTTTCTGGTTGAAGTAAAAATGTTGCCAAACAATAAACTAATTATCCATGTTGATGGTGACGAAGGTATTAGCATACAGGATTGTGTGGCCATAAGCAGACATGTTGGTTTTCACCTCGAAGAAGAAAACGCAATAGAACAGGCTTATAATTTAGAAGTTTCTTCGCCAGGTGTTGGTGAGCCTTTAAAATTAATCCGTCAGTACAATAAAAATATTGGCCGTACGGTAAGCATTAAGCTTAAAGAAGGATTAAAAAAAGAAGGGAAACTGCTAGCGGTTACAGAAAATAACCTGCTGATTGAAGAATCGGTTAAAGAAAAAGGGAAAAAGGCGGTAGCAATTCAAACAGCTATTCCGTTTAATGATATATTAGAAACAAGTGTGTTAATTTCATTTAAGTAAAAATGAGTACTACAACAATTAATTTGATCGACTCTTTTCAAGAGTTTAAAGATTTCAAAAATATAGATCGCCCAACGGTGATCAGTGTGCTGGAAGAAGTTTTTCGTAGCATGTTGCGTAAAAAATACGGAACAGACGAAAACTGTGATGTTATCGTGAATCCGGATAACGGGGATTTGGAGATCTGGAGAACGAGAAAAGTAATGGAAGATGGATTTTCTGAGGATGATGATTTAGAGATCGAGCTTGCTGAAGTTTCTAAATTAGACAGTACTTTAGAGGTTGGCGATGATTATATCGAGCAGATTACTTTAGAAAGTTTTGGCCGTAGGGCAATTTTAGCTGCCCGTCAAACTTTGGTATCTAAAGTATTGGAATTAGAGAAAGACGAGATCTTCAAGAAATATAAAGATAGAGTAGGCGAAATCGTAACTGGTGAGGTTTATCAGGTTTGGAAGAAAGAAACTTTGGTCTTAGATGATGAAGGTAACGAACTTTTAATGCCTAAAACAGAGCAGATCCCTGCTGATTATTTCAAAAAAGGTGATTCTGTTAGAGCAGTAATCTCTAAAGTAGAAATGATCAATGCTAATCCTAAAATTATCATTTCGAGAACAGCACCAGAATTTTTGCAACGCCTGTTCGAACAGGAAGTTCCAGAAATTTTCGATGGTTTAATTACCGTTAAGAAAATTGTTCGTGAACCGGGAGAACGTGCTAAAGTTGCTGTTGAATCGTATGATGACCGTATCGATCCGGTTGGAGCATGTGTAGGTATGAAAGGATCACGTATCCATGGTATCGTTCGCGAATTGAAAAACGAAAACATTGATGTGATTAATTTCACTAATAATATTTCATTATATATTACCCGTGCTTTAAGCCCGGCAAAAATCACCTCTATTAAATTGGATGATGAAACCAAACATGCATCGGTTTACTTAAAACCAGATCAGGTTTCATTGGCAATTGGACGTGGCGGACACAATATTAAACTAGCTGGTAAATTAACCGGTTACGAAATTGATGTGTACCGTGAAGCTGGAGAAGAAAGCGATGAGGATGTTGATTTAGAAGAATTCTCAGATGAGATTGATAGCTGGATCATTGATGAATTAAAGGCCATCGGTTGCGATACTGCTAAGAGTGTGTTAGCACTTACAGTGGAAGATTTGGTAAAACGCACCGACCTTGAAGAGGAAACCATTAAAGAAGTGGTTCAAATTTTGAAGTCAGAATTTGAATAAGTGGTGTAATTGCCAAATAAACACTACTTTTGTATTAAATAAAAAACAATAACAGGAGCTAAATGTCAGACGACAAACCAATCATTTTAATTAAAGCTATTAAAGAACTTAATATAGGCATGGGTACGGCCGTTGAGTTTTTAAACAAAAAGGGATTCTCTGCCGAGAAGAGCCCTATGTTTAAACTTACGGGAGACATGTATAATGCCTTATTGAAAGAGTATCAGGGAGATAAGATCGTAAGAGAAGAAGCCAAACAAATAGTGATTGGTAAAATACGTCGTGACGAGCCTGAGACTGAAAAGCCAGTAGAAGCGCCGAAGAAGAATACCGATTTTGAGAAAAATGAAGAGATTTTAATTAAAAATGCTCAATCATTTACCCCTCCGGTAGAGAAACCAAAGGTTGTAGAAACACCTAAGGTAGAAACGCCAACACCAGCACCTGCGGCAGCAGTAGAGCCAGTAAAAGAAACTAAGGCAGAAGATAAGGTTGAAGAAACTGGATTGCCAGGAGTTAAAATTGTTGGAAAGATCGATTTAAACGATCTTAACTCAAAAACACGTCCGGCTAAAAAAGAAGAAACACCTGCTGCACCGGCGCCTGTTGTAGAACAGCCAGCGGCTAAAGCACCTGAGCCAGCAAAACCAGTTGAACAACCTAAAGTGGAAGAAAAACCGGTTGAGGTTAAAAAGGAAGAAACACCTGCTGCACCAGCACCTGTTGTAGAGCAGCCAGTGGTTAAAACACCTGAGCCAGTAAAACCAGTTGAACAGCCTAAAGTGGAAGAAAAACCAGCTGAAACAAAGCCCGTAAGCAACGAGCCTGAAGTAATTAAAGCACGTACCGTTAAATTAACCGGTCCGAATATTATTGGTAAAATTGTTTTACCAACAACACCGGATAGAAGAAACGGTCCAGTGGCATCATCTAGCGATAGTGAAGCCGCTAAACGTAAGCGTAAACGCAAAAAAACTCCAGGAGCACCGGGTCAACCAGGTCAACATGGTGGTCAAGGCCAGCAAGGACAAAATAATCCTGCAGGTCAGGGCCAGGGCCAAGGTCAAAGTGGTACGCCAGGGCAACCTCGTACACCTTATCAGGGTAACAGACCAGGCGGTGGAACTCCGTACCAAGGTAACAGACCAGCGGGACAAGGCGGAACTCCATATCAAGGAAATAGAAATAACAACAACAACAGACCAGGTTTCCAAAATAGAAACGCTACACCAAGCGGACCTAAAGAAGAACCTACTGAGAAAGAAATTCAAGATCAGATCAAAGCAACACTTGCCCGTTTAAGTGGTGCTGGTAAATCAGGTAAATTTGCACAACGTGCTAAATTACGTCGTCAGAAACGTGATGATGTAGCATCGAACGCAGAAGAGGCTGCAAATGAGCTTGAATCGCAATCGAAAATATTAAAAGTAACTGAATTTGTTACGGCTAATGAGTTGGCGAGCATGATGGATGTACCGGTTACCAAAATTATTGGTACCTGTATGAGTCTTGGTATGTTCGTTTCCATTAACCAACGTTTAGATGCTGAAACTTTAACCATTGTTGCTGATGAGTTTGGTTACGAAATTCAATTCGTTAAACCAGATGAAGATGAAGAAAATGTAATTGAGGAAGAAGATAACGAGGCTGATTTAATCGAAAGAGCTCCGGTTGTTACGATTATGGGTCACGTCGATCACGGTAAAACCTCATTACTGGATTATATCCGTAAAGCAAACGTGGTAGCTGGCGAGGCAGGTGGTATTACCCAGCACATTGGTGCTTACATGGTAACTACACCAACAGGTAAAAAAGTAACCTTCTTAGATACTCCAGGTCACGAAGCCTTTACAGCAATGCGTGCACGTGGTGCTAAGGCTGCTGATATTGCCATTATTGTTATCGCGGCTGATGATGCGGTGATGCCTCAAACAAAAGAGGCGATTAATCACGCACAAGCAGCAGGCGTGCCATTGGTATTTGCTTTCACTAAAGTAGATAAACCAGGTGCGAATGCCGATAAAGTACGCGAGCAATTATCGGTAATGAATATCTTGGTTGAAGATTGGGGTGGTAAATATCAGTCACAGGAAATTTCAAGTAAAAGCGGCTTAAATGTTGATTTACTTTTAGATAAAGTATTATTAGAAGCCGAATTATTAGAACTGAAGGCAAATCCGAATAAGAGAGCTACAGGTACTGTAATTGAGTCGGCATTAGATAAAGGACGTGGTATCGTAACTACGGTATTGGTTCAAGCCGGTACATTAAGAGTAGGAGATCCAATCTTAGCGGGTAGTTATAGCGGACGTGTAAAAGCATTAACCAACGAGCGTGGTGCTAAAGTAGAATCAGCAGGTCCATCGCAACCAGTACAGGTTTTGGGTATGCAAGGTGCACCTACAGCAGGTGATAGGTTTAATGCCTTAGAAAGTGAAACCGAGGCACGTGATATTGCAAACAAACGTATGCAGCTACAACGTGAGCAGGGATTACGTACACAGAAACATATTACATTGGATGAGATCGGTCGTCGTTTGGCTATCGGTAACTTTAAAGAGCTTAACATCATTGTTAAAGGTGACGTGGATGGTTCAATCGAGGCATTAGCCGATTCATTATTGAAACTATCAACTGAGCAGATCCAGATCAATATCATCAGTAAAGGTGTTGGTCAGATTTCAGAGTCTGATGTATTGTTAGCTTCGGCTTCTGATGCGATTATTATTGGTTTCCAGGTTCGTCCATCAACAGGTGCACGTAAACTTGCGGAAGCTGAGCAGATCGATATCCGTTTATATTCTATCATCTATGATGCAATCAATGAGATTAAATCGGCAATGGAAGGTATGTTGGATCCAGAATTTGAAGAGAAAATTGTGGCTAACGTTGAGATTCGTGAGACTTTCAAAATCACTAAAGTGGGTACCATTGCAGGTTGTATGGTATTGGATGGTAAGATTACCCGTAACAGCAAAATTCGTATCGTTAGGGATGGTGTTGTAGTATATACAGGTGAACTGGCATCGTTAAAACGCTTTAAGGATGATGTGAAAGAAGTGAATAAAGGTTACGAATGTGGTTTAAACATTCAGAACTTTAATAACATCGAAGTTGGCGATATCGTAGAAGCTTACGAACAAGTAGAAGTAGCCAGAAAACTGTAATTCTTACAGTATCCCATAAAATTAAAGTGGCTCATAAGGCCACTTTTTTTATGCTAAAAATATCTTAATCTTAAAAATATCGGATAATATTAAGTTTACATCTTAAAAATATCGGATAATATTAAGTTTATATCTTAAAAATATCGATATTTGCATTTGATATTTGTAGTCATGGAAAGATCAGAAGCACTAAAATCTTTAAAGGGCCATTTGAGTAAGCCTCAGCATACTATAGTGATAGGGCCAAGACAGATCGGTAAAACCACATTGGTTAAACAATTGGCTGAAGAATTAAATCAAGCTAATGAGTTGGTTTATTTTCTGACTTTTGAAGATCCTGCTATTTTAGAGGCTGTAAATCATCATGCTGAAAACATATTTAACTACACTATATTGCCTGCCGATGTTGAGGAAGGTAAGCGCTTATATATTATTATTGATGAAGTTCAATATGCAAAAGATCCCAGTAATTTTTTAAAGCTTTTGTATGATAAGTATGCCACAAAGTTAAAAATTATTGCAACAGGGATTAGTGCATTCTATATTGATAAAAGCTTTAAGGATGGTTTAGCGGGAAGAAAAAAGGTATTTGAATTTTTCCCTTTGGCTTTCGATGAGTTCCTGCACTTTAAGGGTGAGGATAATTTAATTTCAGAGTGGGAGCAAATGAAGAAAAGGGTTGCGTACCAGGGGCTTCAACGTAACCGTATAAATTCACTTTTTGATGAATATTTAGTTTATGGCGGTTATCCTGCCGTAGTTTTGGCCGATACTGAACAGGAAAAGCAGGAAATGCTTAAAGAACTTGTAAATAGCTACATGAAAAAGGATGCTTTAGAAGCGGGCATTAAAGAAGAATTAAAGTTTTTTCAGCTGGCAAGGTTATTGGCCGATCAAACAGGCAATCTGGTGAATAATCATGAGCTGGGAAATACCCTGCAAATGGCCAGTTCTACGGTAGAAAATTACATTTATTTAATGCAAAAAACCTTTATTGTACAATTGCTTTCTCCTTTTTACGGCAATGTTCGGAAAGAATTAACCAAAATGCAAAAGGTTTATTTTAACGATAATGGCCTGCGTAATGCACTGTTAAATAACTTTTCTAGGCTGAATGATAGAGCAGACAAAGGAGAATTGTTAGAAAATTATACCTATTGTAGGTTAAGGCAGTTATTTGATACAGATAATCTGCACTTTTGGCGTACTGCCGATGGTAATGAAGTGGATTTTATTGTAGAAAAACACTTAAACAAAGGAATTGCTTACGAGGTGAAATATAATGATGTTCAGTTTAAGCCAACCAAGTATAAAAAATTTGTAGAGGCATATCCTGATTTTGATTTAGAATGTGTTTGTAAGATACTTACAAAAAATGATTCAATAGAGGCTATCAGGTTATAGCTTGTTGATGAGAAGATGATATTTGTATATATAGTTGTTAATGCCATATTCAATACTGTAATATTTTACATACATAAATGTTAAAAGAGCTTCAATTTTTAAATGAAGCTCTTTTTTGTAGATATTTGCCAGTTCAACTACCGAAACTATTTAATGGATATCGAATTAAAGAAAGAAACAGCTCCCGTAAAAAAGAATTTCGATTTTGTTAATACCATCAGGTGCATCTCGATGATGGGTATTGTATTTGAACACAGCCATATTGTTCAGGCTCCGATGTATAATACATTGGGTTCAACAATTACTGAAGCAGGTGTGATACAGTTTTTTAAATTCTCTACAGTAGCATTTTTCTTGATTGGTGGTTTTTTGATAAACCATAAATTTCAGGAATATTCGGCGGGTCAATACCTGAAAAATAGATTCAAGAATACAGTAAAACCATGGCTTTTTTGGATGTTTGTTTTCATTGCTGTTACAATGCTGGATAGATGGGTAGCCCATAGTAAAGGAAGCGATAGAGATTTAATGTTCAGCGATTTCGGTGCCTATATTTCTGACTTTGTTTATAGGGTTTTATTTTTTAGTCCATACTGGTTTATCCTTAATTTTCTAATTTGTATCACTTTGTTGTTGGTATTTAAAAAATACCTTTATAACTATTGGCTGGGTATATTTTTCGGAATTATTTCACTTGTGTATAGTGTAAATCTATATTTTAACTGGTTCGAAACTACACACACTTCAGCTTTATTTGGTTTTGTTTTTTACCTGTGGCTTGGGGTATATTTGAACAAATATTATGCTGCCGTAATGAAGCTTGTAAAAGATACGCGATGGGTAATATGGATTTTCATCTTGATTTTGACATTTACGCTGGGAATATGCGAATCGGTACACCTAATTGAATTAGGAAGTAAGGATGCCTATAATACGCTTAGGGTATCCAATATTATCTACTCATTCGTTGCATTTGCTGTTCTATTAAAAATTGGGAGTATTAAAACACTTGATCGGCTTAAACCCCGTGAAACCACTTTTGGGATCTATTTATTGCATAGTATAGTTATCGAACGTATCTTGCCGTTGATTTTTCAGCCCTTGAAATTAGATGTTCAGCATTATAATGTCTGGGAAAATACTGCATTGTTAATCCTTAGGTTTATAATAGCCTATTCAATTAGTTATATGCTATCAGCATTGATTATCAAAACTAAAATGAAATGGACTGTCGGGCAGTAATCATTTAGTTTAAAAGCTGTTTAATGCTATTTTTAAAAGCTCTTCTAAATTTTTTAAGGCTAAAGTAAGAGTTTTCGAATATTTCATTTTTAAAATACCATTTTAGATTAAGTGAATTAATTTGATCGGATACTAAAATATCCATCCACTTATTGAACAAGAATTGGTTGAAAATTTTTGGATCATACCTTCTGGAAATATTATTAGCCAATTTAAGTTCATTGAATAAAAACGAATAATCATTTAAGTGCTTTTTAACCGGTGCCGAATTAAATAATTCAACATGTAGGTTTAGCAATCTTTCGTTATGAGGTAGACCAATGCTCTTTTGCATATGACTAATGATCTTTCTTTCATTTGAAAGCCTTGTATCAGTATTTAACGTAGAGGTATTATTGCTGTGAACGCGGTAATCAACAAGGGTTTCATCAAGGTTGGCCACTTTATGCTTTTCTGCCATTCTTATAAATAGATCAAAATCTTCAGATATAGTATAGTTTTGATAGCCTTTTAGCTCGAAGAAAACATGAGTTTTAAACATGGTTGTAGAATTTACAAATGGATTGCCAAATAGCATAAACAAATCAACAGTATTATCTACCGGAACCATCAGTTTGTTGCCTGTTTTATTACCATATTCATCTATAATTGCGGCATGTCCCCCACATAGTACAACCTCTGGGTTAGTTATAAAATAATTGTACTGAAGCTTTAATCGCTCCGGATAGGCAATGTCATCGCCATCCAATATTGCAATATATTCACCTTTGGCGAGCGTTAACAAGCGGTTTCTGGTATAGATCAAGCCTTTGTTACCATCATTGTGAACCAATCTGATCCTATTGTCATTAAAAGATTCAACAATAGTAGCGGTATCATCTGTAGAGCCATCATTTACAACAATTAATTCAAAATCAGAAAAACTTTGGCTTAATATGCTATTTATGGATTGCTCGATATAATCTGCCTGGTTATAAGCAGCCATAAAAACAGTTATTTTTGGTTGTCCCATTGTTGTGTACTAGTTTTGAAGTTTAGCGCTTAAGCCTTTCTGCTTTTGAAGTTTTTGGCTTTTTTGTATGTGTAAAGCATATACGCTATCTGCTAAGAGCGATTAATTTCAAATATACCAACAAACAAACTACAGATTGCAAATGGAATTAAATAAAAATTAATACATTATTTATTCTTTAATTTGCAACCAATTTAGATAGAATTTACCTTTTGTAATTATAGGATTAGATGAAGAAAATATTGTTTATAAGCCACAACTTGGGCAGAACGGGTTCTGAAATGTTGCTTTGGTATTCTTTGATGAATTTAAACCGGGAAAAATTTCTACCACTATTGTTCACCAAAGGTAAAGGCGTATTAATAGATACTTTGCCCAGCGAAATTCGACATTTTCTGCCCTATAGAGAAAATCCTAAAAGATCTTTAAGACTTCTGAGGTCAGTTTTAAAAAAAGTTAAAATTGATTCGTTAGAATACCAATTAAATTATATCACTAAGAAATATAAAGTTGATTTTTGGTACGTAAATACTATAGTAATCCCCGAGGTTTATCCAATTGCAAAGAAATTGGGAATTAAAATCATTACTCATGCGCACGAGCTTACTTTTGCTTATGATTTTATTGGCTATAAGGATTTAGAAACCATTATTACCTCCTCAGCGGCATTAATTGGCTGCTCTGAAGCAGTGTGCAGTAAAATTAGTGATATGGGAAGACCTGATGTAAAACTGCTTTATGGTTTTATCGATCTAAGTAAAATTATTTGCACGAAAACCTCCGCTGCCGTAAAAGCAGATACAGGTTTTAGTAAAGATGATTTTGTTTGGGCAGTTTCTGGTAAAACAACACTGATAAAAGGTGTCGATTTCTTAGTTTCATTACTCCCTGAACTGCCAAAGAATGTCAAGATGATCTGGATTGGCGGCGAGGAGGATACTGGTGTATATTATTACGCGAAAAAAGCAGTGGAAAATAAGCTCCCTGGCCGGGTTAAATTCCTTGGTGCACAAAGTGAAGAATATTATAATTATCTTAATTCAGCTGACGCTTTCCTATTACTCTCAAGGGAGGATTCTTTCCCGCTGGTAATGTTAGAAGCTGCTGCATTAGGTAAACCTATTGTAGGGTTTAACTCTGGAGGAATTAAAGAGTTTGTAAAAGAAGATACGGGGATCGTAGTAGATACTTGGAGAACAAAAGACCTGGCCGAAGCTATGATGGAAGTAAAAGACCATCCCGAAAGATTTAATATCGATGAGATAAAACGGCAAGCTTCCCTTTATGAAGTAAAAAAACAAGTGTCAATTTTAGAAGATATACTGGACAATATAAATTAAATTTATCTCTAATGGGATCACCGGTCTTTTTACCTCATTATGTTATGGATTATTTTGATTCAAGCCCATTTTTCAGCGCTTGTAAATAGCGATGTCCATATTCTTGGTCTGGTTCTAAATGGCAGCCCTCTGCCCATTCGTTCCATGCATTGACAAAAAGCAAACGTTCTTCCCCTTTAAAATGTTCGTTGGTATACCTGACTGTTTTTGTAACCCAATCTTGAAATTTTTCTGGGCTTGAGTTAACAAAAATTGTTGCATCTTTACTTCGTCTGGCAGAGTTATCCCAACTCGGAAAAACAGAGCGGAAATATTTATAGGGCTTAGGTGCTTTTTTAGTCATCTTATCCGCTATTTCTTCATAATCGAACACTTTGTTGGCTAACAATCCACTTGCTTTAATAGAAGTTTTATGCAATAGTTTTCTAAAGAAATGACTGATAGGTTCTTTTTTGCTGTACTTCTGCATAGAGGTAGAAAAATCTGGTGCAAACTCCATGCTTGCATCAAAATCATGGTGCTTAGGATCAAAATCCCTTTTAAAATTTTCTACTCTGATTAAGTAAAGATCTTTAAACCCCACTTTTTTCGCCTCCTCACGCCAAATTTTAACAGCCTCATTGATATTTGGATGAAGTTCAGACCTATACATCAAGTAAACTGGTTTGCCATCTATTTTAATATATCTTTCGTCCTTAAAAAACGGTATCAAGTATTGGATGTGTTCAAGGTCGTCTTTTAAATCATAATCCTGTTTAATCAAAACATCGGCTTCCAAGCCATCCCAACGTCTAGTCCAGTTTTCATTTGCCCAGCATAAGCAAAAAGGGAAATCGGGTTTTTTAGATTTTAGCATCTGCTCTAATGGGGTTTCCATTAAAAGCTTGCCATTAAACCAATAATGATAAAAACAGAAACCATAAACTCCATATGTTTTGGCAAGAGCAGCTTGTTCAATCATGGTATTCAATAACCTAAGGTCGTAATAACCTAAATCTGCTGGTAAATGTGGCTGATAGTGCCCTTTAAATTTTGGTTTTGATTTGGTAACATTTGTCCATTCCGTAAACCCTTTTCCCCACCACTCATCATTTTCTTTAAAAGGATGAAACTGTGGCAAATAAAGTGCGATGGCCTTAACTTCGTTTTCGCTGATAGAATTTTGCATAAACTGCTTATGTTAACATGAATTATGTGGATAATCAGTTGATTATCAAAATTATTTATTGGTAATTGATGTGTTAACTATTTACATATCGAATACTTGATTTAACCGGATTTTTCAATAGATTAAATAGAATATCCAAAGTCTTTAAAAATAGGTCTCCATACATCCAGGTTTTTGTTCCAGGCATGGCATCCGAAAGGCAGTGTATGGTTAGTGAGTTCGAAGGCTCTGTCAACAGGTACCTCAAATGCAAAATATACAGCTTCTTTATATGATGGTATTCTTAAATTTTTTTTCTTCCTATTTACTTCTATGCTCCAAAAAACATCTTCATTAAAGTTGGCTGCCGGGTTTAAAGAATATTCTTTTATTTTTTCCTGAAAGCGTTTTGTAAAAGTATAAAATAGCGCTGTTCTACGTAAAGATAACCCCCCATTGCCTACTTTATTCTCACGCTGAATATCAGTTGGAACAGTAGTGTTTTTCTGTTTGACGTCGAATTTCCGGTGTAAGTAACCCAAAATGCGATTTTTTATTGCTTTAATTACATCAGGGTATTTATGTCTGAGCCACGGAGCTCCTACATAATCTATGTTTTTTGCGCACCAAATGGATAGATCATCTTTAAAAACAAAAGCATCTAATTGATAAATCAAGATGTATTCATAGTCTAAAAATGCTTCATAAAATTCTTCAGACAGCATTAGTCTATTATAGCCTGCAATATCTTTAAAATATGCATTATCAAAATTGATTAAGTTATTAAATGGATACTTGGTATTTAAATTTAAAGAGTTTGGTTTTACACAAAAAATCGGATGGGATTTAGAAAGAACTTTGAAACACTGCTGCAAGGATATATCTTCTAAATAGCTTATTTCTTTATAAATAGGTATAATAACCGCAACCTTTTTCATAATGTGATGAGATTTAAACTATTTCAAAAACAGTGTCAAGATTTTTATAACAACGTTCTTTTTCGTAATTGATGCTAAAAGCAGCAAAGGCATTTTCTGCCTGTTTTTTATATTCCGATTCGTCCGTTAATAGTTTTATGATATTATTTGCAAATTCAACGGGGTCATCACTAACCAAACAGCCATTGTCGGTCTTGTTGATCAGCCCATCGATCCCACGGGTATTGCAGACTATAGGTAAGCCATAAGATAGGGCTTCCACTACTTTAATCTTCGTACCTGTACCAGTTAGCATCGGGCATAGCGCTACTTTGGCCTTTTGATAATAGATTGATAAATCTTCGGCAAAATTTACAGCAATAATATTAGGGGCTTTTATAGAAAGGTGCTCATTTATCTGTCCGATAACACATATCTGTATATTGGCTGGTAACAGCCGGTACACCTCGTTGAAAAACCACTTGGCAGCTTTTTGATTATGTACATTATCGCTAGCTACATATATTAGATCAAACGGCTTTTCTTCAATATCATGAAGATTTTGTGGTTTATCAAGCATCATTGGAGCTAACACGACCTTGCTTTTACAGAATTGACTAAAGATATATTGTTCTTCGACAGAAATGGCTAAAGCAATATCAAATAATGAAATACGTCTGATTTCTTCTTTAAAAGACTGGCCAATATTAACTTTTTTTTGAAGTTGAGCTGTTATAAAATCGTGTGTATCAATTACTTTTATCGATTTTTTTGTAAGCTGGTTATTCTCTACCAATGTAGCCCAACTGGCATAATTGATAAAGATGTAATCGTAATCCTTGTTTTTTAGAATTTTTTTGAAAGCCCGCTTAAACCTTAAGGTGACCAATTCTGGGAATTGAAGCGGAAAGAACCAAGCCTTATTTTGATAGAAAAAATTCGGCAGTTTATAAAAAATCAGATAATAGAGTATGTTCTTTTTAGATGGCTTTTTTTTAATTACATAAGTATTATTGGCTAGCCCTGCTTGTTCAAATGCTTTAATATCTGTTTCGTTCCATTTTCCGGTGAAATATTCGCTTACAAAATCAATTTCAAAATTCCTTGATTTAAAATAGCTTAACATGCTTAAAGCCCTGGTTCTGTTGCCCGCGTTTTTTTTTAGCGGATTATCAGGCATAAAAAATAGTACTTTCTTCATCTAAATGTTAGTCGTTAAAGGCCTGCATGTCGATTAAGCGCCTATATAAGCCATTTTTGTTCATTAACTCATTATGGCTCCCGCTTTCTACTACACAGCCTTTATCTATAACAACAATTTTATTGGCATGTTGTATCGTACTTAAACGGTGGGCAATTACAATTGAGGTGCGGTTTTTCATCAGGTTATTTAAGGCATCCTGAACTAATTTTTCAGATTCTGTATCTAAAGCTGAAGTGGCCTCATCCAATAACATGATTGGTGGGTTAGCCAATACAGCCCTTGCAATGCACACACGCTGTTTCTGTCCTCCCGAGAGTTTATTCCCTCTATCTCCAACAAAAGATTGATAACCATTTTCAGTATTTTCGATAAAATCGTGCGCATTTGCAATTTTTGCTGCGGCAACAACTTCTTCCATTGTGGCATCTGGTTTGGCAAATGCAATATTGTTAAAAATGGTATCGTTAAATAGAAAAGATTCTTGATTAACAGTTCCCATTTGTGCCCTGATGCTTTCAACAGTAAGCTCCCTGTAATCGTGACCATCAATTCTGATTGTTCCTGATTTTGGATCATGAAAACGGGGGATTAAATCCATTAATGTACTTTTTCCGCCACCCGATGGACCAACCAAGGCTACTGTTTCCCCTTTTTCTATATTAATATTAATGTTATTTAATACTTGCTTATCGCCATAAAAGAATGAAACATTTTCGAAGCTTAGTGCATTGCTGAAATTAGCTAATACTTCTGCACCACTTTTATTTACTAGAGCTGGTTTGGTATCAATAAGATCTAAAACACGTTCGCCGGCAGCAATACCTGAGTGAATGCCACTAAAGGAATCGGCAATCGCTTTTACAGGTTGCAATACTTGTGAAAAAGTAGCCAAATAAACTACAAATTCTGCAGCTTCCAAATCGCCTTTTCCACTTAATATTAATGTACCACCATATAAAAGAATAAATACAACAACTAAAACACCTAAAGTTTGTGAAACTGGAGAGGCTAATTGTTGCCTTCTAGCCATTTTTCTGTTTAAAAATGAGTAAAACCTATTTTCGGTATCAAATCTTTCCTTTGCACGTTCTGTTGCGTTAAAAGCTTTAATAATCTTTATGCCACTTAACGACTCATCTAAAAAACCAATCATTTTTGCAAAAGATTCATGTGATTGTGTGGCTTGCTGTTTTAATCTTTTTACAATTTTACTAATGATAAAACCTGAAATCGGAATAACCAATAAAGAAAATAAAGTTAACTTGGCAGATATGGAAACCAATACCCCAATAAAAAATAGTAATTGTAACGGTTCTTTAAAAACAACCTGCAGTGTGTTGGTAACCGTAAACTGAACTACCTGAACATCAGACGCTACTTTTGATATAATATCGCCTTTGCGTTCGTTATTAAAGTAGCCAACATGTAAATTCATTACATTATTAAAAACCGTCTTACGTATATTAAGTAGCGTATGCACACGTAAATCTTCCATAAAACGCTGAGAGAAATAGCGAAAAAAATTAGCAAGAAATACTGTTGCAATAATTATAACACAAATTACTTTTAACGCCATAATTTTATCGTCGGCAATAATACCATCAATGTAGTTGTTAAAGCGACCTAATAAATCCCATGAACTTTTACTTTCTGCAATTTTGGTCGGATCATCACATTTTCCTAAAAACAGTGCCTGCATTAAAGGTCCAAGCAGTGTAAAAAGAAAAGTATTAAAGAAAATGCCAAATAATGTAGTTATCAGATAAGGTATTGCAAACTTTTCTATGGGCTTGGCAAATGATAATAAACGAAAATAAGTTTTCATTAGGTATTGTATATATAACGGAACTTAGGGAAGTACCTAGCCGTAAAGAAAAAATATAATAAGATTCAGGCAAATGTACGGTTTTTCATACATATCAATAAGATAGTGAAACCCGACATAATTAAAATTGCAATTTTTGGGTTTTAGAATGGATTGAGATGCTATTTTACAGGGGCTGTATCGCATTAACCGTTGGGCACTAATTATTTAATTCTTACCGTTGAATATAGTTTAGTAACATATTATAATTGACTTATATTTTACACCTTCTAATTTTGCCGTTAAAACTTACTGTTTGTTATTTTCCAAACATTCCTGATATAAATTCAGATACTGCTTGGCTGCAATTTCCCACGAAAATTTTTCCGCTTGGGCAATTGCTTCTTTAGCGCGATTATTTTGAGCGAAATCACTCATTCCTTTTTTAAATATTTCCTGCATGTGTTCAGGCTCAAAATTATCGAAGTAATAAGCCACGTCGCCGCCAACCTCTGGGAGTGAGGTGAATTTTGAGAGGAAAACCGGTTTTCCAAAGTGCATGGCCTCTATTACAGGAAGACCAAAACCTTCGGCAACTGAAGGGAATAAAAAAGCATCGCAATTTTTGTAGTACCAGGCTTTGTCTTCATCACTAATTGGCCCCGTAATGTGTACCCTATCCAGACAATTATGTTTTTCTGCTTCCTCTAAAATCCGCTGTTTGTGGGATGTTTCCCTTCCAGAAATTACCAGTTCAAAATCGTTATCTTTTAATAATGCAGGTAATAAGTGAAAACCTTTTTGTACCGAAAGCAAACCAATGGTAAATAGAAATTTTTTTCTGGGTTTAAAAGTTGGCTGATGATTTTCATTTGAAACTAATTTATCGGCCCCGTTATAAATTACACTGATTTTATTTGCTGACTCAGGAAAATAGTGTTTCACATCATTTGCAACAAACTGCGATATACATACAATTTTGTCACACTGTGATATTAGCTTGCCTAGTTTTTTTAGGTATACCTGGATTCTGTGCGGCTTGCTAAACTTTAAATGAACCTTATTCATGTCATGAACGGTCATTATTTTTTTTGCGTTTACTTTGCTAGGTCGTAATCTGCAGGTCTGATCAGAGAGATGTACAACTTCGAAATCATTTTTTTTCTTAAAAAATAACCGATCTAGCCTCGAAAGATAAATGATATCAACCAAGCCGTTAAAAAGATACTTTGTCTGTTTGAAAAGATAAAATTTTAATTCAAACTTTCCTTTGTTTTCCTGGATTAATGCGTCGCCTAATCCTTTTCCAAACGAAAAATAGCCACAATTGGCATCTTTCATCGAATCAAAAGTTACTAAGACCTTAGGCTTTTCCATTAATTAAATCGTGTATTTAGAAGAAAAAAATTATGCAAATATAGACAGATTTAAATTGTAGACTACTTTACAATTTTATAATTCCGGTATTCGAACAAACGCATTCCTGTTAAATCTTCAATTTTTTGCAAAACTCTTCTGCGGAAATCCATTTTTGGAGTTTCCTTGGTTAAATCTTTCTCAAATTTCCAGTTTGCAGCAGCAATTCTTTCCTGCATTACTTTTGGATGGCTGCCTTTAAAATGAACTAAACGATCGGCATTGTGCATATCATAGGTTTCCTGCACAGGATAATGCTCTTCAATCCATTCTTCTGTTTGATAAAACTGATTAAAGTTCCGCACTTTACCTTGTAATCCTTTTGGTGGTTTAACCCAGCCATAATGATAAATGTAAGCATCAATTAGCTTAACCCTAAGCTTTCTGTCGTTAATTCTGAAGCCCTGCGCGTCGCGGTAAGATTTTACCCCTGGCAAATTTTTTATAATCCGAACCTCTCTTCTATACCACCGTCTGGATTCAGCCAGATAGTCATAAGAAGCATAAAAATGTTTGTATTTTAAAAGTAAGGCCTCTACATTGCTGTTGTTAAGCTCTAACTCCATTTCTTTTTTGATCAAGGGGAGATAATCTTCATGTATGGCTTCATCACCTTGAATATAGATCATCCAATCGGTATCTTTGCTTATTTCTGCTAAAGCTTTGTTGGTTTCATCAGCAAAAACACGACCGCCTTCCCTTATGTTGTCATCCCAAACGGTATCGATGGTCCTGATTTTAGGATCGATACTTTTAACCATTTCAGAAGTCTCATCAGATGAGTTGCCCAGTGCAACTATAAAATCATCACACAAAGGTAATACTGAAAGTATGGCTTCTTTTGCTGGATAATCGTTTACAATTGCATTTCTTAAAAAGGTAAAACCGGTAACTTTCATTATGGGGATGCTTTGTAGCTGATAATTTTTGTTTATTTGTACAAAGATAGTTTTATTGATGAATACGCATCTATCCATTTTAAGCGAAGTAAAAGCCGGGAATTACAAGGTTTTGGCAAGAACATTAACCCTTGTCGAAAACAACATTACACCTGCCGATTCGATTTTAAGAGATTTAGATAGTCGGGTTAATGTGCCGGTTTTAGGCATTACCGGACCTCCGGGTGCCGGTAAAAGCACCCTGGTAAATGCAATAGTTGGTCATCTTGTTACGAAAGGGATGCGCATTGCTATATTGGCGATAGATCCTACGTCTCCATTTAATTTTGGTTCTTTGCTGGGTGATCGTATCCGTATGGCTGGTCAGTTTAACAATCCAAATGTTTTTATCCGTTCGTTAGCAACCCGGGGCGCGCTGGGTGGTATTTCAGCGAAAACTATCGAAATGGTTGATGTTTTAAAAGCTGCTGATTTTGATCTGATTATTGTAGAAACTGTTGGTGTTGGGCAATCGGAGGTAGAAATTGCCGGATTAGCAGATAAAACCATCGTGGTGCTGGTTCCCGAATCGGGTGATGAGGTGCAGAATATCAAATCTGGTTTGATGGAGATTGCCGATTGCTTTGTGATAAACAAGGCTGATAGAGAAGGTGCAGATGTTTTTGCCAATAATTTAAAGAAAATTGTTCATCAAGGCTCAAAGACTATCCCAATATTAAAAACAATCGCCGATAAAAATACAGGTATTGATGAACTCTGTGCTTGGATAATCAAGCCGCTTACTGCTGATCGTAACCGGCGGGCTTTTCTGTTTGCAGAGAAAGCCTGGAGACTCATTCAGCATGAAAAAATGAAGATTATTGATAAAAAAAGGCTGCTAGAAAAAGTTCACGCAGCCTTAAAGCAAGATGATTTTAATATTTATCGTTTTGCCGATGAATTTATCAGTAATGGTGGACCTCTAAATTGTTGAAACCGGTTAACTGAAAGCAATCAACTGTAAATCTGATTAACTGTTCATAATGTCCTCAATTTCTTCAGCTTCTAGTGGGATATCGGCCATTAAATCTACATTTCCGCTTGCAGTGATCAGAATATTATTTTCTAAGCGGATACCCAAGCTTTCTTCTGGAATATAGATTCCTGGTTCAACAGTTAAAATATTGCCCACTGCAAATGGCGTGTATCTTCCGGCAAAGTCGTGTACATCAATACCTAAATGGTGTGAATTGCCATGCATAAAGTATTTTTTATAAGCTGGCCACGCTGCTGTTTGGTTCTTCACGTCTGTTGTAGAAATAAGTCCAAGCTTAACCAGCTGCTCAGTCATAATTTCGCCAACCTGTTCGTGGTAGGTATTCCATATGGTTCCTTCGCCAATTAATTTAATCGACTCTTTCATTACATGCAATACTGCATTGTATACATCCTTTTGTCTTTGCGTAAAACGACCATTAACAGGGATGGAGCGGCTCATATCTGCATTGTAGTTGGCATATTCAGCACCAAAATCGAAAAGGATCACGTCCCCATCTTTACATTCTTGGTTGTTATCATTGTAATGAAGGATATTGGCGTTGTGACCGGAAGCAATAATAGGGGTGTAGGCGTGACCTGTTCCGCCCTGGCGGATAAATTCGTGGATAATTTCTGCTTCAATTTCATATTCTTTAACACCGGGCTTGGTAAATTTTAATACCCTGATAAAGGCATCGCGTGTTATTGCTGAAGCCTTTTTGGTCAGTTCGATTTCAACATCAGATTTAACAGCACGTAAATTTCGCATAATTGGTGCCGAACGTTCATAATGATGTAATGGATATTTCGCCCGCATTTTCTCAATGAAACGGATATCACGATAAGGAACCTCATGGGCATACCTATCATTTTCATTTGTATTTAAATAAATATGCTCAGCATAGTTAATTATGCTATGCAATATGTTATCAAAATCTTCTAGCCAATATACCGCTTGAATACCCGATGCAGCTTTAGCCTGCTCTTTAGTATACTTGTATCCTTCCCAAACTTTAATGTAATCATTAGTCTGTCTTAAAAACAGGACTTCTCTGTACAATGGATTAGGACAATCAGGAAATAATAGCAATATTGTTTGTTCTTGATCAATTCCTGATAAATAAAATAAATCAGGATTTTGCTTAAAAATAAAGTTCTGATCGCCACTTCTAGGAAATTCATCACTTGAATTGAATATAGCTAATGAGTTGTTTTTTAGGTGTTTAGTGAATTTATTTCTGTTTAAAATAAATAATGACTGATCAATAGTAGGATATTTCATGAAAATGGTATTTTTATATGGGCAATGGCCAAATGTAATAAAATGATTAATTACTGTGAAGTTTGGAACGGAGTTTGTATAAAAGTTTGAAAATTTAAAATTTTGTTTAATTTTGGCATTACTAAAAAATTAATCAATTAAATTGTTTAACCCTTAAAAAAGAAAAAGATTATGAATTATTCTACTTTAAAGAAAAGTGTTGCGCTTTCTTTAGTGGCATTAACAGGAGTTGCTTCTCTTGCTGTCGCTCAAGATGCACCTGCAACAACTTCTGCTGTCAAGGTATTTGGCGGTAGAGGTCAGTACAGAACTTGGTCTATCGGTGTACATGGTGGTGTTTTAATGCCAGTTGTTGCTATCGGTGGTTCAAATGACTTTAACAAATGGGATGCTAACTTAGGTTACGGTTTAAACATCCGTAAACAATTAGGTCACTCATTCGGTTTAGAATTAAACGGAACTCGTGGTAAACTTTCAGGTACTAACGAAGGTATTTCTAACCCAGCTGTAAAAGACTTCGAAACTGAATTACAATATGCTGTAGATTTACGTGGTGTTGTAAATGTAGGTTCTATCGATTTCTTACGTCGTGAGAACTCAGTAGGTTTCTTCTTAACTGCTGGTGCTGGTTATATGGCTTATGCTCCAAAAATTACAACACAAAATGGTGTTATTGATTGGAAAGGTAAAGCTGTAGGTCCTGCAGATGACAGACATGATGCTAAAGACTACGTAAAAGGTTTCTACATTCCAGTTGGTGCTGGTGTTAAATTCAAAGTTTCTGAGCGTGTTAACTTTAACTTAGGTTACACAATGAACTTTGTTGATGCTGATAACTTAGATGGAGTTTATGCAAAAGGTCAAACTAAAGATAAATTCTCTTACGGTTATGCTGGTTTAGAATTCTCTTTAGGTTCTTCTGCTAAACCAAGTTTAGAGTGGACTAACCCATTAGCTACTATGTACGATGAGTTAAAAGATCCAACTTTACGTCAAGAAGTTGAAGCATTGAAAAACCGTGTTTCTGCTGTTGAGAAATCTGTTGAAGATTTGAAAAAAGATACTGACGGTGACGGTGTTGCTGATCAATTCGATAAATGCCCAGGAACTCCTGCTGGTACTGCTGTTGATGGTTCAGGTTGTCCTCTTCCAAAACCAGCTCCAGTTGATTCAATTCCTTCAAATGTAACTGGTTTCGAAAAAATCGGTTTCGATTTCAACTCTTCAGTTTTAAAAACTGAGTCTTACCCTACTTTAGATAAATTATCTTCAGTGTTACGTGAAAACGGTGGTAAAGTAACTGTAAACGGTTACGCTTCAAGCGAAGGTACTGCTGCATATAACTTGAAATTATCTAAAGACAGAGCTAACTCTGTTAAAACTTACTTAGTAAACTCTGGCGTTAACGCTAGTCAAGTTGCTACTAAAGGTAATGGCGAAGCTAATCCAATTGCTTCTAACGATACTGAAGAAGGTCGTATCCAAAACCGTCGTGTTGAAACTGCTAGAAACTAGTATTTCAATATAAGATTTAAAAAAGTCCTGATGAAAGTCAGGACTTTTTTTTATGCCTTTTAATTTTCTGTGTTAAGCTTTTTAGCTAAGTTTGTGTTATGTACTTCTTTAGAAAAAAGGATCCGAACAGGCCAAATAATATCAACCTGAGAATTATGCATTTTATAAATGCATTGGCCATCTTAATTTTTCTTGCAGGCATCATCTACAAGCTAATCCAATGGCTTGCTAAATAACCCCAATCGTATGAAACAAATTATTAAAACAACCAATGCTCCAGCTCCAATTGGACCATATAGCCAAGCTGTACAAGCTGGAAACTTTTTATTCGTATCAGGCCAGGTTGCCATTAATCCAGAAAGCGGAGAATTAAATATTGGCAATATTGAAGAAGAGACACACCAGGTAATGCGCAACCTTAAAGCTGTTTTGCTTGAAGCAGGTTTAACTTTCGATAACGTAGTAAAGTCTACCATCTTTTTAAGCGATATGGGTACCTTTGCTCAGGTAAACGAAGTTTACGGACAATACTTTACTGCTGATTTCCCGGCCCGCGAAACGGTTCAGGTTTCGGTATTACCTAAAAATGTTAACGTAGAAATCTCTGTAATTGCCATTGTAGGCTAATTTTGACAGATAGTAAAAGCAAATATTTTATAGCAGGCATTGTTCCTTACATTATCTGGGGAACAATGTCTATCCCTTTGCGTAACATAAAAGGTTTTCCGCCCCATGAAATTTTATACTACAGGATATTTATTTCCAATATCGTAGTTTGGGCAACCATTCTTTTATTCAGAAGGAAAGCATTAAAAAATGATTTGAGTTTCTTAAAATCATTAAGCGCCAGAAATAAAACCAAACTATTGCTGCTTACCCTAGTGTCGTCGTTTCTGATTACGGGAAACTGGTTTACCTATATTTATGCCGTAAATAGCGTGAGTTTAAAAGCAGCAGCATTTGCTTATATGGTGTGCCCACTGTTAACTGCACTCTGTGGATTTATCATTTTAAAAGAGCAGTTAACAAAGGCTAAAATTATCGCCCTGATCATTGCATTTATAAGCATTATCCTATTGGCAACGGGCTCTTTACATGAAGTACTTTGGGCCGTTATCATCGCATCTTTTTATGCCATATATGTTATTGTGCTAAAAGTAATTAAAGATGTAGATAAGTTTAACTTTTTGGGCGTTCAGTTAATTTTATCAGGATTAATGATGCTGCCGTTGTATTTTCTTAATGCTGCGCCTTTTCCCACCGAAACCTTCTTTTGGGCGCATATATTTTTGATTGCCATTGTATTTACCATTATTCCCCTCTTCCTAAATTCATATGCGCTGTTGGGCATGCCTTCGTCGGCCTTGGGTATTTTGATCTATTTAAACCCCATAGTTGCTTTTACCGTTGCATTTTTTTACTTTAAGGAGAAAATAGATCTGCACCAACTTTTCGCCTATTTGCTTTTGCTGCTATCGATCGTTATTTTTAATGCACAATTGCTAAAGAGTGTTGTTTACAAGAAACAGTAAAATATTTTGTTTAATTCGGTATTAGATACACCTGTTGAGTTTTTAAAAGGCGTTGGGCCTAGCCGTGCTGATGTTTTAAAAAAGGATCTCGGCCTGTTCACTTATCAGGATATGCTGGCGCATTATCCCTTCAGATATATCGACCGTACAAAATATTTCAAGATTAACCAGATCAACACTGATTCGCAGTATATCCAGATTATCGGGCGTGTGATCAGCAAAAAAGTAATTGGAGATAAAAGAGCAAAACGTATAGTTGCTGTTTTTAAAGATGAAACAGGCATTATGGAATTGGTTTGGTTCCAGAGCCTAAAATGGGTTGATGATAATATCACTGTTGGCACTGCTTACGTGGCCTTTGGGAAACCAACCATCTTTAACGGAACCTTTAGTATCTCACACCCAGAAATGGAGTTGTATCAGCGCAAACAAGTGGGGCGTGGGAATTTAACCTTACAGCCGGTTTATAACTCAACAGAGAAGCTTAAAAAGTTTAATCTCGATTCAAAAGGCTTACAACGTTTAATTGCCGGCTTATTGGATCAGATTATTCCCCAGGTTCCAGAGAATTTACCACAATACATTATTGACAAGTATCAGCTGCCAGATAAAAGATTGGCTTTGCTGAATATTCATTTCCCTAAAAATCAGAAGGATTTAAACGCTGCAGAAAGACGCCTTAAATTTGAAGAATTATTCTTTATTCAGTTACAGCTTTTGCACAATAAGCACTTACGCCAGTTAAAATTTAAAGGTGTAACTTTTGAAAAGGTTGGCGAAAAAGTAAACCGCTTTTATAATGAGTTTTTGCCTTTCGAATTAACCAATGCACAAAAGCGGGTGATCAAAGAAATTAGGATAGATACACAACGTGGTGTGCAAATGAACCGGCTTGTTCAGGGTGACGTAGGAAGCGGTAAAACTGCGGTTGCATTGATGAGTATGCTTTTGGCAAATGATAACGGCTACCAGGCTTGTATGATGGCTCCAACGGAAATTTTGGCCCGTCAGCACTATGCCTCTATTACAGAACTTGTAACCAACGACCTGGTGCGTGTTGCTATCCTTACAGGAAATACCAAAAAAAAGGAGCGTACTGTTTTGCATGAGCAATTGGAGAATGGAGAAATCGATATTCTGATCGGAACACATGCCCTGATTGAAGATAAGGTTCAGTTTAAAAATTTAGGACTGGTTGTGATTGATGAGCAACATCGCTTTGGTGTGGAACAACGGGCTAAGCTTTGGCGAAAAAATATCATTCCTCCACATATCCTGGTAATGACCGCTACACCAATTCCGCGCACTTTGGCCATGACCTTATACGGCGATCTTGATGTTTCGATCATTGACGAATTACCTGCCGGAAGAAAGCCTATAGAAACCAAACACCTTTTTGAAGGTCAACGCCTTAGGATGTTCGGTTTTATGAAGCAGGAAATTGCTAAAGGCAGACAGGTTTATATTGTTTATCCTTTAATTAAAGAAAGCGAGAAATTAGATCTTTTGCATCTTGAGGCTGGAATTGAGCAACTGAGTTATCAGTTTCCAAGACCCGATTACCAAATGAGTATTGTACATGGACAAATGCCCAATGCTGATAAACAATTCGAAATGCAGCAGTTTATTGATGGTAAAAGCCAGATTATGGTAGCCACTACCGTAATAGAGGTGGGTGTAAACGTACCTAATGCCTCGGTAATGGTGATTGAAAATGCCGAACGGTTTGGACTTTCACAACTCCATCAGTTGCGTGGTAGGGTAGGTCGTGGTGCAGAACAGTCTTTCTGTATATTAATGAGCGGGAATAAACTGAGTAAAGAAGGTAAGATTCGTTTGGAAACAATGGTAAGAACCAACAACGGCTTTGAAATATCAGAAATAGATTTACAGTTACGCGGCCCTGGCGATATTACAGGAACTCAGCAAAGCGGTGTTTTAGATCTGAAGCTTGCCGACCTGGCCAAAGACCAGATTATTTTGTCTGAAGCACGTAATACAGTAATCGCACTTTTTGAAGACGATCCGCAGCTGGCAAAGCCCGAAAATGCAATCTTAAAAGCTTACCTGCAAAAATTAGAAAGAGGCATTTCTTTCGACAAGATAAGCTAATCTTGTATGGAGTTAAATTTGTTTCTAATAATTTTAACTTCCTTCTTCCCATACTCCGCAATAATATTTAGTGCTGTATTATTAGTGCTACTTTGTGTCGTTTGTAATTGTTTTTTTACGAGTCAGCCCCTTATAATTATTATTATACCCCCTTTTTTTTAACTCCTAATATTTCTATCTTGCGTGTAACCAAATGTGAACCGTAACGTCGGCAAGTCCAAAATTAGGTACACCGTACCTTATAGTTTTCAATTCAAAAAATGAATTTTGAACTAATTAAAGCCGATTTCACATGGTTAACAATGATATATTGGCGTAATTAGAAGGGAGCCTTAATTTTTTTGATGTTAAGTGGTGTAAGCAATTATGTCGATAAGTCATATTTAATTGATTTGTGTAATGACAGTTCGATATTACTTATGAGTATTAAATTATAATACAATTATTATCTAACCAAAATAAATTGAAAACTATGAAAAAAAATCTATGGAAGACTTTTGCCAGAAGTAGCATGTTTCTTGTTTGCGGTGGTTGTCTCGTTTTTTCCCCGTTTACCAGCATGTCTGCTAAAGCATCATTGCACGAAAAAGAACCCTTTGATTTTTACAGACCTCCGCTTGAGGATATTATTGTGAAGGGACAGGTTACCGATGCTAAAGGACCGATCCCTGGAGTAAGTGTTAAATTAAAAGGAGGTGCTGCAACTACCGTAACAGATGCTTCCGGAAAATTTAGTATAAAAGTACCCGAAGATGCTACTTTAGTATTTACCTATGTAGGTTATGTAGATCAGGAGATCCAGGTAAAGAACCAAACCAATATTAATGTCCGTTTATTAGAAAACAACCAAAACTTATCTGAAGTAGTAGTAGTAGGCTATGGAACCCAAAAAAAGGCAGTTGTGTCTGGTGCTGTAGCATCGGTTAAAGGTACAGAGCTGGCCAAATCATCTTCAGTAAACTTAACCAATTCGTTGGCTGGTCGTTTGCCCGGCGTTACGGCACTGCAAGGAAGCGGGGAGCCGGGATACGATGGCTCGACGATCCGGATTCGCGGTATAAATTCACTTGGTAATAATAATGCCTTAATTGTAATCGATGGAATACCTAACCGGGCAGGCGGGATCGAGCGGCTAAATCCGAACGATATAGAAAGTGTATCGGTGCTAAAAGATGCATCTGCTGCTATTTATGGCTCGCAGGCTGCAAATGGAGTAATCCTCATCACTACTAAATTAGGAAAATCGGGGAAACCACAATTTTCTTACGATTTTAGTTATGGCCTACAACAGCCTACACGCATACCTAAAATGGCCAATTCCACTCAATATGCTGAGATTTTAAATGAACTGAATATTTTCGGCTCTGATCTTAATCCAAATGAATGGTCGGCGGCATGGAATAGTTTCAAAACAACAGGGACTTATTTATCTACCGGTGGTAAAACGATTAATGCGGCTTACAAGCCAGATGAAATCCGGAAATTCGGAGACGGCTCAGATCCTTTAAGGTATCCCAATACGGATTGGTTTAAAACTACTTTTCAAAATTGGTCTCCTCAGCAAAGACATAACGTTCAGATTAATGGAGGTAGCGAAAATGTGAAATATTTGCTTTCACTAGGCTATCTCGATCAGGATGGCTATTATAAAAACTCTGCCACAGGTTATCAGCAGTATGATATGCGTTTTAACCTGGAAGCAAAATTAAGTAAGTATATTACTACAACATTGGGGGTAAGTGCAAGAGAGGAAGATCGTAATTTCCCAACGGTTTCGGCAGGTGATATCTTTAGATTCTTAATGCGGGGAAGGCCTAATGAGATAGCCATATGGCCTAACGGGTTGCCTGGTAGGGATATTGAATATGGCTATAATCCGGTGGTTTCTACTACAGATTTAACGGGAACTAATAAAGATGTAAGGGATTACTTTCAAACTACAGGTAAAGTAGAAATTAAAATTCCTGGTGTTGATGGATTAAAGGTAACCGGTACAGCTGCAATTGATAAATATTCTGGCAGGCAAAAAAACTGGCAATTGCCCTGGACACTTTACGATTGGGACAAGAAAACGTTTGCAGCCGATGGTGTAACACCAGTGCTTGCAGGTACGGTGCGCTCTCAATATACCGATCCAAGGCTTAGGGAAACTGCAGGTGGACAATTGGCCATAAACTTAACCGGAATGGTTAACTATGATAAAAAGATTAGCGATCATACTATCGGTTTAATGGCCGGTGTAACGCGCGAAACGGTTAACAATGACGGTTTTACTGCGTTTAGAAGGTACTTTATATCATCATCCGTTCAAGAATTACTTGCAGGTGATGAAAGAGAGCAATCATTAGGCAATAATCCTGGTGATCCGAATAATTTATTTAAAAGAGCACGTTTAAGCTATTTTGGTAGGGCGGGCTATAATTATAAAGAAAAATACCTTGCCGAATTTTTGTGGAGGGTAGATGGATCTTATATCTTTCCAAAAGATAGACGCTTTGGTTTCTTCCCAGGGGTATCAGTAGGTTGGCGCTTATCTGAAGAACCGTTTTTTAAAGACAACGTTAAATTCGTCAACAATTTGAAGCTAAGGGCTTCGTGGGGGCAAATGGGGGCTGAAGCCTATTTCGGAGATGCTTTGCAAGAATATCAATACCTCAGTTTGATGAATTTTGGTACTTATACATTTAATGATCTGGTAACGAAAACCTTAACTGAAGGTAAGGTGCCCAATTTTGATTTTGGATGGGAAGTAGCAAATAATACCAATATCGGTTTAGATGCATCATTTTTAAATAATAAATTATCGCTAGAGTTCGATTACTTCTATAATAAACGTACAAATATTCTGATCAGTAGAGGTAGCTCAGTGCCCGAAAGTTCTGGTATTACCGATCGCTTACCGCCAGTTAACTTAGGGAAAGTAAACAACAAAGGTTTCGAATTTAAATTAAGTTATAATGATCAGGTTGGCGATTTAAATTTTGGTGTGAGCGTAAACGGTGGTTATGCCAAAAATAAAATCATCTTCTGGGATGAAACCCCTGGCGCTCCAGAATGGCAGCGTTCTACAGGTAGGGTAACTAACTCGTGGTTGGTGTACGATTATGATGGTGTTTTTAAAGATCAGGCAGAAATTAGTGCCAATAAACTTAATTATAGTGCGCTTACCAACAACCTGCGTCCGGGCGATATGAAATTTAAAGATATTAACGGCGATGGTAAAATTAATGCAGATGATAAAATCCGCTTAGATAAAAACGGTACACCAACCTTTACGGGCGGTGTAAATTTTAATGTTCAATACAAAGGATTTGACTTATCAGTACTTATTCAAGGAGCAACCGGCGGGATGCAGATTGTTGGTTTAACAGAATCGGGAGATATTGGTAACTTCCTGGAGTGGTCATACCTGAACCGCTGGAGTATCGATAATCCAAGTTCGGTAAACCCACGCTTATCAAACAGGGGAGCTACCTATTATACGGATAGCAATAATGCATTAAACAATACCTATTGGTTAAGAAGCAATAACTACATCAGGCTTAAGAATGTAGAGTTAGGTTATACATTACCAACCACATGGGTTGAAAAAGTTGGGTTAAATAGTGTAAGGGTATATACAAATGGCCTCAATTTGGCTACGCTTGATAAAATCAAGATATGGGACCCAGAATCTACCAATACAAGTGGACAATACTATCCACAAGCTAGGGTAATTAATATGGGTATTAAAGCCACTTTTTAACAATGTATAGCTGTTTATCAATTACAAAGAAGAATATGAAAACAATAATTCAAAATAAAAATCTATATCTTTTGGTTTTTATCACCTTTTTTGCATTTGGGTGTAAAAAAGACTTTTTAAATGTAGATTCGCCGAGCCAGGTGCCTGCCGAGTCCGTATGGAAAGATCCCGCAACGGCGCAGGCATTTGTGAACGATATTTACAACGGATTGGGTAATGGTGGGTTTTCTGAGGAAATGCTCGCATCGGTTTCTGATGAGGCTTTGTTTACGCATCCTACCAGAGGGATAGATCTGGTTAACAATGCTACCATTAATCCTTCCACTTTGGGCTGGGTAAATGATACCTGGGCTTATAAACAGATGTATAATCGCATCAGGGCCTGTAACATCACTATTGAAAAAATAACCAGTGGCGATAATGGCCTTACCGGCCAATCATTAAAAGATCAGTTATTGGGCGAAGCCTATTTTTTACGTGCTTATTTTTATCAGCAATTATTGCGTTACTATGGAGCCGTTCCGATTGTAACAAAAATTTATGTGCTCGATGATAACTATAACATAAAGCGCAACACCTATGAGGAGTGTGTAAATTTTATCGTAAAAGATTGCGATGAATCCAATAGATTATTAACCGGTAAAAACATGGAGAAGGGTCGTACAACTGCATTAGCAGCACTGGCATTAAAATCCAGAGTGTTAATTTATGCCGCAAGCGATCTGCATGACAGGGCTAAACTAAATGCTAAAATTAGCGGAATAACTCCTCAAAAATTAGACTTCGTGAGCTATGCGAGTGGCAATCAGGCAGATCGATACAGATTAGCTCAAACTGCTGCAAAAGCAGTTATTGATTTGGCTACAGGTTATAAATTAAATCTTTCTGCACCGGCTACTTCTGAAGAGGGAAGGTTAAACTATAAAAGTATTGCAATGGGTGGTGCCAGTAAAGCCCCTGGTGTTGATGCTACTGCGGCTTCAGAATTAATTTTTGCACGTTATTTCATTGTTCAGAATAATATCAAACATGCACAGCAAAATGGCCCTAACGGGTACCATAACTGGGCCGGTAACACGCCAATAGGTTTATTGGTTGATGATTATGAAATGAAAGATGGCTCTAAGTTTAGTTGGACAAACCCAGCACAAAAAGCTGAACCTTATCAAAATAGAGATCCACGCTTTTACGCGACTATTTTATATGATGGTGCCGGTTGGAAACCCCGCGATAAAGTTTCAGGTAACGTTGATCCAGCCAGTCAGATTCAAACGGGGGTATATGATCTGTTGGATGACAAAAACAATAAGTTTGATTTTAAAGGCCTTGATACAAGGGCAAGCTCTATTGAAAACTGGAACGGCAGCTGGACAGGCTATTACTACCATAAATTTATCGATCCAGATCCAGCTATTGTAGATGCCTCCATGTCGCAAAATGTGCCTTGGCCTTTCTTTAGGTATACCGAAGCGGTATTTAATTATATCGAAGCGAGTATTGAGCTTGGCGAACTGGGCAATGCTACAAACTGGTTAAATAAAATCCGTTTCAGGGCAGGTATGCCTGCGGTTACCGCAACAGATCAGGCTGGGCTTAGAGAGGTATACCGTCATGAGCGCCGTATAGAAATGGCCTATGAAGAACAACGTTATCACGATACACGCAGGTGGTTAATTGCTGGCGAAACGCTGGGCAGAAAGGTTACTTATATAAAAGTTACCGGTAAATTTAAACCAGGCAAAACGATGTCTGCTCCTTACCATTACGATAATACCATTTACGATTACACTTATAGTCCGGTAGAGGAGAATGCCCAAGAGAACAGGAGCTGGAACGATAAACTTTATTTCAGGCCATTTAGCCGCGATGAAGTAAACAAAAATAATTTACTAGAACAAAACCCCGGTTACTAAGCTAACCATTTCTAAAAACCCGATGGATAATATTATTCATCGGGTTTTTTATGCAATAATATTTAGGATCACCGATCTCAAATTTTTACTTTTCAATAGAAAAACAGGTAAGCTTAAGCCTTTAGCCATTCCCATATTTAATTTTCAAAGCGTAGTTTTGCAAATAAACTTTTTTCTGTGGCAGATTCAGACCCCAACACCGTTATTGTAAAACCAGATCCGTTCGCAGCCCTGCGATATAAAGAATTTAGATCATTCTTAGGCATGCGGTTCTTTTTTACTCTTGCTTACCAAATGCAGGCTGTTGTTATCGGCTATCATATTTACGATTTAACACACGATCCCTTAAAACTAGGTTTAGTTGGTTTGTGTGAAGCTATTCCAGCTATTGGGATCGCACTATACGGTGGTTATATTGCCGATAAAAGCGAAAAACGCGGGTTGTTAATTAAGATATTTTCAGGTGTTTGGTTGGCCTCTGTTTTAATGCTGATTATTACCAGTAGATATCTTCACCTTAAAGAAGACCTCGTTGTACTTATCATGTATGGTTTGGTTTTTTGCATTGGCTTAGCCAGAGGTTTTTTTGGCCCGGCCACATTTTCTTTAATGGCCAAAATCGTACCTAAAGAGCTGTATCCAAACTCGAGTACCTGGAACAGTAGCAGCTGGCAACTGGCCACCATTATTGGTCCATTAGCTGGGGGCTTGGTAAATTGGTTATGGGGAATTACGGCCGCATACAGCGTAATTGTAGGTCTCGTTACCATCTCCTTAATCTGCATATTTACCTTTAAAAAGCACCCCGCCACCTATGTGCCAACCCAAAATATATTCCATAGTTTAAAAGAAGGAATTCAGTTTGTTTTTAAAACCAAAATGATGGTATGGGCCATGAGTTTAGATCTGTTTTCAGTGTTTTTTGGTGGTGCTGTAGCTTTGTTGCCCATGTTTGCTAAAGATATTTTTCACTTAGGATCTTTTGGACTAGGCATGATGCGTGGTGCAGCATCTTCGGGCGCCGTCATTACCATGTTGGCCATGACCCGCTTTTCGCCAATGGGAAAACCCTGGCGCAACCTGTTAATAGCCGTAACTGGATTTGGCCTCAGCATAATTTGCTACGGTTTATCTAAAAATTTCTATTTAACATTATTCTTTTTATTCCTGGAAGGCTCATTTGATAGTGTAAGTGTAATCATCAGACAAACAATTATGCAATTACTTACCCCTGATGATATGCGCGGACGAGTTTCAGCAGTAAACAGCATGTTCATTGGTTCATCAAATGAGATTGGCGAATTCGAGTCGGGTTTAACGGCTAAGCTGATGAACCTGGTTCCGGCGGTTGTATTTGGAGGGAGTATGACGATCGCCATAGCGGGTATTACCTGGCTTAAAACACGATCATTAACTAAGTTAAGTTTACAGGATATTAATGAGCAGACCACTAAAACCCTTTAGTCGTTTCGTCATCTTGATCCGACAGCTATCGTTTTAGTTCAGCGTCTATCATGCTGTAAAAAAGGATTTGATATTAAAGTTTTTAGCGACCAACAAACGCGTTTTTTAGAATATTTGGGCTTGCCCCTAATCCCGATGAATCGGGAAAGGGTCGGGCTATTTGCTGCATTCCCGATGAATCGGGAGATTTCCACTGCTATCCCTCATGCAAAATCTATAGCAGTAAAAAAATCGCTATGTAGAGTTGTCAACTTTAATAGCCAGTTTGCCAGAAAGTTGACAACTCTTGAATTCAATGATAAATTAACTATTTATTGTGCCTTTGCGTCTTGGTGTGAAAAAAAGGTCCGTGAGGGCACGAACCACGGCGAAAATTAAAACTTCTTATTCTTACCCCAGATTAGATAAATAATGGAACCTAAAAAGGGGGCAAGCAGGATAATGATAAACCAAAGTACTTTTACTGTGAAACCGATGCTGTTGTTTCTCGATATATGGTACAATGCGGTTAATATTAGGGCCAGCCATAATATGGCTGCAATAATAATGATAATTGCGATCTGGTTGCTTTCTACTTGTGCTATTAACATAATAAAGATGTTGTTCCTTTAAGCTTCAACAACTCTTTCGCCAATTTGTTGGCGCCACATGGCCTGATATAAACCATTTTGTGCAATTAGCTCTTCATGTCTTCCCTGCTCAATGATATGGCCTTTCTCTAAAACATAAATTTTATCGGCATGTTTTATGGTCGATAAACGGTGGGCAATCAAAATGGTAATGTGATCGGTTAAATCTGATACTGAACGGATGGTTTTGGTTATTTCTTCTTCCGTAATCGAATCTAACGATGAGGTAGCCTCATCAAAAACCAAAATATCTGGACGGCGAAGTAATGCCCTCGCAATTGATAAACGTTGTTTTTCTCCTCCCGAGACTTTAACGCCACCCTCGCCAATTAACGAATCCAAACCTTTATCCGCGCGGGCCAGTAAAGTTTGACAGGCTGCCTGGTTCAACACTTTATAACACTCTTCGTCGGTTGCATTGGGGTTAACAAACAGCAGGTTTTCTCTTATCGTACCAGAAAACAATTGCGTGTCTTGCGTTACGAAACCGATTTTCTCCCGTAAGGCATCAAGATCGATATCGTTACTTGGAATACCATTGTATAAAATCTCACCATCTTTTGCCGGATATAAACCCACCAATAGTTTTACCAGTGTACTTTTTCCAGAACCAGATGGACCAACAAATGCAATGGTTTGCCCGTGATGGGTTTTGAAAGAAATATTCTCCAATGCATTTCTATTGGCTGTTAGGTGTTTGAAACCCACATTATTAAAGGTTAAATCCTTAATTTTTGCTATAGAAGTTGGATTCTCAGGTTTTTTATCAATTGGTGTACTTAAAATCTTTTTAAAGTTACCTAATGAAACTTCTGCCTCACGCCAGGTTAAAATCACATTGCCCAGCTCTTGTAACGGTCCGAAAAGGAAGAACGAGTAAAAAAGGAATGAGAAATACTGCCCGGCAGAAATTGTATTGTCGAAAATAAGGAGCAGTAAAACCAGTACCATCGTGCTACGCACAAGGTTAACTGTAGTACCCTGAACAAAACTCATACTGCGCACATATTTCACTTTTTTAAGTTCTAAGCCCAAAATTTTGTAGGTGGTTTTGTTCAGTCGGTCAATTTCCTGATCGGCCAAGCCTAAACTCTTAACCAGTTCGATGTTCCTTAACGATTCGGTGGTAGAACCTGCCAAAGCTGTGGTTTCGCCAACGATAGAACGTTGGATGGTTTTAATTTTGCGACTTAAAAACCAGCTTACGAAACTGATGATCGGGATAGCTGAAAAATAAACTAAGGTAACTTTGTAGCTTACCGAAACCGAATACACGATAACGAAAATCATTCCAATTAAACTCACAAAAAGGATACTGATAAAGGCAGTAATAAATTTCTCTGAATCCAGACGTACTTTTTGTAAAATACCCAGGGTTTCTCCGCTACGTTGATCTTCGAAAACCTGATAAGGCAGTTTTAGAGAATGTTGCAAACCATCGGCATACATTTTTGCACCAACTTTTTGAACAATCACACTGGTGAAATAATCCTGAAAGTTTTTAGCGATACGCGAAACCATGGCTGCCCCAATAGCCAACCCGATTAAACCCAGCGAACCCCAAAGGTATTGGGCGTAGGTGAGTGTATCTTTTTTATTGATAAAACGGTCTAAAATCCGACCAGTGATGTATGGATCTAAAAGTGAAAAACCAATATTTATGCCTGCCAGCAATAACGCTAAGGCCACAATCCACTTGTGGTTTTTCAGGTAGTTAAGTAATAATCCCATTAAGTTTTGTTGTTTGTTAATGCAAACATAAAAAAAGGGAACGGATAAAAATCCATTCCCTTTTTTTATGACTTTAAGCTAAGAAACTTAGCTAAATCTTATTTTAGAATCCGTAACGTAAACCAATTTGTATCTGCCAAGGGTTACCCGATGGCGTAACAATACCAGTGTTATTTACGCGGTAAGTGTAAGCTTTGTTTGTAGCATCGAATGCGCTAACGGCATATAAAGCCTGGTTGCCCAAAGTTTCATTTACACCCCATTTTTTGTTAAGTAGGTTTGCAAAATTAAACACATCGCCTGAGAATTCAATACTATGCTTTTTATTCAATTGTAGTTGATAGCTTAATTTTAAATCAACAATACCAAAAAAGTCATTTACTCCGCCATTTCGCTCTGCTATCTGACCAGAATATTTATTGATATAATCTTTTAAACTTTGGCTTGCAGCTGGATTATCTAATAATGCCTGTAAGCCTGTCCGAATATTTGCAGGAATATTCTGATTGTTTCTATCGAATACAAAAGCTAAATCATTTGTGGCCACAAAATCTCCATTAATATTGCCGCCAGCTAATAAGCTATATCGTGTTCCACCAATACCAGAGTAACGAACACCTAATCTAAAGCCATAAAAACTTGGGGACGTTCCGTAAATAACAACCTTATTGCGGAATTGATTATCTGAGTAAGACATTTTGCTCAAATCTCTTGGATCATCTTTAACAGGTAGAGATAAAGTAGCAGAGTTTGCCACGTTGCCATTATACGATGTATTATCTTTTGTGTCGTTATAAGTATAACTTGCAGAGATTTCTCCATCTTTAAAATAATTCCAGGTCGCATCTAAAACTATAGCGAATTGATTTACCTTACCTTTACTATTTAATTCTAACACACGGCCAAACTGATTAGTTAAACGACCACCTTTCCAATCGGCAACGCCATTACTTGCTGTGATACTTGAAGTTGGTACAAATACACCACGGTTACCTTCATTAGGAAGGGTAAAGAATGGATTTGCCGCCATATTTTTGTCAACATACATGTAGTTGTTACGTCCGAATGTTGCGTAGCCGGTAATCCCAACCTTAAATTTATCGGTAATTAATTTACTGTATGATAAGTTGGCTTTATAAACCACTGGGATTTTTGCATCTTCTGCATAAGTATTGATAGTTGGTACCTGTAAAGCACTTAATGAAGGTGTAGCAACAGTACCATTTCTATAACCTATAAAGTCTGGTTTTGGTACATCTGTGCCAAAAACGTCAACTGTTGCTAAATGTTTACCGTCAAAGGTTAAGTTATTAATGGTTACATAATTGTTAATATCCGAGCCGAAAATACCTGCTCCGAAACGAACAAAGTCTGTTCGGTTTTCATTAATATCCCAATTAAATTGAATTCTTGGCTGAATTAAAAGTTGTTTTAACTCATGGTCTGTTCTTACACCAATAGCGTCAAATAGTTGCTGATTAAGTGGTGATTTTGGATAAGTACTGTAATCAATACGTAAACCACCTATAAAATCTAAACCTTTTGCTAATTTAGTCTGCATTTGGCCGTAAATAGCGGCGTTCCAAATGCCTGCTTTAACAGTTGGGTCTGCAACTAAAGGTACTTCACGATAAAATCTGTTTGGAGCAAGGTTATTAAAGTTTGTAATCGCCGGAACTTCGATCTTTTTTGTAGGGTCATTTGGAAAAGCAGGATCTTGAATCTGAGAAGTAGAGTACTCGAAACGGCCATTAACTTCACTGCCATAAAGAGATTTTGCATTAGTATACATCAGGTCAACACCAAACGTATATTTAACTTTATCAGTATTATAATAAAAATTATCTACCAATTGAAAAACATTATTGGTAAAACCTTCCTGTCCGAAACGGTGACCGCCAATTTGTATTGCAGTAGAGATCCCCTTTGTGCCATCAGCAAGGTCAGATTTTATATTTCCTACAATTGCTCTTGGAATGGCACCTGTTAATTCATCATTTTGCGTACTCGCCTGGAAAGTATATAAATGTTGTATTTTTAATTCGTTAGTGATTTTGCTGCTTATGGTTGAACGTAAAGTTGCCAATAAATTATTGTCAACATTTTTATCGTTACCATAACTTTCGTAGAAATTTATCGCTGTATTATCTGCCAAACCTAATGGATTTCTATCGTTTGTATAATTATCACGAATGGTTAATAAATTTCTATCATTAATTTGCCAATCTATACGGGCAAATGCAGCATCCGAACCACGCTTTTTGTCGAAAGAACCATATTGAGGTGTATTTGCTACTCCATATTTAGTACGGGCAACATCTAAAAACTGTGCTAAAGTACTATTAGTGATTCTGAAACGTGCTTCATCAGCGGGGCCATTAACATCGGCAATAATTAATGGGCGAGCATCTTTCTGATGATCTAAACCAACAAAATAATGTAATTTATCCTTAATAATTGGGCCACCTAAAGTAAAACCGTATTGATACGTAGAGAAATCGTTGTCACGTTTTACTCCTCTAATATCATAACGGCTGGCTAACCAATCTGCACGGCCATAACCAAAAGCACTTCCGCTTAATGTATTTGTACCCGATTTGGTTACAGCGGTTACTGTACCGCCTCCGGCTCTGCCTAATGTAACATCATATTGATTGGTTACTACCTTAAACTCACGAACTGCCTCGATAGAAATAGAATATGGCGCACCACTACGACTCGTAGTACTACCAGCTGATGTGGGGTTTTTAGCATTCATTCCATCAATGGTATAATTCGTAGAAGAACCTAACTGTCCCGAAATATTTCCGCCACGGCTTAAAGGAGATAAATCCATTAAGTTGGAAAAATTACGCCCGTTTACAGGTAACTGGTTCATTGTTTTAGCCGAAATTTCTGTAGAAGCGCCAAAGTTTTGAACTTTGTTCCTCAAACCCGAAGCTACAACCTGTACCGCGTCTAAATCCTGCGAGGCTTCCTGCATGGCAATGTTTACCTTAACTACATCGCCAAGGTTTAACATATAACCGTTTCTGGTCTGCTCGCCAAAGCCTACATAAAGGGCTTTTACCGAGTAAGGGCCACCCAAAGGAAGCTCTTTAAAAGTATACTCGCCCTGGGCGTTGGTAGATGTTTTAGTCGTGAAACCTGTTGAATTGTTTCTGATCTGCACGGAAACCCCGGGAATAGGTTTCTTTTGTTGATCGGTGATTACACCCGAAATCGATGCCTGGGTTGTTTGTGCAATTACTGAATCGTTGACAAAGCAAAACAGCAACAATACCGCAATAAGTAAATTTTTCATCATCATTTGTTTTTTTAAAGGATTATGAAGCCTGCCTGAGGGTTTTGTGTGTACCCTAGCAGGTTTCATTATGATTAGTTTTCTGATTTTTTATGATGACAAAGATGTTAATGTGCTGTTAACTGAATTCTGATTTAATATTAATAATAAGTTTAGTAATTGATGGTTTTTAAGCCTGATGTTAAAATAAAAAACGGCCAATAAATTAATATTGGCCGTTTGTGTTAAACTAGTGTTAACTTATTTCTTCTCGGCAATATATTTATCGCTGAATTTTTTATCCAACTGTTTATGTAAATTATCCAGGTTAATGTCTCTCCCTTGAATAAATGCCTGCTCCACTTTGTTGGTACGCATATCTAATGCATCGCCAGCTGAAATAAAGAAAGTAGCATCTTTGCCAGTCTCAATACTACCTGTGGTTTTATCAACACCCATCGCTTTGGCTGCATTTAAGGTGATGGTTGATAAAGCTTTTTCCTTATCCAAGCCCCAGGCCGTAACTGTTCCGGCCATAAAAGGCAGGTTGCGTTGTTGCCAGTAACCATCAATACTCAATACTACATTTAAACCCGCATTGGCCAATATTGCAGCATTTTTGTAAGGCATATTTACATCGTCATCATTGTTATTGGGTAAAGCATGGGGCTGTTTCACCACCAGGGTAATGTTATTTTCTTTCAAGAAATCGATAATCAGGTAAGCTTCATCAGCACCTGTAATCACCGGGGTGATGCCAAATTTCTTAGCGAAATTAACTGCTGCAACAATATCCTTCTGACTATCGGCTGCGATGAATAACTTTTCTTTGCCAGCGAATACTTTTTTCATCGCTTCGAATCGGGTATTAATTACTTCTGGTTTGCCCATTTCAGAATAGGCTTTTGCCTCAGCAAAGAAAGAAGTTAACTGTGCAATGGCAGCTTGTGTACGTTCGGCTAAGCTTTCTGGCGATTGCTGAGGCCTGCCGAAACCACCAAATCCACCTCTAAAACGCGGTGTAACCGGCCAGGTCATGTGCATGGCATCGTCGGTTTTAAGTGCTGCATCTTCCCAGTTCCAGGCGTCGAGCTGAACAACAGACGAACTGCCCGAAACTGTACCGCCCTGAGGTGTTGGTTGTGCGATTAATATACCGTTGCTACGCAAAGTGGCCGGAACTTTCGAATCGGTATTGTAAGCAACGATTGAGCGGATGTGTGAATTAAAATCACCTATTTCCTGAAAATCTAAGGTTGCTTTCACGGCTTCAATTTCAGTTAAGCCCAAATTGGTAGTTGCGGCAATAAAGCCAGGGTAAATGTGTTTGCCTGTAGCTACAATGCGCATTACATCATCCTGTGGTACCTGGCCGTTGGCAGTAACTGAAATAATTTTTCCATTGCCAAAAAGTATGGTGCCGTTTTCGACCACTGTTCCATTGCCAACATGTACGGTTGCACCTGTTATGGCGATGGTTTTGCTTTGTTTTTTAGCTGGCGATATGTTTGCCTGCGCAAAACACATCAGGCTTGTTGCCGATAAAGCCAGACTGAATAAATATTGTTTAGTGTGCATGTTCTTTCTCGGTTAATTCTGCTGAATAGTTTTCTAAAGTTTCGCAATTGTACAGGCGTGGTGCATCACCTAATGGACGTTGTGTACGTCCACCTTTGCTTTTACTCTCTAACATCTTTTGGATCAGACGTGCTTTTTCTGTCTGCTGGGTTTTGATTACCTGAGCATCTTTCTCGATATCCCAATAAGCAATGCCATCCACAAAAGTTTTCTCTGCTCTGGCATAGATAGAAAGTGGATTGGCAGTCCAGATCACCACATCGGCATCTTTACCTGCTTTTAAACTGCCCACCTTATCATCAATGTGCAGCATTTTTGCCGGGTTTAAGGTTACAAACTTAAAAGCATCTTCTTCGGGTACATTACCATATAATACCGATTTACCTGCTTCCTGGTTTAAGTGACGGGCCATTTCGGCATCATCAGAGTTGAAAGCCGTAGTTACACCAACATTATGCATGATTTTTCCATTGTAAGGGATGGCTTCGGCCACTTCGTTTTTATAAGCCCACCAATCGGAGAAGGTAGAACCTGCAATGCCATGCGCTTTCATTTTATCGGCCACTTTGTAACCTTCTAAAATGTGCGTAAAGGTATTGATCTTGAATCCTAAGCTATCAGCCACATGAATTAACATGTTGATTTCGCTCTGCACATAAGAATGGCAGGTAATGAAACGTTTGTTGTTCAGGATCTCAACAATAGCATCCAATTCTAAATCTTTACGTACACTGTTACCTTTTACTGATAGAGCTTTCTCATATTCTTTTGCACGGGTAAACTCATCTACAAAAGTTTGCTCAACACCCATACGTGTAACCGGGAAACGGGCGCCTGTACCGAAATTACTTTGTTTCACGTTTTCGCCCAAAGCAAATTTAATGAAGCCATCGGCACCCGCAAATTTCAGTTCCTCTGGCGATTTGCCCCAGCGCAGTTTAATCAATTGCGATTGGCCACCGATCGGATTGGCCGATCCGTGTAGGATTTGTGAAGTAGTTACACCACCGGCCAGTTGGCGGTAAATGTTTACATCTTCGGAGTTGAGGATGTCGGCAACGCGTACTTCTGCAGAAACCGATTGTGCACCTTCGTTAATACCACCTGCGCCTGCAATATGCGAGTGCTCATCAATAATACCAGCGGTTACATGTTTGCCGGTAGCATCGATCACTTTAGCGCCGCTTGCCGAAAGGTTTTTGCCAACTGCTTTAATTTTTCCGTTTTCTAAAAGTACATCAGCATTTTGAAGGATTCCCTCTTTTTCATTCGTCCAAACGGTACCATTTTTAATTAAAACCGTTTCTTGTTTGGGCAGTTCAGTATTACCGAAAGCCGAGAAAGGATAAATTACCGGACCCAGGGCCAAAGTGCTTTTTGGCTCTTCTTTTTTAGGCATTTCTTTTGCAGCTTCTTTATAAGTTGCTGTAAATTTTCCCATAGTGCCATCAGCCAGAGCCGATTCGCCTTTTATAGTTACGGGATTTGCCGAGGTAATGTAACCGCTTAAACGGACATCACCCTTAGGGTTTTTCTTTAAGTTGAAATTGATGCTTACCCAATCGCCGTTTCTGGTAAAGGTTGCTGTGGTTTTAACACTATCTACACCAGTTCTTTCAATAGCAGCTGTTGATCCGCCACCTGTTCCGGTAATTCTTAGGATTAAAGCACCAATACCATCAACGTTTAAATTATAAGTGCCACGTACATCACTCACATCCATTTTGTTAACAATGAAACGTTTGCCTTGTACCCAGTTTTCGAAAATAATGTTCCCATTTTTGAACAGGTTATCAGATGAGATTAAAAAGTTGGCTACTTTTCCTTTTTCCAATGAGCCTACCTTATCGCTGATACCCAAAAGTGAAGCAGGGATTTCGGTAACCGATTGTAGAGCCTGTTTTTCAGTTAAGCCATTTTCTATCGCTGTGCGGATGTTTGCCCAAAAATCGCGACTATTTTCTAATCCGAAAGCGGTAAGTGCAAATTTAATTCCTGCTTTTTCCAGGATGGCCGGATTGGTTGGTGCCAGTTCCCAGCCTTTCATTTGTGATAAAGTTACGTTCCTGGCTTCAGCCGGATCTTCAACATCATAAGCTTTAGGGAAAGTTAATGGAATAATTAAACTAGCTCCGGTAGCTTTAACCTCATTTATGCGTTGGTATTCATCACCTGTTGATTTAATGATGTATTTTTTGCCAAATTCTTTTCCGATTTTATCAGCACGCAGAATGTTCTGCCATCCATCTACCTCAAAAATCTGCGGAATGGTTTGTTGTTTGCCAAATTCGTCTAGCGAGATGTTGTACTCATCTTTTTGTTTGCCATACCATTGCGCATCGTAATAGGTTTGGCGCAATAAAGCAATCGAACCCATTAACGAAGTCGGGTAATCGTTTGATGATGTTCCTTTGTTAAAGGAATAGTTTGCTGCGGTTTGATCTTTTAAAAATACACTGTTATCTGCACCTTCGTTTAAAGTTACAGCGGCAGAAACACCACGTGCTATGCCATCGCGATTGATGACATTTACACTACCAAAGCCCACCTTACGCAGTTCATCTGCTTTTTTGCTGTCGGTAGAAAAGATGCTTTTTACATAAGTTTCCGGTCTGATTGATTCGTTCCAGCCATAAGCACCTTTTTTGGTCGAAACGAAAATAGACTGACGCTGACCACCAAAACCGCGCTGCTGTACAGGTGTTTCGCTAAGACCATAACTGGTAAAGGCATCAATTAAGGAGGGATAAACAAATTTTCCTTTAAGGTCGATTACTACATAACCTTTAGGTACGGCTAAACCGGCACCAACACCTTGAATGGTTTGTCCTTTGATTAAAAGTGTTGCATTTGTTAGGGTTTGGTTGGCATTAACTACTATTGTTGCATTGGTAAAAGCAAACATTCCAGGTCTCGTATCAAAAGAACCATTAACCGGGAAGGAGGTTTGTTGTGCAAACAGAAATGTAGTAGAAATTACCAGCCCAATGGCGAGTAAAATTTTCTTCATAATAAGTTTAGGGTTTTAATTTGTTTAAAACTAATATAAATTAGCGTTCAATCTCTTCAATATCCTATTTTTTACAATTAATGTCTATTTTTGACTAAACATATTTGATAAAAATGTATAACATCTTAAAATCTGCGCACTCTGGATGGCGCTACATCGTATTAATTCTATTGGTTATTGCTGTAATCAATGCTTTGTCGGGCTGGTTTGGTAATAAAACTTACACGGAAGGTAACCGTAAGCTGAATGTATTTACGCTGATCAGTGCACACATTCAATTCCTGATAGGTTTGGTGCTTTTTTTCTTAAGTCCGTTAACAAAATTGCCGATGAGCGATGCCATAGGCCGTTACTTTAAGGCTGAGCATACTTCAATGATGCTTATTGCCATTATTCTGATTACCATTGGTAATGCAAAATCGAAAAAGGTAACAGAAGCTGTAGCAAAACACCGTACTATTGCCGTATTCTTTGGATTAGCATTGATCCTGATCATTGTTGCCATTCTGCTGATGGTTAAAGCTGTGCCTGGAAGATCGTTTTTTGGGGTGTCTTAAGTGGTTAACCGCAAAGCACACTAAGTTTTTCGCAAAGAGGCGCAGAAGCGTTTATTCGGATATTAATCTTTGTGTACTTTGTGCTTTCACTCTGTGTCCTTTGCGGTTAACGGATATTTATTTTCATAATTATTTCCATTTTTGGAAATTCTTTATATTTTTGTTGCTCATGATCAACAATATACATACATGGCTTTGGCAAAGTAATTCGAACGAATTGCGCTGGCTGCGTATGAACAAAATATAGTTTATCAACCTAAACCTTATTAAAGAACCATTAAAGCCCGGCGTAGAACCACACGCCGGGCTTTTTATTGTTAAAAAATACGAAATGCAAACCTTAAGCCCTATAGCTTATACCATTTACCTTTATCATGTATAAAATTAATACGACTTACAAAAAAATGCTTGCCGATACCACAACGCCAGTGAGCATTTATTTACGCTTACGTGATGTGTATCCCAACAGTATCCTGCTAGAAAGCTCTGACTACCACAGCAGAGAAAACTCGATGAGTTTTGTTTGTGCCGATCCGGTAGCGGGAATTATTTTAAAGGGATCGCGATTAGAGACTTATTTCCCTGATGGCGCCGTAGAGATTACCGAAAGTAAAAACCTGATCGAAGAAATTACCGATTTTAAAGATAAGTTCAGAGAAACTGAATTGCCAGAAATCAAATTTATTTCGAGCGGTCTGTTTGGTTATTTTACCTGGAATGCAGTACAACATTTTGAAGATATAAAGTTTACTTCTGAAACGCCAGAGGGTGAGGAAATTCCGGAAATGCAGTACCATCTGTATCGCTATATCATCGCCATCGATCACTTCAAAAATGAAATTACCCTTTTCAAAAATACTTTCGAAGGAGAAGAAGAGGGGGGGCTTGAAAAAATGGAATACCTGATCCAGAATAAAAATTACCCTGAATATAAGTTTCAACTTCGTGGTGAGGAAAGTTCGAACCTAACCGATCAGGGTTTTATGGATCTGGTAGAAAAACTACAAAAGCATATTTACCGTGGAGATGTTTTTCAGATTGTGCCTTCAAGAGCATTTAAACAGGCTTTTTCTGGTGATGAATTTAATGTATACCGTTGCCTGCGTTCCATAAACCCATCGCCTTACCTGTTTTATTTTGATTATGGGAATTTTAAATTGTTCGGTTCTTCGCCAGAGGCACAGATTACCATCAAAAACAATTCGGCCAACATTTTTCCAATCGCAGGGACTTTTAAGCGTAGCGGAAACGACATTGAAGACGCTGAACAGGCACGTAAATTAGAGCAGGACCCTAAAGAAAGTGCAGAACATGTGATGCTGGTTGATCTGGCCAGAAACGATTTAAGTAGGCACTGTAACCGTGTTGAGGTAAAATCTTTTAAAGAGGTACAATACTATTCACACCTGATCCACCTGGTAAGTAAAGTGAGCGGTCATTTGCAGGAAAACGTCAGTGCTTTTAAAGTAGTTGCCGATACCTATCCGGCAGGTACCTTAAGTGGTGCACCAAAATATAAAGCCATGCAGTTGATTGACGAAAACGAAAAGTTGGGCAGGAATTTTTATGCCGGTGCAATTGGTTTTATGGGTTTCAATGAAGATTTCAACCATGCCATCATGATCAGGACGTTTATGAGCAAGAATAACGAACTGCATTACCGTGCAGGTGCAGGTATTGTGGCCGATTCTGTTCCCGAAACTGAAATGCAGGAAGTGAACAATAAAATTGCAGCGTTGCGTAAAGCGGTGCAAATGGCAGAGGGAATATAGTTGGGAGTGAGGAGTTTTTAGCTTGGAGTAAAATCCGTTAACAGGAAATAAAATGGAAAATATAGATAAAAAAACTGTCTTAGTAATCGATAACTATGATAGTTTTACCTACAATCTGGTGCATTTAATTAACGAAGTTGGTTATGAAGCAGAAGTTTGGAGAAATGATAAATTCGATCTGGCCGATGTAGAAAAGTATGGTAAAATATTACTTTCTCCAGGGCCAGGTATTCCGGAAGAGGCTGGTTTGTTGCTGGATGTGATCAAAACCTATGCGCCAACAAAGAGTATTTTTGGGGTATGTTTAGGTCAACAAGCCATAGCCGAAGTTTTTGGTGGCACTTTATTGAACTTGGGCAGGCCAATGCACGGAATTGCTACACCGGTAACTGTTGTAGATGGTGATGAGCCTTTGTTCTGGGAATGCCCGCAAACTATAAATGTTGGCCGTTACCACAGTTGGGTAGTGAGTAAAGAGAACTTCCCTTCATGTCTAAAAATTACAGCAAGAGATCATAAGAATGAAATCATGGCGTTAAGACATGAAACATTAGATGTTCGCGGGGTACAGTTTCACCCGGAAAGCGTGTTAACCGAGTACGGAAAGCAGATGATGGAAAATTGGTTGACAACCCCCTAGTGCTTATTCATCCGGTCGTCATCCTGAACTTGATTCAGGATCTTACTGGAATTAGTTAACTTTTAGATGCTGAAACAAGTTCGGCATCACGGATTAGTAAAAATGAACATATTAGATAAAATCGTATTACGTAAAAAAGAAGAAATTGCCATTGCAAAAGCTTTGGTTTCTGTTCAGGATTTAGAAAATTCGGTGCATTTTAAAAGAACACCTTATTCTTTTAAAGAATTTTTGTTGGCAGAAGACCGTACCGGTATTATTGCAGAGTTTAAGCGTCGCTCGCCATCCAAAGGTTTAATTAATGGCATTGCCGATGTGGCTGAGGTAACACAGGCTTATAATGCTGCAGGTGCATCTGCACTTTCGGTATTAACGGATGTAGATTTTTTTGGTGGTAAAACCGACGATATTCTGGCGGCAAGGGCTGCAAACAATATTCCGATTTTGAGAAAGGATTTCATGATCGATGCGTATCAGATCCTGGAAGCGAAAGCCTGGGGTGCTGATATTATTTTGTTGATTGCATCAATATTAACCCCTCAGCAGATCAACGACTTCGGAAGGCTTGCAAAAGACTTAGGTTTAAATGTGTTGTTAGAAGTGCATAACCTGGAAGAGTTGGAGCGGAGCATATGCCCCAATCTGGATGCCATTGGGGTAAACAATAGAAACCTGGGCGATTTTACAGTAGATATCCAAACCTCGTTCGATTTGGTAAATAAAATCCCAGGCGAATTTTTAAAAATTTCGGAAAGTGCCATTAGCAATCCACAAACGATTAAAGATCTAAAGGCCGCAGGCTTTAACGGATTTTTAATTGGCGAGAATTTTATGAAGACTGATAATCCGGGTGTTGCAATAAAGGAATTTGTAGGGCAGATATAGTCTCTATAAACCTTATAGGTATTAAAGCCCTATAAGGTTTGAACAAAAGATTTACACGTTCGCAAATTTCGTATATTTGCCTCAAATACATGGGAAAACAAAAATTTTATGATACTGCCATTGTGCAGGAGCGGGCGATTTTAGTAGGAGTGGTTACACCTGGCGAAAAAGAAGCCCAAACAAAAGAATATTTAGATGAGCTGGCCTTTTTGGTAGATACTGCGGGAGGGAAGGTAGAGAAGGTTTTTACACAGAAAATGCTTAAGCCAGAGCGTGCTACATTTGTGGGCACCGGAAAACTGGAAGAGATTAAAGCTTATGTAAAATCAGAAGAAATTGATGTGGTGGTTTTCGACGATGAATTATCGCCGTCGCAACTACGTAACATCGATCGTGAACTTGGAGTTAAGGTTTTAGATAGAAGCAATCTAATCCTGGATATTTTTGCCAACAGGGCCCAAACTGCACAGGCAAAAACACAGGTAGAACTGGCACAATTACAATATGTTTTGCCACGCCTAACCGGTATGTGGACGCACTTAGAGCGCCAGAAAGGTGGTATCGGGATGCGTGGTCCGGGTGAGACGCAAATTGAAAGTGATAGACGTATTATTTTAAATAAAATCTCTTTGCTAAAAGAGCGTTTAAGAAATATAGACCGGCAGAACGAAACGCAGCGTAAAAACCGTGGACAGTTGATTCGGGTAGCTTTGGTAGGCTACACCAATGTGGGTAAATCGACCATTATGAATATGCTATCGAAATCGGAAGTATTTGCAGAAAATAAATTGTTTGCAACTTTAGATACAACAGTTCGTAAAGTGGTGATCGAGAATTTGCCTTTCTTGCTGTCTGATACCGTTGGGTTTATCCGCAAGCTGCCTCACCATTTGGTAGAATGTTTTAAATCGACCCTGGATGAAGTGCGTGAAGCAGATTTGTTGATCCATGTGGTTGATGTTTCGCATCCTAACTTCGAAGATCAGATTAATACGGTTAACGAAACGTTGAAGGATATTGGCGCGATTGATAAAGACATGATTTTAGTTTTTAATAAAATTGATGCTTATGTTTCGCCTGAGGTTGATGATGAAGAGGATGATGGCAAGCTTACTTTAGAAGACTTTAAGAAAAGCTGGATGAGCCACGATAAAGTACCTGTATTGTTTATATCGGCTACAGAAAAAGAAAACTTAGAAGAGTTTAAAACATTATTGTACGATAAGGTTAAAGCTGCGCACGTGGCCAGATACCCGTATGATAGTAATTTGTTATATTAGATTAAATTCCGTCATTGCAATGCGGAAAAATAAACCTTACAGATTTTTAAACGTAAACCACAGTTTGATTAATTAAGTCCCTATTAGAATGTTTCCAGATGTTTTTAAACTGGAATCGTCACCCTGAATTTATTTCAGGGTCTATTTGCAAGAGAGATGCTGAAATGAATTCAGCATGAAGATCGCCTTAGGAGAATATTAATCGAGCTCAGGTTGTGAGGTTTCAAAAGATTTACATTTTAAAATATTTATTATTAATACCATTTAATGTTAACAGATTATTCATGGTCTGATTATTGGTGATTGATAATTTTAAAACCTTATCAGTTTAATTTTATAGGCCCTGCATGGTCTGATAATTGATTATTGGTAATTGATAATTATAACATTATGGAAAGTAAACGTCAGCAGAAATTTGCAGGAGTATTACAAGAGGAGTTAGCACAGGTTTTTCAGCGTGAAGGTGCTGCATTTTTGCCTAATACATTGGTAACCATCACCCGTGTTCGGGTTTCGCCAGATTTGGCAGTAGCTAAAGTTTACCTGAGCTTTTTTAATACCAATAACACCGCGCTTTCTATCAATACAGTTAATGCACATTCGGGCGAAATCAGGTATAAACTGGGAAGCAGAATCCGCCATCAGGTTAGGGTAGTGCCAGAGCTTACTTTCTTTGTAGATGATACAAACGAGTATGTAGAGCGTATGGATCATCTTTTCGATAAGATTGCAAAAGAGCCTAGACAAAAAGACGAAGACAGCGAATAATCTTTGTGAGGAAGCTAAGGGAACCCGTTAATTTCTTCACTCATTTTATACCGGCATTAATTGCAATTCCGGCTGGTTATATATTGCTCCAAAAATGCAATACACCTATTGAATATACTGCTGCCTGGATTTATAGCATCGGCACTTTTATCCTTTTTGGCGTAAGTGCCATGTATCATGGTTATCCGGCTACTGATTATGGCGTGCGTTTTTGGCAAAAATTCGATCATTGCTGCATTTATTTAATGATCGCAGGATCGTATACACCAACAGCTTTACTGGTTTTTGATGGCTGGTTACGCTGGAGTTTGTTTGCCATTGTATGGATTATCGCCATCGTTGGCTGCCTGCTTAAAATCTTTAACCGGTTAAAAAGCACCGCTATTTCGCTGTCTATTTATATTTTAATGGGCTGTTTGATTGTGCCTTTGCTGCAGAAAATGCTAGGCACATTACCTTTTGGCGCAATTTGCTGGCTACTGTTTGGTGGCGTTTTTTACATTGCCGGAACCTATTATTATGCAAAGGATAAACAGCTGTTTAGGTGGATGCATAGTCACGAACTTTGGCACCTGTTCGTAATCGGAGGAGCCTTATCTCACTATATTTACAACTTCGTTTATATTTTTAAGTAATTTATAGATGCAAACTTTTGAGCAGATTATTCAAACGAATGCTTCATTGATCCATAAGGTGGTTGATTTTGATGTAAAACACGATCAACTTATATCTTTAGACTTTACCGCAGCAAATACTGAGTTAACGGATGAAATTCTGGATAATACTGATTTATTTTCTGCATGGGTAAATGGAAAATTGACCCATAATAATGCGCGTTATGGAATTGGTGGCTATGGTGAACATCGTACCATATATTCGCGAAGTGCACATTTTGATGCCGGAGAAGAAGCCCGCAGGTTACATTTAGGTGTAGATATCTGGGGGCCAGTAGGAACACCGGTCTACAATTTTTATGATGCCACTGTGCAAAGTTTTGCCAATAACAACAACTTTGGCGATTACGGCGCAACCATTATCCTCGCTTATGAAATAACTGGTTTTAAATTTAATGCCTTATATGGGCATTTAAGTTTGGCTTCGTTAAATGGGCTTGAAGAAGGTAAATTTATTCCTGCAGGGGCCAAAATTGCAGCGTTAGGCTCAAAAGAAGAGAACGGTTACTGGCCGCCACACCTTCATTTTCAATTGATCGAAAATATGGAAGGATTAAAAGGCGATTATCCTGGGGTTTGCCGGTTTAGTGAACGAGAAAAATATCTGGCAAACTGCCCCGACCCGAATTTGATTTTGAAGGCTACGTTCTTTTAAGCCCAATAAATACAAACTTATTCATCAGATTTCTATTAATAATATTCCGTTGAGGAACACCTTTAGCTATTACCCCAGTATCGTCACCCTGAATTCATTTCAGGGTCTTATAGGAAGATGCTGAAATGAATTCAGCATGATGACCAAGTTATTTCGTGTTAAAACAACTCCTCTGGTCTCTGCGAAAAACTTTGCGGTTAAACCTGAATAAACCGTAAATTAGTATCATGAAAAACCTGCTCACCCTTTTTTTACTTTTCTGCTGTTCATTGGCCATGGGTCAGGTTCAGTTTAAATCAGGTAAAGGCGGTTTTGTAAACTTCCTGAGGGAGAATACCATTTATCCGCAGTTCTCTAAAGATAATTGTATTCAGGGAACGGTAAATGTGAGTTTTAAGCTTAATGCACAAGGGAAAGTTTATTTCTCGAAAGTGAGTAAGGGAATATTATCTGATCTCGATGAAGAGGCCCTGCGCCTGGTGCGTTTAAGCAGCGGTAAATGGCAAGTTCCGGCAGGTTACGATACAACGGTTTCGATTGTTGCGCCCGTTAATTTCGTGCTTTCGGGCTATAATTGTGAAGGGAAATCAAGCGAAGCCATTCAAGAAGCTATCCGTACTTATTTAGCAGAAGAAGGTTTAACCAATTCGGTAATCAATTTCTATAAAAACATCGACCAGGCAAAACCCGGACAAGAGGTCCAGATTATTGCCATTAAAAACCAGTTGGGCATTGATGATGAATATTTGGGCGACAGGATAAAAATGGCGCTAAAGAAAATAAAACAGGGCGATAAACAAGGTGCCTGTGAGGATTTTTTATTTGTTAAATATATGGGGAGTAAAATGGCTGATGATTATTTAGCAAAGTATTGTAAGTAAATGAAGAACACCACCAGATTTTTTGCCTTATTGGATATCATTAGCATTGTATTATTGGCTAAACAGTTTTGGCAAATTTTAACACACCTGAACGAAATCCCCGATCAGGTACTTTCGCAGGCCAAGGTTGTTTTATTGTTGCCCTTATTTGTATCGCTTTTTGTATCAGCAGCAGGTTTAATTTTATTTAAGAAATTCGGCTTTATTACCTATTATATTCAGTTTCCATTTCGCCTGGTGGTCTGGATATTTTCTATCGGCTTTATTACTTATTTACCAGAAGTGTTAAACCTTGGCGAACGGTGGTTTGATATTTTATTCCGTATCTGTTTTATTGCCGAATTCTTCAGGTTATATTTTACCATTAAAATTCACCGCTCATTCTTCTGATACCTCAGGTAAAACCACTGTTATGGCGGCAGGCAGAATTTTTGCTTCAACGGTATTCACCCTGCCAATGTATTCTCCATCAACCTGGAAATGTGCTGTGTGCTTCGAAGAAATCTTAACCTCAGCAGTTTGAAATACTTCTATTTTTTTAGGGTTGAAAGGCAATTTGGTGATCCATATCTTTAAGATCTCGAGATAAGAGTAATCTTTTACCAAAACCACTTCAAAAAGATCGTCATCTAATTTCCCGTCTGGGTTTATCTTTAATCCAGAGCCGTACATGGTTGCATTCGCGATGGCTACCATTGCCGCTTTGGAAGTGATTGTTTCATCTTTAAGTTTCAATTGTACATCCATTCTGCTGTGGTTCCATAAAGCGTGCCAGGTAGCCTTTGTATAACCCCACATTCCCCGCTGAGGCAGGGTATCAAATTTCTTTACCAGATAAGCATTAAAACCCAGATCGGATAAATGGATGCAGATTTCATCATTAAGTTTGACTACATGGATTTTTTGCAAACGGCCTTCATCCAGAATAGCTAAAGCTAGTTCAATATCAGTTGGTATACCTAATTCTTTCGCCATTCCATTTGCAGAACCTGCAGGGATGATGCCTATCGGGGTTTCGCTATGCAGTAAACATTCGGCAACCAGTTTTAAGGTGCCATCGCCACCAACGGCTACTACACGATCTGCCTTGGCAGCTTTAATCCTTTCTTTTATCTTTTCTAAAGAGCAGTCTTCTGGTAATTCGAATAAATCGATCTCCGTTTTTTTTGCTTTGAAATGGGTAGAAATTACTTCCTTCAAGTTAATATCATGACTGCCTGAGCCTGGGTTGATGATGAATAATAATTTCATTTGGCTATCTTAAGTGTACATCACAAACAACTTTTAATAAACTCTGTTTTAATATTGATGAATAAATCTGTAAACGTTAAAGTATATCATGGTTATGGCCACGCACATAATTTGGTTGTTTATGGTCATGTTTTTAAACGCAAGGCAAAAACACAACAGGTTTACAGCAATAATTTGTTTGTTAATATTGCACATCTTTTAAAGCTCTTCATTTTAAAACCTTATGCTTTTGTGGAGGTGCGTTTACAGTTTTTTGATCAAACAATTTACAATAAAACCGAAGGTGATGGCTTTTTTAAGTTCGAATGGAAAGCCGAGCATGATGTGCCTGCAGGCTGGCACTTTGTTAAAGTAGAAGCTATTGATAAAAACGGGAAAGTTTTAAGTGCAGGTGAGGGTAAGGTATATGTACCGCACATTACACAATATGCCTTTATTTCTGATGTGGATGATACCGTGATGATTTCTCATTCGGCAACTATTGGACGGCGGTTAAGAGAGCTGTTTATCAAGAATCCGCGTACGCGTAAAACCTTTCCTGACGCAGCTAGCCATTATCAGCAATTGGCCATGTCGCATACCGAACCAAATCAGCCCAATCCTTTTTTTTATGTAAGCAGCAGCGAATGGAACCTCTACGATTATTTGGTCGAGACTTTTAGGTTTAACAAGTTGCCTGACGGTGCATTTCTTTTAAATACATTAAAACGGTGGAAAGATTTAGTCAGAACAGGTAAAACAGGACATGAAGGGAAATTATTGAGGGTAATGCGAATTTTGGATGCTTTTCCCAACCAGAAGTTTGTTTTCTTTGGCGACAACTCCCAGCATGATCCCGAAATTTATTCCACAATAGTGGAGAAGTATCCAAAAAATATCGAAGCGGTATACATCCGTAATATTCGCCCTGAAAAAGAAGTAGAAACAAGGGAATTGCTTGAAAAAATTGAAGATAAAGGGGTGAGGGCGTGTTTGTTTATTAATAGCGAGGAAGCAATTGAACATTCTAAATCAATAGGATTGATCCAGTAGTTTTTGGAGCGCAAAGGATGTGCTCATTGGGTTCAACTGTCCCGCTTTCCTTCCTGCCCCGATGAAGTATCGTGGGCATCCATTTAATCGGGGCTAAGTACAAAGTTTTTTGCCATGAGAACTGACTGCTGTTCAATAAACCCGACAGTAGCGACAGCCCCGAATTTTTTATGGGCTACAGCGAATGGCGGGACTTTCGGATCCGATAAACACAGAACCCTGCTTTTCAAAAAAAAATGTCTACAGATTTCTCCTCCAAAGGAGCTCCTTTGGAGCACTGCGGTCGAAATGACAGAACTATATAGATTTATCCAAATCAAGAAATCGATTTCCCGAACGGTGTAAATGCTAAATTCATCAATTTAAAATGCTGGCGCCCAAATGGGATACCTACAATGGTAATGCAAAGCAGGATACCAAAAAACAAATGGGTTAACGCAATCCAGAAACCGCCACATAAAATCCAGATCAGGTTCATGATGGTAGAGAGGCAACCTGTGTTTGATGAGGTATCAGTTATTTTAACACCAAAAGGAGCAAGGCCCACAATGGCAAATTTAAAACATTGGATACCAAAAGGAATCCCCACAATAGTAAGACAAAGAATAAGGCCTCCAATAATATATTCAAAGAAAATAAAGATACCGCCAAAAATAATCCAGATAATATTGCCTAAAAAGTTCATTGTGTTTTTTAGTTTAAGATTTAATAATGGGTATTTTGTTACAGTTCGCTAATGCATTGTGCCTATATTCTTCGTAATTTAGAATCACACACAAAAGAAACACAACATGAAAAAATTAATTCTTGCAGCGACATTCGTCGCTTGCTTTGGGCTGTCGCGTGCCAAAGCCCAAAATGTAAATGGCGTGAAATTGACCGATATCCATGTGGATTATATCCAGATCCGTGCAGTAAAAAGTTTTTTAGCAGATAAACAATGGATTGCGCTGGAGCATGGCCAAAAGGTGGGCGATTATAGTGAACTGTACATCAGAGATGATAATGATAAAAAAATCGAATTTAATTCAGCAATAGATGCCGTGAACAAAATGAAAGCCTATGGCTACGAGTTGTTTAGTGTTTATACAGAGCAGGTAGACCAATCATCAAACCGGCCAGTATATGTGCTGAAAAGGAAGTAAAGATTTATTTTTGATGCAAAATAAGAAGAAGCTATATCATTAATATCAATTTGTCATCCTGCGCCTGTCGAAGGACTTACTAAATGTAGAGCAAGGCGTTTCGACTACTTGTTCCGATTCTTCGGGAAGCTCAACGTGACAGATTCGTATAAGACAGCTTCTTCTTTTTAGTGCTCAACTTATATAAAATCGAGCGTATTAAATTTTTTATTCAGGATATCAGCATTATTTACATCCAGCCATTTATCTAAAATCGTACCGTAAACCTGTCTGAAATCCAGTTGATATTTTAAGTCGCCGGTATCCAGATCACTTAAGTTTGGTGCAGCATTAAAAATCCCTTGTTTCTTTAATTTTCCGCCAAAAACAAACATATTATTTGCCGTTCCGTGGTCGGTGCCGTTACTGGCATTTTGTTCTACCCTGCGGCCAAATTCGGAGAAGGTAATCACCAAGGTATCCTCAAGCTTATTGTTCGATTTTAGATCCTTTAAGAAAGCAGCCATGCCCTCGCTATATTGTTTAAGCAGATTTCCCTGTTGACCAATTTGATTTACGTGAGTATCAAAACCACTTAACGATACATAATAAACCCTTGTTTTTAATCCCGAAGAAATAAATTTAGAAACCGTTTTCAATTGGTTTGCAAAACCCGAAGTAGGGTAAGTAGATTTCGACTGATAAATTTTGGAGGTATTCTGTATATAACTGGCAGAGGATGAAGTTTCGATCATCGTTTTATACAAATAGCCTAAATTGTCTTCGTCTAAATGTTCCTTATCATTCTGCAACATAGCCTTAAAAAACGGATCGTTCGTATTACGGAACAAAGCTGCGGGATCTTTTAATGCAATTCCTTTTTTGGTTTGCCCTTTCATGGCCAGAGAAAGTGAGTCGTCAACTTCTATCGCGGTGTAAGGGAATTTGCAGGTTTGGCAATTGCTATCTAAATAACGGCCAATCCATCCGGTTGATAAGAACTGATTGCTATCGCTACCCGTTTGCCAGATATCCATCGAACGGAAATGCGAGCGGTCGGGGTTAGGATAGCCAACGTCGTTAATGATAGTCATCCAGCCTTGATCATAAATTTCTTGTAAGGCGGCCATGTTAGGGTTTAGCCCTTGCATGTCGTTCAACTTAATTACCTCTTCAGGCTTAATGGCTATACTTTTTCTTTTTTGGTAATAAATATCGTTTCCAAAGGGAATAACGGTGTTTAAGCCGTCATTTCCACCAGAAAGCTGTACCACAACTAAGTTTTTGTATAGGCTCAGCTCATCAAGCGCCATGGCCTCAAGCGGTTTCATAAAAGCAGGAACAAATAGTGAACCTGCTGCAACAAATCCTGTATTTCTTAAAAAATTTCTTCTGTTCATCTTGTTAATATTTTGGTTCACTTGTTCATTCGTCAATAGTTCATTGGTTTGGGTGTTCAGCTAATCGGCTATTGACCATTGACTATTAACTGTTCTCTAGCACAACTGATACTCGGGCATGCTGGTAATTTCAACTGCTGTACTCCGCAATCCTTTATTATCGCTTACCATTGCTGTAATTTTGGCGTTTAATTTCGGTTGCAATAAAAACTCGGTTAGCGCTAAAGGCGTTAATCCTTTTGGTAAAGTATCTAAAAATTTAGGCCAGTCTGCATTTGCGTTTACGTACGATTTTGGTTTCATGTTGGCGTTTGCATTGGTGGTAGCTGTTCTGCTTAACGCAATTACGGCCTCGTCTTCAGGATCGGCTTTGCCACTGAAATCGATTTCACCATCATTTAAAACAAGCGAAGGAATCCGCATCCTTAACATTAACGATGAACTATCAATCCAACTTTGTCCGCCAGGCCAACCTGCAACATTAGGTGGGTTAAATAAATATTGTCCTAAACTGCTTTGTAGCTGAATTAAAACCTGTGGTTTGTTATAGGTAACATAAAACTCGCGACTTAAGCCTACCAAAAATTCAGCGGGTGATTTAATTTTTGTGCCTACATTTTCAGGGCTATAGAACCAATCAGATGTAAACATTTTTTTCATCATCGAAGCAATGTCGTATTTCGAGTTGTAAAAATGTGTGGCAAGTTCTTTAATATGATCCTCGTTCGGGTTATCGTTTACGAAGAATTTATATACCTTCCTGGCGATAAATTGTGCAGTTTCTGGTTTTTCTAGAATAATATCGATAATGTTTTCGCCTTCAAAATTCCCGATTTTACCGAAAAAAGTTTTTGTTCCGGGATCGTGCAGGTTTTGTCTGAAAATGAACGAACCATCTTTGTCGTACATCCAGCCGGTAAATGCGCGGGCAGATTCTTTAATGTCCTGCTCGGTATAATTTCCTCTTCCCAAAGTGAAAAGTTCCATGAGTTCACGCGCGAAGTTCTCATTTGGCTTACCTTTTCTGTTCTGCTGGTTATTCAGGTATTGCAGCATTGCAGGCGACTTGGAAACTTCAACCAATAAAGTTTTAAAGCTTCCTAAGGCATTTGTTCTTTGAATATTATTTAACTGTTGTGCAAAAAACGGGTTGTTGCTGCGGCAAGCAAAATGGCCATGCCAAAAAAGCGTCATCTTTTCCCTCAATGGAGCATCTGTGTTTATCATCCTGGTAATGAAGGCAATATTCAGGTCGCGGCTTACTTCGTTTTGCTCGCGTATAATTTGCTGACGCATTTTTTTTTCATCATCATTCAGATCTTTTTTAGCATATAAACCTGCCTGCACCAAAAGCTGTCGTTTTGATTCAAAATCATTCACTAAATTGATTGGATCGTCTTTTTGGGAATCTTTAAGCATGTTATCTACCACTTTATCGAGATTTTTTTTGCTTAATTTTTGTAAGTCGGTATAAGAAACCCCGAAGCCTGCCCGGTTGTAAAGATGTTTTACTTTTAAGAAATTATCTTTTGCGCTCATAATGGACTGTTTTACAGTATGACTTATTTAAAACGCCAGGGTTTAATCTTTGTTTTCTTTCTTATTTTTGTTAATGTTTTTTCAGTTACTAGATGATGACCCGGGCTTTCCAGATCCGGCTTTAGCAGAAGAGGATGGTTTATTGGCCATTGGGGGCGATTTAAGTACGGAGCGGTTATTAATCGCTTATTCGAATGGGATTTTCCCATGGTTTAGCGAAGGCGAGCCCATCCTCTGGTATTCGCCACACGAACGCTGTGTGATTTATCCCGATAAAATTAAGATCAGTAAAAGCATGCAGAAAATTTTAAACCAGAAAATTTTCAAGATCACCTTTAATCAGGCTTTTGCCGAAGTGATCCGCAATTGCGCAACTACAGAAAGGAAAGGACAGGATGGTACCTGGATTACCAACGAAATGCAAGATGCTTACATTAACCTTCATCAACAGGGTTATGCACACAGTGTAGAGGTTTGGTTGGCTGATCGGTTGGTGGGTGGCTTATATGGTCTAAAAGTAAACCGTGTTTTTTGTGGCGAAAGTATGTTTAGCCATGTAAGCAATGCTTCAAAAGCAGCATTGATTTTTTTAAGCAAAATGAATATAGATTTAATTGACTGTCAGTTGCCGAACGATCATTTAATGAGTTTAGGCGCTGAAATGATCGATCGGGAATTGTATATGGAACTGCTTCAGGCTCCTGACTAATATCCTTGCGTTTGAGGTTTATTTGGAGCGCATTTGAGTACAACTATTCAGGTTTCTTCCCGCTTTACGTTTTATCCCGATGAAAGGATCGGGATGTTCACTGCAATCGGGGCTAGGTGGCCAGGACTGGCATAACAATTATTGTTGAAGCATTTATGCCTAAGAGATTAATTTTTGGTGGCTTTTGTAAATCTAAGTCAGCATTAATGTTATTGTCCGCTATTCCCGTCAATTAAACCCTGCTCGCGCATTGCATTTTCTATCCGTTTATCTGGAATAAACCAAATGCAGGCTACAATGAAATAGAGTGCAACGCCAATCCATGGGTTTATAAAACTTAGTGCAATGCCTCCGATATAAAAAAGTAATGAGAATTTCCCTTTTGCATCATTCCCAATGGCATGTACCACAAGTGAATGCTGACCTTCTGTTCTTTTGATGACGATTACCAACAGGGTGTAGGAAACAGCGGCAAGCAGGAGCACAGCACCATAAACTATAACCGGCCATAAGGCAAAATGGTGTTCTCCCATCCATCCGGCTGCTACCGGGAATAACGAGAGCCAGAATAAAAAATTAAGATTTGCCCAAAGCATTGATCCGTTTACTTTTTTAACCGCATGCAGCAAATGGTGGTGATTGTTCCAGTAAATACCTACGTAGATAAAACTTAAAACATAACTGATGAATTTTGGAATAAGCGGTTTTAAGCTTGCTAAAGTTTCGCCATGCTCCGGAACTTTAATTTCTAAAACCATAATGGTGATGATGATTGCAATTACCCCATCACTAAATGCTTCTAATCTGCCTTTGTTCATTATTGTTTTTTTGTTAGGTAGCTAATTACACCTGCTCTATATTCTGAATCTTTTTCGTTTAAAGCTATAAGCTGATTGGTGAAGTCAAAATTTATAAAAAGTTCAGGAACATCCGTATCTGTCTGTAGAAATGCTTTAAATCGATATTGCCCAGAATTATAATCTACATCTGTTTCATTTAAGTTTGCTACCTCAAAAATCATCTTATCGGTACGCATCTTACTATTTGATTTCAAGTTATATAGAGATGCAAGTGAAGTTAAGAATCTATCACTCTCCTTACCTAAGGATCGAAATGAAATTCCATTAGATAAAAATGTGTTTTTCATATCTCCATTGACAATGCCAGCTTTAATGTTTTTTTTCAATGAAATTTCGAGACCAACTGTATCGGTATTGTCTAATCCTTGTGCTTTAAAAATTACAGTAGAATCCGTTTCTTTTTTGCCTACAATATTTAACATCACATCAATAAAGCCATCATCTGCTTTTTTTAATACAATTTGTGTTAAACCCTTTTCCGGAGGTTTGCAAGAAAACAGAAACAATAATGTAATCACATAAAGCAAATTTCTTTTCATTTTTTGAAGGCGTTAAATCGTATTTAGTTTGACTACAATTATCTGTTAATTTATTTATAAAAACAAAACCCGCAAACTTTTGATCTGCAGGTTTCTTATTGTTGTTTTGTTGAAATTATAATTCTCTTACCCAGATGTTCCTGTAGCTGATAGCAGGACTTGGATCACCGTGATCTTGTAATTTAATTGAAGCCGGGCCATGTTTTTTATATTCTGGTGCACCGATATATCTGGTTTCCCCTTTTAATACAAATCCATTCTGTAAAAGCACCCCATTTAAAAATACGGTAACACTTGCTGGTTTTTGTACTGTTCCATCTTCATTAAAACGCGGTGCGTTCCAGATGATATCGTAGTATTGCCATTCGCCTGGTTTCTTGTTGGCATTAGCTAGTGGAATCGCTTGTTTGTAAACACTACCCGTTTGTCCGTTCACATAGGTTTTGTTGTTGTATGCATCCATAATCTGGATTTCGTAACCATCATCACCGCCACCTGTTGATGCTAAAAATACGCCACTGTTCCCACGTGCCTGACCTTCGCCAGTTATGTTTTCAGGAATTTTCCATTCCATGTGCAATTGGTAATCGGTAAACTTTTTGTTGGTTTCGATATTCCCAGTGCCTTTTTTTACCGTGAAAAAACCATCGTCGATAGTCCATGCAGCTGGTTTAGACGGATCTTTAACCGAATGCCATGCATCTAAATTTCTGCCGTTGAAAAGAATGGTAGCATCAGATGGTGCATCCTGAGGCAATTTGCCTGGTGTAACAATTTTAGGAACAGGCTCCCAAACCTCAGTTGTTTTTGGGTCTTTGGCAGGATCTGGTTTTTTATCTTGTGCCATAACTTGCCCTGCAAAAAGTGCAGGAATAAATAATAGTGTGTACTTGTTCATGATTGTGGTTTAACTTTTAAAGTTAACCAGTTTATTAAGAAAAGGAAATTTCGTATTTAAAATTTTACCCCAAATCGTCAACAACATAGGTTTCACTTATAATTACTTCGTCAGGGGCAATGTCTTCTTTACGCTGTTCTGCCAAATCGCGCATTGGGCAATAACCCGTTATGCCGCGATACAGTAATCCAGCACCAATTGCTGCACCGGTTAAACCAATTACCGGATGCGAAAAAATGCTGGTGATACCTTTAAAGAGTAAATATGTTCCTGCAGCGCCAGATAACCAACGCTCAGATTTTGAAACGTTTTCGAACAATTCTGGGTACTTCCAGGCTTCCTTAACGTTGTTTACAGCGGTATTAAAATCTTGATTTGTCATGATGGTTAAATTTATGTTCTACTGTATAACAAGTTAAGAGGGAATGAGTTTTGAAAAGAAAATTAAATGTGTGGCCCATAAGATTTATCGTCATTTCGAGCGGAGTGCAACGCAGTCGAGAAATCTATTAAGATAGATATCTCCATTCCACTGCGTTCAGTCGAGATGACGAGTTAATATTGAATGCCTAATTCAATATATCGCGTATATCGTCCTTGCTCAGCGATTTAAAGAAACTTTCTTCAGTTGTAATTAAGGAGTTTGCCAATGATTTTTTACGGTTCTGTAAGGCCAATATTTTCTCTTCAACGGTGTCTTTTGCAATGAATTTGTAAATGAAAACCTTTTTATCCTGACCGATACGGTGCGTTCTGTCGATGGCTTGTTGTTCTACTGCCGGGTTCCACCATGGATCGAGGATAAAAACATAATCAGCTTGTGTTAAGTTTAAACCTACACCACCTGCTTTTATAGAGATTAAGAAGACCTTCAGTTCGGTATTCTGCTGAAATTCGGAAACAATTTCGCCGCGGTTGCGGGTTGCACCATCTAAATAAGCAAATGGAATATGCTCCGCTTCGAAATGTTTTTTGAAGATATCCAGGTGTTTTACAAACTGAGAAAATACCAAAACCTTATGCCCGCCTTTAAGTACATTATCTAAAGTATGGATTACGTTTTCGAATTTTCCGGAATCTGAAACATAGGCACCATCAATCATGACAGGGTGGTTAGCCAGTTGACGTAAGGCGGTTAACCCTTGTAAAAGCTGTACCTGTTTCTGTGCGAAAGTTCCATCGTCCATGCTCTGCAATAAATCGTTACGGTAGGCAGATTTTGTTTTTTCGTAATAGGCGGCCTGATCTTCGCTCATATCGCAATAAATTACCTGTTCCGTTTTAGGTGGTAATTCCGCTGCTACTTGCTCTTTCGTTCTACGGAGTACAAAAGGCTTGATAATCGATTGCAGCTTGCGTGCTTTTTCTTCGTCCTTTTTCTTTTCTATCGCCTGCACATATTCTTCGTAGAAGAATGCCTGAGTGCCCAATAAACCAGGGTTTAAAAAGGTCAACTGCGACCATAAATCGCTTACTGAATTTTCTACAGGCGTACCGCTCAGAATCAGTTTATGTTTAGATTTTAAGCTTCTAACGGCTTTGAACGATTTTGATGAAGGGTTTTTAATGTTCTGACTTTCATCGAGAATAATGTAGTTGAAATAAAAGTTTTTCAGTTCATCTACATCTACTCTGGTAACACCGTAAGTGGTAATGATAATATCGTAATTGGCAAAATTGGCAACATCTTTATTTCGGTTGGTGCCTGTATGTGCCAGTATTTTAAGCTTTGGCGTAAACTTTTTAGCCTCCGTTAACCAGTTGTAAATTAAAGAGGTAGGCATGATGATGAGCGAGGTCGTCTGCGTTTCAAGCAATTGGTCATCTTCCTTCACCTTTTGCAGCATGGCCAATGTTTGGATGGTTTTACCCAAACCCATATCATCGGCCAGGCACCCACCGAAATTGTATTCGCGTAAAAAGCTGAACCAGTTATAACCGGCTTTCTGGTAATCGCGCAAACTGCCTTTAAAATGAACAGGCATCTGCGTATCGGCAATATCCTCAAAGTCTGATAATCGCTGCAACTTGCGTTCAAGCGTAACATTAGCCAGGCTATCTTCAGCCAAATCATTGATGAGGCCAATATGGTGTTTCTTTAATTTTAGTGTTTTTCCGGCCTCGGCCAAACTGAACAAACTACCGTATTGCGTAAACCATTTATCCGGGATAATAGCCACTTCGCCATCGGGCAATAAAAACTCACGCTTTTTGTGTAGAATATGTTGCTTTAGTGAAAGAAAAGGAATCTGGTATTTTCCGAACCATACCACGGCATGGATATCGAACCAATCGTTTCCTTCTTTAACTTCAAGATCTATTTTGCTGGCGCCGAAAACAAATTTTTTCTGCCCTGTGGCCTGTTCAATTTCAAAACCCGAAGCTTGTAAGATTTCAATATGCTCGTTTACCCAATTTATAGCCCCGTAACTTGGATTTTCGTCGGCAGAAGCTACTTCCAGGTTGCTGAATAAAGAACTCGTTTTTTTTAGTCCTAACGATAGAAGTAAATTAAACTGCTTTTTTTCCCATTCCGCCGAACGTTTGATGCGGTGGAAAATATAATTATCGGCAGTTTTTTCTAAACGTACAGTTACTTTGTGTGCATTCTCTACTGGGAAGGTATATTCGCCGTATTTAAAATATAGCTGAATTTGAGAAAGGCCACCATCAACATATAAAACTTTAATTACCGGTATTGCCTCAAATTGTTCGGTTCTGATTTCGAAACCTTCGGCATACACATGGTGTTTTTCTATTAAAGGGGCAACAAATTTTTCAAAATAAGTGGCTTCGGTTGTTTTGGGTATGGCAATAAAACGTTTATTTAGAAAGGGCTGCAATTTTTTCCCCTCAATATCCTGATCAAAAAAGTATAATACATCATTCAGCAATAACCACGCAGGTTTATTGCTGATGATCTGCGCTTCTTTAAACATAAATTCGATACGCAGATTCTGATATTTGATGGTCGGAAAATAACGTGTTTCAGTTTCATTCCTTCGAAAATGGAAAAGGATAGATGCAGGCTCATCAGCCAGTTCGATTTTACGTTCTACCGGCCAGCCATCTTTGTCCATTACATAAAGCTCGTTTTTTACCTTCAAAAGCTCTAAAGCTTCGGCAAGTTTCTTTTCGATTTTAGGACGGACATTTTCATAAAATTTATTGTCGAAAATTTTAGTGAAAAACTCAGTTGGTCTGATTAGTTTTTTATAATATTTTTTAATCAGCGAGTCTTGCTCAATGTCATCTAAAATTTTAATCAGTTTATAATCAATATCACTTAAACAGGCATTAAATTCTTCTGCGGTATGCGTAAAAATCCGTTGATAAGTAAAAGAAAAATCTCCTTGCGGATTTAGCTGAACAACGTGAGGTTCAATTAAATAGCCCAAGTACTCATGTTTGCACAAAGAGTACACCACTTTACAGGTTTTAGAACTATCGACACGTAACATTGATGGAGATAAAAATTTTTTCTAAGCTAAGCGCTTAAAAAACTTTAAACTTACAATATTTTGAGGTTACATCAAAAAGAAGTAGCAGTTTTTGAGATAAAAATTATCAGTTTTTTATCGGAATTTAAAAGGGTGGTTAACTGTTTGATTGTATGAGTGAAAATGAATCAGCCTAAAACAAAGAAGGCATCCTGAAAATCAGAATGCCTTAAAAACTTGTTAATTATTGTTTATTTCCAGCCACCGCCTAATGCACGGTATAGGTTTACCACCGATTGTAGTTTTTGTAATCGATCGTTAATGCCACTTAATTGTGCCGTTAACAAACTTTGTTCTGAAGTCAAAACGTCAGTATAGTTTGTTGCCGAACTGTAGCGCAACAATTCTTTGGTAAAATCTACTGCTTTGGTTAACGAGGCGATCTGTTTTGCTCGTGTTGCTTCTTTTTCTGAAGCTGTTTGATAAGCGTACAAAGCATTCGATACTTCCTGTCCGCCGGTTAACAGCGTTTGTTGAAAGTTGTAAAAAGCAATCTGTTGATTTGCTTCTGCAGTTTTTAAGCGGGCTTTGTTTGCCCCTTTTGCAAAAATCGGCTGCGTTAAACCACCTACTAAATTATAGAAGATAGATTTGCTAAAGAAATCCTGTAATTGTAAGCTTGATAGGCCACCTGTTGCGGTAATGGTTAAGGCAGGATAAAAATAAGCTTTAGCTACGTTGGTGTTTTCGAAAGCCGATCTGAAGCCAAATTCAGCAGCGATCACATCCGGACGGTTTTTTAACAATTGTGCAGAAACGCCGGTTTGTAAATTAGCATAAGGGGTCTGCTGATCTAAGGTAGTGCGGTTAATCGCATTTGGCGCTTTAGCAACCAAGACACTCAGTGCATTTTCAGCCTCTTTAATACTTCTTTTTAAATCAGGTAGGGTAACTTGTGCAGCATATAAATTGGCCTCACTTTGTACAACTGCTGCGCCATTAACTACAGCACCTTGTTTAAGCTCTTTCATGGTTTCCACATCCTTGGTCCTCACTTTAATGGTTTCCTCGGTAATGGCCAATTGTTTGTCAAGCGCCAGCAAAGTATAATAATTGTTGGCAATAGTCGCAATTAACTGCGTTTGAACAGCACGTTTTGCCGCATCACTTTGTAATAAAGTAGCATAAGCGCCACGTTTTGCACTGCTTAATTTTCCCCAAATGTCAGCTTCCCAACTGGTGCTCAGCTGTGCTTTATAGGTTTGGGTTTCTAAATTAATGTTAATCCCAGGAGGAAAGTTTAAGGAGGCCTGCGATTGTTTATTATCCGTTACGTTCACATCTGCCTGTAAGCTTGGTAATAATGCCCCACGGCTTTGAATTAAAGTGGCTTCTGCAATTTTAATGCGCTCAATCGCTTGTTTCAAATCTAAATTCTCATTTATCCCCTGCTGGATCAGCGATTGTAAAGTGGTATCTGAAAACAACGTTTTCCATTGCAGATCTGCAATAGTAGTGGTGTCTGTTGTATTGTTATCACGGTATAAACCTTCGCTCTTAAGCTGTGGACGCTCGTATTTTTTAGTTACGCAGGCGCTTAGGCTGAGGATGGCTACACCGATTAAAATGGAATGCTTATATCTAAATTTCATGGTTTTAAAATTAATGTGGACGGTTAACCGCTAGCTCATACTCTTCTTCTGTTTGTTCGCGATCAATGCCTTCCTCAAAAGGAGATTTGTTACTTATTTTTTCCTGTAAGGTTTGGAAAACAATGAACAAAGCAGGGATTACAAATACGCCGAATATAGTACCGATTAACATACCGCCCACAGCTCCTGTACCAATTGAGGTATTACCTGCTGCACCAACACCTGATGACAACATTAGAGGCAATAAACCAAGGATAAAAGCAAAAGAGGTCATCAAGATCGGACGTAAACGGGCAGTTGCACCATCAATAGCCGAGTTAATAATACTCATTCCCTTTCGTCGCCTGTCTACCGCATACTCTACAATTAAAATGGCATTCTTTGCAAGTAGCCCCACAAGCATGATCAAGGTAATCTGTGTATAAATATTATTATCTACACCAAAGATTTTATCGAAGATGAATACTCCAGCCAAACCGATCGGTAGTGAAAACAATACCGCTAATGGTAAGATGTAACTTTCATACTGTGCCGAAAGCAGGAAGTACACGAAGATTACGCAAAGCAGGAAGATAAAAATTGTCTGACTGCCACTGCTTACTTCTTCACGCGATAGACCAGAGAACTCATATCCATAACCCGTTGGAAGGTGGATTGCTGCTTCTTCCTGAATGGCCTTAATGGCGTCGCCTGAACTAAATCCTGCATTCGGGTTACCCGTAACCGCAATTGAGGTATACAAGTTGAAACGTGAAATGGCCTGTGGTCCGTAAACTTTTTCTAAAGTAATAAACTCAGAAATAGGAGCCATTGTACCGCTCGAGTTACGCACATAAATGCTGGTTAAACTTTGCTGATTAGCACGGTACTTGGCATCGGCCTGGTACATTACCCTGTACTGTTTACCAAATTTATTAAAGTTTGAGGCATAGACACCACCATAATAACCTTGCAAAACACCCAGCACATCGCTAACCGTTAAGCCAGCTTGTTTTACTTTTGCCACATTTACATCAATCTGATATTGTGGGAAATTTGGGTTGAAGGAGGTTGATGCGTATTGAATTTCTGGACGTTTACTCAATGCTGCTAAAAATGCATTACCCACTTCGTTGAATTTTTTGATATCGCCCCCGGTTTTATCCTGTAACTGGAACTCGAAACCACCACCTGTACCAAAACCCTGAATGGTGGGCGGAGCAAAGAAAATTACCTTCGCGCCCTTAATGCTGGATGCTTTTGCAAATAATTCACCAATAATGGCTTTAACATCGCGCTTACGTTGATCCCACGGTTTTAGCCTTGCAATAACCATACCGTAAGAACTACCCGAACCACTGATCAAACTTCGGCCAACAACCCTAAATGTAGCCTCTACCTCTGGTACCTTGCTTACAATATCATTAATTTTTACAATAATTTTATCGGTTTCTTCCTGTGAAGTAGAAGGTGGTAGTGAAATATCAGAGAAAACTGTTCCTAAATCTTCGTTTGGCACGAAACCTTTAGGTGTAGTGTTCATAATCCACACTAACACCACCGCGAAAACGGCAATTCCTAAACCTGCAAGCCACCTTTTTTTACCCAGGAAACCTACAGAACGTTTATATTTTTGCGTTACGGCATCAAATGAAGTATTGAAAGCAGTATAAAAACGCTGTAAGAAATTTTTACTTTTTTCGTGATCTTCTGCGTGTGGTTTTAAGAACATTGCACATAGTGCCGGACTTAATGTTAAAGCGTTGATTGCTGATAAAATAATCGCGATGGCAAGTGTTAAACCGAATTGTTTATAAAATACACCAGACGAACCCTGGATAAAACTTACCGGGATAAATACCGCTGCCATTACCAGGGTAATCGAAATAATCGCACCACTGATGTCATCCATCGCATCTTTCGTTGCCTTTTTTGGGTCTTTGTAACCGGCATCAAGTTTGGCATGAACGGCCTCAACCACCACAATGGCATCATCTACCACAATACCAATGGCCAGTACCAATGCAAATAAGGTTAACAGGTTAATGGTAAAACCGAACAGACTCAGGAAGAAGAAGGTACCGATAATAGCCACCGGAACACTGATTGCCGGAATTAAAGTTGAACGGAAATCCTGTAAGAAAATAAATACCACCAGGAACACTAAAATAAATGCTTCGATCAAGGTATGGATTACCTTTTCGATTGAGGCATCCAGGAAGTTATTTACGTTAACAACCGTTTCGTAATGAATGCCTTTAGGGAACGAAGTTGCTGCTTTATCTAAAGTTTTGATCGAATTTTCGATTACTTCTTTCGCATTCGAGCCCGCTGTTTGGCTAATGGCAATACCTAAAGCTGGTTTACCGTTAAACTTTACATAACTGGCATAACTTTGTGCACCAAGTTCTATCCTGGCCACATCTTTTAAGCGGAGAATCTGTCCGTTTGCATCCGCCTTAATAATAATGTTGCTAAATTCAGTTTCCGTTTTTAAACGGCCACTATATTTTAACGTGTATTGGAAAGCCTGATTTCCCTGCTCACCAAACTGACCTGGTGCAGCTTCGATGTTTTGCTCTGCCAAGGCTACACTTACATCGTTCGGTACCAGACCATAAACAGCCATTATTTCTGGTTTAAGCCAGATACGCATCGTATAATCTAAAGTACCAAATGCACTTGCATCACCCACACCGCTAATCCTTTTAATTTCGGGGATGATGTTAATGTTGGCATAATTCTGTAAAAACTTCTGATCGTATGATGGATCATCACTGTAAATGGCAAAAATAAGTAAGTTACTCGCTTGTCTTTTTGCTGTAATTACACCCGATCTGGTAACCTCTGCAGGTAATAAACTGGTAGCCCTGGCTACACGGTTTTGTACGTTAACCGCAGCTAAATCGGCATTTGTGCCCAATTTAAAGTTAACGGTAATGGTTGCGGTACCATCGTTACTTGCGCTAGAAGTCATGTAAGTCATGTCTTCCACACCGTTTATCTGCTCTTCCAGCGGAACAACAACACTACTCATTACCACGTCGGCATTTGCCCCCTGGTACGAAGCCGATACCTGAACGGTTGGCGGTGCAATTTCGGGATATTGCGAGATGGGTAAAGTTACAAGGCCTAATACACCTAATATTACAATTATAATCGATATAACTGTTGATAAAACGGGCCTGTCTATAAATTTCTTAAACATAATTAATATGGATTACACTGCTATAGTGTGATTGCACTGACTATATTGTTATTTTTTTATTTCAGCATAAACTGAATCGGTATTTTTTACCTCAGGCTTAATTTTAGTCCCGTCTTTTAATGATTGAAAGCCTTCTAAAATAACTTTATCACCTGCTTTAAGTCCTTTGGTAACCACGTAGAAATTACCTTTGGCGAGTTCCATCACCTCAATTTGGGTATTGATTACCTTAGCCGAATCGCCTAAAACGTAGACGAATTTCTTGCCCTGTAAATCGATAGTTGATTTTTGAGGGACTAAAATTGCATTTTCAACATGCTGAGGAATTCTGACTGATGCACTTGCCCCGTTTTTTAATAAGAAAACCGGGTTTGGAAATGTTGCCCTTAAACTTGCCGATCCGGTACTGGTGTTTATCTGTCCATTGATCGATTCAATTTTGCCGTTCTGAGCATAGATTGTTCCATCGGCAAGAACTAAACTCACCGGAGGAATGTTTTTCATTTGCTGTGCAAGTGTATTGCCTTTGTAGGTATTAGAAAAATCTAAAAGCTGTTTCTCGTTTAACGAAAAGTATGCATAAACTTTAGAGGTATTAGAAACAGTGGTTAATGGCTGTGTGCTGCTGCTGCTTACCAAACTTCCATTTCTAAAAGGGATACTGCCAACTACACCGTCAACAGGACTGGTAATTGAAGTATAACCTAAATTAACCTGTGCATTTACCAATTCTGCTTTTGCTTGTGCCAATGCAGCTTTCCTGCTTTGAAGCGTTAGCTGCGCTGCATCCAGATCGTATTTGCTGATAATATCTTTCTCTACCAGGGGTTTGGTTTTGTTTACCGTTAGCTGAGCAGCATTTACATCAGCTTCAGCACTGCTAATTGCTGCTCTTGCTGTTCTAACCTGTTGCTCGTACTGTGGGGCATTAATGGTGAAAAGCAATTGACCTTTTTTAACTACCGCACCTTCATCCACCAATATCTTTTCGATAAAACCATCAACTTTCGGACGGATATCGATGTTTTGAATACCTTCAATTGTTGCTGGGTAATCAGAATCTAATGTTGTATTTTGTGTGTTTACTGTAAAAACAGGGTAGGCTTGTGGACCAGCTGCTGCTGCAGCGGCAGCTTTTTTAGCTGCATCGTTATTTCCGCAGGACGCTAAAAGCATACCAATGCTCACGCTAAAAAAGAGAGTTGTTACTTTTCTCATGGGTATTTCTGTGTGTTTAAATTTAAATTTCCGGAATTAAGGGCGTTGTCAAAAAAATACAGGACTTCGATTTTCGCCGATAAATGCCCAAAAATAGAGCCTAAAAAAAAATAAGTCTGTCCGAATTCTGTCATTTAATCAATCGATTGATTTATTTTGCAGTTGAAAACATGTCTCACTTCCTTTAAAGTACTGTTATATATTGTGTTATCGTAATTTTTAGCATGAAAAACAGTGTGTAAATATCTTGCGACAGATGTTAAAAGCTGTTAAATTCAAAGGAAATATACGATTTTTTAGAATAAATGTTGCGCATTTGAGTAAACAAAATACATGGATAGTGTCTGTTTTACACGAGATGTTCAGATAGGATTTAAACCTCGCAGGTTTTAAATCCTATGAGGTTAAAAAAGAAGATTATTCTACTTCTCCCTCAAAAACCAATTTGGCTGGGCCACATAAGAATACATTGGTAAATTCTTTACCATCGTAATCGAATTCTATTTTAATATCGCCACCTAAAACTTTAATGGCGGTTTTAATATGACCGGTTTGTTCTTTGTGTTTTGCCATGGCCATGGCTACGGCTGTTACCCCGGTACCACAGGCATAAGTTTCATCTTCAACACCACGTTCGTAGGTACGCACAAATAAATGATCACCTTTATCTTCTACAAAGTTTACATTTATACCTTTTTCTGCATAAGTTCCATTGTAGCGAATGTTTTTCCCTTCAGTAAAAACATCAAAGTCTTTTAAATCACTTTGCAGAGCAACATAATGCGGCGAGCCAGTGTTCAATACATAAGCCTCGCCATCTTTGGTAATGGCATCTACATCAATCATTTGCAAATCAACCCATTCGCCATTTTCTGAAATTCTGGCATAATGTGGGCCATCTACTGCCAAAAAGTTTGTTTCGCGGTCGATAATTCCGAGCTGTTTGGCAAAGGCAACGATGCATCTGCCACCGTTTCCGCACATGCTGCCCAGCTTACCATCAGCGTTAAAATAATGCATCTCGAAATCATAATCTTCATGTTTGGTTATAAACATTAATCCATCGGCACCAATGCCAAATCTTCTATGGCATAGTTGTTCAACTAATTGATTATCAATGTTTTTTAACGGACTCATGGTGTGGTCTATTAAAATAAAATCATTGCCTGCGCCTTGGTATTTAAAGAAATTAATTTTCATGAAAGCTTCATTTTTTAATGCAATATTTGAGTTGCAAAAGGTAATTAGCAATTTGTGTTTTTTAATTTAACATTTTTTAACACAAAACTAAGTGCTTTGAGGATACAAATATCGTTTATATGGTATTAAATTTGAATAAACTTACAAAAGAAAATTTGAGCAGATAAAAACTGCCTGAGCATTCTGCTTAAATCAAAGTGAAAAATGCTCTAGCAAATAATAATATTTAACAAATGAATATTATAAGCTAACCAAACAATTAGCTAGCAAATCAGCTTATAATAATCATGGCTTTAAAATACATATAAATATAAACACATATAACACATGAAAAAGATATTAGGAATTACCGTGTTGGCTGCTTTTATAGGTGGGGCAGCAGCAATAGGAGGTTACAAAATATTTGAACGTAACCAGACTGGCAGCACTATTACTGAAAAACAGAACTTGTACTTCGCAAATAATCCGCTTAAAATTTCATCAGCGGGAACAGCAGATTTTACGCAGGCGGCAGCAGCTGTTGCGCCTGGTGTAGTTCACATTAAAACTACATATGCGGCACAAAGCGGAGGCAGAAGTTCTTCTCCATTTGATATGATGGAAGATTTCTTTGGTGGCGGTGGCCGTCAAATGCAACGTCAGCCTAGAGCGGCATCGGGTTCCGGTGTAATTATCAGTCAGGATGGTTATATCGTAACCAATAACCACGTTGTAGAGAATGCAGAGAAGGTAGAGGTGGTTTTAACAGACAGACGTAAAGTAGAGGCAAAAGTAATTGGCCGCGATCCGAATACCGATTTAGCTTTAATTAAAGTGAGTGCGACTGGCTTACCCGTAGTGAAAATGGGTAACTCAGATAATGTACAGGTTGGCGAATGGGTTTTAGCGGTTGGTTTCCCATTAGATCTGAATACTACAGTAACAGCTGGTATTGTAAGTGCGAAAAACCGCAGTATTGGTATTATTGGTCGCGAGCAACAAGGCAATGAAATTACAGAAGAAGAATATCGCGAGTACCAACGTACTGGTAAAAGACCAGATCGTCCGGCAAATACCAGTATCGAATCATTTATCCAAACCGATGCTGCCATTAATCCAGGTAACAGTGGTGGTGCCCTTGTAAACGCAAATGGCGAATTGGTAGGTATCAATTCGGCAATCGCATCACAAAGCGGATACAACCAAGGTTATGGATTTGCAATTCCAGTTAATCTTGCCCGTAAAATTGTTGATGATTTTATGAAATATGGCTCAGTTAAACGTGGTTATATCGGCGTTAACTTTGTACCCTTAAGCGGTGAGGAAAAACCTGAAGGTATTAAAACCAACGAAATAAGCGGTTTATATGTGAATGATGTAGTTGCCGGCGGCGGTGCTGCAGCAGCGGGCATTAAATCAGGTGATGTAATCAAAAAAGTTGATGGAGTTGTGATCAACGATTCTCCAGATCTTCAGGAAAGAGTTGGCCGTTTAAATCCAGGTGATAAGGTTAAGTTAACGGTATTGAGAGATGGAGCACTTAAAGATTATACCGTAACGTTAAAAGGCGAAGCCAGTGTTGGTTTAACTGCTAAAAATGCAACGGGCAAAGGCGCTGAAGTTTCGAAATTAGGTGCAACTTTTGCTCCTGCTACTCAAGCACAGAAATCGAAATATGGTATTAATAGTGGCGTTGTAGTAACCTCTGTAACCACAGGAAAAGCATTTGATAATATTGGTGTTGAAAAGGGGTTAATCATTACTAAAGTGAATGGTCAGCCTGTAAATTCTGTAGCTGATGTTCAAAAAGCATTGCCTTTAGGTAGAAACAACATGGTGAGTATTTCTGGTGTTGGCGAGCAGGGTTCTTATAACTATAGCTTCCCGGCGCAGTAATTGATCTGATAAAAAATAGTTTTAAAAGCGTCCCGATTTTAAATCGGGACGCTTTTTTTTAATCCTGATGAATCGGTTCGTGATTGGCATGGCAGGCATCTGCACATTCCTCGCATGCAACAGCACATTGTCTGCAATGTTCATGATCGTGTTTGCTACATTCAGCTGCACAAAGCCTGCATATTTCTTCACAGAGCAATAAATATTGAAGCCCGATAATTGAATCTCTTTGCAATAACCTGGCCGCTTGGGTACAGATATCTGCGCAATCCCCATCTAGTTTAATGCAGTCAATCATCATGTTGATGTCTTCTTCTTTTAAGCATGACGATGCACAATGTTCGCAAGCCAGCGCGCAATCTAGTAAAGCCTGGATTAAACCATGGTTGTTTCTCGTTTCCATATCGTAAAAGTTTTGGTTATACCTATTTTGTATATTAATAACCTATTGTAAATTAAACTGTTTTAAAAAAATAGAATTGGAGCTGATCCTGGCTCCATCGTGTTATGTCTTTTACCACAGCGGCACGGATTAGAAATTTGTGATCATGAGGGGGCAGCTTTTTAGAAAAGCATTGGAGTGAAGATGACATGCTGAGAGGTACCGTCATCTCACCGCGGTGTTCCAAAGAAACTCCTTCGCAGGAGAGATCTTTAAACCATGTTAAAAGATTTCTCTCCCGAAACTTCGGGACTGAGCTTCAGTCGAAATGACAACCGATTTTATAAATCTGTCATTGGTAACGCTAAAGAAGGATCTATTTCAATTTCTTTAGCTTCTGTGTTTCATGAGAGATGGATTCTTACTGCGTTCAGCATGACAGTTTTCCGCTAGGGCCATATGTTAAAATATCTTAAATCAAAGGCGATTAACCTTATTTCCTGTACTCAAAACAATATTCATCCGTTTTTCATAATCAAGATTTAGTTTCGCTATTTACCGATTGATAATCAGCGTTTACCGATGCGCTATAAATTAAATTTTTTTATTGTCCCATATTTGAATCAGCAACAAAAACCGAATATTATGGCTTTAGCTAGCATTAACCTCAGCGTAAAACAATATTTCAATTTCATGTGCAGAACAGATTTTGAAAGACGGGTATTTCACGATACTTATAAAGAATTTCAAAAAAGATCAAAAATATACAGCTTAGATCAGCACCTGCATACTTTTTCTCAGATGCAGCAAGCCAGCGAAAAGGCAAACACATTACACCAAAAACTTCAGTACTCCGTAATGAACAGCATTGCTGCCTTAGAACATAAAATACCAGTTTTAAGCGATTTGGAAGGTCATCCGATCCTTTTCGACTGGGCCGAATTAAATATTTACGCTTCAGATCTGCTAAATAAAGCAGCACATGTGGTATCGATCACTTATACCAGTCCGCAATTAATTTTACACGAAATCATTGGTGATCTGTTAATCTTAAGCTATAGTGGCAAAGAACAAGAAACATTAGTAGTAAAAATTACCGAAAATCTAGTGGTAAATTATGAGCAGCGCGAAAGCCTGGTTTATAACTAAATTTAAATCCCGATAGCTAGTATCGATTGCGGTGGCAATTTATGTATCGGGTTGGTCTTTGCTTTTTTCAGGCAGAAAAGCGGAGGCAAAGGCCTGTTTTGAACATGCCTTATTGATAAAACCGGGAAATATATCGGGTAATTATTGGTTAAATCAGGGCGCTAAATCGGGCCTAAAGGGCAAATTATCAATATATTTAGCAATTATTTATATAATAAAAAATAAAAAATTGATTTATAGGGATTTAACTCTATCTTTGGTGCAAATTAAAATACAATATAATGCAACAAGGAACAGTAAAATTTTTTAATGAAACTAAAGGTTTCGGATTTATCACTCCATCTAATGGCGATGCCGAAATTTTTGTTCATGCTTCAGGCTTAATCGATAACATTCGTGAGAATGATACCGTAAACTACGATGTAGAAGAAGGTAGAAAAGGCCTAAACGCGGTAAATGTTAAAGTAGCTTAAGAAAACTCAAACACATAAATCGTAAAAAGTCCCGATGCAAATCGGGACTTTTTTTATGGAATCAACTTTTGGATTGCCGATTATCACACTTATCTGCCTGCCAAATTTTTGCTGATCTCATCGTCAACAAAATCTAAAGAAAGATCATTGTTAGTTAATACAATACCTTTTTTATCTACTAAAAAGAAGTAAGTAACATTATAATTGCTCAGATTTTTTGCATTGGGCGATTTCGCTCCCTGAAGATCTGAATATTGTGGCCAGGTGAGGTGGTCATCCTTGATCACATTTACCCACCAGTCTCTTTTTTTATCGAACGATACCCCTATAAATTCAACATCTTTATTTTTATACTTTTCGTAGAGTTTAACTAATACCTGGTTATTTTTTCTGCTTTTACCACTATAAGAAGTCCAGCATATAATCAAGTTTACCTTTTTAAGTATACCTGGGGCGAACTTTTTTCCATCTGGATTTTCGCCTTCAATATTAGGCATTTTACTTCCCGCCATCATCTGGTTAGCTTGTTTAATCTCTTTTAAAAGTTTTTTGCCCTGTTTGCTTTCCTGAATTTCTTTATCTAAACTGTTAAAAATGGATAAATAATTTTTGGGTTCAGAATCTGCCCTGCCCAGTTGTTCCAATAAAAAGAGCGTGTGTGCAGAACTGGGATACTTTTTGGCAAAGGCTTTTATAATATCCAATTGGAGCAGGATTTTTTTCTCTCTCCAGCGGTCTGCTTCTTTAGCGCGTTCCATAATATTGGCTCTTGTGGCTTGGTCTAATTCCAATTCAGCAATATCCAAACTGTCGAGCAGGTTTTTACTCATGTTGTCTTTTAGTTTATAGAAATCTATAAATTGTTCACCCTCCTTGCCTGGAACGCTTTTTAAAGGATATGAATTGATGTTTTTTCCATCAAGAACGCCTTTGAAACTGCCTTTATCGAGATAAAAGTAATATTCTCCGGTGTGATTACCGTCCTCAGTTCTTAAAGTGGCATATCCTTTTATTGGGATATTGATTTTAAAAGTCTGGCTGTTGTTGGTGATGTTTTCAACTTTCAGTGTCTCACCATTTTCAGCGCTTTGAATGGTAATTACCGCATTTGGGCCAAAGTTTTTGGTTTCGAGATTAAATGTAGCAGGAGTTGGGTCACAAGCCGTGAAGAGGCCGGCTAATAAAGTAAGTAAATAGAACTGTTTTTTCATGTTAATAATTTGACAGAGCAATATAACGAAAAGATTAGTTATTCAGGATTGTATAAATAAAATAGATTTTTTTAAAAAATCGTCATTGCGAGGAGGGACGACGAAGCAATCCTAAGGCTTTGCTTATTACAGCTTTTCTTCTAAGATTGCTTCGTGCCTCGCAATGACGAATTCTGTATGTAAAACCCTAAACAATCTCATAATCTTTCAATTATTTCCGAATATGCTTTAGAATGTTTCTAAATAAATGTTTTATCGTTGTTTTGTCATATTCGTTTATAAATTAAACTCATAATTAGATACTTTTGCAAGAAATTTAGATATAAATCCTAATCAAATGAGTGGTTTCGGAAATGCATTTTCTTCTTCAATAGGGAAGAAATTCATCATGGGTATTACAGGTTTGTTCCTGATACTTTTTTTAATTGTACACTGCGGTATTAATGCTTTAATTTTTATTAACGACGGTGGTTTAACATTTAACGTAGGCGCACATTTTATGGCCACTAACTGGATTATCCGGGCTGGCGAGATTGTGTTGTTTATTGGTTTGCTTGCGCACATTTTTCAGGCGTTACGTTTAACGTTGGAAAACCAAAAAGCGCGTCCGGTTAAATATGCCGTAAACGATGGTAAGGCAAACAGTAAATGGTACAGCCGTTCTATGGGCTTGCTGGGTACGCTTTTGCTGATCTTCCTGGTAGTTCACCTGAAAGATTTTTGGGTAGTTTCCCGTTTTACAGGAATTCCAACGGTTGATGCCAACGGACATGAAGATCTTTATGCGGTAATGAAAGAAAAATTTCAGGATCCGGTAAGGGTTGCTGTATATATATTGGCTATGTTTTCTTTATGCTACCACCTATTGCATGGTTTTGCTTCGGCATTCCAAACATTAGGATGGAACCACTCAAAATATAACGGTATAATTAAAGGAGCTGGCGTTTGGTATTCGGTTATTATTTCGATCCTTTTCGCAGCCATGCCGATTGCGGTTTATTTTGGTCTTATTCAATAATTTTTAGCACAAAAGATATGTCAGATATTAATTCAAATATTCCAGAAGGCGAATTAACCAGCAAATGGACAAAATATAAGTCTTCTGTGCCTTTGGTTAACCCATCGAACAAAAGAACTATTGAAGTAATCATTGTAGGTTCGGGTTTAGCAGGTGCTTCAGCAGCCGCTACTTTGGCCGAGATGGGTTACAAAGTAAAATGTTTCTGCTTCCAGGATTCACCACGTAGAGCACACTCAATCGCTGCTCAGGGTGGTATCAATGCAGCAAAAAACTATCAGAATGATGGTGATAGCGTTTATCGCCTTTTTTATGATACGATTAAAGGTGGCGATTACCGTGCCCGCGAAGCCAATGTGCATCGTTTGGCCGAAGTAAGTGCCAACATTATAGATCAGTGTGTGGCTCAGGGTGTGCCTTTGGCACGTGAGTACGGTGGCTTGTTAGATAACCGCTCATTCGGTGGTACACAGGTACAACGTACTTTTTATGCAGCTGGTCAAACTGGTCAACAGTTATTATTAGGTGCGTATTCTGCTTTAGAACGCCAGATTGGTATGGGTAAAGTAGAAATGTATACCCGCCATGAAATGCTTGAGGTTGTTAAAATCGATGGCAAAGCACGTGGTATTATTGCCCGTAACTTAATTACAGGAGAAATCGAGCGTCATTTCGGCCATGCGGTAGTACTGGGAACAGGTGGTTACGGTAACGTATTCTATCTTTCTACCAACGCAATGGGTAGTAATGTTACTGCTGCCTGGAAAGCGCACAAACAAGGTGCTTATTTTGCAAATCCATGTTACACGCAGATCCACCCAACCTGTATCCCGGTTTCTGGCGATCACCAATCTAAATTAACCCTAATGTCTGAGTCGTTACGTAACGATGGACGTATCTGGGTCCCTAAAAAGAAAGATGATAACCGTAAAGCTTCAGAAATTCCTGAAGATGAAAGAGATTATTATTTAGAGCGCCGTTATCCTGCTTTCGGTAACTTAGTTCCCCGTGATGTGGCTTCCCGTGCAGCGAAAGAGCGTTGCGATGCGGGTTATGGAGTAGGTGCTTCTAAACTGGCAGTATACCTGGATTTTAAAGCCAATACAGAACGTTACGGAAAAATCGAAGCTGCTAAAGCGGGTAACCATAATCCTGACAAGGAAACCTGTATGCGCTTAGGTACTGCAGTAATTAAGGAAAAATATGGTAACCTATTCGATATGTATGCGCAGATTACCGGCGAAAATCCTTACGAAACACCAATGCGTATCTACCCTGCGGTTCACTATACCATGGGTGGTTTATGGGTTGATTATAACTTAATGACGTCGGTACCTGGTTTATACTGTACTGGTGAGGCTAACTTCTCAGATCACGGTGCCAACCGTTTAGGTGCATCTGCTTTGATGCAAGGCCTGGCTGATGGTTATTTCGTTCTTCCTTACACCATAGGTGCTTATTTATCAAAAGAGATTTCGGTAAAAGCAATCCCTACTGATCACCCTGCCTTTGTGGAGGCTGAAGAAAGAGCAGTTGGTATTTTAAATAAACTGATCAATATTAAAGGAACTAAGTCGGTAGATCATTTCCACAAACGTTTAGGTCACATTATGTGGGAAAAATGTGGTATGGCCCGTAATGCAAAAGGTTTAAATGAAGCAATTCAGGAAATCAGGGCTTTACGTGCTGAATTCTGGAGCGATGTTCGTGTACCTGGAACAGCTGATGAGTTAAATACCGAATTGGAAAAAGCTGGCCGTGTTGCCGATTTTATCGAACTGGGCGAGCTGATGTGTATTGATGCCTTAAACCGTAACGAAAGTTGTGGTGGTCACTTCCGTGAAGAGTATCAAACAGAAGAAGGTGAAGCACTACGTGATGATGAGAACTATGCTTACGTAGCCGCTTGGGAATTTAAAGAAGGTGTAAACTTCGAACTTCACAAAGAAGAGCTGAAGTTTGAAAATATTAAAGTAGCACAAAGAAGTTATAAATAGATAAGAGAGGGTAGGTATGAGAAACTAGATATGAGATATGAGATAGGGCAATAGCCTCACACCTCAAGTCTCACATCTCAAGTCTCACATCTCAAATCTAATATCCAAAACCTCAATATCATGAGTACAGGAAATATGAACTTAACGCTAAAAGTTTGGCGTCAAAAAAATAACAATGCCAAAGGTGCTTTGGTAGATTATAAATTGGCCGATATTTCACCGGATATGTCTTTTTTGGAGATGTTCGATGTATTAAACGAACAATTAATTAACAAAGGTGAAGAACCGGTAGTATTCGATCACGATTGCCGTGAAGGGATCTGCGGAATGTGCTCGATGTTTATCAACGGCCGTCCGCACGGACCAAAAGACTTGGTTACTACCTGCCAGTTGCACATGCGTTCTTTCAAAGATGGCGATACTATTGTTGTTGAGCCTTGGAGGGCAGCAGCTTTTCCGGTAGTAAAAGATTTAACCGTAGATCGTTCTGCATTCGATAGAGTTATTGCTGCTGGTGGCTTTATTTCGGTAAACACAGGTAATGCGCAAGATGCGAACAACCTGCCAATCCCTAAAATGCAGGCAGATGCTGCTTTCGAAGCCGCCGCTTGTATTGGTTGTGGTGCTTGTGTGGCAACCTGTAAAAATGCTTCAGCAATGTTATTCGTATCAGCTAAGATCTCTCAGTTGGCATTGTTACCACAGGGCCAGCCAGAGCGTTACCGCAGGGTGCAGAGCATGGTTGCGCAGATGGATGCTGAAGGTTTTGGTAACTGTACCAATACTGGTGCTTGCGAAGCCGAATGCCCTAAAGGAATCTCTTTAGAAAACATCGCTCGTATGAACCGAGATTTTGCATCTGCAAAATTTATTTCAGAAGAAACCGTTTAAAAGGTATACTGTGCACCCAGCTTAACCGCTGGGTTCTTGAGCCTCCACGTTGTGGAGGCTTTTTAGTTTTAAAGGGAACCACAAACTGATCATGAAATAGATGAAAATAGCTGTGGAAGGCACATTATTACGCTAATACTAGTTAATAGACCAGGAATAAATAGCGAATTAAATTTTAATGATTTGTTAGCAAGCTCGTGATTAAAACAGATACACATTTAACATTTACCCGCCGTGATGAAAACATATGAAACTTTAGAATTTAAAACCGAAACCTTGCACAACAAAGTGTGGTCGAAATAAAAGTTTGCGAAAGTTGCAATAATCTTATGTTTGCATATTAAAATTTTGCGTATTTAGAAATTTTATTCTGTAATATTTGCATATACATTAAAGTTTTTCTAAATTTAGTCTTCCGAGACAGGAGAGAAAACATAAAACCCCGGCAATTTTGCTGGGGTTTTGTGTGTTTAAACCAATTGCTAATTTCGGATCTATTTTATCGTGAAATTAACATTGATGTTGTATTTCACACGAACAGGTCTTCCATTTAACAATCCAGGGTTCCATCTTGGCGATTTGTTCAATACCCTAAGGGCTTCTTTATCCGTTTCTAGTGTTAAGCTTCTGGTGATCTGAACATCGGTTAAAGCGCCATTTTTTTCGACTACAAAAGAAGCAAATACTTTTCCCTGTGTGCTGTTTTTCTTAGCTGCTTCGGGGTACTTAATCTCACGACCTAAGAATTCATAAAATTTATTAATTCCACCAGGATAATCGGGTGTCTTTTCCAGGGAGGTAAAATCATAAACTTTGTCTGGATTGTCTTGTGCTTTTGCTTGATTTAAGCACATAGCGATGCCCATTAGGGCTAAAAAGATTAGCTTTCTCATTGTTTTTTTATTAAAATGCTGGTTATTTAGTTTTTCTTAGGCGTTTCTTTTGGCTTTTTGGTGGTAATAATCACTACTCCATTTTTGCCCTTATCGCCATGTAAAGTTATTGCAGATGAATCTTTAAGCACTTCTATTGATTCAATAGAATTCTGATTCAGGTTTTTTATTTCTGAAACTTCTTTCCCATCCACAACATAAAGCGGCTCTGCCTTGAGGTCAAAATCTCGGTTCAATAGATTTCTTAAGGTTATAGATGTACTGGGGTTAGGTACATTTGGTCGCACACTAAATCCTGATACTTTTCCTTTTAACTTGGGGTAGTCAATTTTTATTGGAGCGGTTTTAATATCAGAATTGCTTAAAGAACCATTTTTGGTTTTAACTTCTATTACCCCCGCAAAACCATCAGCGCCATATCGCGCCGTTGCTAAACTATCTTTTAAGATGCTTACAGACTCAATGTTATTGGGATCAACCTCGTTAAGTGATGATTTGCCTCTTGTATACTGTTTATTGCCATCTATTATAATTAAGGGCTCAGTGCCAAGGTCAGGTACACTTCTAAGTATTATTTTTGTTGTTTTTGTGCTGTCTGGCTTTTGTGCAAAACCGACTAAACTAATACCCATCATTATGGTTAAAGCGATTATATTTTTCATTTTGCTTAGAATTTTCTTTTAAGATCGAAAATATTATAAGTTCTGTCGATAGTAAGGTCTTGAGCATCAAGCGGCCTGTAAGCACTATTTTTTGAACTTTTACTTGTAATTAGAATTGCACCAGCCTTAGCCCTCGGTCCATAAAGACTAACTGCGGCCTGATCTTTCAAAACCTCAATAGATTCGATATTGTTTGGATTGAGCGCACTTAACTGCGTGTTTTCATCCATTTTAACTCCATCTAATATGATAAGACCGTTAAAATTGATATCGTTTCTAAGTCTTATGCTCGTAGGAGTTTGTGCCAGTGTTCTAAGTGGTTTAGGAGGATCAGTATTAAGTGTGAAATTAACATTGATGTTGTATTTTACCCTAACGGCTAAGCCATTCTGGATGCCTGGGTTCCATTTTGGTGATTCTTTAATAACCCTCATCGCTTCTTCATCGGTACCACTTCCTAAACCCCGTGTGATCTGTACATCTGTTAAAGAGCCATCTTTTTCAACAACAAAGCTGAGAAAAACTTTACCTTGCACATTATTCTCCTGTGCTATTTTTGGATATTTTATACTGCTACCCAGGTATTTATAAAACTTGGCTATACCGCCCGGAAATTCTGGTTGTTTCTCGATTGAAACGAAATTGTACACTTTATCTGTATTTTCAGATTTAATAGAACTGGTTTCTGTTTCAGCGGTTTTGGGAAGATAAGATATGATGTTAATCTTGTTCAGATCTACATACCCATCCGATTTAGGCAATAACTTATTCTTAAACTCTTCTGAAGATTCTGGGATTTTAAAACTTACTGTTAAAGCATATTTGCCATCTGCCACAGTTTTAAATCCTTTATACGATAAAATTGCTTTCATCACTTCTTCATCGCAACCTGCCCCTAGTTCTACATTCGATGTAATATTTGTAATTCTGCCGCCTTTTAGATTAAACTTTATCTGGGCATTACCTTGTACCTCATCGCTGCTGGCTGCACCTGGGTATTTAATATTTCTTAACAAAAACTGATAAAATCCTTTCCAGTTTGCATCTGTTTTGCCATCAACTGAAATTTTAGGTGCTGTAGTTATCTTCTCGGGTGTTGTAACCATGTTCTCAACAATCTCAATCGGTTTTTCCAAAGGGATTTGATCGGTAATGGATAACAACTTTTCATTTTTGCGGACAGTAGCCGACGAAAACACAATCAGAAGGGCAAATAGTGGAATAAAAATTCCATACTTCATAATAGCGATCTTTTTAGACCGCTCTTTATGAAGCATGAAAATTCTTTTTTTGATCAATGACTTTTCCAAAAAGCCGTTTGTTAAGGCATTTGGTGAAATGCCAAACGACTTACTTAGCAATAACATGGCATATTCCGCTTTATCACCCTGAAATTCGGCAGCAAGTTCATCAGCTAAAAACTCATGGATATTTTTAATGGCTTTTTTATAAAGATAAATCACCGGGTTTAACCAGGTAATAATCCCTAAAATTTCGAAAAATAAAATATCCACTGTATGCCATTGTTTGATGTGTGCTTCTTCATGAATATCAATCACATCCATTTGTGGCAATTCCTGATCAATTACTTTTTTGCCAAAAAAAGAGAAAGCCGAGCCAGCCTTGCTTATTGAGATGAGTTTTTTAACCGCTAATAGGTTAAATATCAATCTACCTAAGAAGAACAGAATACCTGCGCAATAGATGTAAACGAATGCATTTCCCCAGTTAAAACCGGTATTACGCTCTGTTACAATCGTTGCTTGTGCCAATACGGCTTCCCAATTAACTGAAGTATAAACCTGTTGTGCCGCTCGTTGCTCCGTTAGCCATTCTAAACGGATAAATGGTATACATAACGACAAAACGCCCGCAGATACTAAATAAATGCGGTTTAAAGTGAAATAGGTCTCCTTATCTAACAGTAATTTGTAAAAACCGAAAAAAACAATTAAGTATAAGTTCACCTGTAATAGGTAGTGGGCAAAACTCATTTTGGCTTATGTTTAATTTTATTAATCATTTTTAAAATTTCATCAACATCACTTAAATCCAGTTTTTCTTCTTTAACAAAGAAAGAGAACATACTCTCTACCGAATTCTCGAAGTAATTGCCCAATAGTTTTTCTGTAGCATGGCGTTTATATTCTTCTCTGCTGATGAGGGGGTGATATTGGTGGGCCTTGCCGAATGCTTCGTGACCAATAAAACCTTTCGTTTCTAAAATTCTAATAATGGTTGATACAGTATTGTAAGCAGGTTTAGGGAGGGGTAGCTCATCAATAACTTCTTTGACGAATGCTTTTTCCAATTGCCATAAAACCTGCATAATCTGTTCTTCAGCTTTGGTTAAATCTTTAATTTCCATAATAGTTAATAATAATAAGGATGATGGCAAATTAATTGCCTTAACTAAAGTTAAAACTAATTAATTAGTTATCCAAATTTTATTGAATAAATTATTAGAAAAATTAATGAAAATGCATTTTTGCTGTCTTTTAAGGTTTTACTTTAAGAAAAGTAATTAGATTTAAATGTTTATTTCATTGTAAATCAGGTGTTTGCGTGTTTGTTGCGAAGATGAGGGCTATATCGTAATCAGGTTGTTTTTGATGCCATACACCACTAATCCGGTACGCGATTTAATATTTAATTTCGCAAAAAGAGATTCCCGGTAGTTATCTACTGTGCGTGGACTAACATTCATCAGGTCTGCAATTTCCTTATAAGTAAGTTCAGTACTGCAATATTGTAAAAATGTAAGTTCTCTTGCAGAGAATACTGGTTTTTGATCGCTGTCTTTCAGTGCCACCAAAAGTCTGCCAGATACCAGTTCGTTTACGTAGAAACCCTTGTCTACTATTACTTTAATAGCTGTTAGCAGATCGGATGGGGTTGATTCTTTAAGCATATACCCCCCGGCACCGGCTTTAAGCATCCCGATAATCGCTTTTTCATCTTCGAGCATACTTAATGCCAGCACATGTACGTTCGGATGATTGGTTTTAACCCATTTAGTTGCTGCAAAACCGTCCATTACCGGCATATTAATGTCCATCAATACCAATTGAACGTGTTTGTGGCTGTTTATTTTAGACTGGAGATCTAATCCGTTTACCGCCTCAAACGTGACATTTATTTCGTCGAATTCTTCCAATAGGCTGGCCAATCCGGAACGGAAAAGCGTGTGGTCATCAACAATAGCGATAGAGATACTTTGGTCTTGCATACAATTAAGGGTATGGAACTTCTATTGAAATGGAAGTGCCTTCGCCTGGAGTCGAATTTAATATTAATTTTCCATTGATCATCTCAATTCTTTTATAAATAGAATTTAATCCCATTCCCGATTTTTTTGATTTAATTTCTTCAGGGTTAAAACCAATCCCATTTTCTTCAACCCTTAGATGTAAAACATTGCCTGTTAGGTATGAATCGATTTGGATATAGGTAGCCTGGGCATGTTTTATAATATTATTGATGATTTCCTGCAATAAACGAAGAAGGATTAAATCTTTGTTGGGCGATGTAATTTGCAGATCGATTAACTGGTTATTGATTTTTAATTCGTAAGAACCGGCTTTATTCAACCAGTTAATTTCCTGATCAATGGCGTGGCCAATACCATTTTCTACCAATTGTTCGCCATGCAATAGTTTTGCCAACTCCCTTAATTCTTTAATGGATTTGTTAACGAGTGCTAACGAATTGTCGATTTTCTTCCTGGCCTTTTCCCCATCATTTAAATTTACAGAGTTTAAGGTGAGTGTGGTAAGACTGAGCAATTGGCCAACATTATCATGTAATTCTGTGGCTATACTCTGCATCGTTTGATCTTGTACTTCAACCCTGGCTTGGAGCATTTCGGACTCAAATTTTTGCTGCATATTCTGTTTTTCCAGAAAATGGTTCTTTTTATGCCGGTTGTAAGACCTGATATAAAGTAGTAGAAATATTGGCATCAAGAGAAAAACAAATGATGCCAATAGGATTAAGGACATGTTTTCCGTTGACGAGCTCTGCATATAAATGAATAGGCCCAAAAGCCATATAAAAATAGATTTAGTGTTGTGTAGATTATTAAGCGGGTGTTATATTTTCCTAAAAATTTTTGTTGAATTATATCATCGAAAAAATTGGCTAGCGTGCTTCCAAAATAAAATATTAATGTTCCGCCCACCCACCAAAATGCAGGGTGAAATTTTAAATCAATGTAATTTTCGTCTTTCAGGAGCAGATAAAAATACAATAAGCCATAGATTACAAAAACCACTGATGTTACACTTATTGTAAAAGCATTATAAACATTTATACCGTGCATCAAAGTAAATATGGTATAAATTATCATCGTTACTGCATATGTTGCAATTAACCAGTACTTTATGTTTGTATATTGTTTTATGAAAGTATAAAATCCATAAGTAATAAAAGAGATTTCAAATACTGTATAGATATTGTAAATACATAAATTTGTGTGGTACGTTCTCGCAAAGTACCTTCCAACTATTTCAGTCAACATCACAATGGCCATATACCAAATTGTGATCCGCCAAAATGTTGTTTTGTCCTTGGATAAAAAGTATAACGCAAAAACCAGACAAAGCAGCTCAATATATGAGCTACTAGTTGGAACAATAAATTTTAGGGTTTTAAATATGTCTATTTGTGTGGCAATTTTTCCTGTCATAGAAAATGTATTACAGCATCAGTTTACTACTATCATCACATAATTGTGGGCATAAGTCAGCTCTGTTTTCAGGATCGGTAGGTTGTGGTATTGGATCGCCGTAATCTTTGTCAATAAAATAATCTGTGCAGGGTTTGCCATCAATTGTTTTGGTAACCACAAGGAGTAAAGTGTTCATTTCTGAATAAGTTGAAGGGATTTTATCGCCATAATCAAGCTTGTTGATCTGATCGATGATATCGTTGGTATATCTTCCAAAATAAATTCTAATGCCATCACCTCCTAAGTCGGTCATCTTTTTTGTTAATGTTGTGATCTGCTCTGCTGAAAACCATGCCGCTTCTGTAAATGTGCCCTTTTCTGCGTTCTGGCTCTTGCGGAAAGCAGCTGTCATTTGGCTGGCAATGCTTACTGGGATGGTATTGTCTTTACCCTCTTTAGTTAAAAAATCTTGAATCATAATATTTATTTGGTTTTAAAATGCTAAGTAAGCGATTTAGTGAAAGCTAGTTAAATGCTTATCATTATTTCAACTCGTTTGAAAATTTTTATATAGTTTGATTTAGGTTAAAGTGGGGCGGGATCTAAACTTCACGATAAAATTATCAAAAAAAACAAACTTTCGCCTGCCTTATTTTATAATTTTCGATACCGTAAAAATACCCTTTAATTTAAGGCGTTTTACGCTAGCGTCGAATTGCGCCGTACCACTACTTTTGGTATACAATAACAGCTGAATAATTTGCGGTTATAACATATTAATGCTGTCTACCCCAGAAAAACAACTATTTTGAACTTATTCGAAAAAAGGTCTATTTGATGTGAAGATTGATATAGAAAACATTTAACCATTTAATTCTTTCAAAAATGATAAACAATATCCTGCTACGGGAAAATCACAGTTCGATCAGCGAAAGGGAAGTTGAAATTGTACACCTGTTATCGATGGGCTACAACAGTAAAGAAATTGGCGAAATGCTTTTTATCAGCGAGCATACCGTTAATACGCACCGAAGAAATATGGTAAGAAAGCTCGATCTTAAAAATTCTTATCAATTAATTGTTTGGGCCTTTAAAGAAAGAATATTATCCTTATAAGGGTTAAAATACGCATAACCTCTCATTCTAAACAGCAAAGCCTGCTATTTGATACTAAAGTCAAATCAGCAGGCTTGTGTTTATGCATTGTATTTTGTGTTTAGGGCCTTGCCGGTTGTGGAGCAGGTAGTTCTTTTCTTGGAATCTGTGCCTCACGCTGCGAAGTATTGTAAACAAAAGAAGCGATGATGGTTGCCGCCTGTTTTAAATCATCCTCAACAAGTCTATCATAAGTATCCATATTGCTATGGTGGGTACGGGTATTATAATCGGCAGGATCCTGAATAAACTGGAAACCTGGGATGCCTACGGCATCAAATGCCTGATGATCGGTACCACCTGTGTTATTAATGGTGATGGTGGTTGCGCCAAGATCGTTAAAAGGTGTTAACCAACTTTGAAAAATCGGACCAGCTGCAGCATTGCCCTGTAAATAAACGCCGCGGATTTTTCCTGTTCCATTATCGAGGTTGTAATAAGCTGATATCTTTTTCTGATCTGGTGTTAATACCATAGTTTTCGGATCGCCAAAATGTTTTGCCACATAGCCTCTTGATCCAAATAAACCCTGCTCCTCTGAGCTCCAAAGTGCAATACGAATGGTGCGCTTTGGTTTAAAATCTATTGCTTTTAAAATACGCATGGCTTCCATCATTACAGTAGAACCTGCTGCATTATCTGTTGCACCCGTTGCCGCATGCCACGAATCGAAGTGCCCGCCAATCATTACCACTTCGTCTTTTAGTTTTTTATCGGTCCCAGGTATTTCGGCAATTACATTATATCCTTGTGGATCCTGGTCGTAAAAAGAGGTTTTGATGTCAGCTTCAACTTCTACAGGCTTTCCTGCACGTAAAAGACGTAGTATATGCAAGAAATCTTCTGCTGCAACTTCAAGTTCAGGCGATACAGGTTTTGCATCTAAAGCATAAGAAGCGCCGTTACTGGTGAAAAATGTCCCCTGTCCGCCGCGGGCATAAGTTAAAATTAAACCCACTTTTTCTTCTACTAGCATGGCATTCATTGCTGCACGGATTTCACGCATTTTCATCATTTGCGCCATTCTATCAGCAATTGGTCCGCCGGTTGGGCGTTGCCTTGGGCCTGCAGCCTGTAGTTTTGCTGCGGCCATCTGCGCCAGGGTAGTATCGGCATAGCGCGAAAAATCTGGCTTAAGGCCGCTTGCTAGTGGTGTACCCTGATCCATCATGATGATTTTTCCAGCCAACTTGCCTTTATATTTTGCTAAATCAGCAACGCTATCGGCCTTGATTAGAATTACCTGCGATTTGATCGGGCCATTTGTACCAGGTGTCCATGCTTTAGGAGAGGCAATAATGGCATGGTAATATGGGATTGTGGTGGCAGCATAGTATTTATCAATCTGCCAGCCTTTACCGAAAGTTCCCCAGGCTTCGAGATGTACATTTTTTAATCCCCAATCGGTTAGTTGCTTCACTGCCCAATCCTGTGCTTTTTTTAATCCCGGAGAGTTTGATAAACGTGGACCGCTTACATCAGTTAAATTAAAAGCAACATCCATCGCCTTCGAATTTTCCAGGCCTTCCTTTCTTATTTTTTGTACTACAGCTGCATCAGGAGTATCTTGTGCAAAAGCTGAAAAGCACAGGCCAAAGGCCAATGCTGTGATTGTAAATCTTTTGATCATTTTATGAATAATTTGGTGGTTGATTTGATCTAAAATACACTTTTAACCACTTCAAATTACTATCCAATGAGATTTTTACATGAGCACATTCTTCGGACCTGAAATTTACAGATTGAAACTACTTTATGCTCTTTTTGGTGACAATGAAATAGCCGATGATGAAAAGTATGACTGCGTAAATCAAACTTGTCCATATTTCTTGTGTAAAGATTGGGAAATCCAGCGGATCAGTATTTTTTTTCACCTTAGTAATTCTTAATGCCAGTGTGGGTAGAGAATAAGGATTAAGATAAGCATATTTCCAGCCAACATTCGCCGTTATAATTCCCATTATAGTTCCAACAAAGCCAATGCCCATTGGTTTAAGGAAATCGCCCCAAAGCAAGCTTAATATAAACTGTAGCGATAAGATGCCTAAAGAAGCTAAAAATAATTTAGCGTAAGAGTTGATTAGAATATTTAATGGGTTGTATTGATTAAAATTAAGCTTAGGTACCAATACCTGTAATAATTGACCAAAGGCGTAGGTAAGTGTAGCAAATAAAAATAAGCAGATAAATATTAACAACACAGCATACAGGTATTTTGCCGCATAAATAGAAAATTTATTCAATGGTTGGGCAAACAACATCTTCCAGGTATCGTTTTTGTGTTCGATATTATTGACTGAAAAGGCCATGAATATAACATAGAAGGGCATTATCAAAAATCCCATTACGCCGAGCGCTGCACCACTGTAATGTGCCCATAATATCATTGGAGGATAATGGTTGGTGATGATTTTCTCAGCGTCGGAATAAAAACCAAAGCTGATTAACCCGCATATAATAACTGGTAATAATATAGCTGCCCAGAAAGCTAAGGTTTTTCTGGATTTGTAAAATTCTGATACTAAAGAAATATAAAGAGCGTGCATGTTAGTTTGTTTTGGTAATATCAAGGAATAAATTTTCGAGGTCTTTTCGTTGCTGATAAAGACTGCTCACCGTAAAACCATTTTGGATAAGTAATGTATTGAGTTCTCCACTTTTTTGCGATGAAGTAAATGGTACAGTAATTACCTTATCGGTTTTTGCTATAATTTCATAACCCGATTTTGTTAAAAGGGAACTTGCGCTTTCGATCTTGTCGACTTCGATTTCGAGCACAGGTTTGCTCAGTAAATGAAGTTCGTTAATGGTGCCCTGAAATAATAATTGCCCCTTGTTTATAATGCCAACATGGGTTGCTGTTCTTTCTATTTCTGCCAATAAGTGACTTGAAACCAATATTGTTTTGTTGTGTTTTGTGGCTAAATCGATCATAAGGTTGCGGACCTCGATGATGCCATTTGGATCTAAACCATTTGTAGGCTCATCCAGCAGGAGTAATTCTGGATCTGAAATTAGTGCCTGCGCAATGCCAAGCCGTTGTTTCATGCCTAATGAATATTTACTGGCTTTTTTATTTGCTGCTTCTGCCAAACCTACTAGCGACAGCATTTCATCAGCTTTTGATTTTTTTATGCCTAACAGAATACAGCGGTTAACGAGGTTTTCTTTTCCCGTTAAATGCCCATAAATGGCTGGCTGTTCTACTAGAGCGCCTATGCGTTTAAGGGTAGCAATGCGATTACTATTTATTTCTTTACCGAATATAAAAACCTGGTCGGACGGTGATTTGAGCAGGTTAAGCAAGATTTTTATGGTGGTTGTTTTTCCAGCCCCATTTGGGCCTAAGAAACCATAAATGCTGCCTTTTGGTACTTGTAATGAGAGATTTTTTACAATAGCCTGGTTGCCGAAGTTAAAGTTTAAACCTACTGTTTCGATAGCGTAATTACCCATTGTTTCTATTTGAAAATAGCAGTTGCTTGTTTCACAATAGAACCAGATGTTTTTGAAGGTTTTACAACTATTTCTGCATCATTCTGATTGGTGCTAACCGTAAGTGTTAAAATAATCATCATAAATACAGGTAATAATAAAAGTAAAAATGGTGATGTGTTTGATAACTTTTTCATGATCGATAGTTTTATTTGAGCGGTTGCGAAAATGCCATCAGTAATTACTGTTTGATTTTTTAAGTTGATTGCTGATGATGTTTTCATTTTGTTTTCGTTTTGATGATTCAAAGAAACTCAAGAAAAACAACCTGCTAAAATCTATTATACCAAGTGTTCAAGATTCTAGATCAACAGACATTTTTGGCGTTTGTCGATAAAATTTGCCTATTGGGCCGTTGGTAGAAAAAAAATGCCCGTTGGTAGATTGTGTAAGTAAATCGATAAAACTTTATTTATTTTGTGGCTTGAACGATATGCGTTATTAAACGGATATCAGTATCCATTACTATTTAATACATTTCAAATGAAACAAAGTAGGGGCCCTTTAATATTAAATGCTATTTTTTGGGGATTTATATGTCTTTTTATTATAGTGATGTCTATGATGGGGAGTGAAAAACATACCATGAAAGATTACTTTTTATCGTATTTTGTTTTTGGTATCGTTAATGTTTCTGTATTCTATATCAATTATATTTTTCTGATCCCATCACTGATCAAGAAGAGAAAAAAGTACTGGTTATATATTTTCTCATTTGTTCTTTTAATTGTTGTTGCAACATTTGTTAAAACTGTTATCGCTGTTTTAAACCCCGAAGAGCTGCTTCGTTATACATTCGATGGCAAAATCCATAATATGTCTGTTAATAGTTTTGCTATCAACACGGTTTTTATAATTGGTTTTTTCCTGGTTTCGAGCTGTATAATTAAATTCACCATCGATTGGTTTGCGAGCGAAAGGATCCAGCGCAATTTAGAGAGCGAAAGCCGCGAAATGGAACTTCAGTTTTTAAAATCGCAGTTAAATCCACATTTTCTTTTCAACTCCCTTAATAATATCTACTCATTGGCTTATCAGAAATCGGATAAAACTGCTGATGCCATTATGAAGCTTTCTGAAATTATGCGTTATATGATTTATGAAAGCAATACGCCAACGGTAGCTTTAAGCAAAGAAGTAGATTATTTAACGAGTTATATCGAACTGCAGAAAATAAGGTTTAAAGACGGGGCTTATATTGAGCTTACTTTAAACGGCGAAATAGACAATCAGAAAATTGTTCCATTAATGCTGATCTCGTTTGTGGAAAATGCATTTAAACATGGCGTGGTAACCGATCCCGCCGAACCGGTAAAGATCAATATTATTGCCAACCAGAAAATTTTGCACTTTAGTGTCATCAATAAAAAGAACCAGCAGAATAAAGATGCGCAGGGTGGCGTGGGTTTAACCAATGTAGAACGTAGGTTACAATTGGTTTATCCCGACAGATATAAATTAAATGTTGTAAATTCGGCTACCCATTATACCTGCGAACTGATGATTGACATATAATCCGGCATTAACCTAAGCGGATCATAAGAAAATCATGAATTAAATAGATTAACCAAAATGAACTTAAACTGTATTGTTGTTGATGATGAGCCTTTAGCGCTTGATATTTTACAGGATTATATATCGAAAGTGCCTTTTTTAACGATGGTTAAAAGGTGCGAAAACCCAATTGAAGCTTTGCAGATTGTGCAGGGCGGCGGCATTGATCTTGTATTTCTAGATATCCAGATGCCTGAACTTACGGGGATCCAGTTTCTGAAAATTGCCGGCAATAAATGCCACTACATTTTAACTACCGCTTACCCACAGTATGCTTTAGAAAGTTACGACCTGAATGTTTCTGATTACCTGTTAAAGCCAATTGCATTCGACCGTTTTTATAAAGCGGTAGAAAAAGTACATAATCAGGTAAAACCGGTTGAAGCTCCTGCAAGTGTGGCGCAGCCCATCGTTACACCTGCACCATTTTCTGGTTCGCCAAATCCTGTTCAGGATTATATTTTCGTGAAAACGGAACATAAGATTCAAAAAATCTATCTGCACAATATTTTATTCATCGAAGGTTTAAAAGATTACATTTCGATATTTACGAAAGATGAGCGTGTAATTACACTACAGAGTATGAAGAAGATGGAAGAAGCTTTACCTCAAGGCCAGTTTATCCGGGTGCACAAATCTTATATTGTGGCTGTTGATAAAATTGAAAGTATCGAGCGTAGCCGCATTACCATCAACCAGAAAATTATCCCTGTTGGCGATACTTACCGCGATGAATTTTTCAGGGTGATCGGAAATAAGAACATTTAGAGCGGTTGGCGTTAGGCGCTTAACCAGCTCAAACAATTAAGCTTTTATTTGCCATGGAAGCACGGAAACCACGGAATGATCCTGCCGCGATTGTCATCCTGAACGGAGTTGAAGGATCTTTAAGGGGATTAATAAAAAATTATAAAGTAGCAGCCTGTGCCACTGGTTGACCTAAAACTTTCCTGATTTCGTTTTCTGCTTCTAGCGTGATATCATTTGGCGTTTTTGTTCCTGGTTCTATCGGTTTTAAAACCGTCCATTTTAGCGCATTGCCAGTGGTTAGTGGAAACATACCAAAGCGAACAATTTTCCACGAATTTTCTATCGCCACCGGAACGACCAAAGCATTGGGTACTACTTTTAATATGGTAGCGATACCTCCAAATTGGAAGGTTTTCAACTGACCGTCTTTCGCCCGGGTTCCCTCAGGGAAAATAACAGTGCTCCAATTATTCTCTTTCATTCTACGGCCAAGTTTGATGATTTCGGAAATGGCCTGTTTGTTATCTTTCCGGTTAATGTTTGCCCCGCCGCCTAAACGCAGGTTAATGGATATGGATGGAATCCCTTGGGTAAGCTCAATTTTGGAGATAAATTTTGCACTATGTTTTCTTAAAAACCAAATTAATGAAGGGATATCGTACATGCTTTGGTGGTTAGCGGCAAAAATAATCGGCCTATCTGTCGGTAAATCGTATTCATTCTTAAAGCTGATGGAATTGAATAGAAAGATCTGGCAATAGGTGAGAAAAAAATTAAGGATGTCTACCGAAACCTTATGCGCTTTATAGCCAAAAAGCTTATAGCAAATCCATTGTATAGGATGGAAGATACAAAGTGTTAATCCAAAGAAAATATAAAAAATAGGGCTTAAAATATATCCAAAAAGCTTGCTCATCTGGTTGATTTAATAGATGGCAAAGATAATAATAAATTATTCTGGTTTAATTAATGCGATTACGATTAGCCGCTCAAACAAGTTGCAAAAGATTTAAAACTGTAAATATTTTGTCGTCATTCCGACCGTAGCGGAGGAATCTTTAAAAATGATCTAATTTATTTAAACTGAAAGATTTCTCGACTACGTTGCACTTCGCTCGAAATGACGGAACCTCGGTAGTAGTTATGGGGAGAATCTTTAGGTAGATTTCTACAATTCGCTATTTAACATCATCAGTTTGGCTTTTAAGATTGCAGCTACGCTCATTGAGTCGGTAATCTCTCCATTCAAAACCATTTGATAGGCCTCATCGAATGGCAATTTTTTTACCACGAGTTGCTCCGTTTCTTCGGGCATGGCGATACCTTGAATTAAACGAGTGGCAACATAGATTATGCTCAGTTCATCGCTCACCGAGTTAGACAAGTGCATTCTCAGGATCTCTTTCCAGTTTCTGGCGCTCATGCCCGTTTCTTCCAATAACTCCCTTCTTGCGCTTTCTAGTGGTGCTTCGTGAAATAGACCACCTCCCTCTGGGATTTCCCAGCTATAGGCGTTAATCGCATATCGGTATTGACCAACCAACCAGATATTATAATCTTCATCTATGGGGAGGATTCCGATGGCGAGATTTTTAAAATGAATGGTGCCGTAAATGCCTTGCCCGCCAGAAGGGTTAATCACCTGATGTTCGGTTAAGCGGATCCAGTTGTTATCGTACTTTACCTCGCTATCTAATGTTTTCCAGGGGTTGATCTCTTCCATGGTGCAAGATAATAACTTGTTATAGTTTTAAGAAGAAGGAATTGTATTGAAGAAAATTTAGGGCAAAAAAAAGGTGCTTAGATTTTTTCTAAGCACCCTGGTTAAAATTAGAATGATCCCTCATCAGGACGATTCTCCTGCTGATCGTCTTTCTTCTTTTTGGTGCCGGTAAATGTTGTTTTTCCAAAACGGTAAGAGAAGGTTAAGTTGCCCATTGTTCCCTGCATTTGTCGTTCGAAATCAACAATAGTTGCCTTATCTTCGGTTGTCATGCTCCATCTTCTGGTGTTAAATACATCTCTAACATTGAAACTTAAAGATGCTTTTTTATTTGGGAAATCATATTTGGCTCCACCGTCAATTCCATACATGGCATTACGCTTTCCCTGTGCCATCACTTCCGGTGCCCTATAATCGCCGCGTACCTGTAGCGATACATTTTTTGCAACAGTTAAATTTCCGGTTAGGTTGGCATTCCAGCTAAATCCACTGCTCGATGCAATATCAAATCTCGCATCTCCGGCAAACTTAGCTTGATATAAGTTTACGTTAGTGGTAAAATTTAAAGCTTTAATCAGATCGAAACGACCAATTAACTCTAAACCACTATTGATTTGATTCGTTAAATTTTGAGGGGTTGAAGTAATAATTCCGTTAACTGGCGTACTTCTTACCCGTTGAATTACATCATTGGTTTGGCGGAAATACAAACTCGAAGTTAGGGTTACTTTTTTCCAGTATTTACTGTAGCCCAATTCGAAAGAGTGTACATCCTCGGGCAATAAATTCGGGTTACCACCTCTATAGTTTAAAGGATCCGAAACATCCAAAAATGGATTGGTATCCCAAGGGCGGGGGCGGTTTACACGGCGTGTATAACTCAGTTGAAGCTGGTTGTCGCCTTTAAATTTCTGCGTTAAGAAAATACTTGGATATATCCTTTTGTAGTGGATATTTCCTTCGGCCGTGGTTAATACATTGCCAGTGTAGCCTTCTAAATGTGTATTTAAACGTGCATCTTCTCCTCTTAGTCCAATTTGGTAACCAAAATCTTTAATCTGGTTCTGGTAATTGAAATAAAGCGCGTGCACCTGATCCTTACTATCGAAACCGTTAATTAACTTATTATTACTAACATAAATATTCGTATTTGTAGGAATCGAATCTGCGTATTGATCATTGTTTCCTAATCGGATCTGGCTGCGGTAACCAACTTCAATTTTACCGGCTTTACCAACAGGTAGTGCATAGTCAGTCTGGATGTTGTAGTTAGTGTTATTGCCTGTGTTAAAAACACGCTGTAAACTTAAGGTTTCATCAATAGGCATACCATTTCGGTTAGTGGTGTTGGTGCTGTATGTTTGGTCGTTGTTGTTTGTACCATACGAATAACCAAAGTTGAAGGTTAACTCTTCTTTCGGTTTTTTAAACTTCTGTACGTAATCTAAATTAAGGTCGTAACTTTTTCCATAACCATCATTATTATTGGTTCTGTTGCTTAATAAAACAGGTGACTGGTTTGCACTTAATTGTCTAATATCCAGCAGCTCGTTGCGCTCATTTTCTCTTGAGTTAAAACCACCCGATAAGCTAATTACGCTTTTTGGTGCCAAATAATAATCTAAACCAGCTTTAGCATTGTGTCCTCTATCTGAAGAATTAGAAACGGTATTCTGATTTGCGAAAGCTGTTGAACTGGTTGGTGTTTTGTAGGTAATATCCTGAAAACCGCCACCCAAACGGTTGCCATAGCGATAGCCATAGTTTCCGTAAAGGTTTACTTTGCTATTTTGAAAACTTAAATTAGTGTTGGCATTATAGTTATCGCGGTTACCTGCAGTTAGTGCAACTGAACCGTTAAAGCCAAGTTTCGTATTTTTCTTCAGTACAATGTTGATGATCCCTGATTGACCTTCTGCATCATATTTAGCCGATGGGTTAGTAATTACCTCAACGCTTTCTATAGAACTGGCAGGGATAGACTGAAGAATCTGCGCCACGTTGCCACCAGCAATTAAAGATGGTTTTCCATCAATTAAAACTTTTACGCCAGTAGATCCGCGCAGACTCACATTACCATCCATATCGGTAGAAACAGAAGGGACATTCTGCAATAAATCGCCCGCCGAGCCACCTTCACTAACCAAACTCTGATCTACCGAGAATATTTTTTTATCGATCCCCATCTGCATGCCCGCTTTCTGGCCTGTTACCGTAATTTCACTCAGTACATTGCCTTTGGCTGTATTCATTTTAATCTCCCCAAAGTTTAATGTACCCGTAGCAGCAGTAATTACCACGTTATCTCTAACCATGGTTTGGTAGCCCACAAAGCTTATTTTAAAGGTAAAAGTTCCGGTTGGTATATCTGCCATCACAAATGCACCATTTACATCTGTTTGGGCAATTTTTGCATTTTTGCTTGTTGCTTTATCAATTAAAACAGCGGTAGCAAAGGGAATGGTTTCTTGTGTTTTTGCGTCTTTAAGTACTCCGGTAATTTTTGCTTTTCCGCCTGTTTGGGCGAAAAGACTAAAAGATAAGCTTAAAAGTAAAAGGGTAATCTGTATTGTTCTCGATTGTAAAATTCTCATTAAAAAATAAAATTGCGTGTGTTTTTGTAAAGGGAGACAAAGTAACGGCAACTAAGTTTAATTAAGCAGCCGTAACTGTTTTATTACAGCCATTTTATAGTAATATTTTTGTGGTTAATCCACAGTCGACAGTTAACGACCGGCAGTTTTCAGTTTTACGAAAACAATGATGGAATATTACAATTGAACAATCTGCAAAATATTACTTTTGTGAATGATGAATAAGATATTAATTGTTGATGATTTACACCCTGCGTTTAAAGCGCAGGCCATTGCCATGGGTTACGAGGTTGATGATGAACCACAGATTACCCGTCAACAGACACTAGATAAAATAAAAAATTATACAGGCATTGCTGTTCGGACGAAATTTAGGATAGATGCCGAAATTTTCGCTGCGGCAACCAACTTAAAGTTTGTGGCAAGGGCAGGGGCAGGTTTAGATAATATTGATGATAAAATCGCTTTTGAAAGAAATATCGAATTGATTAATGCACCTGAAGGCAATTGTGATGCCGTTGGCGAACATGCTACGGGTTTGCTGTTATCATTGATGAACAACCTCCGCAGGGCCGATATGGAGGTTAGAAACGGCGTGTGGGATAGAGAAGGTAACCGTGGTTACGAATTGAAAGGTAAAAAGGTCGGTATTGTTGGTTATGGCTTTATGGGGCAAAGTTTTGCGAAGAAGCTGGCGGGTTTTGAGGTAGATGTAATGGCTTACGATAAATACAAAACCGGATTTTCTGATGCCTTTGCCCGTGAGGTAAGTATGGAAGAAATTGTGAAACACAGTGATGTACTGAGTCTTCATATCCCCCTAACAGCCGAAACTAAACAGATGGTTGATGATGAGTATTTCTTTCATTTTAAAAAGCCGATATTTTTTATCAATACAGCTAGGGGCGAAATTGTAAATACAACAGCAGTGTTGAATGCCATTAAAACCGGAAAAATTTTAGGAGCAGGACTCGATGTGCTGCAAACAGAAAAATTCCCTGCATTGGGTGAGCAGGCCTGGTACGATGAACTTAAAAATAACGACAAAGTAATTTTAACGCCGCATGTTGGTGGCTGGACATTTGACTCTTACCGTAAAATTTCGGAGGTTTTGGCTGAGAAGTTAAGCGGGCTTAGTTTTTAATTAAAGAAGGTTGTAGCATAAATATAGAATTGTCATCCTGAGCCTGTCGAAGGACCTGTTTAAATTCCTCGCAAAGCGTTTCGACTACCTGTCCCGATTCATCGGGAAGCTCAACGTGACAAGTTCGAATGAAATCACAACTTATGATGCAGTCTCCTGGCACTAAAAAGTAATATTTATGACGCACAAAGTGATTCAATCCAAACACTATATTAAAAACATCGATTTTGAATATGTTGAAACATACTCTTTTCAACAGGAGTCCTACTATTCAGAAACGACTAGAAATACTGTTATGGCATCTTGGTATGATAACCGCATAACTGATCTGATGGGTAATCTTAATCGTTCTTCAAAAAAAATTAGTTCATTCCAGCGGTCTGGTCGGGATATGATTAAATTAAATCACATCTTAGAAACTGAGATTATAAACTTACCTTCTTGGATGTGCCTACCTATCTACAGGGATGCAATCATATTTTATAGTAAGAGTGGAGAAATTGTTTCTGCTCTTAATGTATGTTTCGAATGCTCATACATGGAGGATGATAAAGGGATTAATATTAATGCAGACGAATCTACTTACGGCTTGCTAAAGTCCTTCTTAATCTCAAAAGGGCATAAAATTAGATCATAATTTTTCTGAACTATTCTTAAGCTAAAGTTGTTGCTTGAGGTTAAGATATTTAAATTATTCTTAGTCAAAACGGTTGAAAAGTAGATTAATCCTGATAATATTTTCTTAAATTGGCTATACAATCTAACCAATTTTATCATGCCGAAAGATCATTTATATTCAACTACAGTTACTTGGACGGGCAATAGAGGCTCGGGTACAATGGATTACCGTTCGTACGATCGCGATTATGTAATTTCAGTAAAAGGCAAAGCCGATATTTCAGGGTCGTCTGATTCTGCTTTTCTGGGCGATAAATCTAAATATAATCCTGAAGACCTGTTGTTGGCCTCAATATCCAGCTGTCATATGCTCTGGTATTTACACTTATGCTCTAAAAACGAAATCGTGGTAATTGATTATAAGGACGAGGCTGTGGGCACTATGGAAGAACTGGCCGATGGAAGTGGGCGTTTTAGAGAGGTTACCCTTCATCCCCAGGTTTTAATAGCCGATAAGGCACATTATGAACTAGCAGCTTCGCTGCATCATGAGGCAAATAAAATGTGTTTTATTGCCAATTCATTAAATTTTCCGGTTAAACACGAGCCGGTTCTCAGTTATTAGTTAACAATTTTCAGTTGGTAGTCATATCGAACTGCCAACTGAAAATTGCGAACGGTCAACTATTTAGCTGACCAGACATTATCCGCTGGCGTAGCATCTACATAAATGCCATTATCTAAGCCAATTGACTTTATTTTTTTAGCTGTATTAACAGTTACATTCACCTCTTTCTGGTTTGCTTTCCAAACCGCTGGGGTTTTATGAATCGTTTCAGTTTTTCCATCGGTATAAGTAAGCACTACATCAAAAGGAATAACAAAGCCACCAATATTTTTAATGGTCACGGTAGATTTTCCTTTTGCAGGCGTTACTTTGGTTATGGCTAAATCAAGATAGTTGTTGGTGAAAAACCAATTCTGGAAAAACCAGTTTAAATTTTGTCCGGATCCTGCATTCATTGAGTTAAAATAATCCCATGGGATAGGGTGTTTGCCATTCCAGTTGCTCATATAGGTATGCAATGCTTTTTTAAATAGCTCATCACCAAGCATATCTTTTAAGGCCAGATAAGATAATGAAGCCTTTCCGTAGGAGTTATTCCCATAACCCGAACCCGAAACCTGATCAGACATGGAAATTACCGGCTGATCTTCTTCTGTCGATTTATCATTGATATATTTATTTACCCTAAAGTTTTTGTAAAACTTATCAGCTGCCTCTTTGCCGTGTTCTGCAATGCCGATTAAATATTCGAATGTTGTGGCCCAACCTTCGTCCATATAGGCGTAACGGGTTTCGTTAATGCCCATGTAAAAAGGAAAGTAAGTATGTGCTACTTCATGGTCCTGAACCAATTGTGCGAATACAGGATCACCAAATTGCGAATCGTTAACCATCATCGGATACTCCATATCGGCAAAACCTTGAAAAGCAATGGTTTTAGCATAAGGATAGGGGATGCCCGGCCAATTGCTCGAGAACCAATCTAAAGCATTAAGGTTGTATTTAACCGAGTTGGTAAAATCTGTTCCCGTAGTTGGGTTGTAAGCCGCTTGTGCACTTGCACGGCGGTTGGTTTTTTTATCTACAATTACGCTTGCGCCATCCCAAACATAATGGTTGCTCAAAGCAAAAGTAACATCCGTAATGTGCTTTACTGCAAATTTCCAGGTATTCCAGTCTTTTTGCTGGGTTACTTTGCTATCTTTCATTTCCTGCTCGGTAGCAATGTGGATTACCTCATCACCGTTGTATGATTTCTTTAAACGGGCAGAAATTTCAGGTTGTAATACCTCATCCGGATTTAAGAAATCGCCGGTTGCATAAACCACATAGTTTTTAGGTGCTTTGATCGAGAATTCGTAATCATTGAAGTCGTTGTAAAACTCGGCTCTATCCGTGTGAGGAATTCGGTCCCAGCCGTTATAATCATCATATACTGATATGCGCGGATAACTATAAGCCACAAAAAAAGAGTTTGGATCAATCTGTCCCTCGCGGCCACTTTCTTTTGATAATGGGTAATCCCACTCTATTTTAACGGTAATTTTCGATTTCGGTAACAATGGTTTGTTCAGCTTTACGTTTCCTACGGTTCCCCAGTCTTTACTGTCAACTTTATAAGTTTCACCATCAACAGAAAAGGAGATGATGTTTAAACCCGTAGTCAGAAAATCTTCGCTTACTGCACCGCCTCTGGGAGAAGTTGGTTTGTGCAGGTTGTTTACAAAGCGAATGGCCAAAGTTTTTAAGGTATCAGTACTGTTGTTGCTGTACAGAATTTCTTCCTTACCGCTTACTACTTTGGTTTCGGCATCAACTTTAATATCCATGTTGTAATGGCCATGGTTTTGCCAATAATTAGCTCCTGGCTTTCCACTCATTGAACGGGTGCCCTTAGCATATGCTGCTTTAATATTTCTAGGCATATAAAGTTCCTGGGCAGAAACAATATAACCACCCAAACAAATGAGTAGGGCAATAGAGAATAACTTTTTCATTTATGAATAATTTTAGCTAAAAATAGAACTAATGATTGAATTTTGGATAAGTGTATAAATGAATGTTACCATTGTGGTGATTCTGGCATATAATTATAATAAGGAACGAATATGTTTGTCTTTATTTTTTAAAGCGTAATTAATGTTTCAAATTGACCTTGAGCGTCACAAAAGGTTAAAATATTAGTCACTTCTTAATTTTTTATTTGCTTTTGTAATTTCCACATTTTATCTTCGTTATAATTGAAGCAAGACTATGTAGCAAACCAACTATATAGTCTTGTTTGTTTTTTATAGCGTTTGAATAAAATTAATAGAGCAATGACAGAGGTAACATACTACACCCAAGAGGGGTTGGATAAATTAAAAGAGGAAGTTCATTATTTAACAACTACCGGTCGTCAGCTAATATCTAAAGCAATTGCAGAAGCAAGGGATAAAGGTGATTTATCGGAGAATGCAGAGTACGATGCTGCTAAAGAAGCGCAAGGTTTGCATGAAGCAAAAATTTCAAAATTAAAGAATACGTTGGCAAACGCACGTTTAATTGATGAGTCTAAATTAGATTTGTCGAAAGTACTTGCATTATCGATTGTTAAAATAAAGAATGTTAAAAACGGTGCTACCATGACTTACCAGTTGGTAGCTGAAACAGAAGCAGATTTAAAAACAGGAAAAATTTCTGTTAAATCGCCAATTGCACAAGGTTTGTTAGGTAAATCGGTAGGCGAATTCGCCGAAATCGAGGTGCCCGCAGGTAAAATGCAGTTCGAAGTGCTAGAAATATCGAGATAAGGTAGAAGGCGGAGGGTTTAAGGCTTAAGGTCTGTTCTCCGCCATAAATCCCTAAACCTTACACCCTACACCTTTCAACCTTCCACCTTATGACTATTTTTTCAAAGATTGTTGCAGGCGAAATCAGCGCACATGTTGTTGCTGAAACTGTAGAATATTTAGCGTTTTTAGATGTTCAGCCCTTAACGGCAGGGCATGTTTTGGTTATTCCAAAAATTGAAACCGATTACATCTTCGATATGGATGAAGATCTGTACGTTGGTTTATGGATGTTTGCCAAAATTGTAGCTAAAGGGGTAAAAATAGCTTTCCCCTGCAAAAAAGTAGGCGTTTCGGTAATCGGACTGGAAGTTCCGCATGCGCATATTCATTTAATACCAATGAATAATGTGAGCGATATGAATTTTAGTAAAGAAAAATTAAAACCAACCAGCGAAGAGTTGGCTGAGGCTGCCGAAAAAATTAAGCAGGCCTTACTAGAAGTATAAAAAAGGCCGGCTGTGAAAACACCAGCCGACCATTCTACCCGCCTAACCCAAATTATTTTTATGGTGCCGGAGCAACTGTAGCGTTTAGTTGTAATACCGGCCAGGTTAAACCTGGTCCTTTTCCAATTACTACGCCCAGGTTATCGCCTCTTTTTAAATCTGATATCCAGTAGTATAAAGGCCATCCCTTATAGGTTAATTGTTTTTTGTTAATGGTGGCTACGGTAATTACGCCAACATCAGCTTTTGCAACAGCCGAGGGTACATTAAGCACTTCAGATTCATACACTGGCCAAATCCCTTCTTGGGTAGTACCCTTGGTATATGTATTTACACCATTTTTGTCTGGAGCAAAAGCATACAAAGTACGTCCTTTGCTATCGGTTAAGTAAATGGTTTTGCCATCGCCAACAGCATAAGTACTGGTGTAATTAATATTGTTCGCAGTCAGTTGTGCATTGGCCAGCATTAACGAATAATCGGGCTTTGCCACAAACCAAATTCCAGCAACACCATCGCCCTTAATATCTCCTTTTGCAACGTCTCCTGCATAATAATAGAGCGGATAACCCCTGTAGGTACTCTGTTTACGGCCGTCAGCACGGGTAACCTCACCAACTTCTGCCTTGTTCAGGTTTAAATCGGTGCTGGCATCGGCTGAATAATAAAGTGGCCAGGTGGTTTCGCAACCGCCAGTACAGGTTGGCGTACCTGCAGCATCAGATGCGAAAAAATATAAGGTTTTACCATCTTTATCCGTGAGTACCGATCCGAATTTTGCATCAGTTGCCAATTGAATTCCCTTATTGTTATTGGTAGCAGGCGGCGTTGTAGGTTCGTCAGAACTGTTTTTCTTACAGGCTGTAAATACCATTGCTATGCAAACGATAGCCAATAGATTTCTTTTTAAGTAGATTAGCATAAGATTTTTGTTTTTAGTTTTAACTTTAATCATTAATATGCTGGTATTACGCCGTCAGGTTGTAAATGGTTGCTTGTGTAAATGAGATTTTTAATCAAAACGAACAAAATAAAATAATTATCAAGAAAATATTTTTTGAGGCAACCTTTTGTAATTTTTTACCGTAATGTATTTTGAAAGGAGAACCTGTGACCGCTAGCCGCGATAGTGAAGATATTATACAAAAGTATATTCAAGGGTGCGTTAGAAATGAAAGGGATAGTCAAAAAGCACTATACAAACATTTCTATAGCTTTGCTATGGGGATTTGTTTGCGTTATGCAAACGATCGGCTAGATGCTGCAGGAATACTGAACGATGGCTTTTTTAAAGCTTTTAAAAATATAAGCAAATATGAACCTTCGAAGGCCTTTTTGCCTTGGCTTGGCCGGATAATAACCAATACTGCCATTGATTATTATCGTGCCAATTTAAAATTTGCCGATCATGTAGATATTCAGGATCACGAAAATATTGCACACACAAACTCTGTGTACGATAAATTGGCCTATCATGATTTGTTAGCATTGGTTCAAAACCTTAGTCCTGCCTATCGTACGGTTTTTAACCTTTTTGCTATTGATGGGTATGCCCACGAAGAAATTGCCGAAATGCTGGGAATATCGATAGGAACATCAAAGTCGAACTTGTTTAAGGCACGACAGAAATTACAGGAAATGCTAAAAGCTACAGAAGCGAAAACTTACCAGGTAAGGAGTTCGGAGGTAGATAGAAACCTTTTACAGGTGAGGTTAAATACAAACATGCAATGACAGAGGGAAAAGATATAGATAAATTATTTAAGGATGGATTGGAAAATCCCGATCTTCCTTTTAATGATTTAGATTGGGATAATCTGGAGGAGAGATTGCATCCAATACCTAAAAGGAGGGTAGTGCCGCTCATTTGGTTAACTGCTGTGGCAGGGATAGCCGCAATGTTGCTGGTGGTATTTTTATTGGTTAGGCCGAATGGTGATCAACCTAAAAATAATCCACTGGTAAAAACAGATACAAATGCGCACAAAAATGAGAATAACAAACCTTTAGGTAATAAGGGAGATTTAATCGACAAGCCAATGGCAAATAATACTTCGCCCGAGAATAGTGAAGAAAGTTCATTGGTTGGGAATAACGAGAATAGTAAAGCTACAAATGATCGTAAAGCGGCTAAAACAAGCCCATTTAATAAAGATTTTCCTAAAGTTTTAGAGGCCGGTTATATTAATCAGAAGCTTTTAGCTAGTGTATTGTCTAATCCGCAAATAAGTGCCAAACCTAAATTTGTAGAATTTGAACAACCAGATTATGTTGCTACACTTGCCTCAAGAAAAACAGAGAGAATTCAGCCTCCGGTTTTTAAGAAAAAATCAAGGTTTGTTTTAAGTATTCTGGCTGCACCCGATTTAACCAGTGTGCAAAAATCGGGCAAAAGCAGTTTAAGCGGCGGTTTTGGGGTAGAAGCTACGCTTTTCTTAACCAAGAAATTAAGTGTTACTACCGGGGCAGCTTACGCTAAGAAAATCTACGACTCAGATTTTAGTCAATATAACCCTAACAGCAATTATGTTTTTAAGATAAATCCGGCAAATATTCATGCCAATTGCGATGTAATTGATATTCCAATTAATGTGAACTATAAGGTTTTTGATGGACGTAGAAATTCGATTTCAGTAAGTACAGGCTTATCTAGTTATTTAATGTTGAAAGAGAAATACAGCTATTCTTATGATGGAGCTTATCAAGGCCCTCAGAGCTATGAAGTCAGAAACCAGAATCAGCATTATTTAGGTATAGCCAATGTAGGAGTAGAGTTTCAGCACAAAATAAATAATAATTTAAGCATTAGTGCTAAACCATTTATGAAAATACCCTTAACCGATATTGGTTATGGAAACTCTAAACTATCATCAACAGGGGTGGCGGTTTCAGTAAATATGAATTTATTTGGCAGGAAGAATTAATCGTGTTTTAACCAAATATTAAAATAATACGTCTTGAATTTCTGGCGTTTTATCGAAAACACTTTTTGCAAATGGACAAAGCGGGAGAATTTTCATCTTGTTTTCTCTGGCATAATTTACGACGGCAAGCACTAATTTTTTTCCCACACCTTTGCCGGCAAAATCTTGATTTACTTCAGTATGGTCAATAATGAATTTTCCTGGGCCAGCCCAAACATATGCCATAACGCCGGCTTGTAAGCCATTCTCTAAGGCTTCGAACTGCCCTTTCTTTTCGTTGTTAATCTGTTGTATTTCCATCCGGCTTATTTCTTGATCTTTGGATTTTGATCTGGCAAAGGCACAAAATCTGTTTCACCAGGAACGGGTTTAAAGCTTTGTTCCAGCCACTTGATTTTGGCTTTTTCAATCAATTCCCTATCAGATGCAACAAAGTTCCAGTAAATGAAACGCTCTTCTGGAAAGGGTTCACCTCCGAAAATATAAACCGTGGTGTTTTCGTGCATCGTAAATTCGCATAATTTGGCGTCGTTGGCAATTAAAATTAAACGCGGCTCAAAAATATTTCCGTCACTTTCAATTGCGCCTTCTAAAATATAGAGTGCACTTTCTCCAAACAGGTAATCGCCAATGTTTAGCTTTTGTTGTTTGGTACTTTTTAACTCTAGAAAATATAAGGGACTATACACGGGAACCGGAGATTTATAACCAAAAGCTTCTCCTGCGATCAATTTAAAACTTACACCATCTTCTGTCCAGCTTGGAATGTCTGCCCCTTCTACATGGCAAAACTCAGGTTCCATTTGTTCTAAATCTTTGGGTAAGGCCACCCAAATCTGTAAGCCGTGGAGCATTTTGTCGGTATGGCGAAGGTATTCAGGGGTTCTTTCCGAATGTACAATGCCGCTGCCCGAAGTCATCCAGTTTACCTGTCCGGGTTTAATTACAATATCCGAACCTAAACTGTCTTTATGTGTAATTTCACCTTCAAATAGAAAGGTTAGGGTAGATAAACCGATATGCGGATGGGGTGGAACGTCGAGATTTTCGTGATCGCTCATTGCAGCGGGGCCCATATGGTCGATAAAGGAAAAAGGCCCAACCATGCGTTTCTCTCTGAAAGGCAGTAACCTGCCAACCATAAAATTGCCAATATTTGCTGGTCTTTCTTCGATAATGAGTTTAATGTTCGACATGGTACAATCAATTTTTTGATGACGTGAATTTAAGGAAAAAGGGTGGGATTTAGATTGAAATTCTATTCTTCACGTCATTTCGAGCGAAGTGCAGCGAAGTCGAGATGACGAAACCTCATTATCAAGAAAAGGATCTGTTTTGTTTTTTGGAAAGCAGTTGCAGAAGCTTTTAGGTTGTTGTCCCGCTCCCGCTTCTGCCAATTTGATCCCGCTTTGATCGGGTTTAGATGGCTGCAGTAGTGCTGCTGTTAAAGGTAAAATAAACCCAGCCGAGAGCGTTATCCCGATTTTTTTGTGCAGTCAGATGTTACCATCTGACTAATTAAGAGTGATATTTCGAAATAAGATTCGCTAAGAAATTTGATTATGCTGGTATGTGCATCAGATGGTAACATCTGGCGGCACATGAACAGACATTACTTTTCTTAATTTACCCAAGAATTTTTTAGTGTCTTCCTTTAAAATTATATAGCTCTCCAATAAGTGTCAGATGGTAACATCTGACACCACTAGAAAACAAAAAAGCATCCCTTTAGAGATGCTCTTAAACTTAAAAAGAAAAATTAGGGAAATTATACCAATTGCATTAAAGCTTCTTTACTAAAGCCTTTCAATTCTTCTGTGCGGTTATATTTAATTTTTTCTACCCAGTTCGGATCTGCTAAAAGCGGACGGCCAACTGCTACTAAATCGAAGTCGCCACGGTCCATTCTGCGTACCAGTTCGTCTAACGAGCTAGGCTGCGAACTCTGGCCTGCGAAAGCACCAAAGAAATCGCCATCCAAACCAACTGAGCCCACTGAGATTGTTGCTTTTCCGGTTACTTTTTTAGCCCAACCCGCAAAATTTAAGTCAGAACCTTCAAATTCAGGCTCCCAGAAACGGCGTTGCGAACAATGAAAAATATCAATTCCGGCTTCGGCCAATGGTGTTAACCATTGTTCCATTTCCTGCTCGTTTTTAGCCAGTTTGAAATCATAAGCTGCAGGTTTAAATTGTGATAAGCGGATAATCAGTGCAAAATCTTCACCAACTCTTTTACGCACTTCTTTAATTACTTCAACACCAAAGCGGGTACGCTCAGCTAAGGTTTTACCGCCATAAATATCGGTGCGGTTATTTGTACCATCCCAAAAGAACTGATCAATCAAATATTGGTGTGCGCCATGTATTTCAACGGTATCGAAACCCAAAGCTTTTGCATCAGCTGCCGCCTGGCCAAAAGCCGCAATGGTATCTGCAATGGCTGCATCAGTCATCGGTACGCCGTTTTCAAAACCAGGTTTGTTTAAGCTTGACGGACCTTCGAAAGGTGCGCTTGGTAACCAGCCTGATGCGTGGTTATCCATAATGCCCTGGTGCCAGATCTGTGGTCCCATTTTACCGCCAGCCTGATGTACCTCTTTAATTACTTTCTCCCAGCCTGCCAAAGCTTCGGTACCATAAAAATGTGGAATGTTAGGATCGGCAGAAGAAGATGGGCGGTTAATTACCGTTCCTTCTGATAAAATTAAACCCACTTCGCCGGCTGCTCTTTTTGCATAATAGCTGGCAACATCGGCCGTTGGTACGCCACCCGGTGAAAATGACCTCGTCATTGGGGCCATTACTATTCTGTTTTTGATATTTAATGTTTTAAGGCTAAACGGCCTAAATAAACTATCTGTGTTCATATATTTCTAAATTATAATTCGGTATTGATGATTTCGCTTAATTTTTCTAAGCCTTCTTTATTGCGTTTATAATAAGTCCATTGGCCTAAGCGCGTTGAACTAATTAAATCGGCACGTTGTAAAATAGAGAGGTATTCGGAGATGGTACTTTGTGATAAACCACTTTTAAGCTGAATCTGCCCAACGCAAACACCTACATTTTCAAAATCGGCATTGGGCTGTTCCGGAAAATGTAGCTCAGGCGCTTTTAACCAGCTTAAAATCTGTAAACGTGTTTTGTTTGAAAGGGCTTTAAATATTTCTACCTGATCCATGGTACAAATGTATATCGACTTTTCCCGATATGCCAATTAAAAGGATAAAGTTTACAATTGGATGTAAAACTTACCGGATGAAATATAATACGTGCTGAAAGATTCTTCGCATTGCTACCCATTTGCAGCTTACAATAGTTGCGTCGTCATCTCGACTGGAGTGCAACGGAATGGAGAGACCTTTGAAGCAAATTATTTAAATGAAATTTAAAAGATTTCTTCACTGCGGTCGAAATGACGATTTATCTTAACCTTAAGATAATTGATAATCAGTGTCTTCTGTGCTTCCGTGGCTAAGATTAACCTGAGAGAAAAACAGCAAAAAAAGAACGGGGATAAATCATACCGACCTATCCCCGTCATCTAAATTAACGCTCTCATATATATAAACAACCAAAAAGGTGATTTATTATATTTGATATAAAATATTTTTTTATTTTTTTGCTGCCGGCTTTTTAGCAGGTGTTTTTGCTTTCTTTTCAGCTACCGGAGTTTCTTCAATCGCTTCCGCTTTTTTCTTTGCAGGCGCTTTGGTTTTTTTAACTTCTACAGTCGGTTCTGCAATTGCTTCAGCCTTCTTTTTAGCAGGTGCTTTTGCTTTTTTAACCTCGGCAGGCACTTCTTCAGCTATAGCTTCTTTCTTCTTAGCCGAAGCCTTCGCTTTTTTAACTTCGGTTACCGGTTCTTCAACAACAATTTCTTTTTTAACCTCTACTGCTTTCGGCGCATGGTCTTGTTGTAGATAGTTTGCCAGGATCTGTCGTAAATATACCTCTGGTTTCGGCATATTGATGATGGTTCCAGGTTCTTTATCCTGAGATTGTTTAATGTAAGCCGATTTGATTTTGCCCCAATCTTTAGAGTAAAGTCTGATAAACATCTCTACAAATTGTTCGTCTGTATATTTTTTAGGCAACCTACCCAGTACTGCCTGAATTTTTTCTTCTTTTTTATGTAATACCGCCATCGATTTTATTTTGTACAAAGATAGCCGAATTTTATCATTATCAGTTTTTTGCTTTTTTTGGCAAAATGGATGGTCTAATAGATTAAATTTGGCGGCTTAAAGCGAGGTCGCCATTGCTGCTTCAACCAATTCACTTCTTCTGTTTTTAACCAGGCGCTCGCGATGTTTTAATCCCCAATCCCTTAATTCATCAATTACCCTTTCAAGCGATTCACTATAAGGGGTAAGCTCGTAAGTTACGGTAACCGGAGTGGTAGAAAATACCCTCCTGACTACAAATTCATTTAATTCTAAATCTTTAAGTTCTTTCGATAATATTTTGGGCGTAATTTCTCCAAGTGATTTTTGGATCTCATTGAAACGCAGTGGTCCTTCTTGCAAAGAAATAATCAGCGGAAGCTTCCATTTACCATTTAACACATAGAGCGCATCCTTTACCGCATTTAAACTTGCCGTACAGGTTTCTAGATTACGGTGTTCTTTTCTTGGTCCCATAATACAAAGGTATAACCTTTCATAAAGGATAGCACTATCCTTTGGGATACTAGTATCTTTTAGATAGTGAAACTGCCTGGGTTTGACTATTGTATAAAATAAGCGGTTACTTTTTCCATCCTTTCTGCATTTTTTTATAAGCCTTTTTACTGATTGTCGATTTCTTCTTCGATCTCGATTTTTTTTTCTTCTTTCGGGCATTAATATTGTTTACTAACGAGTTTTTAACACCCAGCTTATTCTTTTTCCTTTTTTTCTTTTCTTTCGCCATAACTTATTATTTACTGAATTAATTAACAGCAGATTGTGATTAAAAGTTCTGATAAAGCAATTGAGCTTTTTAACAAAGTAAATTGAGCCTTAAAGCAAAACTTTACCTTGATTATCAGCCTACCTTTGATTCTATAAAATTTAGAAAAATGAAAAAAGTATGGTTTATAACAGGTAGCTCCCGTGGATTGGGACGTGACCTAACAGCACAAGTATTGGCAAAAGGCGATTTAGTTGCGGCAACAGCAAGAAATACAGCAGCTTTAAATGATCTTGTAGAAAAATACCCTGATCAGATTTTTCCGATCACTTTAGATGTTACCGATTACGATCAGGTGTATTTGGCAGTAGAATCGGCTGTGGTACATTTTGGTAAAATAGATGTTTTGGTTAACAATGCCGGTTTTGGTATTGTTGGTGCGGCAGAAGCTTTTACTGAAGAACAGGTGCGCAGTCAGTTGGAAACAAATTTATATGCACCGATCGAAATTACGAGGGCTGTATTGCCATTTATGCGTAAGCAACGTTCGGGTAGAATTCTTCAGATCAGCTCGATAGGCGGACGGGTAGGTAATGCCGGAGTAAGCATTTACCAGGCAGCAAAGTTTGGGTTGAGCGGCTTTAGTGAAGCCCTAGCAAAAGAGGTAGCAGATTTAGGGATTTATGTAACCAGTGTAGAACCTGGCGGTTTTCGTACCGATTGGGCTGGTGCCTCAATGTCATATGCACCTCATGTTGAAGGGTACGAATCTACTGTAGAAAAACGCTCAGATTTTTTCCAAAGTGGTAACTTTATACCGATGGGCGATCCGCAAAAAGCAGCGAAAGCAATGTTGGCACTGGTAGAGAACCCTGAACCACCGGTACACCTGGTATTTGGAAGTGAAGCCATTGGAATGCTTAAACATGCCGATGCTACCAGGACTGCCGAAATGGAGAAATGGATGGAGGTAAGTTTATCAACAGATCATGATGAGGCTGAGGATTTTTTGGCAACTGATCTGGGTAAATCTTTTACAAAGAAATAATTGGTTGCATCGTCATTTCTAGCGAAGTGCTGCGCAGTCGAGAAATTTATTAAAGATCCATACCATATTTGGCGGTACGTCATTCCCAACTTGATTGGGAATCTTAATGCCATTACCAAAGCTTATTTGTATTAAGATCCCCGTCTGCACGGGGATGACGATGTCTCGCCATAAATCCATAAATTTGATTAAGATGCCAAATCAAGAAAAACGTCCTAAGATACTGTATTCCTGCTATGCCCAGAAAAGTAGTGAGGGCGAACAGTTTATTCCCAATCATTCGCTAGGACTGGTTATTGCGGGTACATCCGAAATTTTTATCGGAGGAGAGAAATTCGTGTTTTCGGATGGTGATTTTCGTTTTTTCAGGCGAAATCAATTGGCCCGGTATACCAAATACCCACCAGCAGGAGGAGAGTTTAAGTCGATTAGCATTAACATTGATCAGGATATTCTGCATCGCATCAGCAATGAATATGATCTGCATATGCAAAAGCCGAATCACGATATTAAAGGCCTGGCGTTAGAGGCCAATAACCTTTTGAAGAATTTTATCGATTCGATATGGCCGTATTTAGACGGAAATAATGAATTTAACCAGGCTTTGATCGATTTAAAAGTTAAAGAAGCGGTAATGATTTTATTGCAGACCAACCCGGTATTAAAAGATGTGCTTTTCGATTTTTCGGAACCTGGAAAAATTGATCTCGAAGCCTACATGAATGCCAATTATAAGTTCAATGTTGATATTAATCGTTTTGCTTATTTAACGGGCAGGAGTTTGGCCACATTTAAAAGGGATTTTGAGAAGATTTTTAACCTTTCGCCCAACCGCTGGCTGCAGAAAAAACGCTTGAACGATGCCTATTATCTCTTAACCGAAAAACGCTGGAAATCATCAGATGTTTACCTCGAAGTTGGTTTTAAAGACCTGTCACATTTCTCTTTCGCCTTTAAAAAAGCTTATGGCATGGCACCATCAAGGATAGGTGTTTAATTTATGCTGTTTTCAAAATATAAAAGAGGTTGTATCATAAAGGTGATTTTACCTCAGATGCTGTCATGTTGTCCAAAGGACTCCTACGGAGAGCTTGTCGAAATACCTTAAGGAGTAATTTAAAAGGTCCTTCGACAGGCTCAGGATGACAAATCTATATTTATGATATAACCTCTTTAAAAATTTAATTTCGTTATTAAACCTTTTTTGGAGGAAGATCAAAGGCTACTGCCTCATGCTCAAAATGCCCGTTATGTGCACCATCGCAAAAAGGCTTGTTTTTTGATAAACCACAACGGCAGATTGAAAGTACTTCTCTGCCCTGTAGGCCATAAACGTTTCCGTTTCTATCTACAATTTCGAAATCGCCCTCAATTTTAACAGAGCCGTTATTGTTAATGGTAAGTTTTGTTTTAGACATGTATATGTTAGTTTATTGCAAAACTAAAGCATTGAAGTGGTAATTTCTGAATGGTTTTTTATTTAGAAACATTCTCTTCTTGGTTTAAGCCTCTTTTTTGATGACATAGGCAATCATGTCTGTCCTGATCTCGAAACCCAATTTATGATAAAGTTTAATGGCGCCTTCATTATCACTTCTAACGTGTAAAAACGGTATTTCCGAACGGAGCAGTATCCGTTTAATCTGTTCTTGTAAAATCTTAAAAGCATAACCTTTGCCTAAATGATCGGGATGGGTGCAAACTGCACTTACTTCACGGTAAGGGCTGGGATAGAATCGGTGTCCGGCCATAGCTGCCAATTTCCCATCAACAAATATGCCTGTGTAATTACTCAGATTGATTGTTTTGGCCAGAAATGGTCCTGGTTTGGTGAGCTCTACGAGGTCGATCATTTCTGTAACATGTTCCAGATCAAGGTCTGTTATTCCCGCTGCATCTGCCATTGGCACTTCCTTGCCGCGGAAAATAAATTGAAACATATCGATATGCGTTAACAATTTCCACTTCTTAGGTATTTCGACAGGTGTTTTTGAGAAAAATACGAAAAGGCTCTCTGCTGGGCTGATCTGATAAAGGGTGTTTAGATTCTCTTGCGAATTATCTTTTAAGCCTGCAAATGCGGTGATATCTTCGATATAATATCTTACTTCATCAAGGCCTTTTGCAATATGGCTATGTCCGGATGTTAAGGCATAATAAATTGGATTATCCAATACGTGTTCCATCCGGCAAAGATATCAAATGCTAAATCAGGGGGAGGTAATTTTATCTAAAGGAGTTAAATCTTGCCTCATAGTTTCTTAGAAAATTCAGTCTATACTCGAACTAAATCTTTCATAAACAAATAATCATCTTCGGAAAGGCTGAGGTCTTTCGCGATTTTCGAAATTAGACTATATATCTTATTGTCAATTTCTATATCATACTCATACAACTGTGTTATAACTGTGTCGTAACAGAGGCCATATTCATGGTTAATTAAAAAATCATTTGCACTGTCTAGATCACGCTGAGGTAAACCCAGTATTTTAGCCCCCTCAATTAATGCCGCTAATTTCTTTTTCATATACCTACAGTTAATTTTTATGAAGATTAGCTTAAGACACTAATTATTTAAAAAAGTTTCTACCAGATGTGCGGTAATTTCAATTGTTTTGTCGCTTACATCCGGATTAAGGTTTTCGCCGATCATAGCACCATGTACGCCAGGTAAAATAACCAGTTGCGCATTTGCAATCAATCTCGACATTTTAACCACATGTTCTGGCTTGATCACATCTTTATCTGCTACCATTAAAAGCGTATCGGAAGTAATTCCTTTCAGATCATCATCGCTTAGGTCGGTAAAATCGAGCATGCGCTGTTTGTCCTTTTCGAACATCGTCTGTAGTGCATTTTGATCTGGGTTTACTGCTAAAAAAGCTGTTTTCAGTGGCTCCGGCATATGGTCGATGGTTGCATCTCCAAAGCCATTATAAAAGCCGTCAATTAAGCCTTCGCGTCGATAATTGGCCGAAATGACAATGATTTTATTCGCCATGGCCGGATGGTGTGCTGCAATATGCAAAGTTGTTGTTCCGCCATTGCTGAAACCTAGAAAATTGGCTTTTGTTATTTTTAGCTGATTTAATAAAGTGGTTACATCTTTTGCATCCTGCTCAAAAGATTCTGCCTGATCACGGTCGGTGGTACGGCCGTGTGCCTGAAGTTCAACAGCGATCACCTGACCAGATTTTGCCAAAAATGGAATAAGTCTGCCGAACGTAGACTGAATGGTAGAACCACCACCATGTATCATTACCAGTGGGATTTCTCCTTCACCGTAAATTTCATAATACATGTTAATGCCATTTACCTTTTCATGTCCTGCTTTTTTATATTTTTCCATGGGTCTCGGTTTAAAATTTTGCCATACAAATCTAAATAAGCTATCGGAAAATAAGGTGCCGATAACAGACAAATTTAGGGTGGTTTGAGCCAAGTGGAAGCTTACTTCTTAAGCTTTTTTACCTTTTTGATATAGGCGCCCAGAAATTGATCAATTCCTGCTGCTGCATATCCCAGTAACCTGGAGTTTTCGCCCAGCTCGGAAGAAACTATTGTTGTTTTTTCTCTAATTTGGGTCATACAATAGGTGTTTATTGCCTGTTGCATGGGTAGTGTGATGTATTGTTTGGCCCCGGCAATTTTGCCGCTTAAGATAATCAGTTTAGGATTGAATAACTGGATCAGAACAGCTATTCCTTTGCCCATATGAGTGCCAACATTAGAGAGCAGCTGAATAGCATATTGATCACCTTTATTTGCTGCCTTAATAATCAGCGCAGGCTCAATTCTTTCCAGTTCTTCATTAGAGAGATTGGTAAGCATGGAGTTTTTGCCCAATAAAATACCCTCTTTTGCCATTTCTGACAGGGCGTTTCCAGATGCAACGGTTTCGAGGCAGCCGTGTTTTCCGCAGTAACAGAGTGCGCCATTCTCTACAAAAGGCATATGGCCCAATTCGCCTGAGAAACCGCAGGTGCCTTGCCTCAATTTCCCGTCCATTATAATGCCTAAACCCACACCCCAATCCATCAACAATACGAGTACATTCTTTTTACCCTTAGCCATTCCGTGGGTAAATTCTGCCATTGATGAGCCATTCACATCATTTTGGATCACTACAGGTATGTTCAGCATTTTTTCAAAGGCGGCTGTTAAAGGGATATTTTCATCATCACTTAAGAAATAACTGTAATTTTCTCCCTTTTCTGCATCAATTAAGCCAGGCATACCAACACTACAGCCAATAAACTGCCTATGCTGAATGCCTGCCGATTTTAAAATATCTTTAAGGTGTGTATGTAAAATATTAAAAAAATCAGTCCTGCTTTTTGAAATGGGTACCATAATGGTTTTAACATCCAGCACAAAATTATAATTGTTGTCAATAACGGCTATTTTGGTATGAAATAATTCAATGTCTATACAGAGAATCAGAACCTTTTTATCCTTTAAACGATAAAGGTCGGGTTTTCGCCCGCCAATAGATAAACCATATCCTTTCTTTTCTACCCAGCCTTCATTAATCAGGCTAAGCAGAAGCTTCAGGATACTCGGCGTACTCATTTCCATGATTTCGCATAAAGTAGAAACTGAAGATGCCCCTAAATTAAAAAGGTGTTTTATGAGCTTGTGTTTTTGGATCGACTGCTTATCGTTGGTGTCTGAGGTTAGGTTATTTAATAGATTAAGATTCATATTGTTAATTGCACTATTTCGATAAATATAAATAACTTCTATTAAAAATTCATTAAAGTTTTTTTAATACGTAAAGAAATCAACGATGTTTTGTCTTTATAATAATTTCTTATTAACATTAACTTTATAATTTAATCTAACCAGATCAATAAATCCTATGCTCCTGCATTCTAATGCTTTCGGAACCAAACTATCATATAAGTTTTTACAACACCAAGAAACAAATGAAAACTAAAGAAGAACCACAAAATGAACAAAACACCAGACGCGATTTTATCAAAAAATCTGCGATAGGCCTGGCAGCATTTACTATTGTGCCAAGGTATGTATTGGGCGGACAAGGATATCTTGCCCCAAGCGATAAATTAACCAAAGCCGTAATAGGTGTTGGAGGAATGGGCAGAGGCCATTTTGGCTACGAAGGTACCCAGGTAGTAGCCATATGTGATGTTGATCAGAACCACCTTAAACAAGCTGCGGCAATGTTAGATAAAGGTGTAAAAACATTTGGTGATTATAGAGAACTGATACAATTACCAGAGGTAGATATTGTTCACATTGCTACCCCGCCGCACTGGCATGGCATAATGGCTGTAGATGCCGCAAATGCAGGTAAAGATATTTGGTGCGAAAAACCAATGACCCATACCATAGGCGAAGGCAAAAGGGTGGTAGAAGCGGTAAAACAGCATGGTAGAATGTTTAGGTTAAATACCTGGTTTAGGTTTAAAGATACTTTTTACGGAATGGGCACTACTGTAAAACCGATTAAAAAATTGGTAGACAGTGGTATGCTGGGCTGGCCATTGAAAGTAACGGTAAGTAAACATACCGGTTACGACTGGAAATTTTACTGGGTGGGCAAAGATCATTTAGAGCCTCAACCAGTACCACCAGAATTAGATTATAATGCATGGTTAGGTCCTGCACCATACAAACCTTACAATGCACACCGCGTTCACCAAACTTTTAGAGGTTATTGGGACTATGATGGTGGCGGATTGAGCGATATGGGACAACATTATATCGATCCGATACAATACTTTTTAGGTAAGGACGATACCAACCCGGTTTCTGTAGAGGTTGATGCACCACAACAACATACCGATGCTGTAGGCATTTGGCGCAGGATTACCTACACTTATGCCGATGGCTGCCAGATTATTTTGGATGGTGAAGGTAAAGATGCCAATGTGCCTTATATAGAAGGGCCAAAAGGTAAGTTGTATCCGGGGTTTAAATCAGATATTCCTGATCTGGAACGTAAACTGGCGCAGTTTCCTGATCCTGATCCGGAAATTGTAGAATTTTCAGAATCGGTAAGAACGAGGAAAAAATTCGCTTTAAATGAAGAGAACGGACATCGTTCATGCAACATTGTAAATATTGGTTTGGCTGCCTTAAGATTGGGAAGATCGTTAAAATTCGACCCGGTTAAGCAAGAATTCGTAGATGATGAGGCTGCTAACAGATTGATTAATCCTGTAATGCGTGCACCATTTTCTATTTAAAAACATCCCAAAATACGACGATCATGAATAAAAAAATATTATTGGTGCTGTTAGCCATTATAATGCTCTCCAATGCGTTATTTACGTTAACGGCCCTGGCCCAAGATAAAAAAGACGAAAGAACAACAACCACACGTATTGCCGATTTATTGGCGCAGTTACCAGCCAGAAACGCTGCGCAACTGGAACGCAATATGAAAGAAGTTGCCGATTTAGGTGAAGAAGGTTACGTAGCCTTAATTAGTGGTTTAACCGCTTCTGAAAAAGGAAATAACGCCCTTATTGAGTATGCGGTAGGTGGTTTTACCGCTTATGTTACCAAAACCGGTCAACAGAACTTGAGAAGTATGGCTATCAGTGCCTATTGCAAAGCATTGGCTAAATTATCTGACAAACAGAATAAAGCATTTATCATCAGTCAGTTCGATCTGGTTGGAAATGATGCTGCAGTATCTTGTTTAACAGATTACCTTACTGACGAACAATTGGCTGACGAAGCATCAAGAGCACTGGCCAAAATTGGTACTGCCTCCGCTACAAATGCATTGGTTGGTAGCTTGAGTAAAGCGAATGGCAAAGCAAAAATTGCCATTGTAGAAGCATTGGGCCATACTAATGCTAAGGCAGCAGCAACAGCTATCTCACCATTTGCTACCGGAACAGATAAAGCATTAACCAAGGTAAGTTTGTATGCACTGGCGAATATTGGCGATGCATCTGCCAAAGAAATTTTGGTAAAAGCTGCTGAACAGGCAGGTTATAAATACGACCAAACCAATGCTGTTGCCGCTTTATTGGTGTATGCACAGAAAAATATTGCAACCGATAAAACCGGAGTAGAAACGATAGCCAAAACAATATTAGAAAAAGCAAGGGCTGATGATCAGGTAAACGAACGTATTGCAGCCTTAAAATTACTTTCGGCAGCACAAACCGATCAACAGACCTTGTTAGCTGCAATGGCAGATAAACAGTTCGAATTTCGTGCGGCTGCGGTTAAATTCGCTGCTGATGGCGTAAACGATACCAATAGTGCAGCCTGGGTAAGTCAGTTAAAAAAGGTTGATGCCCCAACCCAGGTTTCTATTTTAGACATGCTGGGCAATAGTAAGGCAAAATCTGCCTTGCCAGACGTACTCAAACTAATTAAAAGTGACGATAAACAGGTAAAACTGGCTGCAATTAACACTGCGGTAAAACTTGGACAGGAAGAGGTTATAGATGATCTGCTTAAGTTAATGGGCAAAGGAGATACCGCAGATATTGCGGACCTTTCTAAAGGTATTTTAAGAATAAAAGGTGAAAATGTAGCCACTAAAGTTGGTGCTTATCTTCCGAAGGCTAAACCAGAAGTACAGGTTGCCTTGATTAATATTTTAGCAGCCCGCGCAGCAACAAGCCAAACGGAAGTTATTTATGCGGCATTAAACAGTAAAAAAACTGAAGTGAGAAAAGCAGCATTCCTTTCATTGCAACATATTGCCGTAGCAGAAAATAAAGCACAATTATTTGATCTTTTAAATAAAACCACAGATCCTGGCGAACTTACTGCTGTACAGGATGCCATTATTGCTTCGGTAAAAGGATCAACAGATAAAGCGGCACAAACCAATGCCATTCTTCAGCAAATGAGCAATACACCGGCTGATAAGAAATTGCTTTTTTATAAGGTGCTGGGCAGTTTAGGTGGCCAGCAATCTTTAAAATCGGTGTCGGAAGCGTATGCTACAGGCGATGACGCCACCAAAAAAGCTGCAATTGAAGCACTTTCTTCATGGTCGGACGCAGGCTCAACAGATGCATTGATCAGTATTGCACGTACTACCACCAACCCAGACTTTTTGAACCAGGCGGTTACAGGTTACTTAACTTTAGTAAGAAATGCAAAGTATCCTGCTGAGCAACGTTTACTATTGTTGCGCAATGCGATGGCTGTAGCTAAAACACCAGCACAACAACAGCAGATTCTTAAGGATACTGAACAGGCCAAATGTTTTAATGCGATAGTATTTGCAGGTCAGTATTTAGATGATGCTACTTTACAACAGGCTGCGGCAAACGCGGTGATGAATATCACCATGGCCGGAACTTATAATGGCGACATTGTAAAAGGCTTGTTAAATAAAACCATTGCGGTAATTACAGGAGGCGACGCGGGTTATCAGAAAGAAGGTATGCGTAAGTATATTTCTGAAATGAAAGCTGGTGAAGGCTTCGTTCAGGTTTTTAACGGTAAAGATTTATCGGGCTGGAGAGGGCTTGTGGCCGATCCAATCAAAAGATCAAAAATGGATGAAAAAACCTTAGCCGAAGCGCAAACCAAAGCTGATGCCGAAGCAAAGGAAAGCTGGAAAGTAATCAACGGCGAACTACAGTTTCAGAGTCATGGCAATAACCTGGCTACCGTTAAAAAATATGGTGATTTTGAAATGCTGGTAGACTGGAAAATCATCGACGATAAAAAAGGAGAAGGCGATGCGGGTATTTACCTGCGTGGTACACCACAGGTACAGATCTGGGATCTTGCCCGTACGAAAGTTGGTGCCCAGGTTGGTTCTGGTGGTTTGTACAACAATCAAACGAACGAAAGTAAGCCGCTTAAAGTTGCCGATAACAAGTTAGATGAGTGGAATACCTTCAGGATTTTAATGAAAGGCGACCGTGTTACCGTTTATCTGAACGGACAGTTGGTTACCGATAATGTAATTTTAGAAAATTATTGGGACAGAAGTCTGCCGATTTTCGCAGAAGAGCAGATCGAATTGCAGGCGCATGGATCGCCGGTAGCCTACCGCGATATCTACATCAAAGAAATTCCTCGCCCGAAACCTTTTGAGCTAAGTGCACAAGAGAAAAAAGAAGGTTATAAAGTGTTGTTCGATGGAACCAATATGCACAGTTGGACAGGTAATACGACCGATTATGTTATCGAGGATGGAAACATCGCTATCCGGCCAAAACCAGGTAAAGGATCAGGCGGTAACTTATTCACCAAAGAAGAATTCAGCGATTTTGTTTACCGCTTCGAATTTCAGCTCACTCCAGGTGCAAATAACGGTTTAGGAATCAGAGCTCCTTTAGAAGGTGATGCCGCTTATGTGGGTATGGAACTGCAGATACTGGATAACGATGCGCCGATTTATAAAGACCTGAAAGAATACCAGTACCATGGTTCTGTTTATGGTACTATCGCTGCCAAAAGAGGTTTTTTAAAGCCTACCGGCGAGTGGAACTATGAAGAAGTGATTGTCAAAGGATCGAAGATTAAAGTGATCTTAAACGGCACCGTAATTTTAGATGGCGATATCGAACCATTTAAGAAAAACGGAACGCCAGACCATAAAGAACACCCGGGTTTATCACGCGAAAGCGGACATATAGGCTTCTTAGGTCATGGTTCTCCTGTTCAGTTCCGCAACATCAGGATTAAAGACCTGAGCAAGAAAGCGCCAGCTCAAAAAGAAACGGATACAAAAGCTGCAGGTAAAAAGAAATAAGTTAAATTTAGCATTATAACTGATTAAATAATGATAGAAGATAAGGCAAATTCGAAAACTGAAAATTCGAGAAGAAACTTTATTAAAACAACAGCGCTTGCTGCCGCTGGATTTATGATCGTACCCCGGCATGTGTTGGGTGGGCCAGGATTTCTGGCGCCAAGCGATCGTTTGCAATTGGCCGGAATAGGTGCAGGTGGAAAAGGAGAGGGCGATATTGCCAGTATTGTTAGGGGAGGAAAAACAGATGTTGCTTTTTTATGCGATGTAGATGATAGAAGAGCGGCAAATTCTTTAAAAAATTTCCCAAAGGCAAAATATTATAAAGACTACCGTGAGTTATTAGATAAAGAAGGCAAAAATATTGATGCCGTAACAGTATCTACACCCGATCATACCCATGCGCAAATTGCCATGGCAGCCATGCAATTGGGCAAACATGTGTATGTGCAGAAGCCTTTAACGCACGATATTTACGAAGCCAGGATGTTAACCGAAGCTGCAAACCGCTATAAAGTGGTTACACAGATGGGTAATCAGGGCGCTTCGGGCGATGGTGTAAGAAGACTTCAGGAATGGTACGATGCAGGCAGGATAGGTAAAGTTCATACCGTTTACTGTTGGACCAATAGACCGGTATGGCCACAAGGGATTTCGTGGCCAAGTGGAAAAGCCGAAATACCAAAAGAGCTCGATTGGGATTTGTGGTTAGGCAGTGCTCCATATAAAGAATATGTAAATAAACTGGTTCCTTTTAACTGGAGGGGATGGTGGGATTATGGTACCGGTGCCATTGGTGATATGGGCTGCCATTTAGTAGAGCCTCCTTTTAGGGTGTTAGGCCTGGATACCCCGATTAGCGTAGAATGCAGCGTTGGCAGTGTATATGTTGATGAATTTAAGCGTGCTTATTTGCCAGAAAGCTGCCCGCCATCTAGCCATGTTATTTTGACTTTCGCTAAAACACCAAAAACCAAACATGAGGTTCAGGTGCATTGGATGGATGGAGGCATTAAGCCGGAACGTCCGGAAGAATTAGGACCTAATGAAAGTTTCGGCGATAATGGTGTGCTTTTTATTGGCACAAAAGGTAAAATGATCTGCGAAACCTATGGTAAAAATCCAAAGTTATTGCCACTCTCGCGCAACGAATCAGATAAAACGAAAATCACTGTTCCACGTATCGTTAACCAGGAAGAAGGCCATTATACTCAATTTGCCGAAGCCGCCATAGCCGGTTATGGAAAAATGGAGCTGAGTTCGCCCTTCGAAATTGCCGGGCCTCTTACCGAAACTTTATTAATTGCGAATCTGGCCATCAGGGGTACAGATGTACAGCGCAGAGATGCAGCAGGTAAAATCAGTTATCCGGGCAGAGATATCAAAATGCTTTGGGACAAAGTAAACATGAAGGTGACCAATTTTGATGAAGTAAACCAATTTGTGAAACGCGAATACCGCAAAGGCTGGACTTTGGGCGTTTAAGATTTATTATGTCGACAGGAAATAGGAATTTAAGGGTATTAGTAGTAGGCTGTGGTAATATGGGCGCTTCCCATGCCACAGCTTATCACACCTTACCTGGTTTTGAAATATGCGGATTGGTTTCGACCGGTAAAAGCAAAGAAAAACTTAATGAAAAATTAGGTGGACAATGTGATTTGTATACAGATTTTTACGAGGCACTCGAAATAACCAAACCCGATGCCGTTTGCATTTCTACTTATCCCGATACACACGAAGCTTATGCCAGAAAATCTTTCGAAAGTGGTTGCCATGTGTTTATCGAAAAACCATTGGCCGATAGCGTAGAAGGCGCTATAAGGGTGGCAGAAGCTGCTAAAAAAGCGAATAAAAAGTTATTGGTGGGTTATATACTCCGCTATCATCCCTCATGGGAGAAATTTACAACGCTGGCGCAGGAAATGGGAAAACCTTTGGTGATGCGCATGAACCTGAACCAACAGAGCCATGGGCCAAAATGGACCGTACACCGTAACCTGATGAACAGTTTAAGCCCCATTGTAGACTGTGCCGTGCATTATATTGATATTATGTGCCAAATGACCCGATCGAAACCTGTACAGGTGAGCGCTATTGGTGCCAGGCTTACCAGCGATATCCCGGAGTGGAATTACAATTACGGGCAACTGCAGATCCGTTTCGAAGATGGTTCTATCGGGTGGTATGAAGCTGGATGGGGGCCGATGGTGAGTGATAATGCTTTTTTTATTAAAGATGTTTTTGGTCCAAAGGGATCAGTATCAATTATGGCTAAAAACGCAGGCGCAGCCGGAAACTCCGATAACATTGATGCACATACCAAAACCGAATCGATTAAAATACATCATGCCGATTTAGACACTAACGATGAGTTCAGCAAAGCCGATGAATGGCTAGACCTTACCGATGAGCCCGATCATCAGGAACTGTGCAACCGTGAGCAACGTTATTTCTTAAAAGCGATTACAGAAGATATCGATTTAACCAATGCCACTGATGACGCGGTAAACAGCCTGAGGATTGCTTTTGCCTGCGATGAATCGGTAAAAACTGGTGAAATGATCCGGTTGGATTAAAATTATTTCTTGTCATTTTGGTTGCTGCGGTCGTCCTGCTGAACTTGTTTTATTAGCAGTTTTTATTGTTTTAAAGGCTTAATAGCTACTTCGTGGTCAGCATCTATGTAGCTCGAAAATTTAAGGTCTAAATATCAGGCCTCATTTCGAACACGTGTAGTGATGCCTGGAAATCTTTAAATTAGTGTGTCGGATGGTAACATCTGACACCACAAAAAAAATTCCCCTGGAAATGAAGAAATTATTGTGTGTATCTTCAAAAGGTATTCTCCAAGTTTTTCCATATTTTCCTTTTGCCCTTTCTGGGCCTTATGCAATTAACTGTCGTTTAGCACCGTAAATAAGGAGTGTTTTTCCTACTTATTTTTAATCTAAATTGCTTTGATTCAGATTTGTTTTTTTTCTATAATTACAAAATGAAATTTAAACTATTAATTCTCTCAATTCTTGTTTCTTCGTCTATTCAGGCACAAACAAATTTGAACCCAGGCTGGGAATATTTTTTTAAAAACAACCGGACAGCGGCGCGTGATTTTTTTACCAAGGCAGCACTTAAACCTGCATTTTCAGATGAAGCAAATGTTGCGTTATCGATGATGACAGAAATGGACCGGACAGCCAAAGAAGGTTTTAACTACTTAAATAAATTATCCAATACCGCTAAAAACCCACAACCATATCTTGTTGCACTTTGGAGCGATCTGCCTAATAACGCTTCGAGGATAAAGACGGCCGATCAGTTGGAATTTTATAAAAAACTGGCAGCCAGAAAAGATGTAGATGGCACCATTAATGCATTGGCCTATGCATCGTTAGGTTCGCATTTCGAAGAGAAAAAACAATATGCCGAAGCCGATCAGTATTTCAATAAGATTGGCGAAATCGAAAATTGGTTAATCACGGGTGAATATGAAAATATTTCGACCAGCGGTTTCGATAAACAATATGATGATATTTTAGCCCACCCAGAACTTACTTATGTTTTTACGGGTAAAAAGAACCGAAAATTTAGCTGGAGAACGGTACCTTATGTACGGCATGATAAATGGTTCGATTTTACTTATTATAACACTTATGAAAATGCATTACAGTTTGCTCAAACATTTGTTAATGCACCTGCAAGTACAGCAGCACAATTAAGAATCGGTGTATCCGGATCGGTAAAGGTTTGGGTAAACGATCAGCTTTTAATCAGCGAATCTGAAGAAAGAAATAACGACCTTGATGCATACATAGTTCCAGTTAAATTAAACCAGGGCTACAACCGCGTTTTGGTACAGATAGGCGAAAGTTATGCTGGCCGATCAAATTTTATGTTGCGGTTAACTGATGCCAACGGAACGCCATTAAACAATCTTTCTACTACGAGTACGCCACAAGCCTATTCAAAAGAGACGAGTCCGGCTCCTGCTCAGCTAAAACCAGTTGGATTTAAATATTTTGAAGATGCCCTGAAAGCAAAACCACAGAGCTATTTAAACCAGTTAATGATGGCTAAGCTTTATTTGCGTTTAGGAAATGTGTTCGATGCAAGGTTGATCCTGGAGAAACTTAAAAAACGTTTTCCTGAAAGCACCTATCTCAACCTGATGATGATAGAACTGTTTGTTAAAGCCGACAATAGAACCGGTATTGAAACCCTAAGAGAAGAAATTAAAACACACGATCCGGAATGTTCGCTAGCCCTTGAACTCGTATATACCGAGCATTTTCAACAGAATGATTATGTGCGTGCGAAGGAAGTTCTTGCTAAACTGGAGAAAATTTATGGTGAGGATGAGGCTGTATTGATGAAAAAACTCAATATACTCGGCCAGGAGAAAAAACAACCCGAAGTTATAGCCCTGGTGGAGAAAATTTATCCTCAATATTTAAGTTCAGCTGATATTGTCAATCTAAAATACCTGATCGAAGTGCAGATTAGGAAAAACCCTAAGGCGATTGATATTTTGCAAAAATACATTGATGAAAATAACGATTACAAGGCTGCTAAATATGTAGCAAAGCTACATTTGGATAAAGGAGAGACAGATGCGGGTATCGATATTTACAAAAAAGAATTAGCGAACGATCCGATCGGATTTGCAATTTACACTGACCTTGCAGGCATTTATTATCAATTGCAACAATACGATGAGGCAGAGAAATTATATTTAAAAGTACTCGAGATCGATCCTAACAATGCCTTTGTATATTCTCAGTTGGGTACGCTGTACAATGCAAATAAACAGAAGGAGAAAAGTGTTAAGGCATACGAAAAGAGTTTACAGATTAACCCTAATAATTACACGGTTATCCAGTTGTTAAGAACGCTTCAGGACAAAAAAGCGGTATTTGATTATTTCGACAAACCTGATGTTAAAGACCTGGTGAGTAAAGCGCCTTCTAAAACCGAATATCCCGATGGGCAGGTTGTGGTTTTAAATAATGAAGTGCAGAAAGTTGTTTATGAAAACGGTGGATCAGAAGAGAAACACTTTTTTACTGCAAAAATATTAACCCAAAAAGGGCTTGAAAGCTTTAAAGAATATGCTATTTCATACAACAATGATCAGAATTATGCTGTAGAAATAGCCGAGGTAATAAAGGCAAATGGCACAAAAGTTCCTGCCGAAACCAATAACAATGAGTTGGTATTTACAAATCTCGAAATTGGCGATGTAATTAATATCCGCTATAAAATCGAAAATTTCCATGTTGGGGCAATGTCTACCCACTTCTGGGATGCTTTTTATTTTAGCGATGGTTTGGATAACCTTAATATTAAATATTCATTGTTAATCCACCGCGATAAAGCTTTCAAATATGTTTTTTCACAACAGGACATTGCACCTGTTAAAACGGCAAAAGATGAGTTTGACCTGTATGTATGGGAAAAGAATAAACAAGAAGCCTTGAGGTATGAGGATAAAATGCCTCCAATGGATGATGTAACCAACATGCTTTATTTATCATCTATTCCCGATTGGAAATTCATTGCAGATTGGTACGACAATATTGCATCGGCTAAAGCACGGAGCAGTTATGAAATAAAAACAGTAGTAAATGATTTGTTTGCAGGTAAAAGTAATTTAGATGATTTAAGCAAAATCAAGATGATTTATAATTACATCATTACCAACATTGCATACAGCTCAGTATCGTTCAGGCAGAGTGGTATCATTCCTCAAAACCCATCAACAGTTATCAATACAAGAATTGGCGATTGTAAAGATGTATCTACACTTTTTGTAAGTATGTGCAAAGAAGCTGGAATTACAGCAACATTGGCTTTGGCAAACACCAGAGATCGTGGACAAAATACACTATTGTTGCCTAGTATCGAATTTAATCACTGCATTGCCAAATCTACAATAGGAGGGAAAGATTATTGGGTAGAGCTTACTTCAGGAACCTTGCCTTTTAATACATTCAGCAATACCTTTTTAGGGTCTAATATCCTCGAAATTAATAAAACGAATACAGCCCTGACCAAGTTTAATCCAGGTATAAGAGGAAGAAATATGATGGGTTATAAAACCGAGGTTAAGCTGGAAAATGCCGATATGACGATTAAGGAAACCAATTGGAATACCGGATCAATGTCTAGCTACATCAGAAGTGTTTTTAACGATTTGAGCAGTGCAGATCAAATCAAGAAAATGAAAGAAGATTTAACCAGTATCTATCCGGAAAACGAGATTTATAACCTTAGTTTTACCAACCTCAATACCTCAAAATCTACTTCAGATACTGTTGGGACAGCTTGTTCATATAAATTGCTCAATGTAAGCAAAAGTGTAGCAGGCATGTCGATATTCTCTATTCCATGGTCAAACAAGTCGTATGCAACAGCTTTACAGGTAGTTTCACCGCGGAAATTTGGTATCGATCTTACCCAACTGTTTGGTATTGATGAATCTAATCAGGAATTGTCATTAGAACTTCCGGCCGGAAAAGCCATGGTTCAGCCTTTTAAAGCGGTTCAACTGAGCAATGATTTTGTCGATTTTAAACTGGAAAGCGTACAACAAGGAAATAAACTCGTTTTAAAGCGGAGTTTTGCATTAAAGAAAGATTATGTTCCGTTAGATAAGATCGATCAGTTTAAGGCTTTTTATAAAGAAATGGCTGAGGCTGATGATCAGCAACTCGCTATGAAATAAGAACAACTTAGAGCGGTTGTATCATAAACGTATTTTATCCTTAGATTTTTGTCATGTTGAGCTTGTCGAAACACGTAAAACATATTTAACTAAGTCCTTCGACAGGCTCAGGATGACAAATTCCATATTTATGATACAACCCCTTTAAGTTATATAGAAAATTACTAAAAAAAATAGCCACATCTCAATAGCAAATTGGGCTTACCACGGACTAATGCCAGTCTCTGGCGCATTGTCATCACTAAAAAATTGCCCTGTTGGCCCATCTGCCCCCAATGTAGCTGCTTTTACCACTCTTGCTGCTGCATCTGGTACAGTTCCCGGGCCCGAGTGATGGTTAAAATCCGTTGCTGTATAACCTGGATCGACTGCATTTACCTTAAACGGAGTACCTTGCAAGTTATTGGCCAATACAATGGTATACGCATTAAGGGCGGCTTTCGAAGAAACGTAACCCGCCGGTTTCACACTATAATATTTCCAAGTAGGATCATTATGCAAGGCAAGCGAACCTAAACCGGAGGTAACGTTAACGATTCTTGGTTCTGGCGATTGTCTCAATAGATTTATAAATGTTTGCGTTACGGTAATTACACCAAAAAAGTTGGTTTCAAATACTTGCTTAAATACACTAATGTCGGTTTCCAATGCATTTTGCATGGAGCCACTAATCCCAGCGTTGTTGATCAATACATCGAGTACCTTGGTTTTCTGGCCAAGCAATTCTCCTGCGGCTTTAATTGATTCGATGTTATCTACGTCAATTTCTATGAGCTCTACCTCAGTTAAGCCCGCTGATTTTAGTTGATTTATGGCTTGTTCACCTTTTTTGATATCTCTACAGCCTAGAAATACGTAATATCCCTGCTGTAATAACTGTTTGGCTGTTTCAAAGCCAATGCTTTTGTTTGCTCCTGTAATCAGTACTGTTTTCATAGTACAAATGTATAATGGGTGCGTTATCCGGCTAGAACACATCCAACGGTATTAATGGTACATTTCGCGGATGTTAGCTCTGTACGTAGCGGGCGTTACACCAGTTTCGCGTTTAAAAAAGCGGTTAAAATAAGAGGTATCAGAGAAACCTAAGTCAAAGGTAATTTCTTTTAAAGAATGCTCTGTGTGAAAGAGCAACCGTTGAGCCTCCAGTACCAATCGCTCATGGATATGTTTAATGGCTGGTTTGCCACTTTGTATTTTCACCACCTCGCTTAAATGTCCGGCAGAAATATTCAACATCGAGGCATAATCGCCCACTTCGTGCAGTTCGCGATAACTTTCATTTATTTTTGCCTGAAAAGTTTTCAGTAAAAGTTTATCTGCGGAATGATCACTTTCTTTAAACTGTTCGGTATACAGCCGACTTAAATAGGTAAGCAGCACAGTAAGGTAGGCCGTAAGCATACGCTGTTGCCATTCGCCCGGCTTTTGATATTCGGTATTGATTTTGGCGAGAATGTCCTCTACAAAGTTAAGATCAGCGGCGGTTAAGGCTAATTCATGTCCATCGTGCAGGTTTTCGATAATGGGTAGTTTACTTAATGAAGCATTTTCCTGAAGGGAGAGAAACTCTTTTGTAAAAGCAATGCCAGTGCTCCATAACTGCTTAAAACCTTCTTTTACAATGATGTGGCTCGGGCCAGCAAAGTAAATGGTATTGTTTTTTAGGGTGTAGGGCGTCATATCAATCCATTGACGGCTATCGGACTGTCTGTTCAAAACAACCAGGTAATGATCTTTCCGGTGGGGGATAAGCAGTTCCGACTGGTTTGGCAAAGTACCTTCAAAATTGTAAACCCTAAAGTTTTTATTGCCTGCTATTTCATCAGGTTCTATACTGTAGATAGGTAGTTGTTGAGGGGAATAAAGTGTCTGCATTGCTTAAAATAAATTGAAGGAAAAGGAATTGCTCTGATTGTGCTGGCGTTCACTATGCAATTATAGACATAAGCCTCCATATTGGATATATAAAAAAAGCATCAACCTTTATCAGATTGATGCTTTTTCGTAGCCCGTAGGGGGCTAGCTAATTCTTGTGTTTTAATCACTTTTCAAGTACAGAATTGTAATAAAATAAAAGGTGGGGGAAGTAATAGGGGAAGTTATATAAGATAATACCCATTATTCAAAGGTAAAATCATTTAACGATACATATACTATTTCAGTATCTTCTTTTCTTACCATTAGTAGAGATGGAATGGAATATTGTGTACTTTCTGTAAAATCAACGAACTTGCCATTTTCCCGATAGTTGCTAAGATTCACGGGAGATTTTCCCTCTGTATTTGTATAGTATCTTTTAAAATAAATTATTTGCCTCTTTAAAAACGCCTTAAGAGGTTCGAGCGTTTCCTGAGATGGGTTAGCATCATATTCATCAACAAGTTTATCAAATTCTTCTTTTTTCATAATTACTTAAATAATGTGTGAGGGTCAATTAATGCAGGATGGTTGATCTACCATCAAGTCAACCAAATTTAATAAATTTATTTATGGCAGCATTTCTGGCGATAATTAATTGTCAATAATATCAATCGTTTTTTGTCTGTTTTAAGCTTTCTAATCAATTATTACCTCTTTTAATGAGTAAAGATTTAAGAATGTTCTTTCGATTGTTTTTTATGCAATGAAAAAGCTCAATTTTCTATTGGTAATTATTTCACTATATTTTTTTAGCATCCAGATAAGATTACAGATCAACTATTTGCCCGCTGTAAAAATTTCTTTAGGTTTATTAGATTCTCCTAACCAATGATTAACAATTTTTGTGATAATAAAAACATAATCTGAACCAAAGCTCAGACTTTTTTTAACTACCTTCCCAGTAACTGAGCCATAATAGAATTTGCTGTAACCTCCATAACCTTTTTTGCTCATTTGTCTTGCGATATTCGAACCAACTGCGCCAGTAATGCCATCTAAGCTCCCGAAGCCAAATTCCTCACTGCCTTCGCCCTCTATATCAATTCCAATTAAGTACATATCTTTAAATTTCTTAAGTGTTGGCATGTAAGCAACATCTTTAAATGTAATCGTTTTACCTACGTAGTCCTGGGGAAAATTTTGAACCTGTTTCGGAGTTTGGGCTTTGATGCTTAAGGTGATCAATAAAGTTGAGATTAATAAAATAGATTTTTTCATTTGGAATATTGTTATCCTTTCCAGTTCCAAAGAGAGGTGTTAGAAAACAAAAAGCGTGGAACTAAGCTTATCCGTTTTCAAGGCCTGCAACAGCCTACTTACAAGACAAAACAAAGCCCACGCTTTACCGTGAGCATTAGTTCTATCATCTTGTAAGTTTTGAGGAGTTGCAGTTCTGAAAACGAGATGTAGCTAACGCTATATTTTAATTATTGTATATTCTTCTTTTATTCTATAAGCATATTTTTTGTTGTGGCTAATCTCGGAATTTTCTTCTGGAAACCATAATACTCTTTTATAAACTAAGAATAGTGACAACTTGTCGCCGCTGTCGTCACTATTAAAAAATCTGAAGATATTTTGTACGAGGAATGGTTTTTGCGCCAAAATAAGGCACTTCAATTGATAAGAACATTTTATGAATATCAGTCATTTAGAAATACATAAACTTATCTAAACACACTAAGTTGTTGTGGAAAACTTGTTGAAAAATCCAAATTCACTGATTAAACAGGGGGTATAGTTAAATTTTTAACTGATATAGAAGTTTTGCTTCTTTAACTAAAGAAGTATTATCTCCTATTATCTATTAACATTATCTATATAAAGGATATTTAAATAGACCCTATAGCAGAAATCAACCTTAGTGTAACCTAAAACAATAGAAAATTTTAGGCTTTTACTACACGGAAGTTTATAGAAGTATTCGGCTTCTAATAATGGAAGTCAGTAAATACTTAAAAATATGGGAAAAAATAAACCTCATTTGAATCCGCAATCAAAGAAAGAAATGGAAATCTTTAAAAAAAATGGAGAAACAATTACATCTTACTTATTTGTAATTAATGACCCAACACTTACACCTTCAGCAAAAATTCTATTCCAATATATCTATTATGATGCTGCTCGCACAGGTTATTGCGATGTAAAAAAAAGTTTATTAGCAAAGGCCACTGGAATTTCCGAATATTCTGTAAAAGCGGGAATTAAAGCCATTAAACTTAAAGGATGGATAAAAACCGAAATGGTTACAATCTGTACAGGAAATAAAAGGCGGATACACATCGACTATAGCGCCATAAGAAAAGCATGCCCAAGGAAAGAACAATCGCTTCAATTGGGGCAATTCACAGACTTTGCTAAAGAAAAGAAAAATAAGATCAATCCAAATGCGATAGCTACATATGTTTTGAGTAAAACTCACAATCAGTCAGGCATGTCGATTAAGCCTGTACTATTTGCCAAAAACTTACCGCCCTTATCAAGGATGTTATTCCAACTAATTAATTCATTAGAAATTTTTGAAGGATACTGCTATGCTGGTAATGCCTTTCTTGAAAAGAAATTAGGAGTTTGTCAAAGTTCTGTTTCAGACCACTTAACCATTTTAGAAGAGGAAAAATTACTCAAAATCACATACGGAATTAAAAGAAAAATTTTTCTTGAATATGATAATCTAAAGAAATTATATCTAAAAAAGGAAAGTAATTAAAAAAGAAAGTCCAAAGGCTCTGATGAATAAATATTAAGTGTCGATTTTAGGATAAGAAACTTTATAAATACTATAATCCTTTGGATATTTCGCCCTAAAAAATCAAAACATGAAAATTACCTATAGATTGTACCCCGTGATGAGGGTAGATAAAAAACGTGCAGATGGTTCATATCCAATCTACTTTTTTTTAAGAGTTGGTGGTGTAACTGTTAAAATTCCAACAGGAAAAAATGTATTAGCAAGTGAATGGAATAAGAAGGAAAATACAGCGAAATCAAACTCTCAGAAAGGGATGGCGCTAGCAACGTTCCTGCAGAAAAAAGTAACTGATTTTAATTCTTATATGCTAACTGAAGAGGCCATGGGTAAACATATAACGTTACAGTTAGCACAAAAATTCTTCGATACCAATGATAAATATGATTTCTACCAATTTTGGGATGAACAAATAAAATTATGGGAGGGCGATAAGAAATACAATACCCTTAAGAGCTATCTCACTACGTATCGAATTCTGAAGACAATTGCACCCAAACTGTCATTTGGTGATATAAACTACAGTTTCTTAGAGTCGTTTGAGCATCATCTTATAACCGTAAGAAAGAATAGTTCAGGAGGTCGATTTACCAAACACAAAGTTTTAAGATCAATGATTAATCAGGCTATCACAAAAAAGTATATGAAAGAAAATCCATACAAGGATTTTAAATTTAAGCCTGCCAAAGGGAATAGGATGTACTTATCAATTGATGAAGTAGAGAAAATTATAAACCACAAGTTACCATCAAAAGACAAGAATTTAAATCACTCTCAGAACATGTTCCTTTTTGGATGTTTTTCTGGGATAAGATTTTCTGATGTAATCGGGCTTAAGTATAAAAATATAAAGGCGAATCCCGACAGAATTGAAATTGTGATGAACAAAACATCAAAGCCGATTACGATACCCTTATTGCCAAGAGCTAAAGAAATAATTGCAGAATACCAAAACCTCTGTATTCATTCCCAAGAAAAAACAATTTTCCCAAATATTGCCAATACAACAATTAATAAAAAGTTAAAAGTTCTGATGAAATTGGTGGGAATTGATAAAAGTATCTCTTTTCATTCAAGTAGGCACACATTCGCTACAACTCACATACAAGCGAAAACAAATGTTGTTCATCTTCAGCAATTGCTTGGACATGCCAATCTGAGTGATACCATGATTTATACAAAGGTATTGCAGGAAGATTTATTTACCTCCATGGATAATTTAAATAACATGTATGGACAACAGAAAGTTAGTTAAAACCATCATTAATTAAACAATGCTAAAGCTTGTCATGTAAAACAAGAATCTAAGCATGTAAAAAAGTAAACAACAACATGAAATATTTCATAAAACGCTGGAAGAACAATAGCAAGAAAGACCGACTATTACTGTTGGAGAGGGAAATTTTAAGCCTTTACATCAATAAAGATTTAGTTGAGTTTCTTAATCAGTTGACAAAGGAAGTTTTTACCAGAAGTGAAAAACTGCACTATTTAGAGTTTTGTAAGAAAACTATAAATCAGAATGTTAGAAAGCCAAACGAGGACCACTATTTGGCTTTTAAAGGGGAATATGATAGCTTTTTTAAAAGTATCAAAAAGGAACAGCTTATTTACGATCCAATTAAATGGCTTGATGCTGAAATAAACTATGCTAATGCTTTGAGATTGACTGAGAATAAAGAATTTGATGAAGTCTCTGATACCTCTGCACAGCCTAAAAAGGACTGGCTAACATTTGCGGAGATGCTGGCCCGTTTTGAAACAAGTAAAATGGCTCTGAGGAGAAGAATGGCCGAAGGGATGCCTTTTGTTAAGTTTGGTAATCAGCTTAGGTTTTTCCCGAAAGCCGTCGACGAATGGTTGGTCGCTCGGAATTAACCAATTTAAGCCAATTTTAGTGTCGCGGGCGGCAAGATCTAGGGGGGAGATGGGTAAATGGCTATTTTCTCGGTTTTGTTTCGCTCGCGGCAACTTTTTGAATTCTTGTTTAATAGTTATTTCTAACTTGTCTCTTTGCAGAGATACCTAAACCGATCGCTCCATTTAAGAATGTTACCAATTGGTTTACACCAACTTGATATAAATCTCTCGTTGTAGCAGATGAGGGCGGACTCATCATAAGGGAAATTTCATGCCATCGAAGGCTATTACACCAGTTTTTAATACTTTGATCATCGAACGACGCATACAGATCATGAGCAAATCTATTTCTTATTTTTCCGATAATCTTTAAGTCATCTTTCACGACTTTTTCAATGAGCCCTAGGCAATATGCCATCCTTACTTTGTTCGCAAATGTCCCTAATGGCTGATCAAACCTTAGCAACTGTTCTACTTCATTTTCATTCTCAGGAAAAAATGCCAACAATATGTGATCTAATAGCATGTCTAAAAAAGATCCGCCTATTATTACTGTAGCTCTATCATCTCCATCATTATATTTAAATAATTCGAAGAATTTTAGAAGTGCGTCATTAATGTCGAAATACCTTTCAGCAGCTTTATCTTTTAATATATAATTATTATTTCTATCCAGCGACATCTAGCTTTGAGCAATTATTTGAAATGGGATGCGTAATAAGCCATCTTTTAGGAATTTAACAGTATAAGGTTGAATTGTTCCTCTTAATTTGATTGCCTTGTATTCCGCTACGCCATCATAAACACAGTGTCTAAAAAAATTTAATAATGTGTCTTCGCTTTTCATTTCCAAAATGTGTGGGTGAAGCATATTTATTATTATTATTATCCGATTATCTTCAACAGTAGTCTCTAATAAGACATAAGGTTCGAATTCCGATTTTTCATTAAAGAAAATATAAACATGTATTATATCGTTACCTGAGCCGATATCTACTTTCATGTCTGGCTCGTCATCACCCTCAGCAGTATTAGTTGCAGTGTGAAATGAGGCTTCAATTATTTCCTCAGGCATAGGTTGCACAGTTGCCAAAAAGTCATTTAATTGAACAGATTTTAACTCTGCTTCGAAGATATGTAATGCAGCCTCTTTAAATTTTGGTAGATCATCTTTTATGTCTTCTTTAAAAAACCTAAGTGTTAAAGCCATGTGTCGTGCATCTGCACAGACTAGGCCAAGTTTTGCATCCAGTTGATCTTCTTCTTCATCTTCCCAAACAATTTTATCTTTAGTGTGACTTACAGAGAAGCCATCTAGAGTTAATTCTCCAATAAGCCTCTGGTTCACCAAGTCATTGCTTCCATCTTCTTGTTCCCCAAATATAGAACTTGGCTTATACGCCGTAGGCCAGCCTTGTATTATACGTTTATTTTGTATTATGGAAAAACCTGCTTTTTTTCTACTTCCCATTCCCTTTCCTAATACGCCTACCCACCCATTTACTGATTTGCCATTAATCTCAAATTCAAAATATTTTTTATAGCGGACTCCCTCGGCTGTGATATGTAATTCGTCATCGAAACCGTGCCATTCTAATTTTGAACCGTTCCAAGTTATTTCTATCCCTTCCATCAAATCAAACCTGTAAATCGAACTAAGGTATTCTTTTATCTTACCTAAGGTTCGTCCAACAAGTTTTCTATTCAAATTACTAATCGTTAAAATAGTATAATGTTCTTCAGGTTTCGCAGGAGTGACAATTGGTTCTAAATTTGCTTCGCCTGGAGTGTTTCCTATTTGGTTAACATCTATTATTACCTTATAAGAACTTGATTCATTGAGTTTCTTAGTCTCAAGTGTCCAATAGTTGCCGAACCAACAAGCCGCGGTTTTCATACCCATTCCGTATCGTGATCTTCCATCTGGGTTGTCTGGTGGTGATCCAACTTTTAAAGCTTTGGCTAATTCAGGTTCATTCATTCCTATTGAATTATCCTGAATTGTTATGAAGTCTTCCTGCTTATTGTAAATGATCGCTACTCTTAACTTATCAGATTTTTCTTCAAAAGCATCATCTAGAACCGATTTGTTATAAAAATACGCTTGAGTTGAATTGTCTATAAACTCAGCAAAGGCGTACCATGGCTCATAAGATAACCGTTTATAAGATAAAATGACATTGTTTTCTATTTCAAATTTCATATTAATCTTTTGTAAAACTGAATGAGTTTAAAGAATCGTTGTAATTCAATCTATATCTTGAAGTTAAGGGATCTAATGGGGGGCGATCAATTTTGCTAATTAAAAAAACTTGTGAACCAGAATCTTTTCGTTCCCATTGTACTGTCCTTCCAGCGTATTCGATATTGATTGTGTCAGAATTATTAACTCCATAACTAGTCAAAAAACTCGTATCGAGTATTTCTATTGCATAAGGTACAGTTTTTTGATATTTACAGTGACAAAATTTTGTATAAATAAACGGATGTTCGCCATTCAATCGATAAAGTGGGTTTCCATTATAATCATGATATATCTGGAATACACACGCTTTGCATCTAATTTTTTTCAAATCTTTCACCCAATCTTCTTTAGGCTCATTCACAATTACCATGAACTCTGGAAGGGTTTTGGCAATCATTGCTTTCAGTTTAACTAAGTCTAAATCTGGTCTTTGACTGAAAATATAATCTGCGTGCTCGTCCTTATAACCACAGTTGTAAAATGACTGTATTTGATCTACTACATGTGATTTACTATGTTTTCCTAGTTCAACTTCAATAATGTACCATTCCGAATAATCGTTCTTTACCATTGCCAAATCAGGGATACTGTTTTTGACCCTGACGGAATCAACTAGCTTCATCTTGAACAACATCGCTTTAAACTGTGGGAATATTATTTCCAAATTTAAAATTATGGCTCTTTCCAAATCATTTTCGAGATAGTAAGACCGAGGCGTCACTTCTTGATACCAAACACTATTAAAATCAATTGCCTTTGCCATTATGTAGCTAACTGCCTATAAAAAACTTCGTACATTCCATTATATATTCGTAATCTAATATCTCTATGTTTTTGTCTGTTCTGTCTTTATCAAAGGGATTTATGTCTGACAGTATTACTATCCTATCGGTTGCGGTTGCTGTACCTTTGGAATCTCCCCATATCCTTGTAGTTTTGTCAGTATCAGCAATAACATCATTTATACACCAAACATTTTTGAAAATCTGGTTTTCTTTAACCATTAAGCAAAACTCTCTGGCAAGAGGAACAATGCTCGTCTTCGATTTAGCTACATCCCCTATAACAAATATAGCAATACCATCAGGTTTCAAAAACCTTTTAAGTTGAGTTACAAATTTCTTCGAAAAATCCACCCATTCTCCAAGATTTAAATCATCATCTAAATCCGCGGAAACTACATTTGGATCTTGATCTAAAAACCATGACCTAATCCAATTTTGTTTTGCATAGTTTACTATCCCAAGATATGGGGGTGACGTTAGTATCAGTTTGACATTTTCTTTGAATGATTCTAATTCATGTAATTCAGATAGTTTTTTAACGTCTGCTCTCATTACTAATCCTGAATTCTTGAGGGCATTATGTTTTTTGTATAGCCTTAATGTTTTCTCTTTCAGGAGAAAAAAGACATCTCGATAAAATCGATTTAATTGCTTTGTTTGAACAAATCTTCTTACATACTCCGCGGACATACTAAATGTATTAGGCATATCGATCGAAGCATAGCCTGAAGTCCCATCAGCTCTTTCGCCTCCATGTAGAATGCCAAGTATTATACCTACTAGATATTTATCTACAGGTAATTCCGAGTGAAGTAGCTTGCGTCTCAAATAACATAATTGAGCTAATGTTCGTGGATGGAATATTAAATGTATATCATCAGATTGTGCTATAGCTTCAGGCTGATATAGCGCATAGTCGTATTTCCTACCTAGTTCTTCTACTCTTTCGAATATTTCTTCAACAGTTAGATTTGTGTTTTTTGCTGTACTTAGTGCTAAGGCAATTGGATTTAGATCCGTGGCAATTGTTTGCCTATTTAAAATTCTTGCTTCTAATGCGGTAGTTCCTCGTCCTGAAAATGGATCAAATATTATATCATTTTCCTCTGAAAAATATCGTATTAGGTAGTTCGCTAATGTTGGGGGGAATGCTCCTAAATATGAGCACATCGAATGCCAAGAATCAAACTCTCTTGCACTAAGCTTTGACCACGGTGTTTTAAAATCCTCTTCTTTTATCATTAAATTTCTTGGTTTTCTGTCACTATAACTTGGAAAAAGTCATTGATAAGGTCTACAATCGTTTCACAAGCATTCTCTAAACTCGCTTTTTTTATTTCTTCCACATGAGATTGTGAAATTTCGCTACCTTCTTCTTTACTTAATCGCTCCTCAATTTTGTTTTGACTCATCATATATGCACAAAAGGCTATATGCTCGCGATATCTATTTTTTATTGATTCAACTGCTTGAGTGCTGTATCTTTGGGCTCTGCTTATAATTTTTGTTAAATTTTTATTAGAGTCATTAATGAAAATATCTACAGATTCTGTACTAATATCCACATCTGCAACAGTTATTGAAGACCAATTTTGATCCCTGTAGTACTGATCATTTTCATTAATTGAATGTATCTGGATGTTCGGAGTATTTTTATCTCCTGGTTTTGTCGAATCAGTTTCGCTTGGATATTCAGCAGCAATAACATTAACTGTATCACTTAATGACTTTTGTCTAGGAGGTCGAATTTCCAATGTAATTTTAGCAACAGTGTCGAGTTCAACATTTTCTCTGCATTTAAAGAAAGCAATTCCATAGCCATCAACTACTCTTGCGGAGCCAGTGAAACTACCGAAAGAGTGAGGTTCAATAACCGCTAAAAAAGCATCTGGATTTGTAAAATAGCTTGGGTGTGCATCTGTTTTGAATTTTACACTAAACGTTTTTCCAACATAAACAGGTCTTTCATCTTCTGATGTGATTTCGAAAAAAGTAGGAGGATCATTAAATGGAATGGGCTCTTGTTTCTTCGTTTTTACAGAATCTTTTGTCTCAGATGCCTTGACTGACTTTCCTCCCCCTGAAGATTTCATGAACGCATTTATTCTTGTTGCTAGTCTTTTTCTCAGCTTATCCAATGCTTCATTTTCATCCTTTTTTAAGTATCTATCTTTTCGCTCTTTATCAAGTCTTTTCAATTCATCGTCTTCATTGAGCGTGTCAATTGTCAATTTTTTCAATTCATCCAATATGGAGGTATCTCTAAGTGACTCTCGTGTACTGCTAAACAAATGCCTTTTAGATTCATTATCTAAGGAGTCGCAAACTATTTGCACAACTAAATATTTTTCCAAGAATGGAAGTTTTAAATCAGTTTTTATTATGGAATTGCTTAATTGTCCTTGTTTCTGCCCATTAAAAGTGATTATTATTGGTTGAGAGGCTAAGCAGTAATTTTTTATTCTATCCATCGGGTTATCCGAGCCATCTAATGTTAATACCCAATAGTAAATAGTAACTTTTCCATCTCTAAATGTTAGATTTACTTCCTGTTGGTACTGAGTAAGATTTTTTTCATCACCTCCACCTTTGGAGAGCCTTCTATTATTGCCGAAAATACTCCGATTTTCAATCTTTCCCTGATTTAAATCTTTTTGCCTTTCGCCACTAATAGTAAATGGAATAACAGGATCAAAAATATAATGATGAGCTAGATACCACAGGGATGATGTTGGTCCAGTAATCTTCGCTGTATATTTGCCCAAGTCCATTCCAATGTGCCTAACTAATGTTCCCGCGGGGAAATCTTCATCGCTATATTCGAGTGTAAACGGTTGCCCATTTCTGGCATCAACGCAGTATTCAAACCATTCTAACTTGTCCGATTCAATATTTCCGGGATTTATTCTAACAATAGACCATGAAATACTTGGTTTATCCTTGTCAGATCTCAAGGCCTCTTTAGAAATGATAATAGTGTAATTGTTATAAGATAACGCAGTAGACCCGCCTTGTCCATATGCTCCCATCAAAAACAATTTGGATATTTTGTTCTGACCATGGAGGCTAAGTATTGTTTTTGAGAAATTTTCGCCTTTAATTCCTATACCCTTATCTCGAATTTCAACAGTAGGATAATTATCTCTTTCAGAATCTCTCAGTGTTACTTTAATTCTCTTCGCTAATTCTTGAATGTGTTTATCGTAAGCATTGTCAATAGTTCTAAGTTTTCCTTCACTGATATCAAACCATTTTGCAGATGCAGTTCTAGGGCTATTGATATCGGTTGGGTTATTTTGTTTATGCCATTCTAATTCTAATACCGCATCTATTGCATTAGTTATCCTTTCAGCAAGACCAGCCGCGGGGTCAGTTCCTATATTAATTGTTGCAATATTGTCCTTATAACCCCCAACAGGTAGCCAGTTTACATTATATTTATCGATAAGTAATTCAAGAACATCAGTTACTTCTTTAGCAGTATTAGCCTTTAGTAATTGGGAAAAAATTTCATTCATTGATCATGAGGGTTAAAATTCAAAGTTGTTAATAAAGTTTGAGGATTTCTCATTGGTAAACTAATTTTTTAGCTCTTTTCCAGTTTTTCCAATATTTTCTCATCTTGAAAAGTTTGAATTTGATTTTTATTGTTATTGACAAAGTATTTCCTATCCTTGTCGTTAAGGATACTTTTAAGTAAATCGTTATAATTTGGATAATTTGTTGGAACAGTAGCTGTAGCAATTATAAAATCAAAATCATCAAATATGTCTTGATCTCCGCTTTGAGTAGTTTTAGGCCAAGAAATATTTAGAATACCATTTTCCTTTACTGCTGAATCTTCCTCTCCAATTTTAAAGGCCTCTAAATCGTAGACCTTTTCGTTAGCAAATCTATTTATCCACCATTTTTTTATAGATTCAATCTTTAATGCATCATTGTTTTTGCTATTTATCAGAATGGTGACTGCGCTCCATATAATTTTTTCACCTGCTACCAATTTACCCTTCATTCCCTCAGCAATAGCAAGTGTTGTAAGTTCCTTATTAAAACTGTCTAAATCTTTAACATTATTGGTTTTGAAAGGAACAAAAAACGCTTTACCAAGTTTATTTTTACATGAATTAGAAAACGTCATAGTATATATGCCGTTCTTAGACTTTCTGCCATATCTTATTGGCACCAAAACTTGAATCTTTTTCTCAATAGATAAACTAGCATCTCGCCAGTTTTTCCTCAAATCGTCGCCTGTTTCAAGGGAATTTTGCCATAATAGAGACCCAATCAAGAGAACCCCTCCCTTGTATTGAGTAATATTCGAATCTGTAGACATACTAATTTAAGTAATATTTCAAGTTTTTACTAGCTATAATTTAATATAGGTTTGGACAAAATAAGAAACAATTTTGTGATATGAAGAATGAGATTTTAGGTGGAAACTACGTAAAACTTTCCCAAAAATGAAGCTAAAATTCGACTCTAGAGTAGAAAATATTTTTTAATTGATTAGTAATGATGTGTTTATTGTGGCTCATGGGAAATTTGAAGTGTGTTTTCGAACAAAAATTGACCATTTCTACTCAAATCTGACCAAATATAACCTTTTAGAACAGTATAATTTACTCTAAAATTCATCCTTTATTTTACACTTATTAATTATCGACGGTAGCATGAAAAGTTGATTTGCCATCTTTATCACCACAAAGAGTTAAACCGCAAGAACATTCAATCTCAAATTCGCTATCATATTCATAATGCTCGCTTCCACAGCTACATCTTACATGTGTTGCATTACAATGCATACAGTTGCCGACTTCAATTTTAATAGAATTTTGTTTGTTTGCTAGTTCTACCAACTCCTTACTGAGAACAAATCCTTGACCGAGATCAAGCTGAATTTGAGAAGAATCTAAAACAAGTTTTTCCTTTGAGGAGTCAAATATTTCTATTTCATCATAGATGACAAGATTTGTCCCATAATCTTGCCCCTTACAATCAGCCAAGCATGGTTCCAAACTATCGATATATGCGTGATATTCCTGAATCTGTAGAACAATATCCTTACTTAAACCAAGAGCGAGAGCAATGTTTAATTCAAAAGCAATCGCTCCCTTCCCAAAATATTGTTGAAGGTCTGGATGAACTTCATTACTACCTTTCGCAACGCAAAAGTCTTCCGAATTATTGGAAACAAATATTGTGTGCTTGATCCAATCATATCCTCGGTCTTCAAAAAAATCAACACTACTCAATAAAATTACCGCATCTCCAAAGCTGTTTCCTTTCTTATGGAATGGAGGTTTTTTCCCAACAGCCAGTTTAGCCGCTTCAATGTAGTTTTTATCCTGTATAGGGATGTTTTCAGACTGATTAAACAATAAATCTTCAACTGCTTTAATATGCTCTTGATCTTTTTTTATTTCTTCCAGTATAGCCGATTCGTAGGCATCCGATGCTTCTTGTATTTTAATTTTAGCATCTCCCTCTACCTTCTTTTTCATATTTGAAAACCGATTCTTTTCAGATTCAAGATATGCTTTCTTTTTTTCAATATAAAGCTCCCTAGCAGATTGGTTTCTTTTCCATTCGTCTAATACAATGTCGTTTGTGAAAAGTCTTATTTTGCCAGTTTTCAATAATTGTTGGATTTCCCCTAACAGTTTGACTTTTAAACCGTCGTTATGGGTATTCTTGGATTGGTCAAAGCCATTTGCCAAGTAAATCCAAGTGTTTGTATCTAAAATAATATTTACCATAAATTTCGCTTTGCCTTAGTTATTAAAAATTTTACTAAAAAACCATATTCTCCAAGTCACTCAAAACATTGTCTGTACATATCTTTTAATTCAGCTAATGCTGTTTTTCTATCATTGTGAGCACTCATAGATGGAGAAATCGGAACTTTAATTTTAATTCTTCGTTTATTATAATCAAAAAAACCGATATATATATTGTTCGAATTTGCCTTAAGATCATCTAGATGAATTCCTTTTTGAAGAAAAAGTGTTTTCAATAATCCGAGAGCGCCCCAAACAGGGGTTCTGCTCGTCAAAATTAACGTATGAATATCAGTATGTTGATTTAACAAGGAAATTATATCATTCCATATTATCGGATACAAACATTCATCACGTGATGAATTATCTCTACGATAACACTTCAATAACATATCCGTCATTCCTATTGAATGTTTGCTCAAGAATGTCTTACGTTCTAAAACTGCTTCTTCATCAGTATTGAATTTAAAACTACCTCCAAATATTTTTGGCAGAATATCCCACATCAAATTAGTTTTACTTGCATAAAAAAAATCAAACAATCGATTTTCTTTACGAGTAGGAAAAGTTCCGATGATTAAATATTTACAACCTTCTGGAACATAGTTCTCATAAAAGGGATGATCTTCAACTTTAAATTTTGGATATTTTTTCATTTGAGAATGCCTAAAGGTCTGTTTTTTATTAATATGTTCTGAATAAACAAATTAACAAAAAGATAAGTGGCGAATTAGTTAGAAAGATATTTACCCTAATTTTTTGCAAGTCATTATAACTTTCAGTGTCGAAGTTACTTTTTCAATTCTGCGTTAATAATGATCTGATAACTAGCAGTCGTTTTCACAACAGATTTATTCAATGGGGTTAAAAGGATCGAATATATTCAAAATGAGGTTTAGCTCAAGCTAAGGTGTTGTCGGGTATCTGGGCCAAGATCGAGTCAATTGAAGTTTAGAAAAATCTCTCGGGATTTTTAATTTAGTGAGGAAATTACAATGAACAGGCTCTTAAATTTATTAGTCAAACTAAGTATTAGGGTATAAAAAAAGCGCTGATTCAGTTGTAATTAACTGTTGTTCAGCGCTTTCCAGTAGCCCGTAGGGGAATCGAACCCCTGTTTCCAGAATGAAAATCTGGCGTCCTCACCCCTAGACGAACGGGCCATTAAATAATTAGAGTGTCTTTCAACTCTTTTGGTAGCGGGGACACGACTCGAACGTGCGACCTTCGGGTTATGAGCCCGACGAGCTACCAACTGCTCCACCCCGCACTCTATGTTACTTCAGTACTCTGTTTGAAGGAGTGCAAAGGTATATAATATTTTCAGTTTTCAAAAGGGTTGCGAAAAAATTATTCAGTATTTAAATTATCTGTCTGATTTGCAAATGCTTATTTTTTGAAAAAGGTTGTTTTAATAGCTGATTTCAAAAGGGGATGATATAGGGGAAACAAAACCTCTGACAGTCACGATACCAAACGATACCGTTAAACAAAAAAAAGTTGATCTTCAGCGGTATCGCTTTAAATCAACTTTCTGTTATTAGTGTAGCCCGTAGGGGAATCGAACCCCTGTTTCCAGAATGAAAATCTGGCGTCCTCACCCCTAGACGAACGGGCCATTAAATTAGAGTGTCTTTCAACTCTTTGGTAGCGGGGACACGACTCGAACGTGCGACCTTCGGGTTATGAGCCCGACGAGCTACCAACTGCTCCACCCCGCACGCTATACAACTCGTTTTTTTTCTTTGAATTAAATCCTTAACTCTGTTTCCGAATTGGAATGCAAAGATATAATTCGTTTCTTTGTGCTGCAAATTTTTTTTAAAAAATATTTTAATGGCGCATAAAGCAGGTTTTGTTAGTATAATAGGTAAACCAAATGTAGGTAAATCTACCCTCATGAATGTGCTTGTAGGCGAGCGACTTAGCATTATAACTCCTAAGGCACAAACCACAAGACACCGCATTTTAGGTATCGTAAATGAAGAAGAATATCAGATCGTTTTCTCTGATACACCAGGTATAATTAAGCCAAAATACAGTTTACAAGAGAGTATGATGAGCTTTGTTAACGGATCTTTGACCGATGCCGACGTACTTTTGTTCGTAACCGACATCAACGAAGAGCATGATGAGGAAGACGTTCTGGAGAAAATCCTGAACCGCAATATCCCTACGATTGTACTCATCAATAAAATAGACAAAGCATTACAAGAACAGGTTGATGAGAAGATTGCCTACTGGCAGGACAAGCTAAATCCGGTTGCTATTTATGCAATTTCGGCTTTACATAAACACAATGTCGACGGATTATTGGATCGCGTGCTCGAAATGTTGCCGGAACATCCACCATATTACGACAAAGAAGATTTAACCGATCGCTCGGAACGTTTCTTCGTTTCGGAGATTATCCGCGAAAAAATCTTCCTTAATTATCAGAAAGAAATTCCTTACAGTACCGAGGTAATTGTGAAAAGTTTTAAAGAGGAAGAGATGAAAAATGGCAAAGGTGCCATGATCAGGATTACTGCAGAAATTGTGGTTGAACGCGATTCGCAAAAAAACATTTTAATCGGTACGGGTGGAAGCATGTTGAAAAAAGTAGGTACTGAAGCGCGTTTAGAGATCGAGAAATTTTTAGATAGTAAGGTTTTCCTGGAAATGTTTGTGAAGGTAATTCCAGACTGGAGAAGTAAAAAGAATTACTTAAAAAGCTTCGGTTACGATAATTAATTTCGATTTTTAGGATATGAAGAAAAATTTAACGTTTCTCTTATTGCTGATCGGTACAGCGGTTTTTGCCCAGGAATCGAACAATGGTAAAAAATTGTGGGCAAAATCTATCCTGAACGAAAAAGCGCCAGACTTAGTTGTTGAAAAATGGATTTCAAAACAGCCCGATACCAAAGGGAAATTTGTGCTGATCGATTTTTGGGCAACCTGGTGCGGACCATGCAGGGCATATATCCCTACGTTAAACGATATTCAAAAGAAATATGCCGATAAAATTGTAATTATTGGCGTTTCTGATGAAGCAGCAGAAAAGGTAGAAGCTTTTAGTAATCCTAAAATCAACTATTTTGAAGCCATAGATACTAAGGGGACCGTAAAAGACTCCCTTCAGGTTAAAGGTATTCCACATGCTATCCTTATCGATCCGAAAGGAATTGTAAGGTGGGAGGGCTTCCCTTTATTGCAGGGAAATCAGTTAACCGAAGAAGTAATAAAAGGACTTTTAGAAAAGTATAAAAATTAATATTAATAGAGGTTACGAAAAATAACCGTACCTTTGCAGCCCGAAATAAATCGGTTAGTAGTTGATAGTCAATGGCTGATAGCCAAATAGTTTGAGCAGCTTGCCTAAACACCACGACCATTAACTATAAGCCATTAACTATCAAAAGAACACCATGAGTAATATTATAGCCATCGTAGGCAGGCCAAACGTAGGCAAGAGCACCCTTTTTAATAGATTAACCGAAAGCCGTAAGGCGATTGTAGATGATATGAGCGGCGTAACCCGCGATAGGCACTATGGAGTGGGGGAGTGGACAGACAGACAATTTACAGTAATCGATACCGGCGGTTATGTAGCCAACTCCGAAGATGTTTACGAAGCTGCAATCCGCGAGCAGGTAATGATCGCCATCGAAGAGGCTAGCGTACTAATCTTTATGGTGGATGTAACCACTGGTATTACCGATTTAGATGATGATATTGCCCAGGTATTGCGCAGAAGTAATAAACCTGTTTTTGTTTGCGCAAATAAAGTAGATAATACTGCTTTGTACAACGAAATCCATACTTTTTATGGTTTCGGATTGGGCGAAGTATACCCTTTGTCATCAATGACTGGTTCTGGAACAGGAGAGCTGTTGGATGAGATTGTTAAAAATTTCGAAGATATTCCGGAAGAAGAAAATCAATTGCCTAAGATCACCATTGCTGGTCGTCCGAATGTGGGCAAATCTTCTCTGGTTAACGCATTAATTGGTAAAGAACGTAATATCGTTACTGCAAATGCAGGTACAACCCGCGATTCGATCAAAATTCATTATAACCAGTTCGGTCATGAATTTATGCTGATCGATACTGCCGGATTACGTAAAAAAACAAAGGTTAAAGAAAACTTAGAGTTTTATTCGGTAATGCGTACCATTAAAGCTTTAGAAGAAGCTGATGTTGTGGTATTGATGATCGATGCCGTAGAAGGAATCGAAAGTCAGGATATCAATATCTTCCACCTGGCCGAGAAGAACAAAAAAGGTATCGTAATTCTGGTTAACAAATGGGATCTGATCGAAAAAAATACACAAACGATGAAAGCTTTCGAAGAGCAGATTCATGAGCGTATCCGCCCGTTTACCGATGTGCCGATCATTTTCACATCCGTATTAAACAAGCAGCGTATTTTTAAAGCCATTGAAGCAGCTTTAGAAGTTTATAAAAACCGTAGCAAGAAAATCCCTACATCTAAATTAAATGATGTAATGTTGCCGCTGATCGAGAAATTTCCACCACCGGCATTAAAAGGAAAACACATTAAGATTAAATATATCACGCAAATTAATGCTACCTCGCCAATGTTTGCCTTTTTCTGCAACCTGCCACAGTACATTAAAGACCCGTATAAACGTTTCATCGAGAATAAATTGAGAGAAAACTTCGATTTTTCTGGTGCACCGATCCAGATTTATTTCAGACAGAAATAAGCAAGGTTGAGGGTTTAAAGGTGGAAGGCGTAAGGTCGGTATGCCTGAAAATATTTTTAAACAGGGCTGTTTCTTTGAGAAATAGCCCTGTTTTTGTTTTTGATCGATCGTCATTTCGACTGGAGTGCAGCGAAATAGAGAAATAACGGTACTCCTTGTCAGTGGTCAGAAAATCCCCTTACCTTTGCTTCATGCAATTACAAGTAGAAAACAGCCTGGCGGCTGACATCGATACCGTTTTTGAGTTTTACGATATGGCTGTTGCCCATCAAAAGAAAGTGTTTAATAAACATTGGCAAGGCTTTAGCAGGGAAATGGTGCAAACCGAAATTGATGAAAACCGGCAATATAAAATTCTTGTAGATGGCGTGGTGGCCTGTGTATTTGCGGTTACGTTTAACGATCAGTTAATTTGGGGAGAACGGGATCACGATGCGATTTATATCCACAGGATTGTAACCCATCCCGAATTTAGAGGCTATTCTTTTGTGAAAGTGATTATCAAATGGGCCAAAGATTACGCAGCAAAAAACAGCATTAAATTTATCAGAATGGATACCTGGGCAGATAATGAAAAACTGCTCGAATATTATACAGGCTGTGGTTTTGATTATGTTGGGGTAGTAAGTATGGAAAAAACCGATGGATTACCAAAACACTATGAAGGAATCAGTTTGAGTTTGTTTGAAATTGCACTGTAACAACTGAAAATCACCATAACGATCTTCATGCTGAACTTGTTTTGTTAGCAGTCTTTATTATTTTAAATGCCTAAGCTACTTCGTGGTCAGCATCTTTTTTGTATCGTCCTCGTTTGCAACGAGGATGAATGAGATACACATTTAATGTGTTTAAATCACTTAAGCCGATGCAAACGGTATACTTGTACATCCTCGTTGCAAACGAGGACGATGATTAAGTTGCTAAAACTTACTTCAGCTCAATTTTCCAGCTTAACATATCATCAACTTCTCCAATATGGATAAAGTTGTTTTTTTCTAAAATGGAATATGAAGCTACATTGTCTTTAGTGGTAGCGGCAAAAACCGATTTCACTTTTGGCTGCTCCTTAGCCCATTCTATTAATCGGCCAACGGCTTCCGTCATAAAGCCCTTGCCTCTAAATTCCTCGTAAGTACCATAGCCGATTTCAATTTCGCCATTTGGATCAGGCTCGCCAACAAAGCAGATATCACCTACCATTCTGTGATCAGGTTTCGATATAATGGTCCATAAGGTATGGTACAGGTAATCTTTATCCTTGTCGAAAACATTAGGTAAAATCGTTTGTTCCAAAGCGTCATGAAGCGAAGGAGAAATATTTTTTTTGGTTGGTAAAAGGCCAAACTCTTGTTCTAAAGAATGATCATCTTTAATGTATTTTAAAAGCTGATCGTGTGTTAATGGTTTTAAAATGAGGCGTTCTGTTTCTATCATGCTTGAGTTTGTTAGATAGACTAATATAAAGCTTTGGGTTTTGAATAACCAAAATTTTAGAACAAGCTTTTGTTAAAAAACAATGTCTTAAAAGTGTTGAGCGTAATTAATAAACCTTTATTACCTGTCCTGTTACAATGCCCAGTACACTTTTCTCGTAAGCTTTAACCACTTTCTCCATGGTAACCGGAATTTCGCCAGGAAAAGAATCGAAATAAGCAGGCGAATCTTCAACCACGTTGGGGCTGATGGCGTTTATGCGAACCCCATTTTCGAGTTCTGGAGCAGCAGCGATAACAAAAGAATTTAATCCTCCATTTACTGCGCTTAGTGCGGCACCAGCAGCTACAGGATGATCAGCCAATATGCCTGAAGTTAAGGTGAATGAGCCGCCTTTATTAATGTAATGCTGACCGATAAGCACAAGGTTAACCTGACCCAATAGTTTATCCAGCAAGCCACTCTTAAATACTTCACCCGTCATCTGGCTTACTGGCACAAAAGGGCCTTTTCCGCTGGTACTGATCAAGGCATCGAAAGCACCAATCTGCTCGAACATGGCTTTAATCGATGCTTCATTAGTAATATCTACCTGAACATCACCTTTGGTATTTCCTACCCGGATGATCTCATGTTTTTGTGCAAAAGCTTCAGCTACTTTTTTGCCCAATGTGCCTGTCGCGCCTACAATTATTATTTTCATACAGTATTATGTTTAACATAAAAAGTCCATATAATCTACCGCAAATTTCGCAGAAAAACGCTGATTTGTGATTTTACTTTGCGTTAATCTGTGTGATCAGCAGGAGATTGATAGTAATATTACAATTAACTGATCACTAGGTGTGTTTAACGTGTAAATACTATTTAGCATCGTTATCAACATCCTAGTCATTAAAATGTTTGCATGCATCAATCCTGTAACACAATTTCAGCTTCAAGGTCAGCAATCAAAAGATCAATATGCGCTTGTGTTACGTTAGGCATGCAGATGATATGCGAATTTCCCTGCTCTGCTGCCAGTTGCCATTTTTTACAGATTGTTGCCGATGGAGTAGGGAAATTTACGGTTATGGCATTTGCATTTCGCCATGCAGCAATGCCCAGCGCTTTAAGTTTTTGTTCGGTATAAGCTGCCGTTGCTAAACTGTGCAAGGCCCTGTTTTTTAAACCTGTTATACCCAAACGTTTAATGGTGTGCCATAAAAATAAGGGGCTATGGCCATTTCTAGATCCGGTAATGGTGGTATCAACACTTCCGATGTAAGCCACCGAACGGGCAATCCGATCACGGTTCGATTTTTTGGCAACTACTACGCCGCAAGGCATTGGGGAACCAAAAAACTTATGACCGCTAATGGCAATGCTGTCTGCACCATCTTCAAAATCGAATGCTGGTCTGGGTTCAATTAATGCGCTATACGTGCCAGAAAGTGCCGCATCAGCGTGAATATAATAATGTTGAATAGCCAACTTTTTTAAGATGCTTTTAATTTTGGCCACATCGTCACGTGCTTCGGTCATGGTGGTGCCAATATTGGCCATTATGATAACAGGCATGTGGCGGTTCATCCTAATGGTGTGTTCAAGGTCTTCGTAATCGATTTCTCCATTTTCCTGGGTGCGGATAACAATATTCGACATATTGAGTAAGTGCAGGTTCTTTTGCACGCTATAATGTGTAGCTTCAGAATAATAAACCATTCCTTTTGGATGTAATTCGCGGGCAAGGTATAAACCATAAAGATTTCCTTCTGAGCCACCATTGGTAACATAACCCCACCAGTTATCTACAGGCGCACGGAAAAGTTCAGCAAAAAACCGGACTACTTCTTTTTCGAGTTCACGCGAGCCTACGGCATAGGTCGAAGTAACGAAAGGATCGCCCAGGTTGTTCATCGGATATTTTAAAAAATCAGAAAGTGCCTGATAATCGAAGTCTTTTGAAACGGGATAGCCTAAAAATAGATCGGTCTGTTTCTTAACATACTCTAGCAGATCATTCAATACCTGTTGATCTTTTTCTTTTAATTTGCTCGCTTCCATAAAGATATAATTTGCGAGCAAAATTATCAAAACAAAATATAGTATTATGATTTGTTTTTAATTAAGAATATTATATTGCTATGTGTTGTTTTTGTGAAATTAAAATTCTTTTCAGCGTCTGGATTTATCCGTCTTGAAATATATAATATGGCTATTGGAGGTTAAGTAAAGCTTGTCTTACGGCGTTGTCGGTTTGGTTTGCAGCCTTATAATAACCTACATCGCCCAAATAATAACGGCAAAGCAAAGCTTTTAAATCATTCAGGATTACATTTTTCGAATTATACAATTGAAAACGATCTATCGCTACATTTTTGCGTTGAATAAATCCGATAAAATCCTTAAAATCGTTATCATTTATAGTGAAGATGTTGATATTCTGTTCTACAAAACTAGCACTGTATTTATTGGTAAGCACATTAAATACATAATCAGAAAGTACTTTTTTGCTCACTAAATTGCTGTAAAATTTATTGTAGCCGCTAGTGTCCAATTTTACAAAAACATCTGGCTGGATACCGCCCAAAGGTTTTGTTTTTTTTGTCGGCTGAAAATTTACACCTTCAGTTTTCTCAATAGAATCTTGAAAAGAAGTACGGTCGCCGGTAAGCTCGCCGTCCATCATACGTTCGTCTAATTCATGTTTGTAGGCGTCGTAACCTTTTTTGTACGATTTTTGGATACTGCGACCAGATGGTGTATAATATCTCGCGATGGTTAAGTTCAATGCAGAGCCATCGCCAAAAGCAAATTGTTCTTGTACCAATCCTTTTCCAAAGGAGCGGCGGCCAACAATAATTCCGCGTCCCAGATCCTGGATGGCTCCAGCTACAATTTCGCTTGCTGAAGCAGTATTTTCATTAATCAGGATGGCCAGTTTGCCATTTTGAAAAGCGCCGGTGCCTGTAGAAAAATAATCGGTACGTGGTTCATGTTTACCCTGTGTATACACAATAAGTTTATTTTCTGCCAGAAACTGATCGGCTAAACCTGTAGCTGCCGTAAAATAGCCCCCTCCATTGTCGCGAAGATCAAGAATCAGCTTTTTCATGCCCCTTGCTTTCAGGTTATTGGCTGCAACAGAGAAATCGTTATCGGTATTGGCACCAAACTTACTGATCCGCACATAACCTGTTTCGTTATTGATCATATAAGCGGCATCAATACTGCTAATGTTTACTTTGCCTCGTGTAACCATAATGCGGTTACTTTGCGGTGCGCCTGGATGTAAAAGTACCACACTAACACCTGTTCCTGATCTGCCTTTAAAGCGACCGGTAAGTTGTTCTTTTGGTAAGTTTCTTCCACTTACAACTGCCGTATCGATACTCAGAATTTTATCACCTAATTTTATACCCGCCTGGTAGGCAGGGCCATCTTTAACCACACCGGTAACCATCATGGTATCGTTGAGCATATAATATTCTATGCCCACACCCTCAAAGTTCCCTTCCAGGTTATCGGTCATATCCTGTGCATCGGTTGGCGGCAGGTAAACACTATGTGGGTCGAGTTGGTGCAAAACGCTATCTATGGGTAAGTTTTGAAGCGAATCGGTATTGATGTCATCAACATAATTACCGTTAATGATGTGTAAGATCTCATTTAATTTCTCATCGCTGTTATTGGCGAGTTGAGCGCTCTTTTTAACACCAAAGCCTTGATCTTTAATGAATTTTATGCCCAAAAACATACCCACTATTAAAATTACAGAATAGCTTGCAGCGATCAGTACGTTATTTCGGGTATTTTTTTTCATCAGCGTTACTGCAAATTTATGAAAATTAGCGAGTTGATATATTTTTTAACTGCATTTTCATGTCTTTTGTTTATAATATTTAACATTAATTAACGCAATGGAGTAATAGGTTGAAATTTATGACAGATATTTTTGGGTTTTTAGGGTAGTTTTTAGAAAGAATTTACCGAATTTTATCAAAATTAAATTTATGAATAGAGTTACCGAGCAAGAATCTAACTATGACCACATCGATCAGATGTCGGTGTTAGAGGTTTTGCAGGGCATTAATAACGAAGATAAGACTGTAGCATTTGCAGTTGAAAAATGTTTGCCTCAGATCGAAAAATTAACATCGGCAGTAGCCGATCGAATGAAAAAAGGTGGTCGTCTTTTTTATATAGGTGCAGGCACAAGTGGTCGTTTAGGTGTAGTAGACGCATCAGAATGCCCGCCTACATATGGCGTTCCTTTTGATTGGGTTGTAGGAATTATTGCCGGTGGAGACACAGCAATTAGAAGAGCGGTAGAATTTGCTGAAGATGACGCCGAACAAGCCTGGAAAGATCTTCAGGAATTTGAGATTAATGAAAAAGATTGTTTGGTTGGCCTTGCGGCATCAGGCACTACGCCATATGTAATTGGCGGATTAAACACGGCACGTAAGCATGGTATTTTAACGGGTTGTATCGTTTGTAATACCGGCGGACCTATTGCAGCAGAATCGGATTTTCCGGTTGAAGTGGTGGTTGGCCCTGAGTTTGTAACCGGCTCTACCCGCATGAAATCTGGTACGGCGCAAAAAATGGTGTTAAATATGTTAAGCACTACCGTTATGGTTCAGTTGGGGCGTGTAGTAGGCAATAAAATGGTCGATATGCAGTTAACCAATCATAAACTTGTAGACCGCGGTACACAAATGGTGGCTGATGAACTAAATATAGGTTACGATGAAGCTGCTGAGTTGTTAACCCGTTATGGAAGTGTGCGAAAAGCAGTTGAAGCAGGACACTAAGAAATGAGGGAAGGGTGGAATGAGTGAATGTAAGACTAGCATTAATCATTCTCTCATTCAAAATTCAATCCTTCAATAATTAAGAAAAAAGTATGCACGAAATTGAGCCTTATTACCAGTGGAGAGATGATTATATTTCGGCAGAAGATGAGCGTTCGCCATTTTACAATACCGAATATTCAGAACTTTACTTCGATAAGCAGATTTACAATTTTTTACTGCACCCACAATGGGACGAATTTGGTTCGAATACCCTATACATGAAGGTTTTATACGCCGATTATGATCGCAGTTACGCCATTATTGAATTTATAGGAGAGTGGAACGATGCCATTAACAACGACATTATGCTGCTGAAACGCGATATTTTAGAGCTGATGATGGATGAAGGCATTACTAAATTTATACTGATCGGTGAAAATGTATTAAATTTTCATGCCTCTGATGATAGTTATTACGAAGAGTGGTTTCAGGAAGTAGAAGATGGCTGGATTGTTGGGGTAAATTTTCAGGAACACGTAATCACTGAGTTTCGCGATAATAACATCGATTATTACATTAACTTTGGTGGTGCATTTGACAATCTGCCATGGCGTACATTAAAACCGTTGCAGTTCTATAAAAAAGTTGAAGAACTGCTGACAAAAAGATTAAACTAAATATTTATTTTTATATAGTTAAATACACAAAATTTAAAATGGAACAACAAAATTATCAATATCAGGATAACAGTGTTTTTGTACAGGAAAAATCTGCATCTAAACGTTTCTTCGGAAATGTTTTCTTATGGATGTTCGTCGCATTAGCTGTTTCTACAGTTGCAGCTTATTTTATCGCTAGTACACCGGCGGTATTGGATTATCTTTTATCCTATAACCCACAAACAGGTAAGGGTGGCTTTACCGTTTTAGGATATATCGCAATATTTGCTCCTCTAGGGTTAGTATTCTTAATGGGTGCTGGTATGCAACGAATGTCTTATCAGGCGTTAATAGGTGTGTTTTTGCTTTATTCTATATTAACTGGAGTAATGCTCAGCTTTATCTTGTTAACCTATTCTTTGCCATCAGTTGTAATCAGTTTTGCTGCCGCCGCCGCGATATTTGCAGTAATGGCGATAATGGGATATACCACAGATACCGATTTAAGTAAATTTGGCCCTATATTATTTGCAGGTGTAATTGGTTTAGTGATCATTAGCATAATCAATATGTTTTTGGGTAGCTCAACATTAGGTTACATCATGGGATTTATCGGAGTGGCGATTTTTACTGCATTAACTGCATATAAAGTTCAGGAGCTTAAAAGAATAGGCGAAGGTTTGGATGAAAATGGAAACGCTCTAGGTGTAAATGAAAGCAAAAAATTAGCAATCATGGGTGCGTTGTCGCTTTACATTACTTTTATCAACTTGTTTTTGTCGCTGTTGCGTATTTTCGGTAACAGAAGATAAGCCTAAAAAACAGAACAATATTCTTAAGGCCGTGCAGAATTGCATGGCCTTTGTAATTTTATTTGGTTGCAAAGCGATAAATTTTGGAATTGATGTAGCTTTGTTGCATTTTTGTATGCTTATTAAGAAAGACGGAGGGATTAGACCCAACGAAGTCTTAGCAACCTGTAACCATACAAGGTGCTAAATTCTATTCTGCAAATAGCGGAAACAGATAAGTTTAGGATTACGATTCTCGTACCAACTTTTTCAATAGGCCTTTTAGAGACTTGAGAACATAGACTTGAGAAAATAGATTTGAGAAAATAGATTTGAGATTTGAGGCATAACGTCTAACCCAATCTCATATCTTACAGCTCTTATATCTAACAGTTCATATCTAACATCTCATATCTCAAATCTTACAACAAGAATGAGCATAAGAGAAGAATTAGAAAAACGTATTTTGGTGATTGATGGTGCAATGGGTACCATGATTCAACGATATACCTTAACCGAAGAAGATTTTAGAGGGGAGCGATTTAAAAACCATCCCTGTGATGTAAAAGGCAATAATGATCTGCTCAATATCACACGTCCGGATATTATTAAAACAATACACCTGGAGTACCTGGCCGCTGGCGCCGATATTATCGAAACCAATACCTTCAGTACACAGCGCATTTCCATGGCCGATTACCAGATGGAAGACCTTTCTTACGAAATGAGTTTTGAAGGTGCACGGGTGGCAAAAGAAGCTGTAAATGAGTTCATGGCCGCAAATCCAGATCGTAAATGTTTTGTTGCCGGTGCTATTGGCCCAACCAACCGTACCCTTTCCATGTCGCCTAACGTAAACGACCCCGGTTTTAGGGCGGTTTATTTTGATGAGCTGGAAGCTGCTTATTACGAACAGGTACGCGGTTTGGTAGATGGTGGTTCTGATGTATTATTAATCGAAACTATTTTCGATACTTTAAATGCTAAAGTGGCTATTGTAGCCATTAAAAAATACGAAGAGGTAATTGGCCGTAAACTGGAGATTATGATTTCTGGTACCATTACCGATGCCTCCGGAAGAACGCTTTCAGGTCAAACTGCCGAAGCTTTCTTAAACTCTGTAATGCATGCAAAACCACTAAGTATTGGTTTTAACTGTGCATTGGGCGCTAAAGAAATGCGTCCGCATATTGAGGAGCTTGCTGCAAAAGCAGGTTGTTATGTTTCGGCCTATCCAAATGCGGGTTTGCCAAACGAATTTGGTGCTTATGATGAGCAGCCGCATGAAACGGCACATTTGGTCGACGATTTTATTGCTTCAGGTTTTGTGAATATTGTGGGTGGTTGTTGTGGTACCACGCCAGAACACATTGGCTGTATTGCTAAAAATGCAAGGAAAGCTGAGCCCCGGAAAGTACCAGTGCTTGAGCCTTACATGCGTTTAAGCGGATTGGAGCCAGTAACCATCACTCCGGAAAGTATTTTTGTAAATATTGGTGAAAGGACGAATATTACCGGATCTCCTAAATTCTCAAAACTGATTTTGGGCGGCGATTACGAAGCTGCACTGGCCGTTGCCCTGCAACAGGTTGAAGGCGGTGCGCAAATAATTGATGTGAACATGGATGAAGGGATGTTGGATTCGGAAGCCGCAATGACTAAATTCTTAAACCTTATTGCTTCCGAGCCGGATATTGCCAAATTACCTATCATGGTCGATTCATCTAAGTGGTCGGTTATTGAATGTGGATTAAAATGTTTGCAGGGAAAAGGAATTGTAAACTCTATTTCGTTAAAAGAAGGTGAAGAGAAATTCCGTGAAAGCGCACGCAAAATTATGCAATACGGTGCTGCCGTAGTTGTAATGGCTTTTGATGAGCAGGGACAGGCCGATAATTATGAGCGCAGGAAAGAAATTTGTAAAAGAAGTTACGATATTCTCGTGAACGAAATTGGTTTCCCGGCCGAGGATATTATTTTCGATCCGAACATTTTAACCGTTGCAACCGGATTAGAAGAGCATAATAATTATGCTGTCGATTTTATCAATGCTACCCGGTGGATCAAAGAGAACTTACCTCATGCTAAAGTGAGCGGAGGGGTTTCTAACATTTCTTTCTCTTTCAGAGGGAATAATACCGTACGCGAAGCGATGCATTCCGCATTTCTTTATCATGCCATTCAGGCTGGTTTAGATATGGGAATTGTAAATGCGGGGATGTTAGAGGTTTACCAGGAAATACCACCCGAATTGTTAGAAAGGGTAGAGGATGTGCTCTTAAACCGGAGAGAAGATGCTACGGAACGTTTGGTAGAATATGCCGATACCGTAAAATCGAAAGGTAAAGAGGTTGTTAAGGATGAAGAATGGAGGAAAGGTTCTGTTGAAGAAAGATTATCTCATTCTTTAGTAAAGGGGATTGTAGAATACCTGGATGATGATGTGGAAGAAGCCAGACAAAAATATGCCCGTCCGATTCAGGTAATCGAAGGCCCGTTGATGGACGGGATGAACATTGTGGGTGATTTGTTCGGTGCCGGAAAAATGTTCTTGCCCCAGGTGGTAAAATCGGCAAGGGTAATGAAAAAAGCTGTAGCTTATTTGTTGCCATTTATTGAACAGGAGAAGCTGGATAACCCCGATCAGGACCAGAACTCATCTGCAGGAAGAGTATTAATGGCCACCGTAAAAGGCGATGTACACGATATTGGAAAAAATATTGTGGGCGTAGTATTGGCTTGTAATAACTTCGAAATTGTTGATATGGGCGTGATGGTTCCTGCGCAGGAAATCATCAAAAAAGCCAAAGAAATAAATGCAGATATTATTGGTTTAAGTGGATTGATTACGCCATCATTGGATGAAATGGTTCACTTTGCCAAAGAAATGGAGCGTGAAGGTTTCACTATTCCATTAATTATAGGTGGAGCAACTACTTCAAGGATCCATGCGGCTGTAAAAGTGGCGCCAAATTATTCTGGACCTGCTATCCACGTGTTAGATGCTTCGAGAAGTGTTACGGTTTGCAGTACTTTAATGAATCCGGATACGAGAGATGAATATATTGCAGGAATAAGAGCTGAATATGATAAAGCCCGCGAAGCGCATTTAAACAAACGATCGGATAAACGGTTTAAAACTTTAGAGGAAGCCCGTGCAAATAAATTTAAGATCGATTTTCAACCTAACCTGCCTGTTCCGGAATTTACAGGTACAAGGGTTTTCGATAATTATCCTTTAGAAGAACTGGTTCCCTATATCGATTGGACACCGTTTTTCCATACCTGGGAGTTACGTGGCAGTTATCCTAAAATTTTCGATGATAAAAATGTAGGCGACGAGGCGAAGAAACTTTTTGATGACGCACAGGCTTTATTAAAACGTATCCTCGACGAAAAACTGTTAACAGCAAGAGCCGTAATCGGTTTCTGGCCAGCAAATGCAGTGGGAGACGATATCGTTTTAGAAGTCCGTAGTCCGGAGTCTGAAGTCCGAAGTCAACCTAGCGACTCAGGACTCAAGACTGAAAACTCCCAACTGGTAACTATTCACACCCTCCGCCAGCAGGCCGAAAAAGTAGATGGACAGCCTTATTATGCTCTGTCTGATTTTATTGCACCGAAGGAAAGCGGTATTCAGGATTATTTTGGTGGTTTTGCCGTAACCGCAGGTATCGGCATCGACGAATTGGTAAATGAATTTGAGTCGAACTATGATGATTACAACAGCATCATGGCCAAAGCATTGGCCGATCGTTTAGCTGAGGCCTTTGCAGAGCGGATGCACGAACGTGTACGTAAAGAATATTGGGGTTATGCACAGGATGAAAATCTGAGCAATCAGGAATTGATTAAGGAAGAATACGCAGGTATCCGTCCAGCGCCAGGTTATCCTGCCTGTCCGGAACACACCGAAAAAGGAACTTTATTCCAATTGCTTGATGCGGAGAATAAAATTGGATTGCACTTAACCGAAAGTTATGCCATGTATCCAACAGCAGCGGTAAGCGGCTTTTATTTCGCACACCCCGATTCGAGGTATTTTGGATTAGGAAAAATTACCAAAGATCAGATTGAAGATTATGCCATCAGAAAGAATATGCCGATTGAAGAAGTGGAGCGGTGGTTAAGTCCTAATTTAGCTTATTAACCCCCAGCCCCTAACGGGGAGGGAATTGTATACAATTTAAAATTTAAAGTCCCGATTATTCGGGATTAGGGGTATGAAGATTACAGACCATATAAAAAACGCAAAGGGTAAAACCTTGTTCTCTTTTGAATTATTGCCGCCTATTAAAGGGCAAAGCATACAATGGATTTATGACGCAATAGAACCGTTATTAGAGTTTAATCCGCCTTTTATTGATGTAACTTCGCTCCGCGAGGATTACATTTATAAAGAACAGGCCAATGGTTTGTTACAAAAGGTATCTTATCGCAAGCGTCCGGGAACCATTGCCATTTGTGCAGCCATTATCCATAAATATAAGGTTGATGCCGTTCCGCATCTCATTTGCGGTGGATTTACCAAAGAAGAAACCGAAAATGCATTGATCGATTTACAGTTTTTGGGTATCGATAACGTTTTGGCTTTGCGTGGCGATGCCCGTAAGGCAGATGGGAATTTCGTACCAACTCCTGGCGGACACTGTTATGCTACAGATTTAATCGAGCACATCAAGAACCATAATGAAGGTAAATTTCTCCACGAAGATGTAGAAACCTTTAAAAGCGATTTCTGTATCGGTGTGGCAGGCTATCCGGAAAAACACTTCGAAGCACCTAACATGAATACCGATTTCAAATACCTGAAAAAGAAGGTTGAAGCAGGGGCAGAGTTTATTGTTACACAGATGTTCTTCGATAACCAGAAGTATTTCGACTTTGTAAAGAAATGCAGGGAAAACGATATCAATATTCCTATTATACCAGGTTTGAAGCCTATAAGTTCCTTATCGCAGTTAAATGTACTGCCTAAGATTTTTCACATTGATTTACCTGATGAGTTAACGGATGCGCTATCGCACGCTAAAAATAATAACGAGGCAAAAGAAATTGGTACCGAAGCCATGATTAAACAATGTAAAGAACTGATTGATTTCGGTGCGCCGGTATTACACTTTTACACTATGGGCCGTCCAGAACAGACCAAAAAGATTGCTAAAGCTATATTTTAAAGAAAGAGCCGTCACTCTGAATTTATTTCAGAGTCTTAATTTAAAGATGCTGACCACGAAGTAGCTATTAGGCATTTAAAATAATAAAGACTGCTAATAAAATGAATTCAGCATAATGACAATTGAAAATAATCATGAATAATTTAAATACCGACCAGCAAAACCTTGATGCCATCCTAACAGAGGTTAAACAACAGGGAATAGATTATTTAAACCATATTCATGAACGGCCTACGGCCAGCGATACTAATGCCGTAATCATTCGTGATTTAAACCGGGAAGGTACAGGTGCTGTTGAGGCCTTAAAACAATTTAATCAACGTTTCGAACCGATTATGGTGGCTTCATCTGGCCCAAGATACTGGGGCTTTGTAACCGGCGGAACCACACCGGCCGCTATTGCAGGGGATTGGCTGTCGACTATCTACGATCAAAATACGCAAAGTGCAAAAGGTAATGGCGACGTTTCAGCCATCATCGAACTCGAAACCATCCAGTTATTACTTTCATTGTTTAACCTGCCCAAAGATTTTTTCGGTGGTTTTGTAACTGGAGCAACCTTATCTAATTTTACCTGCCTGGCCGTTGCCAGGCAATGGGTTGGCAAACAATTTGGGAAAGATTTTGCCAGAGAAGGGGTGTCGGGCACCATAAAAGTATTGTCGGCTACACCACACTCTTCAGCCATAAAATCCTTATCGATGCTGGGCTTAGGGAGTGGCAATTTTATTCAGGTAAACGTAATGCAGGGCAATCGCGAAGCATTGGATGTTGCCGATCTGGAATTGAAAATCCAGGCATTAAATGGTACGCCTTTCATTCTAATTTCAAGTGCTGGAACGGTAAATACGGTTGATTTTGATGATTTTGAAGCCATTAATGTTTTAAAAGAGAAATATAATTTCTGGTGGCATATCGATGCCGCTTTTGGTGGTTTCGCAGCCTGTTCGCCCAAATATAATCACTTAGTTAAGGGTTGGGAAAACGCTGATAGCATTACGGTAGATTGCCACAAATGGTTAAATGTACCCTACGAAAGCGCGGTGTTTTTGGTGAAAGAAAAACATCAATTGTTGCAGGTAGAAACGTTTCAAAATTCTAATGCGGCTTATTTGGGCAATCCGATGGAAAATTTCAGTTACTTAAATTTCTTGCCAGAAAATTCCCGCCGTTTAAAGGCCTTACCTGCATGGTTTACCTTAACAAGCTATGGAAAACAGGGTTATCAGGAAATTGTGGAAAGTAATGTTGAAGTGGCCTTACAGTTTGCCGATTTCATTAATGAAAATCCAAACTTCGAGTTGTTAGCACCAGTACGTTTAAATACCGTTTGTTTTTCTTTGACAGATGAAAATTTAGTTGTGTCGTTCCTAAATAAATTAAACTTAGGCGGAAAAGTCTTTATGACCCCTACATTTTATAACGGGAAGAAAGGAATACGTGCTGCATTTGTAAACTGGCGGACATCAGCCGCAGATGTTGAGCTGGCTACAACAGCTATGCTCGAAATTCTTACAGAACTTTAACCTTAAAATTTTGTTTTAATGCTGTAGCATTTATCTTTGTAGCAATGAAATTCAATGGCCTTAAATATGTATTGATTGCCTTCATTGCGATAGCTTTTTTCTTAAAAGTAAGCCATGCGGTTTCGTATTTAAGTTATTCTACCAATAATGTTGAAGTTTTATCCACAAATGATGACGCAACGGAGAAGGAAGAAAAGAAAGTAGAAACCGAATACACGGTGCAGCAGATCGTGTTTCATGGAGCATTATATTTCCCCCTTCAAACTTCAAAAAAAGTGCTCATTCCTGATCATTCTTTCCAACTTGCTTACTTTCCAGAGGTTTTAACACCTCCACCTTCCGTATAAGCATATCCTTTAATTTTTATACGCCGCTTCGCAAAAGCGGAACCAATTCTCTATTTTAAAAATTACAAATAATATATATGAAACGAGCAATTTCATTTGCAGTGCTGTTAATCGCTGCCGCTTTAAAAATCAGTGCACAAGAAGTTGTACAGAACGATGTTAAACCAGTAGAAAATGCCCTAAATCAGGTTACTAAGCTGCAACCCGTAAGTTTTAGTTATGATAAAGCCTGGGCCGAAAAACTGAAGTTATCGGCAAAACCACAGTATGGTTTTGTAGGAGCTGAAGCTAAAACCGCTTTTCCTGAAATTGTTTCTGTACAGGCAAAAAGTTATGCATCAGGTAAAAACGCATTTAAAAATGCTACTATTACCAAGGTAGATTACGAAAGTTTAGTCCCGCTTTTGGTTGCCAGTATAAAAGAGCAACAAGAGCAAATAGAACAATTAAGGGCAGAAGTAAACAGTTTAAAATCCAGAAATACAAAGTAGTTTTTTTTAGTTGATTCAGGTCGGAGTAATGTTCCGACCTTTTTTATTTTTATAAATAAAACGGTCCTACCTAACGCTTAAATTTTTATTTTTATACAGTTAACCAAATATAAATCTACAATTAAAAACAATTATTATGAGAAAGCTTATTCAATTATTCCTGTTTTGTACAGTGCTGGCTGTGTTACCTTTGCAAAATACCAAGGCTGAAAATAATGCCAGTAAATTTTTTAGCATTGGTTTAAATTTAAGTAATGGAACTGGTGATAACGGCTCTATTTACTTATACGGACCTACTCCTGTTAGTGCTTATTTTGGCCCAAGCGGAGGCTCGTATGGTCCGTTGACGGCCGGCACCTATACTATTATTATTTATACTGCAGCCCCAGGTTCACGAACTTTTAGATTTAATGGACAAGCGATTACCACCAGCACTGGGAGCGCGACATTTAATAATGTTAGCATTACTTCTACAGCATTCGCTTCTGTTAATTAAATAAATATTTTCAAGTTGGTCCGGATTTATAGTCCGGACCTTTGTGTTCTTTGACTTTTTTGGTTAAGGATTACAAATCCCGACTAACTTCAGGTATTAATCTTATAGATCTGTTATTCTCGCGCAGGCGGGAATCTTAATGCTTGTTAATTGCATTAGGATGAGGGCATTTTATAATTAGTAATTCACTTCGGATTTTCTCACGTTGAGCCTGTCGAAACGCCTTGTAAGACATTTAAAAAAGGTCCTTCGACAAGCTCAGGATGACAATCTCTATTAAGATACAGCCTCATGACGAACTTTCGAAATAGAAATATATTTTACTTATTACCCTCTAAGCAAATACTCCTTAAATCCTTCAAAATCCACTCCCAACTGATCGGCATGTTTTGGTTTGCTTTCTAAAGCTTTTACCTGCTCAGGCATTTCGATTTTAGCCGCGATATCTTCAGGGAAAATATCAGGAAACTTACAGGCGTGTGCAGTAGATAAGAAAACTGCGGCACTTTCGTCTGCAGGATTTTCGTTCCTGTATTTTTCAACTGCTAAATACGCAATCGCGGTATGCGGACAGGCTACATAATTTAACTTGCTGTCGATTTCTTTGATGCCTTCTAATGTTTCATCATCGGTAAAACGGTAAGATGTAACCACTTTTTTTATGGCTTCTACGTCCTGATCAAACAGGTCCATAATGCGTACCCAATTGCTAGGTGCTCCTACATCCATGGCGTTCGAGTAGGTTTGTGTAGATGGTTTCGTTTCATATACGCCACTTTCTAAAAAGCGTGGAACGGTATCGTTAACATTGGTAGCTGCTATAAACTGTTTAACAGGCAATCCTAATTTATAGGCCAATAAACCTGCACCAATATTTCCGAAATTTCCACTTGGTACTGAAAACACCAGGTCTTTAAAACCTTGTTTTTTCAGTTGGGCATAAGTATTGAAATAATAAAATGTTTGCGGAATTAGTCTCGAAATGTTAATCGAATTGGCAGAAGTCAATCTAAATTTAGCATTCAGTTCATCATCAGCAAAGGCCTGTTTCACCAAAGCCTGGCAGTCATCAAAAGTACCTTTAACTTCAACAGCTCTGATATTTTCGCCATTGGTGGTTAACTGTAGTTCTTGTATTGGGCTCACTTTTCCTTCCGGGTAAAGAATAGTTACCCTGGTGTTCGGTACGCCTAAGAAACCTAAAGCTACTGCACCTCCAGTGTCACCCGATGTAGCAACCAGAACATCTAAAAGTTGCTCACCGTCTTTTAAGAAATAAGCCATCACACGGCTCATAAAACGGGCGCCAAAATCTTTAAAGGCCAAAGATGGACCATGGAATAATTCGAGCACAAAGGTTTTGTCATCAAGTTTAACGGCGGGAGCTTCAAAATTAATGGCATCATCAATTAAAGCCTTTAAATCCTCAGCCGGAATCTCATCTTTTAATAAAGCTGAAGCCACTTTGTAAGCAATTTCTGGTAAAGAATACTGTTCGATATTCTGAATGAATTGGAGATCAAGCTGCGGAATTTCAACAGGCATATATAAGCCTTTATCCTGCGGCATGCTGTTAAAAACGGCTTCTTTGAAAGAAACACCTAAATCTTTATTGTTAGTTGAATATAGTTTCATTTTTAATGAGGTTGGAGGGTTGAAAGGTTGAAGGTTGGAAGGTTTTGGGCGCTTAACCCTCAGCCTTTATGCCCTCTACCTTCCAGCCTACTTTAAAGTACTTTTGGTCCTTCGGCGTTAACCGGAGATACAAAAGCTTTGCTGTTAATATTTATTTTATGTAAATGTTGCTGTTGCGATTTGGTTATTTTTCTGGCTGTTTCTTCATCTTGAGTTAATGCAAAAACAGATGGACCCGAACCTGAAATTCCGAAACCGATTGCCCCATTTTCCATCGCTAATTTTCTCATTTCTTCAAAACCAGGAATCAAAATCGAACGTGTTGGTTCTACCAGAACGTCTTTCATACTCCTTCCAATTAAATCAAAATCATTCATAAACAACCCACTCACCAAACCTGCAACATTTCCCCACTGGGTAACCGCATCTTTTAATGCTACTTTACTGCGGATCATTTGGCGTGCATCTTTAGTCGGCACATCTACTTCTGGATAAACAATTGCCGCATACATGCCAGCTGGCGTAGGTAAAGAAATTACATCAAGCGGTTCGTAACTTCTCACCAGTACAAAACCACCCAATAATGCGGGGGCAACGTTATCGGCATGGCCATAACCACAGGCAAGTTCTTCGCCTTTCATGGCAAAGGGAACCAGCTCTTTAGTGGTTAATAACTCGCCCATTAATTTGTTAATGGCAAATAAACCAGCTACTGTACTGGCCGAGCTTGAGCCCAATCCACTACCAATAGGCATTTTCTTGTGCAGTTCAATTTCTACCCCAACATCCAAACGGTTTATATGCTTTAAATAATGTTGAACGCTGGCACTTACGGTATTTTTGGCTGCATCTAAGGGCAAACGACCATCATCGCCAGTAATTCTTTTGATCACCACACCAGGTGTATCGGTAAATCGCATTTCAACTTCATCGCCAGGTTCGTTTACAGCGAAACCCAGTACATCGAAACCACAAACTACGTTTGCAACGGTTGCCGGAGCGAAAACTCGAATAGAAGTGCCAACTTCCAAGTGCGCTGAAGCTAATTCATTATCATTTGTATTCTTTTGCATTTTTTTAATACTAATTGCCTTGTCGGCTATTTTGTAAAACTTAAATATTATTTTTTGGTAAAGGCTATTTTTAATCCCAATAGAATAAAAACTACCCCAGATGTTTTGTTTATCCAGCTTTCTATATTCTTATTTTTGTTAAAAAGTTTAGCCACATTGCTGCCTGTTAATGCTAAAAATGAACACCAGATTAAGGTGATGAAAAATATAATCAGACCAAGAATCAGGTAAGGCACAGGATTATTAATCTCATCACTATTGATAAACTGAGGAAGAAATGCCAGAAAGAAAAGCGCTATTTTAGGGTTTAAGATGTCACTTAAAAAGGCTGTGAAAAACATTTGTTTCATTCCTATAACCTTAGTCTCAATGGGTTTTATTTCAATGGGTTCGCTTTTGTTCGTAAAAGATTTATAACCCAGATAAATCAGATAGGCAGCTCCTATGTATTTAACTATACTAAAGGCTATAGCCGACTTAGACAAAATCTGAGAAAGGCCAAATGTAGCTGCACAGGTATGTACTAGCAGGCCCAAACTCACGCCAAGGGCAGAATATAAACCTGAATTTTTTCCTTTTGAAATGCTTCTTGTTAAAACCATTATAGTATCTACGCCAGGGGTAATAACCACTATGATAGCAGTCAAGATAAATGCACCTAGATTTTCGATTCCTAACATATCTATTATGCTGTTATTTGGTTTAAATGATATTTCAAATGCACTACATAATCATCGATAAAAAAAGAAAGGGTGTGCATTTCTATTTTCCCCTTTCCTGTATCGCAGGTATTTTGAAGCTTTTCCTCAGGAATATTTTCAATTACCCGGCTAATCTGATAGTTTAATAACTTCCAAAGCATGATAACTTCTACAATAGCTGTGTCCTGGTAGTTTTGGTAGTTTACCCATTCGTCCTGATGATAAATAATTTTAGCTCCTTGTTCGTATTGTCCAACAACCAAACGACGGATATTATTAACTGCACTATCTACCAAATGTCCTAACAGTTCTTTTTTAGACCATTTTAAAGGCTGTGGTTTATTATTCCAGGCCTCATCCGAAATATTTTCGAAATCGATCATCGCCTGATTAACCAGCTGAAGGATTTCGCTCTTTTTATCTAAAACCGAATTCATCTCGCTACTTATTTAAAGTACCCACGTTAATGATATCTGCAAAAACTCCTGCAGCGGTAACTTCTGCACCTGCGCCTGGGCCTTTTACCACCAACGGGCGGGTTTTGTAACGATCGGTTGTAAAAGAGATAATGTTATCACTTCCCGATAGCATATAAAAAGGATGACTATCATCAACCATTTGCAGACTGATTTCTACACTTCCATTTTCAAGCTTACCGATGTAACGCAAAACTTTTCCATCGTTGGCTGCGGTATTCTTTAAATTTTCGAAGTAAGCCGCATTGGCCTGTAATTCAGAATAGAAATCTTCAACTGATGTGGCATTTAAGCAGGCTTCTGGCAAAATGTTGTCGATTTTCACATCACTGGCTTCTAACGGGTAACCGGCATCGCGGGCAAGGATCAGCATTTTTCGCATAAAATCTTTTCCATTTAAGTCGTCGCGAGGATCTGGTTCAGTATAGCCCAATTCCTGCGCTTCCTTTACGGTTTCGTAAAAACCGGCTTCGCCTTTAAAATTATTGAAGATGTAAGAAATGGTTCCTGACAAAATCGCTTCAATCCGCGCTACCTTATCGCCGCTCATCATCAGCTCGCGCAGTGTACGGATAATTGGCAGGCCTGCACCAACATTGGTTTCATAATAAAAATCCACGCCAAATTTACGGGCGGTATCTTTAAATGATTTATACTGGGCATAATCTGCAGAGTTTCCTTTTTTATTGCAGGTTACCACCGAAATACTGCTTTCGAATATACCCTGATAAAATTCTATTGGCGATTCTGCAGCTGTGTTATCTACAAAAACACAGTTTGGTAAATTCAAGGCTTTCATTTTAGCAACAAAACCAGCTAAATCTGCCTGTTCACCATTTGTATTCAATTCCGCTTCCCAATTCTCTAACGAAAGGCCATCAGCGCTGAAAATCATTTTACGTGTATTACTGATGCCCGTTACCTTAACCTGCAGATCGTTGTTGGCCGCTAAGAAAGGCATTTGTTCTTTCAGTTGATTAAACAAGGTTTTGCCAATGTTTCCTGTGCCCAGGCAGAAAACGTTTAATGTTCTTTTCAGATCAGTAAAGAAAGCATCGTGCACCGCATTTACTGCTTTCGATAAATCGTCTTTGCTGATAATTACCGAGATGTTATATTCTGAAGATCCCTGAGCAATAGCCCTTACATTAATACCGTTGCGGCCTAAAGCGCTGAACAAACGTCCGCTCATACCTGGTGTACGTTTCATGTTTTCGCCAACAATAGCCAAAACTGAAAGGTTATTTTCAACTTCTGGGAGTTCTAGTTTTTTAGCATCTAACTCCAGCTCGAACTCTTTTTTGATTAAAGAAATCGCCTGTGAAGCATCTGTTGGTTTAACAGCGAAAGTAATGCTATGTTCTGATGAAGACTGGGTAATCAATACTACATTGATCTGTTCGCGCGAAAGCAGTGAGAATAATCTTCCGCTAAAGCCTGCCTTACCTACCATACCACTACCAGTTAGGTTAATAATACTGATATGATCGATAGAGGAAATTCCTTTTATGGGTAAACTTGATGCTTTAACATCGCTTTTGATATAAGTTCCTGCGAAATCAGGTTCGAAAGTGTTTTTGATCACAATCGGAATCTTTTTCATAAAAGCAGGGATCATCGTTGGTGGATAGATCACTTTCGCCCCAAAATAACTCAGCTCCATGGCCTCGGTATAGCTTAACTCTGGTAACGAGAAAGCCTTTTTCACAATGCGTGGATCAGCTGTCATCATGCCGTTTACATCGGTCCATATTTCTATCTCTTCTGCATTTAAAGCTGCACCCCATACCGCTGCGGTATAATCAGAGCCTCCTCGGCCTAAAGTTGTTACCCTTCCTGCTGCATTGCTCGCTATAAAACCAGTAACAAAAAGTATTTTGCCTTTATTTTCCTGATAGAAATTATTGATCAGCATTTCAGTCAATTCGGTATCTACTTTCGCCTGCCCAAAATTACTGTCGGTTTTAATCAGGTCAGACCCATTAACATAAAGTGAATCGCCAATGCTTTTCGAAGCAATATGGCTGATCATAAAGGTAGAGCAGCGTTCGCCGTAACTTAAAATCTGATCTTTGGTTTGCAAGCTCAGTTCGCGTAGATTGGCCACAGCCTGTAACAGATCTTCCAATTCGTTAAAAAAGATTTTTAAGCGGGTAAACACAGGGTTTTGTGCCGCCGCGGGCAAAAGCGAGCGGATTACAGCAAAGTGTTTTGCTTCGATTTCTTTTAAGTGGGCATCGTAATCTTCTCCACGCTCGGCCATTTCGGCCATATCGGTAAGCAAATTGGTTACACCACTCATTGCCGATAATACAACTACCGGGCTGTTCTGCTGTTTTTCTTCGCCTACCAGGCGCAAGAGGGTTTTAATGTTCTCGGCCGAACCTACGGATGTGCCGCCGAATTTGAGTACTTTCATTAGTCTATATTGGTTTTAACTGTTTGATACTGTGCAGATAATTCATGGTTGCTCGTACAGGTTTCATTCAGCATGGTTTAAAAAAAAAGCGTCCCGACTTTCATCGGGACGCTTTCTGTGTTTTATGTTTTTTCAATTTACAACAAATTAGCCCCGCTGGTTTATACCGGTGGTAATAATAATCGTTGTAATAATTGAAGTGTTAAAATTCATATTGTCTTTGTGTACTTTGTACACCGTAAAGTAGGAGATTATTTTTTTAAAATGCAAATGTTTTTTGATTTTTATTTCGAAATTTCTATTAAAACGTTTAAGTGAATGAAATAGCTGTATTTTTTGAACCCGAAACCAAATCATTCCCGTAAAGAAGAGGATCCTTAAGGCGGGGTGGTTAATTAGTAATATGTAGTCATTAGAAAAGATGCTTCAGTAATCCTTCGGCTACCGCAGTCCTGCTAACCGCTATAGTCCCGATGGTGGTGCTGTTTTGTTGTTGGTGAGATCGGGAGCTGCCGCTTTTATCAGGTTTAGTTAACGCGGGCTTATACTACTATTTAAGTTGGTTACCTTTCCAGCGTCTAATTCCCCTCCTTTGGCTATCGTGGGACACATCTTCTTGATACGTTTTTTATGCGTTATGCTAACTTGCTTTAATAATGGACTGGTTTTATCGAAGAACGCCCGTCAATCCCAAGTGGCAGGAGAATCAAAAAACAGGTGACTCCCTTGTAGGGTGAGGTGGTTAATTTAAAAAGAAATACAATCCATGTATACAAAAGGAAATGCCACCTAAAATAACTACAGTTAAATATTTCCTTTTGAAAAATAGTACATAAGCGATTATATTAACCAAAAACAAAATAGAACTAATGTATATAAAAGGCTTGGCTACTTCATAAATAAGGGTATTAGGAATGAAATCGCTAACCAACTGCATTTTAACCTGTACGATTGGAACGATGTTCCAAATTAAAAGAAACAATAAAATTGTTAAGGCGATGATGGATAAATTCTTTACGGTATCGCTTTTAATTTTCTCTCGATTTAAATGATTATGAATTGGATAATCTTGTAAATCAAACTCAATTCCGTTTTCATTAACAACAATTAATTTCTTGTCGTATTCCGAATAATTTTCAGGCGTTAACATCACTTCCTTACCTAAGCACGCAGAAACATCTTTTAAATAATCCACCAGCCTGTTATGGTCTTCGATCGAATTAATTTCTGAAGGGGTAATATCATTTTCAATTTCATCACCACCAAAGAAATGGCATTTAACAAGAATATCTTTTAGGTATATCGTAACCCCACTTAGTAAATCGGTTTTTCCATTCCAATAATCAAATACGATGCTTTTATTAATCTGGCTTTCAATTTCACCCGTGAGTACATTATAAAATTTCACTTCATATTTGGTATTGACGAGATCTATCCATTTTCCCCAATCTTCCATACTAGTATCTTTAACATAGATATCCCTTAAGGAGCCATCAATATAATATATCTTTTTTCTAAGTAGTTCCCAGTTCATTAATGATCATGTTACTGCATAAAAGTATAATCTTTAATTCATTTCCAAATATTATGTTAATCTTTTAACACTGCTATTAAAGATTTATATGTACTTAGCCCTTATCAATTAAAAAGTTTAAACCAGCTAAAACCATTTAACAGATTTTACTTAGTGTAATTTTTTAATTTTTTTTACCTTGTGAAAACGACTGTAAATATCTGTAAATAAAATGTTTACATAATAGTGTATTTGCTACAATATGTAAAAAATTACGCTTCAAAACTAGTTTTTGTGGGTGATAAGTATTTACCTTTGCTGTACTAACTAACTTATTGTTATGAGCAAAAAGAAACTGCAAACGCCAGATTTAAGCTATTTAAATCTAGGTGGAAACATTGCTGTAAAGTACCAATTATCTCCAACGGAATTAATTGATGATGCGTTATTAAATAAAGAAGGTACGCTGGCTGCTTCAGGAGCGCTGGCGGTAGATACCGGAAAGTTTACCGGACGTTCTCCTAAAGACCGTTTTATTGTATGCGACGAACTAACCGAAGATCAGGTTTGGTGGGGCGATGTGAACATTAAAATTTCTCCGGAGAAATTCGATCAGCTGTTTTATAAGCTAACAAATTACCTTGAAGACAAGAAAATCTATGTACGCGATTCTTCGGCCTGTGCCAATCCGGATTATTCGATCTCGATCAGGGTAATTACAGAAACTGCTTATCAGAATCTTTTTGCTCATCATTTGTTTATCCGCCCGGAAGAGGATCGTTTAGGGAGCACACCAGAGTGGACCATCATTGCTGCACCGGGTTTCTTGGCCGATCCGGCTATCGACGGAACCAGACAGGAAAACTTCTCCATCATCAATTTCACCAAAAAAATGATTTTGATCGGGGGAACTGGCTATACCGGCGAAATTAAAAAAGGGATTTTTTCTGTTTTAAACTTTATCCTGCCCGTATACAAGAATACCCTTTCCATGCACTGCTCTGCCAATGTGGGTAAAAATGGCGATACCGCTATATTTTTCGGCTTGTCGGGGACGGGAAAAACCACCTTATCTGCCGATCCTGAAAGAGGATTAATAGGTGACGATGAGCATGGCTGGGGTAAGGATTCGGTGTTCAACTTCGAAGGCGGTTGCTATGCAAAATGTGTAGATTTAACCGAAGAGAAAGAACCTCAGATCTTTAAGGCGATCAAATTTGGCTCATTGCTGGAGAATATTAATTTTTTTCCGGGTACGAAGGAGGTTGATTATAGCAATATTGCCAAAACGGAAAATACCCGCGTGGCTTATCCCATAGATTATATTGACAATGCCATTTTACCATCAATAGCAGCTGTTCCGAAAAATATATTTTTCTTAACTGCAGATGCATTTGGAGTATTGCCTCCAATTTCAAAATTAAATGTAGAACAGGCCATGTTCCACTTTATGAGCGGCTATACGGCCAAGGTTGCAGGAACAGAAACAGGGGTGACAGAGCCTCAGTTAACGTTTTCGGCCTGCTTTGGTAAAGCCTTCTTGCCATTGCATCCATCCAGGTATGCCGCACTATTGGGCGAGAAGATGGAAAAACACCAGGTAAACGTATGGTTAGTAAATACAGGTTGGAGCGGTGGAGCTTACGGTGTAGGTAAAAGGATGAAATTAAGTTATACCAGAGCGATGATTACTGCAGCCTTAAACGGAGATTTAGATCATAATAAATATAAGCAACACCACGTATTTAAATTGATGATGCCACTAAGTTGTCCTGGGGTACCGGACGAAATTTTAGACCCCTCAAAAACATGGAGCAACCAGGAAGAATACTTTTTGAAAGCCTACGAACTGTCGGATGCCTTTACAGAGAATTTCAAGCAGTTCGAACTGACAAAAGTACCAAAAAGCAGACACGAAGCGTTAAAATTATGTTAAATGCACTTTAAAATGCATTTTTTGAGCAAAAAATTTGCAATTCGATTTTTTTTTAGTTTTTATTGTGAAAGAATTGCCTCGGCTGGGGCAATTTTTTTGTTATACACCCTTGGTGATTTACCGAAACTAAATTCTAAGTAACGATTTAATTGCTTATTGATTTATTAATTTGTAATTTAAAATCAATTTATAAATTTGTTTTTCGCAACAATTTCGGATATGAAACGTTGAGTGTAGTACAAAAGAAAAAAACAGCTAAAAATTAAAAACAAGAACTAAAACTAAAATTTCAAAAAAAATGGCAAACGCACCAAAACCAACAACTGTTAAAAAAGAGAGCTCTTCTAGTGCTTCAAATGTATTTGCAACATTCGTTATTCCAATTTGTATTATCATTGGATTCTGTGTTTGGAGATTCGTATTCGGAGAAGGAAGTAACTTTATCGATGGTGACAGAGAGAAATTACCATTACCTGGTAACTATCTTGGAACAGCTTACAAAGGAGGTCCTATCGTAGCGATCTTAGTTGGATTACTATTAGTAGTAATTGTATTCTCTATCGAACGTTTCATCGTTATTGGTAAAGCAAGTGGAAAATCTAGCTTAGACACTTTCATTCGCAAAGTACAAGGTTTATTAAGCGCAGGTAACATCGAAGCTGCAAAAGCTGAGTGTGATAAACAAGAAGGTTCAGTTGCTAACGTAATTAAATCTGGCTTGAAAAAATACAGTGAAGTTGAAGCAGATACCAATATGGATGTTGAGCAATCAATCGTTGCAATCCAAAAAGAGGTTGAAGAAGCTACAGCTTTAGAAATGCCAATGTTAGAGCAAAACTTAACTGTAATTGCAACTTTGGTATCAATTGGTACATTAGTAGGTTTATTGGGTACAGTAACAGGTATGATCCGTGCATTCGCCGGTTTAGCAAACTCTGGTGCTCCAGATCAGTCAGCATTAGCGGTAGGTATTTCTGAGGCATTGATCAATACTGCAACAGGTATCTTGGTTTCTACTGTGGCAATTATCATGTATAACGTATTAACTTCTAAAATCGACAAGTTAACTTACGCTATCGATGAGGCTGGTTTCAGCATCGTTCAAACATACGCTAGTTCGCATAAATAAGAATTTTGAAAAAATTTTTACCGGCTTTATGGAAAACCGGAAAAAAGATCATCATTATTAAAACTAGTAAAAAATATTATGCCTAGAATTAAAGTTAAAAGAACAAGTACAGTAACAGATATGACCGCCATGTGTGATGTGGCTTCATTGTTACTTACTTTCTTCATCTTAACTGCTACAGCAAGGCAACCAGAACCACTAGCCGTTTCTACACCTTCATCTACATATGAGTTTAAGGTACCGGTAGAAAACAATGCGATATTAACCATTGGGCAGGGTAAAGTTTTCTTCGAAGTAGCAGGGGTCAAAGTAAGAGCGAAAACATTAGAGCTAATGGGCGAACAGTACAAAATATCGTTCACCCCAGTAGAAATACAACGCTTTTCAGCGATAGGAAGTTTCGGTGTTCCGATCCAGAGTTTAAAATCTCTTATTGCCTTGAACGGGGCTGACCGTATGAAACCAGGGGTACAACCTGGTATACCTTCAGATTCGACTGACAATCAGTTAAATGCATGGGTGTTAAATGCCCGTAGAGCAACAAAAGAGATTAATAATCAGGATATGCGTATCAGTATTAAAGGTGATGCAAAAGAAGAATATCCGGTAGTTAAAAAGATTATTGATGTACTTCAGAAACAAAGTGTAAACAAGTTTTTATTGGTTACCAACTCTGAAGCTAAAAAGAAATAAGAAATGGCAGAATTAAACACAGGCGGGAAGAAAGCCACCCCAAGGGTTGATATGACTCCGATGGTGGATCTAATGTTTCTTTTGGTAACATTCTTTATCTTAACAACAGTAATCTCTACGCCTCAAGCGATGGATATTGCAAAGCCAGATAAAAACGAAAAGTTACCTGAGAACAGATTGGAGCTGAAAGCAAGTAAAACAATGACTATTTTGTTGGGTAAAAACAACAAAGTAGCATGGTACATGGGAGTAGCTGGCGAAAGCGCACCAACGATAGAATCTGGTTCACAAATCGAAGATGCTATTGTTAAAAACAGAAAAGCAGCTGATGCCTCAGGTGTTGCTGGAGACTTTGTTGTACTGGTAAAACCAACATCGGGTTCTACATTCCAAAACTTTGTAGATATGATGGATGAGTTGGAAATTCTTAAAGTTAAGGTTCGTCAGATTGATGATGATAACATCCTTGACAATGAGAAGCAGTTCATGAAAGAAAAAGGAATTTTATAATCAGTAAAACCAATAGTTATGTCGAAGTTAGATATATTCAGAAAAGAATGGCTTGAAGTGGTTTTTGCAGATAAAAACAAAACCTATGGTGCGTATCAATTGCGTAAAAGCAATGGTGCCAACACCTCAAGAGCATTAATTATCGGCTCTATTATATTTATTGTGTTATTTTTCTCTCCTAAAATCTATAGCCTGATTCAAGGCTCAATGGATCATGAAGATGAGCAATTAAAAGCACAAGAGGTAATTTTAGCGCCACCACCACCAGTAGATCCTAAAACACCGCCACCACCACCGGTAGAGCCACCTCCACCAAAAGTTGACCAGGTGAAAATGCCACCTCCAATTGTAAAACCAGATATTGAGGTTCGTGATGAACCACCTACGGTTGAAAAGTTGAAGGAAGCAGATCCAGGCCAGAGAGATATCAAAGGTGACCCAACAGCTGATATTGTTATCGCTGAACCAGTGGGTGAAGGACCAAAAAGAGAAGCTGCTGTTGCGGTTGATGATAATAAAGTTTACGACTTTGTTAGTATCGAAAAACAACCTGAATTCCCTGGAGGTATCTCTAAGTTTTACGCATACTTGGGTAAAGCAATAAAGTACCCGCCAATGGCACAGGAAAACAATGTTCAAGGTAAAGTGTTTTTATCTTTCGTTGTTGAAAAAGATGGTAAATTAACTGATATCACAGTTACCCGTGGTTTGGGTAGCGGAACTGATGAAGAAGCCATCCGTGTATTAAAAGCTAGTCCACGTTGGAACCCAGGTATCCAAAATGGTAAGCCGGTAAGGGTAAAATACAACATCAACGTTAACTTTACATTGAACTAATAGTAGATGTTAAATTTTGATATTTTTAAGCAAAAATCGCCTAAACAGCGGTTTTTGCTCATTTTAGGCCTTGTCATGTTTGTTTTTTATGTGGTATTAGGCTTTGCATTTATATTTTACGAACCAATTGCCTTGCGCTTAAGCACTATTCCACAATGGGGCCGTATCGCAATCGGTATTTTCTTAATTATTTATGCATTTGTAAGACTTTTAAGCCTTGGTAGGCGCGACTAACCAGCTCAATGAAAAATTTCCTTTTAATATTTTGTGTATTAGCTTTACTTGTATCCTGCAAACGTAAAAATAAAGCCGATGCAGTTAAAGAAACCAGAACAAGCGGTACCTTAAAAATATTGGTTGATGAAAGTGTTGGACCGATTGTTCAAGATCAGATCGATATTTTTAGTTTGGATTATCCGGATGCAAAATTTCAGGCAACCGTAAAACCAGAAGAAAAATTATTGCCTGCCTTTCTTAATGATAGTGTAAGGGTAATTGTTTTACCAAGGTTATTAACCAAGGCAGAAGAGAAGTATTATAACCAGCGTAATATTAAAATCAACTCTTCGCGTTTTGCTATTGATGGTATTGCTTTAATTACCAATCAGGGCAATATCGATAGTACAATTAACGTTAAAGAGGTGATTGATATATTACAGGGAAAGAAATCAGATAAAAAATTGGTCTTTGATAACGCTTATTCAAGTACCTTTCAATATTTTAAAGAGTTGGCCCATATCAGCCAATTTCCAGCTACAGGTGTTTACTCTAAAAATTCTAGCAAAGAAGTAATTAAACTTATTGCAGAAGATAAAGATTTTATTGGTATTTTGGGCGTGAATTGGATCGCCGACAAAGATACAGAGATGAGTGAATACTTATCTCAGATAAAAGTGCTGGGCGTAAAGAATGTAAAAGGCAAGGTAGGAGATGATCAGTTCTATAAACCAACTCAAGAGAACTTAATCAACGGTGTTTATCCTTTCTTAAGAAATATAAATATTATAGATTGCGAAGGAAGAGATGGTTTAGGCACAGGATTTGCAACATGGTTAAGAAGTCAGAGGGGGCAGTTGATTGTACTTAAATCTGGACTTGGCCCGCATAAATTAATGCCAAGACAAATTAACCTGACAAAAGGAAATTAAATAAAATTATAAATTGAACCACGAAGTAAATCTAAAGAGACACTTCATTTTTATTAAATAAAAAAACAGAATATCCGATGAAAATTTTAAAGAAAGCAATAACCTTAAATGTAGGTTTGGTGTTGATGGGTTCTGCAGTTTTTGCTCAAGATTTAAATGACGCGAAAAAAGCCATCGACGCGGAGCAGTATCAGAAAGCATCATCAATGCTTAAGTCATTGGTGAGCTCAAAAGCATCAGATGGTAATAACTATTACAATCTTGGTTTGGTTTACTTAAAGACCGGTTACATCGACTCCGCTAGAGCCGTATTTACCAAAGGTGTTACCGCTGATCCAAAAAACAACTTAAACTTAATCGGTTTAGGCGAAGCAGATATGTTATCTAATAACCCAAGTTCTGCTAAGACTAACTTCGACAAGGCTGTAGCTTTGGCGCCAAAAGATTACAAAACTTATTTGTATATTGGTAAAGCGTATTTAGCTCAGGATAAACCTAGTGATGATGTATCTAAACCTGATTTTACTAATGCTTTGGCTAACATTACCAAAGCTGATGAATTAGATTCTAAAGATAAGGATGCAGAAGTTTTCTTGGCACAAGGTGATGCTTATGCGTTACAGAAAAAAAATTCAGAGGCATTAGGCCCTTATATGCGTGTTGGTGACGTTGATCCAAACAACAGAAGAGCTAAAACGCAAATAGGTAAAATGTACAAAGAATCTAGGGCTTTTCCTGAAGGTGAAAAAGAGTTACAAGATGTAATTGCGGCTGACGCAAACTACGGCCCTGCTTACCGCGAGTTAGGGGAGTTATACTTACAATGGAGTAGCTTTGGTACAGATAAGGAAAAAGCTGCAAAAGCGATTGAGAACTATAAAAAATATATGGATTTGACTGATAAATCTTTAGAATCTCAATTGCGTTACGCTCAATTTTTATTCTATGCAAAAGATTTCAAAACCTTAGAGCAAGTGGCCACTTCTTTGCAAGTTCCAGCAAATAATCCAAAGGCAAACACAGTAGCTAGGCTTAAAGGCTGGGCCGCTTATGAGAATAAGAATTATCCAGCAGCTTTAACAAGCATGACTGAGTTTTTTGCCAAAGAAAAGGATAAATCTAGAATTTTAGGTAACGATTATCTTTACTTAGGTAAAGCACAATTGCAAGCTGGTCAAGATAGTTTAGCGGTAATGAATATTATTGAGGCTGCTAAAATTGATTCAAACAATGCTGACGCTTTAGCAGAAGCTGGTTTAGCTTTAATGAAAGCAAAGAAATATGCTAAATCTGCTGAACTTTTCCAAATGGCTATTAAATATAATCCTAACGGAAAAGGATCGCTTACCAATTACTACTATTTAGGTCAAACTAGATTCTACGAAGCTTACATTGCTCAGAAAGAGAAAAAGCCATTTAATACTGCTGCATTAGTTGAGGCAGACTCTGCTTTGAGTCATTTAGCTAAAGTTTCTCCAGAATTTGCTTTAGGATACTTTGTAAGAGGAAGAATTGCAAATTTGGTAGATGACAAAGCTAATCCAAAAGGCACTGGAATACCGTACTTTGAAAAATATGTTAGCCTAGTAAAACCTGAAGAAGTAGCTGCAAATAAGACTAACTTATCAGAATCTTATAATAATATTGGAGCTTGGTATTCAGATAAGGATAAAGCTAAGGCTATTGATGCTTTCACTAAAAGTTTGGCATTAGATCCTGCAGACACTTATGCTGCAGCTAGATTAAAAGAGTTACAATCACCTGCACCTGCAGCAAAACCAAAAGCTAAAGGCAAATAATTAAAAAGTTAAATAATTTAGAAAAGGCAGAGTTTGGTTACTCTGCCTTTTTCTTTTACTTTTGCATCACAAAATAAAAATTATGCAAGCGCAAAGTTCCTCTATAGATTTTTTACCAATTATATTTCAAGTAATTGTTGCTTTAGGTTTTGTTGTAACCACATTGGTTGCTACCCACTTTTTAGGTCCAAAACGTAAAACAAGTGATAAATTAGAAACTTTTGAGGCTGGTATTAAATCAGTAGGTAATGCACGTCAGCCTTTCTCTATCAAATATTTTGTAGTAGCCATCTTATTTGTACTGTTTGATGTGGAGGTTATCTTTATGTATCCTTGGGCGGTTAATTTCCGTACATTACGGATGGATGGAATGATCGAAATGTTCATCTTCATGGGTACATTATTGTTAGGTTTTATCTACGTCATCAAGAAAAAAGTTTTAGACTGGAATTAGGCAGTTATCAATTGGCAGTTAATAGTTCTCGGTTTATAAATTGTAAACTGAAAAATGCCAACTGAAACTGAATGTGTACCACTTACACTAACTCATAGCTGTTTTGGTTATTTAGAAAGGTTCTAAATCGAGTAAAGCTAGTTTGTTTGCCTTTAAAATATTGTAAATTTGTTGCTCATTCTGCAAAGGGATGAGCATTTTTTGTTTATAAACATGAGTGAAATTAATATAGTTGATGCGCCTCCAGGAATAGAAGGATCTGGTTTTTTTGCCACTTCTCTTGATAAAGTGATTGGTTTGGCCCGCTCAAATTCATTATGGCCTTTACCTTTTGCAACTTCTTGTTGTGGAATCGAGTTTATGGCAACCATGGGTTCTCATTACGATCTTGGTCGTTTCGGTGCCGAACGCTTAAGCTTTTCTCCCCGTCAGGCTGATGTTTTAATGGTTATGGGAACTATTGCTAAAAAGATGGCCCCGGTATTAAAACAGGTTTATATCCAAATGGCAGAGCCACGTTGGGTAATGGCTGTTGGTGCCTGCGCAAGTAGTGGCGGTATTTTTGATACTTATTCCGTATTACAAGGTATTGATGAGGTTATTCCGGTAGATGTTTACGTTCCGGGTTGTCCGCCAAGACCTGAAGCCATTTTAGACGGTTTTCAACGTATTCAGGATTTAGTGAAAAGCGAATCGGGCAGAAGAAGAAATTCTGATTATTACAAAGAACTTTTAGGTCAATACGGCATTAAATAATGGAAGAAACGACACTAAATAATAATATTCTGGCAAAACTTAGTGATAAGTTTGGCGAAAAGGTAACGGGAGTTTCTGAACCTTATGGTTTGTTAACTTTTGCAACCACCAAAGATGTTATCATCAATGTATTATCGTTCCTTAAAAACGATTTGAGTTTTAATTTCTTGACCGATATTACGGCGGTTCATTATCCTGGTAAAGATCATGGTATTGCAGTGGTTTACCATTTGCACAATATGGTAGAGAAAGTTAGGATTAGGATTAAGGTTTTCATCTCGGAACAAAATCCAACTATCCCTACGGCAACAACTGTTTGGAAAGGTGCCAACTGGATGGAACGCGAAACTTATGATCTGTTTGGGGTTAAATTTGAAGGCCACCCGGATTTACGCCGTATTTTAAATATGGACGATTTAGGTGTTCACCCGATGTTGAAACAATATCCATTGGAAGATCCGAACAGAGTAGATAAAAAAGACGAATTTTTTGGAAGGTAAACTATGAATCATAACCATCCGGTATTTACAGATAACGACCCGCAAAGTGAGCTGGTAACCTTAAACTTAGGCCCAACGCATCCTGCAACACACGGCGTTTTTCAAAACGTTCTGCAATTAGATGGCGAGCGTATTGTAAGCGGCGTTTCTACTATTGGGTATATCCACCGTGCTTTCGAAAAGATTGCTGAGCATCGCCCATTTTATCAAATTACACCGCTTACCGACCGTTTAAACTATTGCTCGTCGCCTATTAACAATATGGGCTGGCATATGACGGTTGAGAAGTTGTTGAATATTCAGATGCCTAAACGTGTAGATTATCTTCGGGTAATCATTATGGAGCTTTCGCGTATTGCCGATCACATTATCTGTAACACGATTATTGGTCAGGATACCGGGGCAACCACCACCTTCTTATACTTATTCCAATTTCGTGAGCATATTTACGAAATCTTCGAAGAAGTTTGTGGGGCACGTTTAACTACAAATATTGGGCGTATTGGTGGTTTCGAAAGAGATTTCAATGATATTGCCTTTGCCAAAATCGATAAGTTTTTAAAAGAATTCCCTAAAGCGTTAAAAGAGTTCGAGAATCTATTAACACGTAACCGTATTTTTATTGATAGAACGGCCGGTGTTGCAGAGGTAACTAAAGAAACGGCTTTAGAATACAGCTGGACGGGACCGCTTTTGCGTGCTACGGGTGTAGATTATGATGTTCGTGTAAGCGATCCATATTCTTCATATCAGGATTTCGACTTTGAAGTTCCGGTAGGTACAAGCGGCGATATTTACGACAGATATTTGGTGCGTAATGAAGAGATGTGGCAAAGTGTCCGCATCATCGAACAGGCAATTGTGAAATTAAAAACAGAACCAAAAGGTATTTTTCATGCCGATGTTCCTGAATTTTACCTTCCTCCAAAACAAGAAGTTTACAACAATATGGAAGCATTGATTTATCACTTCAAAATTGTGATGGGTGAAATTGATGCGCCAAAAGCAGAAGTTTATCACGCAGTAGAAGGCGGAAATGGTGAATTAGGATTCTACCTGATTAACGATGGAGGCCGTACACCGTACCGTTTACACTTCCGCAGACCAAGTTTTATAAACTACCAGATGTTTGCACCAATGAGCGAGGGCATGTTATTGTCTGATGCCATTATCAACATGAGTAGTATGAATATTATTGCAGGAGAATTAGATGCTTAAAGTAGAAGAACAAACACCTGTAGTGTTTTCATCAGAATTGCTGGCCAAATTTGATGATGTAAAAAGCCGTTATCCGGAAGGTAAGCACAAATCAGCTTTGTTGCCGTTATTGCACTTGGTACAGGCTGAATACCTTTGGGTGAGTACACCAGCGATGGATAAGGTTGCCGAATATTTAAATATTCAGCCAATTGAAGTGTATGAGGTGGCAACATTTTATACCATGTACTTTTTAAAACCACAAGGCAAGTATGCCTTAGAGGTTTGCCGTACCGGTCCTTGTTGCCTGGTTGGGGCTGAGAAAATATTAAGCCACTTGGAAAACAAGTTAGGTGTTAAGGAAGGTGAAGTTACTGCCGATGGTTTATTCAGCTTTAGAGGAGTTGAGTGTTTAGCCGCCTGTGGTTTTGGTCCGGTGTTACAGATTAGCCCAGAATATACTTTCTACGAAAACCTTACCGAAGCAAGTGTAGATAAATTGATTGAAGATTTAAAGAATAAGATTTGAGAAACTAGATTTGGTATATGAGATTTGAGAAACTAGATATGAGATATGAGAAGGGCAAATGTCCTGATTTTTATCTCTCTACTAAAGTCTCATATCTTATATCTCACATCTCATATCTATAAACAATGAGCCGTAAATTATTACTTGAGCATATAAACGTACCTGGCATCAATACACTTGAAGTCTATCGTCAAAAAGGCGGGTACCGTGCTGTGGAAAAAGCCCTTAAAACTTTAACACCCGAAGAGATTGTTGAGGAAGTTAAGAAATCGGGCTTACGCGGTCGCGGAGGTGCGGGTTTCCCAACCGGGATGAAATGGAGCTTTTTGGCTAAACCAGAAGGCGTTGCACGTTATTTGGTGTGTAATGCTGATGAATCAGAGCCAGGAACTTTTAAAGACCGTTATTTGATGACTTATATTCCCCATGCATTAATTGAGGGAATGATTGTATCGAGTTTCGCATTGGGTGCTAAGGTTTCTTATATCTATGTACGCGGCGAGATGATGCCTCAGATCCGCATTTTAGAAAAAGCAATTGCTGAAGCTAAAGCAGCCGGATGGTTGGGTAAAAACATTTTAGGAACAGGTTACGATTTAGAATTATATGTTCAGCCAGGTGGTGGCGCTTACATTTGTGGTGAAGAAACTGCTTTGTTAGAGTCGCTTGAAGGTAAAAGAGGTAATCCACGTATTAAACCACCATTTCCGGCAATTGCAGGTTTGTACGGTTGCCCTACAGTGGTTAACAATGTTGAATCTATTGCTGCGGTGGTGCCGATTATCAACGATGGTGGCGATGAATATGCAAAAATTGGTATCGGTAGAAGTACAGGTACAAAATTAATATCCGCATCGGGTAATTTAGTTAAACCAGGTGTTTACGAAATCGAATTAGGTTTACCGGTAGAAGAATTTATCTACTCGGATGAATATTGTGGCGGTATTGCCAATGGTAAACGTCTAAAGGCAACGGTTGCAGGTGGATCATCTGTGCCTATTTTACCTGCTAATTTAACCTTGAAATATGCTAACGGCGAACCTCGTTTAATGAGTTACGAATCGTTATCAGAAGGTGGATTTGCTACTGGTACCATGATGGGTTCAGGCGGTTTTATCGCTTTTGATGAAGATCAGTGTATTGTTAGAAATACCTGGAATTTTGCCCGTTTTTACCACCACGAAAGCTGTGGACAGTGTTCTCCTTGTCGTGAGGGTACAGGATGGATGGAAAAAGTGTTGCACAAAATCGAACACGGCCATGGTAAAATGGAAGATGTAGATTTATTGTGGGATATTCAACGCAAAATTGAAGGTAATACGATTTGTCCATTAGGTGATGCAGCGGCCTGGCCGGTAGCCAGTGCAATTCGTCACTTCAGAGATGAATTTGAATGGCACATTAAAGAACCTGTTAAAAGCCAGAGCCAAAATTACGGTATCGCAAATTATGCAACCCCGATTGAAAAAGCTCCGGTAACGGAAGAGAAATAAAATATTTAAGGTATCACAGGTTGTGATACTAAATTCTAAGGTCGCAAAATGCGACCTTAGAAAAATAACTTAGCACAATGAGTATATGTAAATGAAAGAACAAATATCACCAGCAATCATCCCCAACGAAGTAATAGTTAATAAAATATATCTTTTTAGAGGAGTGAAGGTGATGTTGGATTCTGATTTAGCAGAACTCTTTGGCGTTGATACTAAACGATTAAAAGAACAAGTTAGAAGAAATATAGAGCGTTTTCCAGAACACTTTATGTTCGAACTGACGAAAGAAGAAAATGAAGTCTTAAGGTCGCAAATTGCGACCTTAAGACACGGACAACATTCAAAATACCTTCCGTTTGCATTTAGCGAACATGGTATTTTGCAACTATCGAACGTTTTAAAAAGTAAACAGGCGGTAGAAGTAAGTATTAAAATTATTGATGTGTTTGTACAGCTTAGAACGATGGTTTTAAGCAATACAGAAATAAGACTAGAAGTAGAAAAGATTAAAAAGAAGGTAGATAATCAGGATAAAAATATTGAAGTGATCTTCAGGTATTTTGATGAGCTACTAGAACAGAAAGAAAAGCCAAGAAAAGAGATTGGTTATAAAATCTCGAAAGAGAAATAATAAGTACAAAAGGATTGCTTCGTGCCTCGCAATGACGGTAGAAGTAGAAAAAATAAAAAGAATATCATTAACCATGAGTGAAAAAGTTAAGGTTACGATAGATGGGATAACAGTAGAGGTTGATAACGGAACAACTATTCTGAACGCTGCAAGGCAGATCGGAGGGGATATTGTTCCGCCAGCAATGTGCTATTATTCTAAATTACAAGGCAGTGGTGGTAAATGCCGTACCTGTATTGTAAAAGTGACTAAAGGTTCGGAGAAAGATCCTCGCCCAATGCCTAAGTTGGTGGCTTCTTGCCGCACAACCGTAATGGATGGGATGGAAGTGCTTAACATTACTTCACCAGAAGTTCTGGAAGCACGTGCAGGTGTTGTAGAGATCTTATTGATCAATCACCCTTTAGATTGCCCTGTTTGCGATCAGGCGGGTGAATGTGATCTTCAGAACTTGGGTTATGAGCACGGTTTGCAAAAAACACGTTATGAGTTTGAGCGTCGTACTTTTGAGCGTATCGATATAGGTGATAAAATCCAGTTGCACATGAATCGTTGTATTTTGTGCTACCGTTGTGTTTTTACGGCTGATCAGATTACCAATAAACGTGTTCATGGTATCTTAAACCGTGGGGATCACTCTGAAATTTCAACGTATATTCAACAGGCTGTTGATAACGATTTCTCAGGAAACGTAATCGATGTTTGCCCTGTAGGTGCTTTAACCGATAAAACTTTCCGTTTTAAAAACCGTGTTTGGTTTACCAAACCAGTTGATGCACACCGCGATTGTGATCACGAAAAATGCAACGGTAAGGTAACACTTTGGTACAAAGGAGCAGATGTTTTACGTGTTACCGCACGTAAAGATCAGTTCGGCGAAGTTGAAGAATTTATTTGCAATACTTGCCGTTTTGATAAAAAAGCGACTGCAGATTGGGTAATCGAACACCCAACCCATATTGATGATACTTCGGTAATTGCATCAAACCACTACGAAACATTAGTTCCTTTGCATGTAATCCAGCCGAATGAGGCATTACAAGCTGCAAATGAAATTGAATTACATAAAACAGTTAAATACTAATGGATAGCGCTTTTGTTATAGAAAAATTTATCCTGGTAGCTGTAATTTTCGGCATCAGTTTAGTTATTGCCATGTATTCTACTTATGCAGAACGTAAGGTTGCTGCATATTTACAAGATCGTTTAGGTCCGGATAGAGCGGGCCCTTTTGGTATTTTACAACCATTGGCCGATGGCGTTAAAATGTTTATGAAAGAGGAAATTATTCCTACAACATCAAACAGGTTTTTATTTATCGCTGGTCCGGGCTTGGCTTTGCTTTGCGCCTGTATTGGTACTGCAGTTATTCCATGGGGTAGCCCTGTTTTAATTGCCGGCAAAACTATTCCTTTACAGGTTTCAGATATAAATGTTGGTGTTTTATACATTTTCGGGGTTGTTTCTTTAGGTGTTTATGGTGTAATGATTGGCGGATGGGCCTCAAACAACAAATACTCTTTGTTAAGTGCTATCCGGGCAGCATCCCAGAACATCAGTTATGAAATTGCGATGGGATTATCGATCATCGCTTTGCTTTTAATGACCAATACTTTAAGCTTAAAGGAAATCGTTGATCAGCAACATGGGTGGAGATGGAATGTGTTATATCAACCACTTGGATTTCTAATCTTTATGGTTTGTTCATTTGCAGAAACCAACCGTGCTCCGTTCGATTTACCTGAATGTGAAACCGAATTAATCGGTGGTTATCATACCGAATATTCGTCAATGAAATTAGGTTTTTACCTATTTGCGGAGTATATCAATATGTTCGTTTCATCGGCAGTAATGGCAGCTTTATATTGGGGCGGTTATAACTATCCAGGTATGGATTATGTTGCAGCACATTTAGGCCCAACTTGGGCGCCACTTATAGGCACCGGAGTATTCTTTTTGAAAATTGTGTTATTCATCTTTTTCTTCATGTGGGTACGTTGGACCATCCCTCGTTTCCGTTACGATCAATTGATGAATTTAGGTTGGAAAGGTTTAATACCTTTGGCTATTGCCAATATTATAATAACAGGCGTTGTGATTGCGATTATTGAGAAGTTTTAATTATGGAATCATTAAGTAATAAGAAAAAAGTACTGGAACAAAAGCCATTGAGCTTTATGGAGCGAATGTACCTACCAGCAATTGCCAAGGGTATGGGCATTACCATCAGTCACTTATTTAAAAAAGAGGCTACTATAAGATATCCTGAAGTAGAACGGGAATTCTCTACCAATTTTAGAGGGATGCACTCGCTAAAACGCGATGAGAATGGCAGAGAGCGTTGTACTGCATGTGGTTTATGTGCTTTATCTTGTCCTGCTGAAGCCATTACCATGATTGCCGCTGAACGCAAACCCGAGGAGAAAGATTTATACCGCGAAGAAAAATATGCAGCAACTTACGAAATCAATATGTTGCGTTGCATTTTCTGTGGATTATGTGAAGAAGCTTGTCCAAAAGAGGCAATTTACTTAGATGGACCGATTGTACCTGCTGATTATTTACGTAAGGATTTCATTTACGGAAAAGATAAGTTGGTAGAGGCTCCATTGGAAATGAAAAAATAAAATAATGGTTCGTGAGGACACGAATAACAGGTAAAAAATAATTGTTGTCATCCTGAGCTTGTCGAAGGACCAAACAACTAAACGGCTTTCAAGCCCCGGTTCGTGTCTTCACGAAACGAAAGATAATTAGTGGTTTGTGGAGACACAAACCATGGAACATAAATAAATAAACAATTAATGAGTACACAAGTATTCTATTTCGTAGCCACATTAAGTATCATCTTTTCGCTGATGGTGATTTTTGCAAAAAATCCGATCCACAGTGTATTGTACTTAATTCTTACCTTTTTTACCTTCACTGTACACTATGTGTTATTAAACGCACAGTTTTTAGCGGTGGTAAACTTTATCGTTTACATGGGGGCCATAATGGTATTGTTCCTTTTTGTACTGATGCTACTTAACCTGAACAAAGAAACTGAACCGAGCAAATCGCCGCTGATCAAAATTGCAGGTGTAATTGCTGGTGGTTGTTTGGTTGTAACCTTAATCGGTTCTTTAAAATCAGCAAGTATTGCCAGTCCATTGATTTTGAAAAATCCAGGATTAGGATTGGTAGAAAATCTAGGTAAGGAACTTTTTGGCCCATTCTTATTACCATTCGAATTGTCATCTCTATTACTATTGGCAGCAATGGTTGGAGCCGTTTTATTATCTAAAAGAGATGAGGTAGAAGCATAATGGAAAATTTACTCACACAAGCAGCAGGCGTTCCGCTAAACCACTACATCTATTTAAGTGCCATTATTTTTTCTATCGGCGTAATAGGTGTACTTACCCGCAGAAATGCCATTGTAATTTTTATGTCGGTTGAACTGATGCTAAATGCGGTTAACTTACTTTTAACAGCATTCTCGGTTCATAACAATGACCCATCAGGGCAGGTTTTCGTATTCTTCATTATGGCTTTGGCAGCTGCAGAGGTTGCAGTAGGCCTGGCAATTATCGTAATGGTTTACAGAAATACAAAATCAGTAGATATTAATGTTTTAAATCGCCTTAAGTGGTAAATATATAATAAGAATGACAATAGAACAATTGATTTGGTTGGTTCCGTTACTTCCTTTTTTAGGGTTTGTAATTAATGGGCTAGGCAGAAACTCTTTATCTAAAGGACTTGTTGGTATCATCGGAAGCGGAGTAATCTTAGCCTCCTTCATTATCAGCGTAGTTATTTTCTTTAGTTTACAAGGCGACACACAAAAATCTCACGAAGTATTTTTATTCGATTGGATCAGCGCGGGTGCACTACACATTCCATTATCTTTCCTGGTTGATCCTTTAAGCTCGATCATGCTCTTGATCATTACTGGAATTGGTTTCCTGATCCATTTATATTCTACCAGCTACATGCACAATGATGCTGGGTTTGGTAAGTTTTTCGCTTACCTGAACCTGTTTGTATTCTTCATGCTATTATTGGTATTGGGTTCAAACTACATCGTCATGTTTATCGGTTGGGAAGGAGTAGGTTTATGCTCATACCTGTTAATCGGTTTCTGGTATACAAACAGTGCTTATGCCTCAGCAGCTAAAAAAGCTTTCGTTATGAACCGTATCGGTGATTTAGGCTTTTTGTTAGGCGTATTCTTAATCTTCACCACTTTTGGTAGTGTAGAATTTGCTAAAGTTTTCCCCCAAGCGGCTAATATGCTGCCTGGTAATGATACTTTGGTTTTGATTACCATTTTGTTATTTATCGGTGCCTGCGGTAAATCGGCTCAGTTGCCTTTGTTTACCTGGTTACCAGATGCAATGGCTGGACCAACGCCGGTTTCAGCTTTGATACACGCAGCTACAATGGTTACAGCCGGTATTTATATGATTGCACGTTCGAGTGTATTGTTCGATCTTGCTCCACTTACACAGCACATTATTGCCATTGTTGGAGCGGCTACAGCTTTAGTTGCAGCAATTATTGCTTTAACACAGACTGATATTAAAAAAGTGTTGGCTTATTCAACCGTATCGCAATTGGGATATATGTTTTTAGGCTTAGGTGTTGGTGCTTATACAGGTTCGTTTTTCCACGTATTAACACACGCATTCTTTAAAGCACTATTATTCTTAGGCGCAGGTTCGGTAATCCATGCTATGCACCACGAGCAAGATATGCGTCATATGGGCGGATTGAGAAAGAAACTTCCAGTTACTTTCTTAACAATGCTGATCGGTACCATTGCTATAGCAGGTTTACCACCATTCTCTGGTTTCTTCTCAAAGGATGAAATTTTAGCACATGCTTTCCAGGCTAGTCCGATACTTTGGGGAGTTGGGGTTTTAACCGCATTCTTAACCGCATTCTATATGTTCAGAATGATGTTCCTAACTTTCTCTGGCAAATACCGCGGAACACATCACGAAGAAAGCCATGTGCACGAATCGCCAACAGCAATGACATTGCCTTTAATCATTTTAGCTATCCTTGCTGCAATTGGTGGGGCAATCAACTTCCCGCATATTTTTGGTGGAAACGAGTGGTTGGCGCATTGGTTAACTGGAGCAGGTGTTGCACAGCACGAATTGGATTTAAGTCACTCAACGGAAATAGGTTTAATGGCGATATCGGTAACTGCCGCTGTAGCAGCTTTATTTTATGCTTATAGCAGATATGTAAGAGGAGCACGTGTTCCTGTTGCTGATGAAGCGCCGCGTTCTGCACTTGCAAAATTATCGTACAATAAATTCTATTTAGATGAGATTTATGATTTCCTCATCACTAAACCATTAGATGCACTTTCCAAATTCTTTTACAGAATTATCGATAATAAGTTTATCGATGGAATTGTGAACGGACTAGGGTGGAGCACAAGCGAAGCCAGTAAGGGTATTCGTTTACTACAAAGTGGAAACGTAGGTTTCTATATATTTATGATGGTATTCGGTATCATCGCATTACTTGCATATACATTTTATTACATATAAAAAGGGTTCAAAATTAAATAATGGAACAACTTTTACTACTTATATTTCTTCCGCTTGTAGGTGCAATTATTACTGCATTTGCTGGTAAGTCGGCTAAAATAGTTTCGACCGTATTTTCGGTTGTTTCTTTGGTTTTGGCTTTGGTTATCGCCGGTAATTTCATTCCAAATGCAAGTACTCAGTTTGAGGTTAATTTGCCATGGATTGCAGATTTAGGTATCAATTTCCACGCTGGTATCGATGGGATTAGCATGCTTGTGGTATTGCTAACCAATTTATTGGTGCCGATCATTATTTTATCGAGCTACAACCACCAGTATAAAAATCCAGCAGCATTTTATGCGTTGATTTTGTTTATGCAATGTGGTTTATTGTTGGTATTTACGGCATTAGATGCGTTCTTGTTCTATATTGGGTGGGAAGCTGCATTAATTCCAATCTACTTTATCTGCGCCATCTGGGGAGGAAAAGACCGCATCCGGATCAACATGAAATTTTTCGTGTATACCATTGCAGGTTCATTATTTATGTTGATGGGTATTATTTACCTATATCTTCAAAACCCGGCACACAATTTTGATATTCAAGCCTTTTATGCTTTAAACTTGGATAGTGCACAACAGGGATGGATTTTCTGGGCTTTCTTTATCGCTTTTGCCATTAAGATGCCGATTTTCCCTTTCCACACCTGGCAACCTGATACGTATACGGCGGCACCTACACAAGGAACCATGCTGTTATCGGGTATTATGTTAAAAATGGGTATTTATGGTGTAATTAGATGGTTGTTGCCAATTGTTCCCGCAGGTGTTCACGATTGGGGCCAGGTAGTTATTATCTTATCAATTATCGGTATTGTTTATGCTTCGCTGATTGCTTTTACACAAAAGGATGCTAAACGTTTAGTAGCTTATTCATCTATTGCTCACGTTGGATTAATATCAGCAGGTATCTTCGCTTTTAACCAGCAAGGTATGCAAGGCGCAATGGTACAGATGTTGAGTCATGGCATTAATGTAGTGGGTTTATTCTTTGTTTTAGATATCATCTTCGCTCGGGTTAAAACCAATAAAATTGAAGAATTAGGTGGGATTGCAAAAGTAGCACCACAGTTGGCGCTTACTTTTCTGGTCATTGTTTTAGGTACGGTAGCTTTGCCGGGAACAAACGGATTTATTGGCGAGTTTTTATTGTTAATGGGCGTTTACAACTACGGCATCTGGGCCGCAGCTATTGCAGGATTAACCATTATCTTTGGTGCAGTTTACATGTTACGTATGTACCAAAATGTAATGTTGGGCGAAACCAACAGCTTAACCATCACTTTTACCGATATTAAAGGAACCGAAAAATTGGTTCTTTATACAATTTGTGCACTAATTATTGTTCTGGGTGTTTATCCGAAACCAATTTTGCATTTAACAGAGGCATCTGTACAACATTTATTAGAACAGGTAAATCAAAAATTAAACACAGTAAATTAAGCAATGAATATTATTATAACCATTAGTATAACAGCTTTTATAGTGCTTTATGCAGGTTTGTTTAAGGCAAATAAAGCATTACTACCACTTACCGTTGTTGGCTTACTTACTGCACTAGGATTTACTTTTTGTGCATGGAATGGCAATGCTGTTCATTTCGGGATGATGCAGACAGATAACTTCGCCCTGGCATTTTCCGGGATCTGTATTATCGGCACACTTTTAATCTTTTTATTAACACAGAACTATTTCCACGCCAAAAGTGATAACATAGCCGAATATTATACCCTGATTCTTTTTGCACTTGCCGGAATGATCATGATGGTATCGTATAAAAATATGGCCATGTTATTTGTTGGCCTAGAAATCATGTCGGTGAGTTTATACATTTTGGCTGGTATCCGTAAAAAGGATTTTGCCTCTAACGAAGCTTCTTTAAAGTATTTCTTAATGGGGGCTTTCTCAACAGGCTTCTTATTATTTGGTATCACCTTAATTTATGGCGCTACAGGCTCATTTGATTTAGATCGGATACAAGCTTATTTGGTAAATAGCCAAACAATTTCTTCAATATTCTATCCTGGTGTTATCCTGATGATGATTGGTTTAAGCTTTAAGGTTGGTGCTGCCCCTTTCCACTTCTGGACTCCAGATGTATATGAAGGCGCTCCATCTTTAATTACCACTTTCATGAGTACTGTAGTTAAAACTGCGGGCTTTGCTGCTTTTTTAAGATTATTTGCTGGTGCACTTGCCCCACTTCACGATTTTTGGGTGGCGCCACTTATGGTGATTGTTTGTTTAACCTTATTCATCGGCAACGTAACTGCGCTGTTCCAAAAGAACTTTAAGCGTATGCTGGCATATTCGAGTATTTCGCATGCGGGTTATCTATTGTTTTCGCTTATTGTGTTAACCAAAAACTCTGGAAACAATGTATTGGTTTATGCCGCGGCTTATACCTTCGCATCAATTATCGCTTTTGCGGTATTAATATTAGTGAAACAAAAAACGGGTAGCGATAGCTTCGAAAGTTTCAATGGTTTAGCTAAACGTAATCCACTAATAGCATTATGTTTAACTGTAGCGATGCTTTCATTAGCCGGTATTCCGCTAACAGCTGGTTTTATCGGGAAATATTTAATGTTCCTGAATGTGATGACAGAGTACAAAACTTTACTTGTTGCATTTGCTATTTTAAATGCACTGGTTGGCTTCTATTATTATTTTAGGGTAATTGTTGCCATGTGGTTTAAAGACGGCGCAGAGACAGAGCTTTCAGCCCCGGCACAGTATAAAGTTGTATTACTGGTTTCTGTTGCAATAACACTAGTTTTGGGTATTTATCCTGCAATTATTTTAAACCTGATATAGGTATGCTGTTGTTTAATAATTATTTGTAGTTTTACGAATAATTGAATATGCACGATTTTTGGAATAACCTGCATCAGCTACTTGATCCCGAGAAATTATTGAGGGAGGGTGGTTTCTATCTAGTCGTATTCGTTATCTATGCAGAAACAGGCCTGTTTTTTGGTTTTTTTCTTCCCGGAGATTATTTATTGTTTTTAGCGGGAATGTTTGTAGCAACCGGCAAGCTTGATGTGAACATTGCGGTACTTTTAGCTGGTTTATGTATTGCAGCAATTTCTGGTAATTTTACGGGTTATTGGTTCGGGCGTAAAACGGGGCCAGTATTGTACACCAGAAAAGACAGTTTCTTTTTTAAGAAGCGATATTTAAAAGCCGCAGAGGATTATTATCATAAACAAGGTGCCTTTGCATTAATTATGGGCAGGTTTGTACCAATTGTTAGAACTTTTGCACCGATTTTTGCGGGGGTTGTAAAATTAGAGTTTAAAAAGTTTGCGTTATACAATGTTGTTGGCGGCGTACTTTGGATCTGCTCCTTAACTTTGCTCGGTTATTTTTTGGGCAGAAGGTTTGAAAAAGAAATTAACGATTATTTATTATATATTATTATTGGCTTTATCCTTATTACAACTATACCATTATTAGTTACCTTTGTAAAAAGTAAAGTAGTGAGTGGTCCTGAAGAGGATAAAACAGATTTAAATTAAAAATGGCAAAAGACGATCATCACGCATGGCATAGCGTATCTCCTGGACACAATGTTCCAGAAATTGTAAACGCAATTATTGAAATTCCAAAAGGATCAAAAGCAAAATACGAAATAGATAAAGAATCAGGTCTGATCAAGTTAGATAGGGTTCTTTTTTCATCAGTAATGTACCCGGCAAACTATGGTTTTATTCCGCAAACTTATTGCGATGATAAAGATCCATTGGATATTCTGGTGCTTTGCTCGGTGGATGTTTATCCAATGACATTGATCGAAGCGAAAGTGGTTGGTGTAATGCACATGGTAGATAACGGAGAGCAGGATGATAAAATTATCGCGGTTGCTGCTCACGATATGTCGGTAAACTACATCAACGATTTAGACGAATTGCCTCCACACCAAATGAAAGAGATTGTTCGTTTCTTTCAGGATTATAAAGCATTAGAAGATAAAAATGTAACGATCGAACATTTACTTGGTGTTCGTTATGCGCATAAAGTAATTAAAGAAAGCATAGAACTTTATAACACAACATTTAGAGAATTGGCTTAATGGATTTACCCACGGTATGTTTGTTTTTAAATTTTGAGCTAAGTGCAATCCTGCCCACAAACGTAGTTTTGGTCGCTTTACAAGAACCTGATACTACTTCTGTAGGCTGGCGATTATTCTTTGCATTATTTTTGGTGTTACTTAACGGATTTTTTGTTGCAGCAGAGTTTGCAATTGTAAAAGTTCGGGCATCACAGATTGAAATTAAAGCAAAAACAGGCAGTCGTGTAGGCAAAATGGCCAAAGGGATTATTCATAATCTTGATGGATATTTGGCCGCCACACAGCTAGGTATAACGCTTGCATCGCTTGGCTTAGGTTGGGTAGGTGAAGGCGTTATGCATACTATTTTCAAAAACCTTTTCGATAGCTTGCAATGGGGTTTTAGCGATGCTTTTATCCATTCGGCCTCAACCGTAGTCGCGTTTTCAGTGATCACCATTATGCATATTGTATTTGGTGAGTTGGCTCCGAAATCATTTGCCATCCAACGACCGGTAGCAACAACCTTATTCGTTTCTGTTCCATTACAGCTATTTTATGTCGTATTTAAGCCATTCATCTGGACATTAAACAGCCTGGCCGCTATTATTTTAAAGCCATTTGGAATTGATACCTCCGGAGGGCACGAATCACTTCACAGTACGGAAGAACTTCAGTATTTATTAGATCAGGGTAAAGAAAGCGGAGCACTAGATAATAATGAACATGAGCTGATTAAAAATGTATTCGATTTTAATGAGCGGGTGGTGAAGAATATCATGGTACCCCGGACCAAGATTTCGGGTATTGAATTAACTTCTCCAAAAGAAGAAGTGATTGATACAATTATTAAGGAAGGGTATTCCCGTTTGCCCGTTTACGATGATATTATGGATAAAATTGTTGGGATTATTCATGCAAAAGATATTTTACCATTGGTTGCAGCAGGTAATCAGCATTGGACATTAAACGATATCATCAGAAAACCATATTTCGTTACAGAAACCAAAAAAATTAACGATCTGATGAGCGAACTGCAAAGTAACCGCATACAGATTGCAATTGTATTAGATGAGTTTGGCGGTACAGCTGGTATGGTTACCTTAGAAGATATTGTTGAAGAGCTTGTTGGGGAAATCCAGGATGAATATGATGAAGAAAAACCACTTGTAGAAAAAGTTTCTGACAATGAGTTTATCGTAAATGCATTTGCTACTGTATATGATGTGAATGAACATCTACCTCACGATTTACCAGAAGATGAAGATTTCGATACTATTGGTGGATTGGTTTCTCACGTTTTTGAACGTATCCCTGAGGTAGGAGAAAGCAACGAATCATATGGTTATCTGTTTACTATTCTTAAAAAGACAGAGCAGAATATCGAAACAATCAAATTAGAATTGGTGATCAATAAAGCAGATATGGTTGATAATCATTAATTTCAACTATGCATATTTTTTATACACCAGATATAGCCCAAAATACTTACACACTTAACGAAGAAGAGAGCAAGCATTGCATTAGGGTGCTTCGCCTTACCATTGGCTCGATCGTTAACCTGGTTGATGGAAAAGGTGGCTTTTATACTGCTGAAATTACTTCCGATAATCCAAAAAAAGTTTCTTTATCCATTTTAAAAGTAGAAACGGAGTTTCATAAAAGAAATCATTACCTGCATATTGCTGTTGCACCAACTAAAAATATCGACCGCATCGAATGGTTTTTAGAAAAAGCTACAGAGTTGGGTATTGATGAAATTACACCAATTATTACCGATCGATCGGAGCGTAGGGTAGTTAAAGAAGATCGGCTCAATAAAGTGATTACTTCTGCAGTAAAACAATCCATTAAAGCTTATCATCCCAAATTAAACGATTCTATTTCTTTTGATGCTTTTTTAAAGGAACCATTTAGCGGTGATAAATTAATAGCACATTGTATTGATAACGGAGAGAAGCAATACATATCAAAACTTGTTGCTCCACATCAAAGATATCTAATTCTTATTGGTCCTGAAGGAGATTTCACACCTGATGAAGTTAATTTAGCTTTGAACAAAGGCTTTAAAGCATTAACTTTAGGTGATAACAGATTACGCACAGAAACGGCTGCTTTATCTGTTTGTTTTGAAATCAATTACCTTAACCGATAATCAATTTGAAATTTTCAGTTTTCAGTTTTCAGTTTCCGAAATTCAAGTTTATTGCTTCTGGCGTAGGACTTTTAGCTTTCTACTTTGTGCTTTCGGCTTTCAGCACTTTACCACCAACCTATCGTATGGCCAAACTCAAATATAATGGTGGCGGCGATTGGTATGCAGATAGGACCGCTTTGCCCAATTTAATTGCCTACTGTAATGCCAATTTGAAGACTAATTTTTATGCCGAAGAAAGTATCGTAGAAGTAGGCTCGAAAGAAATATTCAATTACCCATTTGTTTATATGACCGGCCACGGAAACGTAGTTTTTAATGATCAGGAAATTAAAAACTTAAGGCAGTACCTTACAGGTGGTGGTTTTCTTCATATAGACGATAATTATGGGTTGGATAAATTTATCCGCCCGCAGATGAAAAAGGTATTTCCAGAACTGAGTTTTGTTGAACTGCCCGCTAACCATGCGCTTTATAATCAGAAATTTAAGTTTCCGGGCGGCTTGCCAAAAATCCACGAGCACGATAATAAAAGACCTCAGGGGTTTGCATTGATTTATAAAGGTAGAGTTGTGTGCTATTACACCTATGAATGCGATTTAGGGAACGGTTGGGAAGATTTTGGCACCTATCCTGAAGATACACAAGAAACGAGGACTAAGGCGCTTAAAATGGGTGCAAATTTGGTTCAGTATGCTTTAACTCAATAACAAATGTACAAAGTAAAAGTTAACGATCAGTTTTTATTCGAGGTTGAAAATAAGGAGTCATCTTTTTTGGTAAACGGCGAACCCATTAAGTTCGATCTGAGTTCAATTGGGAATAATAGTGCGCATGTTTTATACCAGAATAAATCTTTTAATACAGAGCTGGTTGAGCTGAACAAAGCTGATAAAACCTGTAAAATAAAGGTTAACGGTAATATTTATCAGATTAGTATCGAAGATCAGTTTGATGTTTTGTTAAAACAACTCGGCCTGGATAGTTTAACCGCTAATAAAGTTTCAGAAATTAAAGCGCCGATGCCCGGTTTGGTGCTAAAGGTTTTGGTTGAAGAAAACACTGAGGTAAAGAAAGGGGATAACCTATTGGTGCTGGAGGCTATGAAGATGGAAAATATCCTGAAATCATCAACCGACGGTGTGATCAAGAAAGTTTTGATTAAGCAGGGCGATAAAGTAGAGAAGAATCAGATCTTGGTTCAATTTAAGTAGTTGAGGATATTAAGGTTTTGTTTTCTAATCACTGAGTCTATCCATTCCATAGGGTCGTCATTTCGAGCGGACCCGATAACTATCGGGTGCAATGCAGTCGAGAACCCGTAGGCTCTGCGAAGCAAAATCTTTCTAGATAGATCTCTCCATTCCACTGCGTTTCAGTCGAGATGACGAATTTCGTTTGAATTATTCAAGTTAAATTACCAAAATATAACTGTAAAAAAGGAAAGTCCCGATTTAATGTCGGGACTTTCCTTTTTTATTTACCTCTACTAACCCGGTAAGGTTTTTGAGGAGGGTTTTTAAAATTTCTTTTACCTGCAGTACTAATTTCTGGAGCGCCAAGCATAGTCATGGCACAACGGAAACCAACTTCTGCTGATGATTCATCCTGTTGCATAAAACGTCGTGTTGCTGGGTTTAACCAGTAAGCCATATCATTCCAGGAGCCACCTTTATAAACTCTGGATTTATCGTTTACAAGCGTTACACCTTCTTCATTTAACAAAGTGTTTTGTCTATCGCGGTAACCTCTTTGGTCGGCCTGATAACTGGTTGATGCTACTGGAGATTGTGGATCAGTCGATTTTGAAATAGAATCAGAACGTTTCGCCTGTGCCTGTTTTTCTGCCCAGGTTTGTTTTCTTCCAGCGTAAGCATTTTCCTTAATCGGATTACCATATTTATCTAATGCAATTTTTCCGCTTTGAGAATCCTCTAGTTTTTTATTGGTGAAATAGTTACCACGATAAGGGTTAAATGCATCTGCGTCACTAAATGTAGCCGTTCTGTATACATCATTAACCCACTCGTTAACGTTACCAGCCATGTTATATAAACCAAAATCGTTTGGTGCGTACTGAATAACCGGAACTGTTAAATCTCCTTTATCATTCAATGAACCGCCAACACCCATATAATCGCCAGGTGCTCTTTTAAAGTTGGCTTGAATCATACCTCTGGTTTTCTTTTTGGCTGAACTCACGCCCAAACCATTCCAAGGGTAGATTTTATTCTGATTGATATTCTCGTATTCCGTATTGCCAATTAAACCTAAAGCTGCATATTCCCATTCGGCTTCTGTTGGTAAACGGTAAGGTTGCATAATTACACCATCTTCTAATGTAGCAGTTCTTCTAGGCTGATTGTTTTTGCCTCCGGTAGTTGCAGCTGCTGTTCCTCCTGCAGTTGATGTTGCTGCACCAGATTTGGTATTGTAATCAATAGGTGCGTTTTTACCTTTATCATCATACTGATTGTTTAAATATGCATCAGTATTAAACGGTTTGTCTGGTTTTGGGGTCGCCGCTGCTGTAGTAGCAGCATTGCCTTTTCCATTACCGGCTAAAGTTTTATAATCTGTTAAAATTCCTTTTTCGCGTAAAATAAATTCGTTTGCCCTGGATGTTCTCCATTCGCAATAGCGGGAAGCCTGCTCCCATGAAACACCTACTACAGGGTAATCACGATAAGCTGGGTGCCTTAAATAGTTGTCTACGTAAGGTTCGTTATATGATAATGCCTGACGCCAAACCAAAGTGTCAGGAAGCTCATTGTAATAATATTCACGGTCTTCAGGGAAGTTATATCTGATCCAGTGTAAATATTCTAACCAATCGGTATTCGATACTTCAGTTTCATCCATATAAAACGATGGAACTGTAACCTGTCTTTTATAGTTGTAGATATTTGGTTCAACACCCGGCACTTCGATGGCACTACCACCAACAACTAAAACTCCACCTTCAATTGGAATTAAGCCAGGCCCCGGAGCTCTCTTGTATTGAGTAGCTACAGCAAAAGCACCAGATTGGTTGTTTTTGCTTTTCCTATCGGCATAAGGGATACCTGTTTTGCTAGAACTGTTTCCTCCTTTTGAGCTACAGCTCGTAAGTAGGGCAGCTAATGACAAACAAGTAAAAGAATATAGTAACAGTTTTTTCATATAGTTCGTTGGGAAAATCGTCCCTATAGGGATTCAACCGATAAAATTAAACAATTTTAAATGAATATATAAATAATGTGGTAATAAAATATCGATTATATTTTTGAGTGATAACGTATTATTTTAAAGCGTATTGTGTCTACTTACTTTTTCAGTTAAATTTAGGTTAAATAATTATAAATAAGCAAGATAAAAAGAAATGGAGATGATTGAGAAATGGTATTAGCAAGCCATTGGCCCAATAGGTGAAATTACTTTTTATTAGGGCCCAGATTATCTCAATATTAATTTTTTTTATGTTTTTAGTAACTACTTCAACACGCATATATAAAAAAGAGTATTGTATAGTTTATAGAGATTGCAATAAATTAACCATATTTGGTATAAAGATTATTAAGTTAACAGATTGAACTGATAATTTTTTTATAGAAAAAAGAAAACAGCTCAATTATGATGCTAAATGGTTATTAGTTATGTGTTTACGTTTTTTGTAGTCACACCCGTATGTAAAAATCGTAGGTTTAATTAGTAAATAATCATAGAATTCGTAATTTGGTGAAATATAAGTTTTGGTTTTGCGTTACAGAATATATTCTCCAGTTATTGCTAAATACCAAAATCTAAAATTACGTACCTTTAAAGGATGAATTTCAAGTACATCAGTAAACTTGCTTTTTCTGCACTCTCAATGGCCTTGGTGTTTGGTAAAACAAATGCTCAGGTAACCATAGGCAATACCCAAACAAATGGTAGCGAGGCAAACAATATTGTAACAGCAGTCCCATTTCTGCTCATTACGCCCGATGCCCGTGCCGGTGCAATGGGTGATGCTGGCGTGGCCGTTGCTGGTGATGTAAATTCAGCCAGTATTAATGCTTCTAAACTTGCATTTTTAGATAAACCTTACGGATTTTCAGTTTCTTATAGCCCATGGTTAAAAAGTTTAGTACCTGATATTAATCTGGCTTATTTAAGTGGCTTTTATAAATTGGATGACCGTAATACGATTGGTGCCTCATTAAGGTATTTTTCTTTAGGCTCTATTCAGCTTACCGATATCAATCAACAGGATCTGGGAATTTCCAATCCAAATGAATTGGCTTTTGATGTTTCTTTTGCCCGTAATTTTGGTGAGGAATTTTCATTGGGAACCTCATTAAGATATATTTATTCAAATTTAGCTTCAGGTCAATTTTCATCATCAGGGCAGGTTCATAGCGGAAATGCAGTAGCTGTTGATGTGTCGGGATTATACAAAACAACAACTACAATGTTTGGCAGGCAGACTGTTCTTTCTGCCGGCGCTAATATTTCCAATATTGGAACAAAAATGAGCTATTCTGATGGAGGAGAAAATTTCTTTTTACCTACAAATTTTAAAATAGGAGGCGCGTCTACAATTACTGTAGATGATTTCAGCACCATAACTTTTGCCCTTGATTTTAATAAGTTGCTGGTGCCAACGCAGCCAATATACGATTCGAACAATAACATTGTGAGCGGAAAAAATCCTAACCGTTCAGTGCCCGCCGGAATTTTTGGTTCGTTTAGTGACGCCCCGGGCGGTTTTAGTGAAGAATTAAAGGAAGTAGGAATTTCAACAGGCTTAGAGTACTGGTATAACCAACAGTTTGCAGTTAGAGCAGGTTACAACTATCAGAGCCCAATGAAAGGCGATAGCCGCTACTTTACCTTGGGTCTTGGATTAAAATACAATGTTTTTAATATAGATTTCTCTTATTTAATTGCAAATGCACAAACAAGTCCACTTGCAAATACCTTACGTTTTGGTCTATTGTTTAACTTTGGCGACAAAAAGATTGTTAAAAAGTAATTTTAAGCTATCAGTTTATAATTAACCGATTAATGAGTTTAAACAATTAACCTAAATACCCATGAAAATTAGAGTAGGTTTCGGATTCGATGTACATCAATTAAAAGATCAGCATCCTTTTGTTGTTGGCGGAGTTACATTAGATCATCATAAAGGTGCTTTTGGACATTCGGATGCTGATGTTTTGCTTCACGCCATCTGCGATGCGCTTTTAGGGGCAGCCAACCTTCGCGATATTGGTTTCCATTTCAAGAATACAGATGATAGGTGGAAAGGCATCAGTAGCCTCATTTTATTGAAGGAAACGGTTAAATTGCTGGCCGAAAAAGGATGGCAAATTGGCAATATAGATGCGATGCTTTGTTTGGAAGCGCCAAAAATTAACCCTCATATTCCTGCTATGCAGCAAAATATTGCTGAAGCCATTGGAATTTCTACCGAAGATATTTCAATAAAAGCCACTACTAATGAGCAAATGGGATTTATCGGCAGGGAAGAAGGTGTTGTTTCTTATGCTGTTTGCCTGATAGAAAAACCTTAATTCATATTAGAATTTTCGGGCAGTTAAGTAAGAAATCGGTAAGCCTATGCAAAAAATCAGAATTACCGCATTTAAAATCGCCCGTTCGTAATGAAATGGTGCAGCTGGTATTTTGGTTAACGGAACGATCAATAGGGTCATGATGGTCCAAACAATAATGCCATAAATTATTCCTGACAGGATTATTTGCTTGCGTAGTATTGCCGTTTTCATAGTAGCTATTGTAAAAATTAAGGTGAAGCAAAAAGCAATAAAGTAGTGGAATGCTAAACCTACAAGGGCTGTTTTAATACCTCCGGCAAAAGCAGTTGGACCCATAATAGCGCTGGAGATATATTGAAATACCCCCATAAAATTCATCTTTCCTAAAAATATAACTGCTGCCAATCCATCTAATGTTCCGGCAATAAGTGCAATCAATAAAACCTGTTTAAAGGAAAATGGAGTTTGGTTAGATTTTTCCATAAACAATAATAATGTTTTTTTAAATAGCTTGTTATTAATTGTTTATGTTTTTTTTTAGTGCGATATAATATATTAAATTTTGATCGGAACTGTCACATTGAGCTTGTCGAAATGCTTTACAATGCATTTTAGCCAGCCTTTCGACAGGCTCAGGGTGACATCCATTGTTTATAATATAATCTCCAGGACAAGCATTATGCCAATTGCTCTTTAACATTTCCTGTCCGCTTTAGTGTTCCCCAGGTTTCGAGTTCACCTTTTATAGCTTTTCTGAACGAACGGAATAGTACAATATACATTAATTGTCTCCAGAAAAACCGCTGTGGAAATATGTAAAGTAAATTCGTGTATTTTTCTTTTTCCATGCGGAAGGCGATTGCAGCAAAGATCATATCTACAACGATAAAAATAATGTAATAGAAAAGTACCTGGCCAAAACCGTTATGCAGGCTTAAAATTCCTGAAAATCCGGTTAGGGTTAAATTATTTATAGCACTTAACGAAAATAGACCACTAATTAACGAGATGAACATAAAAAGATCAGCAAGTGGTGAAAATAGCGGCAAAATGATCTGATAGATTAAAATATTTGGCATTCCTACCATCCCAAAATAACCGTATTTCTTGTTTAGCAGTGTTTTTCTGTTTTTCCAGAAACTCTGCATTACGCCGAAACTCCAGCGGAAACGTTGTTTAAGCAACATATTCACTGTTTCTGGTGCTTCGGTGTAAGCAATTGCAGTATCACAGTTTTTTACGCGGTAACCTGCTTTCAAAATACGCATGGTTAAATCGCAGTCTTCGGCAAGTGTATCAATGGTAAACCCGCCAATTTCTAAAATTACATTTTTTCTAAAAGCACCTATTGCTCCAGGTACAACAGTAATTGTATTTAATAAGTCGAAAGCACGCCTATCCATATTCTGTGCGGTGATATATTCAATAGACTGCCATTTGGTAATAATATTGTTGGCATTCCCAACTTTCACAGTGCCAGCTACTGCTGCAATTTGGTCACTATAAAAATAATGCATCAGTTCGGTAACTGCATCATCTTTTAGCTGTGTATCGGCATCTATACAGACCACAAATTCAGAAGTTGCTTTTGAGATACCATAATTTAATGCAGATGCTTTGCCTCCATTTGCTTTGCGGAAAACCTTTACTTGTGGATAGCTGCCAAAATGTTCATTAATGATTTCGAAGGTTTTATCTTTCGAACCATCATCCACAAAAATCAGTTCAAAATTTGGGTAGGTGGTTTTTAAAAGACTATTAATGGTTTGTACAGCAGTAACCTCTTCGTTATAGGCTGGAATGATAATACTCACTTTTTCTGAAGGATTTACTATCAATTTGCTGACATTCTGTTTCGCTCTTTTTCGCTGTCTGATTGCTAAATAGGCGATAAATATGGTCCTTAAAATAGCAAGTACAATTGCTACAGAAAATACGATGTTTAAAATCATGTTTCCGTAGTAAAAGAAATTGATGAAAAAGTAATCACCAGAACCTGAAAAACCACTGTTTGCAGTAGACTTAACGGCAGGCATCAGTTCAGATCTTTTTTTGCCCATTAAATCGCCAACTGTTGTAAAGGTATATCCTTTGGCTTTGAAAAATTTTATAATCCGGGGTAAAGCAGCCACGGTAGCTTCACGATTGCCGCCAGCATCATGCAACAAAAGGATATTGCCATTGTCTTGCTGTTTTACCACTTCGTTAAAAATTTGGTCAGCAGTTTTTCCCGGTTCCCAATCTTCAGGGTCGATATATTCCCCGATATTGATGTAATTTTCTTTACGGCTTTGGGCAACTGGTAGAATTTCGGAAATATTTTGGGGTTCGGCATCTGCATTAAATGGTGCACGGAACAAGATTGTGCTGTGGCCAGTAACGGCTTCTATTAAGCGACGGGTAGCATTTAGCTCGAATTTTACCCGTCGTGGCCCAATGGCCGACATATCAGGATGGAAGAAAGTATGGTTTCCAATTTCATAACCATCATTATATTCCTGTCTTAACAGTTCCATGTTCTGTTCAGCCATAATCCCAACCACAAAGAAACAGCCAGGTACTTTTTCCTGCCTTAAAATATTTAATACTTGTGGTGTGTAAACCGGATCGGGCCCATCATCAAAGGTTAAGGCGATTTTTTTATCGGCCTCTCCAAACCTTTTAATTACATATTGCTCTGGAAGCCTGATATACTTTTGATCGGCAATAGAAAAGTTATCTTTATTTAAAGTGAACTTTACACTACCAGGTGTAGGGGTAGAAATCAGGTCCAGGATTTCACCATCGCCTAAATAGGAGATTCCCCCCATATTTAATGAAGCAATTTTGCGTAAATCGAAGGGTTTTTTCTTCAATGTATCCAAACTAAGGTCATTAGAAATAAACGACCATAAGCGTTTGTCTTCCGAGCCTAAACGCCATAAGGCTACACCAGCAATATCCCAATCATCAGCCTTGCGGATTAAATTAAAATAAGTTGCGGCATCAGTAAAGTAAACTTCATGTTTAATTCCACTGCCATCATTGTAAGAGTAGTTTAAATTGGCTGAAGCGGGGTTGTAGTTTATTTTACTTTTATAATTAACAGCCATGGTCATAGCCTGCTCGTAAGTAACCGGTTGTCCAATGCTATTTTTTGGCCAATCGTAACCGTAGCAAGCCAAGGCAAGGATTACTTTGCTGGCATCAACTTTACTGCAGATATCATCAAGCTTTTCTTCTACCCATTCCTGATGGGAAATATCGCCTGCATTACTTTGTTCGGTATGCTGATCATAAGCCATTAATACGAGGTAATCATTATATTTTTGAAGGATTTCTGGCTTATAATCGTCGTTTTCGGGTGAAATATCCTGAGAAACAATCAGTTTTTCGGCGTGAAACTGAGTGTATAGATTTTTCATAAAAGCGTTAAAACTATCGCTATTTTGGAGGTTGAGTTCTTCAAAATCTATGTTTATTCCACTATAGCCGTATTTTTTGGTAATCGCTATGAGATCGTAGATCAATTTTTGTTGTGCAGATTCATCGTTTAATAACCTTCTTACTGCTGCACCATCCCAATGATCTTTATTGTAATTTGAAACCACCGCAATAGCCGATTTTTTACCAGTATGTATTACTTTTAGGGCCGCAGTATCTACTTTATCTACAATAGAATCACCATTTAAAAAGAACGATTCTGTAGCCACCATATCCAAATGGCTGATGTTGCGTTTTAAATCTGATATTGATGATTCTTTACTTGCTGCCCAGCTTACGTAAAAGGCCATGTTGATACGCTTACTATTACCGCGATGGCTTAAAATACGGTATTCACGATCTCTTTTAATCTTTTGCAGCTTAGATTTTTCGATGGTGAAATCCTTATACTGTTGCGATTTTTTTAACTTCTCTAATTGTTTTTGTGTTAATGGTGTATTTGTGTTGATAAAAGGCAAATTAGGTGCCTGTACTGAAGACAGCGTGTACACCACGCAGATAATTGCGATAATGAAGACTAAAAAAAACGTACGGCTTACCCATGTAAATGTATGCCAGCGTCTTTTGGTCTCAGTTTGAAATATTTGTTTTCCGGACATTTTTCTTTTCTGATTTAATAACCAAATGTCACTAACGAATATGAAGATTGGATGAATGATTGATAATTAAGCGCCGTGAGATTAGATCGTTAGTTCTTCACTAATATACTATTTATCAGAGGAATAAATGTCTTTTCCAAATCTTTTATCATTCAGAAATTAAGGTTTTCTAACGTAAATTAAAGCGTAAAAGAGCAAAACAAAAAGCATTGTCATCCTGAGCCTGTAGAAGGACAAATATTTTTTGTTTTCGACTAATTAAAGGTCTTCGACATGCTCAGACTGGCAACACTTATCCTTACTTAATGACATTGGGATTGTCCTGCAATATAAAGCCACAAAAAAGCCGACAAATTTTACAAAAAATGCCGGCTCAAAAATATAATTTATTTTAAACCTTTTTACTCCTCTAAATAACCGAACCTACCTTGGTTGTAATCTTCTATAGCTTGATGGATTTCGGCTTCATTATTCATTAAAAACGGACCATATTGAACAATTGGCTCATCTATTGGTTCTCCACTTAAAACCAAAACCACACTGTTTTCTAGGGCTTCGACCTTAATCTCTTCACCTTTGTTTTTGAAGTGGATAAAATCATCTACGGATGCAGTTTCGGCCCCATTAATTTTGATCGAACCTTCAATCACCATAAATCCGGTGTTAAAATGATCAGGAAAGTTAAAAGTAGCTTCACCACCTTTATTTAGCCTGGCATTATAGAGTTCTATAGGGGTAAAGGTATCTGCATTGCCTTTTATGCCTCGATAATTGCCTGCTATAATTTCGATTTTTCCACCATTTTCAGGAAGATCAAAATGAGCCATATCAGCCTGTTTAATTGCCTGATACCTTGGTTTACCCATTTTATCCTTGGCTGGTAGGTTAATCCAAAGCTGAACCATTTGAAAAGGACCTCCAGCTAAGCTGTAGTTCGTTTCATGGTATTCTTTATGTAGTATACCACTTGCAGCGGTCATCCATTGTGCATCGCCTGGGTAGATCACCCCACTGTTTCCAGAGCTATCGTGATGGGCAACCGCACCATGGTAGGCAATAGTTACCGTTTCAAAGCCTCGATGTGGATGTACACCAACGCCTCTTGGTTCTTTCCTGGCAGAAAATTCGATCTTTGAGCCGTAATCCATTAAGAAAAACGGACTCATGTTGATTTTATATCCACTTGGGAAAAAATTGTGTACCCTAAAGCCATCACCAACCATATGTGGCGCTGGCGCTTTTAGTACTTTTTCTATTTGTTTTGTTTCCATGATTGGAACCTTTCTGTTATGCGTTTAGTGTTTGGCGGATAATCCACGCTTATCGCCAAACGCCTATCACTTATACACTTTTTACAAACTGTAATTCGCCTAAAATGCGAACTTCTTCACTTACCATTACGCCACCGGTTTCTAATGCAGCGTTCCAGGTTAAACCGAATTCAGAACGGTTAATTTTTCCACTTAAAGTAAATCCTGCTTTGGTATTTCCCCATGGATCGGTAGCAATACCACCAAATTCTGCAGTTAATTTTACAGGCTTGGTTTCGCCTTTAATGGTTAAGTCGCCCTTAACGATATAATCGCTGCCATCTTTTTCTACTGAATTGGATTTAAATTCGATGTGTGCAAATTTTTCAGCATCGAAAAAATCGCCACTTTTTAAATGGTTATCGCGGTCGGTATTTCCGGTATCAATTGAACCGATATCACCTTTGAAAGAAATTTCTGCATTTTCAAATTCGTCACCTTCAGATGATAACTCTGCTGAGAAAGATTTTAAACTACCAGTTACAGTAGTAATCATTAAGTGTTTTACTTTAAATTGTAATTCGCTGTGGGTTGGATCTAATGTCCATTTTGTAGTTGCCATATCTTTTGTTTTTTGAGATGTTTAATATTTACAACACAAAAGTACAGCGCAGGTTTTTACTACAGATTGATGTATGGTAAGTAATGACAGATGAAATGATTGAGTTATTGAATGAGAGATTGATCGAATGTTGTAAGGTTGAAAAATTCAAAGGTCAGATTTGACTAAGCCATTCACTCATTCAATCTATGGTCTGAAATGTTTATTGGCCAATTCCTTTCTCACACGGCTTAGCGATTCGGGGGTAATGCCCAGATAAGAGGCGATCATCCATTGGGGTACGCGGAGGGTAAGGTTAGGGTAAAGTTTTATAAAATCGAGGTATCTTTCTTCGGCCGTAGCACTTAACAACATATTAATTCTTTTCTGCATAAAGCGGATCGAATTGTTGAGTAGTTTAATTTGCATGGGTTGCAAACATGGTACTTGCCTGGCTGCTTCTTCCATGAAATTGTTGGGCATTAACACGGCTTCGGTTGCTTCGATGGCATCGATAAAAAATATTGACGGCTCATTATTCATGTTGTTGCGATCAGAAACCAACCAGTTTTCGGGGGCGAACTGAAGGATATGTTCTTTGCCTTTCGCATCAATTGAATACGCGCGTAATAGCCCTTTGCCTACAAAATATCCGTGTTTAAAATTATCGCCAGTATATTGAACTATTTCGTTTTTCTCGAATTTTTTAACCTTTAAAACAGATGATATGCTTTCGAACTGCTCATCAGTTATCTCTATTTTTTCCTGTAAGTATTTTTGGAACTGATGAATCATAAAGGTGGGATGTTATTTTTTTACGGGCTTAATATCGGAAAAATCTACACCACATTTACAATTACCGCCACATCCATCTTTTTTTACCTGTAAAGATTTAAAAACCAAACGGCCAACATATACCAATGCTACCGCAAAAAGTAAAAAGACTAAAATCGTTTGAATATCCATACTACAAATATAAAGGGTTTTAGGGGGAAGGTGTTCAGATGAATGTAAATTATTGACGTACGGTTTTACCACAGAGGAAACCGAGTTTTTTACCGAGAATAGGTGAATTATAATTCCTTTCGCTATAATTCATGTAGCCACGAACTTTTTGTTTTGCCACGGAATCACAGAAAACACGGAAAAATTATTTCTCTGTGTACCTCTGTGCCTTTTTCTTTGTGATCCCTGTGGTTATTCTTCGACTTCTCTCAGACTGACAAGGATACCTGTTTTGTGTTCTCTGTGCTTTGTCTTCGCGAGCTTTGCGGTTAAAAAAAGTTATTCTTCCATAAAACCTACAGTACCACCAACCCAATCGAAATCGGCGTTGTAGCGTACACCAATCATTTTTCCCTTGCTTAATCTTGCCAAATTAATGCAAAGCTGAGGCTCACCGCCATCGGGCCATAGGTACATCATCCTTATTTCTGCTTTTACACCACCATCAGGTGCCTGTACTGCTGGCTCGTAATTTACTTTCCTTTGTAAAATCCAGTTTTCGGGATCTTTTATACTGGTAATGTCCGTTTCGCTTACATCGATAATTACGCCCATCCCTGCGAAAGAGAATAATGGCTTAAGTACGTAGTTTTCTAAATCTTCAGGGATAATCTTTACCTCGTTTAAAAAACGTGTATTGGGTACAAATTCGCTTTTTAGAAATGGCATGGTGTATTTGCTGATGCGGTAAAACCAGTTGGGGTGTGTTACCCATTCCACATCGAGTTCTTCACGCGGATCGAAACTGTTTTTGAAAATCTCGGTATTATTGGCTACTTCGTCAAATATCAGGCGGTTATAAATTCTTTTAAGCTGGATCTGTTTGCCATTTTCCTCATAAAATAATTGTTTACCTACTTTTTTAATGTCTTCCAGTGCCAAAATTTTAATACCCAACATTTTTTTGGTAACAAAAAAATCGATGGCCGTTTTTTGGTTAGGCGCATCTACATCCATCAGTGCTACTTCTTCAGGTTGATGGCTACCAATAATCACTTCTTTAAGCAGCCTGATGTAATTTTCTTCATTAAAACCATTTAAGAAATAATTAACCGAATGGTCTATTTCAAAACTCGCTTGAAAAGTTTTGGCTAAATGATGCTGAAAACCGTATAGAGAAGGGAAGCCCTGCATTTCGATGAGCATGGGAGTAAGTTCTCCGGCTTCATTTTTACAGATACCAAAATCAAAAGTTAAAAAATGAGGTTGCTCATTTTCATTGGGCACATTCCAGCTTACAGGAATTGATTTTTGCGTTAGTGCCTTAAAGTTAGGTTGCTTTATTAAGTTTATGATTTCTTCTCCTGCTGCAATCAACTTTTCTTTTAACGCTTTAGGTAAAAAAACTGGCGTTTCTGCCACACGAAAAGGAATTGGGGGATAGCCATTTTGTAATTCGCTAAGGAAGTTTTGATACTTCTCTTCGGTAAACTGCTGGTTATATTTTTGGCGTTGTGAGGGTATCATAAGTTTTTATTTGATTTTTGTTGTCCAACAATCATTTTGACTGAAGAATCGCGAAATCTTTTGGTTAATCGTAAAAGATTTTGCCTCGCAGAGCCTTCGGATTCTCCACTACGGTCGAAATGACGATTTAACGTAATAATGACCCCTTATTTCTATACTTCTTGCAGATCCCCAATTGCTTTTTGTAAGAAATTAGGTAAAATAACACTTTGGGTAAGCACAATTCTTGCCGGATCATCTAAACTGTTTAACATATCCAGGTATTTTTGTTCCCCGTGCATATCAACTATTGCTTTTTTCTTTTCCTCCTGAAGCAAATACATTTTCATGCCTGCCGGATCGGCTTCTGGATGAAACTGAGTACCGATGATTTCATCCGAAAAACGGATCGACATCATACAGCGTTCTAAATCGACATGTTTACGTTCTTTTTCGATGGCTAATAATTTGGCGCCTTTTTTCTCAAAAGCAGCAAAATCTGGCTCGATCACTTGCCAGTCTCTGCTGTCGACCGAAAAGAACGGGTTGGTGATGCCATTAAAAATCTCGTCTTTTTCTCCATCTTCAGTTAAGGTAATCGGGAAAATGCCAAAAGCATTCGACCGTCTTTCGGTTACGTTGCCCAATCCATATTTTCTACAAGCCAATTGGAAGGAATGACAGATCAAAAAAACATACTTTTTTCGTTCGTCGTTTTTATGGTTAAAAGCTTCTATCTGATCTAAGAGATTAAAGAAATCATTTTCCCATTGTTCGCCCTTACTTTCGATCGGACTACCTGGGCCACCACTAGAAATATAAGCATCATAATCGATGCCCGGTATTTCTCCTTTTTGCCTTAAATCAAATATATCAAAGGTTAAATCGATATTGTTATCGTTTTTAAAACGGGATAAAATTTCCTGAATTCCCCGCATACCCTGATTAGGTGCGCCGTTACTCATGTCAATAACGGCCACCTTTAAGCTACTTTTATCCATTATAAAATTACTTTGCGCCTATAAGTGTTTGAGTAGTAATGTAATCTACTACCGCCTCAAAGTTACCAGTTTGTTGGTAAACTGCCAACTGGCGGTCTGCGCCTGTGCCATGCTCCAGTATTTTATGCACATAATTAATATCATCACGACAGCCTAAATCATCCACCACATCATCTACAAAATCCAATAATTCTAAAATAAGGTTGCGACAGTTTACTTCCATTTCTTTTCCAAAATCGATTAGGTTCCCATCAATTCCATAACGCGCAGCACGCCATTTATTTTCATTAATTAGTGCTCTTGAATAGCTGATAAACTCCATATTCTGCAAACGCAGTTTGTACAGCTTGGCGCACAAAGCCTGAAATAATGCGGTAAAAGCCATCGTTTCATCAATCAGCATCGGGCAATCGCAAATGCGGAACTCAACGGTGTCGAAAAACGGATGCACACGGATATCCCACCAAATTTTCTTCGCATTATCCATGCAATTGGTTTTGATGAGCAGTTTTACATAATTATCGTAATCCTCAATGCTGTTAAAAATATCAGGAATCCCAGTGCGGGGAAATTTGTCGAAAATTTTTGTACGGAAAGATTTGTAACCCGTGTTCCGCGATTCCCAGAATGGAGAATTCGTAGATAAGGCAAAAACATGAGGTAAAAAATACCTCACCTGATTGGCGATATGAATAGCCAGTTCGCGAGACTGGAAACCGACATGTACATGCAGGCCAAAAATGAGGTTAGAACGTGCGGCTTCCTGCAATTCGTTCACAATTTCATTATAGCGGGGATGTTCTGTAATTAATTGTTTTTCCCAGTGTGAGAAAGGGTGTGTACCAGCAGCTCCAATCCTTAAGCCTTGTTCTCCGGCGAGTTGCGATACGGTATAACGCAACTGGGAAATTTCTTTTCGTGCTTCGGTGGTGGTTTTGCAAATTCCGGTACCAACTTCTACCACTGCCTGATGCATTTCGGCCTTAACCTGATCTTTATGGATCTTCTGTGCGGCCTCTACAATTTTTTGGTCGTGAGAAGTAAGCTCTCTGGTAACGGGATCAATTACCATGTATTCTTCTTCTATGCCCAGCGTAAACTCGTTCATCCTTGTATTGATTAAAAATTAAATCCCAATTATTTTTTTGGTGCAGCCTTTTTAGGTTTTGCTGGTGTTTTTTCTGCTGTTGACGATTTCTTTGGTGTAGTCTTAGCCTTTTCTGTAACGGTAGCTTTCTTTGGAGCAGCCACTTTAGCCACTTTCGGTGTAACTTGCGCAATTAACGGTTTACCACCAACCGACGATTTAATGTATTCGCCCCAGGTTAAATTATCTTGTCCGTCTTTTTGTGCTTTTGCCCTTTCAATGGCATAATTGGCTGTGGTTTCTACTACCCAGTCAAAATTTTCCTGACCAACGCTTTTAATATCAGCATCGGGAGCAGGGTTACAGAAATCGATCGCAATAGGCACTCCATCACGCACAGCAAATTCTACCGTATTAAAGTCATACCCTAAATATTTACATAGTTTTAAGGTGTATTCTTCTACAGTTTTAAGCAGTTTTGCATCTGGCGATTTGCCTTCAGTGGCATAACGTAAGTGATGTGGATTACGCGGGTCATACTGCATAATACGGACATATTTGCCACCAATGCAATAACACCTGAAATATTCTTCGAAAATGATTTCTTCCTGCAAAAGCATCACCAATTGTTGTGTGCCACTATGTTTGTCAAAGAAATCTTCTTTATCATGTAGTTTGTAAACATCTCTCCAGCCACCACCATCATAGGGTTTCATATAGGCGGGAAAACCAGTGTATTCGAAAATGGCATCCCAATCTAATGGCATGGTTAAATTAGAGAAAGATTCTCCGGTGGTTCCTGTAGGATGTTCACGAGATGGAATTAAGGCCGTTTTAGGTACGGGTACACCAATTTGTTCAGCCAGCGCATTATTAAAAAACTTCTCGTCGGCACTCCACCAAAATGGGTTGTTAATTACGGCAGTTCCGGTAATGGCAGCATTTTTTAAAGATGCACGATAGAATGGTACATCTTGCGAAATGCGGTCTATAATTACCGAATAACCAAGCGGCGCATTCTGAAATATTTTGTCGATTTTAACCGCTTCAGCAGTGATGCCTTTTTCTGCTTTTTGATTGATTCTTTCGATTACGGCTTCAGGAAAAGAGCGTTCCTGTCCAAATAAAATCCCTATTTTCTTCATTGGTAAATTTTAGTTTAAATGTTTAACTGGTTAATCGGTTAATTGTTTGATAATTATATCCTAAATCGACTCGGGACTTAAGATTGCCGACTTTGGACTAAACTAAAGCTGAGCGATATAATCTGGAAACATTTCTCTCCAGATGGGCCAATCGTGATCGGCATTTTGCCTGATATCAAGCCAGTGGTCGATGCCCTTTTTGTTTAAAATATCGGATAAACGCTCATTATCTGGCCTGCACATATCGCGGTCTGTTGTGCCCAAAACAATTTTCATATAATGCAGTTCGGGGTTACTGTTGTTCAGCAGATAATCAACCGGATTATTGAAATAAACATCATCATTATAAAAACCATCCAACTGGCCAGAAATATCGAAAGCTCCGCTCATACTGAACATATGGCTAACCAGCCAGGGATGCCTGAAGGCGAAATTAGCAGCATGATAGCCTCCAAAACTACAGCCAGCGGTAATAATTTTACTGTGCCCGGTTTCATGCCTTGCCAGAGGGGCTACCTCTTCCAATAAATACTTGTCGTACCAGATGTGGTTTTTAACCCTGTCGGCAGGATGAATACTTTTGTTGTACCAGCTTAACTTGTCAACGCCATCGGGGCAATAGATTTTAATTTTTCCTTCATTGATAAATCCCTCAACAGAATCTATAAGTTTGAAATCCTTGTTTTCAAAATATCGACCCATGCTTGTCGGGAACAGTAGGATAGGGATACCACCGTGACCAAAGATGAGCATGTCGATTTCGCCACTTAAATTCGGGCTGTACCATTTCTTATGTTCTTCTTTAACCATAATAAAAATTGAATGATTTAAGGTATAAATTAAAATCTACAAAAAGAATTGTTTAAGCAGTAAAATGATGCAAATTAAAGGCGTATTATAAAAATTAACCTATGATAATTAATAGTTTATGGAGATTTGTACCTTTGCACCCTAATTCTGAGGCGATAGCCATGTGATAGGGGATTTTGAATATGATGTACACAACAATTTTATCGGTAAAAGTTAATACCAGCAACTTTAAAATACCCTCAGCTTATTTAAAGCATGAGGTAGAAATAGATATTTATACACCTGAAGGCATTTTGGGGAATGAAAAAATAGAGCTTCTTTTATTAAATGATGGACAGGATGTGGCCAAAATGGATTTTAGCCGGATTTTGGAAGAAGCCCATCATGGCAAAAGGAACCACAGGTTAATTGTTGTGGCGATTAAAGCATCAGAAGACCGCCTTATGGAATATGGTGTAGCGGGTATGCCCGATTTTAAAGGGCGCGGAGCGAAAGCCGATTTATACGCCGATTTTGTAATCAAAGAACTTCTGCCTTTTGTTAAAAAGAAAATTGCGATGCCGATAACCGGTAAAGTAGGTTTCGCGGGGTTTTCTCTGGGTGGTTTGTCTGCCTTTGATATTGCCTGGAATAATCCTTCTGCTTTTGATGCCATTGGTGTTTTTTCCGGAGCATTTTGGTGGAGAAAAAAAGACCTGAGCGAAGGGTATACTGATGCAGATCGAATTATGCATGCAAAGCTAGAAATTACTTCTACCAAGCCGGATATGAAATTCTGGTTAATGACTGGGACTGAAGATGAGAAAGCTGATCGGAATAAAAATATGATCATCGATTCTATAGATGATACGATTGATGTTGTTAAAATACTCCTGAATAAAGGCTATAAACGGCCGGAAAATGTTTTTTATTACGAAAAAGTTGGTGGTAAACACGATGTTCCAACATGGGAAAGTGTAATGCCGGCCTTTTTAGATTGGGCATTTGAGGTTTAATAGCTTATATCTTGCTCAAAAGCACATTCATTTTTAAACTTAATTTCTTTGCACCGATTTCGTTAAGATGGTCAGCATCGTAAAAATCCTGTGCATGGAATGAGCTATCCTGTAACAGATTAAAATACTTGATGGTACTATGCGAAGTATTCAGTTTCTTGATGGTAGAAAGTGTAGTATTCAACTGTTTCTTGCTTAAATGCGATACATAAGATTTATAAGCCGGACTGGTAAATAATAGCACCTTAATGTGCTTGTGCTCTGCGAAGGCGATAATTTCATCCAATAAATGCAGGTTAGTTGGGTATTGCAGATTATCTTTCGCAGTATGTCTTGCAGCGGCAGTTGCACCACTTTTGACTAAATCTTTGTGGTTAATAGACTTGTAGCTCGATCCCCAGCCCAGACTACTACAACTAATATCATTTTCGCCTTTTAAGTAGTGATTGTACAATCGACTCAAATTAATATCGAGTTTGTTGCTTAATATTTCAGTACTGTTGAATATTTTATGATCGGTATTGATATCGTAATAAATGCGATAATTTTTTGCCCGCCATGCTTCAGGGCTGTTCTCTAGTCGGCCATAAAACGAAAAGTAATCAACAGGAATAACGATATATTTTAAATGGGTCCATTGGTTACCATATTTTTTTAAAATCTCCAGGTCATAGTCAAAAGATTGTGAAATATAACTCGCATTAAAGCTCGATTTAATATACTTTGGGTTAATACCATAATATACATGAGAACTGCCAAGAAACAAAATACTGACCTCATTGGCGTGGTGGTCTAGATAGCTTTTTTTATACCCGTAATCGTTTGGAATCCTTCTGATCAAAACTTCAAAAAGAACAGCCAAAAGGATAATTGGCAATATAAAAAGGATGATATATTTAACGAATTTTTTCATGGTTAAAATTGAAAGTAAATGAATTGCTGTTCGGCTCCTGCGAAAAAGAATATCACCAGCACAAGCCCGTAATAAATGCCCCATCTTACTGGTTTTGGCCACGATAAGGCAAATTTGGCAATGGCATATTGCTCCATCCTGCCATTCCATTCTATTAAAAGAAACAAGGCGAGTAACAAAAATAGTTTAACTGGCAGTATTTGAGGAATACTGAAAAACGATTCGGAACCAATGGTTGATATGATATTGAAAGCATGCTGAACAGAATTTGCCCTAAAGAATATCCAGGCGAAAACCGTTAGCCCAAAGGTTAATATAATCGCGGCAAATTCTTTTAAATTTGGAAATGTCTTTCCCTGTGCAACGGTATCCAGGTTCGATCGGTTAGTGTTAAAAACAATCGACGGCATGATGTACAGCGCATTTAATAAGCCCCAGATGATGAATGTCCAGTTGGCCCCGTGCCAAAAACCGCTCACCAGAAAAATGATAAATGTGTTCCGTACTTTTATCCAGGTTCCACCTTTGCTCCCACCTAATGGGATATACAAATAATCTCTGAACCAGGTAGAGAGGGAAATATGCCACCTGCGCCAGAATTCGGCAATATCCCTGGAGAAATAGGGATAGGCAAAGTTTCTTAACAGCTCTATCCCAAATAACCGTGCTGTACCCAGGGCAATGTCTGAATAGCCCGAGAAATCGCCGTAAATCTGAAAAGCAAAAAGAATGGCGCCGAGCAATAAAGTGCTCCCCGAATATTCTCCGGAATGATTAAAAATCATATTGGCATAATTGGCACATTGATCGGCAATGACGATTTTTTTAAACAAGCCCCATAAAATCTGTCGCAAACCATCAATGGCTTTACTATAATCAAAAGACCTTGCCTTCTTGATCTGTGGAAGCAAATGTGTTGCCCGTTCTATCGGCCCGGCAACCAACAGCGGGAAAAAACTCACAAATAAGGAATAATCGATAAAGTTCTTTTCTGCCGGTATACGGTTCTTATAAATATCGATTACATACGACAGGCCATGAAAAGTGTAAAATGATATACCAACAGGTAAAATGACTTTTAATGTCCATGGATTTACCTGAAGGCCAAAATTTGCAATAGCATCAGCGAAAGAATCGGCGAAGAAGTTGTAGTATTTAAATACCCCTAAAAAGCCCAGATTGATGGAAATGCTCAGCCAGAACCAAAATTTTTTGGACCTTCCGTTTTTACTTTCCGTCATTTTTAAGCCGGTGAAATAATCCAGTAGGGTGGAAAAAATGAGCAGGAACATAAAACGCCAATCCCAGCAGGCATAAAAGAAATAGCTTGCCCCCAGCAATAATATATTTTGAGATCTTAAACGTTCTTTTCCCAAAACCCAATACAGGATAAAAACTATGGGCAGAAAAGCAGCAAAGCTAAAAGAGTTGAACAGCATAGCGTTAAGGTTAATACTTCGTTTAAGAATAAAATTAACGCTTTGTGCTGTCCGATTAATATGACAAGTAAATTTGTACGCAGAATTGCTTAAAGGTGTAAAACACCTGTATAGTTATTTCACGGTATTTTATCACTGGTATTTTAAAAAAATACCAGTGTCGAAAATGGTCCACAAACAGCTTTTTTGCCCGCAAGCTTTAAGCGCTGCATTTGCCCAGGTATTGCAGGTTTTGAAAATACTGTAACTTCCCTTCGCTTCGTAAAAGGCATCACCAATATCATAATGGATGTTCGATTTAACATTGATCAAATGTCCGGTTTCGTCTTTTTTGAAACTATTTAAAATATAATCGATCAGTTGTCGGTATTGCGCTTTGCTGATGATAATTTTCTTGCAGCTCGCATCTTCCCGTATGTTTCTGTAATAGGTGGTGTGCATGGCAGATGTACTCAGTCCAGAGATTGCCCTTAAGCCGTTACTGAGTTTAAGGTCCGAAAATTCTGGTGTTTCCAGGTAGAATTTTTTATCGCCCCAGCCCATAGCCAGGTATTGATAGGTGCTATCGGCTTCAAGCGTATTTTGGTAACTGATTTCTTTTGTCCAGTTCATTTCTGCACTAACAGCCGGAACGATGATATCGGTGTGTACGCCGTTCGTCATGATGTAGATGGCAACCTCTTTGGGATTTGAAGGGCTGGCATTTATGGTAATGCGTGAGCAACAAAAGGCGATTAGGAAATAAAGCCCAATCAACGCGATAAAAGCAATGCTGCACCTGCCTGCATATTTTAAAAACCTTTTGTTCATTTCAATCTGGTTATTTATGCTTAATACAGCATTTGAGTTTTTGGTAACCCATCAGGCTGCAGATATCGATTTTATTGATGGCGGTATTGAAAAACACGATTTTTTGCGGTAATAACTTATTTCTACCTTCAATGTATGATAAAAGGACTGTTTGAAACACATATTTATGTTGAAGATTTAGCAAGATCGATCGATTTTTACAGTAATACATTGGGTTTAACACAGTGCCACTACGAGGAAGGACGCAAAATTGCCTTTTTCTGGATTGGAAAACCCCAGGAAGCCATGTTGGGGATCTGGGAAAAACCTAAAGACGAAATCGATATCAGGCATTTTGCCTTTTGTTGTGAAGTAGATGATGTACTGCATAAATCAGTTCAATTTCTTGAATCTAAGAACCTTCAGCCTTATAATTTTCTTAAAAGTGGAAATCACGAACCAATGGTTTTTGCCTGGATGCCCGCTTTAGCTATTTATTTTAACGATCCTGATGGGCATGCATTAGAATTTATTGCCATTTTAGAAGGAAAGGCAAGGCCAGAGCTAGGCGTAATTTCTTATGAGGATTGGTTAAGCAAATAGTAAACTTCATCCAGCTAGCTTTGTCAGGGCTTCAGCCGTCGAACCCAAAAAATTGATGTGTTTGCCTTTATTGCTTTCGTAAATAAAATCTTTAGTGCTTTTGCTTTGATATGGGCTAAAATCGCCTATAATTGCAAGGCTTACCCGGTAATTTGAAAACTTCTGGAGGATTTCTCCGGCTATTCCGTTTTTCAGATCGAAGAAAGCAGGTGTAATGTTCTGTTCGTGTATAATGATTTTATCAAAACCCTGGTAGTATAGGTTTCCCAATAAGTCTAATCCATCGGCTGCATTATTAATAATTATTTCTTCTGAAAGAACTTCGGCAATATTGGTATTGTTTAAGGTGTGCGATTCAATTTTCATCTGTTGATTTTAATAGGCAGGTAAAAGTAATGATATTCATAATATAAAAATTATGCTTAACTGAAGCTTAAACTAAATTTAGTTTAAGCTTGTTCAGGATTTTCTAAGAATCCGACGGAAAGGTAAGGGAGTAATAAAAGTGAAAAACATAGCATTCGCTTTTCTGTTTAAAATGAGATAATTACAACATTATCATCATATTAAATAGTGATAGATATAGTAGAAAATCCATTTCAAAACACTATCTTTGCGCCAAATTTGAGGCGCATTTTATGCAAAAGATTAGAAATATAGCTATTATAGCACACGTTGACCACGGCAAAACTACTTTGGTTGATAAGATTTTACATTCTTGTTCTATTTTTCGTGACAACGAACAAACAGGAGATTTGATATTGGACAACAACGATTTAGAGCGCGAACGTGGTATCACGATTGTATCTAAAAACGTATCGGTTCAATACAAAGACGTAAAAATTAACATTATTGACACACCTGGTCACGCGGATTTCGGCGGTGAGGTAGAGCGTGTTCTGAAAATGGCAGATGGTGTACTTTTACTTTGCGATGCTTTTGAAGGTGCAATGCCTCAAACGCGTTTCGTAACGCAAAAAGCTTTGGCCCTTGGTTTAAAACCAATTGTGGTAGTAAACAAAGTGGATAAAGAAAACTGTCGTCCAGAAGAGGTTTATGAGCAGATTTTCGAATTGTTCTTTAACCTTGAAGCAACTGAAGATCAATTGGATTTCCCTGTAATTTACGGTTCATCTAAACAAGGATGGATGAGTACCGACTGGAAAGTTCCAACTACTGATATTTTCGCTTTATTAGATGCGGTTGTGGCTAACATTCCACCTGCACCAATTAACGACGGTACTTTACAGATGCAGATCACTTCGTTAGATTATTCATCTTTCGTAGGTCGTATCGCAATCGGTCGTGTACACCGTGGTACAATTAAAGAAAACCAACCGGTTACTTTGATTAAGCGCGATGGTAAAATCGTAAAATCAAGAGTAAAAGAACTTTATACTTTCGAAGGTTTAGGTAAAATCCGTACTACAGAAGTAAGTTCAGGTGATATTTGTGCAGTTGTAGGTATTGATGGTTTTGATATTGGCGATACAATCGCTGATTTTGAGGCACCAGAACAATTACCGGTTATCAGCATTGATGAGCCAACAATGAACATGTTGTTTACCATTAACAACTCTCCATTTTTTGGTAAAGAAGGTAAATTAGTAACCTCTCAGCGTATTAAAGAACGTTTGTACAAAGAGATGGAGAAAAACTTAGCATTAAAAGTTGTTGAAACAGCTTCTCCTGATGCTTGGTTGGTTTATGGCCGAGGTATTCTCCATTTATCTGTATTAATTGAAACGATGCGTCGTGAAGGTTATGAGATTCAGGTAGGTCAGCCTCAGGTTATCATTAAAGAAATTGATGGTAAGAAACATGAGCCGATTGAAACTTTAATCGTTGATGTTCCGGGCGAAGTTTCTGGTAAAGTAATCGAATTGGTAACTCAACGTAAAGGTGAGTTGTTAATTATGGAGCCAAAAGGCGATTTACAGCACTTAGAATTCGAAATCCCTGCACGTGGTATCATTGGTTTACGTAACAACGTTTTAACTGCTACAGCAGGAGAGGCGATTATGGCGCACCGTTTCAAAGCTTATGAGCCTTGGAAAGGTACAATCCCTGGTCGTTTAAATGGTGTATTGGTTTCAATGGAAAAAGGACAAACTACTGCTTATTCAATCGATAAGTTACAAGATAGAGGTCGTTTCTTTATCGATCCGGGAACTGATGTTTACGAGGGTCAGATTATGGGTGAGCACATCCGTGATAACGATTTAGTGGTAAACGTGGTAAAAGGTAAAGCATTAACCAACATGCGTGCCTCTGGTACTGATGATAATACCCGTATTGCACCGGCAATTAAATTCTCTTTAGAAGAGGCTATGGAATATATCCAGGCTGATGAGTATATCGAGGTTACACCGCAAAGCATGCGTTTGCGAAAAATCTTTTTAACAGAACAAGAACGTAAAGTTAAAGGAAAGCAATTCGCTTAAACCCCTAAATCCCCTAAAGGGGACTTAAAATATAGATTACTAAAGCCCCGATGTAAATCGGGGCTTTTTTTGCGTTTAAATGGTTTGTTGAGTTGACAACTTTAATAATAAATGGACCAGGAAGTTGTCAACTCTAAGAGTTAGCTTCTTAAGAGTGATAAAAATAATTAGGAAAGCAATTTGAATACCTTTTTTAAAGTCAGTCCTTCTTTCCGCTAAATCCCGGATGAAGAATCGGGGGATACCGCTCAGAAGGTTTATGGTTGTTGCGATAGTGATAATAGGTTCCTTGAGTTTTACTTATCTTGCCCTCAAAATATTTGATTTATGCAAGCCTATCTTCAATCCTTTAATCTTCTTTCGCCAACAGAAATAGAAACCTTTATGGTCAATGCCAGGCCAAGAACATTAAAAAAAGGAGAATTCTTCATCACCGAGAATAAAATATGTAGGGAAGTGGCTTTTATAAAATCGGGGATTCTGCGTTCTTTTTATACATCTGCCAGCGCAGAAGAATATACCTATTGCCTTACCTTTCCGAATCAGTTTATGACAGCTTATTCGTCATTGATTACAGGCAATCCCACCATTGAGAATATTCAGGCCATGAGCGATGTGGATTTATTGATCATTAAAAAAGAAGTGGTAGATGGTTTGGCCGAGTCAAGTATCAATGGATTGAAACTTTTAAAAACAATAGCCGAACAGCAATATTTACATTTAGAGAAGCGGGTTTTTATGTACCAGAAAGATGCTGCCAAAGCACGTTACCTGGAGCTTTTTAAAAGTTATCCCGATTACATTAAACGGATTCCGGTGAAATATCTTGCATCTTTTCTGGCTATCACTCCGAGGCATTTAAGCAGGTTGCGGAAAGAAATCATTTAAGGACATTTGTCTGCCTATCGAGCGTAAGATCAAAGCTAGTTTTGTGGTTTAAATACAAATAGCATGAAAAATATTCTTATTATAAATGGCCATCCAAATAAAGACAGTATTAATTTTGCTTTATCAGAAGCTTATTATAACGGTGCAGAAAAGGCAGGGGCAAATGTTTCGGTAATCCATATTGCCGATTTAACATTCAATCCCAATCTGCAGTTTGGCTATCGCCAGCGGATGGTATTGGAACCAGATCTGTTATTCAGTTTGGAAAAAATCAAAGCTGCTGATCATTTGGTTTGGGTACATCCTGTTTGGTGGGGCGGCATGCCTGCCATAATGAAAGGTTTTATCGATCGTTTATTTCTTCCTGGGATTGCCTTTCAATATCGTGAAAATAGCGTTTGGTGGGATAAATTGTTAAAAGGAAAAACAGCAAGGATTATCACTACACTAGACCAGCCATCCTGGTATTATCGATTGTTTTTTGGCCGACCAAGTGTTAACCAGCTAAAGAAAAGTGTACTTCAATTCTGTGGGGTAGATCCGGTAAAAGTTACTTATGTAGGGATTATCAAAAAATCAACCGAGAAACAGCGTTTAAAATGGCTTTCTGAAGTGTATAAATTAGGCTATCGTTTGCATTAAGTATTTGTAATCCAGTTTAATCATTAATCTGGCGCACCATTTTTTGTCAGTGTATTTTCATAAAACCTATGGGAGTAAAAAACTAACAATTATATGGCAATTAATTTTAGGCTCAGTCTTAATTTTGTGTTTTTGCAAGCAAACTAATCATCCCACCTCATGATTAATAAAGGGTTATCCAAAATGGGTATATTTTTATTAAATATGCTCTCTCTTTTGCCGTTATTTATTTTATACAGATTGGCGGATGCTTTTTATGTGTTAATATTTTATGTTTTTGGCTACCGTAGGAAAGTGGTAAGAGAAAATCTGGTTAATGCATTCCCCGAGAGGAATACTGCAGAAATCAATGCCATAGAGAAACGTTTTTATAAATTTTTCTCCTCACTTTTTATCGAAGTGATTAAAATGAAAAGCATTTCTGAAAAGGAATTAAATAAAAGAGTAAAATTTAAAAATACCGATCTGGTAGAAGCCTATCTTAAAAATAACGAAAGTGTGCTTTTCTGTTCATCACATTATGGCAATTATGAATGGGTGTGTATGGCTATTGGTTTAAATTTTTCGGGCGAACATTACCCAATTTATAAACCGTTGAGCAGCGAGGCTTTTGATAATTGGTTTTTGACCATGAGAAGCAAATTTGGCAATCACATGGTGTCTATGCGTCAAACTTTAAGGGCTATTCAATCGAGTAAAAATAAACCGACGATGTTTACTTTTGGAAGCGATCAGGCACCTTCAAAAGATGAATCGAACTACTGGACAACCTTTTTAAATCAGGAATCTTCTATCCAGTTAGGGGTTGAAAAAATAGCAAGAAAAACAAACCGACCAGTGTTTTACCTCAAAATAAATTATTTAAAAAGAGGGTATTACGAAGTAGATTGTGTACCGATCTGTTTAAACCCAGCAGAAACTGCTGAGTTCGAAATCACCGAAATGCATACGCACTTTTTAGAGGATATGATTAAAGAAGCACCAGCCTACTGGTTATGGAGCCACCGCAGATGGAAATATAAACCTGAGCAAAAGATTTCAGAAATCATCAGAAAAGATCAGAACATAATGGATGCCATGGCCTAGGCTAATCCATTTGTCTAAATATGAAATCTAACATTTTCGTGGCATAATTTTTTAAGGTGCTTTTTAAATTAGCACTTTAAATTTCTGGTATGATTAAAAAGGGGATTTCCCGTTTGGGAATATTTTTTTTAGGCGTATTATCTCTGCTTCCATTATCTGCTTTATACATTTTGGCCGATGGAGCTTATTTACTACTGTATTCTGTTTTCGGCTACCGGCGTAAAGTTGTTCGGGAAAACTTATTAAATGCGCTTCCTGATAAAACATTAGAAGAGATTTTGGTTATCGAAAAACGCTTTTACCGATACCTGGCTTCGCTGGTCTTCGAGATTATTAAAATGGGCAATATCTCAAAAAAAGAAATCGAAAGGCGTTTCGTATTTAAAAATAAAGCGCAGGTTCAGGAATATTTAGATCGGGGAGAAAGTGTATTAGTCTGTTCAGCACATTATGGAAACTGGGAATGGGGTACCCTAGGTATCGGGCTCAATTTTTCTGCAGATCATTATCCTATTTATAAGCCCTTAACCAATCCAGTTTTCGATACTTGGTTTAAAAAAGTACGAAGCAAATTCGGTAACAAATTAATTGCCATGCGACAAACCATGAGGGCTTTGCAGGCGAGTAAAGATAAACCGAGCATATTTAGTTTTGGGAATGATCAGGCACCCTCAAAAGACGAGTCGCATTATTGGACAAGTTTTATGCATCAGCCCAGTTCTGTCCAGTTAGGGATTGAAAAAATTGCAAAACGTACCAACCAGCCTATCTTTTATTTCAAAATCAATGTGCTTAAACGAGGCTTTTACGAGGTAAATTGTGTGCCCCTTTGTTTAAATCCGGCCGAGACCGCTGAGTTTGAAATTACTGAAATGCACACCCGTTTTTTGGAAGAAATTATCAAGGCAAAGCCCGAGTATTGGTTGTGGAGCCATAAAAGGTGGAAATATAAACCTAAACATCAACTTCTTTTTACCACAAATGAATTTCTAAAGCAGGCATAATTTCCTAAATATTTTATATTTGTTGGGATAACGCCTACCCATGAAAACTTTCAAAAAAATACTCTTAATTCTGATTTATTCATTTTTTCTATCGCTGTTTGCACTATTTCTTTGGAAGCCCTATCTGTTAAGTGTGTTAAAAAATAGAACACCTGGTGCCGAAACGTATAAAATTTTCCCGCAGGAAACTTCGCATAAAAGTGATTCTGCCTTTCATTTCATCAGATCGGCCAAGCAACGGAACGATTTAGATACGCTTCATGTCCTGGACGGAAACAATCAATCTATTCCCTTGAAGGAGTATTTAAAAAATGGGCAGATCAATGTTTTTATCGTGATCAGGAATGATAGTGTTTTATACGAAAAATATGATAAGGGTTATCGTGATAGCACCTTAGCCACCATATTTTCTGGTGCCAAAAGCATGATTTCTATTATGATCGGGCAAGCATTAAATGAGCATAGCATTAAAAGTTTAAACGATAAAGTAACTCAGTATATTCCGGAATTAAAACCGAATTCCGCCTTTGAGGAGATTACATTAAAAAACCTTTTAGATATGAAATCAGGCCTGGAGTTTCAGGATGCTGTAGGTGGAATTGTTAAGGCTTTTTTTTCTGATGAAGCCAAATATTATTATACGGATGATATGAAAGCCCAACTGATGAAAGTTAAACTGGTAAATAAACCCGGCACGGTTTGGAAGTACAAAAGTATCGATCCGATTTTATTGGGTTGGGTTTTGCAAAAGGCAACGGGTAAATCGGTGGCTCAATATTTCGAAGCCAATGTATGGAAAAAGATGGGAACACAGTATAACGCAACCTGGGGATTGGATCAGGTTAACGGTTTAACAAATACCGCGAGCCGTTTTCAGGTAACTGCTATTGATCTCGCTAAAATTGGCCGGTTATATTTAAATAAAGGCAAATACAACGGCAAACAGATCATTCCAGAAAACTGGGTAAACCAATCGATAAATATCGGTACCGAAAAACCTGCATCGGCAAAAGGCTGGCAAAAATCAGCCCATCACTATCTTTGGTGGATTCCACAGGAAGGTGATAACGGCGATTATGCTGCAGAAGGCATGCTGGGCCAAAGGTTGTACATTGATCCAAAAACGAATACCATTATTGTACAGTTTGCCGATCACGGCGCAGGAAATTATCCCTATCGAAAAATTAGCAGGTATCTGAGTGGATTGCCGTTCAGTTATCCGAAGGGTTAATAACCACTGAGAACACCGAGTTTTCACAGAGAAAGACGAGTTAAGCTGACTGTTTCGCCCGCTACGGACTCAGGAATAGATAATGTTTCCTTGTATTCCATGCTTCCCTGGCCGATATATTATTTCACATTTCAACTATCTTCTGTTTCCTCTGTGATATTTCTTCGTGAACTTTGTGGTAAAAAAAATATACATATTTCCATAAAATAGTACATTGCCTCTACATGGAAAATAACGATGTAAGAATTTCGAAAAAGAAGCCGATTTTTCCGGTAACGCCTGCTTTGCAGAAATATTTACGCACTTATCAACGCGAAGCGAAATTGCCCATCGGTTATAACGATTTAATGCAGTTTAACGAGGCTTTCCCTTTAATGGATAAGTTTGGTAAAGACTCGCTCTGGGAAGGGCCGATTTATGCGCAGGATTTAATTGAAACCCTGCATGATGGTTTAAAGGAAATTTATGCGAACCTAAAAGCATCTGGTAACCTACGGATTGTGGAACATAAATACATCGATAAAATTGAATATTGTACTTTCGGAAATACCCATCCATTTCGTATCCGAATTGTAAACCGTTTAAATGATGTTTACGATTATTTCTACATCAAAAAAGCTGATGCTTCGCGTATTTATGGCTTGGAAATGGAAGAAATCCTTTCACCAAATCAGGTGAATTACCTGGTTGATGGCAATACTTTAGTGGAAGAACATATTGCGGGGATTCCAGGTGATGTTTTTACAAAAGGGCAGTTGTATACACCAGAGTTTAATCCAACCCGTATTGCAAAAGAATTTGTTAAGTTTAACGAACGTTGTTTAATTATGCTTTTAGGTGATATGCGGGCTTATAATTTTGTAGTACAGATAACACCCGATTTTGATGATATTCAGTTCCGTATCCGTGCAATAGATTTCGACCAGCAGTTTTACGAAGGGAACTTAAAGGTTTATCTGCCCCAGTTTTTTAAAGAGAATCTGCCTTATGTGAAAATGAGCATGGAGCAATTAACTGAGAAAACCGTACTGCAATACCAACAGGAAGAGCGATCGTCTATTGTGCACCGTGTAAGGAGCGAAAGGCACCGATTAACTGATCTCCGCGATGTTTCGAACAAAGAAGAACTCACCACACCTGAAAACATCGCGCTGCTAAAACAGAGTATGAGCGATTATTTTAAGGATGCAAATTATTTACGCTGTAAAACCATGACCGACATTATTGAATTGAACATCAAAAATATTATTAGACAGGTTAAATTGTAAAGTGCTGTGGAGTTAGATGTTAGCGTGGTGTTGGATGTTACCATCCGACACTGAAAAGGATTAAACAAGGTAATTCTATTTTATTGAGAATAACGCTCGTCAGATGGTAACATCTGACGGCACCAAATAAATAAAAACGGCTGACAATTGCCAACCGTTTTTGAGTGAATCTAGAAAGAGCGTCCAAAGTTTTTAAGCATGCTGCTCTTCGTGAACACCTTCTGCAAATTCTTCTACAATTTTATCGTTAAAAGCAGGCAGATCTTTTGGCGTACGGCTGGTAACCAAGCCCTGGTCTACCACCACTTCCTCATCCGACCATAATGCGCCTGCGTTGATCAAATCCTGTGAAATGTTTTTTACTGAGGTCATTTTTCTGCCTTGAACCACATCTGCATTAATTAGGGTTTGAGGCCCATGACAGATTGCCGCAACTGGTTTCCCATCGGCAAAGAAAGATTTTACAAAGGCTATCGCATCTTCATTAACACGAAGCTGATCGGGATTGATAACACCGCCCGGTAGCAGCAGACCATTATAGTCTTCGGCATTTGCTTCCGAAATGGTTTTGTCTACATCAACTTCTATCGACCAATGATCATGGTCCCAGGCTTTTATTTTTCCACTTTTTGAGGAGATAATGTGAACGGTTGCGCCCTCTTCTTTTAACCTTTTAACTGGTTCGGTTAATTCTACTTCTTCAAATCCGCTTTCTGTAAGTACAGCAATAATGCGGTTACTTAATTGTCCCATAATCTTTAATTTTTAATAAGGTGATATATTAAAGACAGTTAGGGGAAATTATTGTTTTTAGAAATTTGAGATTAGGGGATGATCTCTAAAGTTGTTAATTTGTTTAGCTGATAATTGTAAAGTGCTTCGTAAACTACCCGGCTTACAATTGTTTTTATTGCGACCGCATCTTTAAAGCCTTCTAAGGGGCATTTAATTTGATAACAGGTGAGCGATTTATTTTTCTTAAAGCCGATCTGTTTAAGCACAATTATTGCAGACTTATGAAAATAATTCTTAACCAGAATATCTGAAAATGGGGTTAATCTGATAATGATTTTGTTCTTTTTTATCGAAAATTTAAGATAAAGGTTTTCTTCTTTCCGTAGATGGAAAATAAAAGCACTGATTTTATTTTCAACCAGATCGAAAATGGCATCATCAAACTCTTGCCCGTCATTAAAGTAACTGGGTTTATAACTGTTTAGTTGTTTAAGTTCTTGGTCAAGCTGTGCTTGCAGAAGTGTATAATAATCATAAGATCCTCCAAGCTTGCTTCTTTCAGCATAATAATCTGATCTTCTTTTCAGTTGTTCTTTTTCCTGCAAACCGGGATCAATCAACAATTCAATTAATCTGATCTGGTGTTGGATTTTAGCTAGAATTTTAGAATTCAAGTAAATAGCTTTGTAATCGTTATCCAGCTTATCGCTTTCGATTAAGGACTCGATCAATTCCTTTTCCTGCTTATAAATAGAGAGTAGTTCGTTAATTTCTTCATTCATAAGCTAATCATTAGTTCTGCGATGTTTTACAAAATACAAAGCTAAATTACCTGCGATGATAATATGATTAAAGATATTCGGTACTAAACCATAATATTTGGTGAAAATTTTAAACCGCTCTTTTAAGCTTTCGCGGTGTTTTTTCTTACTCATGCCACCAACCAGATATTTGGCTACATAACGGTGAACATTAACAATATTAGATGCCTTTTTTGCCGCTTTGATGATCCAATCAATATCTGAACTGTACTTATAAGTTAAATCGTATGGTGTAATAATACTGCGGCGGATGTAAATGGCCTGATGGCTAATGTTCATGCCGTATTTAAAGCTGGTCCAGTCGAATTCTTCGGGTGCTTCGTGCCTTCTACGGCCTAAATTTTCCCAGTTATCATTGTACATTTCCGTTTCCCCGTAATAAATATCGGCACCAGGGGCAGTAGCAAAAACATCCTCAACGGTATGTTTATCATAAATCTCATCTCCTGAGTTCATGAATAAAACATAATCGCCAGTAGCTAGCGCCAAACCTTTGTTCATGGCGTCGTAAATGCCTTTATCAGGTTCAGATACAATTTTTGTAATCTGATCCTTATAACGCTCAACAACCTGCAAAGTGCCATCTGTAGAGGCCCCATCAATTACTATATATTCAATTTTTTTATAGGTCTGATTAAGGATCGACTGGATGGTACGTTCGATATCGCGAACGTTATTGTATACAATGGTGATGACAGTTAGCTTTGGCAAGGGATGGCTTTTTGGATTGGAGTAAATTTAATAAAGATTGCGCAAATTTTTTTCCCTGTAGGTGAAAATGAAATTTGCCAAACATTTTTAATTAGACCAGCAGTATTGTTTAATTGTAATATGCTGTAAATCAGTCTGATGTATTTGAGCTGTTAATGCTCGACTAATTACAGTAACATTTTTTTGTTCAGATTTTATTTCGGTTGCAAATCAATCAAAGTTTCGTAAAGATGGATATGCTCCGCAGCGATTACTTCTTCCGAGAAATCGGTTAAAATACTCAATCTTGCCGCTTTTTGGATTTCTTCTTTATTAGGGCGATGGTACAGCCATTCAATGCCGTTTGCTAAATCTTCCGCATTTTGATACTCGGCCAGGTAACCGTTCTGCATGTGCTTCACCATATCCGGAATTCCGCCAGTGGTAAAAGCAATAACCGGTGTGGCACACGATAAACTCTCCATTACTGTATTGGGCAGGTTGTCCTCTAACGAAGGCGTAATAAAAGCATCAGCAGCAGAATAACATTTTGCTAAATGCTCGTCTTTATTAATGGTGCCTAAAAAAGTGGTTTTGAAAGGGAATTCGGGCATTTCTGCATTTTCCTTGTTTCCAAAAATAACCAATTCAATATTTTCTTTTTGTATTCCACTTCTGCGTGAAAGGATTTCTAAAGCTTCGATTAAATAAGGTGTTCCTTTATGTTTGTCATTTTTTGAGGGCATAAATCCGCTCATCAACACAAACTTATCAGGATTGATCTTTAAGATTTTTTTCGCCTCTGATTTAACATAAGGTTTAAAAATTTTTGTTTCAATTGTATTCGGAATAACTGTCGCTTTCCTGGTGCCCAACAAGCTGCTGAACTTTACCGATGCTGCCATCCAGTTGCTGGGTGCTACAATATGGAAATTTAATTCAGTGTAAGCTTTCTGTTTGCGTACCCAGGTTTTGTGCGAAATATCATTTTTTCCGCTGATTTTCAAGATGGGGCAATTACCGCATTGCTGGTGAAAATTTTCGCATCCATAACGTACATGGCACCCACCTGTAAAAGCATTACTATCGTGAAATGTCCATACAATCGGTTTTTCCAGCTCATCAAGCTGAGCCAAAAACTTAGGGTTAAGGAAACCGTGGTTTACCCAATGTAAATGGATAATATCAGCATTTTTAACATCAGGATGGTTAATTACCGAACGGCCAAACCACTGCAGACTGAAAGGGGTTTTTACCGACTTACTGAGCCATTTGGCAAAATATCTTTCTGAAAGAATATTATAAATGGCTTTTGCCTTTTGAAAAGGCGATTTACTAAAGGTATCTATTTTTGGATTTTGACCAAATTTATAGTAAACCAATACTTTTGAATCGATTCCACTCGCCTTTAAGGCATCACTTAAGCGCAAACAGGCACGTCCTGCTCCGCCATTTCCATCATAGGTATTTAGGTGTGCTACTTTCAAATCAATCAAAAATACATTTTATTGTTTACGAATATAAAATCTGTTGTGTAATTTCATCCTAATATTTTTTATTGCTTTTTAATTGTAGGATGGAGCCTTTGATGTTTAAAATAATCTTATTTGAATTTATTGATTATTTTAAACAAGCCGGGTTAAGGCATCCAAAGCCAAACAAAATAAATCATGATCAAATCCCTGTTAAAATCGCTTGCGACACTTGCATTTTTACTGCCCATTCATTCATTTGCTCAGGGCCAAACCTACTTTGCTGCATACCCTGCTTTAACGCCCGATGCACAAACAATAGTATTCAGCTACGATGGTGATATTTGGAAAGTACCAGTAAAAGGAGGTGTCGCTTCGAGGGTTACGGCCATGCAGGGTGAGGAAATTAATCCGAAAATATCTCCTGATGGGAAATGGATGGCTTTTTCATCCAATCAGTTTGGTAATTATGATGTATACGTAATGCCTTTAACAGGTGGTGACATTAAACAATTAACTTTTAACGACGCTGCCGATGAAGTAGACAATTGGAGCTGGGATTCGAAAACCATTTATTTCACCTCAGGGCGGTACAATTCTTTTTCGAGTTATAAAGTAAGTGTAAATGGTGGTACTGCCGTTCGTTTATTCGACAATTATTTCAACACTACACACCATATTGCAGAATCGCCAAACGGTGAACTATTTTTTAACGATACCTGGGAGAGTTACCGATTTGCAAACCGTAAACACTACAAAGGGGCCTATAATCCAGATATCCAATCGTACAACCCAAAATCGAAAAGTTATAAACGTTATACCGATTATATTGGGAAAGATTTCTGGACCAGTGTTGACCAGAAAGGAAATGTGTTTTTTGCATCAGATGAAGGAAATGATGAATATAACCTATATACTTTCATTAGCGGAAAGAAAACAGGTTTAACCAATTTCGATACCTCTATTAAGCGGCCTTTCGTTTCGGTCAACGGAACTACAGTTGTGTTTGAGAAAGATTACCAGTTATACACTTACGATGTTGCTTCTAAAAAAATAGAAAAAATCAATATCAGTACTTCACGTAACCAGGTGTTGAGTAAAGAGCAGGAGTACGATGTGCGTGGAAATATCTCAGCATTCGATGTTTCTACCGATGGCAAAAAGATGGCTTTTATTTCTCGCGGTGAGGTATTTGTAAGCGATGCAGACGGAAAATTTATCCGTAAGATTACCAACAGTGGCGAACGTGCTTTAGAATGCAAATGGCTGGCCGATAACAAAACAATTCTATTCAGTCAAACGGCAAACGGATATCAGAACTGGTTTACCATTACCGGTGATGGTAAAGGATCGGTAAAACAGCTTACAAAGGATAAAGCAAATGTTCGCAATATTACTTTGAACAAAACCAAAACCATGGCGGTGTACCTGAGTGGTAGAAATGAGCTCAAGCTGATGGATGTTAAAACTTTTGATGCCAAAACGTTGGTAACCGACGAGTTTTGGGCCATACAAAGTGCAGCACCAAGCTTTTCGCCAAATGATGAATATGTGCTTTTCACGGTGTACCGGAATTTCGAGCAGGATATCATGGTACACAACATTAAAAGCAATAAAACCATCAATTTAACCAATACAGGTGTTACCGAAACAGGTCCTGCATGGTCGCCAGATGGGAAATATATTTTCTTTACCAGTGCCCGCACCAAGCCATCTTACCCAACGGGAATGCAGAATGCACACATTTACCGCATGGCGTTGAACAATTACGATGAGCCTTACCGTTCTGATAAGTTCGACGATCTGTTTAAAGAAAGCAAGCCTGCACCAACAGATGTAAAACCAGCGGTACCTGATAAAAAAGCAAAAGCAGATACAGCTAAAAAGAAGACTGAGGTAAAACCTACGCCAAAACCAGCAAATGTAATTACCATTAATACGCAGGATATTTTAGACCGCATAGAACTGGTTGGCCCTGCATTTGGTGGCCAATTTGGAACGGATGCTTTTGCCAAAGGCGATAAAACTTATGTTTTTTATTCATCTAACCACGAAGGTGGTGCTCCAGGCCTTTATCGTACTACTATTGAGCCTTTTGAAGCGAATAAAACAGAAAAAGTTGCCGATGGAGGTGATTACTCGATTGTATCGGCTGGTGATAAATTTTTCGTTTTATCAAGAGGTGTAATTAATAAATATACCTTGGAAGGGAACAAGCTTGACCGTGTAGACCACGGTTATAAATTTACCAGAAACCTGAATGCCGAGTTTAACCAGATGTTTTACGAAACCTGGGTAGGTTTGGATGAGAATTTTTATGACGAAAAATTTCATGGTGTAGACTGGGATAAAATGAGAACACGTTATGCCGCTTATCTGCCCTATGTGAACAACCGCAGCGACCTCAGGATTTTATTGAATGATATGCTGGGCGAACTAAATTCTTCGCACATGGGCTTTAACAGCACAGGGGCGGAGGAACGCAAAAACTTAGTCTACATTACCAATGAAACGGGAATCATCTTCAATAATGAAAACCCTTTAAAAGTTGAACGCATTGCCGCTAAAAGTAATGCAGCCCGCACCGGAACCAATATTTTGGCAGGAGATATTTTAACAGAAGTGAACGGTGTTAAGGTGGATGAAAAAATAGACCGCGATTATTATTTTAGTAAACCATCATTGGATAGAGAAATCACTTTGACCTTTAAGCGTAACGGAAAAGATGTTTTTGTAAACGTGCATCCAGAAAGCTCAGGTACTTTGCGTGGAAACCTTTACGATGAGTGGATCACTCAAAACCATAAAAATGTTGATAAATGGAGCAACAACAGGATTGCTTATTCTTACATGAAAAACATGGGTGGTGGCGAATTGGAAACTTTCTTGTTGGATATGGTTGCGCAAGAAGAAAATAAGGAAGCCATTATTCTCGATCTACGTTACAATACTGGAGGAAACGTACATGATGATGTGCTGAAATTTCTTTCTCAGCGCCCTTATTTACAATGGAAATACCGCGGCGGTAAAATGGCGCCACAAAGTAATTTTGGCCCGGCAGCAAAGCCAATTGTATTGCTTATTAACGAACAATCTTTAAGTGATGCTGAAATGACGGCCGCAGGCTTTAAACAATTAAAATTGGGTAAGATTATAGGTACAGAAACCTACCGTTGGATTATTTTTACTTCGGCTAAAGGTTTGGTTGATGGTTCTTCTTATCGTTTACCATCGTGGGGCTGTTATACTATGGATGGCAAGAACATCGAAAAGGAAGGCGTTAAGCCAGATATTTTTGTTAAAAATACTTTCGAAGACCGCCTGGCAGATAAAGATCCTCAACTCGAAAAAGCAGTGGCTGAGATTTTGAAGGACCTTAAATAGGGTTAATCAGTTATTGTTTAAATCGCGTAATTGAGCACCCAAAATCGTCATTTCGACTGAAGTGAAACGAAATGGAGAAATCTTTTCAGCAAGTTTAAAAGATTTCTCCACTGCGGTCGAAATGACGATAAAATTTCAAGATAACATTTTTGGTAACTTACACTTTTAACCAATTTCACAGTTTAAACACTTAACCACGTTAACAATTAACCAAATTTTCCGTTTCTTTGGACTTGGAATTATTTAAAACATGGCAAATTTATTAACCGACAGGGCTTTTTGGGTAAATTATTGGGAAAGTAAAAAAGGACTAGCGGTTCAGTTACCTTCAAACTATTTATTTCATCAGCAACTGGCCAATGTTATTCAGAGGGATAATGTTAAAACTGCTATCGAATTGGGTGGTTTTCCGGGTTATTATGCCGTGTTCCTGAAAAAATATTTTCAGCTGAATGTTACCCTTCTTGATTATTTTGTTCATCCACCGGTTGTAAATGAGCTTTTAGAAAAGAATGGATTAACCGAAAAAGATATCCATATCATTGAAACCGATCTATTTAATTATACCCCCGAAAAACAGTACGATCTGGTATTAAGCTGCGGTTTAATCGAACACTTTAACGATACCGCTGATATTATTAACCGCCATATCGCTTTTGTAAAACCAGGTGGCACTTTGTTTATCACGCTGCCAAATTTTAAGGCGGTTAACGGCTGGTTCCAAAAGAATTTTGATAGGGAAAACTACGATAAGCACAATATCGATAGCATGAACCCAGCATTGTTGAGATCAATCTGTGAGCAGGCCGGACTTAAAGAAGTGAAATCGGGTTATTTTGGTCGTTTTAGTGTATGGCTAGAAAATGAAAGCCAGAAATCGGCAGGCGTTCGCCTATTTAAGAAATTAGTTTGGCTGACCGGAAAAGTATTTACAAAGATTATCCCATTCGAAAGCAAAAATCTATCACCTTATATTATCTTAGTAGCGAAAAAAATATAACGCGCTATGTCAATCAGTTGGGGGTACTCGCCTAAAATTGAAAAATATATTCCTTTGGCCGATTTTCCGGCAGATAAATATTTAATTGTTGCCAGGCAGGCCATCGAAAATCTCGGTTGGAGCCTTAGTCATGTGTCTGAAAGTGGATTAATTGCTTATACACCAATATCTTTCCAATCCTATGGTGAAGAAATATCTATCCGTATCCATGGAAATTTCGCAGTGGTAAAGAGTGAGTGTGTAGGGATTCAAATGTTATTTAATGATTATGGCAAGAACGATTTAAACCTCGAAAAGTTTTTTCACGAATTTGAATATGTAGAGTTCCACCTAAAGGATGTTTGGGAGGAAAATTTGTATAAATTCCACCAGCTTATAGCAACGCAGGATGATCGTTATTTTGAAAAGGCTCCTTTGGCAACAAAAAATAAGATCAAAAATGTACTCTTTCTGTTTTTTCCTCAAAAAGGTTATACGGTAACGCCAATTCTGATACTCGTAAATATCTTTTATTATATAGCGCTTGTTCTTTTCTCAATAGTGTATCTAAGGTATCAATTTGTAAGAAATGGGAGCAGTTATGATCCCGATTTTATAGAAGCACTCAAAAGGATTGCATTAAACTTTGGCGTTAACCAGCGAAATCTTGTGCTGGGCGGCGAATACTGGCGTTTAATTACCTATCAGTTTATTCACGGATCTAAATCGCACTTGTTTTTTAACATGTATGCCCTAGTTTATCTGGGTTTAATGATCGAAAATAAACTGGGCTGGAAAAAATACCTCTTTATTTATTTGGTGAGCGGCATTTGTGGTGGCTTGGTGAGTTTGATTTTTCATCAGGAAGGAGTGATGATGGGCGCCTCAGGAGCAATTATGGGCTTGTATGGCGCTTTTATTGGTTTACTGATTACTAAATCTTTTGAACGTAAAGCAACGAAAGCATTATTAATGAGTACCATGATTGTCTCCGTACTGGTACTCATAAATGGTGCATTTGGCAAAAGGGTAGATAATGCAGCGCACATTGGTGGTTTTGTTTCGGGCTTTATTTTTACCTATTTGCTTAACTATAAATGGGATGAAAGTTTCGAAATTAAAAGCTGGGCAAGATATGCAGTTTCAGTACTTTTATTTCTGATGTTTTTTAGCGGAGTGCTTCACTTTAGCCCAAAGTATGGAACTGAAGAGTACCGCAAATTAAGGGATACTTTTAACGGTAATATGGGCTCGCTTAACAGCATTATGAATTTAAAGATTTCCTTACCAAAAGATGTTAAGCTTACCTCTATAAAGCAGGATGGCATTATACCGATGGAAAGGAATCTTGTTGTAATTAAACAAATGCAGGCCTTAAATTTAAAGCCTGAAGATGCTAAAGAACGAGAGGAAAAAATAAAACTGAGTAAAGCATCCCATCGTGCCGTAATGCTGATGTACAGAGATATTAAGGCCGATAGTACTTATCGCTATAGCAAACAGACTTCTAATGCATTGGCGCAAGTTTTCGAAATCCTTTACAAATCAGATTAAGTTTAAACTGCTTTTTTGTACAGCCCAATTTCACTTAAAGTAATACAAACCGGCGATTTGGTAATGTTGATTTTTACCTTATTACCCGTAACTGGGTTGTCCAGTTTAATTAAACGTTTTGCCCCAATGCTAGTGCCATCGTAAACTTTTTTCCAGGCATTGTTTTCAAATACCTCAATGGTGTAAGCCTCTATTCGCTGACCCAAGGGAATATACTCTTGTAGGCTAATGATATCAAAGGTTTTAGCTGTTTTTAAATCTACTTCTAAACTTGCCTGATGAATATCATCCCGCGTGGCCCAGTAACTTACCCTTTTGCCATCAAGCAGGGTAGTAACATTATATTTTTTACCACGAGTATTGCTCGCTTTAATCGATGCATTTTTGGCCAGGTTATTCCCGAAAGTATGTTTAACCATGTTGCCAAAAGTTTTCAGTGCAGCAACGTCATCCTCGTGAAGTTGTCCACGGGTATCGGGTGCTAAACCAAGATCCAAGCCTGCGCCACGGCCAACACTTTTTAAATATAGATCGAACAATGTTTCTGGGGTTTTAGGTTTTTCGTTGGCATGGTAAAACCATCCTTTTCTTAAAGGAACATCGCATTCTGCTGGCATCCAGAATTTACCGTTTCGTATTCCTTCGGGGCTTTGTGGATAATTTGCCTGACCGGGAACGGCTTCATTTTTTCCGTCAGGTGCCATCGGTGTAAAAGTAGCCCAAGAGGTTGGCGCTGCATGACCGTCTTCATTGCCTACCCAGCGGATATCCAAACCGATATCGCTAAAAATATTGGCCATGGGCTGCATTTTACGGGTAATGGCCCAGGTATTTTTCCAATCGTAATAGGTAGTGTTATCTATCGAGCGTTTTTCTTTTGCACCACCATAATAGCCATCACCACCGTTTGCACCGTCGTGCCAGCTCATAAAAAGTTCGCCAAAATTGCTGTAAAGTTCTTTCAGCTGTGCCTGGTAAATGGCCAGATATTTATCGGTACCATAAAGCGCATTGTTCCTGTCCCATGGCGAGCAGTATACTCCAAACTTTAAACCGTTTTTACGTACAGCCTGCTCCACTTCTTTAACCAAATTTCCTTTTCCTGCTCTAAAAGGACTTTTACTGATATTATAATCGGTCGTTTTGGTTGGCCACAGGGCGAAACCATCGTGGTGTTTTGCAACTAAGATAATGCCTTTTAATCCCCCGGCCTTAGCTGCTTTAATAATTTGATCGGCGTTGAAATCTGTTGGGTTAAATGTTTTTGGGTCAGCATCGCCAAAGCCCCATTCTTTGTTTTCGAATGTAGTTGGCGTAAAATGGATTAAGCCATAAACTTCAATATCATGCCAGGCCAGTTGCCTTTTTGATGGTAGTGCACCGTAAGGTTTAGGCGGTGTTTGGGCGTAAATTGTTGTTGTTAAGAATAGAAAAAGAATTAATATGGGCTTCATCATCATTATAACTTAGGTCTACCTAAAGTACAAAAAAAATACCTGCTGAAGGAAAAGAGTTAATCAATATTTAACCTGTTGAAAATGTAAACACGAAATTATTTTTACATCTTGATCGTTACATGGATTCATCAAACATTTAATTTCAGTTTACGTTAATTAATTATGAGCGCTTTTACCCAGAATCCTCCCGATGGAGGTACAATATATACCGAAACGAACCTTAATCAGCTTTTTCCTGAGCCATTTAATACAATAACAAGTTGCTTTTTTTTAGCTATTGCAGTGTATTGGACAATAAAAATTTGGGGAAACTTTAAACAGCATACCTTTTTAACCATAGCCCTGGTTTTACTTTATATAGGCGGAATTGGAGGCACCACTTATCACGGATTAAGGCGTTGGCCGATTTTTATTATGATGGACTGGATGCCGATTATGCTATTATGCCTTTCGGCCGGGGTTTACTTTCTTTCCAAGTTAACCAAGTGGTATTTTGCCGTTTTAATTGTAGCCGTTTATGCTTTCTTTCAGTTTTACGTGCGACGGCTCTTTACCAATGGCGATTTTCAGATCTTCATCAACATCAATTATGCATTTATGGCTGCACTGGTTTTATTTCCGGTATTTGGGTACCTGATAAAAACAGAGTGGAAAAACGGTAAATGGGTTGGTTTTGCCCTAATTGCTTTCATATTTGCGCTAACTTTCCGTATTGCCGATAAATGGGATGTATTTACAATTGGTACTCACTTTTTATGGCACACTTTCGGGGCCGTAGCTTCTTTCTGTATGCTGAATTATATTTATTTGGTTAATCTGAAAAAAGCCAGATCTTCATAAATATTTATTCCTAAAAGGTGTGAATTGCTTATCTTAGTTAAATATATAACTATTGAAATGAAAAGAATATTGATTTTATCTGCCTTGGTATTGGGCCTGAACTTTGTGTCTCATGCACAAAGTCTTTTAAGTAAAGTTGGATCCGCTGCTGCAGCAAGTACGGGTTTCGATGCGGCAAGTTTAACCTCTGGCATTATTGGTAAACTTACTCCTGCCTTAAGTTTAACCCCGACTCAAAAACCAACTGTAACTACAATTGTGAAAGATTTTTTGGTGCAGAAGGCAACTATTATGGCTACTCAAAAAACAGATCCAGCTGCTTATCAAAGCAAATTTGGTAAATTGTTTTCTGGATTGAAATCGAAACTGGGGACCGCTTTAACGGTTGCGCAATTGGCCAAGTTTACTTCTTTAAAACCTGCTGCACCAAGTGCAAGCAATGTACTTTCTCAGTTGTTTTATTAAATAGAAATGAAAGATTGAGCCCGCTGTTAATTGTTCAGCAGGCTCAACCTTGATTTTATAATTTTGAATGGGCCTTACTGTAGTCCAGTTTCTTTTGTCCGCCTATGGCATATTCAATGCCTCCCCATAAATGGTTCTGGAATTTATCTTCTGTCCAGCCTTCTTTGGTATGGCCCATACAGGTGTAAAAAGCCCTTCCGCCATCAAAATTGTGGTACCAGCTAAAAGGATGGAAATCCCCATTTTTACCTCCAGTATACGATTTCTCATCTAGGGTAATCAGCACTTTAATATCTGGATTGATATCCTTAAAGTTATATAACTCATCTTTTCTCATCCAAACTGAATCGGTAAAGAATTTGGTTGAAGGATGTTTTTTGTCTTTAATGATAAATTTAGCTTCCTGTACGGCCGGGTGGCTGATGAAATATGCACCGGCCAATTTGCCGTACCATGGCCAATCATATTCAGTATCGGTTGCGGCATGGATGCCCACATAACCTCCACCTGCCTGGATATATCTTTCGAAGGCTACTTGTTGTTTGTTGTCTAAAACATCGCCTGTTGTATTTAGAAAAATAACAGCGGCATATTTTTTAAGGTTATCTTCTGTAAACAGATCGGCATTTTCTGTGGTATCTACATCAAAGTGATGCTCGGTGCCTAATTTTTGGATAACTTCTTTTCCGGTTTCAATAGAGTTGTGCCTAAAGCCTTTGGTTTTGGAAAAAACTAGAACTTTTGCCGATTTCTTAACAATGGTATAGCTTTGGAATAAAAAAACGGATGTAATTAACAAACATAGGTACAGATACTTTTTCATTTTTGTTGACTTGGTTAGTAATGGATATTGAGCTTTAAATTTAAGAAAGTTGTTTGATAATTTCTATACATCTTTCTTCAACCTGCCTGCAAACAGGGTTAAATAGGGTATTATCCCAATATGGGTCTGTAACTTCGCCGTTATCAAGAAAAAGTTTAACCTTTTTTCGCTCTTCCTCGCTTTTAGCAAGGTTTTTAACATCCGCTAAATTATTCCGGTCCATAACCAAAATCAGGTCGTATTCAGCAAACATGGAGTGGTTAAATTGTTGTGCCCGCTGTTTGCTGATGTCGTAACCTAGCGCTTTCGCTGCCGAAATACTCCTGTGGTCCGGGGCTTTGCCAATATGCCAATTGCCCGTTCCTGCTGAAGCAATTTCCCAGTTTAAGTTTTGTTTATCTGCCAGTTGGCGCATAATGCCTTCGGCCAATGGCGAACGGCAGATGTTACCAAGGCAAACCATTAAAATTTTCAATATTATTTAGATTTTGCTGTAAATATATAAGTAACGGTGTAGGTTTTTCCTTCCTTTTCGAAAGTATATTTTTGAATAATATTTGCCCCGTTTAAATTTACAGTTTCTGTATTGCCGAAACCAGCGTTTAGCGTGATTTCATTTCCATTTTTTGTCCATTTGGCATTTTGAAAGGAAATCATGTCGCATAATGGGCCTGTAGAGGTGAAAGCATATGATCCGTTTGATGAAAAACTTAATGCATAATTGTTGTTTAAACAAGAACTAGGTCCTGAAAGCGTCATGAAATTGCTGCTCGATTTTCCATCTACCGTTAAAACAGGACTAACAGTTGCCGACTGCAAGGGCCATTTGTAACTCGTAATATCGTCAATTGCAACAGTTTCTTTCTTTTTACAAGCAAATGCTAGGCATAGGGCTAAGATAAGTAGTAATTTTTTCATCGGTTTATAATTGGTTTTGGTTTATACCTGATAAACGAAACTGATGCTTAATATGCTACAACGGATAAAAAAATGCCCCAAGCTTTTAGCGTTGGGGCATCGAAGACTATCTGAAATATTATCCGTAGATATCGTTTAACATTTTCGCCAATCGAACACCACCTTTTAATAGCTGTTCGTTAAGGGTATCAACCCAGTCAAAATTATAGCGATAGCTTAATTTAGTATCTGGTTTAGTGTTTTCGTAAATTTTATTGCATATGCCGTACGATTCGTAAATACAATCTTTTAGGCCTGTGTTTTGCCAGTTATACAGCTGAATTGCTGAAGGGTGATTGATTGCTTTCGCATATTCTGTATAGCTTAACTGCTGATACTCGATAAGCTGTTCATCCCAAACCCTGTGGATATTCGATTTTTCATTGAACCATAATACGGAAATGCGATTACCACCCAAATCATCTTTACGGGCAACATGCATAGGCTGACATAAATCGCCCGCCAAGTGTACCAACATGCGTAAGGCCAATTTCTTTTCGGCTGGGGTACTGCTTGCTTTCTTTAATACAGCAATTAGATCAGGTATTTTGTTGTAAAGGTTAGGCGATTTTTCAGTTTCTAAAAAGTTGTAAACGCCATCCTTGTTCAGCCCTGCCGGAAGATTAACAAAATGCCAGTTATACATGTAATTGTAGGTAGAGTCTGATTTGATAAAATCGCCCCAGTTGGCACTCATGGCCAAAGTTTCGTAACCTAAAATGCTCTGAATAGCTTTGCGTGTTTTAGCTTTTAAGTAACTATCGGCAATTTCGCCAACTACACGATGGCCAATGGTACCCCAGGCATTTGCCTGAATTGGTAGATAAGCTAAAAAACCAATGGCCAGAGCCGTGGTTAATTTCTTTTTAATTGATGTTAAAATCATTTTATAATTCTTTTTGTATGCAGGTAATTTTTTCTTTGAGGATTAATTTGATTTCGCGTTGGTCACTTAAACTTTCTAACAATAATGTATCTACAGATTTCTTTTTGATCAGGAAGTTCTTGTCATATCGGCCAATGCGGTAACATCCCGATATTTTCTGTTTATAGTTAGCGTGTGTAAAGGTGGCGCCAACAAATAGGGTATCGCCTTTAACTATATAAACACCTTTGGCATATTCTTTCCAAATGCCATTGTTGTAGCAGGAATCTTCGTAAAAATTTACTTTGCTGTGGGTAACCATATCAATATAAACCGAATCGCAGGTAAATTTGAAATGGTGCTGTGTGTAGTTGCTCAGTTTATCGCTAAAAGCGACGGAATCCTCGTTCCAAACGCCTTGCATAAAATCTTCACCTTTGCCCTGTATATTTGGCCGCGGACTACAAGCTATATTTAAGGTGGATAATGTGAAAAGAATAATGTAGAAATTCCTTAAACCCAGATGCAGTTTGTTCATTGTATTATTAATCGATGCTTTTAGGAAATTGATCGTGGATTACCGCGTTCTTTTTAACGGTATTGATGACCAGAATTAAAAAACCTGAGGCGAAACATAAACTGGCCATAAAGCTAATGATACCCACAATAGAATAATATTTTGAAACTTCTGTATAAGCTAAATGTTGAGCTGAAATTAGTAATGGCATTAAAAAACTGTAAAATAGGGTAATGAGCAGGCCAATACCCGACCCGATTGTCATTAAAATGGCTTCAATTGAAGATTTTTTTATTAAAAAAAAGCAACAGGTTCCAAATACGATGCAAGGCGATATGATGGATACTAAGCTGAGTAATGTAGAGAGTACTGAATTCATTTTGCCTATGTTTTAATTAACCGTATTGATTTAGAACTGTAATTATTGAAGCTAGCAAAGAGGTTGTAGCATAAAATACTTTCACTTGGATTTGTCACGTTGAGCCTGTCGAAACGCTTTATTATAAATTTATAGCGGGTCCTTCGACAGGCTCAGGATGACAAAGTTTATATTTTATAACATCTTTGAAAATTAATTATTTCAAACTGCCAACCATGTCTTCCGGGCGAACCCATTCATCAAACTGTTCGTTGGTTAACAAGCCCAACTCTACAGCTGCAGCTTTTAACGTTTTATTTTCTTTGTGTGCTTTCTTTGCAATTTTAGCCGCATTTTCGTAACCCACATGTGGATTTAAAGCCGTAACCAGCATTAAAGAATTTTGCAAATGTTTCTCAATTTCTGGCAAGTTAGCGGTAATTCCTTCTGCACATTTATCGGTGAAAGAAACACAGGCATCGCCAATTAAGCGGGCCGACTGTAATACATTAGCTGCAATAAGCGGTTTAAATACATTAAGTTCGAAATGGCCGCTCATCCCGCCTACTGAAACGGCAACATCGTTACCGATTACTTGTGCACAAACCATAGTTAAAGCTTCTGGTTGCGTAGGGTTAACTTTACCAGGCATAATTGAAGAGCCAGGCTCGTTATCAGGGATTACGATTTCGCCAATACCACAACGTGGGCCAGAACTTAACATTCTTACATCGTTTGCTACTTTCATTAAGGCAACTGCAGTACGTTTTAAAGCTCCAGAAAGTTCTACCATTGCATCATGAGCTGCCAGGGCTTCAAATTTATTTGGAGCCGTAACAAATGGTAAACCGGTTAAATCAGCAATTTTTTTAGCCACTAAAACATCGTATCCTTTTGGTGTATTTAAGCCAGTACCAACGGCGGTGCCGCCTAAAGCCAGTTCGGCAACCATAACCAAGGCGTTTTTGATCGCTCTGATGCTGTTATCAATCTGTTGTACATAACCCGAAAATTCCTGTCCTAAGGTAAGTGGAGTAGCATCCATAAAGTGTGTACGCCCGGTTTTAACGATCGAACTGAATTCTTCTACTTTTTTGGCTAAAGTATTTCTTAATTTTTCTAATCCTGGAATGGTATTTTCTACCGTAAGTTTATAGGCTGCAATGTGCATTGCAGTTGGGTAAGTATCGTTTGATGACTGTGATTTATTCACATCATCATTAGGGTGAAGTACTTTTTTATCGTCAGCTAATGAACCGCCGTTAATTACGTGAGCACGGTTTGCAATCACTTCGTTACCATTCATGTTGCTTTGCGTACCCGAACCGGTCTGCCAGATTACCAAAGGGAATTGATCATCTAACTGTCCTGCAATAATTTCATCACAAGCTTTAGCAATTAAATCGGCTTTTTCTGCTGATAATACACCCAGTTCGGTATTGGCAAGTGCAGCTGCTTTTTTCAGGTATCCAAAAGCGTGGATAATTTCTTTTGGCATGGAACCTTCTGGTCCGATTTTGAAGTTATTGCGTGAGCGTTCGGTTTGTGCACCCCAGTATTTGTCGGCTGGTACCTGCACCTCGCCCATGGTATCGTGTTCTATTCTGAAACTCATTATATTTTTTGATTTTTGTTGTCGCAAATTTAGGTTTTTTGCCTTTTAAAGCGTTGGATTTATGTAAGATATTTAATGGATAACAAAATATATGGCAGAAATGCCCGCATTCTTTTTATTATTCATCCTTAATGTCCAAATTTTTATCCTGGCCGGCCGCTTCTACCAATGAAATCATATTCATACCTTTACCGCAAATATGCAGGGATTAGTTATTAAATCTACAGGGAGCTGGTATAGTGTTTTGGCCGATAATGGCGAACGCTATGATTGCCGGATTGTGGGAAAATTCAGGATTAAAGGACTTAAAACCACCAACCCGATTGCGGTTGGCGACAGGGTGAAATTTGATCTGGAACGGGATAGCAACCAGGGTTTGATACACGAAATGCTGCCACGTAAAAACTACATCATCCGCAAATCGATCAACCTAAGTAAGCAGGCGCAGATATTGGCTGCAAATTTGGATATGGCCATGCTGGTGGTTACGTTAGCTTCGCCCCGTACATCTTTAGGTTTCATCGATCGTTTTCTGGTTACGGCCGAGGCTTACGATGTACCTGCGGTTTTAGTGTTTAATAAACTCGATCTGTTCAGTAAAGAGGGTTTAGAAATTCTTCAGGAGTTTAAAGATATATACGAGAATATCGGCTATGCCTGCTACGAAGTTTCGGCTTTAAAAGGCATTAATATTCCGGTTATTCAGGAATTGATTACCGATAAAATTACACTGATATCTGGTCACTCGGGTGTAGGGAAATCGAGTTTGATTAATGCATTATTGCCCGATCGTGATTTAAGAACGGGTGAGGTTTCGGACTGGAGCGATAAAGGACAGCATACCACTACTTTTGCCGAAATGTTCGAGCTGCCACAGGGCGGTTTTATTGTCGATTCTCCGGGAATTAGAGAACTCGGCGTTATTGATATCGAAAAAGAAGAACTAGGTCATTTTTTTAGAGAAATATTTAAAACCTCGCACAATTGCCGTTTTAACAACTGCAGGCACATTAATGAACCTGGCTGTGCTGTTTTAGCCGCGGTTAACGAGGGCGAAATTGCCGTTTCGAGGTATGAAAGTTATCTGAGCATTTATCACGGAAACGATACAAGGCATTAATAGAGTCGGAAGTCCGGAGTCCGAAGATACGATGTTTGATAGCACATTTCTTGATTGCACCAATGAAATAGATTAAAAACCTTTGCTTAAAAAAATAAAAAGATGAAGTTTAAACTGGGAGATTTTGTGCGTTTTGTTGATGAAAAACGTGAAGGTTATGTAACTAAAATTATCGATAGCCAAACTTTGGGTGTTACCGATGAAGATGGCTTCGAGATACCTGTTGCGGTAAGTAATTTAACTTCTGTGCATGGTCATGGTGTGGTAGCCGAAGAGCTGGATGCCCCCAAACCCATCCAGGTAAATATCCCCAGTATTAACAAAATCGAAAACGGTATATATATAGCTGTTGCTACCGATGATAAAGCCGGTAATGTAGTGCATTTTCATCTGCAGAACCATTCTCCAAATATTTTATTGGTAAGCTTAACCACCGAACGGAAAGAGAAGTATGCAGGTGCTTTTCATGGTATAATCGAATCTTATGGTTCTACTTTAGTTTATTCTGCGTCTTTGGCTGATCTTGATCTTTGGCCAGAATTTAATTTTCAGGTTTTGGTGTTCAGTAAAGCTGATGTGAAACCTATCTATCCTTTGGTAATCCGTAAGAAGTTTAGGGCAAAAGATTTTAGCACCGAACAAAAGGAATTACCTCAATTGAGAAATAAGGGCTGGTTAATCCGTTTGGATGATCTGGTTCCGGTAACCATCGATCCACAGAAATTAAAGGAAAGTTTTTTCAAATCAACTGAAGAGAAAAAAACGGTGGCAGCTCCTCAAAAAGAAATCGATCTGCATATAGAAAAACTGAGAGATGATCATCATTTTCTGGAAGCTGATGAAATGTTGCAGATACAGATCAATCATTTTCAAACTGCGATGGATGCTGCGGTTGTGCATCATTTCGATAAAATCGTTTTTATCCACGGTTCTGGAAATGGTACTTTGAGGGATAAAATTCATAAACTGATCAGTAAAAATCCACATGTAAAAACATATATGGATGCGAGAAAAGAAAAGTTTGGCTATGGCGCCACGGAAGTGGTTTTTAAATAGTAGGCTTTTATTTGTAGTGTAAGATGTTACCATCTTACACTGAATCAAATCTTTTTAGATTAGTCAGATGGTAACATCTGACTTCACGACGGATTTTCAGCCTAAGCCTATCGAAAAATTCTGCGACAATCTTCTAAATCTGCGGGAAAATAGAGCGATGGGGCATTAAAATCCAAACGCTAAAACCACCACAATTGCATTATTACTCAATGCTTTCAGTTCTACCTGTTCAATACCCCAGAGCGCTAAACCGTCTCTTGCGTGCATCAAGCGACCTTCAATTTCAAAAGCCCCATCAATAATAAAAGCATAGAACTGATGGTTTGGACTTTGCATTTTATAAACGGCTTCTTCGCGATCAGTAAAAATACCTGCACTTAATTTAAAAGGCAATTTCGGGTTAGCAATAATTTCGAGCAGTTGGTTCTGGTCTTTTTCGAAATCGAAGTTGAAAAGCATTTCGCTCGCCCTCATTAAAAACATATCGGTTTTAATCCCAAACTGCATGTAATTAATCATGTCATTTTGATAGGGATTGCTGATTTCTAATACTTCGCCCTTACCCACGTTCAATACCTGTACTTGCCCGGTTTTTACCGCAAATTCTTTTCCATTGGCAACAATATCTATCCCACCTTTAATGGGTATAAATATCTGGAGCGAATCTTCCTTGCATAGAAAAAACGTAACCTTTCCGCCAACAATCAATTCATCATTACATAAAAATAAGTTGGCAAAAGGTGTCCTATGTTCACTGTAATATTTCTCGAAATTAAAGGTGCTGTATCTTCTTAGTGCCGAAGTTTCTGTTAACCCCCGCTCATCAGCTAAAAATATTTTTCCAGATATGCGCTCCATCGTTAATTGGTGTTTTTTCTCCACATGGCATAAAATTAAAAAAGACGCTAAGAAATCCTAACGTCTTTATGAAATAAAACGATTATTAGGAGCATATTGAACTTTTTACATTTAACTCAAATGCAAGCTCGAATCCTGTTAAAAAGCAAAAGCGAAAAAATCCGGGAAATTGAGGTACGCTTTTTGCAATGATGTAATTTCTTTTTATAAAAGATTAAAACTAGCTTTGCCGCTATTAATGAAACACCTGGTTACCATATCGCTTGTATTTTTTAGCTTAACACATTTGGCAAAAGCCGAACGCGTTGAAGGGTTAAGGATATTGAACGAATATTGTAATGAGCATAATATCAGTGTTAATGCAAGTGGTAAAGCTTCGATTCAACTTAATGAAGACCGTAACCCTTATCTGTTATCGTATACCAAGCTGGCTTTAATCGGCACCCAAGCCCCGTTAAAAGTTGCAAAATATGTGAGCGTAAATCAGGTAATTGCTGATTTAACAATCAGAAAAAAACCGAAGAATAACAGCCCCTAGCTTTCTTTTCTTAAAAGATCTTTTACAAGATTTTATCCCCCATTCATCGCAATAACTGCCAAACTGACTTAAGAAAGACAATGGCTTGGTTGTTGTAACACACCATTTTTTAATAATAAATACGATTTAAAATATTATAATGTTAGGATTTTTAGCGAAGGTTTTCGGAAGTAAATCAGAAAGAGATATAAAGGCTATTCAGCCATTGGTTGTTAAAATTAACGAACACTACAGTAAACTGTCTGCACTTAGCAACGATGAGTTACGTGGTAAAACCATAGAATTTAAAGATAAGATCTCAGCCTTTTTAAAAGAGATTGATGAGAAAATTTCAGCACTAAAAGCTGATGCAGAGAGCGAAGATTTAGATCTTCACCAAAAAACAGCTATTTATGATCAGGTTGATGCCTTAGGTAAAGAGCGTGATACAGAATTAGAGAGAGTACTTTTGGAAATCCTTCCGGAAGCTTTTGCTGTGGTTAAAGAAACTTCTCGCCGTTTAAGTGAAAACGATTATTTAGAGGTTACCGCAACACAGTTTGATAGAGACTACGCTGCCCGAAAAAACAATGTTAAAATTGTTGGCGATAAAGCGCAATGGGCGAACAGGTGGGATGCAGCCGGAACCGAAGTGGTTTGGAATATGGTGCATTATGATGTGCAGCTAATTGGTGGTATTGTTTTGCATAGCGGTAAAATTGCCGAGATGGCTACCGGTGAGGGTAAAACCCTGGTAAGTACACTGCCCGCTTACTTAAATGCATTAGCTGGTCAAGGCGTTCACATTGTTACCGTGAATGATTACCTGGCCCGTCGTGATAGTGAATGGAATGGTCCATTATTCGAATTCCATGGTTTAAGTGTTGATTGTATCGATAAACATGAGCCAAATTCAGAAGAAAGAAGAAAAGCTTACGCTGCAGATATTACTTACGGAACCAATAACGAGTTCGGTTTTGATTACCTGCGTGACAATATGTCGCAGACACCGGATCAATTGGTGCAACGCAAGCTGCATTTTGCAATGGTAGATGAGGTCGATTCAGTTTTGATTGATGATGCCCGTACGCCTTTGATTATTTCTGGTCCGATTCCACGCGGCGACGAACATGAGTTTTATGAATTAAAACCACGTATCGAACGTTTGGTTAATGCACAGAAAGCTTATGTAACGCAAGCATTAAACGAAGCGAAAAAATTAATCAATGCAGGCAACAGCGGAACCGAAGAAGGTGAAGGTGGTTTGGCCTTATTGCGTGCATACCGTGGTCTGCCAAAAAACAAAGCTTTAATTAAGTTTTTAAGTGAAAGCGGTGTTCGTGGCTTGCTGTTGAAAACAGAAAACCACTACATGGCAGATCAATCTAAGAATATGCCTAAGGTAGATTCTGAACTGTATTTCTATATCGATGAGAAAAATAACCAGGTTGAATTAACTGAAAAGGGTATTGAACTGATTACCCAGTCGGGTGAAGATCCGAATTTCTTTGTGCTGCCTGATGTAGGTACTGAAGTAGCAGACTTAGAGAAGTCTGATCTGCCTTTAGAAGAAAAGGTTATTCAGAAAGACGCTTTAATGCGCGATTATTCTGTTAAAGCAGAACGTATCCACTCGGTTAACCAATTGTTAAAAGCTTATACTTTATTTGAGATTGATGTGGAATACATCATCGATGAAGGTAAAATCAAAATTGTTGATGAGCAAACAGGCCGTATTATGGATGGCCGTCGTTACTCAGATGGTTTACACCAGGCAATTGAGGCTAGAGAATGTAAAAGTTGAGGATGCTACTCAAACATATGCAACTGTAACCTTGCAAAACTATTTCCGTATGTACCACAAACTTTGCGGTATGACGGGTACAGCAACAACAGAAGCTGGCGAGTTTTGGTCGATCTATAAATTAGATGTGGTAGAAATTCCAACCAACAGAAATATTTCCAGGATTGATGAACAGGATTATGTTTACCGTACCGTTCGTGAAAAATATAATGCCGTTGCTGCAGAGATACAATACCTTGTTTTCCCGTATTCTCATTACGAAACTGAATATGAAACAGACAAAGAAGGTAATGTGAAACAGAAAGATGGTAAACCTGTTATCAAATACGATCAAACAGGCAGACCAGTACCTAAATTAGATGCCAAAGGTGGTTTAATCCCTGCGGTTAATCCTGAAACTGGCCAGTTGGAGCCAAAAGCTGGTCGCCCGGTATTGGTGGGTACCACATCCGTAGAGATTTCAGAGTTATTAAGCCGTATGCTTAAACTGCGCGGAATTAAACACAATGTATTAAACGCCAAAATGCACCAGAAAGAGGCCGATATTGTTGCCGAAGCTGGTCAGGCCGGAACGGTAACCATTGCAACCAACATGGCTGGTCGTGGTACCGATATTAAATTGGGTGCAGGTGTTAAAGAAGCTGGTGGTTTAGCGATTGTAGGTACCGAGCGTCACGAGTCCCGCCGTGTAGATAGACAGTTACGTGGTCGTGCTGGTCGTCAGGGTGATCCAGGTTCATCTCAGTTCTTCGTTTCATTAGAAGATAACTTAATGCGTTTATTTGGTTCAGAGCGTATTTCAGGTATCATGGTACGTATGGGTATCGAAGATGGCGAAGTGATCCAACATTCTATGATTACCAAATCTATCGAACGTGCACAAAAGAAAGTAGAAGAAAACAACTTTGGTATCCGTAAGCGCTTGCTGGAGTACGATGATGTGATGAACTCACAACGTACTGTAATTTACGCTAAACGTAAAAATGCTTTATTTGGCGAGCGTTTAGATGTAGATATGAACAATATGGTTTTCGATGTTGCTGAAGATATCGTTAGCGAATATAAACAAGAAGGAAATTACGATGGCTTCAAACTGGAAGTAATCAAAAATTTCTCTTTAGATACAGCCATTACCGAAAAAGAATTTACTTCGACCAACATCCCTCAATTAACTGAAAGGTTATTCGAAGAAGCTGAAGCATTTTACGCACGTAAATCGGAAGCCATTATCCAACAATCATTACCAGTTTTAACCCAGGTATATCAGGAACGCGGCGAGCACATCGAACAGATTGTGGTTCCGTTTACGGATGGTATCCGTGGTATTCAGGTAGCGGTTGATTTGAAGAAAGCAATTGATAACAAAGGAAAAGAAGTAGTTCGTTCATTCGAAAAAACTATTGTTTTAGCTTTGATCGATGATAGCTGGAAAGAGCATTTACGTGAAATGGACGATTTGAAACAATCGGTACAAAACGCAGTTTACGAACAAAAAGATCCATTGGTAATTTATAAAATGGAAGCTTTCAATCTATTTAAAAACATGCTTAATGCAGTAAATAAAGAAGTAGTAAGTTTCTTATATAAAGGCGGTATCCCGGTTCAGCAAGAACCAGATCAGGTTAGAGAAGCACCAGCCCCGGTAAAACAACCGAAGTTGCAAACTACTAAACAAGAATTTGGAAGAGAAGAACCAGGCATCGAGTTTGGCGATACACGTGAGCTCGTTCCACAACAGCCAATCCGTAAGGAAGCAACCGTTGGCAGAAACGAACCTTGCCCATGCGGTAGTGGTAAAAAATTCAAAAATTGCCACGGCGCTAATTTATAATCAAGGTATATAATACTTTGCCAAGCCTCAACATTTGTTGAGGCTTTTTTTATTATGTCATCACATAGATTGATCGTCATTTCAGTGGAATGGAGAAATCTTTTCCGAGAAACTGATTTTCAGCCGTACTTTAGAAATTTTTGAATTAACCTTAGCCGATTACCTATTTAAAAGATTTTGCTTCGCGGCGCCTTCGCGTTCTCGACTTCAATACGTTTCGCTCGAAATGACGAACCGAAAAACTACCCAAATAATAACTATTTGCTTAACCCATAAAGAATGCCGATTTTTGCAACGATTTCGGCATTCTTGTTGTTAAGAAGAAATGAGATGATATTTTATTCATCTATTCACTAAATGCCAAGGTCTTTAACACATGAAAACAATATTAACTTTTATCGGCTGTTTGTTCCTTTTTACCACTGCTTTTGCACAAAAAGGAGAAGTTACAGTTATAAAAGATCCCTTAATTGATAGTTTAATTGCCAAACGTTTGGAAGTTTATAAAACTTCTGGAGAGGTAAAACCGGGCAAGCCCATTGTTTCGGCTTACGGTTACCGCGTACAGATTTTCTATGGGTCAGACCGGCGCGAGGTTTTTAACGAACAGGCCAGGTTTAAAGGGCTTTATCCTAAATATAATACTTACCTCGTTTATAAAGAACCCAATTATTATGTTCGGGTTGGCGACTTCCGCACACGGTTAGAAGCGCAACGCCTTATAAATGAACTCAGACCAAACTTCCCGACACTGTTTATTTTTAGGGAAAAAATTAATGCACCAAGTTTAGATACCACAACAAGTAATGATCAAAAATAAAATCCAAGAACTAGCCGCGAGCATTTTTAACGATGTAGTGGGCTATCGCCAACATATCCATGCCAATCCTGAATTATCTTTCAAAGAATTCGAAACTTCATTGTTCATCAAGGATAAATTAAAAAAATGGGGAATTGAATATACCGATTGTGCCAATACAGGTGTGGTAGGTTTAATTAAGGGTAACCAGCCATCTGATAAAGTAATTGCCTTACGTGCCGATATGGATGCTTTACCTATCCACGAAACCAATGACAAGCCTTACCGTTCAAAAAATCATGGCGTAATGCATGCCTGCGGACATGATGTGCATACTTCTTCACTTTTAGGAACAGCGTATATTTTAAATCAACTGAAAGATGATTTCGGTGGAACCATCAAATTGATCTTCCAACCCGCAGAGGAGTTATTGCCAGGCGGAGCGAGTATCATGATTAAAGAAGGTGTATTGGAGAATCCAAAGCCTAACTACATAGTTGGCCAGCATGTTATGCCAATGATCGATGCAGGTAAGGTAGGATTCCGCTCTGGGATTTACATGGCCTCAACCGATGAGCTGTATGTTACTGTAACTGGAAAAGGCGGTCATGGTGCACAACCCCATCAAAATATCGATCCGGTATTAATCGCTTCGCACATCATCGTTGCCTTACAACAGATTGTTAGCCGCAACGCCGACCCTAGATTGCCATCCGTTTTATCTTTTGGTAAAGTAATTGCCAATGGGGCAACCAACATTATCCCGAATGAAGTAAAAATTGAAGGAACGTTTAGAACCTTAGATGAAAACTGGAGAGATGAAGCACACAAACGCATGAAAAAAATGGCCGAAGGGATGGCCGAAAGCATGGGCGGAAGCTGTGATTTTGATATCCATAGAGGTTATCCATTTTTAATTAACGAAGAAAAGTTAACCGCAAATGCAAGGGCTTTTGCCGAAGATTTTTTGGGCAAAGACAATGTGGTTGATTTAGATATCTGGATGGCTGCCGAAGATTTTTCTTTCTATTCGCAGGTAACAGATGCTTGTTTTTATCGTTTAGGTACTGGTAATGCCGCAAAAGACACACAATATTCAGTGCATACTCCGCGATTTGATATTGATGAAGATGCTTTGAAAATATCAACAGGATTAATGGCTTATATTGCTTTAAAACAACTCGGGAATTAATGATAAGATGAAGGATGTAAGATGGATGGAATTGATCATTCTCTTGTTTTACATCTTTCATGATACATTATTCATTTTACCTTTTACATCTACCTTCCCATGAAAAAAGTATTTTTGTTTTTACTGCTAACGTCGCTCTTTTACACAGGTTTTGCTCAGGAAATCAACCGTTTCAATCCTGATACAATTAAAACCATTACGCTCGATTCGGTAGTAAATATCAAAGCCGAAAAGTTGAATGTAGAAACATTTATCAGAAAGGTGATGTACGATACTTCCTTTTATCAATCGTTTAGGGATATGAAACGTTATACTTTCATTGCCGAAAACAGGATTTATAGTTACGATAAAAAGAATAAGGTTGATGGGAAAATCTACCGTAAAATCCGGCATAACAATAGCGGTCCTTATAAAATGGAGTATCTGGTAAAACAGGATACCGGAAAAATTTACAAGAAAAACGGGAAATACCAACTGTATACAGTAGAGATGTTCGATTACATCTTCATGAATGCTTACAATACCGATTTTGTACCAAATGCTCCTAAACCTGACGGAAAGGGCGGAACAAATGAAAGTTATAAAGACAAGCTCAAAACACTGATCTTTAATCCTGGCCGTCCGGTAAAAGTTCCTTTTATTGGCAGTAAAACCGAAATATTTTCGGCCAATATGCGACAGTATTACGATTATGGTTTCACCAGCGGTACCTATCTTGATTCTATTCCGGTTTACCGTTTTAAGGTTTCAGTTAAACCCGATTTAAGCAGCTGGACAAAAGACGGTATCATGATTAAAGAATTGGTTACAATCTTCGATAAACGCAATTTTAATATTCTTGGTCGTTATGTAGATATGAAATATAGCAACATGCTATTTGATTTTGATGTACAGATGAATATAGAAATGGGCTATTTCGGAGACGATAAATTGCCAACCAAAATTACCTACCAGGGCAACTGGGATTATCCTTTCAAAAAGGAGGAGCGGGCAAGTTTTTTAATTGTACATAAAGATTATAAACTCGAAAAGGGCAAATAGGGATTGATTGAATTTCTAATACGCGTTTTAAGGTGTCTTTAATATTTAGAGAGTCGTCACCCTGACCTGTAGCGCAGTGGAAAGCTACGCAGTAAATTCATTTCAGGGTCTATTTTGCATGAAAGGTGCTGACCACGTAGTAGCTACAAAGCAATTGAAACACTATTCTACTTGTAAAATGAATTTAGCAAGACGATCGCGTTGAGATGAGGGGGATGAAAATTAATCATTGAGAATAAATATTAATCGAATTCAGGTTATTATCTTTAAACGATTATTTAAACCAATAAATATGCAACTCTTTTCTTCATTGAAATTTAAGATATCATTAGCTTTATCTCTGTTTTTAGCCCTTCATGCGCATGCACAGGTGCTCACTTCAAAACAGATTGATAGTGTTGTAGAAAAAACATTAACAACCTTCAATGTTCCCGGAATTGCAGTTTCTGTAATTAAAGATGGTAAGGTAATCCATTTAAAAGGTTATGGTGTAAGTTCCATCAAAACGAACAAAAAAGTTGATGAGAATACCCTTTTCGGCGTGGCATCAAATACAAAGGCATTCACCGCTGCTGCATTGGGTATGTTAGTTGATGAAAAGAAAATCACTTGGGATACAAAGGTTACAGATGTAATTCCTGAGTTTAAAATGTACGATGCTTATGTAACCAGCGAATTTACCATCCGCGATCTGCTTACACACCGCAGTGGTTTGGGTTTAGGGGCTGGCGATTTAATGATCTGGCCAGATTCTTCAACAGTAAATAAAAAGCAGTTGATCCACAATCTCCGCTATTTAAAACCAGTTTCGTCTTTCCGTACCAAATATGATTACGACAACCTGATGTATATTGTTGCGGGCGATGTGGTAGCAAGGGTTTCGGGAATTACCTATGAAGATTTTATAGAAAGCAGGATCATTAAACCACTGGGCATGACCAAAACAGCAGCTTCGTGGTACCGCTTAAAAGACAAATCGAATGTAATTGATGGCCATGCACCTTACGAAGGCAAACTGCTTCCTGTAGGACTAAGTTTTGGAGAGATCGCCAATGCTGCTGGGGGGATTTATTCGAACGTTACCGATATGAGCAAATGGGTAATGGCCATGATTAACGGTGGTAAGTATGGCGAGGCATTGGATAAGAAATTATTCAGCCCTGCTATAGCAAGAGAACTTTGGACGCCGCAAACCATTATTGCAGGCGGTAATCCGGCCGCTTTTAGTAGTTATGGTTTAGGTTGGTTTTTAAGCAATGTAAACGGCAATTTTCAGGCTACACATACTGGCGGTTTATCTGGAATCGTAACGCAGGTAACCATTCTTCCCGAAATGAAATTGGGTATTATTGTATTAACCAACCAGCAGTCGGGTGCTGCATTTAATGCAATCACGAATTCGATTAAAGATGGTTATTTAGGAATCAAAGGACAGGATCGGATTAAAACCTATAACGATAACAGGCTCAAAAATGAAAAACAGGCTGATGAAATGGTAAGAAAAGTTTGGAGCGATATTGCGGCTCAACAAAAATTGTTTGCCACAAAACCAGATGCTAAACATTATTATGGCACTTTTCACGATGCCTGGTTTGGCGATGTAACCATTAGTGAGGTGAACGGCAAGATGCATTTTCAGGCTAAGAATGCACCAAAATTGAAAGGCGACATGACTTACTACAAAGGAAATACCTTTATTGTAAAATGGTATGATAGAAGTTTAGATGCGGATGCTTTTGTTAATTTTAATTTAGATAACAATGCTTTGGCCGATGGTTTTAAAATAGAAGCGATTTCGCCGCTAACCGATTTTAGTTTCGATTTCCAGGACCTGGATTTTAAAAAGACGAATACAAAATAACACTAACCAATTATACAATGAAAACATTATTTAAAACGAGTATTTTACTAAGCTTTTGCTTAATTGCATTAACATCAATGACATTTAAACCAAAACGAATTATCTTCTTTGGCGATTCCATTACCCAACAGGGTGTTTCTAAAAATGGTTACGTAACCCTGATCAAAAAATCGCTCGATTCTACTAAATATGATGTAATTGGCGCAGGGATAGGCGGTAACAAGGTGTACGATTTATACCTGCGTTTAGAAGATGATGTGCTGAATAAAAAGCCTGATTTAGTGGTGATTTACGTAGGCATTAACGATGTTTGGCATAAACAATCTTCTCATACCGGAACAGATTACGATAAATATTTAAAGTTTTACCAGGCTTTGATTAATAAAATTCAGGGTGTAGGCAGCAAAGTGGCATTGGTTACCCCATCTGTTGTTGGTGAGAAAAAAGATGGTACCAATGAGTTAGATGCCGATTTGAATAAATATGCTGAAGGGATTAGAACATTGGCTGCAAAAAACAATCTACCTGTATGCGATTTAAGGAAAATTTTTGCCGAATACGAGGCGAAAAATAATCCGGAAGATAAAGAAAAAGGCATTTTAACTGTTGATAGGGTACACTTAAATGAAACAGGTAATAAATTAGTCGCCGATCAGTTATTGCCTTTGGTAAAATAGTAGGTTCTAAACCACAGAGCGGGCAAAGTATTCCACAAAGAACACAAAGAATTTTTCTCTGTGTTCTTTGTGTTTTTTCTCTGTTATCTTTGTGGTTAAATAAGCCGATTCGTTATTGCGAACCGAAGAAAATATATTTTACATTAAAAGAAAGGTAAAAGCCCCTTAAGGGGTTTGGGGTTATGATAAACCGCGAAACGATAGATAAGATAATGGATACCGCCCGTATTGAGGAGGTAGTTGGGGATTTTGTGCACTTAAAAAAACGCGGAACCAGTTTAATTGGTAATTGCCCTTTCCATGGCGAAAAAACCCCTTCCTTTCACGTATCCGTAACTAAAGGCATTTACAAATGTTTTGGTTGCGGTAAAGGAGGTGATTCGGTGCGCTTCATTATGGATCATGAAAAGTATTCATATCCAGAGGCACTTAAATTTTTAGCCAATAAATACAATATAGAAGTTGAGGAAGCCGAGTTAAGCCCTCAGGATGCAGAAGCGCAAAGTGCCAAAGAAAGCCTTTACGTAGTTTCACAATATGCTGCTGCATTTTTTGTAAAACAGCTTTGGGAAACCGACGAAGGCAAAGGAATAGGCCTGAGCTATTTTAAAGAACGCGGCTTTAGAGAAGATATTCTGAAGAAATTCGAGGTGGGTTATTCTCCTGATGTATGGGATGCGATGACACAGAGCGCTATCAACGCAGGCCATAAATTAGAGTTTTTAGAAGCCACCGGATTATCGATCAAAAACGATAACGGCAAAATTTACGATCGCTTTCGCGGCCGGGTAATGTTTCCAATCCACAATTTTACCGGCAGGATTATTGGTTTTGGTGGTAGGACACTAAAAACGGATAAAAACGTTCCGAAATATGTAAACTCACCTGAAAGTGAGATTTACCACAAGTCGAATGTACTTTACGGTTTGTTTCATGCTAAAAAAGCCATCCGCGATTTAGATAACTGTTATTTAGCCGAAGGATATGCCGATGTGCTTTCGGTGCATCAGGCCGGAATAGAAAACGTAGTGGCCTCATCAGGTACTTCGTTAACGGTAGAACAGATTAAACTGATCGGACGCTTTACTCAAAATATTACCATTTTATTTGATGGTGATGCTGCGGGTATTAAAGCCTCACTACGTGGTCTGGATATGATTTTGGAAGAGGGGCTGAACGTGAAAATTGTTTCCTTTCCCGACGGTCATGATCCCGATTCTTATATGCACCATGTTGGTGCGGGCGCATTTAAAACCTATCTCGAGCAGAACAGGAAAGACTTTATTTTATATAAAGCGAATGTGCTGCTTAAAGATGCGGGTAATGATCCGATTAAAAGAGCAGGCATTATCCGCGATATTGTGGAGAGTATTGCCAAAATCCCTGACCCGATCAAAGCATCTGTTTTTATCCGAGAGTGTAGCAGTTTGCTCGAAATTGATGAGCATATCCTACTGAGCGAATTAAACAAAATGCGTTCGACTAAGCTTAAAAAAAGCTTTGATAATAACCAGCGTGCAACTCAGTCGGCAAGTCCGAAATCGTATTCTTCAGGTCCACCCGAGCCGCTTGGTCCACCCGATGATTTATGGGATGACAGTGCAGGCCCAATGGGTTACGAACAACCCGTAGAAGAGAATGAGCATCAGGAAAAAGAAATTGTGCGCTTATTATTGGCTTTCGGGCACGAATTTGTAAACTGGGATAAAATTGATGACATGTACATCGGTTCATTCATCATGCAGAACCTGAGCGATGTAGAATTCGATGATCCACTTTGTAAAAGAATTATCGATTATTATAAATCAGAAATCGATAACGGCAGATTACCCACATCGAACCACTTTGTTAAACATGAGGATAGAGATATTGCCGATTTAGCCATTACACTTTCAACCTCCGAATACGCTTTAAGCGAAAATTGGTTAAATAAACATCTTATCTATGTTAAAGATGAATCGATGAATTTAAAAGCGACTATTTTAGGTGGCATTTTTCACCTTAAAAAGCGTAAAGTCGAAAAAATATTGATGAACCTGTTGAAAGAAATTAAAGAGGAAAAGAACGAAGATAACCAAATGATCTTAATGCAACGTTATGGAGTAATTAAAGGGGTTGAAAGAGAGATTTCCAAGTTCCTGGGTTCTGTTATTGTTAAATAAAATGCAAATGATGGAGTCCTGTAAAGATTTCGTCATCTCGACTGCGCTCTACTCCGCTCGAAATGACGGCTTTTCAATCATGACGATCGTTCTAGATAAAGAAACTATAATTCATTCAACAACTATTAGGTATGGCGCTCCACAATGATTTAGGTAAAGAAGGAGAAAATATTGCCAAATGCTATCTGGAAGATAAGGGATACGAGATTTTAGATGAAAACTGGACATATGGTAAGGCCGAGGTAGATTTAATTGTTTATAAAAACGGCATTATGATTTTTGTCGAAGTTAAATCCCGGAGCTCGGTTGCTTTTGGCGAGCCGGAAGAATTTGTACACAAAGCCAAGCAAATACAGATGGAACTGGCCGCTAATGCTTATATTGAATTAATGAATCATCAAAATGATATCCGTTTTGATATTATTGCAATTACATTTACAAAAAATAAAAATTATAATTTAAACCATATTGAAGATGCGTTTTGGCCTGAAGATTAACCCCATCAAAAGTTTCATATTTATCGGAATCGCGCTTGCATTCGTAAGTTCGTGTAAAGACAGTTCTACCACAACTTACCGTAGTTTTCTTTCTCCAATGACAGGTCTTAATGTGCCGTCAGGAAATGAATTTGAGGTTAAAGTGCAGTTTGGCGCTGAGCAAAAAGTAGATTCTGTAGTTTACTTAATTGATACCATTAAAGTCGTTTCAAAAGCCGATACTTCGGCCATCAAACTTAAAACTGAAGGTTTGAAATTGGGTAACCATCTGGTAACAGCTAAAATATTTGGTGCCGGAAAATCTGAAGATTTAACCTCCAATATTAATGTTTTAGCAGCTCAGGCGCCAATGGAATATACCTATAAGGTGATTAAAACCTTGCCTCACGATACCTCTTCTTATGTAGAGGGCTTAGAATATCATGATGGCTTTTTTTACGAAAGTGCTGGCGATTATGGTCATTCCAGTTTACGTAAAGTAGAACCTTCTACAGGAAAAATCCTTCAGAAAGCAGATTTAGATAAACAATATTTTGGAGAAGGTATAACCGTAATCGGAAACAAAATTATTCAGTTAACGTACCGAGAAAAAGTTGGCTTTGTATATGATAAAGCTACCTTTAAAAAACTATCTGAATTTTCGTACACTACTGGCAGAGAAGGCTGGGGCCTGGCTTTTGATGGTGAGAAAGTATTGAATACGGATGGTTCGAACACCATCTTTTTCTTAAATAAAGATACCTATCAAAAAATTGGTTCGATTGATGTTTTTGATAATAAAGGAGCCATCCAAAACCTGAATGAACTTGAAATTATCGACGGTAAAATTTATGCAAACGTATATACTACGAATGAAATCCTGATTATCAATCCACAAACAGGTGCCGTTGAAAGCAAGATCGATTTATCCGGACTATTGCCTGCTGATTATTTTAAAACCGAAGATGAAAAGGCTAACAATGTGCTAAATGGCATTGCTTATGATAAAGCAACTAAAAGACTTTTTGTTGCCGGTAAAAAATGGCCGCATATTTTTCAGATCGAGTTGGTTAAAAAGTAGTTTAATTTATCGATATGTCACATTGAGCTTGTCGAAATGCCTTAATATTAATTTAGATAGGTCCTTCGACAGGCTCAGGATGACAAACTTCTAATCCTGTTTCTTCGGCTCATCTAAGTAACCGTTAAAGATGATGGGTTGTTTATTCATGCTGCTAGCCGTTAATGAGGCATAGCCATTGGTCGAGATATTAATGGTAAACCGATAGTTTTCTCTTTTTACATCCTTTGTATTAATCTGGATGGTATAGGATCCTTTTTTATTCTTCGATTCTGTGTAGGTAAAATCTTTTGAGGTAAATTTAATACCACCTTGAGTAGGATCCATCGGAGCAGAGAACGATCTTCCATAATAAGGTAGGTAAGCAACAATACTGTCTTTAGTAACCCTAACATCATATTGCGAACCTGTAAGGTTTATAGAAGAACCCCCTAATGCGCCAGGCATCATGCTAAACACTTTATTAATATCATTATTGGACATTGGCAGGGCGGTGTTGGCAACAAAAGTATAGTTCTTATCCGCTACAATTTTTACTGTAGTTTCTTTATTGGTTTGGGCAAACAATTGAACCCCAATCAAAAGAGAGGCAAGGCTCAAAATTAAATTTAAACGTTTCATAATGTGTGTTTTAAATGTATAACAATTTAAAGATGCACAGACTTGAAAGATTCCATAATAGTGCCAAAAATGGAACGTAGCGTAAATTTAACGATTTTGGTTTTTAGATAGGGGATTTACCTTTTCCGAATAACTCGATTTGTATAAAGGATTGCTTTTCTCAGTTGCCGAAGCCCCTAGTGCAGTAAATTTGTATGTGCCCTCAGGAAGGTTGTTGAGTTCTATTTCGCCATTTTCGTTCGTAATTAAAGTGATTAGATTGCCTCCGGGATTTTTGCCACCTTTAACGATGATACCGCCAATTGGTGAGCCTGCAACCCTCGATTTTGAATTGGTTGAAGGCACAGAAATGATAAATTTATAGTTTCCGGCATTTGCGTTGTTAAATTCTATTTCACCATTTTCATTGGTTACCAGGCTAATTGAATTGTCTCCTGGATTTTTACCACCTTTAACCACAATGCCACCGATGGGTTGTCCGGCAATAAAACTTACCTCCCCCGTGGTCACGTCTAGTTTACCTTTGATGGATTTCATAATGCATGGGAAATGTGATTCTGGATAATTTAGCTTACAATAATCACAATAATGCCTCTCGGGAGCCTGAGTTCGTAACTGTTGCGTGTTTGTTTCTTTGGTTTCTGTTGATGTTGCAGTTCTTTTAACTTGAGCCAGAACAGTAAATGAAATCGATAGCAGAAATACTGCTATAGCAGCCCCTTTTTTCATAAAATTTGATTAGAACAACAAAATTAATCAAAAAATATGGCTCTTACTAGTTTTTAAGCTAGTGGCTGGTTATTTGACTATTTCTTTTTAGATGCTTTCGCAAAAGGGTTGAAAGCTAAAGCAAGGTTAACCCAGAAATCAAGCTCATCATTCCGGCCCAAAACGTCTTCTGATACCGAAATGTAGCCCTTCATTGGTCTACCGCCCATCACCATCTGCTGCCAGCCATCTTTATCTGATAAATTTTCTAAAATATTCGGGTCGAGCCTCACCATCATGCTGTTCTTCGAAACACCAATACACATTTTGCCGTTTACCATAAAAATAAGCCCACTAAACATCAGTTTTTCTTCAACATCGGCTATATGCATCAACCGTTCGGCGACACGAAGGGCTAAGGTTTCGTTGTGAGTTCTCATAATTCAGTTATATGATCTATTGAAACAAATTTGATTCCTTTTGATGTGAAGAAATTTTTGAGCATACTAAATTTTTCAGTGCAGTTTTCTCCAACTTTTATTTTTTTTGAGCTAAATTTCATGCCCAGGCAATCGAAACAGATTTCGATGTAAGCAATTACTTTTCTCTTATTGTTAAAGAATAATATAGCATTATGTGGATCATAACAAGCCATTCTATTTATAATTACGCCATATTTTTTGGATATATAACCATGATTAAAAAATAGATCTGTCAGTTTATCAATATCTGCTTTAGGAAGTCTAATTTCTTCTTTAACCAACCCGCTATTCAAAATACCTTTTTTCACTGGTAAATGACTTGAAAATTCTGATATCGTATCTTGAAAAGATATTATGGATACAAATTCTGTTCGATTAAAAGGATAAAATAGTTTCCTTTGTTCAGCACTAAATTTATCTCTATGCATACATTGGGAGTTCTTCTCCATTAATGAATCCTGTTCTTCAATTGATAAATTTTCTAATTCTTTATTTTGTGCAAACGATGAACTACAAATTAAAAAGAAACAAAAGGTATTTAAGATTTTTAACATGCTTGACGCTTGTGGTGTTTAAAACTAAATTACATCTTTATCAACCAATTTTCTAGAATCTGACGTTATTCTTTAAATTTGCAATATGTTGTTAAACTGCTATCAGGAAGAATTATTAGAGGCTGGGTGTGATGAAGCTGGAAGAGGTTGCCTCGCTGGTCCTGTTTTCGCCGCGGCAGTAATATTGCCAAAAGGTTTCATACTGGAAGGTTTAAACGATTCTAAGCAATTATCGCATGAGCAAAGGGCCTCTTTGAGACCCATAATAGAACAGGAAGCCCTAGCCTGGGCAGTAGCTTCTTGTGATCATGAAGAGATAGACCGGATCAACATTTTAAATGCTTCGTTTTTGGCCATGCACAGGGCAATCGAAAAATTGCAGACCCAACCACAATACCTGGTGATTGATGGCAACCGATTCAAAACCTATCCGCAGATTCCACACAGTTGTATTGTTAAGGGCGATGGTAAGTATTTAAATATCGCTGCGGCTTCTATATTGGCCAAAACCCACCGTGATGAATATATGACTAACTTACACGTCGATTATCCACATTACAATTGGCAGCAGAATAAAGGTTATCCAACAATTGCACATCGTAAGGCTGTAATCGAAATCGGGTTATCGCCTTTTCACCGCAAAACTTTTAATGTGAGCGATCCTCAGTTAGAACTGTTTTCAAAAAACGCTTAAAATTTCGTATTTTACAACATTGTGAAAATTCTGTTGATTACCAAGCGGGTTCCCTTTCCGCCAAATAGTGGTTATCCTATCGTGGTTTATAATACCATAAAAGGTTTGCTGCAACTTGGTGCAGATATTACTTTGTTTAGCCTCAACCCCACAAAAGGACGGATCGATATTGAAGATATCTATGATCCTATTTTTGAACAGATTAAATACCATACCTACGATTTAGATACCGATGTAAATGTATGGTCGGCATTTTTTAATATTTTCACGAACGAATCGTACAACGTTTCACGTTATTATAGCGAAGATGCTGCCCGGCAGTTAGAAAACCTTTTACGCGAAAATGTGTTTGATATCATCCAATTCGAAGGTCTCTTTGTTGTTCCTTATCTGGATGTGGTTAAGGCAAACAGTAATGCCAAGCTCATCTATAGGGCACACAATATTGAATTTACCCTTTGGGAACGTCTTTCTCATTCAGAAAAGTTTCTCATCCGGCGTAAGTATTTAGCTTTTTTAGCCCAGCGGCTCAAAGCATATGAAACCGATCAGATTAACCGTTTCCACCATATTTTTGCCATTAGTGAACCCGATCGACAAAGTATATTAATGTTCGGCTGCGAAATTCCGATGTCGGTTTTTCCCGTTGCCATCGATTTAGAAAAATATAAAGTAGATAAAAGTAAAACCAGTTTTCCTACGCTGTTTCATTTAGGTGCAATGGATTGGCGACCGAATCAGGAAGGACTAGAATGGTTTTTGGATGATATCTGGCCCGATATTGAAAAACTAAATAAAGACCTTCGTTTTTATATCGCGGGAAAAAATATGCAGAAACATTTCTTCGAATACGATTCTGAAAACCTGATCGTAGAGGGAGAAGTGTTCGATGCGGTAGAGTTTATGAACTCAAAGGCGATTATGATTGTTCCTTTAATTTCAGGCACCGGAATGCGGGTAAAGATTATTGAAGGTATGGCCATGAAGAAATGCATTATTGCCACCACTACTGCCGCAGAGGGAATTAATTGCAGGCACGGACATGATATTTTAATTGCCGATTCTGCAGATGAATTTTACCGGTCGATTTTACAATGTATCATCAATCCTAAACGTTGGGTAGAAATAGGAGAGAACGCCCGTAAGACAGTCGAAAACGACCACGGCGTGCATTTAATCTCTAGCAAAATGCTGAAGATTTATGAAGAATTAGTGAGTGTGTAATTATCTTTAATAGATGCTGAAACAAGTTCAGCATGACGGATGAATAGAAAAATCATCTAAAAACTCCTTAAAATTAACCTCAAAATTTTATCTTTTTCTTAGTACTTTTGCACCCCAAGAAGAATAGCGAATAAAACCGTCATAATTCACAGCGTATCAGCTATACTGGCTTCATTATCATAAAAAATAAAATTTACGGATGAAAAATACCGCATTAACAGAAAAACACATCGCTTTAGGCGCTAAAATGGTTCCATTTGCAGGTTACAATATGCCTGTTACTTACGAAGGTATTAATGCCGAACATGCAACTGTTCGTAACGGTGTAGGTGTTTTTGATGTAAGCCACATGGGTGAATTTATTCTTAAAGGTGAAAACGCATTAGATCTTATTCAACGTGTAACCAGTAACGATGCTGCTAAATTATACAATGGAAAAGTTCAGTACTCTTGTTTGCCAAACCAAGACGGTGGTATTGTTGATGATCTTTTGGTTTACAAAATAGACGATAAAACCTATATGTTGGTGGTTAATGCATCAAACATTGAAAAAGATTGGAACTGGATTCAACAGTTCAATTCGAAAGATGTTGAAATGCACAATATTTCTGATCAAACCTCTCTTTTAGCCATTCAAGGGCCAAAAGCGGCAGATGCTTTACAACCATTAACTGATGTTGATTTGGCATCAATGGAGTATTATACTTTCGTTAAAGGTACCTTTGCTGGAATTGATAATGTAGTTATTTCTGCAACAGGTTATACCGGCGCTGGTGGTTTCGAGATTTATTTCGAAAACCAATATGCTGATCAAATTTGGGATGCTATTTTTAAAGCTGGTGCGCCGTACAACATTCAGCCTATTGGCTTAGGTGCCCGCGATACTTTACGTTTAGAAATGGGTTTCTGCTTATATGGGAATGATATCGATGATACGACCTCGCCTATTGAGGCTGGTTTAGGCTGGATTACTAAGTTTTCTAAATCTTTTACCAATTCGGAGGCATTATTGGCACAAAAAGAAGCTGGTATCCAAAGGAAATTGGTTGGTTTCGAAATGATCGACCGTGGTATTCCGCGTCATGATTATGAAATTGCTGATGCCGAAGGAAATATTATCGGTAAAGTAACTTCTGGTACCCAGGCGCCTTCTTTGCAAAAAGCAATTGGTATGGGCTACATCGCAAAAGATTTCACTAAAGAAGGAACTGAAGTTTTTATTTTAATCCGCAATACGCCAATTAAAGCTAAAGTGGTTAAGTTCCCTTTTTATAAATAAGATTTGAGACATTAGATATGAGATTTGAGACGGTTTGTCCGCTGAAATCTCATATCTCATATCTCGTACCTCATATCTCGTCAAATGTCAAAAAAAATAGAAGTTTGTTTAACTCCGGCCTTGATCGACTTATACGATATCGAACAGAGTATTGTGGTGGTTATCGACATTTTAAGAGCCACGTCATCTATTACCTACGGGATAGATAATGGTGCTGAAGCGATTATTCCTGTAGCTCAGGTAGAAGATTGTTTAAACTATCGCGATAGCGGATTTTTATTGGCAGCAGAACGAAATGGAGAGGTAGTTGCAGGCTATGATTTCGGCAACTCGCCATTCTCTTATACCCACGAAAAAGTAAACGGAAAAACGGTCGTTTTAACAACTACCAATGGAACCAAGGCCTTACATTTGGCACAGAAAAGAGCCTATCAGGTTGTAATTGGGTCTTTCCTGAACTTAGATGCACTTTGTGGTTATTTGAAAAGTCAGGATAAAAATGTGCTTTTGCTTTGCGCCGGATGGAAAGATCAGTTCAATTTAGAGGATACCCTTTTTGCTGGTGCTGTGGTAAATAATCTCCGTCAAAATTTCGAACATTTTGATGATTCCAGCGTGGCTGCAGAAGATTTGTATGCCTTAGCTAAGGCAGATCTGAGGAAATACCTTCACAAATCATCACACAGTCATCGTTTGGCTCAGTTGAATATAGAAGAAGATGTTGTTTTCTGTTTGCAGTTAAATCTTTGCAAAACAATTCCCGTATTGGAAGGGGAGCGCTTGGTGGCTTTAAAAAACTTATAATATAGTCCTCGTTTATAACGAAGATTAGTGAGAACTATATTTCTAATGTGTTGCAATAATCTCTTATTGACGATAAAATCGTCATTTTCCTCCATCCTCGTTACAAACGAGGACGATGTGCCGTAGCCTTAAAAAATTAAAAGCTAAAATTTAATCCCAGCAATACTGCATTTTTTCTAAAGCTGGCGCCATTAAATTGAGTTTCCTCTGTTGGTCTACTATTAAAATAAGCTTTATCTACACCAGAGTAAGTGTTGATGTTATCGATCTTATAGTCAACTTCTACCCCTAAACTTTTGTTCAATGGTACAGCCAGATTGATATCGCCACTTAACGAAAAGGAATTTGCCTTGTGTGTAAAGCTTACGGGTTTAGCAAAATCAGGAATTAAATTCCAGTTGGCTTTTGCCGAATAAGTATAAAAACCGCTTAAGACGGTAGCGCCTATACTGAATTTCTGCATTTTAAGAACAAGTTCTGCCCCAAAATCGAATCCTTTATATCTTGCTACATACGTAGAGTTTAAGCCTTTGCTGTCAGGGTTATTTGCACTTTCTAACAGATGGAATTTTTGTTGATTATACGAAAGTCCAGCAATTGGATTGATGTTAAAATTGCCAAATTTTACCAGTTGGTAACTGAGCAGTAAATTGGCATTGTATAAATAACCTTTATTTGCGTTGAGCAGATCGAAATAAAAAGCACTTTGCCGGTTATCATCTGCATAATCGGTATCTTCTGCCTCGCCCTTGGTTATGCTGTTGTATTGGTTAGTGGCTTTAATACTAAGCCGCTCGGTAATATTGTATTTAATATCTAGCCCAAAACCCGGTCCTTTAAGATTTTTCCAGATTAGTTCTGATAATACATTCGGACTGGTTCCGGCTGCATTACCTGCAATGGACCAAGCAAATCTTGATTGTTGAATACCAACGTGAGGCTTTACCTCCCATTTATGGAGATTATCTTGTGCAGATGCAGTTTGGCAAAATAAAACGAGCGTTAGGCAGGCTAAAAATGGTTTGATAAAGGAAATCCGCAAAGCGATCAACATATCTGTTTTTATTTTATAACAGCAAAATATACATAGTGGTTATTTAAAACCACTATGTATAATGATTTATTTTTTAAAATGGATATACTGAAGCGATAAATGATTTATCAGTAGGTGATAATACGGTATTCCATCCCACCTCGAAATCACCAATGGTTAATTCATTTGGAACCGAATAATGCATGATCGAATATTTATCATAGGCACTATAATTGGTTTGTGTGGTGCTGTATTTTGCAAATAAGTTATTGTCTACATCTGCCTGGCTCCAGTAATTTGGTGCAGCAGCATAATAGGCATAAACAGCAGGTTTATCCCATGGAATAGCCACTAATGGGTGTTGGTGCTCATGGATTAATCCTAATGCATGACCGAATTCGTGGATGACCACTCGGCTATATTCAGAATCTGCTGTACTTGCAGTTAACCAACCGTAATTCATAGTCGCACCAGTGCTGGGAGTTGATTTTCCAATGTACGACCAAGATCCATCTCCACTTACAAAACTCACCCTGATTTTGGCTGTATTATCGTTTGTTACAAAGTTGAATTTGATGTTGGCATATTGTTCCCACGCTTTCGCATATTGGATTACTTTGGCTCTGATGGCGGAGGTACTTCCGTTTAAACTTACTTTAATCGTAGTTCCGGGAGTCCATTTTGTTGACTTTAGCACAGCGCCTCTTGGGGTAGTTCCATCTAATGATCTTTCTGTACAGATCTGGATATTACCAAGTGGATTAACAGCTGATATTTCTGGTTTTTCTAAATCTGCCGTTTCAGTTGGTCTTTCTTTTTTACAAGCGTATAATACTGTAGTTAGCGCCAGGGTAGTTAATAGGGTTTTATTTAATTTTAAGAATTTCATGTTTAGGTTTTTTTAGGTAAAAATTAATGATCTGTGTTTGACTTGGGGAATCAAGTTAGAAGATCGTAAAAACAGGGATTCTTCTTCTTTGAAAAAGAATAATCAGGTTGAAAAACATAGATAGACATTTAGGTTTAATTCCTCTGCATCTGCAAAGTATAATCCTAAAGTAAAGTAATATTATATCAACACCAAGAGAATTGTAATACTTTTATTGCATAAGTGTATTTTTTACACTCGTTTATTTGATTAATATAAACTATTATGATGTAGTTTAAATATTACAAACAATAAGAAATAGATTAACGGAGTTAGGTATTATTTTGTAATTAACTCAGAAATTGTTGGACTGTTTTTAATCGTAATCAAGGCTTCTTCGTGAGCCAGCCAATAAATATCTTCAGCACGTTTCATATCGAATGTACTAATGGCCCCTAAACCTTTTGGTTCGATTAATACGTTACAGAATTTTGCTTTTCTTTCCATATCGTGGTTAATAGACATGATGCCTGCACGCCCCATTAAATTGGTAATACCGGTAATTTTATCAACTGGTTTAAGGTGGTTACAAGACGAGCCTATAATGAAATCGCAATCATCCATTAAAGGTTCAACGGGGAAATTATTTAAAATGCCGCCATCCACATACATCTGGCCATCAATCATAATGGGTTTAAAAATACCAGGTATGCAGCTAGAGGCATGAATAGCCCTAATAAGCGGCCCTTTTGTGAAATAAACCAATCGGCCTTCGCTAAAATTTACAGCAGCAATGGTTAATGGTATTTTTAGCTTTTCAATTGAATCTTCCGGAAAATATTCCTTTAAAATCAGAGAAGTGTTTTCGATATTGATTAAACCTAAAGAACCCACCGCCGGACGAACGAAGCGCCAGAGTTTCGTTTTAAGGAAAATATTCAAACCTTCTTCCGGATCTATGCCAGCGGCAAAAAAGGCCCCGGCTATCGCTCCTGCACTTGTTCCACTAATGTGACTAAAGGTAATGCCCAAATTACTGAAGGCCTTTAAAACACCTAAATGTGCTATTCCCCTAATGCCTCCGCCTGATAATACAATGCCAACTTTCATAGGTTTAATTTAGGATGATTACTTTATAAAGTTCAACTGATCGATTTTATTGCTTAATTGTTGTATTGTTAAATTGTTTTTGCTTGCGAACTTAAACTGATAACTAGAAACCGCAAACTAATAAACTATCTCTGTTGTTTCGGTTTGTACTTCGATTGATTTAAAATTTTCTGTGCATCGTTATCTGCCATTAATTGTTGTAAAGTAACATCAGGGTGTTCTTTCATATATTTTCTTACAATTTGCCAACCCATCCATACACCCAATTTTGGTGCCGAATCTCTATTTTCACCTAAACCTGGTGTAAAAGGTCCTTCAGATAAAAACACCTGGATTTTTTGATAGTCGGTTTCATACAGGTAATTGTTCTCCAAAAAATATGCCCAAATATCACCTTCGAAATTTTGTGCCCAATCTATTTGTTGTTTGGTATATCCAATTTTGGTAGAATCGCTTAAGTTTTCAGGTAAAACCTGATCTAAGAAATATAAAACCTTTCCCTGGAAGATCATTTTAGACAAAAGGGTTCTATTGTCATCAGGCTCTGCAAAAAGTTCTTCGTGGGCGTATGTTTCGGCTACACGGGGCACAATATATTCAGGCGTAAACCTCCTCGAAAGGTATAAGGGTACACTTTGCACAATAGCCTTATAAAATTTGCTGTCTTTACCCAGAAACATATCCAAACCAATCCCCAAATAGTTATCGCCTACTGGCATTTGGTAAGCAAAACCTGAAGCAAAAGAAATAAATTTAGGAATCTTCGCTTTCGGATAATAATATTTAATGTATTTAAAAGTCTCGCTTAATCCTTCTTCCTGCACTTTTAAGTTTGGAAAAACACTATCTACTTCTTTACTTAAATCGGTATAAGCCTGGTCGCGGTACAAATTGGCCAACGATTCGGTGTTTGAGTATTTGCTGTCCAGAATCCGGTGGATAAAATCGTCATAAAACACACCATATTTCGAACCAAGTTGTTTATCTACCTCAATAACATTTTTGTTTTTTCCGGCAAATAGCTCGTTATCAAATCTTTCGATTTTAATGTTTACTTGTATATTACTTACATCGGGCCTGTTGCTTTGCCTGCAGGAAATAAATGTGACGGCAAAAAGAAAAATTAGATAAATTTGCCAGTGTTTTACGTTATACATCATGTACAACAAATATATATAAACACCCTATAGCATGAAAAAAATATCGACCATTTTAATTTTGTCTCTTTTAAGTATTGGCGCATGGGCGCAAAATTCTCCTTTAACCAATTACGGTTTTAGGTTAGGTTTAACAGCTACCCCAACTTTTGGTTGGATTAAACCCGAGCAAGGAAAAACAGATGGGATAGCTTTGGGCTTTTCTTATGGATTAATTGGTGATTTTAATTTTGCCCCGAATTATAGTTTTTCTACTGCGCTAACCATCACTTCGATAAATGGTAAAAGTACAGAGGCGAATGTTCTGCCTTATTATAGCGCCAGCAGTAGCACTGTACCGAAAGCTTACGATTTAAAATATAAACTACAATATGTAGACTTGCCTTTAACCATTAAACTAAAAACCGTAAAGGCTGATGGAAAACGTTGGTATGGTCAGTTTGGTTTATCTAATTCAATCAACATCAGTGCTAAGCAAGATGCTGTAACAGGTGGAGCGGTTGTTGGTGATAATTTAAACGTATCTGATAACATTAAACTTTACCGCGCCGGATTAATTATCGGTGGCGGTGGCGAATTTGATATTTCTGGCAATACCAGCATCGTAGCTGGTTTAACTTTTAATAACGGTTTCACTAATATTGTAACAGATAAAGCCAGAGATGTTAGAAATCATTATTTGGCGCTTAATTTCGGTGTATTCTTCTAATCTGGATATTTGTCTTGATACTTGATACTCACTACTTGATACATTAATATGAAAATAGCACTAGCACAACTCAATTACCATATCGGAAACTTTGAGGTCAACACTAAAAAAATAACCGAGAATATTCAATTGGCGAAAGATAAAGGTGCAGATTTGGTTGTTTTTGCCGAACTGGCTATTTGTGGCTATCCACCAAGAGATTTTTTGGAATTTGATGAGTTTATTGTATTGTGCGAATCTGCAGCTCAGGAGATTGCCAAGCATTGTACAGATATTGCCTGCATTGTGGGCCTACCTATTAAAAACGAAGTATTACAGGGAAAGGATCTGTTTAATGCAGCTTATTTTATCGAAGATGGGAAAGTTAAAGCTGTGGTTAAAAAAGCACTGTTGCCTACCTACGATGTGTTTGATGAATACCGCTATTTCGAACCTGCCACACAATTTAACTGTATCGATTTTAAGGGTAAAAAAATTGCCCTCACCATTTGCGAAGACCTATGGAATATCAATGATAATCCACTATATGTTTCTAATCCAATGGATGAGCTGATTAAAGAGCAACCTGATGTAATGATTAATATTGCAGCATCTCCTTTCTCTTATACCCATGATGACGAACGCATTAAAGTATTGGCCGATAATGCAAAGAAGTATAAGTTGCCTGTATTTTATGTAAATCAGATTGGTGCACAAACCGAAATTATTTTTGATGGTGGTTCGTTGGTTTTCGATGCTGATGGAGCTATGAAAGCAGAGATGAAATATTTTGAAGAGGATCTTCAGGTTTTTGACCTGGAAGAAGTTGAAAATGTGCGTAATAAATATCCCCAATCGGAAAGATTAACCGATATTGAACAGATTCACGATGCATTGATTTTAGGCATAAAAGATTATTTCAGGAAATCTGGTTTCAGTAAAGCCGTATTGGGCTTATCAGGCGGGATCGACTCCGCTGTGGTTTGTGCCTTGGCTTGTCGTGCGTTAGGAGCAGAGAATGTAATGGCCGTTTTAATGCCTTCCAAATTCTCTTCCGACCATTCCGTTCAGGATGCTTTAGATTTGGCTAACAATATTGGTTGTATGCATGAAATTGTGCCAATTAAAGAAGTTGCAGAAGCTTTCGATCATATACTGGCACCAGCTTTTAAGGGCCTGCCTTTTAACCTTGCAGAGGAAAATATCCAGGCCCGTATTCGTGGAATTATTAATATGGCCATGAGTAACAAGTTTGGTTATATTTTATTAAATACCTCGAACAAAAGCGAGTGTGCTGTTGGTTATGGTACTTTATACGGCGATATGTGTGGTGCAATTGGGGTAATTGGCGATGTATATAAAATGCAGGTTTTCGAGCTGGCAAGATACATTAATAAAGAAAAGGAAATTATCCCGATCAATACCATTGTTAAACCGCCATCGGCAGAGTTAAGGCCTGATCAAAAAGATTCTGATTCATTGCCTGAGTATGAAATACTCGATAAAATATTATATCAGCACATCGAAAAGAAACAGGGCTCGAAAGCCATTATTGCTCAAGGTTTTGATGAGGCACTAGTGCTGCGTATTCTGAAAATGGTTAATGTTGCCGAATTTAAACGTTATCAAACACCACCTATTTTAAGGGTATCGCCAAAAGCATTCGGTATGGGCAGAAGAATGCCGATAGTTGGAAAATATATGGCCTAGGTTGTTTCTAGGCTTGTAATGTTGGAAGGTTCGAAAGTTGTTTTGATTGTTTAGTCGCTAGTTAACTTGTTTAACAGCAGCTATAAACCTCACAGGTTTTTAAAACCCGTGAGGTTTAAAACTTATTACGCTAAAGTTGCATCAACAGTAATCGTTGTGTTTAATAATTTAGAGATTGGGCAGTTTTTTTCTGCATCGGCTACTAACTCATCAAACTTCTCCTGTGTTAAGTTAGGCACGGAAGCGGTTAAAGTTAAATGTGATTCTACAATTTCACCTTTTGATGGATCTAGGTTGATTTCACATTTGGTTTCCAATTTATCTGCTGTAAATCCTGCTTCAGTTAAGTTCGCAGATAATTTCATGGTAAAACAGCCTGCATGCGCAGCAGCAATTAATTCCTCCGGATTTGTGCCAACACCCTCTGCAAAGCGAGAATTAAAAGAATATTGAGTATTATTTAAAGTGGTACTTTGTGTAGTGATGTTACCATTACCTTCTTTAATAGAACCTTGCCATACGGCTGTTGCATTTCTTTTCATGATTGGATTTTATTTTTAGATTGTTTAACACCTAAAGATAAAAATATGTTTGTTTAAAGCTGGCAATTCTTTGTTAAGAAATCCTTGTATTAAAATCATTTCTAAATATTGTTTCAAAAAAAGAAGCTGCTTCAAAGAAACAGCTTCCATTGCATTACGATCTTTTTAGGTTATTTATCTGATTTTTAATTATAAAGGGTACAATACTGCGGTTGCCTGTTTATCCTTCGCTGATAAAACAGTAGCGCCACTTCCACATTGCCCACCGTTCATTAATGATAAGGCATCGGTTCCTCCAACCCCTGGAACATTAATGGTTGTAGATTGGTTAGTGTGTTTAAATGAGATGGTATGTCCAAATTCATGTGTGATGGTTCTTGTGCGTTGTGCAAAAGAATTGTTTTGAATCAGATTCTGATTAATCCAAACCGTATTGCCAGCTTTACCGTTAGAAGTTGATAAATAAGCCTGTCCACATGTAGAACTTCCAATTGTATTATCTACCTTAATTAAGATGTCATAAATAGTACCTGTTGTAATCACAAATTTGATTTTGGAGTTTGGTACTGTATTCCATTGGTTGATTGCAGAATTGATTTCACTGATCATCCCGTTTATAGAAGGGTCGATTTTAACGCGGATATTACTGCTATTGGTTACAATATTTCCATTGTAATACTGTTCTGTTATCGGTTTCCCATTATCAGCAGGAACTTCCATGGTTTTGCTAAATACGATATCGCCGTCTACAACGTAATTATCGCCACTTTCTACAATCTGTGCGTCTGTAAATCCAAGATTTTTGATGTAAGCAAGAACTTTTTGGTTTTGAATATCATTTTTCTGATCTGCAGGTATCTCATTTTTCTTCGAGCACGAGATTACCATTACTGAGAGCAATGCAATCAGCATGGTTTTTGTTAATAGGTGTTTCATAGTTTAGGTTTTTGGTTTAGATCGTAATATGCCGCAATTGAGTATTATATCAATAAATATAATATAAAAAATACAAATCTGTATTTTAAATACATATTTTTTTTGTATTCTTAATTAGCGGTCATCAACCTGGATTTTTGCCTAATCTATTTGTTGTTTTAGCCTATTACTTCTAATCGACTGGAAAAGCAATATACCTACACCAATCATGATCGAAATATCAGCAAAATTGAAAACACCCGTTTGGAAGATATAAAAATCCATATGCATAAAATCGGTAACCGATCCATGTACAATACGGTCGTATAGGTTGCCAATCCCGCCGCCTATCAGAAAACACAAAGCAATTTGCATGCTCATTGGTAAATTGCGTTTGGCAAAGAGGAAATATAACCCGTAACCCAAGAACAGTAAGGGTAAGCCTGTTAAAATAATAAGCCTAAAAATATAGGGCATGTTATCGCCAAGGCTTAAAAATGCCCCGCTGTTTTCTACTTTGGTTAAGGTAAAACGGTCTTTGATAATACTGATATGTTCGTAATCGCTAATCTCGGTACGCACAATTTTTTTGGAAATCTGATCGCAGCCAAAATTTAAAGTTAATAACAGGAGCAATACCGACCAGCGGAGGTTTTTTATTTTTTGCATAATTTTTTATCTGATAATATCGGCATCAATCGGTATATAGCCTAAATGCCTGCTTAACGACATGATTTGCCCTTTGTGATGAAACTCGTGGGTAATAACATGGGTAAACAACTTTAATGGATTTACTTTTAAAATCTCTCCATTTCTCTCTAATTCAATTTCCTGCAGTTCATTTCCTATAAATTTTTCGATAAATAAGCCAATATACTCATCTACCTGGTTAAAATAGGTTTGGCAGTGATGTAGGGTCTGATAGTTTTCGAAAGGTAAAAATTCTTGTTCAATGCCTAAGGCTTTTTCACCAATCCACGCGCAATAGGTTTGACAAATATGAACCAACAAGTTTCTGATAGAGCCTCTGCCGAATGAACTGTTGTTAGTTAAGAAATCGTGTTCGGAAATACTCCCAATATAAGCTAAAAGGGTATTTCTTGATGATAAAATGAAATCGTATTGTTGTTTAAACATGATTTGGTTTCTTGATCCATTTTCTAAACGGAATAATCAAGGCTAAGATAATCGCTAAAACACTCAATATTTTTGCAATAATATCGCCGCTTTTTACATAAAAGGTAATCTCGTCGTTCAGGTTAATGTTGGCCTTTATTGCAGTTCTCGTCCACCATTTGGTGCTTTGCGTTACGTCGCCACGTTGATTGATGAAGCAAGAAATGCCTGTATTTGCAGAACGGGCCACATCACGGTGGGTTTCAATTGCCCTAAGCTTGGCGTACATCATGTGCTGGTCTTTACCTGAGGTATTTCCCCACCAGCCATCATTAGTGATAATAGCAATAAATTGTGCCCCATCTTTAACCGATTGAGCAACCCATTCGCCCCATAGGCTTTCATAACAAATAACAGGGGCAGCGCCAATTCCACTTTGCGCATAAAGTACACCAGGTTTTTCCTGCCAGCCCCATCCACCAACAGCTCCACCAAGTTCAGCAAAAACACCGTCTAAAAATGAAAACACTTTAGGGAAAGGCATTTTTTCTACACCCGGTACCAATTTAGATTTATGGTAAAACTGAACATTTGCAGAGTTTTCTACCTGCATGGCCGTGTTAAAATTATCCCAATACTGGTTACTTTGCGGATCGTACTTTGCTGAAAGTGTTTTTTTGGTCTGGTAGATTTTTTTGCTTTCAATTCCGGTAATCAGTGTTCCGTTTTTGTATTTGCTTAAAAAACTTTGGAGGGTATAAAAATCAGGGTTAGATCTGATGCGATCTTCGTCGGCTCGACTCGGTATTGCCGTTTCTGGCCAGATAAAATATTCGGTATTACTTTGCCCAACCGAATCGGAAAGGTGTGTTAAAATTTTGAGCTGTTCAGAAACCGGTATGCTTTCCAGTTTTTGGTAGGGATCGATATTCGGTTGAACCACCACCACATTACTTGGTGTGCCTTTCTGTTCGGAAGTAAAGTATTTGGTTAATGAAATGCCGATGGGAATAATCACTATCAAAGCCCAGATTCCAGCGGTTCTAAATCTTAAATAACCTGTTTGTGATTTAAATTTCTTGTAGGCTTCAAAAGCTAGGATATTGCTCACTAAAATCCATAGTGAGCCTCCGTAAACGCCAGTATAATCATACCATTGAGCCAGCTGATGCATCCCTGCTAAACCATTACCTAAAGTCATCCAAGGGAAGGCTAAATCCCAGGTTTGCTGCAAATATTCTAATGCGATATAAAAGGCAATTAAGCCCAGGTACGCAATCTTTTTATTTACGTATTTGCCTAATCGATAGTATAACCAAAAAGCAAAAGTCATTAAAAGTGCACCTAATCCATAAGGAATTAAAGAAACAGGGAGGGCTACTGCTGGCCCGTTATAGGCACTAATGGCGTTGTACACCCAATAAATTGATGCTGTATTCCAAACTAAAAAAGTTAAGCCTGCGGTTAAGAAAATCCTTTTACCTTGTTTTTTGAAGTTAGCATGGCCAATGGCTTCCAGGGCGATAAATAAAGGAACCAAACCAATCAATAATAATGGGGTAGTAAAGGGCATTGGTGGCCAGGCTAGCCAAAGTAAAAATGCACTTAAGAGGGCGAGGAGGTAGGTTTGTTTCTTATTCATTTTAAGTGCTGGCGCAATATTGTCATCCTGAGCTTGTCGAAGGACTAATTAATTATAATCTGGCGTTTCGACAGGCTCAACGTGACAACTTGAGGGGATTAGTTTTACAAACTATCTAAAATATTTGCTTTTTTAGCTTCGTATTCTTCCTGGGTAATGAGGTGCTTATCGTACAAAGTTTTTAGCTTGCGTAATTTTAATGTGGCTTCGTCTTCTGGCTCTTCAACTACTTCAGCAATCTGAATAACGGGTTGAACGGGTTCTGGAGTTGGTTCGTAAGCAGGAATTTCGGCAAGGGGTTGAGCATTTAAATTAATGGGAGACGCCGTTGCACGGTTTTCTTCCAGTTTTTGCTGACGGAGCATTTCCTTATACTCTTCCAATTGCTGGTTTGCAGCCTGGTGCAATTTACGCGCCTGTACTTTCGGAATAAATTCGGTTACGATATTTTCGCCATGCTGTGGTACACAGATAAATTTAGAACCAAAAAACTCTTCTTTAAATGAAACCTCTTTAATGCTTTTCCACGAAATATCTTTGAAGTTCATGGTTAAACCTAAATTACCTGGCTCGCAATAAAAAATACGCTTGTTCGAAATCGCGATGCTGTCTGGCAATAAGTTTACCGCTGGTTTTTTCTGTACAGCTAAATATAAAAGTTCTTCACCCGCTGTTAAAAGGTCGTTTAATTTTCCAATAACTTTTTCAACCGCCTTTGGGTCTTGTTCGTCACTCAGAAATCTATCTATGCTAATCATAATGTTTTTAAAATTGGTATATTGTTTATTTTCTGATGCTAATCTTCAGCAGCTTCATATTTGTTTTTGCTTTTAATGTTGGGTTTCCCCGCTATGCAAATTACAAATTCTCCTTTTAAAGTATTGTTTTCAAAATGTGATTTTATTTCCACCAAAGTTCCACGCACGGTTTCCTCGAACATTTTGGTGAGCTCTCTACTTACCGATGCCTGCCTATCGGCACCCAGGTATTGTGCAAACTCCTCTAAAGTTTTTAATAAACGGTGTGGACTTTCATAAAGTATAATGGTGCGATCTTCTTCTGCCAATTTTTTGAACTTTGTTTGTCTGCCTTTTTTAACCGGTAAAAAACCTTCGAAACAAAAGGCATCAGCAGGTAAGCCCGAATTAACCAAAGCAGGCACGAAAGCCGTTGCGCCAGGTAAACATTCTACGGCAATATCATTTTTAATGGCCTCACGTACCAGGAAGAAACCCGGATCGGAAATGGCAGGTGTTCCGGCATCAGATATCAGGGCAATTTTCTGCCCTTCATTTAAAAACTTGATAATTTCTGAAGTAGCCTTATGTTCGTTGTGCTGATGGTGTGAGAAAACCCTTTTATCGATGCCGAAGTGTTTAAGCATGGGTGCACTGGTACGGGTATCTTCGGCGAGGATCAAATCGCATTCTTTTAATATACGAATTGCCCTAAAGGTCATATCCTCCAGATTGCCTATTGGCGTTGGTACGAGAAATAGTTTGCCATCCATATTTTTCTGTGTCCGTCATTGCGAGAGCTGGCTCCGGTTTCTCGGAGAGGAACGACGAAGCAATCTTTTTGTTGAGAGATTGCCGCAAGCGTTCGCAATGACGACTTAATTATTATCTTTGCTTAAAAAATTAAATAATGCTGCAAGTTAACTATATCCGCGAAAATAGAGAGAAAGTTTTAGAACGTTTAAGTATCCGTAATTTTAAACAGCCAGAACTGGTAGATGAAATCATCAAAATTGATGAGGAGCGCCGTTCTACACAAACTTCCCTGGATAATATTTCTGCTGAAGCGAATGCAGCTGCCAAACAAATTGGCGATTTAATGCGTACGGGTAAAAAAGAAGAAGCCGAAGCGATTAAGGCCCAAACAGCTTCTCATAAAGAAAATATCAAAAATTTGAGCGATAAATTGAATGAGTTGGAAGCCGCTCAACATAATTTAATTGTTCAATTGCCTAACTTGCCATACCATTTGGTAAAACCAGGGTCTACAGCGGAAGAAAACGAAGTTGTTTTAACGCATGGAGAACCTGCTAAATTACCTAACAAAGCTTTGCCGCACTGGGAATTGGCTGCGAAATATGATATTATCGATTTCGAGTTGGGTGTAAAAATTACTGGCGCTGGTTTTCCGGTTTATAAAGGAAAAGGAGCAAAGTTACAACGTGCCTTGATTAATTTCTTTTTAGATCATGCTACTGAAGCAGGTTATAAAGAAATGCAGGTACCTCATTTGGTTAATGCGGCCTCGGGTTTTGGTACGGGGCAGTTGCCGGATAAAGAAGGACAGATGTATCATTCAACTGTTGATGATTTATATTTAATCCCAACTGCCGAAGTGCCGGTAACCAATTTATACCGTGATGTAATTGTTAAGGAAGAAGATCTTCCAATTAAAAATACCGCTTATACGCCTTGTTTCCGTAGAGAAGCGGGCTCATATGGTGCACATGTACGTGGTTTAAACCGTTTACACCAGTTTGATAAGGTTGAAGTCGTGCAGATTACGCATCCTGATAAATCTTACGAAACCTTAGAAGACATGAGCCAATATGTTCAGTCTTTATTAAAGGAACTGGGATTACATTATCGCGTGTTGCGTTTATGCGGTGGCGATATGGGCTTTACTTCTGCTATGACTTACGATATGGAAGTTTGGAGTGCTGCACAAGAACGTTGGTTAGAAGTTTCTTCTGTATCAAATTTCGAAACTTATCAGACTAACCGTTTAAAATTACGTTTTAAAGGAAAAGAAGGTAAGGCACAACTGGCTCACTCATTAAATGGAAGCGCATTGGCATTGCCACGTATTGTGGCTTCTATTTTAGAAAACTACCAAACCGAAGATGGGATTAAAATTCCGGAAGCTTTAGTGAAGTATACCGGTTTTGATATTATTGATTAGTCTTAGATAAATCGTCATTGTAATGATGATATTTTCTCATAAAAAAAGCTTTGCATTGCTGCAAAGCTTTTTGTTTTTTATATAGATAGATGTAATGCGGTATTGATTATAAAATCAAGATCAGCAATAAAATGATGATAATGATTGCACCAACTGAAAGGTAAACACCTCCAGAAACTGCGCGGGCCTGACCTTTTAATTCTCTTAACTCGCTACGTAAAGCTTTACGTTCTGCTCTTGTTAAGTTAGATTTGTCCATGTCTCTGATCTCTTCAACACGGGTTTTAATTCTTTCCAGTTTCACTGTTTGTTCTGCAGTTAATTCTGTTGGGTTTTTCGCAGGTTTATCAGCTGCCTGAGCTGAATTAAAACTAATGCCTAGAGAGAAAACCAAGGCTAACGTGTAGATGAATTTTTTCATAATATCTAATTTTTTAGTGTTCGACCTCTACGTAACAAAAAACCTACCAAAATGTTCTGGTAGGTTTTAAAAAGCATTGATTTAACCGTTAAAAATCTTATTTGATCTCGAAAATGGCATTTACTGTGAAATTCAGCTTAATTTTTTTGAAATCGATTTCCGGAGCGCCGGCAGCATCAGCCATTTCAGCTTTCATCGCGTAATTTCTATAAACAGGTTGTATTACATTGTCTCCACCGTCTTGTATCTCAATTACACCACCTAATTTATCGCCTAGTGCTTCTACCATGTAAGCTGCTTTCTCTTTTGCAGCCAATAAGGCTTTAATTTTAAGCTCTTTTTTTAAGATTTCGATTTTAGAGTAATCATAGCTTTCAATATTGGTATTGGCTATTCCTTTTGCATCTATCGACTCTAATATTGCATTAAACTTATTTAGATCGCTAACTTTTAGACGATATTGTTTGCTGGCTAAGAAATCGGGGTTTTTCTTTTTTTCTGTAGCGTAATTCCAGCTGCTTAAATTGCTGATGGTTAAATTTTCTTTTGCAATGCCCGCTTTTTGTACAGCGGCATACAACTGTTTTTCCAATTCTGTAATGTCTACTTTTTTCTTTCCGTTTAAGTATTCTTTAAGTGAAATACCGATATAAATAATATCTGGTGTTACTTCTGTTTCTGCGGTTCCGCTAACGTTAATTTTTCTGCGTAAATCTACTTGTTGAGCCATCGCTGATGATAATCCTAAAAATGCAACCAGTGCAAGTGCTATTAACTTTTTCATAATGTATTTTCTTTGTGTGTACTGTAATGATGTAAACCGTGCACAAATTCCACACCGAGATTATCATTTTTTTTATTTTTTTGGAAATGAGCGCCAGTATTTCAGGGCAAAACCTGTCCCGCTATACACTTTAGCCCCGAAGAAAAATCGGGGGCTGCCGTTGTTATCGGGTTTATTAACAAAGGATTATGCTGCTATCAAAAAAGATCTATCAAACTTTAGCAATTGCTATAGAAATAAGTTTTAACTGAAAAATATTGTTCTTCTTATCGTACAAATATTCATTCAGGTATTTCATCCGTTAATAAAAGCTATTGTTTTAGCCACCTAAACCCGACAAAGCGGATAGCCCGGAATGAAAGCGCAGCAGAATGAGGGAAATAGCGATGGCGGGGCTGGATTGACCAATGCACATTGAAACCTGATTTTCTAAAATAAATAGAAAGAGAGTAAAATTATGCGCAAGGTTTTATGCTTAAATAGACGGAATTATAAATGGTTATAAAACCTAGCGCAGCAGAGTTTTCTGCAGAATTTTAATCATTGTTTTGCAATTAGGAATTGCAAAAAGAATTGAATTGTGGTTGTTAAACCTTTGATACTTTAACAGCAGTTGGTCCTTTTTGACCCATTTCTACTTCGAACGTAACTTTATCACCTTCTTTAATCTGGGTGATTAAACCGTTTGCGTGAACAAAAATACTGTCTTGCGTTTCAGTGTTTTTAATAAAACCGTAACCTTTACTGTCGTTAAAGAAAGTAACTGTTCCTTTTTTAACAGGATTTTCATCGATGATGTCTTCTTGTCTTGAAATCCCGATCTGAATATCTTCTGTATTAATTACTTTCTTTTTCTTCGGATCTGGTGGAGTAGAAGAGATATTTCCGTTTTCATCAACATAAGCCATCATATCTTCAAGCGCTAAACCTTTTTTTGCATTAGCCTGACGCTCTTCTTTTTTCTCTTGTTTGTCTTTTTGTTTTTTTAATCGTTTTTTTTCGTTCTCTTTTTTACTGTATGTTGCCTGAGATTTAGCCATATTTTATTTAATTGTTTTGTTTTGAAAGGTGAGTGGAATGGAGAATTATACAAAGATAACAATACTAAAGCATAAACACGATTTTATTCGGTTATGCTCTTGTCATTTGGGTTTGTATAGTAAGGTATAGTACCACAGATGAGGAGGACGAACACAGATAAAGAAAGATATCATCCGTGTATATCTGTGATTGATTCTTTTTATGATGCTTTATTTACCCACTTATCTTTATCCACCTGATAAACAAAATTCCATTTTAAGGGCTCACCATAATAGGCTACTTCTAATTCGGCGATTTTAAGGGCTCCTAATTTTTCTGTCGCTTTTTGTGAACGGAAATTAGTAGCACCGATATGTAAGATTACTTTATCTACAAACTGAAAAGCATAATCAAACATTAAAGTTTTTAAAGCCTTATTATGCCCCTTTCCCCAAAACTCGCGGGCAATAAAGGTGTAACCAACGGCAACAGAATGGTCTGTTTCATTTAATTCGTAGTACCTGGAACTGCCCACAATTTTGTTGCTTTCTTTTTCATAAACGATAAAAGCACCCTTCGATTCTATTGCACCTTTAAAGAAATTTTCGAAAACCGCTCTTTTGTAACGGTCTTTGTTGGGGTGCTGCTCCCAAATTAAGGGATCGGAAGCTACCGCAAAAAGCGCTTCAAAATCCTCTTCTTTTAGGGGAACTACGGTAATTAAATCGTTTTCTAATATGGGCTGTAAATCGAAATTCATATTGGTTGGGTATAAAAATGGCTGGCTAAAGGGCCAGCCATTTATTGTAATAGTATTATTTAGGCAAGATAATAGATTTCTCCATTGCGTGCACTTCAGTCGAAATGACGCCTTTATTAATCTACCAAACCTTCGATTTCTACCACTTCCTGAGCATCTTTTTGATAATCAACTTTATCAATTTCGAAACCAAATAAGCTTAAAAAATCAGATCTGTAACCTGGTAAATCACCTATTGCCGGTAAAGTTTCGGTTGTTGCTTCTTTCCAAAGTTCTGCAACTTTAGCCTGGATATCTTCACGCATTTCCCAATCGTCGATTCTGATTCTGCCTTTCTCATCAACAGGAACAGGGCTGCCGGTATATAAACGATCTGCATATAAACGTTGGATTTGCTCAATTGTACCCTCATGAATACCTTCTGCTTTCATTACTTTGTACAACAATGAAATATACAACGGAATTACTGGAATTGCAGAACTTGCCTGTGTTACCAATGCTTTATTAACCGATACATAAGCTTTGCCATCAATATCTTTCAATTTATCGCTGATTTTAAAAGCAGTTGCTTCTAAGTCATCTTTAGCTCTGCCAATGGTTCCTTTACGGTATACTGGCTCGGTTAAAGCTGGGCCTATGTACGAATACGCTACTGTTGTTGCACCATCGGCAAGCAGGTTTTCTGCTTTTAGGGTATCAATCCACATGGCCCAATCTTCGCCACCCATTACCGCAACGGTATTGGCAATATCTTCTTCGGTAGCGGGCTCGATAGAAATTTCAGTCACATTACCAGTATGGAAATCGACGGTTTTATTGGTATAAGTTCCACCGATAGGTTTTAAGGTGGAACGGTGAAGCACTTCCGTATCAGGATGTTTCCTAACTGGAGATGCCAGACTATAAATAACTAAATCAACCTGACCAAGATCAGCCTTGATTAATTCAATTGTTTTTTCTTTAATTTCTTTTGAGAAAGCATCGCCATTAATACTTTTTGCATATAAACCAGCAGCATGGGCTTCTTTTTCAAAAGCTGCGCTATTGTACCAGCCTGGTGATGCAGTTTTGCCTTCAGAAGGTGCTTTTTCGAAAAATACGCCAATTGTTGAAGCACCAGACCCATAAGCAGCAGTAATACGCGAAGCTAAACCGAAACCGGTTGATGCACCAATTACCAATACTTTTTTAGGACCATCTATGGCTCCTTTAGATTTTACATATTCAATTTGATTCTTTACGTTTTGTGCACAACCATCAGGGTGTGCGGTTAAACAGATAAAGCCCCTCATTCTAGGTTCGATAATCATTTTTGTTCTATTTACGTTTTGTAATGTTAAAATAAGCGCAATTTTTAAGGGTATTGGAAATACCGTAATGCCCAAATCTTTAACGAAGATAAATTTTTAATCGTTTAACGTTAAATGAATTTTAAATAATAAGCTTTTACATTTGTTTAATTGTTTTTAGATCTAAATTCTATATTTAGAATATTATCTCTTTTCATATCGGTATCCAGGTAAACTGTCCGTGTTTTATCGCCATAGTAAATGCAAAGTACAGCTGTATTTGGTGGGACACTTCCTAAATTATCTGCCCGAAACAATAAAGTGTTTTTGCCTGGTTGCAATGTTAGATAAAATCGCTTGGATGTCTTTTTAACTGCAATTTTTTGATGGATCCATTCGTCATTGAGTTTTAAAGATACACTATCTCCATCTTCTACCTGGCCGTCCCAAATTTCAAGTTCTATCCGCTGGTTTTCAACTTGCATATTTGCAATAACATCGGTATTTCTGTCTATGGGTTTTTCCGGAGCAATTTTTTTCTTTTGTATTCCTACAGGTTTATTGCCTATGGATTGATTAGCTGATAACGTAGGTTTTGAATATGCCCTGTAAAACTTAGCCACTAGAAAAGTTGCAAAAGCGTTTGAGCGGTTTGAAAAATCAAAACTATACATGTTTTCGCTAGTTTTAACAATCAAATTTCCTGTATTTGGTGGCTTGCGTCCATAATTATCTGCAAAAAGTGCAAGCGTATTCATTCCTGTATCTAGATGTAGCGCATGGCTAAATTTTTTCTCATCAATGGCATGTTTGTTTAAAATCACCCTGCCATTTTGAATCAGTGTTATGGTGTCTGCATCTATAAGCTCTTCATCCTGTATGGCTAAGGTAACAATGGTATCTTTTGTGGTAATTGGATCGTAAATTCCATAATAAATATTATTCTTCCCGGTAGGAGCCACTATTCTGGGAATATGAGGATCTGTCCAGGGCGTTGAATTTGTTTTTGTTAAGGTAATCTTTTCGCGATATAAAAGATTCCTCATATTTACTTTTGAGCTTTCGTAAATTTCATCGCCCTCATCTAAACCCCGCATAAAAAGCCCAAAGTTATCAATCCACATCCGTTGCAAACTCAATTGTGCTTGTCCGGTTTTGGATTTACTCAGCGTAAGTACGCCATTTAGGTAGGGCATCCACTGTTTAATTTTAAAAGGGGTTTCTATTATCGGGTATTTATTTCGACCAATGCCCAGTTGGGTACTATTTTTTTGAACAAGCAAGAGCTCATAACTAAATATAAAATCACCATTTGTAATTTTTAAGTTGGCTGGATAAAGCATCTTTTCAGTTGCTTTGCCAATATTCAATTGCATATTAATTGGTAAAGCCGTGGGATAAGGACGATACTTAAAATCCCAGGTACCCGTAAAGTTCTGAGCTTTTGCTCCGGTCAAAATCATGAGTAACAAAATTCCCAAAAGAAAACGCATATGATTTCAATGAATAAAACTTAAAGATAAGTGTATAACATCTTTTTTGAGGATTAATTTAAAGTTAAATTATTTGCTTTGTTCATTTTCTATTAATTTAGCGCCACACAGATAAAACCGGTTTATCGTCTTATGAAAAAAATAATATTATCTGCCGTGGTGCTCATCATCATGGCTTTTGGAAAGCTTTATGCGCAAACCCAACATCAAAATTCGGGTTGGTTTATGCTTCTAAATAACACTAAGTTTAATGATAAATGGGGTTTACAGTTCGATGTTCAACTGCGTTCGGCTGATGATTGGGGTTATTTGAGAAATACTTTAGTGCGCCCGGCTTTACAATATTTTATTAACAATAAGCACAATGTTGCATTAGGATATTTATGGCAAACTACACATACAGAATCGGAAGGGAGCCCTGATCTTACCCTACATGAGCACCGCATATTTGAGCAATACATTTATAGCCATAAAATAAAATCGGTTTTTGCCAGTCATAGGTTTAGGGTAGAACAACGTTTCATCGGTCGTACGGGTGAAGATGTATTTTCACAGCGTTTCCGCTATTTCTTCAGGCTGATTCAACCGTTACAAAAAGCTCAGCCCACGTTTACAAAAGGGCCATTTGTGGCTTTGCAGAACGAGGTGTTTTTGAATATTCAGAATAAGGATAAAATTAACAATAGTGTTTTTGATCAGAACAGGTTATATCTCGCTGCAGGTTACCGTTTTTCGAAACAGTTTGACCTGGAAGCTGGTTATATGAACCAGGCTACTCATGGTGTTTCAAATAATACGGTAAATAATATTATTCAGTTGGCTGTTTACACAAGGTTTTAATGTTTTAAAGTCATTTTTTGTACAACAACTCTTACAAAATGTTAAACCTGTTGTAAATGATTGGTCTTTTTGCTCAATTTGCCGCGTGAAAAGATTTACCATCCTATTTTTAGCACTCTTGTTTGGCAAGCGGATGCAGGCTCAAGAGATTCAGACGTCTTCAACTGATCATACCCCAACTTCAAAAAGTTTATTTAATCCTGAACATAAAAGGAATTTTTCGCGTAAAGGCGATTTCTTTTTTCACTGGGGATATAACAGCTCGTGGTATGGGAAAAGTGATATCAGGTTTCAAGGCCCGAACTACGATTTTACTTTAAAAGACGTAGTTGCACACGATAGACAATCGAAATTGAGCTGGGCTTATTTAAACCCCGGGCTTATCACCGTACCGCAATACAATATCCGTGCAGGTTATTTTATCAAAGATAACTACAGCATCTCAATCGGTTGGGACCACATGAAATATGTAATGGACATCCCACAAACAGTTGCAATCACTGGTCATATCGGTCCAAATATTTCTCCAACTAATACCCCTACAGGTAATTTGGCAGGCGATTATAACGGACAAAGCATTAATGTTAAAGAGAGCATGTTAACCTATGAGCATACTGATGGGTTTAATTATGCAAATATTGAAATTGAGCGTTATGATGATATTTGGGTGGCTCCGGGCGGCAATACTTCCTTAACCTTAGAAACCGGCTTGGGTGGAGGATTAATGGTGCCACGTTCAGATGTGCGTTTGTTCGGACAGGGCAGAAATAACCACTTCAGTATTTCGGGTTATGGTGTTTCTGCAAAAGTTGGACTTAAGTTTTATGTATGGAAAAACGTTTACCTACAAAATACCACTAAGTTTGGCGCTACCAATTTAACCAATGTGCATACCACTGGCTGGGATGAGTACGACAAGGCTAGTCAGAAGATTAACTACATCGAAAATATGTGGCTGATCGGGGTTCAGTTTTAAAAGATATAAAGGAGGCTTAAGCCTCTTTTTTGTTTAGGGGGCGATTTAAAATTGCCACGGAAACAATGAAGGCACGGAGCGTGTTATATTCTAATTTGTCATTCTGAGCGGCTGTCTTTTATTTTGGCTAAATACTGCATTACAGCATCTTCTGCCTTTTTGTTCTGTTTGATGTTTTCAGTATAAAGATCAATTCTTAGGTTTTTATAAAGCGCTATCGCATTTTCTAACGCAGTAATTAAAGATGTTTTATTGTATTCGGCAATGGTACCTTTAAGTAAGTTGAAATCTTTGGTAGGAAGCTGCGATTCTACTTTACGCACACCTCGTGGTAGGTTGCTGTTTTTGATGTGCAATAGAGGACCAAACACTACCATTCTTAAAAAGCCGAAGAAATCTAAGGCTTCCAGATACTCACCTCTGCCAATTTTTAAAAGAGCATAATGCATCCAGGTCCAAAAGCGATCTTCAATCCATTGGTAATCTGGGTAGGGAAATTTAGCTTCAGTTTGATCGAGGATTTGTTGTAATTGATTGTTTCTGTCAATTAATAGGATAGGGTTTTCTACTCTTGAAGCAAATTCATCAAGGACTAAAAACTTAATGTCAACATGTAGCAATGGCTTGTCGTAAAGGCAGATCAATACGCGCGGTTCGCCAACATGTTCTCCTGTAAATGCAGAAATTAAATCGCCAAGAAGACTGGCATATTGCAGCATTTTCGATTTATCTGTTGATATTTTTTCTTTGGTAACCAAAATGAGGTCGAGGTCTGAAAATTCATCGATTTCATTGCTGAGCCAGGAGCCGCCCACAGCTAAACCGATAACAGATTCATCGTTTTCTAATATTTTGGTTGCGTTTTGGGCAAAGAGTTGTTGTGTCATGTAGTTAATTTTTATAACTAAATAGTTAATAAGTTTTAAAACTTCCTAAGCCAGTAAGCGTGTAAAAATAATTTTTAATAAATAAATTTCTATTGTACACGGTTAAGATCTCCCTTCATCATGATAAGGTCACTTTGCATATTGTTAAGTTTAAAAAAGTTGATCAGTTCCATTAATCTTTTCTCATTATCAAAATTTAAACTATAATTTAATTTGCTCTGGCAATTCGAACACAACCTTAATATACTTTTATCAGTTTCTAACATGCTATTAGTACCGTTCATTACACAGGATGCATAGATGCAATGCTTTAAACCGAAGATATGACCAATTTCATGTGAACTGATTTTTAACAGGCGCATTAGGCTTAATTTATAATTTTTCCCAGATAAGGGGCCGTTTTGTAATCTAAAAACAGAACTTACAGCTAATCCTTCTTGATAAGATGCTAAACCGAATACATAATTCCATTTTGGATCTGGGTATAGATCCATTTCTGTTATGCCCATAATGGCAATTGCATCTTTTGCTTTTTCTTTAGCAACTACAGTATCTCGAAGGTAAGTCGCCAATAATTGCTCATGCTGTTGCGGACCAATTCTTCTAGCGCTTGCTGGAACAATCTCATCGCCAGACTGTTTTAGAATAACAGTTTTGATCTGAAAAAATATCTCTAGGTATGCTCTGCAAGCTTCAATCTCTCTTAATTGAAGGCCAGTGAAACTGCCGATTGGTTTTAAATAGATAGTTTGTGCTGTTTTATTTGGTTTAAGTGGCTTTGAATTTCTAAATTCTGCTAGCGACTGTCCAGTTTCTTTGTGGCTAAATAGCCAATCGCCAGTTTTGGGTTTTGGTAAAGCAATGTCATTTTCAGAAACTGCAGCAAGATAAGATGATCGTTGGCCAGTAGAACAGGAAGTAAAAGCTATAACCAGTACAAAGAAATAGAATACAATTGTAATCTTTATCAATGATCTCATGATGATTTTTTCCTGTAAAATTTGGTTTTTACCATGACTATTACAAAAGCGAGGCAAGAAACAAATAAAATATTTAGTAAAAGATTGAGCGGTTTAAAACCAAAATTCCGATAGCAATCATCGCACTTTCCAGAAAAACTATCGTAAAAAGTTAATGGGAATCCGTATTGGTCAAATCCGTCAGATGCAGCCTCTAGTTTTAATGTTGCTAAAGTAGAGATGATCAATAACAAGATGGTTAGGTATATAACGGCTTTGGCTATTTTCATTAATGTATTTTATAAAAAGATTGCTTCACTCTTGCGCACAGCCCTATGCTTCTGTTCGCAATGACGATCTAGTGTAGATTGCTTTACGCTGGTCGCATAGCGCCTGACTACTGTTCATAATCCAATAGCCTTCGGTGATAATTGATCTGCCCTAAGTGATAGGCTAAATGTGTGGTAAGGTGAACCAGAAAGAATTCGGTCGATGTTTTCTCCTGAAATACCAATGTTGGGTATTCGCTATTGAGCTGTTCTTCTGTTATTTTATCCAGTGTTTCGTTAACCACTATTATAGTTGCTTCAATCATGTTGATAAGCTCCTGCTTTGGGATATCTTTTAACGAAAACTCCAATTCACGGTTGCGGATGTAATTGCTGCTGCCTAAAGTTGCACCAATATAAGTATTGAGGTTTCCGATTAAATGCAGACAAAGGTTCCCTGCTGAGTTTGCAATGCTTTTATCTATAATCCATAAGTTTGCTTCGTTTTTATATGACGCGATTTCGGATTTTAGTTTGTTTAAATCACGGCTGAAAAGTGTTTTTAAGGTTTCGGTAAACATATGAGAATTCTTAAAGGATTATTTGAGATGTTGTTAAGCGAATATAATAGTTTAAAGCTGAAAAGGGATCTTTCTACCCTATTACTACCGACCTATGTATCTAAACCCGATAAAATGGAAAGCCCGGAAGCCCGATTCTTTATCGAGATGAGGACTTGAAATGATAGCGGGACTGACACTTAATAGTAGCAATGATGTGCTTTTCAAATAAAAGGATGTTAAAGCACATTGTCCGAGCGAAGATTTTTTGCAGAAAAGATGAGGCTGTATCATAAGTTGTGATTCCATTCGAACTTGTCACGTTGAGCTTCCCGAAGAATCGGGACAAGTAGTCGAAACGCTTTGAGGGGCATTTAAACAGGTCCTTCGACAAGCTCAGGATGACATCCATATTTATGATACAACCTCAATGACGATCGCGTTGGGAAAAAGAGCTAAAAATTGATCCTTTACCAAAAAAAAACACCTACAATTTCTTGCAGGTGTTTCTCTATTAAAAGGGCTTTAATTTATACTTTTCTTACTCCACCTGAGCCAACAACAGTTTTATCGACACTTGGATTACCAGAGTAATTTACGCTTCCTGACCCGCTGATCACCGCTCTAATGCTTTCGCTTACGGCGATGTTTACGGTTCCTGAACCACTGATGGTACTGGTTAAAGTTTTTGTAGAAAAAGATTTACCGGCAAAGGTACCTGAGCTGCTGATTACTACTTTTGCATGATCTGCGCCGCCTGTAATGTTTATTGCACCAGAACCGCTAATTACACCATTGTAGTTGTCTACATCGGCGGTTGCTTTAATGCTTCCCGAGCCACTTACAGTTGTGGTTAAGCTACCTGTGCTGATTTTTCCGTTAACGCTTAAGCTGCCATCACCACTTACGGTTAAGCTGGCCAACTCTTTTGCTGTTACGTAAGCCGTGATTTTTTTCCCTTCGTATTTTCTGGTCCAGCTTGTAATACTGGTTTGCGGGCGGATAACTAAAACGTTGCCTTTTACTTCGGTAACAATTGAGGACAATGCATCAGCATCGCCTTCTAAACGACAGCTTTCGCTATTGCCCAAAGTTACAATTACGTTTATTGGGCCTGCTGCAGCAACTCCATTGAAGTTTTTCACATCTCTGTCATCGCCATTATTTTTTGAAATGTTGTGGCTGATCTGATTTTTAGCAATTACATTAATACTAGAGGTTAATGTTAAGGATGCCAATAATATTGCAAATACTTTTTTCATGGGTATAGATTTTATTTTTTTTAGATAAATAATGGGCTTTTTCTTATAAGACGATGGTTTTGTTTAAAAGTTGCATAAGATGAAATTTAATTCTCTTTATCAGTGATATTCGGCCATGCTCAAAAATGAAGCTGTATCATGAAAGTAATTTCTCTTCCGAATTTGTCATGTTGAGCCTGTCGAAACACATAAAAGCATATTTAACTAAGTCCTTCGACAAGCTCAGGATGACAAATTCTATATTTATGGTATAGCCGCTGGGATTTAATTACTCTTTTTTTGTATTAATGTAAAACAATGGATCGTGTTTGAAATTATCATCGTTTATGCTGGCATCCACTTTAGCTGTTTTCCAATCGTTTGTAGGTCTAATTAAGGTATAAGCGCCTGCTTTTAATGTTACGCGCACGGGCATATCAAAACCTTTTACATCTGTTACCCAGCGGTAAGATAAATTGCCGTTGTTGATTTTATATTCTAACACAGGGATTTTGGTAAAACGTAGATACTGATCGAAAACTTTATCTAATTTAAGTCCGCTTTGTTTAGCTATGTAATTTTCGATCTCAGCGGTGGTTACGGTTTTGTGATAGAATGTTTTACCTAATCCACGCAAGATCTGTCTGAACTTTTCATCGTTATTAATTAACTGGCGGATGGTACTAATCAAATTTGCACCTTTTGGATACATGTCGCCGGAGCCTTCTTCATTTACACCATAAGGGCCAATAATTGGAATATCGTTTTGGATGATTTTCTGCAATCCGATTACATACTCGTCTGCAGCTGCTTTGTTCTCAGTACATTCGGTAAACAATACCTCTGAATAATTGGTGAAACCTTCGTGAATCCACATATCGGCAATATCTTTCGAGGTGATGTTATTACCGAACCATTCATGGCCGCTCTCATGGATGGTGATGAAATCCCATTTTAAACCATGGCCGGTACCGCTTAAATCTTTACCAAGATAACCTGATTTAAACTGATTGCCATAAGCTACTGCACTTTGGTGTTCCATGCCTAAATGTGGTGCCTGAACCAGTTTGTAACCGTCTTTGTACCATGGGTAAGGGCCAAACCAGTATTCGAAACATTTTAGCATGGGTTTAACATCGGCATCCCAATGTGGGCGGGCTTTGGCACTGTCGGTTTGAAGCGCCCAGTAATCGATGCTGAGTTTTCCGTTTTCACCATCGTAACTGTCCTGCCAGTGAGCATATTTGCCAATGTAAAAGGTTACATCGTAATTGTTGATGGGATTAGCGACAAACCAATTGTATTGTTTGTAACCATCGGGTTTATCTACAGTATTTCTCAGTCTTCCATTAGATATTTCCTGTAAAGTTTTAGGAACACTAATGCTGATCAACATACTATCTACCTCATCGCTCTGGTGATCTTTATTTGGCCACCATACGCTAGCGCCTAAACCCTGGCAGGCCACAGAAACAAAAGGATTGCCTGCTTCATCTTTTTTGAAGATAAAACCGCCATCCCATGGTGGTGTTTTGGCTACAGTAGGATTACCCGAATAAAAAACAATGAATTTATCCTTACTTCCTTTTTTAACTGCTTTAGGGAAGGTTACAAAAACCGCATTGTATTCTCTGGTAAAAGGTAAATCGCCACCCTTATATACTACTTTATCTACTTTTAAGTTATCAAAAAGATCGAACTGTAATTTGGTGAAGTCCTGCGTGGCGGTAAAAGCAAATTCATTGCTTCCACTTACTGTTTTCTGGTCGATATCGATCTTCACATCTAAGTGGTAATAATTAATATCGTAACAGGTACGCAAGGGGGTAAGTGTTCCACGGAGGCTGTCGGCCCTTGAGTTTACCTGGTTTTTGCCTAGCATCTGTGCCTGTACAGCCGAAATGCTGGTGCTGATGGCAAGGATGAATAGTAACTTTTTCATTTGTTATGTTTTTGTCGATCGTTATAAACGATCGGTTATTTATACGCTCGTTAGGAAACGAGCGTAGGCTTATTTTATCACATCAACTTCGATAAAACTATCGTTAAATACAGTTTGCGTGGCTTTAATATAATCGGCTTCGGTTGCTTTATAAGGGTTTTCTACAAATTTTTGTGGATTACGTGCAAATAAAGGGAATGCTGTGCTCTGCACCTGGATCATAATCCGGTGTCCTTTTTTAAAGGTGTGTAGTACATCCTGCAACTGAAAGTTCACGTCTGTTTTCTGGTTGGCTACCAAGGCCTCAGGTTTTTCGAAACTATTGCGGAATCGGGCAGGCATAACTTCCGAACGTACCATTTGCCAGTAATTGCTCAAAATAATATTCTTGTTTGGCATATAAGGGTTGTTCGGCTCATCGGCTGGGTAAACATCGATCAGTTTTACAATAAAATCTGCATCGGTACCCGTGGTTGCAATTTTAAGATGCGACATAATTTCGCCTCCCAAGGTAATATCGTTATCCAATACATCGGTCTGATACACCAACACATCTGGTCTTCTGCCCGCAAAACGTTGGTCTTCGCTCATGTAATTGTGTGGCGTAAAACCCAATGTAGTGGTTAAATCTTCGGTATATGGAACAGGCTTTAATGGATCGCTGATGTAGTTTACTGAACCAGCTGCACCAGGCGCAGACATACTGAGTTTACCATCGGCACCCAGATATAGTTTTTGTTTGGTTGCCTTTTCTGTTGGCCATTTAGCAAAAGTTTCCCATTGTTTTTTACCGGTATCGAACATGTAAGCCTCAGGCAGCCCAGAGTTTTTATCGCCATTGCCTTTTAAAAAGTGATTAAAGAATTTAGCTTCAATTTCTTTCTGGTAGAATGTTGCAATGCTATCACCGAAATACACATTGCTATGCATGGTATGACCGGTTTCGCGGCTCCATCTTCCATGTCCAAATGGTCCCATTACAATCGTGTTGTAGGCATTAGGGTTTTTCTTTTCGATGGTTTTATAAATGTTTAGCGGGCCTGATAAATCTTCAGCATCGTACCATCCGCCAACTACCATCACCGCAGGTTTAATGGTGTTATAGTGTTTTAATAAGCCACGTTTTTGCCAAAACTCATCGTAGTTTGGGTGGTTAACGGTTTCTTGCCAGAAGAAATTATTCTTGTAATATTTGTCAGCATTGCTTAATGGGCCTAAATCTAAAGCAAACTGATAGCCATCTTTTGTTTTTGGGAGGATTAGCTGGTTGTTGTACCAGGCTTTAGAGGTAGTATCGGTTTTCTGCACGCCAAATACGGGAAAAGTCATAAAATAACTTTGTAAAAATGATCCGTTGTGGTGAAAATCATCAAAAAAGAAATCTGAAATCGGCGCTTGTGGCGATGAGGCTTTTAAGGCAGGGTGATTGCTCAAAATTCCTGCAGCAGTGTAAAAGCCCGGATAAGAAATTCCCCACTGGCCAACTTTGCCATTGTTGTTCGCTACATTTTTAACAAGCCAATCGATGGTATCATAAGTGTCAGAACCTTCATCAACATCTTTCTTGCTTTTTTTGTTATCAATAACCGGGGTCATATTGGTCCAGGTGCCTTCGCTTTTCCAGCGGCCGCGTACATCCTGATACACCACGATATACCCCTCTTTCATCATCAATTCTGACGGGCCTAATTTTGCAGGAAATTTATCTTCGCCATATGGGGCAACGCTATAGCAGGTGCGTTGCATGATCATTGGGTATTTTTTATCCTTGGCTGCATCCTTAGGTGTGTAGATGGCGGTAAAAAGCTTAGTTCCATCGCGCATAGGGATATAAACTTCTTTTTTAGTGTAATTGGCTTTCGGATATCCTGCATCACTTTGCGCAAAGGCAGAGGATGCTGAAAGTAGGATAATCAGTAGTTTTAAATATTTCATTTTATTTAATAAGTTAGTTATTTATGTGTTTGGTTCGTGCTGACCCGAGCCAATGCGCTCTAATATTAGTATTATTTTCATCATTGGGAGAAGGCTTTTTCAGCCGACTCACAATGACGGATTTTATTTATTTCAACACCGAAACCGTAATAAAAGAGCTGTTGTGCACATCGTGATAGATTTTGTGTGTGGCTTTTTGGAAATCCTGTGGTTCTGCCTGATAGATATCCATAAACTTCTGTGGATTGCGATCAGCTAAAGGGAACCATGAGTTTTGAATCTGGATCATAATTTTATGGCCTTTTTTAAAAGTATGCGCTACATCGGGCAGCGGATAATTTACTTTTGTGATGGCGCCAGGAACAAAAGGCTCAGGTTTTTCGAAACTGTTGCGGTATTTCCCACGCATAATTTCTCCACGCACCAGCATTTCGTAACCACCCATAATCAGATTTTTAGGGTTAGGTTCTGGATTTGGTGCATCTTCTGGATAAACATCAATCAGTTTAACTACATAATCGGCATCTGTTCCTGTAGTTGAAACCACTAAATTGGCTAAAACAGGGCCGGTTAAGGTAATGTCTTCGGTTAAAGCATCAGTTTGGTAGGTTTTGACATCCGGACGGCGGGCCGCAAAACGCTGGTCATCGATCATGTACTCGCGAGTACGTTTGGCCTGAATGCCATCCTGATAAGGTACAGGATTATTCGGATCGCTCACATATTCATCCCAGCTATCGGTTCTGCCCACTTTTTCGAAACTGAGCTTTCCATTGGGCTGTAAATACAGGTTTTTGTTTTCTACCTCTTGTGGTGGCCATGTTTTGAATTTTTTCCATTCATTACTTCCCGTTACAAAAATATTCGCTTCTGCTGCATTAAAATCACCTTCACCTTTTAAATAATGTTTAAAGAAAGGTAGTTCGTACTGCTGTTGGTAATCGATACTGGTGGTTTTGCCGAAAGGGATATCGCCGAAATAAGAACCATCACTACGTACCCAGCCGCCATGAAACCAAGGTCCTGCAACCAGGATGTTATTGGCGCCAGGATTCTGTTTCTCAATAGCTTTGTAAGTATCAAAAGTTCCATAGGCATCTTCGGCATCGAAAAAGCCACCCACCACCATCACTGCAGGTTTTACGTTGGTTAAGTGTGGGGTAATTAAACGCGCTTTCCAGAAGGTATCCAGATTCGGGTGTTTAAATAAATCGTTCCAGAATTTAATACTGTCTGCAAAATATCTGTCTTTTAGGTTCTTAACCGATCCGGCTTCTAAATAAAAACGATAATTGTCTTGAATGGGAAACTGAAAACCTTTAGGTCCTTTATCTGGTGTAATCGGTTTAGGTCTTGGCACGCCAAAATTGCCCATAAAGCTGAAAGCATCCATTAAGAATAGTGTACCACGGTGGTGGAAATCATCACCCATAAACCAATCGGTAACTGGCGCCTGAGGCGAGACAGCTTTTAAAGCCGGATGTGCATTTGGCAATGAAGTGGTAGAATAAAAACCAGGATACGAAATACCATAAATACCCGCATTACCATTATTGCCTTTCACGTTTTTAACTAACCAATCGATGGTGTCGTAGGTATCTGTACTTTCATCAATAGCTGTTTTAGATTTTTTTCCAACCAGTTGAGGGCGGATATCTGCAAAAGTGCCCTCACTCATCCACCGGCCCCTCACATCTTGATATACAAAAATGAATCCCTCACGCATCATCGCCGGGAAATTCCCCAAACTCAGCTTATATTTATCTTCGCCATAAGGCGCAACGGTATAAGGTGTTCGATTAATTAAAAATGGATATTTTTTGGTTTGATTTTTGGGTATATAAATGGAAGTGAAGAGTTTAACCCCATCGCGCATGGGGATCTGGCGTTCTATTTTGGTGTAGTTTTCTCTAACATATGCCGAATCGGTTTGTTGGGCTATTAATTCATTAGAAATAAACAGACAAAATAAAAGACTGAAAATTCTTGTAATGTTCATTTAAGTTAGTTTTTAGGAATAAAATTTAAATATAGGTGATTAAGTGATTGATTAGAAAAAATAGCCCGTAAAAGGTTTGTTAGCAAAGATGTAATGATGCGAGATGGATAACGTGTGTGTATTTTGCCATTAAAAGCTTCCTTCGTCATCACTTTATCAAAATTTAGTTAAATAGTGTTAAGGCATAATCTTTTAGGAATTTTCACCGTCATATACATAATCGACATAAACACAAAATAATGAATAGGTTATTAAATAAAGGATTGGTTGTTTTCGCTGCAGCAGCGATGATTGCAACCTTGAGTATTGAAAGCGTTTCTGCACAGCGGCCAAGTAGGAGTGGAGGTTTTTCTGGAGGTGGTAGATCTGGTTCGATAAGCCCATCTAGAGGCGGTGGTTCTATTTCCCGTCAACCATCTATGCATACACCAAGTAGAGGTAGTTATGCACCGGGTAATGGTGGTCGCCCACCAAGGCCTAATTACAGTTATAACAGACCAGGTTATCGCCCGGGATATGGTAGGCCAGGTTATGGTTATCGCCCAGGTTATGGAAGACCTTATTACAGACCGTATTATAGCTATTACAATTTTTACAGACCATTTTTAGGTTTCAGGATAGGCGTATTGCCTTATGGCTATTATCCATTCTGGTATGGTCCAACCCAGTTTTATTATTCTGGTGGATTGTTCTATCAACAAAACAACAGTCAATATGAAGTGGTAACCCCACCAGTTGGTGCCGAGGTTCCGAACTTACCATCGGATGCAAATCAGGTAACCATTAATGGTGTTGAATATTACGAATACAAAGGCGTTTATTACACTCAAAAAGAAAATGCTGATGGTAAAACTGTATATGTAGTGGCCGGAAAAGACGGTATTTTAAACACGACTGACGGACCGGTTGATACGCATAATATAGGCGATATTATAAATCAGCTGCCAGAAGGATGCAGAGAAGTAACCATTAAAAACGAAAAGTATTTTGTTTCGCCCGATGATGTTTATTATGAAGAAATAGTAGATGGAACAAATATTACTTACCGCGTAATTGGTAAGTTGTTTTAATCTTAGTTTTAGCAGTGTCAGATGGTAACATCTGACACCACTTATAATTCCAATAGATGTGCAGTTGGGATATTACCATGCGACTGTATTGTTTAATATCTATAAGAAAGAGTCTATCTTCTTAATGTTCTCAATTTCTTAATGGTAGAACTATTGTTTTTTTATCATTAAGGAGTTAAGGTCATTAAGTTTTGGGTGTGCAGTTGGATGTTACCATGCGACTGTTTTGTTTAATATCCATAAGAAATTGAACGAATAGTGTCAGATGATAACATCTGACACCACCGAAAAAAAATAGCTTTCTTAATGTTTTCAATCTCTTGATGATAGACTTTTTGCAGCAAAAAAATCCATATTTTTACGGCCTAAACATTTCGATTTGAAACCTGTATCGCAGCTCTTCTTTGTTTATTCAGTTCTTGCTATTATGCTCTCATCTTGTTCTGCAACTAAATATGCTGCGGTTAAGGAAAATGAAACCAGTATTTCGTCTGTAAAGTTTTTGGATGAATACATTATGCCCTTAAACCCAATTTTCCAAAATACGGTTGTTGGTGGTTTATCAGGGATTGATTACGATGTAAAGCAAAACCAATATTACATGATCAGTGATGATCCATCACAACATAGTCCGGCGAGGATTTATACTGCACAGATCGATATTAAAGAAAATAAGATAGATACCGTTAGGGTAACTGGTGTTACTTATATCTTACAGGAAAACGGAAAACCATACCCTAAATACGGAAGTGATAAAACTGTAAAGCCTGATGGCGAATCGGTTCGTTATAACCCCTTAACCCATCAATTACTTTGGAGCAGTGAGGGAGAAAGATTATTTAAGAGCGGTGATACTACGATAGTTCAGCCCAGCTTAACCTTTATTTCTACAGATGGGAAGTTCATCGATACTATTCCAATGCCTAAGGGCTTCCATTTTACAAAAACCGAAAGCGGGCCACGTAAAAATGCTTTGTTTGAGGGGTTAACTTATGCCGATCAGTACAAAACGTTGTATGCCAGTTTAGAAGAGCCACTTTACCAGGATGGGCCCCAGGCTGCTTTTGAATATGATAAAGCCTTAACGCGGATTTTAAAGTTTGATGTAGCTACTAAAAAGAATATTGCCCAATATGCTTATAATCTTGGTGCAATGCCGGTTAAACCTACTGTTGAGAATGATTGGAACGTAAATGGAATCTCGGAAATATTAGCCATTAACACTCATACGCTTTTGGTAATGGAAAGGGCCTGGGCAAAAGGGCACGATGATCATACCTTTTTGAAACTTTATCTGGTTGATTTACGGGGTGCTGAAAATGAAATCGATAATAGCTCCTTTGTGCAAAACCCTCCAAAACCATTAACCAAAAAATTGCTTTTCGATTTTGATTCCTTAAACCAGCATATCGATAATTTTGAAGGCGTAACCTTTGGACCAAAATTGCCAAATGGGCACCAATCGTTGATTTTTTGTGTAGATAATAATTTCGGTAAATCTCAGGTGCAACAATTTTTCTTATTTGAGATTATTCCATAAGGATCATCCTGTTAAAAATTATAATGAGTAAAATAAAAGCATTACTGTTTGATTTAGATGGTACATTAATTGATTCTGAGAAGTTTCATTTCGATTGTTGGAATAGGTTTTTGTGTGAATACGGAGTTACGTTGGATTTTAAGGATTGGTTAACAAATTATGCTGGAATCCCTTTGCCTAAGAATGCAAAAACGATAATAGACAGGTATGAAATTGAAGAAGACTTAGAAGGTTTTATCAATAGGAGAGAAAAGATAACTTTTGATGGCTTTAGAACAACCGATATTCAGTTGATGCCCTTTGCATTAGAATTTATCAAGTTTGCTTACGAAAAAGGGCTCACCCTGGCTGTGGTTACAGCTAGTCCTAAAATTGATGTTGAAGCCGTTTTTGAGCGTAACGGTCTGGCTAAGTATTTCAGTTTGTTTATTACCCGAACAGATGTAAGTAAGTCAAAGCCTGATCCCGAGAGTTACAATCTTTGTGTAGCGCGATTGGGTGTTGAAAAAGATGAATGTATCGTTTTTGAAGATACTTTAAATGGTGTTAAATCTGCGTTGGCTGCGGGCATTACCTGTTACGCCATTCAGAGTAATGTACGGGCGCATCAAAAACTAAAAATAGCTGACGAATTGTTCCTCAGCTTTGCGAATGCCAAAGAATTTATGTTGCAAAAGGAATTGATTTAGTTCTTGAAAATTAACTAGCTTAGTATAAAGTAATAGAATTTTGTATGGTAAAAAAAGGATTATGGATTTTATTTGCAACCTTTTCACTGCTGATTGGGCTCTACCCAATGATTTACTTTTTGATGGATAGGAAATTTGGATTGTTAAATTCAAAGTCGGTTGATTTGTTGACCAATACTTTCTGGAACATTGGTTTTTATGTACATATCATTTTCGGAGGAATCGCTTTATTTATCGGCTGGACACAATTTAGTCCGAAAATGAGAAATAGGCGTATGGCACTTCACCGAAAACTGGGTAAAGTTTATGTAATTGCGGTTCTGCTTAGCGCATTAGCGGGTATTTACATAGGCTTTTTTGCAACTGGTGGGTTAATTTCTTCAGCAGGGTTTATATGTTTAGGCATCATTTGGTTTTATACCACCTTAAAGGCTTATTTATACATTAAACAAGGTGAAATTGAGCAACATCAAAAAATGATGGTTTATAGTTATGCAGCTTGTTTTGCTGCTGTAACATTGAGGATTTGGCTGCCAATTTTGACAATGGTTTATGGCGATTTTTCAAAGGCCTACCTGGTTGTTGCCTGGTTATGCTGGATTCCGAATTTGATTGTTGCCTATTTAATCACCAGAAAAACCGCTAATCAATAGTATTTCGATCCCCCATCCTTTGCAATAATTTAGTTTATCATGTCAGCCCAGGAAATTTTAGCCAGTGTCGGATCATTTTCATCTCATGATTTGCTTCTTTTTGAAGAAAAGACTGTGCGAAAAATATTTCGCAAAAATGATATGCTGTTGCGCGAAGGTGAGATTTGTCAATCTGTCTATTTCATCCTTTCGGGATCTTTTGTTCAGTTTCAGTCCGATCATACAACTGAAACGATCATCGACCTACACCTGCCCAACGAATGGATGTACAACCATCCAAGTTTGATTGAACAAAAGTCATCAGGCACAACGATTAAAGCATTTGAGGATACGGCAGTGGTTGAATTGAGTTTAAGTAACCTGCATGATCTGATTGCCAGGTCGCAGTCTTTCTTAAACCTGGGAAGAATTTTTGACCAAGCTAATCACCGGACTTACCTTTTCGATAATGCATTAAGTCCTGCGCAAAAATATAATTATATTAAAAATGTAAAGCCACTAATTGTACAGGTTTTTCCGGTCAAAATGATTGCTTCATACCTTAAGATTGCCCCTGAAACATTGAGCAGGGTAAGGGCAAATCAATAAATTTCCTGATTTGGATCAAGTGCAGCTTTTTGGAAAAATACCGATTTTTGAAATAAAAAAATATGCTAACAGATATCAACCCAAAACTTCCCATGCGTGATAAAGCAATCACCAGAGATTTTTACGTGAATAAATTAGGCTTTAAAGATATTGGAAGTGCAGATTTTAAAGATTACCTGATGGTACAAAAGGATCAGGTTCAGATTCACTTTTTTCTGTTTGAAACACTTGATCCGAAAGAAAATTACGGCCAGGTTTATATCCGTACAAGCGATATTGATGGGTTATATAAATCTATGCTCGAAACTAAAAGCATTCATCCCAATGGAAGTTTACAGACAAAACCATGGGGGCAGAAAGAATTCGCGATGCTTGATCCGGATAACAATCTACTTACCTTCGGTCAAGGGGTTTAAAAGGGGGCATTAGTTCATTGGTCAATAGTTTATGGACCGTTGCTAAGCGTTGATTGTTTAATAGCGTAATTTACTCCAAACCCCAAACGCCCAGCTCCAAACTAAATTAGCAACTGTTCGGTAGCGATATTGATCAATTCGATAGAATTTTTAACATCTAATTTTTGCATCATATTACGACGATGCGTTTCTACTGTTAGCGGACTTAGAAAAAGCTCATCCGCTATGCCGGCGGTCGTTTTTCCCTGTGCAATTAATTGGAGGATCTGTTTTTCGCGTTTGGTGAACTTTGGGCGTCCTTTTAAGTCATTTACAGAAGGTTTGGCAATAATTTCTATAACTTCTCTGCTAAAGGCCAGTTCTCCTCTAAGCGCAGTTTCAATTCCGTTTTTTAGTTCCTCTACCGAAGCATTTTTTAAAATGTAACCACTTGCCCCATTTTGTAAAATCTGCATAATTATACTTCTTTCGGTATGGTTGCTAATGGCAATAACGACCGTTTTTGGCGATAACTTTTTAACCTGTGCGCATAATTCAATACCATTACCATCAGGTAACATAATATCGAGCAGTATAATATCGATTGCGTTGTTGTTTAAAAAGGAAATTAATGCGCTGCCTGACTGGAAACTGCCTACTACATGCATATTTTCGAGGTTGTTGATTAAGGAAACGATTCCTTGTATAACAATCGGATGGTCATCAACAACGGCTAATTTAATGATGTTACTCATAACTTATTGGGATTTCGATATTTATAGTTGTACCATTGCCAGGGTGCGAATCGATTTCGAAAGTGCCTTTGAGATAGGCTATTCTATTTTTAATGTTTTCTATTCCTAATCCTTTTTTATAGGTTGAGGTATCAAAGCCAATTCCATCATCCTCAACCGTGATATAAAAACGTTTTTTATTTTCGCTGCACTGTAAAACTACTTCAGAAGCCTGAGCATGTTTTAGCGTGTTGGTTAGTATTTCCTGTACAACCCTGTAAATGATTATCTGTTCTTCAAGTGCAATATGTTTAGAGATATTTAGTGCTTGAAAATCGATATGCATATGCTTGCTCATCGCCGATTCTGCCAGGTCTTTTAGTGCCGTCTCCAATCCGAATTTTAATAACGTCTGTGGCATCATATTCCGGGCGATATACCTTAATTCGGTAACTGAATTATCCAGCTGATTAACGATCCTTTGTAGCTCTACATCATGTAATTGCATTTCCCGGTGTTTTGCCCAGTTGGATAAATTAATTTTTAAACCCGATAACATTCCACCCAAGCCATCATGTAAATCGCGTGCTACCCTGTTCCTTTCTTTTTCTTCAGCATTGAGCATGGCCTTGCTAATTTCCAGTTGCTGTTTTTGTTCTAACTCGGCCACTTTTTGTTTATAATTTATTGTTCTTTGCTCTGCAAGCTTTTTATAGCCTCTAAAGTAAAAGTATAAAAGGATAACGCTGATTAAAAGGAAAAAAGATGCTGCGATTAATAGAAAATTTGTTTTTTTATTGTTCTTAATAATTAATGCATTTTGTTTCTTTTCTGTATTTAAACTGGCTATCTTTTTCTGGTTCTCTGCATTTTTATATTTAATTTCTAATGCATTAATATCTTCTTTTAGTTTACTTTCATTCAGGCTGTCGCTTAATGCTTTGCTCTTTTTTATCCAATTATAAGCCTCTTTAATGTCACCATTAGCATAGTTTACTTCTGCAAGTGCTTCGGTCATTTTGAGCTTATTCGTTGCTAATGTATTTATTTCTGGCTGATCGATAATTTGAAGCAATGTTTTTTTTGCCATGGCGAAATTTTTCTGTTTAAAAAGAATTCTGTATTTCTCAAATATTACCTCCTGCAAAGAATAATTGTCGCTCAGCTTTTCGGCCAGTTTAATGGCCTTATCTGCATCTAACAGGGCAAGCGGATATTGTTTGATGTCAATAAAGTAGCGCGTAGTGCTTTTGTAATAGTCGAGCCAAAATATTGCCATCGGGTAGCCTGTAACAACATGGTCTGATTTATCCAAAATTGTTTTGGCAAGGTCGAGGTGCTTCTTGGTGAGTTGATGGTTTTTTAAATGGTAATAGTTCCCTGCTGTGGTTAGGTATGCATTAACCAGCAGATAATATTTATTAGGAGATGTATCTTTTAATGCATTTAAGCCTTGTTGCAGGTACGGTGTTGCTTTTTCGTATTGGCCAAGGTTTGTAAATACCGTTCCAATCGAGAGGTATTCGGTGCCTAAAAACTCTTTGTCTCCAGCTTTTTTAGAAAGTGGTAAAACACGGTTGATCAATATATCAAGCGTTGCTTTAAGATCGTCTTTATGCTGTTGAACTAAGGCGTAGTTATGCCATACCATCGACCTTAACCGATAAACACCCTTTGTATTAAACTTGCTCAATAACGAATCGGCATGGATGAGTAATTTTTCTGCTTTTGCGTAATTATGGTCCTGGTAAATTAAAGATTCGTACCAATAAGATCTGGCTAGCAGTAAAGGATATTTTTTGCTCCAGGTTCTTGCCTTTTTCAGATATAATACTGCTTTGGCACTGTCATGATCTACCCAGAAATCAGTTAGTTTAAAACCAGCCTCGGCTTTAAGGCTATCACGGAAGCTTCCATTTATGATGCGGTTTAAACTGTCGGTATATTGCAGATTGGCTGGTTGCAGTTGAGCCTGACTAATCAGCGAATAGAAAATCAGTAATGCCAGAAAGATGATATAATTTCTCATTAAATTAAAAATGCACGCTTTATTTCTCAACCAGAAATTAAACACAAAATATACCTGAAATCAGGTAGAAAAAAATGGTACTATCTGGTTATTGTAAAGCAAAATGCTCATTTGTTAATTTGTAGTTCTATTTTTTAAATCTAATTATGAAAAACATCAAAATTAAAACATTTGTACTTTCTTTTTTTGCCTTAGTGTTGTTTACAGGTTTAATGTCGTGTAAAAAAGATGAGGATGAGTCGCCGTCAAAATCTTCACACAAGGTGGTTTTTAAACTCGAAGCATCGGCAGGTAGCAACATTAGTACTGTAGTTTACGGCTACGATTCGCAGATTACTACCGCAACGAGCCTTAGTGGAACCACCTGGACAAGTCAGGAAATTACGGTGCCAGCAGGAACCATTTCTATAAACATTGCCGCAAATGCCACTGGTGCCAACGCAAATTCTACGCTAAAAGCACAGATTTATGTAGATGGAGAATTGAAAAGAGAAGGCACATCTAGCGGTGCAATCTTAAGTGCTTCAGCATCGTTAGGGTTATAGTTGGTTCATTAGTTCACTGGTCATTAGTTTATTCATAATGGTCTTTGAGGTTCATTAGTCCATTAGGTTTGTTTGGGTTAAATCAAAACATTTTATAGTCTTAAAGTAAAATGTTTTTATACGCTCATCACCTATGGACTTTTGAACTTTTGCAGCATTATCCTATTAAACCTCAATATTGAACCATTAGCCGACGCCATCAGCCAATAACTTATAAACCAATGACTAATAAAGCGATTTCTATTCCCTAATCGACTTTCAGCTTTCCGCCTTTTTTCCCTACATTTGGCTAATCAAAATTCTCAAGAAATTATGCAATACGATGTCGTTGTTATCGGTTCAGGGCCGGGCGGTTATGTAGGCGCAATCCGTTGTGCTCAGTTAGGTTTAAAAACTGCAGTTGTTGAAAAATATAAAACTTTTGGAGGTACTTGCTTAAATGTAGGTTGTATTCCATCGAAGGCTTTATTAGATTCTTCAGAGCATTTTCACAACGCTGCTCACACCTTCACTACCCATGGTATCAACTTAAAAGATTTAAAGGTTGATATGAAACAAATGATCGCCCGTAAAGACGATGTTGTTGCCCAAAATACAGCTGGTATCACTTATTTGTTCAAAAAAAATAAAATCGATTCTTTCGAAGGTGTTGGCTCTTTTGTAGATAAAAACACCATTCTGGTAACTAAAGCTGATGGCTCTACAGAAACCTTATCTGCTAAAAACGTAATTATTGCTACAGGTTCTAAACCAACAGCTTTACCATTTTTACCGATTGATAAAAAACGAATTATTACTTCAACCGAGGCTTTAAATATTAAAGAGGTGCCAAAAACGATGGTGGTAATCGGTGGTGGTGTAATTGGTTTAGAGTTAGGTTCGGTATACGCCCGCTTAGGTACAAAAGTATCTGTTGTTGAGTTTTTACCATCAATCATTAGTACAATGGATGCTGGTTTGGGTAAAGAACTTCAACGTGTGTTAAAGAAAACTTTAGGCATGGAGTTTTACATGGGCCACAAAGTTACCGGCGCTACCACTAAAGGTAAAACGGTAACCGTTACGGCTGATACCCCTAAAGGCGAATCAATTTCTTTAGAAGCTGATTATTGTATCGTTGCTGTTGGCCGTACGGCTTATAGCGAAGGTTTAGGTTTAGATAAAATCGGTATTACTGTTGAAGAAAGAGGTAAAAAAATTCCGGTTAACGAGCATTTAGAAACTTCGGTTAAGGGTGTTTATGCTATTGGTGATGTAATTACTGGTGCGATGTTGGCACATAAAGCAGAAGATGAAGGTACCTATGTTGCCGAAACGATTGCTGGTCAGAAACCACATATCAATTATAACTTAATTCCTGGTGTAGTATATACCTGGCCAGAGGTTGCTTCTGTGGGTTTAACAGAAGAGCAGTTAAAAGAAAAAGGTATTAAATATAAAGCAGGTTCATTCCCTTTCAAAGCCAGCGGACGCGCAAAGGCGAGTATGGATACCGATGGTTTCATTAAAGTTTTGGCTGATGCTGCTACCGATGAAGTTTTAGGTGTACATATGATAGGTCCACGTGCTGCGGATATGATTGCCGAAGCAGTTATTGCCATGGAATTCCGCGCATCTGCAGAAGATATTGCACGTACCTGCCATGCACACCCAACTTATACCGAAGCACTAAAAGAAGCAGCACTTGCTGCAACTGATAACAGAGCGATACATATTTAATTATTAAACAGTCATCATACTGAACTTGATTCAGTATTTGCTTTTTGAATAAGATGCTGAAGCAAGTTCAGCAAGACGCGTAGAGAAAATCCCGGTATTTGTGCCGGGATTTTTTGTTTTAGCGCGTCTACCGTCATTCGAGCGGAGTGCAGCGAAGTCGAGAACCAGAAGGTTCAACGGAGCTAAATCTGTCTAGATAGATCTCTCCATTTCGCTGCGTTCCAGTCGGAGATGACGACGGGTTTTGCTTTACTCTTTCTCCTTTACTCTTTATATTTTCTTAATAAAATGATAACAAACAATGCCTAAAAAGTAGCGTTATGCGCGGCTATTTTTGCGGTTCAGATATTAAAAAAACCATGAACTGTAAAAAACTATTTGGTGTAATCCTTATTGCTTCATTGGCATTTACTGCCTGCAAAAAAGATCCAACTGATGATCCGATTGTAGATCCTCCGGTCGAAGCTATCGTTCCTGAAAAAATCGACAGTTTTAAAGAAACGGCTTCCATTGATTTAGGCGGAGAATTTGCTTCAGAAATTTCAGCTTACGATCCCTTGACCAAGCGATTATTTGTGGTGAGTAACGATGGCGGAACCAAGGTTGATGTAGTTGATATGAGTAAATATCCAACCGTTACAAAATTGAAAACCTTATTATACCCAAATAACGCTGGTATTAATAGCGTGGCGGTGAGTAATGGTTTATTGGCAATCGCTTTAGATGGCGCAGATAAGCAGGGAAATGGTGATGTAGTGATATTAAAAACATCTACTTTGGAAGAAGTTAAAAAAATTACCGTAGGTGCCATGCCCGATATGGTAACTTTCAGCCCTGATGGAAACTATATTTTATCGGCTAACGAAGGTGAACCGAATCTTGCATATACCATTGATCCTAAAGGAACCATTTCGATCATTAACATCAAAGACAACTATTCGGTAAAAACCTTAGATTTCGCCGCTTTTGAATCGCAAAAAACAACTTTGCTTGCAGGTGGTTTCAGGATTTATGGTTTAAATGCAAGTTTTACGCAAGACATCGAACCAGAATATATTGCAGTAAGCGCTGATTCTAAAAAAGCATACGTTACCCTACAGGAGAACAATGGTGTTGCCGAGGTAGATATTGTTGCAGGAACGATTACAAAAATTAATCCTTTAGGCACAAGAGATATCAGTCTGGCCGACAATGCCTTTGACGTAAGCGATAAAGACAATAAAAAAGTTTTAGGTACATGGCCAATCAAAGCTTTTTATCTGCCAGATGCAATATCGTATTTTACTGCTGGTGGTACTGCCTATCTGGCCTTGGCCAATGAAGGCGATACCAGACAAGATTACACACCAAAAGATGCAAAGGAAGAAGTACGTGTAAAGGATCTTGTTTTAGACCCGATTAAATTTCCTAACGCAGCAACGCTACAGTTAGATGCTAATTTAGGAAGACTTACGGTAACAAATACCGCTGGTTATACCATGGTTGGTACCAATAAAGTATATCAGGAATTGTACTCAACAGGCGGAAGATCTGTTAGTATTATTAATGCAAATACTGGAGCTTTGGTAGCTAACATTGGTAAAGATTTAGAACAGCATGTAATCGATGCAGGTAAATATGATGATGACCGATCTGACAATAAAGGTGTAGAAGTAGAAAGTGTAACCGTTGCGCAGGTGAATGGACAAACCTTAGCTTTTATTGGTATGGAACGTGCAGATATGATTGCTGTTTATGATGTAACTACACCCGCTTCACCAAAATTTGTTCAACTATTCTCAACAGGCGATGCCCCTGAAGGCTTGTTGTTTGTTAAACCAAAAGATAGCCCCAATGGAAGAAGTTTATTAATTGTTTCAAACGAGGCAGATGGTACCGTTCGGTTCTATCAGCCCGATAAAATATAGTCTTTCTATCCCTTTATTAATTATTATGTTTTAGCCCCGGTTTTATACCGGGGTTTTTGTTTTTTCTCTTGTCGTCATTTCGACGGAAGCTCGCCGGTTTTTCATCGGTAGCGAAATGGAAAAATCTACGAAAGGCGATACATCAATTTTCTTTAGAAGATTTCTCCATTCCGCTGCGCTACAATCGGGATGACGATTAACGCATGAATGTATACTTTTATTTTCTCAAGATTAAGCCCTATATTGCAACAAAATAAAACTTTAGGGGTGCCTTCAAATATTTGGCTGAGAATATACCCATTTTATAGGTGAAAGGTAAAAGGTAAAAGGCGGAAGGTGAGAAACCATATGCCCTAAACCTTACACCCTATACCGTATAAATGAACCTGATCCGGATAATGCCGGCGTAGGAAATTAGTTTGTCTGCAAAAATTGCGTAAAAATGCATACTGCATTTGAAGACTCCTGAAGTTGTACAACAAAATGAAGTCTTTAGCAATGAATTATATTAATGTATTAACAATAGCCGGCTCAGATAGCGGAGGCGGTGCGGGCATCCAGGCCGATTTAAAAACCTTTTCTGCCTTGGGCTGTTTTGGTACCTCGGTAATCACAGCTATAACGGCACAAAATACAATGGGGGTGCGTTCAGTGCATGGCATTCCGGCAGAAATGATTAAAGATCAGTTACAGGCAGTATTGGAAGATATAGCGCCAGTGGCCATTAAAATCGGAATGATCAACCGTGCTGAAGTGGTGCAGGTAATCGAAAAGGAATTAAAAACCTATAATCAAGATGTCCCTGTTATTTTAGATCCTGTTATGGTAGCTACCAGTGGCGATCGTTTAATCGAGCCTGATACCATAACCCAGTTAGTTGGAAAACTATTTCCCTTGGTAACATTGGTTACCCCAAATATAGACGAGGCCATTATCCTTTCAGGGCAGGAGGTTCATAACCTCGATGATATGATTGCTGCGGGTAGAAAAATCATTAAGAAGGGTGCAAAAGCCGTTTTAATAAAAGGAGGACATTTAATAGGTCCAATCATTTACGATGTTTTTATTTCTGGAAACGATGCTCCTGTTATATTGGAAAGTGCCTTTGTTGCTTCTAAAAATCTACATGGAACAGGTTGTACGCTCTCATCCGCTATAGCCGCTGAAATGGCAAAGGGGAGCACTTTACTTATCGCAATTAAAAATGCCAAAAACTATATCAGTCAGGCCTTACTAGCCGGTAGTCAAGTGAAAACAGGCGAGGGTAATGGGCCATTAAACCACTTTTTCGAACCTTTAAAATTAATTATCCAATGAAATGGAGTGAACAGGCATGGGAAAGGGTACAGCCCATTTATACCAAGATTTTAGCAATGCCTTTTAATACCGAATTAAGTAATGGCACCTTGCCTATAGAAAAGTTTATCTTTTATTTGGCACAAGATGCCTACTACCTTTTGGAGTTTGGCAGAACCTTAAGCGCCATTAGTAGCCGTATGCAAGATGCAGATTTGGTGATGGCCTTTGCTGGGTTTTCTACAGGTGCAATTTTTGCCGAGCGTAGTTTGCATGAAAGTTATTTTATAGAATTTGGTCTGGCTAACGAAGTGCAGCCCACGCCATCTACACTTTTGTATACCAATTATATCCTTAGTCAGGCTGCGTATGCCAATGTAGAAATAGCAATTGCAGCTGTTTTGCCATGTTTTTGGATTTATAAGGCAGTTGGCGATCATATTTTTGCACAGCAAAATGGCGACCTGAATCCTTACAAAAGGTGGATCGATATGTATGCAGGCCTGGAATTTGCTGCTGCAGTAGAAAAAGCGATTGATATTACCGATCAAATGGCAGCGCAGACTAATGCAGTAACTCAACAAAAAATGCTAGCAGTTTTTGAAATGGCAACCCGTTTAGAATGGATGTTTTGGGATAGTGCATATAAACTGGAAAAATGGAAAATCTAAGATTTTAACCTCATAAGCTCTAAATATTTTGATAAAATGTTAAAAACTTGTCGGTATTTCCAATAGATTTAAAGAACTTTGTAGTTCAATCTATAATTTAAAACATCATTTTGGAAGAAAGCACGCAAGGACAGGAAATTTTAAGTAAACAAGAAGATAAACCTGTATTAGCGCAAAGCTCTCCGAAACAAGTACGATTTGCCATATCTGCCTTTTACTTTATGCAAGGGGTGTGCTTTGCAAGCTGGGCCAGTAGGATTCCAACTTTTAAAGCTTCGATGGGCTTAAATGATGCAGAGTTAGGCTCCATTCTTTTTGCTTTACCTGCAGGACAGATTATCACGATGTTTTTTTCGGCAAAACTGACCACTCATTTCGGTAGTAAAAAAATGCTTGTAGCAACTGCACCGCTTTATGCAATTGCATTAACTTTTTTAGCATTGGCTACCACTGGCTGGCAATTGGCTGCTTTTTTAGTTTTATTTGGCATCACGGGTAATCTTTGTAACATCGCCTTAAATACACAGGGCGTTGCCGGCGAAAACTATTACGGCAAGCCCATTATGAGTTCTTTTCATGGAGCCTGGAGTATTGGTAATTTAACCGGTGCATTAATAGCGCTCGGTTTGGTTAACCTAAAGTTAGGCATGTATATCCATTTTTGGATTATTGCACTGATATCCTTAAGCAATGTTGCGCTTAACTGGAAAAAGCTGCTGAGTTATAATAAACCTAATACAGTGGTGGAGAAAACGAAGTTTTTTACCATGCCACAGGGTATTTTAGTGTTATTGGGCGTTATTGCATTTTGTAGTATGGCCACCGAAGGAACAATGTTCGATTGGAGTGCTATTTATTTTGAAGATGTTGTGAAATTACCTCATAATAAGGCGATTATTGGCTACGCATCGTTCATGTTTATGATGGCAAGCGGAAGGTTTTTAGGGGTGTTTTTAATCGGTAAGTTCGGCCGGAAAAACCTCCTTCAGATCAGCGGTACCATTATATCGATAGGTATGGCGCTTGCCGTAATATTTCCAAACCTCATTGTCGCTATTTTTGGTTTTATGCTTATTGGCCTGGGTGTTTCGAGTATTGTGCCAATGGTATACAGCATAGCTGGTAACAATAAAAAAGTGCCAGCTGGTAAAGCAATAACCATGGTTTCGAGTATCGGTTATTTCGCATTTTTGTTTGGCCCGCCATTAATAGGCTATGTATCGCAACTATCAAGCCTGCGTTATTCTTTCGGGATCATCTCTGTTTTTGGTTTGCTGATTACTTTCCTGATCACAAAAATAAAAGGGATAAACTAAATATTAGGAGAGCTAACTTAACTGTTAAAAATATATTTATCATTTGGAGCGCAGCGCCTGTGCAATAGCAGATGGTTCCTTCCCGTTTACGCTTTTACACTTCGCTGCCTCGTGCCTCGTTGCTGCAGGGTAACGCTGCAACCGGGGCTAGGTGGCCACAGTAGTATTTCATTTGTAGGGTTCATGGTGCACAGCCCCTTGTTTCTAAACCCGACAGCAGCGGCAGCTCCCGATTTAAGCACTGTTTTTTTGCTTTTTATGGTGTGCTTGCTTGTTTCACAGGTTTCATCGGGACTACAGCGAATGGCGGGACTGCAAACCGCCAAGAACCACAATCCACTCTTTTCCTTATAAAAAACTATCGATTTCAATTGAAGCGCAAGGCCTGTACTAAACAAGAAGTTTCCTCCCGTTTTATGCTTTTACGCTTCGCTTCCTCGTACCTCGTTGCTGCAGGGTAACGCTGCAACCGGGGCTAGTTGGCCATAGCAGTATTTCATTTTACGGGTTGCAGGGTGCACAAACCCTTGTTTCTAAACCCGACTGGAGCGAACACGAAGTGCAACGGAGTAAAGCGTAAGGCGGGACTGCCAGCCTCCAAGAGCCGCAGGCCAATCATTTCCTTATAAAAAACTATCGATTTCAATTGAAGCGCAAAGCTTGTACTAAACAAGAAGTTTCCTCCCGTTTTACGCTTTTACGCTTCGCTGCCTCGTACCTCGTTGCTGCAGGGTAACGCTGCAACCGGGGCTAGTTGGCTATAGCAGTATTTCATTTTACGGGGTTGCGGGGTGCAAAAAACCTTGGTTGAATATCAATATGCATTTGGCCATTGTCTTGTAGCTACTACTTGATTAGCATTTTCTGGTTATAAGACCCTGAAATAAATTCAGGGTGACGCTTGTATATTCTATTCCTTCTTCACCAATCCATGTTCTTTTAGGACGGCGATAGCCAGTTCGATTAACCTTAAATTTTCGTCCTGATGCCCATGCTGTACTTCAACATTAATATAAGGAATATTATTTTGCATAGCATAAACCGATAAAGAGCCATCATTAGAAACAAATTTAGATTGAAGAATTACATTCACATTGGCCCTTTTTAAGCTGCTGAACAACCTTGGCTCGGTTACGTAAACAAGATCGTCGCCATCCATCTGAAAGTTGATGTAAACGGAATCAGCGGTGCTGGCTAAATCGTAACCTGGTAAATAAGAAGAAATACCAAAACCACCATCGGCATTGTTATGCAGGGTTAAAAAATAGCCCGTGGCTTTTGGATCGTAAAAATCGACAATTTGTTTACCCGCATTAAGGATTGTTTTTTCGACTTCGTTAGAGCTAAAAAGATCTTTTTTTAACCTTGTATTTACACCTACTTCGGTATAAATGGCATTAGGGTCTATACGATATTGATCATCCATATAAGTGAAATAATAATCTCTTACACCGCCATATTGACTGTCGATGAGTTCGCCACCGCTCCAACGGATATAATCAAAACCTGCTTTTACACCAGTATCTTCATTATCATGTACAACTAAAAATTTAATGCCATTAGGTTTGTAACTATACTTTACCAGCGTGATATCTAAGTTGTAAACCTTAACGAAGCTCGAATCAGTGGTCATCGCCGGAAAAACAGGAGGGTGTTGAGCTTTTACTAAGAGGGTAGTGCAGATCAGAAATAGGCTAAAAATGATTTTGAACATAATCCCTAATATACAATTTGCTGCATAATTTGTTTGAAGACAACATTGTATAATTATCTGGGCGTGAAAAGTTATCAGTATCGGCTGGTGAAAAATAAAATGGTTCGTGAGGACACGAACCATGGCGAGGTTATATTTGGAACTCCACAAAAAAACCCCGATTTGGGGTCGGGGCTAAATTGATTGTTAATCTGGATGTTTATTAATGTCCGTGATCTAAATCGTATTCGTTCACATCTTTATGATCGTATGGTTCAACCATTAACTCATCGATTGTTTTTCCTTTTTTGTTAAAGCCTAATCGTTCTAACATTCTGTCGAATATTAAGTATACCACTGGCACTACAATTAAGGTTAAGAATAATGAACTGGTTAATCCACCAACAATAACCCATGCCAAACCATTTTTCCATTCGGCGCCGGCACCGCTTGCCAATGCAATTGGAAGCATACCGAATACCATGGCGATGGTTGTCATCAAGATTGGTCGTAAACGCGCATGGTTGGCCAAAACAAGCGCTTCTTTGGTTTCTTTACCTTCGGCCTTTAAGTGGTTGGTAAAATCGACCAGGATAATCGCGTTTTTCGCTACCAGACCCATCAACATAATCAAACCTAAAATGGTAAAGATACCGATTGAGTTATTGGTTAAAGCTAAGGCCAATAATGCTCCGATTACTGCTAAAGGCAGCGAGAACATTACCACCAATGGATAGATAAAACTATCGTAAAGCGCAACCATAATCAGGTAAACCAAAATGATCGAAGCCAATAAAGCGATACCCAAAGTACCAAAACCTTCGCTCTGATTCTCCTGATCACCCGCCCAGCTATAACTTACGCCAATTGGGGCTTTAAGTTTGCCATTTTTTTGCAGCTCTTCCAGTTTCGCCTGGAACTCAGCAACCACAGTTCCGGTTGGTCTACCAATTGATTGTGCCTTAACTGATACCGAAGTAGATTTGTTTAAACGCTCCAGCTGACTTGGACCTGAACCTTCTGTAATGGTTGCAAATTGTGATAACTTGATCTGTTTGCCATCGCTGTTTACAAAGATCAGGTTACGTACGTCGTCAATGTTCTGACGGTTGAAGTTTTGATATTGGATATTGATGTCGTACTCGTACTCACCTTTACGGTATTTACCATCGGTATTTCCCGCAAACGCTGTTTGCATGGTAGAACCAACAGTTTGTAAAGTTAAGCCAACAGCCGACATTTTATCGCGGTCTACCTGAACGTTAATCTCAGGAGTTCCCTTTTCTACCGATAATTTAATCTCAGTAGCACCAGGGATAGCGGCAAGCACTTTCTGTGCACCTTCAGCATACTTCAAAGCACTATCTAAATCAGAACCCATTACCACCAATTGGATCGGTGCATTTTCTGCAATACCCAAAATACTGATCGGAACGGTTTTAACTTTTGCTCCAATTAATTCTTTGGCCAGTGCACGGCTCATTTTCGTTGCAAAAATATCTGAAGAAACACCTTTACGCTGATCGCGTTCAACCAGCTTAACATTAATCTCCGATTTATAAGCTGTAGCCTGTGTACCACCAAAATCGCCGGTCGATTGTCCAACTGTAGTAATTAACTGTGTAATTTCTGGTTGTTTATCTAAGAAAGCCTCGGCTTTTTGTGTTAAAAAGTTGGTTTGCTCTAAAGAAGCATCTTTTGGTAACTCTAATTGCACCAAGAACTCACCTTTATCTGATTTAGGGAAGAACTCGGATCCGATAAAACCGCCTACCAATAATCCACATGAGCTAAAGAACATCACCACAACAATAATCAATGTTAGGAGCTTGTGGTTTAACGACCATGTTAAAATGCTGGTGATCCAAAGGGTAAATTTCTTTAATTGTTTTTCGAACCAAAGAATGAAACGACCAAAGAGGTTTTTACCTTCAATACGTTCTAACTTACCGAAACGAGAGAAGATAAGTGGTACAATGGTAAATGAAGCTACTAACGAAAGTAACGTTGCAATAATTACCACAATACAGAACTGACGCAGGATGTTCGATACTAAACCTGTACTTACTGCAATCGGGAAGAACACTACCACAATTACGAAAGTAATAGATACTACGGTAAAACCAATTTCTCTTGTTGCATCAGATGCGGCTCTTACTTTGTTTTTACCCATCTCCATGTGTCGCTGGATATTTTCCAGTACCACAATCGCATCATCCACCAGGATACCTACCACGAGTGATAGACCCAGTAACGACATTAAGTTTAAGGTAAAGCCGAATAAGCTGATCCCGATAAAAGTAGCAATTAATGAAACCGGAATCGATACCATCACAATTAACGCATTACGTAAACTGTGCAAGAAGAAAAGCATTACGAAAGCTACCAGGATAACCGCGAGGATTAAATCGTGGATTACTGCATCAGCTGATTCTAAGGTAAAGATTGAACTATCGTTAACAATTCTGATGTCTAATTTATTTGCTGCGTATTCAGTTTTAAGTTTGGCAATAATGGCATGTACACCTTTACTTACTTCTACCGCATTTGCATCACTTTGTTTAATGATCTGGATGGCAATAGATGCTTTACGATCGATACGTGCCAGTTTTTCAGTTTCTTTTTGCGAATCCTGAACGTCGGCAACGTCACCTAAACGGATTTGTGCACCATCTTTAGTAGTTGTTAAAACCAGGTTTCTCAACTCTTCCATACTTCTGTATTTACCCGATAAACGAATCAATACATCCTGGTTTTGGGTTTTAACACTTCCTGTAGGGAAATCTAAGTTAGAACTTAAAATTAATTGCTGCACCTGTGGCACTGAAAGGTTATAACCTTGTAGTTTATCCGCATTTAACGAAACCTGAATTTCGCGTTCCGAACCACCAACCAGGTTAACCTGAGCAATACCGTTCACCCTCGAAATTACCGGGGCAATACGTTTATCAATTAAGTCGTAAAATGTAATATCATCCATATTGGCTGATGCCGACATGGTGATAACTGGTAAATCATCCAAAGAGAATTTACTCAATGATGGTGTTTTTACATCCTCAGGCAGATCAGAAAGAATGGCGTTTACCTTTCTTTGTGCATCATTTAGGGAAATATCGATGTTAGCAGCATCAGTTAAGGTGATGGTAACTGTAGATAAACTCTCAAACGATACAGAATTGATCTTCTTGATGTTTTCCATCGATGATACCGCATCCTCGATCTTTTTGGTTACGGTGTTTTCAACCTCGTTTGGTGAAGCACCAGGGTAGATGGTCGAAATAGATACTACGTTGTTAGAGAATTTTGGAAGTAATTCATAACCCAACGAAAAGTAACTTAATAGCCCAAGCAGGGTAAGTGCGGTAAAAACCACAATAACCAGCGAAGGCCTTTTTATAGATATATCTGTTATCTTCATTTTAATTAGTATTGCGTTTTGCGTAAATATTGGCCCTTTACTACAACTTCGCTCGGTGCAAGCTAGCTCAGGGTGACAAACTGTAAACTGAAAACAGCCAACCGGACTATTTTACGATACTAACGGCAGTACCTTCAGTTAAGTTAATCTGTCCGCTGGTGATTACAGTTTCACCTTCTTTCAAGCCATCAAGAATTTCAACATTGTCTCCTAAAATACGGCCAGCTACCACATTACGGGTTTTAGCGGTATTGTTAGCTTTATCCAACACAAAAACCTGGTTACTGCTCACACTACCTACAAACGATGTACGTGGAATCAGGATGCTTGGCGCCTGTTTAGGGAACTTGAATATTGCAGTTCCGTACATACCCGCTTTTAAAGTGTTTTTGTGGCTGTTCTCTACTTCAATTTCAATCGGGAAATTTAATGTTGCATCGGCTTTAGCAGCGATGAAAGTTACCTTGCCAGAGAAGTTATCAGTTGGGAAAACAGAAGATTTAATGTTGATCTGATCGCCGATTTTAAGATTGGCAACCTGCGATTCGTTAACGTTTACTTTTAATTTTAATTTAGAAACATCAACAAGTTCGAACATCTGTGTACCTTGAGTATTTACAAATGCACCTACTTCAATGTATCTTTTGTTTACGATACCGTTGATTGGTGATTTAATGTTTGCATCACTTAATTTACGTTGCGAAGCCTGTAAACGCAGTTTAGCATTTCTTGTTGCCAGTTTAGCCTGATCTAACTGTTGTTGTGTAACACCACCAGTTGAGAATGAGCTTTGGTATCTGGCCTCATCTCTTACTGCATTCTGGTAGTTGGCCTCAGCAGTTTCCCTGTCTGTATTGATAATTTCAGCATCAATACGGGCTAAAACCTGACCTTTGCTTACGCGGTCACCTTCATCAACATAAATAGCCGTAACACGACCTGCGTTTTCTGATAAGAAATTAAGTTCTTGTTTAGGAATAAAGTTTCCGTTTGCACTGAAATCTAAATTCACAGCTTTTTTCTCTACCTGAGCAATACGAACGGCAACAGCACCACCACCTTTAGCAATGAAAGCAGTTTTTTCTTCGTTCTTCTTTTTATTGTTGCTTAAAACATAAGCTATTGCACCGAGTGCAACAACAATTACGATAATTATGGTAATTACTCTTTTCATTTCTATTGTACTAGTGATTTAATATTTCCGTTTGATTTGATTAATTGTATTTCGGCTATTTTGTAATTCAATAAAGCCTGTGTATAACTGTTCTGTGCCTCAGTAAGTGCATTTTCCGTATCCAATAGATCGGTTAAAGAAGCTAAGCCATTGTTATAATTGTTTTGTGTGCTTTTGTAAATTTCCTGCGCCAGATCCGCATTTTTACGTTGCGATTTAATGGTGTTGATGTTGTTTCGTAGTTGGATTTTTGCGTTCTCATAAGCCAGGTTTAACGAGTTTACAGATTCTTTTCTGCTCTCTCTTGCTTTCTTAATATCCACATCTGCCTGGCGGATTTTTGAGCGTGTTAAAAAACCGTTAAAAATTGGCACTTTTAAGGTTAGTCCAACTGCCGATGCGCCATATCCGATCGCAGCAGCATTAGATTTTAGGAAATCGAAACCGTCACTTTGGCTAGAGTAGGTATAATTACCTGTTAAAGCCAATGATGGATAATACTCGGCAACGTATGCCTTTCTTTGCAGTGATAAAAGTTTATCCTGATTATCCAAAAGTTTAACCTCTGTTCTGTTTGCCAGATCGATAGAGTCTGTAAATACAGGTAAAGTAGTTACCTCTGTTAATTCAGTAAAAGGTAAGCTGATCGGCGTAGAAACCGGCATACCCATTGAGAATTTTAACTGATTCTCCAATTGGGTAATGGCATTGATCACCTGCTCACGTTGTGTATTCAGGTTAGTTAGGTTTACATTGATCCTGTCAACATCGATTTTTCTTGCCAAACCATTTTTAAACTGGTTTGAGACAATTTTTTCTACAATTTTAACATTTTTAATATTGGTATCAATTACGTTTAACTGTTGTCTGTTTACCAAAACCTGATAATAATTGTTGGCCACCAGCTCGATAATCTGCTCTTCTGTTAACTTTGAAGTAAGGTTGTAATATTCCTCGCTCGATCTCGCAGCCTGTAAGCCAGTAAAAACCTGTTGGTTGAATAATTGTTGCGAAAGCTGAACGCCTGCTGTCGAATTCCAGTTCTGGCCTAATTTGATCGCCTGTGTCTGTCCGCCGAAATTAGCAACCAACTGACCGATAATAGGATTATAAGTTAAACCAACATTTCCTGTAATTTGAGGCAAGGCCTGTGCCCTAACTTCTTCCACCTTGTATCTTCCGCCTTCAATATCCAATTTCGAGTTTCGGATCTTGGTGTTGTTTTGGAGCGCGTAGGTTAGCGCATCTTTTAAGGTAACTTGCTGCTGTGCAAATACCAGTTGCGGTAAAACCGAGCCGATTAGCAGTATGAGCATTAACCTTACCATTTTTACTCTAAGCATAATGTATTGTTTTTTGTTTTTGGGTTCTTATCTATTTAAAATTTGTGGCCTGTTTACAATTGGTTTGTCATCTGTTGAGGCCGCCGTATTTCAGTCTGAACATCGTAAACCTCTTACAAATATGGTAGTGAGGTTTTTTTGCTTCAGTGTCATTTTGTTTAATGCTTTTTTATCGGGGAAAAGGTCTTTTCCGGTTTCCATAATACACATGGTGCTGAGGCCCATCAAACTTTCCAGATAAAGTTCTGCAACATGGGCAGTATCATCGTGCTCTATCTCCCCTTTTGTTTTTGCCTGGCTAAAAATTTCTGCGAAGAAATCTTTTTCTGAACTTTTAAGCGTTTGTAACTTTCCTTTAATTACATCGTCGTTCAATAAATCAGGAATACCTTCGGTAATCCTTAACATGTAATATTTTTGGAAGAAAGTATTCCTCACTTCTATGGTGTTAAAAAGGATGTCTTCCAAAGGTTGATCTGGATTGTATTTCTTTTTGATCAACTCAAAGAAGTCGTTAAATACCCTTTCTATTACTCCAATAATTAAATGCTTCTTATCCGGGAAATAATAATAAAGCGATGGTTTGGAAACGGAAAGATCTTCTGCTATATCGTTCATAGTGGTTTTACCAATACCAAAATGGATAAAGCGTTTTATAGCGCCATCAATAATTTGCTCTCTCTTTTTATCGGCTACAATCATTTTACTTTTCTACTTTCTGACTTTTTTAATATTTTAGTCAAAAATAGTGCTAAAAAACGGTTTGTCATGAAAGGTTTGTTGAAAAGCGCTTTAAGCTTACAATTTTATGACATAATTTTGTTTCTCGCGCTGTTTATATATCTTTACAAACCAATCATTTAGAAAACTTGTCCGTATTAATCCACATCTTTATTGTGCTGTTTACCATCATAGCAATGGAGTGTTTGTCGTGGTTTATACACAAGTATTTATTCCATGGCCCGCTATGGTTTATGCATAAAAGCCACCACCAGAAAGCAAAATCATTTTTAGAATGGAACGATCTGTTTGCCGCGCTATTTGCTGCGGTATCCTTGTTTTTAATGTATGCCGATCGAGGTAGTTTAAGTTTCCGGTTTTTTATTGGTTTAGGGATTACTTTATATGGCCTAATTTATTTTGTAGTACACGATTGGTTTGTGCACCGAAGGTTTAAAACTTTTAAAAGCAACAACACTTATTTGCAGGCAGTACGAAAAGCACATAAGATTCATCATAAAAATAGAGGCAAAGAAAAAGGTAAGGCTTTTGGGCTATTATTTGTGAGGAAAACGGTATTAAAAAACTAAATTACATAATATGAAAAATTATTATCTGTTTATTCTTTTCGGAATTATTTGCTTAGCCTTATATTCATGCCATAAAAAAACAGATAAAGACCGTGCCATTGCGCTTGTAGAAGCTAAATACGAAAACAGTAATCATGATTTGAATTTTGATAGTTCAAAATTAGATAGTCTTTACAATATCTCACCAAAGGCTTATGCCGATAGCATCAAAAAGGGAAGTGAGTTAGATGATACTTTAGCTGCCCTCGAGAGTGAAATAGAACATTTGAATCAGGCGGAGTCAGATAGCGTAGGGTTGATTAGTGCCAAATTAACAAAAGAAAGGTACCGCCTCTTAGACCTTGCGAAAACCAAACCTGCTTTTATCGGCTGGAAACTTTCGGGCGTAGCTGTTAACGGAAAGAAAGCTGAATTTTTAAGTTTTAATTTTGATAAGGAGCTTACCAAAATCGTTCCTTAACTGTTTTTTATTTTACTTTTGCAGCATAACCCAGAATCAATATGCTTCAAATCCAGGAAAATATTTCGTTAAAACCATATAATTCGTTTGGTATCGATGTTAAGGCAAGCTACTTTGCCGAGATATTTTCTGAAGCAGATTTAGTCAGGCTGTTTAAAAACGAGATCGTAAAATCTCAAACGCTCCTGGTTATTGGTGGGGGGAGTAATGTATTATTTACTCAGGACTATAAGGGGTTAGTTATTAAAATCAGCATCAAAGGCATCAAATCCGAAATGATTGAGGGTAACGTGTTGGTTACGGCCGGAGCGGGTGAAGTATGGAATGATTTTGTAAACTACTGTGTTGGGCATCATTTTGCTGGTGTAGAAAATTTAAGCCTAATCCCTGGTACGGTGGGTGCATCGCCAATACAGAATATTGGTGCTTACGGGGTAGAGCTTAAAGATGTTTTCGAAAGCTGTAGCGCTTTTGAGATCAAAACCGGGAAAATCAAAACCTTTACTTATGATGATTGCCATTTCGGTTACCGCGAAAGTATTTTCAAAGGTGAGTTGAAAGGCCAGTATATTATTACATCGGTTACTTTCCGTTTATCGGCGGAAGCGAAAATTAATACCTCCTACGGTGCAATTGAAACCGAGCTGTTGAACAGAGGGATCGAAAACCCGAATATTGCCGATGTTTCTGCCGCTGTATCGCATATCCGCGTAAGCAAATTGCCCGATCCGTCTACTATTGGTAACGCAGGTAGTTTCTTTAAAAATCCCGTGATCGAAAAATATGAATTTGCTGATATTGTGGCGAAACACCCCGATGTGGTACATTATCCTACAGCTGATGATAAAATTAAATTGGCGGCTGGATGGTTAATTGAACAATGTGGCTGGAAGGGTAAAGTGGTTGGCCAAACAGGTACCTGGAAAAACCAGGCTTTGGTTTTAGTTAACCACGGACATGCAACTGGCACAGAAGTGTATAATTTTTCTGAACAGATTATAGACAGTGTAAAGTCTACTTTTGGAGTCACTTTAGAAAGAGAAGTAAATATTCTGTGACGAAAGCCCGCCCTTATGTAGTTGTACGCTTTTAACACCATGCCAGAAAATTTTGGTACTAAGTTTGTTTAGGTTTAATCGAACAAACAATAATTCATTTGTTTTTTATCTACCTAAAGCTAAATATCATGACAAAATTTGAATTCAATCATCTGGTTAATCATCACTCGGTATCGCTTAGATCTTATGCTTTAAATTTTACTAAAGACGCAGAAGACGCAAATGATTTGGTTCAGGATACCATGCTGAAAGCGATCACTTATTACAATAAGTTTAAAGAAGGTACGAATTTAAAAGGTTGGTTGTTTACCATCATGAAAAATACTTTCATTAACAACTATCGCCGACTGGTGAAAACAAATACTTTAATTACGCAGAGCGAAGATATATCTTCTGCAAATCTTTCATATAGTGCAACTAAAAATCAGGCAGAGAGTAAATTTGTGTTAGGCGATATTGATAAAGCCCTTTCGCAATTGCCTGAAGAGTATTATGTGCCTTTTATTCGTTATTTTGAAGGATATAAGTACCATGAAATTGCAGATATGTTAGCTATTCCGATTGGAACAGTAAAAACACGTATCCACGTAGCAAGAGGTATTCTTAAAAAATATTTAAAAACTTATTCTAAAGAAATTGCAACATCAGAAGTGATGTAAGCGTTAATCAGATTATCCTCAATTCCCGTTGAAAAACATTTTAACTAAGGCCCAGGTATATTTACCAGGGCTTTTTTATTTATACTTAGTGAAATTAATAACCGTTAAAGTGCCTGGACTAACGAATGAGATTGAGTTTTCTACTTTTGAGACAATTAAAAGCTAGAAGTGCTGTAAAAAGCAAAAGGCCTGAAAATTCAGGCCTTTTTGCTTATCATATATTTGGTTAGTTGATTCTTATTTTTTCTTTCAACAATTCGCCTTCTCTCTTATTTCGAAACAAATGCAAACCCCGAACGATTATCTGTTTTGAAGCTTTATTGCACTATTTTTGTTTTGTGGTTATAAAGATAAGGGAAATTTTAAATTTGTCAAGCTTTTTTTAACTTTTTTTTTATTTCTTTTGCTACCACTTGCCCAGAGATGATTGCAGGTGGTACACCAGGCCCTGGAACGGTTAATTGTCCGGTGTATAAAAAATTTGTTACCTTACTTTTCATCTTCGGTTTTAAAAAAGCCGTCTGTTTCAAAGTGTTTGCTAATCCATACGCATTTCCTTTAAAGGCATGGTAATCTGCTACAAAATCGTTCATGGCATAACTGCGCTTAAACAAAATGTTGTCGCCAATGTCGTTTCCGGTTAAATCTTTAAAGCGTTCGATCAATAAATTAAAGTATTCTTCCCTTTTACTTTCGCTGTCTGCTAAATCGGGGGCAAGCGGAATTAAAAAGAAAAGGTTCTCGCAACCCTCCGGTGCCACACTTTTATCGGTTACTGAAGGGCAGCATGCATAAAATAGAGGTTTTGATGGCCATTTTGGATTAGTGTAGATTTCTTCGGCATGTTGATCGAAATCCTCATCAAAGAATAAGTTGTGGTGTAATATATTGTCTAGCTTTTTATTTAGTCCGATATAAAACAAAAGGCAGGAAGGCGCCATTATTCTTTCACTCCAATATTTTTCGCTGTAGTTGCGGTAAGGTTTATCAAAAAGATGTTGATCAATATGGTGATAATCGGCATTGCCCACCACAAAATCGCTTTTAAAACTGCCTTTATTGGTAATTACAGCCTCTGCAATATTGTTTTTAACATCTATTTTGGTTACCTCGGTATCGAAAATAAATTTTACACCCTCACTTTCGGCTATTTGTTGCATAGCCGCCACAATTTTGTGCATGCCGCCCATTGGGTACCATGTGCCTAAAACGAGATCGGCATAGTTCATTAAACTGTATAGGGCAGGCGTGTTTTGTGGCGTGGCTCCTAAAAATAAAACCGGGAATTCTAAAAGTTTCCTCAGACGCTCATTATTGAATAACTGGTAAACATGTTTCCGCATATTGCCTAAAAGCTGCAATTTGATTCCGCTAACAGCCAATCTAGGATCGAAATATTCCATCACACTGTGCGAAGGCTTAAAAACATACTCATTCATGCCTACATCGTACTTGTATTTGGCCTGATCAAGAAAATGTTTTAAGTTTTTGCTGCTGCCTGGTTCTAGCTTTTCGAACAAAACATATAAATCATCTAATGTTGCAGGAACGTCGATCGTGTCTTTTTTGCCAAAATAAATGCGGTAAGATGGGCTTAATCTTTTAAGCTCGTAAAAATCGGAAGCAGTTTTATTAAAGATATTGTAGTAGTTTTCAAAAACATCCGGCATCCAGTACCAGCTGGGGCCCATATCGAAAAGAAAGCCGTCTTTTTGCCAGGTTCTGGCCCTGCCACCGGCCATTTCGTTTTTTTCGATAACCGTAACATTACAGCCATCTTTAGCCAATAAAGCTGCAGCAGCCAAACCTGCAAAGCCAGCACCAATAATGGTAACCCTGGGTTTTTTCTCCATGGTGTAAATAAAGGAATTTTATTGCGTTTTGTTTTTGTTTTTTGTTATTCTGTTTGGTTGTTATTCTGAGCGGAGTGAAGAATTTTTAAAGCATGTAGAGTATAGGTGATTAATTCGGTTTATCTGTTTTACCATTAAGGAGTTAAGAAAGTTAAGAGATATGATCTTAATGCTCTTAATTTCTTAATGTTAAGGAGTGAATATCTGTCAAAAGAACTCTTGATAGATTTCTTACCTTTGCCCAAACTCATGATTAAACTACGCATTATCTTTTTTCTGTTATTTGCAGTAAGCAATATTACTTACGCCCAGTTATCCGCCCAAGAAATTGCGATATTAAAAACTAATATGGTTAAAGCGGTAGAAAATTCGAAGCTAACCGACTCATTGTTTACCAAGTTAGACAAGCTGACCAATAAAACCGCGTTAATTACTGGTTACACCGGAACGTTAGAGGCGCTTAAGGCCAAACACTCTTGGAATCCGTATAACAAGATCAAGTATGTGGGCCGGTCGCTCAAAACCATGCAAAAAGCAATCAATATGGATAAGGAAAATATGGAGATTCGCTTTATGCGGTTTTCTATTGAATTTTATACGCCTTCTTTTCTCGGCTTTAGTAAAGATTTAGCTCAGGATAAAAAGGAGATTATTAAACATTATCAAAGTGAAAATTTTGGCCTAGCTGATCGCGAATTGGTTAAAAATGTAGCTAAATTTATGATCGACAGTAAAAAATGTACGCCAGCTGAAGTTAAAATTTTGACAAAACACCTTTAAATGAATTATACTTACCTGCTTATCAATCTTGCTGTAATTTTCTTTCCCTTGGTTTTATCATTCGATAAAAAGGTTCATTTTTTTAGCAAATGGAAGTTTGTACTGCCTTCGATATTAATTACAGGTTTGGTGTTTTTAATTTGGGATATCCTGTTTACCAAACTCAATGTGTGGTCTTTTAATCCCGATTACCTTATTGGGGTAAATCTTTTGGGGCTGCCTCTGGAAGAGATGTTATTCTTTTTAACGGTTCCTTATGCCTGCATGTTTATTTACGAATGTTTGAATGCCTATTTCCCAAAAAACGACTTGCAAAAGTATAGCCTTGCATTAAGTAATCTGTTCCTGGGGCTTTGTGTGGCCATTTTGTTTTTCGGTTATAACAGGTGGTACACGTTGATCAATTTTGGCTTTTTATTTATGGTGCTGGCGTATGTAGAATATGTAAATGTCGAGTTCAGGTTTATGTACAAGTTCTATAGGGCTTATCTGGTTTCGCTTATCCCATTTTATATCGTTAATGGATTTTTAACTTCTATACCTGTGGTGATGTATAACGATAAGCAAAACCTTGGTTTTAGAGTGGGTACAATACCTTTTGAAGATCATTTTTATTTAATGGGACTGTTGCTGATGAATATTTACCTGTACGAAGTTTTTAAAAGCAAGGGCGTTAAAAGAACATCTTAAAGTAGTGTTTTAAAATTAGGAAATGATTGGGCTGCGGTACTTGGAGGCTGGCAGTCCCGCCTTACGCTTTACTCCGTTGCACTTCGTGTTCGCTCCAGTCGGGTTTAGAAACAAGGGCTTGTGCACCGTGCAGCCGTACAAATGAAATACTGCTGTGGCCACCTGGCCCCGGTTGAAGCGTTACCCTGCAGCAACGAGGCACGAGGAAGCGAAGCGTATAAGCGGAAAACGGGAAGAAACTTCTTGTGATATACAGGCCAGGCGCTCCAAATAATATTAGTGTTTTAGATTAGAAAATGATTGGGCTGTGATTCTTGGAGGCTGGCAGTCCCGCTTTATGCTTTACTCCGTTGCACTTTGTGTTCGCTCCAATTGGGTTTACGAACAGGAGTTTTGCACTGTGCAGCCGACCTTGAGCTTCAAAAGAATAACTAATAAACCACATAAGGCATTGAAGAAAATATAAGCTTATATGCACTTATATTTCTCATATGGTAACCCCCTTTTTGTTTATCACCAGATTTATAAATAGCGTTTTTTGAACTCGCAATTCCTAAAATAAATTACGCTTATAACCTCAGCATATTGTCGGCTGCTCCGCTCAGACTGACAATGGCTTCTTTAAAAGATGTCACCCTGAGCGTAGTCGAATGACAATCTTTTTTAATTATCTTCAACCCGAAATTAATTTAAATGGATTTACCCAGCTATACCAAACAGCAACTCGCTTTACGTAACGGACAGGACAAACCTCAAATATGGGTGGCTTATAAAGGTTTGATCTACGATATGACCGATAGCAGGCTGTGGCGGAACGGTAAACATTATGAGCACTGGGCCGGACAAGATTTAACCGACGAACTGCCCGATGCACCCCATACCGAAGCTGTTTTTGAAAAATTTGTACCAATTGCTATACTAGCTACACCAAATTAATTTTAGTCAGGGTTGATTGTTTTAGCTCTTTAAACTCCGAAGGCCTTTTGCCCACCATTTTATAAAATGTGTTGCTGAAAGAAGAGATGCTGTTATAACCCACCTGATAGGCAATTTCGCTAATGGTGGCATCGCTTTCCAATAATTTTTCCATTGCTTTTATCATTCTGGCCAGTTTTAGGTACTGAAAGAAAGAGGTATCTAAAGCCGATTGAAATAATCTCGATAATGTACGTTCGCTAAAGCCTGTGGCCTTGCCCACACTTTCTAAACTCATACCATCATCGCCTAGTCCTTCTACAATGTGCTTTAATACAGGTCTTAACCGCTGGTTATCGGTGGTTGGGAGTGCTATAGGGAGTGGGTGTTCGCTTACTACTGGTAGAATGTTTTTAAGCGTATTTAAAAAATCGTATTCTTTGGTCTGTGGTACAATATTGCCATTCCATCGTTCAGAAAAGAGAAACATCTCGAGCAAAAGGTTATTTACAGGGTAAATCCCAATCTGTTCATAAAATGGATTTTCTTCATCTGTATTGGTATCGAAATAGATATTCCGCACAATTGCCGAATGGTAACGGTGCTGTAAATGGTGCTCAACGCCTGCCGGAATCCACACGTAATGCCGGGCGGGGAGGAAATAAGATTTCTCCTTAGTGTATAGAAAAATGATGCCACCCTCTACATAAGTGAGCTGTCCTTTTAAATGCGTATGGTCTTGAAATCGGTCTTCGAACCTGCTATGCCAAACATACATGGTTTCTGGTTTTTCGTCGATTGCAAATAAAAGGTCTTCGTTGCTAACTTTTATCATTTGGCTGGTTTGAATAAATATCTGTCGGTTTAGATAAAACAAAGTAACAAATCTGTATCGAAATTTGCATCATTAATTAACAGATATGAATTTCAACAAGAATAAAAGAAGCTTTTGGTTGTGTATACCTTTTCTTTTATCATCAATTTTTGTTCATGCACAAGCTGTTCCGGATCAAAGCAATTTTACCATCAACCAGATTTGGGCATTAGCAGATAGCAATAATAAAAAGATTCAAATACAGGGCTTCAATGTGCAGGCAACTGATGCGCATGTAAAGGTGAGCAAGTCAGAGAGACTACCAGAGGTGGCTGCTGAAGGTGTTTATGCGCACGTTTTTCCCTTGCCGATTTACGAAAACGGATTGTTTCATACACCTGGCCAGTTTCCGGTGGTGCCCACTTATTACAAAGCTGGTGCTGATGCCTATTTCAATATTTATAACGGAGGGAAAACCACAGCCGAAATTAACACATCGAAAGTAGAAAGTGAATTGAGTAGGGTACAAGAGGGGCAGAGCAAGCAGGAAATTCATTATACTGCAGCAGTTTATTTTTATGATGTTTTCCGGAATATCTCTTATCAGGTTTTATTGGAACAAGACATCCGCGACGGCGAAAAGCAGCTGGCTGAAATCAATCAGCTCTATAAAAACGGTACGATATTAAAAAGTGATGTGTTAAGGGCTGAATTGCGCCTTTCTAAACAACGTATGCTATTAACCGAAATTACCAACAGCATTAAAATTGCGAAACAGAAACTCAATATTTTGATTGGCAGAACAGATGATGCACCGCTGAATCCACAAATTTTGGACAATGAAACAGATGCCATTGCGCTAAAACAGGTTGACGAATATTTTAACGATGCCAAAATATCATCTTATAAAATACAGATTTCGGAAAAAGAGCAAGCTTTGGCCAAGCTGAAACTGAAAAATGTGAAATCGAACATTATGCCTTCTCTGGGTTTCTTTGGCGAGTACGCTTTTGCTTATCCGCAGATCCAGTTCTACCCTTATGCACTTTCACTTTACAGTACAGGTATGGTAGGCTTGAAACTTAAAATCCCAATCTCATCCTGGTACACCAATCAGCACAAGGTAAAAGAAGCAGAGATCAGGGTGCATCAGCAGGAGGTTGAAGACCAAGATGTGAAAGATCATATCCGATTGGAAGTGCAGAAAAATTACATCCTTTACAAAGAATCGTTACAACGTATTGCCCTGGCTGAAGAAAATATCAAACAGGCTGCCGAAAGTTACCGCATTGTGCAGAATACCTATTTCAATCAGTTGGCGCTTTTAACAGATATGCTCGATGCCGAAACCCAATTATTGCAATCGAGGTTCGAACTCACCACTGCAAAAGTGAATGCCAAAATACAATATTATCAATTACAAAAAGCCGTAGGAAACTTATAAAATGAACACACAGAAACAAATTAAAGCCGATAAAATCATCAGTAGAATCACCACCATAATAGCGCTTATCGTGTTGGTGGTGTTGGTGATATGGGGTGGAAAAACACTCTTTGGCTATATTAAATATGAAGAAACCAACGATGCTCAGGTGGATGAATATATTAATCCGGTAACGGCAAGGGTGAGCGGTTATATCAAAGATGTAAAGTTTGAGGAGAATGGGGATGTGAAAAAAGGCGATACGCTGGTTTTGATAGACGATAATGACTATACCGTTCAGGAGGATGAGGCCTCGGCATCTTTATTAAATGCCCAGGCACAGGTTTCTGTGCAGCAGAGCAACATTAAAACCGCCCAGAGTACTGCACTTGTTGCTGAAGCTAAAATTGCTGCCGCAAAAGCCAAACTCTGGAAACAGCAGACCGAATATAACCGTTATAAAAAACTGTTCGATGCTGAATCGGCTACTCGCCAACAGCTAGAAACTATAGAAAGTTTGTTGCAGGTGGCGCAGGCAGAATACCAGGCGGCTAAAGAAGATTATGCTACTGCTGTTTCGAGGACAAACGACATTAAAGCGCAAAGTGATGTGTTGCAGTCTGAAATAAAAAGAAGACAAGCTATTATGAAAAGGAATAACCTAAACACCTCTTACACAGTTATTTTAGCGCCTTATGATGGTAAAATGGGTAGAAGAACCATTCAGGCAGGTCAATTGGTTCAAACCGGCCAAACCATTGCCTATATTGTAGACAGAAGCGCAGGGAAATGGGTGGTGGCTAATTTTAAGGAGACCCAGATTGCGAAAATGCATGTTGGCGAAATGGTAAATGTTGAAGTTGATGCTTTTCCGGGAAAATCGTTTATGGGCGAAATTGAATCGCTTTCGGCTGCTACAGGATCGAGGTTTTCGTTACTGCCGCCAGATAATGCGACCGGGAACTTTGTGAAAATTGCGCAACGTATCCCTGTGCGTATTCGCTTAGATAAACAGGGTAGTGATATCGATTTGTTGAGTGCAGGAATGAGTGCAAGCGTTAAAGTGAAAAGAGACGGGAAAAATGACTGATCATTTGACCATCTTTAAAGCAAGAGTACCCGAGTGGTTCGTAATACTGAGCGTTTTTGCGGTGCTTTTATCTTCGGTATTGCTTTTTGCATTGTCAACTGCCGATGCCACAGCAGCTGCAGGTTATTATGGCGCAAGTGCTTCTGATATCCAGTTTTCGTTATTGATGTTTTATGCAGCAGTGGCCAGTTTCGCGGTAGTAGAGCGACGTTTTTTTGCCCGGGTGGTTACTAAAGATTACCTCTTGATCTGTATTATTTTAGAAATCCTGATTGCTTATTGGTGTTACCAAACGCGCGAAATCTGGCTGATTTTTGCCTTAAGGTTTTTACAGGGCATCATAAACTGCGGTCTAACCAGCATTTCGCTCAACTTGCTATTTAGCAGGCTAAAATCAGAGAACGCAAAAGAAACCGGCTATACCATTTTTTACGGAATGATTTTGTGTGTATCGCCCGTTACCGCCCTGTTCTCTGTGCCTATTGTCGAAAATTTTGAATATAATGTGGTATACAAAGCGATCATATTTTGTTTTTTGCCTAGTGCCATCCTGCTTTTTAGTATAATGAACAGGGTACATATTTTACGCAAAACACCTTTGTACAAAATAGACTGGATGAGTTTTGTACTCTTCGCAACAATGCTGGTGTTAATTGCCTATGTACTTGTTTACGGGCAACAATACGACTGGTTGGATGATTCGAGTATTCTGTACTCCATTTTTGCCATTCTGTTTTTGTTTGTGGTTTCGATAGCCAGACAGCGAACCTTAAAAAGGCCAGCGGTTGATCTGAGTATTTTCAGGTCGCGGAATTTTGCCATCGGGATTGTCTTTTTGGTTATTCTGTATATTATCCGCGGGGCTTTCAGTTTAACTTCCTCATACTTTATTAACGTTTTGAGTATGGATTCGCTGCATGCCAACGAAATCATGGTCTTTAATATCGCTGGGGTAATGGTAGGATCAATAATCGCGATCCGCTTTCTTATCCGCCAGAAACATTTACGGGTACTGTGGATAACTGGTTTTGCATTTCTTTTTGCATTTTTCTTCTGGATGTGCCAACTGTTTGCCAGTGAGGCTGGAACAGATAACTTTTACTTGCCCTTATTTATGCAGGGAGTGGGGGCGGGGATGGTCATGTCGCCGATTGTGATGTTTATTATGTCGTCCGTGCCAGAGAATATGAGCCAATCTGCATCATCTGTAGGTGTTTTCGTACGTTTTTCTACTTTTAGTTTAAGTTTAGCTTTCATTAATTTTTACCAACTTTATTTCAAAGGGCAACATAACGATGCTTTGCGTAATACACTTACATTGGTGGATTTTAACCTGCCTGAAAGAATAAAAATGTACCAATCTGCCTTGAGCAGTAGGGGAATGCCCCGCGATGAGGCTGGTAAAGTGGCAATTGGTTTGCTGAATAAGGCTGTGCAAAAACAGACCTTTCTGCAGTTTTGTGTAAGCTATTACGAATGGATTGCAGTATTGTGTCTCTTAAGTACTATCCTTATTGCTTTGCAACCCGTAATTAGTAGAACAGTAATTAACTTGAGGAATAAACAACCCTCAGCGGCTGGGTTTTAGGTTAGTTCTCAATTTGCAATTTTCAGTTTGCATAAATCAATCGTCATCTCCTGGAACGCAGTGAAATGCCTGGCCTACAGCTTGTAGAGATCTATCTAAACAGATTTCTCAGCTTCTTTGCATTTAAAGATATGAATAGAAAGGTCGTTATTACGCTTATGGGAATGACGATCCCCTGTAAATAAAAAACCGCAGATCTAAAGAAATTTATCTCTAAATCTGCGGTTCGTTTGTTTGCAATTAAAACTGCAAACCGTTAACTGGCTATACTTCTATTGTAAAAGCACTTAAGCTTACAAATTCCTGAATTCTTGCCGCAACTTCTTCATCGGTTAAATTTAATAACCTTTCTGTTCCAAATTTCTCTACGCAGAAAGAAGCCAGTGCAGAGCCATAGATGATTGCGTTTTTCATGTTATTGAAGTTAATTGTACCCACTTTAGCCAAATAACCGATAAAGCCTCCTGCAAAAGTATCGCCGGCACCAGTTGGATCAAATACTTCTGCCAAAGGCAAAGCCGGAGCGGAGAAAATCTGATCTTCATGGAATAACAATGCACCATGTTCACCTTTTTTAATGATCAAATATTTTGGCCCCATGCCAAGGATTTTTTTAGCAGCTTTAACCAGCGAGTATTCGCCCGATAACTGACGCGCTTCGGCATCATTAATCGTTAATACATCTACCATTTTAATGGTTTCCAATAAATCATCCATCATAATATCCATCCAGAAGTTCATGGTGTCCATTACGATTAATTTCGGGCGGTTTTTAAGGCGTTTAATTACTGTTTGCTGCACTTGTGGAGTTAGGTTTCCTAACATCAGGTATTCGCAGTCTTGATAGCTCTCCGGGATAATCGGGTCGAAATTTTCCAGTACATTCAATTCCGTAATTAAAGTATCGCGGCTATTCATGTCGTTATGGTATTTTCCAGACCAGAAAAATGATTTTTCACCTGCTTTAATCTGTAGTCCTTCGGTATCAATGCCGTGTGTGGTGAAGGTGTTAATGTCTGATTGATGAAAATCATCTCCCACTACTGCTACGATTTTTGCTTTATTATAAAAGTAGGAAGCCGCTAAACTTGCGTAAGTTGCTGCTCCGCCTACAATTTTATCTGTTTTTCCGAAAGGAGTTTCAATAGCATCAAAAGCTACAGTACCTATGATTATCAGGCTCATATCTATGTATTAATTTTTTTTTAAAATTTTTCACTGCAAATATTGCATAAATAATTTAAAAGCCCTAATATTGCATTCCCAAAACGAACAAGGGTATGTGTGCTGTAAAGTACAAAGAACCTCGTTTTAGGGAATGACCAGTATTCCTTCTTAGCTCAGCTGGTTAGAGCATCTGACTGTTAATCAGAGGGTCGCTGGTTCGAGCCCAGCAGAGGGAGCCAAAACCCGCAACGAAAGTTGTGGGTTTTTTGCGTTTGGGGCTGGGCG